>Ga0209952_1000191_pt1 | contig 196114 bp, 137 predicted proteins | sample ThiBiot_750_biof_2_FD_183951 | JGI IMG/M metagenome (GOLD analysis project Ga0209952, IMG submission 183951) | Wastewater bioreactor microbial communities from Cape Town, South Africa - Thiocy_cont_750_biof (SPAdes) | ecosystem: Engineered > Bioreactor > Thiocyanate-remediating >...
CGCAGGTTCCTCCAATAGCGTCTTGCGACTTTAGTCCTTCGACCGTATGCGGTATTAGCTCCTCTTTCGAGGAGTTGTTCCCCACTACTGGGCAGATCCCCACGTGTTACTCACCCGTTTGCCACTAATAGCCCGAAGGCTATCCGTTCGACTTGCATGCATTAGGCACGCCGCCAGCGTTTATCCTGAGCCAGGATCAAACTCTCCACACCTTTCTTTTTGACCAGTCTTGCTCCGAAGAGCTTTCCCTGACGAAATATGAGATAATTCGTCAGCACTATGTCTGTTTGGTTTTTTATAGCGACCCATTGGACCGCTCGTTACAACCATTTAAGAAAGAGCTTCAATTTTTAGGTTTGACTTGGTTACCCGCCAAATTGCTTTGGCGATTGCTCACATAAATTGCTTGCTGTTCTCTATCACTCTTCAATTATTAAGGTGCTTTTCTTGTTGCGCCGCTTCTGTCAATTGTCAGTATAGAAGTCTATCCGATTTCTACTTTCGCTTGACTTAGAGTTTCTCTCGTCGGGCGCTCAGGTATAATACCACTGCGAGCCAGGCATGTCAAGGGTGATTTTAAGCGATTTTGAAATCTGGCCGTTTTTTCCCAAATAGCCTCACTTTGGGCCTAAATTAAAAAAATATTCTAAAAATAGGAAACTTGTCTGCCCCTTTGTCCCTTATAATAGGAGTGGTTTCCGGGGAATATTAACCGAAACAGCCTGCCCGGATTTGAACTGAGGACTTTCTTTCTACTATTATAGTAGTATCTTCTTTTTTATTTGTATCAACAGTTAAAAGGATAAAGCTAAATGATTCCTTTTCTCGATTTGAAATCGGCCTACAACGAGTTAAAAGACGAATTCGATAGCGCCGTAGCCAAAGTAATGGAAAGCGGCTACTTTATACTCGGCCCCAATGTAGAGGCCTTTGAACGCGAATACGCGGCTTACCTGGGCGTAAAACACTGCATCGGCATGAGCAACGGTCTCGACGCCCTCCATATTGCCCTGGTCGCCCTCGGTGTCGGACCCGGCGACGAGGTTATCGTCCCGGCCAATACCTACATTGCCACCTGGCTGGCGGTCACCTACACCGGGGCTACCCCGGTCCCGGTCGAGCCGGTCGAAAATACTTACAACCTCGACCCGGCCCGCATTGAAGCGGCTATCACACCGCGGACCAAAGTTATCCTGCCGGTCCATCTTTACGGCCAGCCCGCCGATATGGACCCGATCCTGGAAGTGGCAAAACGCCATAACCTGCAAGTGTTGGAAGACGCTGCCCAGGCCCAGGGCGCCAAATACAAAGGCCGGAGGGTAGGCGGCATCGGCGATATTGCGGCCTGGAGTTTCTATCCGGGTAAAAACCTGGGGGCTTTTGGCGACGCCGGGGCGATTACCACCAACAGCGACGAACTGGCCGATAAGGTCCGGGTGCTGCGCAACTACGGCTCACGGGTTAAATACGTGAACGAGGTGGTAGGGTTCAATACCCGCCTGGACGAGATGCAGGCCGCCGTACTGCGCATCAAGTTGAGCAAACTGGACGAGTGGAACGAACGCCGCCGGAAGATTGCCGCTCTTTATCTCGAAAATTTGCAGGATAGCGATTTAATATTGCCGGCGGTCCCGGAATGGGCCGAGCCGGTCTGGCATCTTTTCGTGATCCGGCATCCCCGGCGCGACGAATTGCAAAAATACCTGGCCGAGGCCGGGGTTGGCACCCTGATTCACTACCCGATCCCGCCGCACCTGCAAGAGGCATATGCCAGCCTGAATCTTAAAGAAGGGGCTTTCCCGGTTACGGAGGATATTCACCGGGAAGTGTTGAGCCTGCCGATGGGGCCGCACCTTTCGCTGGAAGACGCCGGGGTAGTGGTCGAGGCTTTGAAGAAAAATAGCCCGGTAAAGATATAGGCCGGGCAACAGAGAAATAAAAACACCAACCGGAAGGCAGACCGGAAAGACCGGCAGGAACAGGTTATATTAATAATTAGTTATTTTTATAATATAATTCTTGCAATTCTTACTTTAACCTTTTAAGATAAGGTAAGGTATTCTTTCCGGGCTGCTTGACATTGTTTTCGGTACGACCGAGTAAATTTCAAATAAAAGGTTGGTGTTTTTATTCGACGTTTTACCCAAAAACTCCGGTCGGGGTTGCAGTTTCGTTACGCCATTATCTTTTTAGGCATAATAATAGCCCTGGCCCTTACCGCTACAATAAATCCGACCCACACGATTCCAACTTCTCAATCGGCGGCGGCGCAGGCTCTGCCCAACCCTCCTGCCGGGCTAAAAAACTACTTTATGGTGGGTCTGGCTAATTCACCGGGCGATTTCAACTGGATGACGAGTAGCGGTGTTCCCTGGGATGCCCGTTACCAGTATCTCTCTGCCGGGGTCAATACCGGTAGCGGCTGGGCTACCTGGAACTCTCCCGCCGGACAGTTCGCTTCCTATTATATGTCTGATAGCGCCGCGAACGGCTATACACCTATCTTCACCTATTACCAGCTTATCCAGTCCGCCCCTAACTACGAGGATTACTCCAACCTCAACAACGCCTCAACCATGAAGGCTTACTACGCCGACTTCAAACTCCTCCTGGACAAAATCAAGGCTTTTGGCAAAACCACGATTGTCCATGTCGAGCCGGACCTGTGGGGCTTTCTCCAGCAGCGCAACTCCAACCCCAACAACATCACCGCTTCCGTCGCTTCCAGCGGCTATGGCGATGTCGTTGCCAGCCAGCCCAACACCGTTTCGGGCTTTGCTAAAGCGCTCGTAGCCCTGCGCGACAAGTACGCTCCTAATGCCCTGCTGGCCTGGCATATCTCCCCCTGGGCTTCTACCTATGGCGATTTGAGCAGCGACAAGAGCAGCACCTTTAACGTGGCCGGGGCGGCCCAGCAGACCGCCAACTTTTACTTGCAGACCGGGGCCAACTTCGACCTGATGTTCTACGACATCGCCGACCGCGACGCCGCCCTCTACCAGAGCTGGGGCGATCCGAACCGCTGGTGGGACACCACCAACTCCACCTATCCCAACTTTAACCGGTTTCATCAATTTGTCGCGGCTATCACCACCGCTACCGGCAAACGCGGCATGCTCTGGCAGGTGCCGCTCGGAAATACCGTCTACCGCACCATGAACAATAAGGACTACCACTGGCAGGACAACAAGGCCCAGTATTACCTCAACGGCAGCAACCAGCACATCCAGGACGCCGTAAACAGCGGGCTCATGGGTATCTTTTTTGGTTCGGGGGGCAATACTGCCACCGTTTATACCGATGCCGCCGGAGATGCCATCACCAACCCGAACCCTATAAACGGTAACACCCAGACCTCAAACTATTCGGACGACGATGGCGGCTATATCCGGGTCCAGGCGGCGGCCTATTACAACCGGGGTCCGGTGACTTTCGGCAATCCTACCCTTAGTTCGACTCCCGCGCCTGGAAACACCCTCAGTATTTCGGCCAATGTTGGTAGCCCGGCCAGCGCCTCGCTTAGTCTGCGCAATAGCGGGGGCGGCGGAGCAGCCCTGACCGTAAGCGCCCCGGCCCTGAGCGGCGCGAACCCGTCTTTGTTCAGTGTGTCACCCAACAGCGCCCTCAATATGGCGGCGGGCTCCCCGGCCACCACCGTGACCATTCAATGCAACCCGACCGGGCGCGGCAACTTTAGCGCCAAACTGACCTATACCACCAACGACCCGGCCCGGCCCCAGGTCAGCTATTTCCTGGCCTGCACCGGCCTGGCTCCCAAATTTAGCTCCACCCCTTACCAGCCGGGCGCCACTGTCAGTATGTCAGCGGCAGCGGGCCAGGCTATAAGTACTACCCTGGGGATTGATAATGGCGGTAGTCCCGGTACTACCCTCAATGTCGGTACCGCCACGCTTAACCAGACCGTACCCGGCGTCTTTGCCGTAGCCCCAACCACCAATTTTACCCTGGCGAAAGGGGCGACCCGGCGAACCGTCACCATAACCTGTACTCCACCCGTCACCGGTCTGACCTATACCGGTACTCTTACCTTCCCTGTATCCAACGACCCGGATACGAGCAGCGCCAGCTTCAACCTGAGTTGCAAAGGACTTACGCCCCTGCCGGTAACCTCGTCTGGCGATAGCGGTCTCGGCACCTTTAAGGCCGCCGTCGATACCTATGTTTCCGGCGTAAACATTATTACCTTTTCAGTAAGCCAGGTTAACCTGAATGCGGGCACTTCTCTAAATATAGATGGCGGGGCTGTAGTTATTGATGGCGGTAGCTGCAATGGCGGCCAACCGGGCGTTACCATAACCGGGGGCGGCAAAACCAATACCATAACCCTGGGCGCTGGCGTCGAACTGCGAAATCTTTGGATTAAAAATTTTGGTCCTATAACTTTAAACCTCCCAGGTGGCGGTAATAAACTTACGAAGTGCTTGAAAATAAGCAAAAACTGACCTGAGCAGGCCCTGATTGGCATAACAGGTGCCACGGTATATTAATTTTCTTTAATATTAGCACAAAATACCCAAAAACCGGCTTTCCAGACATTAGAATATTTATATTCTAGCTAAATTTTAATGTGCCTTTAATAAATCTCCTTGCTTTAAACGGCTTTATCGGTTAGAGTGGGCGCGTAATTTAGCGTCATATTAACAATAGTTTTTAGGAAGCTAAACAGAGCGAAAATGAGCAGTACGGCCAGGCCTTATTAGCTGGCTGTTTAATCCGCCTGGAAGCTGGGGGTTTCCGGTGGCCGGTAGGACCATTCCTACAGGACTTACTGCTCATTACTAATTAACTATAGTCGAATAGGGATTCGATTTTATAATATTGTTTGTGTGATACCGGAACACAACTTTGCTCAAGTTGGACGGTAATATAGGTTAGTTAGTTTATTATTTTTAGCCCATCTTCACCAGTAAAAATAGCAGTTCGTGCTAACTTGGTTAGGAATAATAATCAGGAGAATTTTTCGTGCGTAAAAAGTTATCGCTATTTGCAATACTTGCTCTCCTCGCGGGTATAATCCTCAATGTTATTATAAGTTCTCATCAGATCGAATCGGCCAAGGCCGCCACTTTACCGGCGGTTCCTTCCGGGCTCAAAAACACCTTTACCCTGGGTCTGGCTAACCAGGCCGGTAGTGTCAACTGGATGACCGGCAGCGGCGCAGCCTGGGACGCGCGCTACGCCTACCTTTGCGCCGGGGTCAATACCGGTAGCGGCTGGGCCACCTGGAACTCTCCCGCCGGACAGTTCGCTTCCTATTATATGTCCGATAGCGCCGCGAACGGCTATACACCTATCTTCACCTATTACCAGCTTATCCAGTCCGCTCCTAACTACGAGGATTACTCCAACCTCAACAACGCCTCGACCATGAAGGCTTACTACGCCGACTTCAAGCTCCTCCTGGACAAAATCAAGGCTTTTGGCAAAACCACGATTGTCCATGTCGAGCCGGACCTGTGGGGCTTTCTCCAGCAGCGCAACTCCAACCCCAACAACATCACCGCTTCCGTCGCTTCCAGCGGCTATGGCGATGTCGTTGCCAGCCAGCCCAACACCGTTTCGGGCTTTGCCAAAGCGCTCGTAGCCCTCCGCGACAAGTACGCTCCTAACGCCCTGCTGGCCTGGCATATCTCCCCCTGGGCTTCTACCTACGGCGATTTGAGCAGCGACAATAGCAGCACCTTCAACGTGGCCGGGGCGGCTCAGCAGACCGCCAACTTTTACTTGCAGACCGGGGCCAACTTTGACCTGATGTTCTACGACATCGCCGACCGCGACGCCGCCCTCTACCAGAGCTGGGGCGACCCGAACCGCTGGTGGGACACCACCAACTCCACCTATCCCAACTTCAACCGTTTCAACCAGTTTGCGCTGGCTATCACCACCGCTACCGGCAAACGCGGCATGCTCTGGCAGGTACCTATCGGTAACACCCTGTACAAGAGCATGAATAACACTACCCATCACTGGCAGGACAACAAGGCCCAGTACTATCTCAATGATACTTCCTACCAGCACGTCCAGGACCTGGCTAATAGCGGGATTATCGGTATCCTCTTTGGGGCCGGGGACGGCAATTCGACCAGCTATGACGATGGCGCCGGGGATGGCGTAACTAACCCGGCAGCCATCAATGGCAACAATCTGACGGCGACTTATAGCGACGACGATGGTGGTAACCTGCGGACTCAAGCCAAAGCTTACTACTCACATGGCGCTTTGACCCTCCCTTCCGCCGGGACCGCGCCGAGCCCGACAGCCACGCCTACAAAGGCGCCCACAGCGACCCCTACCAAGGCCCCGACAGCCACGCCTACAAAGGCCCCGACAGCTACTCCGACTAAAGCGCCGACGGCCACGCCAACCAAAGCGCCGACGGCTACGCCAACCAGGGCGGCTACGGCGACCCCGACTAAAGCGCCGACGGCAACCCCGACCAAGGCTCCGACCGCTACTCCGGCGGCACCCAGCAATTGGGTACTGACTACGACCACGAGTGGAACCCTGACCAGCGGCAGCACTGTCACCTTTACTTCCAAGTTTACGGCCCCGGCTAAAACCAGCGGCTCGTACATCCTGGATGTCGAGGTCTACAACCTGGCGAATAATGCCAAGGTCGGACAGTGGGCACCTACCAAGACCTTAAATGCAGGCCAGACGGTTACCCTGACCAACACTCTTAAACTGAGTGCGGGTACCTATGTAATCAAACAGGGCGTCTTTACCACCAAATGGTCCCTGGCGGCCTGGCAGGACGGGGCGACCTTCACGGTTAAATAAACTCCGGGTAGTATCTATACCTGGAATAAAGGGGGTGACCGACTTCTATAGAGAAGTGAAGGCCACCCCCTTTACTTTTAGGTCGGATTTATAACCGGGTTATGCTCGAATTATAAAACTTGAAAGGCCGCATCTGAATGCGGCCTTTTCTTTTGCTAACCTGTAATTTGCTACTTCACCACCGGGACTTAAACTTTCAGAGAGAAGTCGGTCCATAAATCTTCGGGGATATGTAAACTGGAAAGCTGCTCCACCGGAAAGTCGTTGTCTACCAGGAGTTGCGTCCAGCCGTTCCCGTTCCACTTCATTATGTAGATGGCCGGTTTGAACAGGCTCGGGTTGTAACGCGGCTCCACTTCAAGCCGGGCGTAGTTGCCCTGCACCCCGGCGAAAAGAACGTTTATGTCGCCGGTCTTATAGCCGTAGAGTTTGGTAAACGAGTTCAACAGGCCTTGCAGGGTCGTGGTTGACACGTTCCCGGCGGCCAGGGCCAGCGGGTCACTCCGCAGCGCCTGGGGCACGCTATACCGGTTGTAATCTTCCGGCAGAAAGGCGCTGCCCGCCAGGAGTTGCTGCCAGCCTGCGTCTTTGCGCTCCACGATAATGGTACCGCCCTGGAAAAGGTTGGGGTCGCCGGTCGGTTTGACTTCGAGCCGGGCGAAATCCCCTACCACGCCGACCACCCGGACACCGGCCTCGGCGGGTGTAAGTTTACGGCCGGCCAGAAACCAGTTCTTGAGCGAAGCGGTATCGGCGGCGTTCGCGTGGATACCGACCTGGGCGGTCTGGTAGCGCCACTGGTAATAATGCTGCCCCACGTTACCCATTTCAACCTGGAAGCCGACCGGGTTAGCCGGGGTATAGGTCAGGATACGCCGCTCGAAAGCCTGCACAAGGACGTTTTGCTGCTTCCCGGCCACTTTCACCTGGACCCAGTAGGGCTCGGTAATCGGTAGCCCGGTGGCATAGTAGGTCGGGCTGAACAACTTTTCGACTACCTGGGAGCCGTCGGCGCGCAGGACCACGTCCTGGCTGTCCAGGAAAGCGGCGAAAGGTGAGGCCACGTAATGGCCGGTCTCTTTGATGTAGTTGAGCAGGCGAACACCGTAGACGGAGAAAATTTCGCTGTAGTCGCCAGAAGCGCCGTCACGGGTCAGCTTGTTGACCACCACTTTACCGCTCTGGGTATCTTTAACCGGGCCGAGCAGTCCGCTCAGGCTCTTATAGGTCGGGCCGTTTGGGTCGTTTGTATCCCCGGCGATACCAATTTCAGCCGGTTTGCGCTGTTCGAATTTAGTATTGCCGGTTTGCACTCGCCCCTCAATCATCTCGCGGACCAGCAGCCCGTTGGTGACATAGAAAGGGTCGTTCTTGTTGCCGTTGGGGTTATTAATTTCCATGCGGCTTTTGTCAAAATACTGGACCAGCCGTTTGCCGCCGGGACTGTCGGCGTAGGCCTCCTCGAAAGCGTTGGTATTGGGTTGAGGGCCCCAGATATAGCCGTGCAGGGTCAGGCCATCGGCGACCGGCTTATCGGTCCGGTTCCAGGCCTTTTGGAAGTCACTACTGCCAAAGACCGGGGCCGCCGAGACCAGGGTCGCCTGCAAGGTGCTAAAAACAAGCCCCGTCAGGACCAGGCCGAACAGAGCCAGCCGGATGGTTTTTAATTTGCGCTCCCTGGCCGATAGCGCGCCGGGGTGTCTTCTATAATTAAGCAAAATTCTTCTCCTAAAAAAGTTCGTCTCTTTAATTTAAGCTGCCGATATACTTACAAGGTTCGCCCTTGTTTCCGATAAAGTATCTAATCTATTAAGCTGCTTTTCGCCAGGTTGTTACGCCATTTTTGTGTGCGCTTCGTCACACTCTTTTAGAATTAGAAAAGGGTCTTCCCGGCTTTACTATGCCGGTGCGCCCGTTATTTGCCTGACCCTTTCTTTAATCGCTCCATGCAAACCCTGGAAATAAAAATTAAAAACCCGAATAAGGTTGCCCCTGGCCGGAAACTGTGCGAATATGGCCCGGTGGAACTATTGCCACACCCTGTTTTGTTTCCTGCCAGCCTGCCAAAATAAAAGCTTCAAAAACCAACAGGGGTGACCGGCTGATTATAAAAATCTAAGGACAAACTTTAAGGATTGACGGATGGACATTGTCATTATTGGAGGAGGGGTCATCGGCACGTCGCTGGCGTACTGGCTGGCCGACAAAAGTAAACTGGCCGTCACGCTGGTCGAGGGTAACGCTAACTTCGCCCAGAACGGCACCGCCTCTTTTGCTTCGGCGGGCCTGCTCACCCCGGCGGCGGCTATCGGGACCAACCCGGCGATTACCGGTCTGATTAAACGGGGCTTTGACCTTTACCCCGAACTGGCCGCGAAACTGCGCCGGGACCACCCTGAACTGGCCGGGACCGGCTATTTCGAACTGGACCAGTTGCGGATTGCTGCCACCGAAGCCGAGGAAGAAGAGCTGCACCGGCGTCAGGAGTGGTACGTCGAAACCGGCCTGGCCCCGGAGGCGCGCTGGCTAACACCGCCAGAACTTGCCGAGGTCGAGCCACTGGTCGGGCCAAACTTTGGGGCGATTATCTTCAAAGGCGGCCTGGTCCGGCCTCCCTGGTTGACCCGGACCCTGGCGCGGGCGGCGGCCGCCAAGGGCGTCACCTTTAAGTCGGGGAACCCGGTCACTAACCTGCTGGTCGAAAACGGCCAGGTCACAGGCGTCCAGTTGCAGGACGGCGAGATTATCGAAGCGGGCAAAGTGGTCGTAGCCGCCGGGGCCTGGAGCGGGGTCTGGCTGGAACAACAACTGAGCAAGTTAAAAATTGTCACGCCCGGTCTGAAATGGTCACAGAAGGTCATGCCGGTGCGCGGGCAACTCCTGGCGGTCCTGCCGCCGCCCGGCACCTCCCCACTGCGGCACATCCTGGCCGGGGCGGGCGGCTACGGCTATCCCAGGGCCGATGGCACCGTCGCCTTTGGCGCCACCGAGGAGCACGAGGCCGGGTTCGAGGTCGCTATTACGCCAGACGGCTATTCCCAGCTAATTGCCATGATGAAGGTGCTGGCCCCTTCGCTCCTGACCGCCCCCGTCAGCGAGAACTGGGCCGGTCTGCGGCCCGGCGCGAAAGACGGTTTACCGCTCATGGGAGAACTCCCTCAGCTACCCGGTCTCTGGCTGGCGACCGGCCACTTCCGAAGCGGCATCGTCATGGCCCCCTCGACCGCCGAGCTGATGAGCGAAGCCCTGATTAACGGCTCACCTGAAGCTATCGCCAGGCTCAAGGCTTATAACGAGGCGACCCAGTTCTGAATCGAAGGTGTTTCTTTGGCCTTTTAACTTGTTATATTCTGATAAGGGAGAAGGTTAAAGATTGGGGATATGTAGTATAAATTAATCCGATAGACGCGGTGTGTCCGCGTCAAGTATGCCGGTGGTGTAAGAGCCCCCGGCATATTCTTTTAGCAGGGCTAAAAGGTCGGCCAGGGCCGCTTCAATATCACCCCGGCCCCCGGCATGCTGGGCTTCGGTCGTGATTATAACATCGGTGGTATCGGGCTGGGCCGCGCTGTTTTCACTCTGCCGCCAGCACCAGCGCCGGGCAAAGACCAGGTCGGTATCATCGACAAAAATCACTTCGCCCGGTTCGGGATTTTCGACGGCGTCTCCGGTCTCCTTGAGGACGGTAAAGCGTTCCGTACCGGCGGCGCTTTTTACTTTGAGACTACCTGTAATCTGGCGGGTATCAAATACGGCCACAGGCAGGGCATAACGGATGCTGACCAGGTTGCCCAGGTCGACCAGCAAATTTATCGAGGGAATGTCACCCTTTTTGGTGAGGCGGCGCAGCAGACTTTCCGGGGCGCTGCGGTACTTGGTAGGTTCCACACCAAACCCGCTAAAGACCCCCCGCCAGGCCGAAATAGAAGGCAGTTGGCTTAAAGGTGTCTCCCCTAACCGCCCGGCGACACTTCGCTGTTCCGCCAGGTAGCGTTCGAGCAAAGCCGGTGGGGTGGGACCGTTATGCAGACCGTGACCCAGCAGGACCCCGCCAACCGTGCGTGGAAAGCGGACCAATAAACCAGGGTCGTATTCGAAAATGCTCAAGGTTTCTTCCCTGCAACCGGATTCTTTGAGTCAGAGGCTAAAAGTATTCCATCTTTGAATACTTTTTGCGTGAGTCAATGCCGGGCAAAATTTTTTACTTGCGGCGCGGCTGGCTCTGGTATTCCTCGATGACATAGCGCAACTGGTGCGAAAGGTGTGACCGTAAGGCCCGCGAGGCCAGCTCTATGGCTAACTTTTCCGCTGCGTCGTGACGAGGAATATTTTTCTTGACAACCCGCATGTCATAGACATCATGGTGACCATAGTCTCGCATAGCCGGGGTCAGCATAAGTTCCAGCACTTTGTAGCGCGGTTGAAGGACCGGGAGCGCTTCCGGCTGCGGCACTACCGGTGCGACCGACGGTGCGACCGACGGTGCGACCGGCGAGGTAGCCGCCGATGGTACAACTGCGGGCTCGATCTCGACTGCCGGAGCCGCTGCGACTGCCACCGAAACAGAAGTAGCCAGGGCTGGTTGCATCACCGGTTCAGCGCTTACGACCACGCTGGCCGAACGCTTCCGGCGAGAGCGAAATTTACCGGTCAGAAAAGCCGCCAGGTCAGCCGGAGTGACTTTCCATTCGCAGGGCTGGCCTCGTCTGCCGGTAGAGCAATTCTCCTGGGTGGCGGCAAGCCGCTTGTCCACACAGGCGCTCCGCAACGTCGCCGGGGTTACCGCTATGTTAAGATTTTCTTCAGCCCATTGGGCAGCTTCTTTGAGAGTTATCAACATAATGTTGCCTTCTCCTGACTTGATACAATTACCGCTTAAACAACATCTGCTACTTATTTAACCGGCCCACGTGTGACCCGCTAAATAAAATCTAACTTAATTCTGTAAGCTGCTTGTTTAGCAAACGGTACCTTCTACTACAATTGGGACAGGTGTAGTCCGCCGGGTCGGTCTCGGAAGTGATCAACCGGGTCGCGCACCGGCAGGCGTAACCGACCAATCGGGCCGGGTTACCGACTACAATACCGAAGTCCGGTACATCCCTGGTCACCACCGAGCCACTACCGACCAGGCAAAAGCGACCCAGCGTTACGCCCGTGACGACCACGGATTGAGCCCCGACCGCCGCCCCATACCTGACCACGATTTTTCCAAGAATCCAGTCCTGGGCGCTTTTGAGAGTGCCATCAGGGTTAATAGCCCTGGGCAATTTGTCATTCGTAAAACAGACCGCCGGGCCGACAAATACGCCATCTTCCAGGGTAACGCCAGCGTACAAAAGAGCGTTATTCTGGACCTTGCAATTGTTACCCAGCGTGACACCTTCGTCTATAAATACGTTGCGCCCGATAATGCAATTTTCGCCTATCACGGCGTGGTCGCGGACCTGGGCCTGAGACCAGATTTTTGTGTTATCGCCTACCTGGGCGCTTTCGGCTATATCTACCGTTTTATGAATAAATGGTGCCATCAGAATGCTCTTTTCATGTGACCGGTCACAACTGCCACCCCAGGTTTTTATTGTGTGTCCGTCCAGACGGACAATCCCCACAATTCTTTACTTTCAGTTCCGCTATCAAACCCTGTAACCCACCAATCCAAAATTTGGCTTTTAATGACCCCGTCCGAGGCCATACCTAATAAACCGCTCCCTTCCTGCATGTGCGCGATTGGAGCAAAATTAGCCAGGTATTATTGAATTAGAGGAGTCCCGGAAAAATACAATAGTTACAGTAGTTCAGATAGAGCTTATGAGTAACGATACTGACATAGGTGGCCCCGATAAGCTGACCCAAACAGGAGAGAGCCGGGAGGACTCATTTACCGCATGGTAATGAGTCATTTGGACTCTTTTGGATTCGCTTAGAGTCACATGATTCCATACTTTCTCAAATTAATCAAGGGATATGTTTCACATTTAGGGATATGTATTTAAAATTGAATCATAAAAAAGCGGGGTGGTTTAGCGGATTCTTCCCCAAAAAGCGCTCTAATTGGCCGGTTTAAACCCTTCAATCATCCTTCTTAACAGGTTATCCAGATTCCTTCCGTGCGAATCCAAAAAATTCTTTTCTAATTCCGCCGATTCTGTGGGGCTTAACTCGACACTCGCTCCAAGTTTCAACATGCCGTCTTCCGCCAGGCGTAAACGCATGCCGCAACACCGTAAGCCATGCAAACTGCCATAAAGATAGGCTTCCGGCCCTTCCAGGCAGGTCTGGAAAAGAGACTTCCACAGCCATGCGTCTTTGTACAAATCGGGGCGGGGGTCGATTAGGCGAGGGTCGTTCTTTTCCAGGGGAGCCGGTGGGGCGGCTTGTCCGTCCGTTGGGGGTTGGGCCGGTCCGGTCACATTGGTACCAAGATAGGTGAGTAATGTGCCATTTATCCAGGCCTCGTTCACATCCTTGGCTTCTCCATAGGCTTCCGGCGGCAGGAAGGCCACCCTTTTCCCCCGCAGTCGGGCCTGGCGGGCCAGGTCGCGCCAGCTTGTCTGGCCGGTCTCATCGGCGTCAAGGGCGAAGACCAGGCTTGTAATATTCCGGGCCCATTCCCAGCGCCAGCCGTTAACTCCAAAGATGGCGATAACCCTGTCTTTTCCGGCAGCCAATAAACTCAGGGCATCAAATGGCCCTTCACAGATAAAAACACCTTCTTCGACAGCTTCCTGTCCGTCCAGACGGACAACTTCAGAACCACTTGCAAGATTCTGGAGACCATTATTTTGTCCGTCCAGACGGACAAGTTTTAAGGTCCGGTGACTTTCAGAGCCACTTTCCGGTTGTAAACCGGCGCCTTCTGCCATGTCTGGCCCCTGGGTTGGCCCCAGGGCGGAACCATTGAAATAGCCTTTTTCACCCTGCAAGTGGTCGTGGCGGAGTTGTTTGGGCACCTTCTCGTTCGAACCGACGGCCCGCCCATACAAATTCAGGATGTGACCGCCGGGGTCGGTATGGGGAAAGACCAGCCGTCCGAATTTCCAGTCCCGCGCCGTATGGGCCCACTGACCAGGCGGGGCATAGCCGACACCATAGCGTCGGGCCAGTTCGAGCGGAATCTTGCGCCGTTTTAAATATTCCTCTCCCCAGCTTCCGGGCAAAGCGGCCTGGTACTTTTCCAGGAGTTGCCCTAAATAGGGTGAGGCCGAGGCTGTTTCACGTTTAACAATCGGTGGAGCCGCAAAAGTAACCACCCGCAACGGTGGCCGGGGATTCGAAGTGGCATGGGCAGAGGCAGGTGAGGGATTTTTGGTGGTTTGAGGGTAAGAGGTTCTGGCGGGTGAGTGAGGGACCCTGGCCGTTTGCGGTTTTAAATCAAGTGGTGAGTTGTTCTGGAGTTGCTCTTTCCAGCGTTCGCGGGCTTCCTCGGTGTAGCCCCACGCGCCACAGGCAAAACAGTTAAAGTGACCGGTATCCCCGTTCAGGCGCAGACTGCGCTGGTGGTCCGAACCGTGAAATGGGCAAAAGGCGCGGTAGGTGTTCCCCCCGGCCCGGATCGGTCGGCAAGCGTCCAGTTCCAGGGCGGTCAAGGTCAGGTTGGTATTGGAAACGCCCGGCGGAGGGCTATTAAACTTATGTAAATCTCGTACAGACATCAGCGCACTGCCTCTTCTCGCAGGTCACCCAGGTCTGGCCGGAAGACCAGGGGAACCATCCCGACATCGCCAAAGCGGTTTTTGGCGAGAACGATGTCAACCGCCCTGGCCGGGGGCGGAATCTGCCGTTTCTCGCTCATTCGTAAAAACATCACGGCATCGGCGGAATATTCCAGGTCGCCGCTCTCTTTTAGAGAGTCGAGGGTGGCGCTGCCGCCGCCTTTGCCATAATCGCCGCCGGAGCGGTTCTGGCTGCTGATTGCCAGGACCGGACCGTTAAGCCGGTTTGCCAGGTCACGCAACTCCCCGGCCATGGCGCTGACGTTGTAGCGCAACTGGTCATAACCGGCGGTATGAGCGGCCCGCTGTAAATAGTCAAAGACCACCAGGCAACGACCGGCCTTGTGCCGGGCCTGCGCCTGTAAAGCCTTCCCCCGGACCTGTCCTACGGTCAGCTTGGAGTTACCCTCTATAATCGCCAGCTTATCGAAAATAGGTTGCAGTTCCAGGGCGGCCCAGCGCAAAGCCTGGGTATTGCCAAAACCGCGCTCGACCTGACTGGCCGGAATCTTGGCCCTGGCGCAAAGGGCTTTTAACACCAGGTTTGAGGGCGAGTTCTCGTAGGTTACATAGACAACCGGCGTTCCGGTGGAAGCGGCGTGCTGGGCGATTTGCAGACTGAGGGTAGTCTTCCCGGCTCCCGGCGCCCCGGCCAGGATGTACAACCCGGTCCCTAAGCCGTTTAAGAGCTCGTCTACCCGCTTCAGACCGGTCGCGACGCCTGAGATAGCGTTTCCGGTCTCCTGGCGCTGTAACTGGCGGTTCTCCGCTTCGGCCAGCACGTTACCTATAAGGTCTCCGGCCCACTGCAACTTTCCGGCGTGAGTCTCCCGGACCGCCGACTGGACGCGTGCTACTTCTTCGTCGAGCAGGCCGAGCAGTTCCGGGGCCGGGCGGGAGCCATACAGGGCGGCGGCCAGGTTCTCCTGTAAACCGGCCAACAAACGCCGCTGGTATAAATCCGCCAGGTGCTGGGCGGCGGCTTTTGGGTCAGCCGCCGGTTTCCACTCGGTCAGCCCGGTCACACTGGCCGCAACCGGCTTTTCGGTCTCGATGGCCTGGGCCAGGTTTTGCCAGGCCAGGCTTTCGGCGATAAAGGCTTCAGCGGGCAGGAAATCGAGCAGTTCCCAATAGAGGTCCGGTCGGGTAGCAATTGCCGCGATTACACCCCGCTCGGTCTCTATGTCTTTAAATTCATCTACAAGCTGAAACGAATTCAAGGCTTGCCTCGCCGGTGCAACCGCTTTAAACCTGACTCTCTCTATAAATAGCCCCTGGAACCTGGTGCATTATACTAAACGCCCTTCCGGCCACAAGCCGGGAAAGGGCGCATTAGACTCTTTAATACTTATTAGCAATGTGAACGGCTTACAAATTGCTTATTGCAATAGGCTAAATAAGACCTCAAAATGATCACATGCTACCAGCATGGGTTGGTTTTAGTACCAGCATGGGTGTGATCTGGTGCCACCATAGGTGAGAAAGTACCAACATGGGTGTGACCGCTGTGACCGCACCTATCGTGGTACCAAACCGGTCACATGGGCCATGCTTTGGTACCAGAATAGGTGCTTTAATACCATGATAGGTGTGACCGTGTGACCACGTGACCGGCTGTATATTCATAAATTGAATAATAATTTCCCTGTTTTGAAAAATGTCGCATGATATTATAACTCTATTTTAATTTACCCTATTGCAAAAGGATAAATAAATCTAGTAATTTTGTTTACATAATTATTTTTTGAGATTTACCGGTCACACGAAGCTGCCACCATGGGTATTTTCTAAATGTGCCACACCTATGGTGGTACCAGGTGGATGGCCGGTTGTTTTTATAACAAGAAAGTGCCACGATAGGTGTGTGATTATGTGACTGATGCCACTTCAGGTGGCCTTAAACCACTTCCGCCTGTAAACGGCCAAGCTTTAGCAATAACGAACCTGACCGTTTTAAATCAAGGTGTTACCGGTGGTTAACGGTTAGGGCGGTGCTGGTAAAAAGGGTTTGCTAAACAAATCTTACCGGTGCCTGTTATACTTGAGGTACCGACCGATAGGCCCCAGGAATAAATGAACCGCTCTTAATCGCCCCGGTTCGCAATAGAACATTTGAGAAGTTATACTGGTATAAACTTGCCAATAATTTTATCCACATGCCCTGCTGAATTGGAAAATCTTTCAAGAATCCTTTAAGAATCAGCGAAATAAACGCTATAAACACCTTCTCAAATTTGAGAAAGCCTGCTATAATAAATTTTCAAAAGCACGCATTATTTAAAAACAAAATTCTGGAGTTTTACCTTTGCAAGAAAAAGCCTTCGAGGTTCCGGTACCTCTGCGCCAGGCGGCTGATACCACCGGCGTGCAATATCATCGTTTGCGAAAAGCCGCCGGCGACGGACGGTTGGCCGCGCAGAAAATGGGCAACCAGTACGTGGTGCTTCTTTCGGACGTGCAGCGTTTCTTGAAGCAGGGTGACCGGCGCAGACGCCCGACTGATTCCGCCGAAAGCGCGGTTGCTCCTAAAGTCCTGGCGGCCACACCTGCCGAAACGATTACCCAGCAGCCCGGCCCGGCGGTTGCTCCTGAGCCCACGAAACTGGCCCGCGTCATCACGATTACCGCCCCTAAAGGTGGCACCGGCAAGACGACCACCACCCTTAACCTGGGAGCGGCCCTGGCTGAACTCGGTTACCGGGTGTTACTGGTGGACTGCGACCCCCAGGGTAATCTGACCCTCAGTTCTGGTATCGAAGCCAGCGGGTTGAAGAATAGCCTCGATAGCGCGATCCAGCTTTACATGGCGACCTATACCCCCCAGATTGAGCCGACCATCATCCAGGCCCCGGTAGGGCTGGACGTGGTGCCCAGCAATATCCGCCTGGCCGGGACCGCCGACGAAATGCTTATAAATTCGCAGGGAGTATGGGTGCTGCAAAAGCTCTTGCGGTCGGTCCGGCCTGTCTACGACTTCATCCTGATTGATACCCTCCCCTCACTAGGTGTCCTCGTCAAAAACTCGCTGGTAGCCGCCCAGGAACTGATTATCCCTCACGAAACCGAGCCGCTCTCCACCGAAGCGGTTGCCATGATGTTAAAACAAGTTGACATAATCAGAAGGTCGGAGCTCAATGCAGACCTGAAAATCGCCGGGATTTTGCTGACCAAGGTCACCAAGTCGAAAGTTCACCGCGAGGTTATAGATTTCACCCGCGACGAGTTTGGCAAACAGGTGCGGGTCTTTAATACCGTTATCGAACGCTCCATCCAGTTCGCCGAAGCCCAGGGTTTGCATAAAACTATCCTCTCTTATAAGCCTAAAGACAAAGGAGCCCAGGCTTATCGCAATTTAGCCCAGGAGTTACTCTACGGTTCGGAGGCCGTCAGTTTCCAGGTGCCTGACGATGAATTGGCTATGAGTGAGGATCACTTTTAATGGCTAAAACCAGAAGTTTTTTAAGCAGCCGGAGCGCTGGTCCGGCTTCCGCCAGTGATAGTGATTTCGAATCGGTTATCGGTCTGCGCCATGAGTTAGCCGAACGCCCTGTTTTTAGCCAGAATTTGCCGGTCGAACGGATCCGGCCCAACCCCTTCCAGGCTCGCCAGCGTTTTGACGCCCTGGACGAGCTTTCGCGGGCCATTCAGACCCAGGGGTTTATCAGCCGCTTGCGGGTCCGGCCCGACCCTAATGCTCCCGGTCAGGGCTATTTCCAGCTTGTCTATGGGGAGCGGCGGTTAAGAGCGGCTATCCTGGCCGGTCTAACCATGCTGCCATGTGATGTGGCCGATTATTCTGACAAAGAAATGCTTGAAATCGGCCTGGCCGAGAATATCCAGCGCCAGGATTTAAATCCGCTCGAAGAGGCTATCGTCTTTCAGCGCCTGACCCGGACCGGCGAGTATACTATCCGGGAACTGGCCTCGCGCATTGGTAAGAACAAAGATTACGTGGACGGACGACTGGCCCTGTTGCGCGCGCCCCAGGATGTCCAGGACCTGGTAATGAAACGGCCCGATACCGTCACGGTGGCCCGCCGGATTGCCAGCCTGGGTAGCCCCGGCGAACGACGTCCCCTGATTGAGGCGGTCCTGGAAGGCACCCTCAACAAAGAGGCGGTCCGCGAGATTATCCGCGACCTCCATACCCTGGAAGAAACCCCGGTCCCGGAGGTAGCTGTCACCGAGATAATAGAGGTAAGCGCGGCGCTACCGCACAACGTGATAGAGCTTGAAAGCCGCCCGGTTGTCCGTCCGGACGGACAAAGTGAGAATAAAGCGGCGGCGGAAGCGCCCAAAAAGGCGGTCAAAAGCAGCCAGTACAACACCCGGCGCATCAACCAGGAAACCTCGATGGTGCTGAGTATTCTCAATCGCTGGGGCGAACTCGACCCTGAAACCTGGCAGGCCAACCACGATAGTTTGAACCGGTCCATCCAGGCTATCCGGGATACCTTGCTGGAACTGGCCGAACTTTTAGCGGAAGCGGGAGGAGCAAATCTTGAGCAGAAATAGAAACAGCCGGGGGATGCTGGCCCGCAATGACCGGTCTCAGGATGAGGCGAACGGCAGCGAGAATTTTGATATGACGCTGGCCCAGGTCGAGGAAGAACTGCGCACTCTCCATCTCAGCACGGCCCGGATTACTCGCAGCCTGGAAGAACTCCGCAAACTCAGCGAGCAGGACAAACAGCGGGTCGATACCCAGGAGCTAAACCTGTCGCTGGCCCAGCTAAAGCAGTCGCTTGGGGAGTCGGGGGAACGCCGCTCCAATGTCGACCGCGACCTTGAGAACCTCGAAGAAGAACTCGAAACTCTCAAAAGCAAGGTTTTGAGCCTGAGTGTTCCACGTGAAAAACATATTCCCCTGCCTATCAGCCCGCCTATCCGGGCCGCTCTCCAGGCTTTCTATGCCGGTGGTAGCAAGAACCAGTGGACCCCCGACTCCTACGGACGGCCCCAGTATTCCTACCAGGCCCGGGACGGTCATATCACCCTATTTTTCGAACACCCGCCGGACACGGTGGAGACGGTCGGTTTTTTGTGGAACGTGGTCAAGGATTTGTCGGTCGAGACTGCCGATATTTTCCTGATTTTGATGTCCCAGATTGCCAAGTTGCCCAACCCGCAGCTTAATATCGCCCGCATGAGCCTGGAAGAAATTGCCGAGTATCGCTCGGTCAAACTCCGCCACGGTTCGAGTTCGCTTCTCTACGAAGATTTCAAGCAGGAAGTGATGCGGCTGGCCGACCTGCGGCTGACGATGGGCTGGCAGGACTACAAGGGCGGCACGCTCTTTTTTGGTAAAGAACGCCCCGACCGCCTGCTCGACATCGTAGACGTGGAATACAAACGCGACGGCAAAAGCTGGACCGCCTTCGGCTTCCGCTGCGGTCAGGCTCTGGCCCACTTTCTCGACCCGGACGGGCTGCGCTGGATTGGTAACTATGCCAGTCTGCTGCTCAGTCTGAGTCCATATCACGAGGCTCTTGCCAAGAAAATCGGCACATACTGGACCCTTGTCGGCACTATTGCCGGGAAGGGTGGGATGCAGCCGCACGCCACCATTCGCTCTATCCTGGAATTTTGCGGTGAGGAACCGAACATGGATAAACCGGGCCGCACCGTGGAAGCCATTATCGAGGCCCACGAACGGTTGCGCGAAATCGGGGTGCTGGACGAAATTCCCGACTTCGAGCCGCCCACCCGCCAGCGCGGTTTCTTCCAGGAATGGCTGGACGAGCCGAGGACGGTCAAACTGGCCGAATCGCTCTGGCGGCTCAACCAGCCCTCCGACCGCAACCGGACTTTACCTTCCTCGTCTATCCAGGCCCCGGTCCGGCGCAACGAGTCCAACCTGCGGGTGCTGCCTTCCCCGGCCAAGGCCAGTTCGACCCTGGAAGTCCCGGCTACCCATAACGAATTGTGCGAAGCCCCGGCCCGTATCCAGCAGTTCCGTAACGAGTACCATCTGCACCAGGCCGAACTGGCCCAGGCCCTGGGTATTTCCCGCGAAACTCTCTCGCGCTACGAACGGGGAGTCCGCAAATTGCCGGAGGATACTGCCCGGAAAATTGTGGAGCTGTGGCAGAATAAAGCCAGCGGCTGGCAGGATTAAATGTCTCCAATTACACACCTATTCTTTGACCTGGACGGTACGCTGACAGACCCGAAAGAGGGGATTGTCGCCTCTTTCGTCTATGCCCTGGACAGGCTGGGCCGGAGAGATTTAACCTCGGCCAACCTGGACTGGTGTATCGGCCCGCCCCTGCGCGAGAGTTTCGCCCGGTTGTTGGCTACCGACGACCCGGACTTGATCGAGCAAGCAGTCAGCCTCTACCGCGAATATTTTGCTGCGACCGGGTTGTTTGAGAATTTTGTATATCCTGAAGTGGTCGAAACTTTACAACTTCTCAAGAAAGATTTCCAGTTGTTGATAGCCACCTCAAAACCGGCGGTCTATGCCCGGCAAATCCTGGAAAAATTCGAACTGGCAGGTTTTTTCGAGGCGATTTACGGGGCGGAACTGGATGGCCGCTACAGCAATAAAGGGGAGCTAATCGGTCTTATCCTCGAACAGGAGCAACTTTCGCCCGCACAGGTCCTCATGATTGGCGACCGCGAACATGACATCCTGGGCGCTAAAAGGAATACCATCCTTGCCGGGGGTGTCACCTACGGCTACGGTAGCGAAGCTGAACTGACCGGGGCCGGGGCGACCTACCTTTTTCACCGTCCTTCTCAAATTCCAACCACTTTAGTAGCGCACTCTTTATAAATGGACCCGCGGATAACTTTCTTAGAAGAATTGAGCCTGAACGCCTGGCCCGGCCACCATACCGTCCTGTACGATGGCTGGCTGCTGCGTTTTAGCGAGGGCTATACCCAGCGGGCCAACTCCATTAACCCCCTCTATAACGGCCACGAACCGGACCTCTACCGGAAAATCCAGACCTGCGAAGAATGTTATACCTCAAAAGGGCTGCCGACCGTTTTTAAGCTGACCCCCGCCTCAGTCCCCTCCAATTTAGACGAAGTCTTAAACTCGCTGGGCTATGCCAAATTTGAACCGGTCAGCATCCAGGCTGTGGCCCTGGATGAATTGCAACCCTTTCTCTCGGATACGGCTTCGCCCGGCGAAGATTCGCATGTCTTTCGGGAAAGCCAGTTAAAACCGGACTGGCTCCTGGCCTGGCTGCACCTGACCAATATTTCAATCGGGCACTGGGCTAACGTTGAGAAACTGCTGGGCAATATTCTACCGTCTCACTGCTTTTTGCGGTTGGAAGAGGCCGGGCAAACTATGGCGGTCGGGTTGGCCGTCTACGAACGCGGTTATGTGGGTCTGTTCGACATTGTGACAAACCCGGCCTTCCGGCGCCAGGGTTGGGGCCGCCGCCTCGTGGTAGAACTCCTGCGCTGGGGCCAGGCCCAGGGCGCGAATACGGCCTACTTGCAGGTTGCCACCCCAAATACTGCCGCCCTGCAACTCTATGCCGGTTTTGGTTTCCGGGAAGTCTACCGCTACTGGTACAGGGTTAAAGCGCTGGCAAAGGTTTAGTATTTTTTTCCGAGCTATTTTAACCGGGCTAGAAGAAAATCTATTTTGGCAAAAACCAGTGGATGTAACCGCAGTTATCACAGACGAAACAATTGGCCGTTTCGTTGGTCCAATCCATGTTGAAGAAGGTAGCCGCGGCTGTGTTTAGCTGGGCTCCTCGCCGCCAGAAGTGGTCATGACCGCAAACAAGACACTTTAGCAGTCGTCCGGCCACCTCGTATTGTTTCGGTTCTTCTGCATTGAAGGATGCCATTAATTTACTCCTATCTAAGCTTTAATTCTTTTGTTTAACCGTAAATTCTGATTGCCTACAACCACACTAATGTCAATACGTCCCTGCTTCCGGTGGGTTTCGGTAAAAAGTAAATACACACAGATTGAAGACGGATTTAGGTAGTTTGACGGTAGTCCTACTTTCTCCTGCAAAGGTAAAATAGGAATAAACTTGGACAGGTAATAAACCTTAGCGGAATAGTAAGCAGATTAAAGGAGTAAGATAGTGAATGAAAATGCCATCGAACGGGTGGACCCGCCACTAGTTGCTACAGAACTGGAGATGCTCAACTCTTTTCTCGACTATCACCGGGCAACCCTGTTATGGAAGGTGAGCGGGGTGAGCGAGGAAAATCTCAAACGCCAGGCGGTCCCCACTTCCAGTCTTACACTACTGGGTCTGGTCAAACACCTGGCCTATGTCGAGCGGACCTGGTTTCAGCGACGTTTCAAAGGCGAAGATGTTTTTGATGTATGGACTACCAGGGACTTTGATTCCGGTTTTGGGATTGGCGAGGCTGAAACTGCCGAAAGCATCCTTCAATTTTACCGGGAAGAAACTGAGAAATCACGCCGGATTGTTGAAAGCGCTAACCTGGACGACCTCTCGGCTAAACCCCGCCGTAATGGTGACAGGGTGACCCTGCGCTGGATCCTGTTCCACATGATTGAAGAGACGGCCCGTCATAACGGCCACGCTGATTTGCTGCGCGAGGCGATTGACGGCGCTACCGGCGAATAGGCTGCCCAGGCAAAATATCGGCAGCAATTTTAAGAGATAAAGGATCTATAATGTCGAACGAAGCAGACGCTACCGGGCGGGTAGACCCGCCTTTAGCCGGTTCGGAACTGGAAATGCTTGACTCTTTTCTCGATTATCACCGGGCAACTCTGCTCTGGAAGGTACGCGGGGTAGGCGACGAAGACCTCCGGCGCTCCTCGGTCCCGACCTCGACGATGACCCTGCTGGGCCTGGTCAAACACCTGGCCTATGTCGAACGCTCCTGGTTCCAGCATCGTTTCAAAAACGATAACGTAACTTTTCCCTGGACCAAGGAAGACCCTGACGCCGATTGGCGAATTGAGCCGGACGAAACCACCGAAGGCATTCTTCGGCTCTATGACGAGGAATGTGAGAAGTCGCGCCAGATTGTGGCCGCCGCCAGCCTGGATGAAAAGGCGGCCAGGTCATGGCCGGATGGTAATAGCCCAACCTTGCGCTGGATTATGTATCATATGATTGAGGAAACGGCCCGTCACAATGGCCACGCCGATTTATTGCGCGAGGCGGTTGACGGCGCTACCGGTGAATAGCGCTACTTGTGGGCGCTAACTTTAAAAATCCTGGGAAAGCTGGCATGTCTTCAAAACTTAACCTTACAGATGCAACATCACCGGAAGTAATTCCGAGCATAAGCGCCGTCATCTCTACCCGCAACCGGGGCGACCGGATCCTGGCGGCGGTAGAATCCATTCTTGACAATACATATCCCAATTTCGACCTCTGGATTATCGACCAGAGTGATGATAATAGTACGGAGGAAGCTCTTAAACCGTTTTCGGGCGACAGCCGTTTGCATTATCTAAAAAGTGATACCAGGGGATGTAGCGCCGGTCGTAACCTGGCTATAAGCTCAACGACGAGCGAGTTTGTAGCCATCACCGATGATGATTGCGTCGCCTCGCCCGACTGGTTGAGCAAGATGGTGGCGGCCTTTAAGACGGATAAGCGGATTGGGGTGGTGTCCGGGAATGTTACGGCGGGAGAACACGATGCCACCCAGGGGCATATAACGACCTATATCCGCCCGGATAGTTTTTTAGCTACAAAAGTATCTCAGAAATCCCTCGTCCATGGGATTACCGCCAATATGGGAGTCCGGCGGAGCGCCTGGGAGAAAGTTTCTGGATTTGACCCCATGTTAGGGGTAGGCGCGCCCCTCCGGTCGGCCTCGGAACCTGATTTTCTGATAAAGATGCTGTTGGCCGGTTATTATGTATATGAAACCCCGGCGGTCCTGGTGGTTCATTATGGGTTTCGTAACTGGCAGGACTATCGAAAATTACTCTATCAATATTCTTACGGTAACGGGGCAGCCATAGCTAAATATTTTAAAGAGAGAAAGTTATTTATACTATCTTATTTCTGGTCTGAATTTTTTGGTAAAATTGTCTATCCACTGCTAAAGAATATCGTAACGCAGCGTCGCCTGGCCGGAACAACCCGCCTGAAAGCCTTTTCCAGGGGCTTTGTGACCGGGCTTTTTACCCCTTTAGATAGAACAACCGGGAATTTTTATCCGAAAAGCTCTAAATCCGGCTAGATTAGCCAGGCTGCGAAAAACCGGTCTTTTAAGAAAGGTTTATTTGGAGCGGCAATATTAAACCCTGGTTTTAGCGGGGGGTAAAGTTACTTTTGCTTGCGCTATTTCTCGTGCGGTCGTCTGGCCGAGTTTTTTTACATTTCGCCAGGCCCGGTACAGGGCCAGCGGTCCGTTAAGAAAACCCCGGCATTCCAATAAAAGAAGCTTATAAGGATAGCTCGACTCTTTGTGACGAGTCTGGTTGAACCGAATTAGCATTTTCCGGGGCAGGGAGAAGAAAAGATAGGGCAGCACCCGCCAATCCCGGTCGTTTAGCAACGTCAAAAGATGATAGGCTATGTGTCCCTTGCTGTAGTTGAAAATCTGCCGTTTCAACTCCTCTAAATTCTGGCGGTGCCGGTGATAAACCACCGCTTGGGGCTCGTAGACGCAGGTATACCCGGCCTTCAGGATTTTATAAAAGAGGTAGGTATCCTCGCTACAGCCGGTTGCGACCCCTGCCCCCAGCGCCTCGTTAAAGGGACCAATGCCAGGGTTTTGGAAAATGCTGGCCCTAAAAGCCGCGCTGGCCGTAGCTCCGATTTCCCAGGTTGGTATAATGCCCAGCTTTTTATTGAAAATGTTTTTATCAAACCGTTTGCCTTCCAGGCCTCGCCCCAGGCCGCCATATTCTTCAAACAGCCGGGCGCTCTCCGTTTCCAGATTGGCCGGTAACACCAACCCCGTTACGCAGGCTACAACAGGATTGGCAAAGGGTTTCAGCAGATTGTCGAGCCAGCCCGGCCCGACCGTGACATCGTCATCCAGGCAGGCTATCAATTGGCCCCGGCTAACCTTAATACCGGCGTTGCGGGCATAACTTGAACCCCGCCGGGTTTCGGTTATATAGCGCACCCCAAATTTCCGGGCTACCGGGGCGGTTTGGTTTGAGCCGGGATTATTATCAACGACGATTATCTCATAGGAAACGGCAGTTTCATGATTTTTTAATGTTTCCAGACAGGTTTCCAGTTCCTGGGGACGGTCCAGGGTGCAAATAATGATAGAGGCAGTTATTTCTTTGCAGGACAAGCTTGTCAGGCCATTATCGTTTACCAAATTCCCACACTTTCCGATTTGTGCTTCAGCATCTGGTATTTTAATATAAAGAAGGAAAGTTTAGTACCTATGGATATATCCGCAATGCCAGTAATTTGATACTATACTTAAAAGCCTTACATGGATTATAACAGATAAGTTATTTATAAGTTTTAATCAGTTTAAGTTGTTTGCGACAGGTTTAGAGCAAAAATCTGCTTTCCGGGTATGAAGCGCCTGTATATCGGTTGTTGTGTTTAAGGAAACATTACCATTGGACCATGGTGGATTTAGTTTTGATGAATAATGCTAGGAACTTATCTAATAACCCCCCGGTAACCGTAATCATCTCGACCCGCAACCGGGCCGAGAGCCTGCTCAGGACCCTTGAGAGTATTTTTACCCTCAATTACCCTGATTTCTGCCTGATAGTATTGGACCAGAGCGATGAGAAACTACCCCAGGACGCGCTGGCAAAGTTTGATGCTACCGGGAAATTTTGCTATGTCTATAGCTCGACCAGGGGACTGGGGGCGGGCCACAATGCCGCTATCGCCCTGGCTAAAACAGAACTCATCGCTGTAACTGACGACGATTGTATCACGCCGCCGGGCTGGTTAGATGAGATGGTCCAGGCTTTTAAGCAGGATGAGAAAATTGGCCTGGTCTTCGGGAATGTGCTTCCCACCGCTTACGACCCGGATACCGGCTATATCCCGGTCTTTGAAGGTGCCACGCCTACTCCAACCCTGTTAAAGGGGGTTTCCGACCGGTTGATAGCCGGTCTGGGTATCGGGGCCTGTCTTGGTCTCAAGCGGAGCGCCTGGCTCGCCGCCGAAGGTTTTGACGAAATGCTGGGACCGGGCGCGCCCCTGGGGTCGCTGGAAGACCGCGATTTTGCCATTCGTTTGCTGTTAAGAGAGTATTATATCTATCATGCGCCCGACTTTTCGGTAGAGCATTTCGGTTATAGAAAAAATGCCGAGCTAAAAAAGCTTGCTTACCGGGACTGGTTTGGTTTTGGTACGAGCTTTGCCAAGTTTCTCAAATGCGGCGATTTGGCCCTCATGCCCTATATGCTCGGCCAGATGTGGTTTGGTCAGGCCGTCAAACCTTTTTTTAAGCACTTGCTGTTTAAGCGGCGGGTACGCGGTGTCACTCCTATCTGGTCTTTCTGGGTCGGATTTGTGGTCGGTGTCTTTGCCAGGGTGGACCGCCCGACCCGTAAATTTAAGGTCTCAAAGCGGCAGCACCCGGTTTCGCAAATCAACTGCTGACTGAGTTACCCCGGTTAGTCTTCACCAGGCTTATGGATTTTCCTATCCTATGCCCCTAAAAAGACAAAAGACGCCACAAAAAAAGCAGCTACCCCTCAAAGGTCGCTGCTTTTTTGATAGAGCCAGGTTTTAAGTTTCAGCCTGTAAAACCTGGCCGCGTGTTTAGAACTCGACCAGGCTTTTCTCGGCCATGGCGGTACTCGGATTTTCCGGGTTTGGCGTGGCGTTGGCTTTCGCCCGGCGGCTGCTCTTAACAATGATACTCGGCATTAAGAGCACCCCAATTACCAGGGCTACCCCGATCAGGATGGTGATGAAAAAGCCGCTGTGAATGGCATCGGCCAGGGCTACCCGGACGGCCTCGACAATCTGGGCGGGCAGGGCCGAGGCGACCTTGGCGTTAATCAGGTTTTGGGGCTCCTGCAAGACCTCCTGCAACTGGGCCGGTAAGGCTTTAACCGCCGCCACCCCGTTGAGGTTGGAGCTGTACGAGTTGATAACCGAAGTACCGACCAGGGCTACCCCGACAGTGCTACCGATGGAGCGGAAGAACTGTACGGTCGAAGTGCCGACGCCCAGGTCTTTGCGCTCGACCGACTCCTGGACCGCGATGGTCATGGTCGGCATAATCATACCCATCCCGGCCCCGACCACAATCATGAAGACTACCACTTCCCACAGGGGCGAACTGGCGTTCAGCGTTAACAGCAGACCTACCCCAATCATTAAAACCGTGGCGCCGGTAAAGAAAGGCACTCTCAGGATACCGACCCGCCCAATAAACTGCCCGGTCAGGATGTTGGCGAAAACTACCGCCAGCGAAAGCGGCGTCATAATCGCGCCGGAACCGGAAGCCGATTGGCCCAGCACTACCTGCACAAAGAGCGGAATGTAGAGACTGGTACCCAGGAGGACCGCGCCGATAGTCAGGCTGATAATGCCGACCGAGCGAATGGCCGGGATCTTAAAGAGGTGCAAGGGCAAAATCGGTTCGGCGGCCCGCCGCTCGATAAAGAGGAACAGACCAGTCAAAACGATGGCACCCGCGAAAAGACCGATAATCTGCGGGCTCAGCCATGGGTAGCCGTTCGGTTCTTTCTGGCCGCCCCAGGTCAGGGCTAATAGCAGGGAGACAACCGCACCGATAATCGCCGCCGAACCGAACCAGTCTATCTTGCGCCGGCCGACCCCCGGCTTGTTAGGCAGGGTAAAAATGAGGGCCAGCAAGGCCACCAGGCCCACCGGCATATTGACATAGAAGACCCAGCGCCAGTTCAAATTGTCGGTAATGAAACCGCCCAGGGAAGGGCCAAAGACCGAGGCCATCCCGAAAGCAGCGGCGATAAAACCCTGCCACTTGGCCCGTTTGGCCGAACTGGGAAAGAGGTCACCGATAACGGCGAAAGCGTTCGACATTAGCGCGCCGCTACCGATACCCTGCAAGCCGCGAAAGATGACCAGCCAGAACATGGATGGGGCCGCGCCGCTCAGGATAGAACCGAGCAAAAAGATAACAACCGCCGCCAGCATCAGCCATTTCCGGCCAAACATATCCCCTAACTTACCGGCAATCGGGATAGTGGCAGTGGAAGTCAACAGGTAAGCCGTGGTAACCCAGGAGAAAAGCGAGAAACCTTGCAGTTCTTCGACAATCCTTGGCATGGCCGTACCGACAATGGTCTGGTCGAGGGCCGCGAGCAGAATACTTAATATAATACCCGAAAGCGCCAGTATCAGGGCTTTATTTTCGGACCTTTCGCCGGTTTGAGTGGTCCCGGCCATTTTATTATTGGGGTTTTGACTCATTGGAATCTGGTTTTCCTTCTTTCTCTTTTTTGAATAATCCCGCATTAACTGCAAATAGACGTTCTTCTAAATGGACCAAGAGCCTGTGCATGCTCGCTATTTCTTCATCCTCTAAACCTTCGGTCAGGGTTTCTTCGAATTCTGCGATTTTACCCGGCAGGGTCTGGGCCAGGACCTGACCTTTTTCGGTGACAAAAATTCTGATGCAGCGATTATCTTTAGGGTCGGGTTCTCGCCGGATAAGGCCGTCCCGCTCCATCGTCTGCAAACTCCGGGTGATTGCGGCGGGGTCTACCTTGTAGAGTTTGGAGAGGGAGGCCTGGATAACCCCTTCCGGCTCCATCGCGCCGAAAAGGATCCGCATCTGGGAATAGTTGAAGCCCAGGGCCTGTTCCAGGGCCGACCCCACCAGGTGACTGGTGCGACCCAGTCGCATCGGTAACGGCACTTCGGCGTTTCCGGCCCAGCGCCGGGTCATGGTCAGGCGTTTCCAGACCGTCGCCGGATTGGGGCTGATTTTCTCTTTTTCTAAATTTGCGCCCATATAATTTTACGGCTTCTCTATCACATTCATTCATAATCATTGACATATCAATGATTATATTTTAGCCCAAATCGTTGATATGTCAATGATTTTTTGATAGCAAAAGTTGATATAAATAAAAGTAAAAAACTATGTTGCATAGTGCCACGCTAAATGGTATACCCAAATATCATTTCCAACCGAGGGTACATATCCCTAAACAAGACAAGACAAAACGAGCTAGAAGATTGCATTGCAGCCAATAAAAGAACAAAGAGAACAGGGAGGATAAATGGATAAAGGGGAAACATCCCAGGCCACTATTTACCGGCTGTAAAAAGAGGCTATGTGCAGCCTCAATTTGATTGAGATGGAGTTTTAAGAAAAGAAATAATAGATGTAAAGAAGCGCTTTATTAGCCGGCTGAATGGGGTTAGAAACGCGCCTTTAAGAAGGTCTACCCCTGGACCGCGCCGATACCGCGTTCGGCCAGTTGTTTTTCGATAGCACCGAGTTCCATTTCAAAATGGTTCTTCTGGTTCTTTAACCTGACCTGCTGGTTGCTCAGTTCAACAATCTCTAGCTGGATAATCTGGGACTGGTTGGCCGGGTTATTTTGCTGGGGCCTGGTTAAAAAGACCGGAGGAGGCGTTTTCTCCTCCTGTTTTAGTGAAACGGTGGGCTGGTCGCTCAAGGCTGCCGGGAATTTCTCCGGGGCAGCCCCGTGGTTTTCGCCGTTGGACCTGGTTGCGGGAGCTATTTGCGGCTGGTGGCCGACCTGTAGCCCCAGGTTGAACAGGCGCTGGTCGTCTTTTATCTCTTCCATCCGGCTGTTTATTATTTCCAGGCGAGTGCTGATTTCGTGCAGTCGCAGGGTTATCTGCATGTGACGTTCGAGCAGGTGGCGGTTGAATTCGAGCGCTTCCAGGGCCTGTTGCGCCTCGGTAATTACATCTTTTATTTTCTTTTGCTGCAGGTTGAGAAAGTTCAACAGGTCGTTATAGTTGTAATTCATAAAAAATCCTGCTCCTTTAGATACTGGTCATATCTATCCCGGTCTGGCCGGTTGTCGTTTCCATCTCTTAAAAATTCATTGCCCTATTAAAACAGAAATTAACCCCGGTTAAAAGTAGGAATATATTATAAAAATTCTAGCCTGGGTTAGCAGGCGTTGGCGTTGCTGCCGGTACATCGTCCCCGGCCAGTTGGACGGTCGCGACCGGTTCGTTCGACCCAATACTTGAAGTAGCTGTTGGTGCCAAAGCGGTCAGCACGCGCGGGTCGGTTACCGTTGGGCCGCTGCTGGCCGGGGCTGGAGTCGTCGGCGCGGGCGTGGGTGGTACGGTACCGGCTTCGGTTGGCCCAGGCGTGGGCGGTACGGCAGTGAGCACCGTTGATGTTGCCAGGGGCGGTACGGTAGTGATTATGACCGGGGCCAGCGTCGGTATGGCCGAACTGGTGGTTGTCGGTTCCGGTGTCGCGGTAGGCGTTGCCCCCAGCACCGGTGTAAAGACGACCCTGGCCGGGATAGTGGGGTAACTGGTGGGCAGACCGGAGCCGCTGGTATCGACCGAGTTGAGAAGCAGCCAGGCTAAATAACCCATAAAGAAAAGGTTCAACACCAGCAGCCAGGGTATCAGGCTCGGCCATTTCGCGGGCTGGCGTTTGGTGACCGGGGCCGGTTTTTCGAACGGGGTCCTGGTTACCGGGACGCCGGGGCTTGCGGGACCGGTTGCCGGATTGCCCTGGGCTGCCGGGACGCTTTGAAGTGCCGGGCCGGTTGCTTCCGGTGGAGTGACCGGGGCTGGCGTAATTAAAGGTACGACCGGCTTTGCGGTGGTGCCATTGGTCGTTGCAGCGATACCGTTAGCCGACGGGATAGTGCCGTTGGATTTTGGGGCGATGCCGTTGGTTGTCGGGGCAGTCCCGTTGGTCTTGATGGGGGCGGCGACCGGACCTAGCTCGGCCAGACCATTTTGATGCGGCCAGGAATAAGGTGTGGTGACATTGCCATTTCCGTTTTTGCCGATTTCTACCCCGGCCTGGAAAGGGTGTTTTTCTTCCTCAATGATATTGCTGGCGGCCAGCGAAGGCGTGGTCTGCCTGAGGAAAGTTTGCACCTCGTTGTTCAGGGCCGTGTAATTTTCCAGCAGTTGGTCGATGGTCTGGAACGGCACGGGCTGGTGGGCAGTTTGAAGGGTGGTGGCAAGGCCGATTTCAAACTGGCTCAATAGTTCCAGCACATTGTGGTAGCGCCCTTCCGGGTTTTTGTAGAGCGCCGTCATAATGGCGGCCTCCAGGGCCGGGCCTACTTCGGGGTTAACCTGGTGCAGCGGCGGCACGGCTTTGTACATGTGACGCAAGCCGCTGACCATCTCCGAACTGGCAAGGAAGGGGTTGAATCCGGTTAGCAGTTCGTAGATGATTACCCCCAGCGCATATACATCGGCCTGGGCATTAAATGAAGCATTCGAACCGAACAGCTCGGGGCTGGCATAGGGCGCGTTCAGTAGAGAATTTGAGAAATTGTCCTGGGCCTCATTTCTAAGGGCGTGGCGGCGATTTGGTAAGGCCCCAAAGAGTTCTAATCGGACGGTGCCATCCCGCCCAATCCAGATAAACGAGGGCTGTAGGTTGCCGTGCAAGACCTGCTGGGAGTGGCAATACAGCAGGGCCAGGGACAGTTGCCGGGCGATCTGGCCTACCACGTTGATGCCAGGCGAACTGGCTATCAGCATCCGGCAATTCACATAGTCTTTGCCGGGCGTTTTCGCCACGCAGACATAATATTTCTTGCCGTTCTCTCCCCACATAAAGTGGTTATAGACGGGTAGCAGGTTGCCGTGCGACAACTTCTGAAGCGAGATAGCGCGGGACTGGTAAGCTTCCGGTTGCAGGTTTATTTCTTCCAGCCAGAGCCGGGCGGGCTGGTCCACAATCTGGTCAAAAACATCATAAACCCAGAGTTTCTCGTCCAACCGCAACCAGCCATTGATTTGAAAACGCGCAGGTAAAGACGGCCTGTAATTATCTTCAGGCTGCTCCGAGCCGGTCGCTTTTATGTCGTAAAAGTTGGTCATACCTAATTATGGAGCAATATTTGTAGTTACGTCAACTTACCATAAGCAATACTTATAATTTTTTGTAGAATTAGCTAAGAAGTAACCCAGGTTAAGATAGTTTCGCTTCGAGGCACATTCTTTGGGAGTAAAAAAGCACCTTTACACAGCCCTTTACTCCCCGGGGGAGATTACCGTCTACCGTCTTTTTAAGATACCTGCCGGATAATTATGCCGGGGCCTTGCCAGAATTGCAAGGCTTCCCCGGTTAGAGAAAATTAGGAGTGGCCTTGCTATTCAAGTTTAACTCGTCGTTGAACCCCTGCCAGTAGAGGACGTTCGCCACGCTGCTGAGCAGTTGGCTCGCCACCCGGTCCTGCTTTAATGCCCCGGCCAGTTGGGCCAGGCGCATGAAGGTATAGACGAAAATCGTCTGAAGGGTTTTATGGTTCAACAGAAGTCCGGCCAAAAGCTGGGTTATTTTGTTACGGTCCTGGAATTCAGTTTTCGTAATATTTATCATATCCAGCGAGCCCTTATCCCGGTCGATTTTGACCGCGTAACGCCCATACAGGTAGTGCATATTGACCCAGGATTTAAATGAGCGTTTAGGATAATGATAACCGATAGCCGCCGGGTTAAATTCAAATGTTAGGTTTAGCTGGGCCAGCCGGTAGGCCAACTCCACGTCTTCGTAGCGTTTGAAGGTTTCGTCGAACATCCCGGCTTTGATAATCCATTCTCTTTTGAGCGAACAGTTGCCGGTATAGAACTGGCGGGCCGTGAATTTATACCTGCCCCGGATAATATCCTGGTACTGTCTTTCAAGTAAAGCTTCTTCCCAGCGGACCCAGACCGGCCCCCGGCTATCTTCCGGCTTCGACATGGTCCCGACTACCACCGTATCCGGGTGGGCGAGGTGGGACTGGTAATGCTCCTGGACCAGGTTGGACGTACACATTACATCGTCGTCCAGGAAGAGAATATATTCGTTGGCAGCTTTCAACACCCCGGCATTGCGGGCAGCGGAAGGACCGCCCTGTTTTTGCTCCACCCAGGAGAGTTTGAAAGGGAAGGTCTCCGCCAGTTCTTTTAACATCTGGGCCGAGCCGTCGGTGCAGCCATCCAGCATGACGACCACTTCCAGGAACTCAGCGGGATAGTTCAGGGCGGCAACGTACCCCAGCGCCCGGCTTAACTGTTCTTTGCGGTTGTGGCTGGGTATCACGATGCTAAAAGCGAAAAGCTGCTGTTTTTCTTCCAGATATTTATTTTTGATAGCCGAATTACTTTCCATTTGAAATCAGTTTACCTGTCTTTTTCCACTCGTGAGGTTTCCAGTATTTTGGCAGGTACTCCTACTGCGGTGCAATTGGATGGCAGGTCTTGAATGACAACCGCATTGGCTCCTATATTAACATTATCACCGATAACTATATCACCTAAAACTCGCGCCCCGGCGCCCATAAAGACATTGTCTCCCAGGACCGGGAAAGCGTGGGTATTACGCATGCCGATAGTATTTGACCCGATAAGACTTAGGTTGGCCCCGATACGCCGCGCCATCACCACGTTGCCTACCGGGTGCGGGATATACAGCCCTGGCCCAATCTGGACGCTACTCGGAATATCCAGGCCGTGCAAGGTTATATTCAGACGAGCTAAAATGCCGGGTATGGCCTTAACTTTCTTAGAGCGCAGAAAGTAACTTAGCCGGTAGAGCAAGGTGGCCCTTAATCCCATCGAATTCCAGATAAGACCCAATACAAACGGCCATGGCATCTCCTGTTCCGGGTTCCATTCTGAGCGCCAAATTCTAAGCCAGGCAATCAAGTCACCCCTAACGGTTTCCTTAAAGCTATAGGTATTTTCGAATGACGTTTGTTGTTTAGTCATAAATGTCTTGCCGGTTAATATAGATTTTGGCCGCTATACCTCTAAACTAAAGACATCGGGTCTGGCGTTTAATTGGCTTTGAGCCTTTGGGCGGTAAATTTCTTAAACATCTGTTTGATTTCGCCGTCTAACCCGAACAGAGGAATAGACAGCACGCCATAAATAGCTACGCCCAGCAGCACCGGTAGTAAGATGAATTGCTCGCGCAAAGGCCAAATTACGGCTGCCATAACCAGGGCCGCGGCCGCGGACTTGACTATGATAAGCAGCAGCGATTTATTCAAAATACTGGACCCAATTATTATAAAACCGCATATACCTATAATAACTTCGGTGGCTAACTGGCTGATAGCCGCGCCGACCGCGCCGTCCCCGGTCATATTCTGGTAAAGCGGTATCAAAATGACGTTCAGGCCCAGGTTGATAAAGATTGCCATTACCATAACCTTTGTCCAGCTTTTTTGCCGGTCTTGAGCGACTAAAATCTGGTAAAGGCCGATCCCTAAATAGGTCGGAATAGTGGTCCAACCCAGGATTATTAAAATCGGAATAGACGGGTTGAATTCTCCTTTGTACAGGGTTTCGATAAGGGGGCCGGCCATTACACTGGTGCCTACCGCGATAGGAATGCTCAGGCAAATCAGGAATTGTAACAACTTGCGGGCAAGCATGTTATTTTCGGCTTCGTTGTTAGCGGCGCTCCGCGATAAACTTGGTAGCAACGCCTGTCCTACGATAACCGGGGCAATTAAAAGGCTGCCAAATAATCTTACAGGCAAACTGTAATAACCGACAATTCTATCGTTGGTAAAAGCCGCCAGAAGCATGGTATCCAGGTAGAGATATATATTGAAGCTTATATCCGTAATAAGAAAATAGTAGCCACCCTTTACCAGCTTAACGTAGGTTGAAACATCCTTTGCTACTTTGGTTTTGCCATTTTTCAGAAAAGCCCGCCAGAAGATAAAAATAGTTGGGATAATTGCCAGCAGACCGGACCCCGCCAGGACGAGAATACCCATATTTAGCGCAATTACCACGAAGACCAGAACCGTACTCAAACCCTTGCTGAATAACACTTCTATCAGGTTATATTGCATTTTGTCCTGGCCTTGCAGCGCCGAACGTAAAGGTACTACCGATACACTTAAGATACTGCCGATGGCCGAGATATAAATAAGCTGGTGCATGGTGTCGGAAACACCGGAAAAGATAAACACTATCAGGGTTATGCTCCAGCAGACCAGACCGGCCAGGACGCACAACACCACCGCCGAGCCGACCAGTTCTTGCGCCTCCTGCGGGTTTTTGGCTACTTCACGGAGCAGATAGACGTTTGTACCTAACAGAGCCAGGACCGCTACGACCCCGCTTATGGCGCTCACGGTAGAAAACATACCCATGCCTTCTGGTCCCAGGTAGGCCGGGATTACCAGGACTACCACCGAAGCGAGTAACCAGCTAAGACCCTGTCCGGCAGCCAGATAGAAGATGTTAAAAGCAATTTTCCGACGTGTAGACATTAATCGTGTTCTTTCAATAGTTTAGTAACTGCCCGCCAGCTCTTTTTCTTCCAGGTAATCTAACGATTTAGAATCAGAGGAATCCAGCCGGTTAGTCTTGTTGGTGATTACGTTACGCTTGTTCAGGTTGCGATAGCCGATTTCAAGCAACCCGATGGAAACACCAAGTATAGTCATCAGGCGGGTGTTGACCAGGCTTATATCCAGATAAGCAAAAACCATAATGGCTATAATGATGTTACCGGCGGTAATCGCCAGATTAAGGTAAAGTTTTTGTCGTTCGTATTTGACGAGCTGACCGAGGCGGAATAGCGCGCCACAAATTAAGACCCAGAAAAGTATCCACCCGAAAACGCCGACCTTTAACCACAACCACAACACCTGGACGTGAGGGGTGTAATACTGGAATTCAAAGAAATTGAGGTCAACCAGACTGTTATAGCGAGTAAACTGCTGCCCGAAACCTTTCCCGGTTAAAGGTGCCTCCCGGATGGTTAACCTGACATTATTTTTCTCGATTACCCGGTACAGGTCGGAACTGTAGTCCCTGGACCCGACCGCCGCCGAGCTTGAATTAAAAGCTCTGGCCGCCAATCCCAGGGGGCCGGAGGCATTCTTAAAAAGGATCATGTAGGGCGGTACGATTATTAACAGGATTACCACTGTTATAAAGAAAGCCTTACGTCGCTTGATAAATAAAATCATCAGAAAGGCGATCAGGCAGATTCCCAGGCTGGCAAACGCTGCTCTTCTGCCGGACAACATTATGGCAACCACCGGCAATATTACCAGGAGGAACCCGGTTAACCTTTGACCTTTGGAGGAGCCAAAAACTACTTTATTGAGGCACCACATTACCAGTATCACGAACAGAATCGCATTATCGTGGTTAAAGCCGCTTAGCGAGTCGGCCAGAAAGGCCTCCGAGGTGCCTGCCAGCAGGAAATACCTTATAAGGGTGGTCAGGGCTAACAGGCTTAGCCCGGCAGGAATAATCCAATCGAGGACTACCCATATTTTCCGGTTCGGCATAAAGTGGGTGGTCAAAAGGTAAACAAGCACCAGGTATATAGGTGCCCGGATTTCCACTAAAGCCGCTTTTGAGTCGCCGTGATGGAGGATTACTCCCCACACATAGGCAAATGCCAGAAAACCGCCAAAAATTAAAAATAGGGCGGTGGTAGCTTTAGGTTTAAGAGTAAATTTATTGGAACGGATAGTCCTCAGAATAATACAAAAGATGGTCCACGCCAGGATGGTCTCGACCGGAGTGAATGAAAGTGATAATGAAGTAAAAGAATTATAGTTCCGTACTGGTATCGTTGTGTAGTCGGAAAAACCGTCCGGGCTGATGTAAATTTCGCAGGCCAGCACCAGAAAGACAGTCAGGTTGAAACCAATCGCGGGATTTTTATAGATTAAAACGATAAGAAGGATAACCACAGGAGTTACAATTGCGTTGGGCGGGTTTTTATAACTTAGAAAAAGCGTAATACCCAGAAATCCAATGCTGGCAAGTAAGATTAGAATATTACGCCGTAGCAGCCGTAACTTATAGCTTCTGGCCGGGTAATTCTGTTTTTTCTTTTCAAGAGCCCTGGTAAAAGGTAGCTCGCTTATAATTTGAAGCCCCAGCAATCGGGAAGTTTGCGAGGAGGCAAAGAGCGAGGTGTTATTCCAGGTCAATAACAAGACTAGAAGGAGGGAGGTTAAAAGGCCCCCTGCTAGCCCCAGAATGGATCCGACAATTATTTTCGTTTGTTTGTTAAAGACATCGGACTTTACAATAGCTGCCGGGTCGCGTATCTCTATCAGGTTGCTATTGCCCTTGGATACCTTATCGTAAGCCATTTTTAGCTGTTCGAGGTTGGAGCTTAATGTATTGTAACGAGTCTGGGCCTGGTCGCGGGTCAAAAGGAGCAGGTCACGCTGGACATCGGTATCGGAGACAAAACTCTGGGTGATGGATGGCTTACTCTGGCTGGGATGGTTAGCCAGGTAAGCAAGGGCATCCTGCTGGGCTTTGTCCAGGTCAGTTTTAGCCTGATTTAACTGGTTTTGAACAAAAGTTATCATAGACTGACCATTGGTCAGGAAGGCGTGTTCAATATAGTTGGTATAGCTGGTTGTCAGGGCCCGCAGAATCGAAACGGCCAGGTTGGCATTATCCGAAGCGTAACTTACTACCAGGAAATTGTTACCGGCCACAGTCAGCTTGGCTCCCTTGTTGATTTGTAAGAGCAGGGTAGTCCGGGCGTTTTCCGAAAGACTATAGCCGTTTTTGGTAAGTTCGTTAGTTACTTCTACCAGGAAATCGTGCGAGTTTAGCAAAGAGGTTAGCGAGTCGGCGTAGTTATTAACCGTGCCGGTAGTTAAATCGCTGGTAGCGGTGGAGGTCTGGGTGGTATCCAGATAAATAGGTTGGTCGAACCATAGCCCGATACTGGCAGTATAGGTCGGGTTGGGGTTGAGGATTAAGGCCAATATCAGTGGTAGGACCACCACGGGTATTATTAATACCAGCCAGAATTTTTTTAAAGTAGTTATATAAGGTTGCATTAATTCTTGTAAATAAATCCAGAATTCTGGGCTTGCCTGAAAGAAATTTGACTGAATTACAGGCATGTTCCCAGGCTGAAATTTTCAAAACGGTTCGGCAATATTGAGCAAAGAAATAATTAAGTTTTCTGAAACGGTGTGCACTTAGTACCGGTAACCAAGGCACTTGTTCAGGCAAGACTATTCTTCGACAGGCAAAGTTTTAGTAACTTTCCCCGGCACTCCGCTAATAAAGCTATCTGGCGGTACATCCTTGCTTACCACCGCCCCGGCAGCGACAACACTACCCCGACCTATCCGCACCCCCGGTAGAATGGTGGCTCCCAGGGCAATCCAGCAACCTTTTTCAATTATGACGGGCTTGGCTATAGGGTTACGCTTACAGCGATTATTGCTAGGGCCAATATCGTGGGTTCCCGTGTAAATCCTTACAAAGGGGCTTATGGTTACGTTGTCTTCAATAATAACTTTTTCATCCAGGTTGATAGTAACATGAGAACTGAATAAGGTATTGGAGCCGATGATCAGGTTTGAGTAGAAGTTGGGGCTGCCGCTGAGTAACTCAATGCTATCCATGATATAGGTTCCCCGCCCGATTTTAAAACCAACCAGGCGATACAACAGCGCTCTGATACTACCCCCGCTGAATTGCGGTAACATTTTACAGATGATGTTCACAATCCAGTATCTCAGATGGAGTGTATTTTTATAACCCTGGATTTGGCGCAGAATTTTTTTGATCAATGGTTTGTTGTAGTCAATAGATTTTAATAAAAGTACGGCCCGACCAGCATCAAAAGTATTGAGCTAAATTCAGATGTTTTTATAAAGTCTTACCGTAAAACTCATTACAATTTTCTTACCAGGATGCTACCGGGCAATTGCGTACCTATGAATGTTCTCTATCGGTTAGATTGCATTTTTATTTCAAACTACTAATCTCAAGTCTCCGGTTTTGGTTTTCAAAAAGAAAGGGTTTTCCTGGATGGGAGTTCACTTTTGGCTGTTTCAGCGCTTAAATGTGGTGAGAAGCCGTTTTATAAGGATAATAACCCCAGAATGAAGGATTAATTTAGACTTAGCAGAGAAGGCACCTTTTCTCTCTCCCGTTAATTCTAGGAAATCTTTAACTGGGGAGTGTTGTATTAAGTGTGTTTATATGGTAAATATATCCTAGGACACCCTTAAATTGGACACCTTAAGAACTTTATATGCCTGACTTTTTTGATTATATCTTTGCTTTTATTTACTGTCAATTGACCTTAAAGCCTTGCAACGAGGCTATTGTTACTTTAAGTCCCGCCTTTTGGTATCAGTAAGAGCCGGTCTGTTCTAGACAGACAGCAGGTTCTATAAGCAACTGATGTAAAAAATATTTTATTAATTTTACCTGTAATCTGTTAGATTTTACTAATTTCTCTGCCTGGCAGCCAAAGTTAAGCCCAGGAAACCGGCCCGATTTATCGAAGGAAGCGAAGAATTACACTTATGCAATTGAAAAAGAAACACCCTTTTAAATTTGGTTTTACCGCAAATTCCCGCCGTCTTGTTGTACCGGCTCTTTTAAGCCTGGCTTTCTCTTACCTTTTTCTAATCGCCGGACCTTTGGGGGGTCCCCCACTGGCCGCCAGCAGCTTAAACGCCGATTTGCCCAAACCCTCCAACATCACCGTTGAGGAAGATGATAATAACGCTATTTTAACCTGGGGTGGCCCTCTTACACCGGATAACTCTAACCCTGACAATGTCGCCGGTTATCGAATTTCCGTGACGCCTGTCGGTAGCACGGCGGCCCCGGCGATCCAACTTACTTCCTACCGGACCATCCAGATTCAGCCGCTCGTAAACGGCCAGCAGTACCAGGCCCAGGTTCAAGCGGTAGATAATATGGGCAATCTTTCGGCTCCTTCCGACCCGGTTACTTTTACCGGCAACCCGGCTCGGGTCAACGATTTGCGCAGCCGCATGACCGGCTTCTTTGACGATTTCGATTTGCCGGCCGGGCCTATTGACGAGTTGAAGTGGAACCAGGCTTACTCCGCCTGTAACGACCCTTCCATGTCCTCCTCGTTTATTAATAACCAGTTTCACACCCATAATATGGAGTTGTCCGGTGATTGCGACCGCGCCCAGGTCATTAACCGCCCGCGCGCGACATTCGACTTCACCGGGCGGACCGGTATCATAACTTTTGACATGGACGGGTTTACCAACCGCAGCATCTGGTATCTCGACCTGATAGACAAGGCCGACGGCGTAACCGATATTAACAGCCATATCAGCGAAACCGGGGCCGGGACCGGCACGCCCGGTAATGTCCTGAGGATACGGCAAAATGGCAACGGGATCGACTTACAATATGTAAATGCAACCGGCACCCTAACGACCCTGGCCAGTACCGGTTCAGACCAGTTTCCGACGCTGGAGTGGTTGGGTATGCCCACGGTGCCGAATGTGCGGCGTCACTGGGAAATCCATATCTCCCAGCAGAAAGTCGAAATTTATGTTGGGGGCAAATTGGTCCTGGCTTCCCCGCTCGATTTGCCTTTCTCTCAGGCCACCGTTCACTGGAACGCCTTTAGCTACAACACCGCCAAGAACAATATCCCCTACGCCTTGCTTCACTGGGATAACTTTGGGTTTGACGGACCGGCCCCGACTATCGAGACCCATAACTATGTCACGCCAGCCTATGCCGGGAACGATTTCCTGGAAGCGGTAGACAATACGCCTGCCGATACCCAGATAACCATCCCCGACAGCCTGGATGGGGCGATTGCACAGCGTTTGATGTTTACCATGCAAATGCGCGGGTATTCCGAATACAAGTGGGACCCGGGCGATAAAGTGATTGTAAACGGCCAGCCCATCTCCGTACCCAAACCTAAAATTGCCAGTGATGTCCAGGGTAGTGGTATCAGTAACATCGAGCCGTACAGCGTAACGCTCGACCTGCCGCCGGGTCTTCTCAAGACCGGGGAGAATCAGCTTAGTTTTGTAATGCTTTCTTCCGGTGTTCTGAATATTCACGCCGAACTGGATTTCCCTAAAGGGTCGGCCCCGGCCTATACCCAGCCCAGCGCGGTCTACGCGAACCGGAAAGCGGCGGTAATGGTAGCCATGCCAGATGTGGGGCCGGGGGTTTATATAGATAAGTTGGGTGATACCGATGCCACCGATGGCGGCAGGTATATCACCAATCTTTTCCCGGTTTCAGGCGTGGTAGGCGTGGCTTTTGCGATAAATAACGACCTGGCCTTGAAAGCGACCGGCAAGAACCCTGGCATCTCGAAGGTGCAGATACGTCTGAACCAGACCCCCATCGCTGAGATAGACCCCCAGGATGTGCCGTCTTTCCAGGATGTCTATCAATTCGACACAACCAAATATGCCAACGGCGAGTATGACCTGGATGTCGTGGCCTTTACGCCATCGGGAGCGGTTTCTATCCCCGATTACTTTGAGGCCCACGCCAAAGCCGGTGATTATTACCCGGTAAAGATTAAAATCAACAACTCGACCTCCGGTCTGATAGCAGTACCCTCAACTCCGGTCGCTACTGCCGGGGCCGCCGCCACCCCAGCGGGGAGCCACGCCGGGATGGTCATGCCGGGTGATGCCACGTCCGGTCAAACCGCGAGCACCAAGGCTACCCCGGCAGCTACCAGCGCCGGGAACACCAGCGCGACGGTTTCTCCGAGCGGGCAAACCACCGGGGTAACCCTATCCCAATCTGCCCGGATAGGCATTTTGCTAATTTTTACCTATCTGGTCATAGGCATCGCTTTAAGTCTTGCCAGTGGGGGTAAACGTGTACGGAGCATCACAAAAGTATTCAATATCTTTTTCTGGCCGCTCCGGTTGCTGCGGATTAATTTTAACTAGCTATTCCCACTTAGCCCTATTGTCTTGTCATCGTAAAGAGACCACGCGAACCCGCCTGGTCTCTTTGCCCTGCATAAGGGTTTTCTTTGCTTATAGCTAAATAGATAAGATTTCATACCTTTTACGTTTTTATAAAAATTTAATCGTAACATTCCCCTTTAAAAGGTGTTCTATTTTATAGTCATACCCTTCTAATTGTGTTTATGATACCTGGAAGGGGAAAATTGTTCTTAAATGTAAATATTTCTTTATGAGACGAGTTCGTAATATTCCCTTAATTTGGCGTTAATATCCGTATGACACAATAAACTTGGAAAGAGATTATGAGTGAATAATATGAAATCCAGGTGGAAAGTACTCGTTTTAGATAATTCGATGGTCACGCGGGAAGGTATAGCCGCTATACTGAAACGGGTGGGCGGGATTGAGCAGGTTACGACCTGTGAAAGTCTAGTCCAGGCCAGAGAAGAGTTTAAAAAGTCCGGCTTCAATCTAGCCGTTATTGACTTGCAACTGGAGCGAGGGACCGGAGTAATGGCCGGTCGCTCCTTGCTGGAACTTTTCCCTGATTTGCACATTTTACTCTATTCCAAGGTTTCCGGTATGACGCTTATGTCCGAGTTGTATCGCCAGGAATATTCCGAGTTATCCTTCAGGAAAGCCGGTTCCAGGAATGGCAACTTAATCCAGGCTTTTGACGGTAACTCTGCGGTAGCTCTCGCGCTTAGTTTGCACAGTTATATTTTACTGGAAAATATAACGCCCCAAGGATTTGAAGAAGCGCTGGATTATCTGGAGGTTTATGGCAAGTTCGTAGACCCGGCGATAGCGGAACTACTCTCGGAACATCTTGATAAATCGAAACTCACCCCGCGCGAGCTACAGTGTAGCGAGCTTATAAGCCGGGGCAAGAGCAATCAAGAAATTGCGGATGAACTGGGGATTAGCCGCCGGGCGGTAGAGAATTTGATTAACAGTGTTTACCACAAGCTCTTAATTCGAGGTGAACCAAAAGACCCTTCTCGTCGAGTGTTGTTAGCCCTGGCTATGCAGAGGTGGTAAGGCCTCTCAACCTTAAGATTGACCGGATAAAGTAAGTTAATTTTAAGCCGTCAGGCTAATATAAGGTTAAAGCTCTGGTAATTATTAGCCAGTTATGTTAAAATATATTAACCAGAGCAATCTTGTATTCGGTAGTGATGTTGTAAGTGCGGAAGTCAGCTTTTTTCAAAAGCTCATCATGGACAATCAGTAGTAAAAGTGACTTTATTTTTGTCCCGGTCCTGCCAGATTTAGCCGGAAAAAGAAATGAAATTCTGACAGCTTTAGCGGCGTAATTAACCAGAATTTTCAACCAGGAGCAACCGGCTAAGCTTGAATGTGCAACCAGAAGTACTAATCTTTTCTTAACCTGAAGTACTAGCATTGGGGTGTACACACACTGTGAAAAAGAATGAATTTCTATTAAGATTAATTCACAAAACGCGGCGAAGCGAGATGAGGGTTACCACTGAAATTAAGCGACAATTCCTACCACCCAACCCTTATGTAAGACCTATCGAGATTTTTTTACCCAGTTCCTTTTGATTGGCTACTCTGCCTCTGACGCGGAAGAGTCCTCCCACTGTACTAAGACGTACAAAATCTCGTTTGAAAAAGAGCAATTTGATTAAGTTTTTTGAGGGTTCCACCATGGAAAAGTTCAGGTTTTTAGACGCGCAACGCAAGAGAGAAACCGTTGATATAATGGGGTTACCTGTTAATAATCTCACTCTGGAAAGTGCTGTCGCGACAATTGAAGATTGGTCGGCCCGCAAACGCCAGGACCCTGCTTTGCCAGGTCGCCGCATCGTTACTGCCAACCCCGAATACGTTATGACCGCCCGCCGTGACCCTGAACTTATGCGTCTTATTCAAGAAGCCGACATGGTTACGCCGGATGGCGTGGGCCTGACGGTAGCGGCCAAGTTATTTGGTACGCCCCTGCAAGGCCGGGTTACCGGGGTAGAACTCTCTTTAGCCCTGGCCCGTCGCTCCGCCCGCACCGGGTTGCGCCTGTTCCTGTTGGGAGCCGCGCCGGGTATCGCCGAGGCCGCCGCTGCCAACCTTCGTCAGCAGTTCCCTGGTATTTGCATCGCCGGTATCTTTAGCGGTGATGCCAGCCCTGCCGGTGATGCCGAAACTTTACGGCGCGTCCGGGACTCTCACGCCGATGTAGTGCTGGTCGCCTATGGTATGGGTAAACAGGACCGCTGGGCCGTCCGAAACCTCGACCTGAGCGGCGCCGCCGTCAGCATCGGCGTAGGGGGCACCTTCGATTACCTGAGCGGGCAAGTCCCGATGGCTCCTTATCTCGTGCGGCGTCTCGGTATGGAGTGGCTTTTCCGGTTGATTACCCAACCCTGGCGCTGGAAACGGGATATTGCGATGCTCCGGTTTGGCACCAGGGCGGTCCTGCTCAGTTTCGTCAAACCGTTCACCCGTAAGAAACAGCCTGCGGTTGTCCCGCCTACCGAGTTTGAAGGGGTCCAGTCCCTACCGGGTGGGGATAATAGAAAGCAACTGGCCTAGCTCTACCGCACTCGCTATCTGACAAATAGCGAGTGTCTTAAAGTTTCAAAGGATTTACGTATAGTTGACAACTATAATAGCCTTACTCCAGACCATTTTACTACTCCTTTTTGTAGTACCGGTTGGTTATCTGCTCTTCCTGATGATAGCTGCCGCCTTTTATCGCCAGAAGCGTTCTACCAAGGCTGAACCGGCCCCTTTTAACTACCTCATCCTTATTCCCGCTCACGACGAAGCCCTGACCTTACCGGCAGTTTTGCCTTCTATACTGGCCTTGCGGAGTGGGAAAGGTAGCCGCCAGCCGCGTGTGGTCGTCGTTGCCGATAATTGCACCGACAATACGGCGGACCTGGCCCGCACCGCCGGGGCCGAGGTGTTGGAGCGGTTTAACCCGACCCTGGGGGGTAAAGGTTATGCCCTGGAATGGGCTATCTCCCAGCTGATGGAAAAGTATGGCCCGGACCGGTTCAGCGCCCTGGTTATCCTGGACGCCGATACCGTGCCGGATAAGAATTTCCTGGAAGAAATAGACCGCGTCATGCTCAATGGGGCCGTGGTAGCCCAGGGCCGCTACGGTATCCTGAACCAGGCTGAGGCAAGCTGGCGGACGCACCTATTATCAACGGCTTTTTTAATTTATAACCATGTCCGGCCGCTGGGTCGCGCCGCCCTGGGGCTGTCGGATGGATTGCGCGGGAACGGCATGGCCTTCCGGCGCGACATCCTGGAAAGATTCCCCTGGCAGGCTTACGGCCTGGTGGAAGACATTGAATACGCCAACCGCCTGGTAAAAGCCGGGCTGAAGGTAACCTACGCGCCGGCTGCCCTGATCTACGGGCAGGGCGCCTCCTCCCGCAAGCAAGCCACCGTCCAGCGCATGCGCTGGGAAGGCGGGCGTTTCCGGCAGGTCCGGGCCGATGTCCCTTCCCTTTTAAGGGTAGCCGTTACCCGGCCCAGCTTTAGCGCCTTCGACCGCGCCCTCGATTTGTTAATACCGCCCCTGGCCCTCCTGGCCCTGCTGCTGGGTGGTTTAACCGTCCTGGATGTGATACTATGGTTGCTGTTAGGCGGAGCCTGGCTGACCGCAACTGTGGTCGGGTGGTTGGTTCTTATCCTGGGACTTCTGATATTCGTTATAGGGGGGCTGGCTGTCGCCAGGGCTCCTAAAGCGGCCTGGATGGCTTTAGTATTTGCACCTTTTTACATCTTGTGGAAGATGCAGATTTATATTCGTATGCTGGTTTTCAAAGCACCGAAACAATGGGTACGTACTCCGCGTTCTACCATTGAGACCAGGGATGTGCAGGCAACCACAGTTGAGGTTGAACAAAAAGGTTAATTCATTATGCTTCGCTATGTAGACACTTTCGCCCGTTATATCTGGCTCTGGCTTATTCCGGCCCTTATTTTGCCGGTCGTTGCCGTTATTATCCTTTTATCCACTACCAGCTATACGGCCATCGGTTCTTTGTGGGTTGACCAGTCCCTCTTTACCGACCAATCGAGTGGGGTGGTCCAGGGAAATTCCTGGGAGAGCCCCTCTCAGCAGATGGCCGGACTTTTCACGGAGTTAATGAGTACCCGGCAGTTCGTGAACAATATTATTGATACGACCAGCTACAAGTCCAAGGCCACCACTGATGCCGAGAGACTCGACCTCATTCAAACCATAACCGCCAAGACCAAAATCAGCGGTGATAACTTCCGCCTCATTTCGCTCAGCTATACGGCCAATAAATCCGAGGTTGCTACCGAGGTGCTGGGCGCAATTATGAGCGGGTTCCAGGCTTATTACGACCAGCTTATCAATACCCAGGGCCAGGCTTCGGTGGATTATTACCAGAAACTGGTGACTTCGACCAAACAGGACCTGGATACCGCGACGGCGGCAGTCAAAACCTTTTTGGATGAGCATCCCAATCAAATCGGGCAGACTACCTCTAACAACGGCGCTACCACCCCACTTGACCTGGAATATGCCACGCTGAACCAGAATCTGACGGTAGCCCGTAGCCGCTACGATGACGCCAACTCCAACCTGGAAAAGGTCGTTACCAGCTATAACGCCTACAAACAGGGTCAGTCCACCAGTATCCGGGTGCAGGATAAACCGGTCGTCCTGGGTAGCGCGGTTGGGAAGGTCACCCAGGTCGCCCTGGGGGTGGTTATCGGCCTGGCGGTCAGCGCGGTAGTAGCGGTAATCGGCACTATCGTGTTGACGGTTTTCGATAGCACCATTCGCTACGGCTTTTATGCCCGTGATATATTAAAGAAAGAGTTTTTGTTGGAATTGCCCGAATATAAGGTGGTTAAACCCAAAACTCTTAAAAAAGGGGCTACAATCCAGACCGAACCTTCTATTAAAGAAGGGATCGCCTCGAAGCGGCAGCAGAAAAAGAACAATTCAGAGAAGACATTGTTGCGTACTCTGATTAACCAGTTAAAGGGTTCCTCATCCGTTAATCAGCCGTCTAACTTGTAGAGTAGACTGGCAACCCTTACCAGGGTAAATATTTAAGCATAAGGATTCAAGCGTGCTATGATGGCAAGTAAAAATAGAAAAGATTACAAAAGCGATTTCTTTGAAGTTCCCGAAGAAGGTACCAGGGAAAAGGAAGAAGCGGGCGTGGAATTTACTGCGGACGAGGACTATAAGCTGGAAGATTCAGAGGTTTCCAATTTCCGTAAAAAGAAGTTTGAGGCGAAAGATACTACCGCCGAAGACGCCGAACCGACCGTTATCAAGACCCGCTCCGCCGTGAGGCATCTCCGGGCCGAGACGGCCACCGATGACCTTGAGGATGATGACGAGCCGGAGGAGCAGCCTCGTTCTACCCGTCCTGAGACAACCAGCCTGGGCCTGGTTAAAACCCGCCAGCCGCAAAGTGTTACTCTGCCGGTCCCTTTACCCCGGCAGAAAAGATCCAACCAGCCCGCCGGTTCCCGGTTGACGCCCGACTTTAGCAATTCGTCCTTGACCGAACGGTTTCACGTGATGTTCCAGCAGTTAGGGTTTACCCCCAGCCTGGAGCAGCCCCTCGTCCTCGGCGTAACCTCCAGCGTAAGGGGGGAAGGCCGGACTACCGTCGCGCTAGGGTTAGCCAGCGCCATCTCGATGCAGATTCCGGCCCCGGTCCTGCTGGTCGAGGCCGATATTGTGCAGCCGAACCTGGCAAAGGATTTGAAGCTGGAAAACCAGGGTTTGTGCGAATACTTGCGGGACGAATTATCCCTGGAAGACTCTATCCACCCGCAAGCGCTCAGCGAGCTTTCGATTATGCTGGCAGGTGATGCCAACGGCCAACCCCTCAGGACTTTGAGAAGCGGCAAATTGAACCTGCTTTTTGAGGAACTGGTCCAGGAATATGCCGTGGTGGTGGTAGATTTACCGCCGTTGGCGATGACCGCTGAGTCGTCGCGCCTTATCTCGCAGCTCGACCACGTGTTGATGGTGGTCCAGGCCGGGGCTACTCCCTCGCGGCTGGTCAAGGCGGCCCTCGACCTCGTTCCTGAAGAAAAAAGGACGGGTGTGGTGCTCAACCAGGTTCATCCGCCTTTTGGGCCTTTCCACTGGCTGGCCCGGCTGTTTCACAAAGTAGTCTAATTTCCAATATGTAACTCAGGGTAAGAAGTTGAATCTGGTTATATTAATGTTATTAGGCTCTTTAGCCATGGGCATGTTCTTTAAGAAGCTGGACCGCAAAGCCTATGTAGCCCTGGTCGGTTTAGCCGTGGCAGCGGCAGCCGGGTATTACTTCTTTACAAGATTTTTGTAAAGGGGTCCGCAACCGGTGCCGTCTTTCGCTAACTTTAACCCACAAACTGGTAATTATGAAGCTTTCTCGCCTTCTTAGTTGCGTTTTTCTGCTAAGCACCCTGCTACTGGTTGCTTGCGCCGATAATGAAAAGCCGGTCCTGATTGCCACTGCTACACCCGGCCCTAACACTCCCACCGCTTCCGCGCCGGCAACCGTTACCGCTGCTCCTACTTCCACCATGGCCGTACCGACTACCCAACCGCCTACGCCTACGCCCCCGGTAGATAAGGATACGATTTTAGCCACGCTCGACCCCGCTAAACCCGGCAACGACATCAGCCCTTATATTTACGGCCTGGCCGCCGGGGACGATAGTGACCCTAACTATTTTACCGACATAAAACCCGGCCTGCTCCGCTGGGGTGGCAACCCGGCCACCCGGTTTAACTGGGTGCTGGGGAATGCCTGGAACGCCGGGCGCGATTACGAGTTCCGCAATGGCGACTATGGTAATCCCGGTAAGAATGTGGCGGACGACTTTGTCCAGACCGGGGTCCAATATAAAATCCCCACTCTGATTACCATTCCGACAATAGGTTGGGTTGCCAAAAATACCGACAATAACACCCAATCGTTGAATGTCCCGGCGCACGGCGGCCCACCTGTGAAGGCCGGGTCTAACGCTATCGCCGGTTACGACCCGACGGCCAATCAGAAATTGACAAGCGTCCTCAGTTTGCCCCGCAAGAACGCGCCTTTCGCCTACCCGCCCGACCCTAAAAGCCAGACCGTCTACCAGGACGAGTGGGTGGCTAACCTGGTCAAGAAATTTGGCCCGGCCAGCACGGGGGGCGTAAAGTTCTACTCGATGGATAACGAGCCGGATCTGTGGTCCGAAACCCATACCGATGTTCACCCGGCCCGCATGGGTTACGACGATGTTCTGAAAGAATTCGTGGACTATGCTTCGGCGGTCAAAGATGTGGACCCCTCGGCCCTGATTACCGGGCCGACCTCCTGGGGCTGGACCGGCTATTTCTATTCGGACCTGGACCGGGGCAGCGATAACTTTAAGACCGCCGCCGACCGCGCCAAACATGGTAACGTGCCTTTCTTGCCCTGGTTTCTCGACCAGCTCAAGCAGTACGAGCAGAAAAACGGCAAACGCATCCTGGATGTCCTGGATGTACATTACTATCCGCAAGGGGACGGTGTTTATGGTGGTACCACCGACGACAAGACCAACGCCCTGCGCCTTCGCTCGACCCGTTCTCTCTGGGATAACAATTATATAGACGAGTCGTGGATTAACCAGCAGGTGCGGTTGATACCTCGCCTGAAAGAGTGGGTGGACACCTATTATCCCGGCACCAAAATAGCCATTTCCGAGTGGAACTGGGGAGCCGATACCACTCTCAACGGGGCGCTGGCTATTACCCAGGTCCTGGGCGCTTTTGGCCGCGAAGGGCTTTATATGGCGGCTTACTGGCGCAACCCGCCCGCGAACAGCCCCGGTTTTTCGGCTTTTAAGATGTATACCAACTTCGATGGCAAGGGCAGCACCTTCGGGGATAAAAGCGTCCCGGTGACATTATCGGACGACCAGAAAGTCAATGTCTTTGCGGCCCTGGATAGCTCGACCGGCCACCTGCGGCTGATTATGGTCAATACCCAGACCGATAAAGAGCAAAAGATTGAGGTGAGGTTCCCGACCGCTCTGCCCGCTCAGTCGGCCAGCGTCTACGAGCTTAGCGCCCAGACCAACAACACCCTGACCGCCAAAAGTCCGCTGGATATAAGCGGCGGCACCAGTCTCAGGGTGACCATACCGGCCTATTCTGCCACCCTGATTGACCTGGGCAAGATTAGCGGGTCATAGAAGGCGGTTGCCAGAAACTGACTGGCAGTAAATAATTTCACCCGTTTATCCGGCGACTAATGAACCGGATAAACGGGTGTTTTTTGTTTGGATGGATTATCTTGTCACAGGTTGCTATTCTGACCGGGTTTTGAGGCCGGTCAGAATGGTTAAATTATCCGTCAGGCGTGGATGCGGTTGCCCGTCCCAAATTTGAGGTTGCCGCCAGCCTGGATGCTGATGGCCCCGCCCGTGTTACTCAGGACATCCCCGTTTATGTTGAGGCCGACCAGGTTGTAGTAAAGCTGGTTCCCGCTGCCTTTGTTCATTTTGAGGCCAGTCCCGATGTTACCCGCAATGACGTTGCCGCTCAGGGCCTGCCCGCTCAGGCCGATACTATTATTGTTAGCGGCGGTGCCGTTAACCGTACCCAGCCTGATACCCCCTCCGTTGGCGCTGGCGGTGGTGCCATCGGCGGTACCCAGCCAGCTACAGGTCACCTGGTTGTTGTCGCCCTGGATATCGAGCGCGTAGCCCGTAAAGCCGGTTATTTTAAGCCCGTTAACCGTTACTTTACTTCCCAGGCCCAGGCCGTCAGGGCTCACCCCGCCGGTCCCGGCGATAAGTTGCACCTGGGGGGTGGGCTGGTTGCCCTGGGCGGTACAGCCTCCATCTACGGTTATAATTTTACCGTTAGTGTTGTTGAGGCGGTTTAACGGAGTAGGACCGTTAATCGTGATGGTATTGGTTATAAATGAAATGGTTACGTCGGTGCTGGCGGTATTTGCCTCGTTGATGGCCCCGGAAAGCGTTCCGCAGGTGCCTGCCCCGGTATCGCTGGCCTGGGTTACATACAGGCAGCTTACGTTGACGGTGGCCGTCTGGCTGTCTTCCGAACCGGCAAAGTTGGTGACGCGCACCCAGTAGCTGGTGCCGGTGGTCAGGGGCGGGGTCGTAAAGCTGGCCGAGTTGGTCCCGACCGGGGTGGTGGTGTCACCGCTGGTCCCCTGGTACCACTGGTAAGAAATGGTAGGAGTGCCGGTGGCAGTGACCGTTAAAGTAGCCGTGTTGTTGGGGTTTATATACTGGTCAACCGGCTGGTCAGTAATAGCGACCAGGGTATTGCAGGTCGAAAACTCCGAAGTGTTCTGGCCGCTGGTATCGGTAGCGGTAATGGTTATATAGCGGTGCTGGGCGTCCGGGGTGGGGGTTGTCACGCTAAAAGTGCCGACCCCGCTGCCGTTGGTAGAGACGCTCTGGGTGGTTAAATAGTTCTGCCCTTCCCCGTTGCCGGAGCCGTCACAGCTTGCGTTGCTATAAAAAGCCAGGTTAAACGAGGTGCTGGGCGTGCTGTTTAGTACCCCCTGGATAGTGGTGGTGCCGCTACTATCGCTTACCGAGCTCAATACCGGGAAATTTTGTAAGTTGTTAGGCCCGGTATCGCTGTCGCCGGTATCGTTTGGATTGACCCCGGCAGGTGCGATGTCTATGCCGAGGCCCTGGTTGGAAAAGATGGAATTCCCCTGGACCCGGTGGCCGGTGCCGGAGTTTATAAAAATACCGGCCCCATTGTTATAGGCAATCGTGTTATATTGGGCGGCCAGGCTTCCGCCGATGGTCGTATTGCTGGCCGAGCTATCGAGCATTATCCCGTTCGAGCCGTTACCCAGGGCTGTCAGATCCGGTTTAAGCCCGATAAAGTTTCCCTGGATTGAAGTCCCACTGGCTTCGAGACCACTGACCAGGATGCCATTATTGGTGTTGCCAGCAATATAGTTTCCGGCCCCGGCAACGCCGCCCCCGATGGTATTGCTCCCGGCCCCGTTAATATAGATACCGGTGCTGTTGGCTAAGACGTTGGTATCGGCATTGATACCGATATAGTTACCCTGCACGACATTGTTGACGGCCCCGCCATATTGGATATAGATGCCATAGGTGGTGTTGCCCGAAATGATATTGCGGGCGGCGGCGGAGGTGCCCCCGATGGTAGTGGTAGAACCCCCGCAGATACAGACCCCGCCGGAAGAGTTACCCACGCTGTTCAGGCCGCTCACATCCGTACCGATATAGTTACCCTGGACCCGGTTCCCGGTCGAGCCGTTGCCATTAATTTGGACCCCATAAGTAGAGTTACCCGAAATAATATTGCGGGTGCCGGTCGTGGTGCCGCCTATTGTATTATTCGGCACCTCGTTAACCCAGATACCGGAGTTGGTGTTACCCAGCGCCACTTGCCCGGTGGAATCGGTGCCAATATAGTTACCCTGGATTACATTGTTGCCGTTATTACGGAGTTCTATCCCGTACCCGCCAAAGCGGTTGATAATAAGCCCCTTTATGGTGCTGCTACCCCCTTCCAGGGTCAGGCCGTTAACCCCGGCCCCGGTATTACTGCCCTCTATTTCGATAAGAGGCGCGTCGCTATAACCTGGTTGCGAGGTGCCGTCAATGGTCACCGGTTGGGTAATGACGGCAAAGGCAGTGAGGGGGGCAATTGTCTGGGTAGAACCGCTGGCCCCGATATTAAAGTTTATAACCGAGTTCGGCGCGGTATTGGCCTCGGTAATAGCCGCTCTCAAAGTGCAGGTCCCGGCGCTGGTGTGGCAGACGTTATCCCCCGGATTGTCATCCGCCTGGTCACCCGTCGAATTGACGGTATATGTGGGGTTAGCCGCCTGGACCGAGTTATGAGATGGTAGCGGCAGCAGGCTAAAAATAATTGTTAGTGTTAGGCCAAGCAAAAAATACCGTTGTTTGCCAAGGCTAATAAATAGTTGCATCATCGCTTAATTTTCCAGGTCGTTATCGCTTCGTTTGTTCCAACATATCCATAGCATGATAGGTTGCTATAGTATAACCCTTGAAGATATAACGGACAATAATGATTATTTTAACCCTAATAAAATAATAGTAATAAGAAACAGGCAGGCGTATATGGGAAAATCGGTTATGATAACTATAATGTAATGATGTGGAGTAGTAGGTTGGAGATGGGGTGTTGGTCGTTATCCCGCCAGTCTTTTGCAAATTTCGAGTAAGCGTTGGCCGTTTTTGGCCGCGTCAAAGAGAGCTTCAGCCTTTTTCCGGCTGTTCTCACCCATCACGCGCCGCAATTCCGGCTCGTCCGCCAACCGCGTTAAAACCCTTGTTAAGGCTTCACCGTCGCCCGGTTTGATTAAAAAGCCATTTTCGCCGTCCACTACGGCTTCGTTAATGGCTCCTACCTCGGTTGATACTACCGGTAGACTGGCTGCCATAGCCTCGGTAATAGCTACCGGCAGACAATCGCCTTCGGTAGGTAGGACAAAGACTGTGGCCTTGCTGAATAGTTCCTGGATGGCCGGGCTGTTCGGCGCTACATTATTGTAAACGAAGACCCCGTCAGCAGGCGCGAGTTTTTCTTTGGTTATAAGGTGCAACTCGTAACGGTCGGAGAGACTTTTCTGGAAGACCTCGTAAAGAAGCTTACCGCCTTTACGCTCGAAATCGCCTCCCACAAACAGTAAAACCAGTTTTTCCGGTTTCTCCGCATCACCAGGTGTAAGCGCGGCTGCATGGGTGGCCTGTTTCTCCCAGAAGGTCAGGTTCGTGCCTGGGGCAATCACCTCTACCTTGGCAGGTGAAATCCCATAATCTTCCACCAGTGAAAGTTTGGCCCATTCGGACCAGGTTACGAGTTGGGAGGCTTTCTGGAAAGCCCGCCGGTTCAGCCAGAATTTGAATTTCTCAAGAAGGGCGTTGCCCTGGCGGTGCCCGTAGGCCAGCCCCACCCGGTCATAATTTAGCGGTGTGGCGTCGAGTGAGATAATAACCGGCACTTTATCCCACAGCCAGCCCGCCGAAAGAAGCGAAATGACCTGGGTGTGGAAGAAATAAAGGCCCGGTTTGCCGGTCAGCTTGTTCTGCTGCTTTAAGAGTTTGCGAGCTTTAAGACTGCTCCGCAAGGACCAGTTGTTGCGAATGACCGGCAGTTTCTCGACCAGGAACTGGGGCGGGAATTCTACTTTAAGCCAGTTAACCTGGACCGTCTCATCGTTATCGAACGCTTTTCGTAAGTTCTGGGAAAATGGTATATGCCCCAGCGTCTGCTCCATTAAGAAAGTAAACTGCTTGGCTCGCATTTTTCCTCGTCTTTCACAGCCGGTCGAATAGTTCTTAGTTGAATACCGGTCTCTTTTTCGATTACCTGGCGAATCCGCTGGGCGAACTGGTCCACCCGCATAAGTGAGGTTACCATTTTACGGCCTTGCCGTCCCATTTCGTCGGCCCGTTCCGGGTTATTTACTAGGTAGGTGATGGCCCGGTTCATTTCGCCGACGTCTCCCGGCGTCACGTAAAACCCGGTCTGGCCGATATTATCATCTTCCACGTAATCGCCAAAAAACTCTTTCAGGTTGCCTACGGTCGGAAGCGGGCTGCCGGTGCGGGTGGTTTTGCGGCGGTCTATCACGGTATCGCCCTGGCCCTGGCTCCGGCTCACGATAACGGATTTCCCCATAGCCATGGCTTCCAGAATCCCGGTGATGCCGGCCTGAAAATCCACGTCGACCAGCGGCACTACCACGAAGCGGCTCCCGGCGTAAAGGTCGCGCAACTCCCGGTAATTATACGATTTTACCTCGACGTTTTCCGGTAGCTGGCCGCTCAAAATATTAACCTTACGCTTGGACCAGTTGCTGGCTGCTCCGATTTTAACTTTGACCGGCACGTTTTTGATGGCCTCTAAAAGGGTGGCGTAATCCCGGAATTCAAGCCCCGCCGCGCAAATATAGGGCTCCGCCCCGGCAGGTTGCGGCTGGGCGTTTTCAGGCTTCCAGAACTCGGTATCCACCTGGTAGGGCAGCATTTTGACCTTGTTCGCCGGTATCAGCTTTTCATCAATGACCCTTTTAAATTGTTCGCTGGAATGCAGGAAGATAGTCGTAAAGTTTTTGTAGAGGCGCAGCATTTTTATCAGCCGGATTTTTTTAGCCGGTGTGACCCAGTGCCCGATTAGAAAAAGAGGTCGTTTGGTGAAGGTTAATTTGAAAAGAAGGGCCAGGATTAAGCCGTTATTTTCGGCGTCACTATAAAATATTTTGTAGCGGTTGCGTCGGGTCCAGGCGACTGCGGCCAGGGCGGTGCTGGTGCCCCCAAACTTACGGACAAGGCGAGACCATCTCTTGGCATTGATGGTGTCACGGTCGACTATATCGGCGTGCAATTCCGCTTTCAAAGCGGCATAATCGGTCAATCTTTGTTCGGAGCGGTTGGCCGCCAGGTCGGTACGGCCAGTGGTTTCCGCGTTAACCAGCATCAAAACTGGGTTGTTGCCGGAGCCAGGTCTTGTTTCTTTCACTTTTATCCTGCTATCTTAATCATGAGTAGGTCGTTGACTGAGACTTGACGAAATATTTCTAACCCAGGAACAAGCCAAACTGCTAGTATCATATCATGAAAACCCGGTTACTTGACAATAAAAGAAGAAAAATTAGAAGGTCCGATTTTAAAAAATTGTTTCCGGCGGAATTAAGGCCGGTTTTTTAACCCGATACCCCTTTTATAGGGAGTGTTCTTAAAATCCAAATGCCGGTAGGAGTACCGGCATCGTAATAATACGTGTTTTTCGAGATGGCGCAACCTTTTAATAAGCTCCATGACCGGTTGCAACGGCCTTTATCGTCTTAAGCAGGATTTTGAAATCGAGCCAGAGAGACCAATTCTCCACATAATAGATGTCGAGTTTGGTCATAGTTTCAAAGCTGACCGAACTGCGGCCACTGACCTGCCATAACCCGGTAAGACCCGGTGTAACGCTCAACCGCCGGTACTGCCATTCCTGGTAGTTTTTAACCTCGCGGGGAAGACCGGGCCGGGGACCGACCAGGCTCATGTGACCGTAGAGGATGTTGAGCAACTGGGGCAGTTCGTCCATGCTGGAGCGTCTTAGAAACCGGCCCACTCTGGTAACGCGCGGGTCATTTTTCATTTTAAAGGTAGCGCCTTCGGTTTCGTTGAACTCCATCAGTTGGGCCAACCGCTGGTCCGCGTCGGTATGCATCGAGCGGAACTTGAGAAAGGTGAAAGGTTTGCCGTTCTTGCCGACCCTGGTTTGCCGGAAGATAACCGGCCCTTTAGAGTCGAGTTTTATCGCCAGCGCGATAGCCAATAAAGGAATACCAAGTACCAGCAGTAACGCTGCGGAGGCCGCTATATCTACCGCTCGTTTGACAGCGTACTGGACGACACCGGCCTTGGCCCGGTCTTTTAATACGCTTACGGTGGCAATTTCACCGAACAGCAATAGCCAGGTCACGGGAGCCAGGAAGATAAAGACCAGCCGCGAGAAAAAGAGGGGTGCCTGGGCGAGAAGCTGCAACAAGGTAATAACCACGATACTGGTCATGACGACCGCGGCGGCCAGCAAGATTTCCTTAACGAAGGCGTTCTTGTTGAACAGCAGGAATTTGCGGGTTAACCCAAGCATTAGGACGGTAATACCGCTGTAGATTAGGTCTAAACCGAGATAGGGCGCCAGGGTATCCGGGCCGGCCATACTGTTATCATAGTTAAACTGGTTAAACCGGAGATAGTAGCTCAACAGGAAGGCGACGTAGACAAGACCAAAGTCAAAGAGTAAGCGGACGTAGTTAATTGAACCGGCTGTTCTGGCAAAGGATTGAACCTGGGTCGGTAACGGGATATTGGTGTTGGAATAGGTACTAATCTCTAACTCAATTTTAGGATTTTGGTCTATGTAGTTCAACTTGCACTCACCCTTTACACGAATTAAGCAACATAATAAGAGCTTGTATAAATAAGGGCTCCCAGAGCCGAGAGCCCTTATTCCCTACATTTAACCTATCTTCACAAACCAACTTAAAATTAGAGGGATTCTTACCAGATAATAAACGGGCAAAACCATTATATTTGGTGAGCTATCAGAAAATTACAAACGGTGTAATTTTCCCAAAAATTAAGTTTATTAATAAGGGGGTTATAGTCTACATTGAAATCGTGTGCGTTCCGTTTTGTACGGAGGAATTAACCCCAATAATACCGTTCCAAGTACCTGCATAGTACTTTTGTCTAAGGACATTTTAATAGCGATTTAATAACCGGGCTAGTGTGTACACACACTATTTGTTTTTTTTAATACAAGCGTAATATATTTAGCATTCTGTTAATCTTCAACGGGTTGCATTTATATATTTTTATGCTAGATTATATATAAAAGGGTATAATAACAGTCTTAAATAGTAGCAGAATGTAAAGGTTTTGAGATGGACCAGGTCATAGTATTCAAAGGTATTAAATACGGGTTTGTAACGCTCTTTCAGTTTATCAAATACAATTTTGTATTACTTTTTCTGACCGGCTTCTTTGCTTATCGCACTTTTTTCCTCGACCGGTTAAATTATGCCCTTTTAGCCCTCCTCCTGTGCCTCTTTTTCCTGGTTGTCTGCCAGGCTATCTACAATTACTGCGATAGACCCAGAATCAGGATAATTTACCGCACCGCCCTGGTCCTGAGCGTTACCTCGCTCACCATGGCGCTGTGTATCCAGACTTTGCGGTTCATTTATGTGTTCGTACCGACCTTAACCGAGCCAACCCTCTCCAGGATTCTGGTCCGGATCGGGATTTTAACGGTTACTTTCTACGCCTATGCCACTATTTTCGCCTTTATTTACTACCTGTATGTCCATGACATGCTCAGTGTCATCTGGAACGGCTCGGTCAAACGGCTGCTTCGCCGCAATCCTTCGGCGGCTATCCGGCGTGACCAGTGGCGGCGCGAACGCTTCTCAAGTTTACTCTTTATAAACGTCCTGCTATGGGGTGGGCTGGCTTCGGTCCTGACGCTGGTAGTCGGTTTTGTAGCCTGGCTGCTGCGCTAAACCTCCCGCCAAATGTTATTAAATTGTTATTAAGATTTTTCTGCCGGCGAACTTTTACCCTGCCGCTAAACTTCTTTAGCGTCCCATGACCGGGCCATCCAGGTGGGTTATACTCCTGAAAGGCCTGGCACTTTACCCCATAATTTAGCCTTAAGCTCATTATTAAGAATAAAAAAATATGGTACTCCTAGGCTTTTTAGCAATTTTTTGAGCTAAATTGACTAGGAATAATATGCTAGTGTAAACATTTGGAAACCGGATAAACTATCGGTGGGAAGCATTCCGTTAATGATATATGTGTATTAAACAACTCGACTGCTTAATTTAAAGGTAACATACTTTTCTTAGGTTATTTTGGTTAGTTTATAGTCCCTTCGATTTCTATCTTCAGAAAAAGGCAAACCAGTCGCGAGACTGGGACGCAAAGCCATGGAACTCACTCCGCTGAGTCAGCCAGGTTACCTGAGGTACAAAGGTTGGTTTGTACCTCCGGGGCTCGTTTTACTATGGAGGTCAAACAAGTGAAAAGCACCCCTGCAGTTTCTGCCCATAAATTTTCTATCCCGGTATTATCTTCTATATTTTCCAAGTTTCGGTTTTTCCTGGCGTACCTGATGCTGGCCGGGGTTGCCCTGGCGTTGGGCGCCGCCGCTATCTGGTTCATGATACCCTCTACCCCGGTAGACCCGCTCTTGCACACCAAGAGCAATATTCCAATGACCATGTTCATGGTCGATAAAGTCACCCTGCTGACCGACGATGGTGCCCCGGCCTCGAACGCGGTCGCGGTCCTCAATAACGAGCAGCAAGCCCAGGCCGACGCTAACGGGGTGGTTTATTTTAGCGATGTGATGCTGCACGACCATAACCTGAGCGTGGTCTACAAGGGCGAACACTATAACCTGGCCTGGCACGTCCATAGCGCCGATAAGAACGTTTTGGCGTTGGGTATGAGCGTCGAATTTCGCCGAACTATCGGTTATATCTTTTCAGGCATTTTCTTCGCCTGGCTCTTCTTCGTAGTGGTAGTCCTGTCGAAACTCTACTCGCTCGGTCACCTCAAATTCGTTGACACCATCCTGGCCCGTCGCCCCAGAATGACGAAGGCGTCCTTTATCGCGGCCTTTAAGACGCGCCGCGCTTTTGCCCTGCTCGGTGTCTTTGTCTTGAGCGTGATGGCCGCTACCCTCGCCTTAACCGTCCTGAGCACGCCCAATTCGACGGCCCAGGCTGCCGGGGATGTCATTTCCACCCTGGCTGTGCCCACCAATCTCAAGGTCGAACAGGACGACAACAACGCGGTCCTCTCCTGGGGTGACCCGGTTGGTCCCGGTTATTCCGACCCCCCTAACGTCACCGGCTACAAAGTCACCTGGGGTCTCGCCGGCAGTTCTGCCGCTCCTACCGTCCAGCTTACCTCCGAACGTGCCCTCCAGCTCCAGCCTCTCACCAACGGCCAGCCGTACCAGGCCCAGGTCCAGTCCGTTGACGGCGCCGGTAACCTTTCCGCCCCCTCCCAGACCGTCACTTTCACCGGCGACCCCTCCCGCGTCAACGCCCTCAGAAGCCGCATGACCGGCTTCTTCGATGACTTCAACCGGAGCGCCGGTCCCTTCGATGAGTTGAAGTGGAACCAGGCCTTCTCCGCCTGTAACACCCCGGCCATGTCCAGTTCCTTTATCAACGCCCAGTTCCACGCTCACGATATGGAACTCTCCGGCAATTGCGACCGTGCCCAGGTCGTCAACCGGGCTCGGGGCATCTTTGACTTCACCGGCCGCACCGGCACCGTCGCCTTCGACCTGGACGGCCTGACCAGCCGCAGCATGTGGTATCTCGACCTGGTCGATATCGCTTCCGGCGTCACCGACATCAACAGCCACATCAGCGAGACCGGGTCTGGCGCGGGCAACCCCGGTAACGTCTTGCGCATCCGCCAGAATGACGAGAGCCTCAGCTTCCAGTGGGCCGGGGCCGATGGCAACATCACCACCATCGCCGATACCAACTGGAACCCCTATGCGCCCCTGGACTGGGCCGGTTTCAAGACCATCCCGAACCTGCGGCGGCACTGGGAGCTGCACATCTCGCAGTCGAAGATAGAGATAACCATCAACGGCAAAGTGGCGCTGGCGACCGCTTTCAACCTACCCTTCTCGAAGGCGACGGTGCAGTGGACCGCCTTCAGCTATAACACCGCCAAACACAACGTGCCTTACGCCCTCGTCCACTGGGACAACTTCGGCTTTGACGGACCGGCCCCCAGCGTGGAGACGCACAACTACCGGGCGGAGGGGTATGCAGGGCGGGACCTGATAACCGCCGCCAACAACACGCCGGCGAATGTGAACATATCTATCCCTGACAGTGTGGCCGGGGCCAGCGCGCAGCGGTTGATGTTCACGTTGCAGTTGGATGACTATTCGACCTACCAGTGGAAGTCGAGTGACAAAGTGGTAGTCAACGGGGTGAGTGTAGCGGTGCCGCAGCCGAAGGTGCCGAGCGGGATGAGTGACAGCGGGGTGAGTAATATTGAGCCCTACAGCATGTTGCTGAAGTTACCAGCCGGGACGCTCAAGAGTGGGACGAACACGCTGAGTTTCGTAATGAACTACTCGAAGCTGTTAAACATCCACGTGGAGCTAGATTTCGCGAAGGGGAGCGCCCCGGCGTACACGCAGCCAGCGGCCATCTACACGAACCAGAGCGCTTTGGTGAGCATTCCGATGCCGGAAGTAGGACCTGCGGTAACGATAGACAGTTTGGGCAAGACGGCGACAACGGATAATGGTCGTTATACAACGAACGTGTTTAATGTGAGTGGGACAGTGCAGGTAAACGGGACGGTAACGCAGGAACTGGCGATGGATGCGATGGGGAAGAACCCCGGCATTGGGAAGATCCAGTTGCGGTTGAACAAGACGGTGATCTACGAGGTGAACCTTGGGACATTGGGTGCGGCGGCGAGTAAGGTGAGCTATCCGTTGAACACGGCGGCTTATCCGAACGGGCGGTACGAGTTGGACATCGTGGCTTACAATCCGAGTGGGGCTATATCGATCCCGAACTATTTCGAGGCGGCGGCGAAGGCGGGGGATTACTACCCGATAGAGCTGAACATCTCGAACATTGGTGCCCCTACTCAGACCACCGTTGCCCCTACAACTACCGCCGCGCCAACAACGACGGTAGCGGCGACCGCCACCGCCACGGCTACGGCTAAGCCGACCACAGTCCCGGCAACAGCAACGGCGACCGCCAAACCGACGGCGACCGCCAAACCGACGGCAACTCCGACTGCCAAGCCGACCGCGACCCCGCAACCGACGGCGACGGCTAAGCCCACGGCGACCCCGGTACCGCCCACGCCGGTCACGCCGACAACCTGGGTGATGAGTTCGGTGGTGAAGGTAGCGACGACGACGGGAGGCAAAAACAGCATTGTCTCGCGGTTTACGGCTCCGACCAAGGTCAACGGCTCGTTCATCCTGGACGTGGAAATCTACGACCTTTCGAACAATGCCAAGGTGGCGCAGTGGACGCCGACCAAGACGGTCACGGCTCAGCAGACGGTAACGTTGACGCACACGGTGAAGCTCAAGCCGGGCAACTACGTGGTCAAGCAGGGTGTTTTTAACACCAACTGGACCTTTGTAGCCTGGCAGGATGGCACCACCTTTACCGTTAAATAAGGTCGGAACCGCACCAGAGCCAGTCTGAGGTGTAAAACCAAAAGCCCTACCGTAACTTCCAATGCGGTAGGGCTTTTTGGTTCCGGTTTTTTCTTATCTCTATCGGCAATAAGCCAAACTTAATAAGTAGCCAATCTATTAATTTGGCCTTAATTTTTGTGCGGTTGCAAATCCCGGCTATAGTTTATACAATGACACCAATCTCTGACATTTTTTCTTACTTTCGCTTATCGGGTTTGGTTATCTGTATCATTTCGTAACTTAATAAGCGCATTTTGTCTCTTTTGCTCTATAACCATTCTTACGTCGTTGTTTTCAGGTGGTTTACGGTTTTGCGCGGTGCAAAATCGTGTTAGCGGCAAATACCGCTATTCTGGGGGAACCACATTGCTCAAGATGGGTTAATGAATACAATCAGCTTACATGTTCAATGTGAGACGACTTTTCAGGGCTGTTACAGTGCCTTTTCTGTCAGCCTGTTGTTTTTGTTACCCGTTTGCTAGTTTCAGCGCCTTAGAAAAAGCTGAATTTCTAGTAGAGCGCTCCCCTGCCAGGTTTTCCAATGTTACAGCCGCCAATGAAGTCTGCTTTGTAACATCTTTTCCAGCTAATCCAGGCTCAGGAGTAGATTTTTGCTGTATAAAAGAATTGGCCGGCTTCAGAAGACCGGTCGGCAGACGTTACGGAAGTTCAGGCTCTTTTTTATCTTTGGCGGTGGGATTGCAATTTCCGGGGCTCTCCTGGCTTATTGTAGCTGGTTTTCTTTCTTCTACCTTCCAAAATTCTCGCTGCTCCATCCTCAACCGCCCGCGCCCATGCAGATGTTTATGAGCGGCAAGGTGAATTTGCTGCTCAACAACGGCGCTCCTGCCGCCAACGCCCTGGTTACACTCGACAGCGGGCAGCAGGCCCTGGCCGATAGCCGGGGCCAGGTTGCCTTCGAACACCTGATGTTACACGACCACTGGCTGACCGTTGTTTACAACGGCCAGCACTATGAACAGTTGTTGCACGTCCATACCCTTGAAACTACCGTGGCGCTACCGATAAGCCTGGAAACTCACCAGCTTATTTCCCTCCTTTTAGGCGCTATCTGGTTGCTCTGGACGCTGTTTTTGGTGGTAGCGGCCCTGAAATACCGCTCTATCAAACCCATGATAAAACTAAACGGGTGGGTTGTCGCCGGTTGGGCCAGGCTCTCTTTATTAAAATGGCGGCCTACCCTCCGGTTGGGCCAGGTCACGGGGTTGGTTGTTTCCTGTATGGTGGCGGCTATTTTGCTAAACCCTTTCCAGGATTCAACCACCCCGGCTAATGCGGCGGTCCTGGCTTCGCTGCCTGTTCCTACCGCCCTGTCGGTTGAGCAGGACGATAACAATGTTTTACTCACCTGGAATGGCGGCGTCCTCTCCCCCGACCAAACGGAACCACCGGGCATAGGCGGTTACCGGGTAAGCTGGGGCCTGGCGGGCCAGGCCCTTTCTAATACCATCCTGACCACTTACCGGATGGTCCAGATTCAACCCCTGGTCAACGGGCAGTCCTACCAGGCCAAGGTCCAGTCGGTGGACATGCTGGGCAATCTTTCGAACCTCTCTAAAGTAATCACTTTTACGGGCGACCCCAGCCGGGTTAACGCCCTGCGCAGCCGGATGACCGGGTTCTTTGATGATTTTAATCGCTCCGCCGGGGCTTTTGATGAGTTGAAATGGAACCAGGCGGTTTCGCGTTGTAATGACGAGAATATCAGCGCCTCGTTTATCAACAGCCAGTTTCATGCCCACGACTTTATAACTGCCGGGCGCTGCGACCGCTCCCAGATAGTAGACCGCCCCCGCGCTACCTTTGATTTTACCGGACGGACCGGCACCATTGCGTTTGACCTCGACGGGGCCGAACGGCGCGACTTTTTCTATCTCGATTTAATGCCCGCCGCGCTCGATATAACCGGCCATGTAGACCTCGATGTGGGAGATGTCGCCGGTTACCCGGCCAATATGCTGCGTTTCAAACAAAATGGCGGGAACATTGACATTATTTATACCGCCCCGAATGGAAGTGTAAAGACCGTAGCCAGTACCGATTGGAACCCTTACCCGCCGCTGGATTGGGCTGGTCTGGAACGGATTCCCAACGTCCGGCGGCACTGGGAAATTAAACTCTCCAAAAATCTGACCCAGGTCTATATCAACGGCAAACTGGTTTTACAGGCGGCGTTGAACCTGCCTTTTACCAGGGCTACGGTCCACTGGAACCATTTCAGCTATAACACCAATAAAGCTAACGAACCTTACAGCCTGTTACACTGGGATAATTTTGGCTTTGATGGCCCGGCTCCTACCGTTGAGACGCACAATTACCGTACCGATGGCTACCTGGGGCGCGAGTTTATGAACTCGTCTAATTATTCGGCGGCAGCCACCTCGATAAATATTCCCGATTCGATTAGCACGGCGACGGCCCGGCGGTTCATGTTTACCCTGCAAACCGATACCAATATCGCTTACCAGTGGAGCGCCCAGGATAACGTTAAGATAAACGGCCAGACCTTCGCCATTCCCAAACCGACCGATACCGCCACCACCAATGCTTCTTTCCTGGTAGGTACACTTAACCCTTATTCAATGACAATCCCGGTCCCGGCTGGAGCGTTTAAGACCGGGGCTAATTCAGTGGTCTTCTCCTGTCTGAGTTGCGGTGTTTTGAATATCCACGCCGAATTTGATTTTCCCAAAGGCAGCGCTCCCGCCTTTACATCACCTACCGCGATTTATCCGGCGACAGTAAGCCCGCCGGTTATCCCGGATGTCGGCCCCGCAGTGACAATAGACGCGTTTGGCTCAACTTCCGTGACATATGGTGGTTCAGCCTCTAGCCTGACCGGGGTGGTTCCCATCCAGTTTACGGTCCATAATCAGCTTGCCCTCAATGGCATGGGTATTGCGGTCGGCCTCAACAAAGTCCAGTTGCGGGTGGATAAACAGGTAGTTTACGAGCAAGCCCTGAATGGCGCGCCCTACAGCCACCTGGTCTATAACCTGGATACGGCCCGGTTTACCAACGGTACCCACCAGCTTGATATTGTTGCCTATAATAACAACGGCTCTATCTCAATTCCCGATTATTTCCTGGCTGACGCTCACGCCGGGGACTATTTCCCGCTCGCGATTACCCTTAGCAACCGCTCCGTGCCGACCCCGACCGGTCTGACCGCCACGGCGGCAGGGGCCAACCAGGTAAATTTGAGTTGGAGTGATAACGCCGGGACCGAAACCGGTTACCAGGTCGAGCGCCAGCAAAGTCCGACCGGGGCTTTTACGGTAATTGCCAGACTTCCGGCCAACAGCACCGGTTACCAGGATACCAATCTCAAGGGCGGCCTCCTCTATGGTTACCGGGTGACCGGTTATAACACCTACGGCCAATCGCCATATTCTAATTTAGCCACGGTGGTCCTGCCGGTGGCGGCTCCTACCGGTCTGACGGTTACGCCGGTTTCGCTCATTCAGTTAAACCTGAGCTGGACCGATACTACCGGTGGAATAGCCGGTTTCCAGGTTGAGCGTAGCAACGGGGGTGGTTATACAATTGTCGGCCAGGTTGGAGCCGGCAACACAACCTTCTCGGACATTGGTCTGACGCCGAACACCTCCTATACTTACAGGGTCAAGAGCGTAACGCCCTATGTGACTTCCGGTTACTCTAATACTTACAGCGGCACTACCCCTGCCACGGCCACCTATACGGTCAGCAACCTGGCCGATTTCCAGGCGGCCCTGACCGGTGCCCAGCCCGGCAACACCATTTTACTTAATTCGGTGGCGGGGAATACGCTCACGCTGACCGGGCCGTTGACCGTACCACAGGGTGCCGTTATCGTGGGTAGCTGCGGGGCGGATGGCCCGGTTATCCGCCTGGGCGGCCTTCTTAGCGGGGGCTTGCCTTCGATTGCTAACGCCTTTACTCTTAGCGGCAACAACATTATTTATGGGCTTTCACTGGAGAATTTTGCAAATGTACCGATTAAATATACCGGTAGAGGTAATATCCTGCGCTGTGTTTCGATAAATAGGACCTGATTTACAAGGCCATAATATAACGTTACCGGTGCTAACTCTTTGGAGCCTTGCGGCGATTTTCCAGGAGTTAGCGCCCGGTTTTAAATAAAGAGTCTATCCGAAAGGAATTATTTGATTTATAATACCCGGCATGAGCCCGGTTGTTTGTTGGTTTCTCTTGAATTTTGGGACAAATAGCTTGAAATTTCTCACCAACTCTGACCCCACCTTCCATCAAATTTGTCTCTATTGTAATAAAGATATTTATATGTTAAAATTTTAATATATGAGCGGAAATCCTAATTTGTCATACAGGCTTAACATTGGCATAGTCCATTCGTATTAATATTAATTTACAATGGGTTCGCGTTACAAGGAATAGCCTCAATTGAAAATGAAGCTACGCGGTTTAACACAAAAACCTGGAGGAATTTGAATTGGAAATTGCAAATAGTCGCATACTGGTCACGGGTGGGGCTGGTTTTGTGGGCTCCCATATTGTGGACGCCTTACTGGCCGAAGGGGCTGCCGAGGTAATCGCCATTGATAATATGGTGCGCGGCAACTACCAGAACATCCAGAAAGCTTCCCAGAATAAGAATTTTCGCTTTGTCGAGGGAGATATTCGGGACCAGGCTTTAGTAAACGACCTGGTAGAGGGCTGTGATTACGTCTTCCACGAAGCGGCCCTGCGCATTACCGCTTGCGCTGCCGACCCGCGTACCGCCCACGAAGTGATGTTTACCGGGACTTTTAATGTTTTAGAGGCGGCGGTCAAGCACCAGGTGAAAAAAGTCGTCGCCGCCAGTTCCGCCTCGGTCTACGGCCAGCCCAGCTATTCGCCCATCGATGAAAATCACCCTTTTAATAACCGGACTCTCTACGGCGCGGCGAAAGTAGCCAACGAGCAGGTGCTGCGCAGTTTTAATGATATGTACGGGTTGCCCTACGTGGCTTTGCGCTATTTCAACCTCTACGGTCCCCGCATGGACATGACCGGGGTCTATACCGAAGTAATGGTCCGCTGGATGGACCGCCTGGACCAGGGTCTGCCGCCGCTTATTTTCGGAGATGGCAAAACTTCGATGGATTTCGTTTATATTGGGGACTGCGTCCGGGCTAACCTGGCGGCTTTGAAAAGTGATATTAGCGATGAGGTCTTTAACGTGGCGACCGGGGTCGAAACCTCGCTTAACGAACTGTGCCAGATTATGCTCGAACAATTTGGCCGGACCGATTTGCAGCCGGAATACCGGGAAGAACGCAAGATTAACCCGGTGACCCGCCGCCTGGGTGGGACCGAGAAGGCCCGGACCCAGTTAGGTTTCGAATCCAAATACGACCTGGCGGAGGGTTTGCGCCTGCTTCTCGAATGGCGCCAGGAACAGAAATCGGCTACTTTAGGGGTTTAGAATTTATCGGATTGGATAGTGAAAAAAGTATGACGACCGTTTCTTCTGCAAAGATGAATATACCTATTACCAAGCCTTACATGGATGAGGCCGAAGCCGAGGCTGCTGCCCAGGCGATTCGCTCCGGCTGGATTGTCCAGGGGCCGCTGGTCCAGGCTTTCGAAAAGGCTGTCGCGGCGCGCCTCGGTGTCGCGCACGCCGTAGCCGTAACCAACTGCACCTCGGCCCTGCATCTCGCGCTGGTTTGTAGCGGGGTCGGCCCCGGTGACGAGGTTATAGTCCCTTCTTTTAGCTTTATCGCCACCGCCAACGCGGTTTTGCACGCCGGGGCGACCCCGGTCTTCGTGGATATTGACCCCCGGACTTATAACATTGACCCGGCCCTGATTGAGGCGGCTATTACGCCGCGGACCAAAGCTATTATCCCGGTGGACCAGATCGGGCTGTCCGCCGATTTAGATGCGGTCCTGGAAATTGCGGCCAGATATAATCTCAAGGTTGTCGAGGACGCCGCCCCGGCCATGGGGGCTACCTACAAAGGTCGCCCGGTCGGCAGCGTCAGCCCGGTCACCTGTTTTAGTTTTCACCCCCGTAAATCTATCAGCACCGGCGAAGGTGGCATCATCGCTACCAACTCGGACCAGGTAGCCGAGCAGGCCCGGGTGCTGCGCGCCCACGGCGCTTCGGTTTCCGACCTTGTCCGGCATAACTCGACCAAAGTTGTTATCGAGGAATATGCCGAACTCGGTTATAACTATCGGATGACTGATATACAGGCTGCCGTCGGCACCGAGCAGCTTAAGAAATTGGACTATATCCTGGCCCGGCGCCGGGAGATGGCTAAACGTTATGATAGCTTGTTGGCATCTGTGGAAGGCATCACTACCCCATTTGTCCCCGATTACGCGGTCCATACTTACCAGTCGTATGCTATTCGGCTCGACCCGGAAGTGGTGGCACCCCGTGAGATTGTAATGGAGCGTATGCTGGCGCAAGGAGTAGCGACCAGACGAGGCGTGATGGCTATTCACGAAGAACCGCTCTATAAGGAGAAGCGCCAGGTCCAGGTAAGCCTGCCGGTAACGGAACAGGCGACCCGCCAGACCCTGTTGCTGCCTCTGTATACCACCTTTAGCGAGGTGGAGCAGGATTATGTAGTTGAGCACCTAAAAACAGCTTTAGTAAAAGATTAACTTCTATACCTAAAGTTTATGATGCAAAACCGTTTAGCTGGGTGAAGTAGGCCGGAAAACGTCCCAGTTATTATTTTTATCGGTACAAATGGTGGAAGCATTGGATAAATCTTGTGCAAAAATTAAGCTTCTTTTGTTTACCAACAGCGTACAGGTTGGAGGCATGGAAGAACACGTTGAACTGCTGGCAAGACATTTAGACCACGACAAATTCGAGGTCTATGGGATTAGCCCGCACTGGGAGCCTACCGAAAAGTTTAGCCATTCGCTGGCGGCGGAAGTTACGGAACTGGTAGAAATTACCCCGGACCGCCGCTATGGCCTTTGGAAGGAGGTCAAGGAAGCTTATAAGTTTTTCAAGCAATTGCGTAAATGGCGGATCCGGGTAATGCATATGCACTCGACCACCTACCGGGGGCAATTCGTGGCCCTGGCGGTAGCGCGGTTGGCGGGGGTCAGGCGTATCTATATTACGGAACACCTGGCCCCGGAGAATTCTTTACCATTCTTTAAGAAACTTTCGCGCAATCTGTTTAGTAGGATGGTAGATGGAATTGTCTGTGTATCCGCCAAAAATTACCAGGCCCGGCTGGCCCATATCTATACCCCTAAGAAAAAGACCATCGTGGTAAATAACGGGGTAGACCTGGATGATTTTACACCGATACCCCAACAGACGCTGGCGGAGTTGCGTGAGAAATATCAAATACCAGCGGACGGTTTGATAGTAGGTACGGTGGTGCGGTTTGAGCCTGAAAAAGGGCTAAACTATCTTGTTGACGCCGCGGTCGAAATAAAGAAGACCGTCCCGAACGCTTATTTTTTGATGGTAGGTGATGGGTCGCTACGGGAGGAGTTAAAGGGCCAGGTAGAGCGGTTAGGTCTTAGCGACTGTTTCCGGTTTACCGGGTTTCAAAGCGACCCGCGTCCTTATTTGGGTTTAATGGATGCTTTTGTCCTGCCCGTCCCGGTTGGTTCCATGTCAATCGGGTTACTGGAAGCGATGGCGATGCAAAAAGCGATTGTCATTACTTTTGGCGGGCCGGGCGAAGCCGTTGTTGATGGAGAAAGCGGTTTTTGGGCCGAACCTCGGAATTCAGCCTCAATTGCTCAGAAAGTAATTTGTATTTTGCAGGACTCTGGTTTGAGAAAACATTTGGGAGAGTCCGCACGAGAAAGGGTTGCAACAGAATTCTCAGCTCAAAGGGTTGCGAAGGTTCTGGCTGAACTGTATGTAGGTCCATAGTTCGCCACAGTGAGGATTCAATGGCATATCATGTAGGGTTTTACATGGATCAGATCGCTGGTCATGTTACAAATTATCGTAACTTACGCAGCGTTGCGGAAAATTATCCTTCTTTGAAAGCTGATTGGCACGAAATTTTTTATCTCAAACCAAATGGCCGGATAGAGCGCTGGCATAAAGTAGTTCCTTTTGTCCCCGATTATTTTACCGGGATTTTGCGGGCTTCAGTGGAGATGCGGCGGGGTTTACATAACTACAAACAATATGATGCTTTGTTTACCAACGCCTCGGTTGCTTTGTTTTTCAGCCGGGTTTTCCGGCGGGTACCGACCTTGCTTGACTTCGATTCAACGCCGGTTCAGATAGATAATATGGAGGCCTATACTCCTGGTGGACCTGACCCGTTTCCCATAGCCAACTTCAAGTTCTGGATGTTTCGCCGGAACCTTGAGGCGGCTACGCTGTTACAGGCCTGGTCTAGCTGGGCCAAACAATCGGTTATCAACGATTACGGCATTGACGCCGCGAAAGTGGTGGTCAACCCGCCTGGCATAGACCTCGACCTGTGGAAACCGAACGGGTCGAAACCGGCCCGGTCGGAAGACCAGCCCCTGAAAATACTTTTCGTGGGCGGCGATTTCCGGCGTAAAGGGGGCCCTTTGTTACTTGAGTGGTTTAAGATGCTCAATCATTCCCGGTACGAGTTGCACCTGGTGACCAGGGAGCCGGTTGAAAGCGGGCCGGGGATCCATGTCTATCACAATATGGAGCCTAATTCCCCCGAATTGCTCCGGCTTTACCATACCAGCGACCTGTTTATTTTGCCCAGCCTGGGCGAATGTTTTGGTATCGCTACTATCGAGGCGATGGGCGCGGGGTTGCCGGTTATCGCTACCGACGTGGGCGGTACCGCCGACATCATCGAGCCGGGCCGCAATGGTCTTATCATACCAAGTAAAGATGTTAAAGCTATCGGGCAAGCCATCGAAACGATTTTAGGCGACGACGCTGGCCGGGTTGAGATGGGCCGTCAGTCGCGTATCCTGGCCGAAGAGCGTTTTGACCTGGAAAAAAATGCCCGGCGTACCTTTAGTTACCTGGAACAGATCGCTGCTAAACAAGTAGTAAAACGGCCAGTTGCCGTCTGAGAGGAGTCTTTCTAATGTCTTTCGCACCTACTCAACTCCTGAAACAAGGCGTAAATAAAACGGGAACCCTTTTGCTCAGTCCGCCGGTTGGGGGGTTTGGTTATTTTCGTAATCACGGTTCCCGGCAGTCTCGCAAGATTGCCCTCACCTTTGATGATGGTCCGAGTAAACCCAGCACGGAGATTTTACTGGATGCCCTGGCCGAGCTTAAAGTCCCGGCTACCTTTTTCTGCGTGGGTGTGAACACCGCCTGGCACCCCGACCTGATTCAACGGGCTTATTCCGAAGGTCACATTATCGGAAGCCACTCGATGCAGCACAGCCGCAAGGCCGGTCTGAAACCGGGCAATAACACCGACCATATCGACCAGGCGGCTAAAGAAATCGCCGATGTGATTGGGCAGGAGCCCCGCCTTTATCGTCCGCCCTGGGGCTGGTTGACCCCCTGGGAAGGCCACCGCCTGACCCAGAAAGGGTATACCATCGTCGGCTGGGATGTCTACACCCTCGACTGGAAATGGCCGGAACCGGATGGGATTATGGTCGCCGAAAAGGCCCGCCGGGAGACCCAGAACGGCTCTATCCTTCTTTTTCACGATGCTAATGCCGGGGTTAAAGAGTGGGACAAGAGAGAAACGGCCCGGGCGGTAAAACATATTGTCCCGGCTTTGCAGGCGGACGGCTACGAGTTTGTCACAGCTTCCGAATTATTGGGAGTGTCTGCTTACGCGCCGGTCCTGTCGCTGGTTAAGTAAAACGCACATTATTACAGCATTGGGGTTTCGGGTAACATAGCAGTTCGCTAATCAAATGACTGCTATGTTACCGTAAAAAATTTATTTACTTCACTCGTGGGTTATTTTTTGTCTTTTAGTGGTTTTATTATGACGGAACTTTTGCTTACAGCCTTTCTTTGTGTTCAAATTTCCCACCCGAAAAATGGCAATGGTCGGGTCTAAGGCGAAAGTTATTACCAGGTTTCGATTATTCTAACCTTCGCAATATCATTTTATATCTGAAAAGTCACCTGGGGCAGGTGGTTGTTATCGGAGTGATTTGGGCGCTCCTAGTTCCCGGTTAATTCAGGAAAATTTGCAAAAAATGGGGTTTGGCAGTCTTAGAAGCGAGGATTTTATGAATTCGTCGGAAAAAGTTTTGATAAGTAGTGATAAATCCGCTTCGTCTCTGGTAGGAATGATGTTGTCAAAATTAAATACGCGCCTTTTTACCCTCGTGATTATCGGGTTGACTGCTTTAGCAGTCTTGTTTGATGTCTATGCCCTCTACCATTCCATTTCCGGCAACCCTTACTGGCGAGGCAATATAGATTTTAGCATCTATACCAGGGCAGCTAACGATATTTTGCACGGCACGAACCCTTACGGGTTTTCTTTAACCTCTACCAATACCTTTTATGGCGCCCCCATTTACGACCAGTTTGCCTACCCGCCTTTTTTCGCGGAACTCTTAATTCCCCTGGTGAGCCTGGGTGAAGAAGCCGCCCGTTATATCTGGTTAGGTCTGAGCATACTTTTTTTCGTAGCAAGTTTTGTCATTCTTCTTAGAAAATTCGGGTTCGTGGTGCCCTGGCCCCTGACTGCCTTAACCATTGCGGTACTGGGCGGGACCAACCTGGTACGAAACGATCTCTATCACGGCCAGGTCAACTTCTTTTTGCTCTTTTTGATAACTCTGGGGCTGTGGTTTTACGCGGAAAAACGGGTTATTCCAGCCGGTTTAGTCTGGGGTATTACCTTTGCCATCAAACCCTTCTTAGGGGTGCTGGTTTTTTACTTGCTATGGCGGCGCCAGTGGAAAGCTGCCATCGCCAGCCTGCTAATGGGCGGGGGTCTCTTTGTCCTCTCGTTCGTCCCGACCCTGTTCAGTAACGGCTTGCAGGCCGCCCAGGATTGGCTCAGCGCCAGTGGTAATTATTCCACCGGTCTTCTTGGTGGCCGGCCTGATAATTTCGCCTTAAACGGCCTCTGGATCCGGCTCTTTTCGGCCAACCCCTACACCACGCCCTGGGTCGACTCGAACCTGCTCGTCCAGCTTTTTCGGGTGGCGCTATTGGTCGTTATAGTTGCTATCTTCGTGCTGGCGATACCTTTTAAGTGGTCGGGCAACTCTGCTTATATTGACGCAAAATTAGGGCTGATAGAGCCGGTCTTTCTGCTGGGTCTGGGTATGCTGTATGGACCCCTGGCCGAAGGAGACCACCTTTTTCTACTCATCCCGGCCCTGATCGGCACCCTGACCCTGACCATCCTGCAAATTACCGGTGGCTGGTCAAAGGTCAATTTCTGGTGGAAATGGGCCGCTTTAGGCTGGGCTATACTCTTTATTATGTTGTTAAACCCGGTCCGCTCTACTTTTGGAGTACCTTCGGCGGACGCGTGGGTTCCTCTTAAGGGAGTTTCCATCTTATTGACCGGTCAGATCGGTTTTGTATTATTCGTGGCGCTGGGTCTCACCGCGCTGGCGCTCCGCAAAGAAGCCCGGCCAACCCCGTCCAATGAGGCTTAAATGTCAACCGAAACAGGGGCTGCTAAAAATCAGATGTCAACACCCAGTGTAAATGCCGAGGCCACCGGCCATAAGCCTTTGGTCAGTGTGATTGTCCCCACCCGCAACCGTTCCAGGGTATTGCGGGAAGCTTTGGAAAGCATCTTTACTTCAAACCGGGAAAACTTCGACCTGGAAGTTATCGTGGTGGATGACGGCTCTACCGATGATACCCCTGAAGTAGTTAAAGCTTATCCCGTGAAGTACGTGCGGGCGACCGGGGTTGGTCGAGGCGAGGTGCGTAACTTTGGTACCAGTCAGGCCCAGGGGGAATACCTGGCCTTTCTGGATGATGACGACAAGTGGTTGCCCAATAATATCGCGCCGCAGTTAGCCCTGCTTGAGGCCCACCCTGAATTTGGCGCAGTCCATGCCAAGGTCTGGTTAACCGACGGTGAAGGTAACAAAATTGGCAATCCCGTCCCGGAGGGGGAACTGAGTGCGGTGGTCCCTTTTGAAAGTTTATTGACCTACTGGCCTCAGATTGGCTCGCTGGTGGTCAGAGCCTCGGTCTATAAGGAGCTTGGCGGAATGGACGCCACCCTGTTCGGGGATGCCGAGTGGGACTGGCTGTTACGGATTGCCGAAAAATATCCGGTTGGCCGTTCGAATGAGGCGGTGGTGCTGTTCAAGCAGCGGGACGACCCGCCCGTAGATTTAATGTGGCAGCGGTTTCCTTACGCGGTACGCATCTTCCGGCGGCATACCCGCCAGTTTTCGCTCTTAAAACGCTTGAAGCTGGAGCGGATAATGTTGCGGCATCGCGGCTGGTATACTTCCCATTTCCAGATGGCGGCAAAATATTACGCCGAAAGAGGCGATAAAAAGACGGCCCGCAAGGCGGCCATTTATGCCTTTAGAATATCGCCGCCCCACGCTATCCTTGGTTATATTCGTAATTTTCGCAACAAATAGTCTCAATGGTTCAGGTACCGTCCAATGCAAGTAAGCACAAAAGAAACCGGGCTCTCCGGACAAACCCAATCGCTCTCTCAGAACTCGGTTGTAGCCTTTTTAATTCGTTATCGTTACCTGGCCGGGCTGGTTTTAATCGTCCTTTTTGGCGTTATCCTGTTCGGTCGGACCCTCGATTACAGTCTTTACTGGGATGACTATCACAATGCCCGGCCCTGGGGTCTTGGCGAAGTGCTGGGTACTTTCGCCGGGCCGTTTGACCCGCTGGGAATTGAGCCGCCCTACTTTCGGCCCCTGGCCGTGGTTACCTTTGCCATGGATTGGAGCATCTGGGGCTGGAACGCCTGGGGCTACCATTTAACCAACCTGACCTTACACATCATTGGGGGCTGGTTGCTTTTTACCCTTTTAAGGCGAGTTAAACTGACCTGGCTGGTGGCCCTGAGCGGCACGTTCTTTTTCCTGGCTATCCCGCTAAACGCCGCCACGGTCCTGTACATCAGCGAACGGAGCGATGCCCTGGCGGCCATCTTTACCCTGGCCGGTCTGTTGTTTTTTGATAATTATCTTCGCACCAATAAATGGCCCTGGCTGATAGCTGTGAATGTCTCGGTGGTGCTCTCCCTCTGTTCCAAGGAGGTGGGCAGCGCCCTGGTTTTGCTTCTGTTTCTTTACTGGCCGGTCTATCTCTGGCTGCAAGCGCCTGCCCTGGAGAAACAGACCAAACTGGTGCAACTCTGGCAAAAATGGCTGGCCGAAGCGCGGTTCATCTACACCGATCTGCTGGCGCGGCGGCGCTGGGTCCAACTTCTTACGGTTTATCTACCGCCTGTCCTGATTTTTATAGCCTACCTGGTTTACCGTTCCAGGGTGTTACCTATCCAGGGTCTGGGCGAGAGCTACTCGCCGGGCACCAACCCGGTGGTCGGTCTGGGCAAAGCGGTCTATGCCACTTTCAAAGGCATCCCCTGGGAAGTCAACAACTGGTTTTTGCCGCTCCTGGTCCTGGTGACGGTGGCGGCGCTGGTCTTAAACCCCAAATCCTATGCCTGGCGTTACTTCTCGTTCGGGGTAGCCTTTGTTGTAGTGGCGGATATACCGCTGGGACCCCTGGGTGGCATCGAGCCCCGGCTGGTATATCTACCGGCTATCGGGCTGGCGATTATGTTTGCCGCCCTTGTCATGCTCTTTATTGAATATGTCCGGGTAGTCCGGGCGCAGCCAAAGCCGCGTTTTGTGACCGGGTTAATAGCTTTTGGGATTGCCGGGATGCTATTTTTGGGTATGACGCTCTATCTTGAGATAAATTCGCAGGACCAGTTTGCGCCATATTCCGCCAAAATGCTTTATCATGACAAAATCGTTTATGACGCCCCGGCGGGTTACCCTGACCATGCTATCCAGGTAATCGAGGCCAAGTTGAAAAAAGCGGGCATGATACCTTGAGGTTTTACGGCAATCCCGGCCTCAAGCTGACGGTGCAGGCACTATGTTGCACGAATGTAACAGGTGTTTAAACCAAACTTAATGTAGCAGGGATAAAATGTAGCCTGTGGGTTTAGCTAAATTGTCTTGAAACTTCGTTTTTTATAAACAGTCCTTCAGGATAGAATGCAAGCAACAGGAACATCTTTAGAAAAATTTTAAAATATCCATATATTATTTAAACTTACTGGTGGCATTTAACGGTATTTTGAGCCATTTCAGTATAATTCCGCCAGGCAATAAACATTTCCAGTGATTGTTTCCGGTTTATTTGGACCCGGCCTATCAGCCTGAATAAACTATTGAGCGCGTAGGGAATGTTCCAGGTTTCTTAAAAGTAAGGGAGTGACTATGATTAATGTAGGTATTATCGGGTGTGGCTATTGGGGCGCGAAACACGCCAGGGTGGTCAGTGAATCGGCACAGGCTTGTTTGCATAGCGTGGCTGACCTGGACCCTGAAAAGGTAAAGGCTATTACCACAAAATATGACACCGTCCGGGGGTTGACCGATTTCCAGGCTTTGCTGGATGACCCGGAAATTCAGGCTGTTATTATAGCTACACCTGCCTCTACCCACTATAACCTGGCCCGGCAGGCCCTCGCGGCGGGCAAGCATGTAATGGTGGAAAAACCTCTTTCGGTTTATCCCCAGGAATGCCAGCAGCTTATTGACCTGGCTAACCAGGAGAAATTGACCCTGATGGTCGGCCACACCTTCGAATATCATCCGAGAGTGGAGGCCCTGCGTAAACTGATTCGGAGTAATGAGCTTGGCGACCTGTATTACCTGGACGCGGCCCGTCTTAACCTGGGCCTCTACCAGCGGGATGTCAATGTCATCCACGACCTCAGCCCGCACGATATTTCGATTATGATTTATGTGCTGGAAAAACGGCCTATTGAGGTCGCTACCAGGGGCTACTCGATTGTACACGGTGGGGTGGTAGACCTGGCCTATATCGAATACCGCTTTGATAACGGCCTGGTGGCGAACAGCCGGGTAAGCTGGCTGGCTCCTAAAAAGGTGCGCGAGATGACCGTGGTTGGTAGCAAGAAGATGGTTGTTTACGACGATATTGACGACGCCAACCCGATACAGCTCTTTGAAAAAGGTATTGTCCCGCCCCACGAAACTGAAAAGTTTGGCGATTGGAAATTTGCTTACCAGTATGGCGAAGCTGTCTCGGTGCCGGTCCGGGGCGAAGAACCGCTTAAAACCGAGATTGAGCATTTTATTGATTGTCTCAAGACCGGTAAGAAACCTTTGACAGATGGTATAAATGGGCGTACAGTGGTTTCCGTGCTGCATGCTGCCCAGTTATCCCTGCGCAATAACGGACGGCCTCAAACCGTCGAATACTATGATTTGCTAAACAGAAACCCTGTGGTGCGGAGCGGCAAACCGCTTAAGGTAGGCGCTATCGCCCGCAAAAACGTGGCTCAACCTGCGGCTTCGAGCTCTAATTAGGGTTTAAGAGCCCGCCGCTTGCGCGGTTTAAGGTAAAACTTGAAACTTTCTGACGCTGCCTATACGTCCGCGCCACCTCCTGAAAAGGATGAAGATGGGCGCGCAACTCATAGGTTGCCGGTGACAGCCGGGAGAGAGGTTGTGCCCCAAAATAGCCAGCCTTTCCCCTCGGTTGCCGTTATTATTGCGACCCGTAATCGCGGTTCTTCCGCGGTAACGACCGTTCAAAGCATTTTAGCCAATCCCTATCCCTCCTTCAAAGTCCTGGTCATAGACCAGAGCGATACTACCTCTACCGAAGAAGCGCTTGCCCCTTTCAAAACCGATACTCGTTTTATTTATATCCATACAAAGATAATTGGCCTGGCCCACGCCCATAACCTGGGCATTTCCCAATCCTCGAGTGAACTTATTGCCATAACCGACGATGACTGCGAAGTACCGGCCAACTGGCTAGACCGGATAGTGACCGCCTTCGGGCAGGATGAAACAATTGGCATGTTGTTTGGTAATACTCTGGCGATGCCTCACAATGCCGAGGAAGGGTTTGTACCGGAATACAAAATAACCACGGCCCGGCTAGTGCAGAGTTCGTGGCGGTTTAGCCGGGCCCGTGGTATGGGTGCTTGTATGGCTTTGCGGAGAAAAGCCTGGCTCGAAGTAGGCGGTTTCGATGGCTTGATGGGTTGCGGCGCGCCTATGCAGAGCGGCGAGGACGCCGATATGGCTTTGCGCCTCAACCTCAAAGGGTACAGGGTTTTAGAAACCCCGCAGGTCCAGGTCTTACATTATGGGTTTCGCACCTTTGCGGAAGGTCGCCAGACCGTATATCGAGACGCCTTCGGAGTAGGCGTCAGCCTGACAAAGCCTTTACGCCTGGGCCACCTATCGTTACTACCGTTGTTTCTCTATGAATTCTTCTGGCTGACTTTGCGACCGGTGATTTGGAATGTTGTGCGGTGGCGCCGTCCCTTTCGGTTTACGATGGTACGTGGTTTTATGGCGGGGGTGAAAGCTGCCCTTGCCAGTCCACTAGGGGCGGTCTTTTGTCGTTTTCGTGACTTCTAAATCTAAAAGGAAACCCTGACTGATTTTCACCCTGTAATTCAATAATTTAATATGGTTTATTTTAGTCTTTGTGAGGCTTGAAATGGATAGCGGGATTGATAACGTTGAAATTCGCGATTTTGCCCTGGGCCAGGGTCTAGATAATTCCCCGGAGTTGATAGGTTCCCCCGAACAACCGCTTTTGACCGTAGTGGTTTTTCCGTGGGAGCGTTTTAGTGTGAGCCCGTTGGCCCTCGATTCCCTGCTTGAGAACACGACTATTCCCTATAAGCTGGTTTACGTGGATGGTAATTCCCCCGCCCACATCCGGGACCAGATTAAGCAGAAGTTGGCTGGCCGGCCTCAGACTACTCTGCTTCGCTACGAGCATTACCTCCGGCCTATCCAGGCCCGCAATATCGGGGTGCAACGGGTCGATACCCCTTATGTAGCCCTGGTAGCTAACGATGTCTATCTCTATCCGGGGGCTTTGCAGGCGATGTTGCGCTGCGCGGTCGAAGAAAAGGCCGATGCTGTTACACCGGTAGTGCTAATCGGTAGTCCCGATACTACGACCATTCATTCTGCGGGCGGCTCGGTGACACTTTTTAAGAAGGACGGCCAGACCTGGCTTAAGAATGACCAGAAACACGAATGGCAGAGCCTGACCACGCTTACCGGTGAATTAAAGCGGGAACCGGCAGCCCTAGCCGAGCTTCACTGCTGGCTGGCTAAGACCGATTCGCTCCGGCGGACCGGTGATGCCGAAGGCAATTCGGATATTCTTACCCATACCTTTAGCCAGTGGGATTTTGGCCTGATTCATCAAAAGCTGGGTATGCGGATGTTTTTTGAGCCTTCAGCGGTAACGGTCTACATGTCCCCGTTTGGCTTGGGCACCAAAGCCTATGACCTGCCTTATTTTTTCACGGTCTGGAGTGAAAAATTAGCCGGGGGTGCCCTTTATGCCCTGGCGGAGAAGCACGGTATCAGCCCCAGTTGGCCCCACAAGAGTTATATCCTGCATTGGGTAGGCGCGCATCGCCGTATCCCGCTGGACCCTGTCATGGATGGCACAAAAGCTTTCTTTAAAGCGCTTGGCGTCCCCAAAGCGGGGGTAGCTGCTCAGAAACTGGTTTACCAACCCTCGGAAATATTATTCAACAACCTTTTCATGGCTACCGTTAATCCCCTCGCCCGTAGTATCTCAAAAGCGGAAAAGCGAGATCAATTTCTACAACCGGTTCAATCCTTATAATCGGACTTATTCGACCGGTTTAAGGTTTGCATTAAATCTTTAGGGCACACCTCTATTCTTTTTATTTGTTATTAATAATAGTTTTAAGGGTTAAGACAGCGTGATCAACCTCCTGGTTGGGCACTTACCTCTCATGGATATATATGGAACAATCTCCTGACTTTCAAGAACAGCTTTTGTTGTCGAAAATTCCTGCTCTAAAGCCGGTTGTTAGTGTGGTGGTAGCGACCCGGAACCGGAGCGAATTATTATCAAAAACCGTGGCTTCTATCCTGGCGAATTCTTTAGAAAATTTCGAGTTGCTAATTGTAGACCAGAGTACGGATGAACTTTCGCGGGAAAGTCTCCAACAATTTAGCCAGGATAGACGCTTGCGCTATATTCATAGCGACCGGGCCGGGCTTTCGCGCAGCCGTAACCTCGGTATTGGGCTGGCCCAGGCCCCCCTTATCGCTATTACCGATGATGACTGCGTGGTGCCGCCGGAGTGGTTGAGCGAGTTAATTCATATTTGTAACCGCTATCCCTCGGTCGGGCTGGTCTTCGGCCAGGTCCTGGCTATCACCCACGATACCACCCAGGGTTTTGTGCCGGATCATGTGCTTAAAGAAGAATTCTGGGGGCGGCGTCCCCTCGATAAAATAAAAATAAGGGGTATCGGGGCCTGTATGGCCGTGCGGAAGGAGGCCTGGAGACAGATAGGCGGTTTCGATGTTTTGCTGGGGGCAGGTAGTCTGTTGCGTTCCTGTGAGGATGGCGATATAGCCTTGCGCATGCTCCTGGCGGGATGGCAAGTCCTGGTAACTCCGGCCTTTAGCGTTAGTCATGCCGGGTTTCGGACCTATCGCGAAGGGCGTCTACTGACAAAACGGGACTGGTACGGGATTGCGGCGGCCTATACCAAGTATATCCGAGGCCGGAATTTAAGTGGGATTATCATTCTCCTTTACGAATTTTTTGGAGTGGCTGTTTTCCAGTTTTTGATCCACGTGTTTTTATGGAGAAGACCCTTTGGTCTGCTGCGAATTACCAGTTTTGTGCAGGGTTTTTTTGCCAGCCTGAAACTCCCGGTAGACCGCCGATATTACACTTACAAGACCTCGGAACAAATCGAACAGGCCGCCAAATAAACAAAATCCCTCTTTCCGGCATTTATCAGCCGGAAAGAGAGGTTTGTTTGGGGCTGCCGGAAATCCGAAAGGCTCCCCACTTTTGTGAATTTAAGGTGTCAGGATTTATGGGCCACCATCGTCAGATAGACCGCAATTTTAGGGTTTTTTGAGGCCAGCCGGTCGATAGCTTTGATAAGCCGGGTTTTGAGGCCACCCTGTAAGGCGTGAAAGTAAGAGCCTCCGTAAACCCCGGTTACTTCAAAACCATGCTTTTTTAAGAAATAGGTCCACTCGCTCAGGATATTTACCCGGATGTGAGCGGTGTCTATATACTCGTCCTTTTTGATGGTGGCCGATGTTCCGGGAAACGAGCGGGGCGCTTTACCCCGGAGCAGACGCAGCCGGTTGTACCACGAGGCTAAATTCGGGGTCGAGATGATCAGGGTGCCCTCCGGTTTTAAGGTGCGATAGAGTTCGCGAGCAAATTTATCGGTATCAAAAAGGTGTTCGACCACTTCCCCGGCAATAATCACGTCGTAGGTGTTATCCGGCACCGGGCAGTCGCCACCGTCCACGTCCCAGAAGGTTTCGAGGTATTTTCGCCCGGCGGTGTTTATGGAAGCGTCCTGGCGCAGGTTATCCCCGTGTGTCCGGCTGACATCGTAGGCGTGAAGGGTGCCTACTCCCTGCTTGAGATAGAGGTCGGCGGCAGTGCTCGAACAGCCCAGGTAAGCCACACACTCTTTTCTGGCGATACTTTGGAGTAGCTGGCAATTTCTTTTTACGCGGTCACTTTGCAGGCTAAAATAGATTGCTTCATTTGCGTTGATAAAGCTTTTTGGCTGTTCCCCGGTCGAACCTGGCTCGGTCATGGTTGTAATCCTTATCTGGGGTGAAATTTTGCTCTTTCTCTTAAATTTTCCGGTTTCTGGCGGTCTCAGGAGGCTTAAAGCTTCCCGCAATGACTTACGACTTGTTTAACGGGCGATTTAATTTTACACACGGGTAGAAAAAGTAAAACCCTTGATTGGCAGGAATTATATGCTTAATTTGGTCCGCGGTAAAGCCGCCAGGGGGTATCTTCCGGGTTTATTCAGCAGGGGTAATTTACTTCCAAATTGTCTTCAGTTACCAATGGAAAATGGAAAACTGTTAGAGTATTTTATCTTAAATACTTCCTCCTGCTATTATTAAGCAAATTTTATACTTTGCTCGTGAAAAAATTAAAAACAGACACATTAAGCCTCTATAGATGGAAGGTTCAACACTTGCTATTTGTATATAAAATTTTACTTAGATTTTACATTAGCTACACTAATTGGAATTGTGTTTGGCATAATTTTGTGGTTAACTAAGTAAAGAATATAACGGCTTATATAAAAAATTTTATGGGAAAATTGTAGTTTCCTGGGTAAATACTATAAATAAATATGAAACTGGCAATTACTGCGGAAAAAATCCGGCAGACTTTTATTGGACCCGTTGTAAAGATTGTAGAAAAGCCTTTTGTAGCACTTGCGGCATATAAGGGCCCTAAGACTATCTCGGCAATGTTGCGGGTGAAAAACGAAGAGGAGTTTCTTCGAGAGGCGGTTTTATCCATCGTCCAACTTGTGGAAGAAGTCGTAATTATTGATAACAATAGTACGGACGCCACTCCCCAGATTATTGCTGACCTGGCCGCCCAATTTCCCCAAAAGATTCGCTGTTTTAATTATCCCTATCAGGTCGCCCGGTACGGTGAGGAGAACCAGCGGCTAGCTTCAACTCGCGAAGGACGAAATTCCCCCACCCTCCTGAAGAATTTCTATAATTGGTGTGTTAACAGGTGCCGGCATCCCTTTATCTTGAAATGGGACGGCGATACCATTGCTACAAAAGCTTTCGCGGAAGCTTTGCAGACCTTTAGGAATTCTCCGAAACAGGCCCTCTGGATAACCGGGTCTAATTTACATCCCAACCGGACCCACCTGATTGAGGGTAAGCCCTACGAAGAAATAGAACCCCGTCTTTTCTTCCGCCGCCTGGCCTTTTATGATAATTCGCTGGGATATTGCGAGACACTACGGTCTCCCTATATCGGTAAGTTTATAGAATACTCCGAGTTTGTCAGGGAACCAGCCTATATCCATATGAAGTTCTGTAAACGTGACCGTTATCTGCATATGTCCCAGAATCTCCAGGACAAAATGAAACAGATTGATAATGAAGGTGACCTGGTGGATGCTGCTCTCCTGAACGACCTTCATAACTGGTGTTTGTCCGTGTAAAAGACAGGGTCTATCTGAAGTTACCCTGAACCGGTGACCTGGTCAGGGATAACTCCCCTTTCATTTGAAAAAATGCGGCCTCTCCTAATTTAATAAACACTCGGCATATAGCCGTCAGATTCAGGGGTTAATCCGGTGCTACTCCTGGTTATAAGCCAGGGGGTTGCCGGGTTATTTGTTTTGGTTCTGGCATGTAGGTTTTGATATTTAGGGGTTGATACTTAAAGGATTTTTATGTTATCTTTAGGTTATCAGAGAATGCTATCCAGCGATTTGAATATTTGGTCGCGCAATAGATAGCCTGATCTCAACCCGGGTTTAGAGCCAATACTTTTCGGAGCAGAAATATGCCAGTTGGGGTGCTTGGTGCCAGGAAGCGTTATTTCCTGAAAAGATTTTCCGGTCTGCTTTTAGCTTTTATATCTGTAAACCTTTTGCTGCTTTCAGTCGAAATTACCCCGCTGCCCGCGGCGGTAGCGGCTACCCTCCCGACCGGTTTCAAAGATGACCTTATCACCGACGCGGTAACCAACCCGACTTCGGTCCGGTTTGCTTCCGATGGCAGGATGTTTGTGGCCGAGAAAAGCGGTATTATCCGGGTTTTTAACAGTGTAAGCGATGTGGGAAATCCCACCGTTTTCGCGGACCTCAGCACCGAAGTCTATAACTACTGGGACCGCGGTCTCCTGGGGATGGCCCTTGACCCCAATTTCCCGACCAATCCCTATATATATGTCCTTTATACCCTTGATGCTCTGCCGGGGGAGAATGGTGCCCCCGGCACGACCATCCCTTATTGGAATGATAGCTGCCCGACCCCACCGGGGGCCAATACCGATGGCTGCGCCGCTACCGCCCGCCTTTCTCGCCTGACCGCCCAGGGCAACACGATGGTGCCCGATTCCGAAAAAGTGCTTATCAGTGGCTGGTGCGTCCAGTTCCCCAGCCATACCATCGGCGAACTGGCTTTTGCCTCCGATGGATCTTTGTATGTCAGTGGCGGTGACGGTGCCAGTTATATAAACGTGGATTACGGCCAGTATGGGGCCAGTCTCTCCGGTGACACCCGTAACCCCTGCGGTGACCCGCCAGGTGGGAAGGGTGGTGCAATGACACCGCCGACGGCGCGGGGTGGCGCGTTGCGCAGCCAGAGTCCGCTGCGTCCGTCAGGCGACCCGGTCATCCTGAACGGCACTATCCTGCGGGTTGACCCGGCCACCGGCGATGCCAAATCGGACAATCCGGGAGCTTCCAGCAGTGACGCGAATGCCCGCCGGATTATAGCCTTTGGGTTGCGCAATCCTTTCCGGTTTACGACCCGTGCTAATGGCGAAATCTGGGTAGGTGACGTGGGTTACAATACCTGGGAGGAAATGGACCGGATTACCGACCCGACCGGGAGCGTCAAGAATTTTGGCTGGCCCTGCTATGAGGGTAACGCTGTCCAACCCGGCTACCAGGCCGCCGGTCTGACCATGTGCCAGAACCTTTACGATAATCCCGGCTCGGTTGTATCTCCCTATTACAGTTATTATCACTCCGTCGCAATTCAGGGGCAGAACTGTTCTATCAGTACCCAACCGGGCACCGGTATCAGTTCTTCCATAACGGGGATGGCTTTTTACAACAAGGACCTTGGCAATTACCCGGCAGCCTACGACGAAGCTTTATTCTTTGCCGATTATTCCAGGGCCTGTATCTGGGTAATGTATAAGGGTACGGATGGCAATCCTGATCCCAGTACCATAATTCCGTTTGTCAATGGAATTTATACGCCCATTCAACTGGTAATCGGGCCGGGCGGTAACCTCTTTATCGTGGGTCTGCTCGATAACAGTATCCGCCGGGTCCAGTACCAGGCCCCGATTGCCGATGCGCGGGCAACTACTTACAGCGGGAATGCACCCCTGGCGGTTCACTTTGACAGTTCTCACTCTATATCACCGCTGGGTAAAGATCTGACTTATTCCTGGGACTTAAATGGGGATGGGGTTTTTGGAGATTCGACCCAGGCTAACCCTGATTTTACCTATACCCAACCCGGCTCATACAAGGTTTGGTTACGTGTAACTGACTCGGATGGGAAATGGAGTAATAGCGCCCCTATCACAATTACCGTGAGTAATACTGCACCTACCCCGGTTATCAATTCACCATCTTCCTCCTTAACCTGGAAGGTGGGCGACACGATTAGTTTTTCAGGTTCGGCTACCGATGCCCAGGACGGCACTCTTCCAGCCTCGGCCCTGTCCTGGTCGCTTATTATTAACCATTGCCCTTCGACCTGTCACCAACATGTAGTAGATACCGTCAATGGTGTTACTAGCGGTTCTTTTATCGCTCCCGATCATGAGTATCCTTCTACTCTTCAGTTACAGCTAACTGCTACCGATACCGGGGGCTTGAGTACGACTGTCAATGTAGTATTGAATCCGCAAACCGTGGAGTTGAGTTTTAATAGCAATCCACCCGGTTTATTGGTGGCATTGAACTCCGAAGAAGTTACGACACCTTTTTCGCGAACTGTGATCGCCGGGTCGATAGTCTCGGTAAGCGCGCCTTGGCCGCAAAGTCTTAATGCTACTAACTATACATTTGATAGTTGGTCGGATAACAATCTATTCCAGAATGATACTTTCAAGGCAAACACCACAGCTACCTATACTGCTAACTTTTTGCCATGCAGCTCTTTACTGGTAAATAATGCTGGGGATGATGCCACGCCAGGCGGAACCTGTCAGGTAACTTTGCGAAGCGCCATAGCCATGGCTCCGTCTAACGCTACCATTAGTTTTATCAAGAAACTCTATCCAATTACACTTACTACTCCTCTTTCAATCCCGCCCGGAATAAATCTTACCGGCGATTGTACGAGCAGGCAGCAAATTATTGCTTCTTCTACCTATAAATTATCCTTGCAGGGTGAGAATATTTTGAAGGGGCTTGATCTACTGCTAAATATGCCACCTGGTCAGGCACATGCCCTTGACCTGGCGGGAAAGCAAATCCGCTTTGAGGACTGTGGCTCAATCCAGGTTGTAAACAGTTAAGTTTCAGGTGGACAGGGTTGCCGGGGCAGTGGTAAACAGACAGTTAAAAGAGCTAAACTGGTTTCGAATTAGAACCCGGTTTAGCTCTTTTAATTCAGGTTTGTATATCCAGGGTAGAGTGGGACCGCCCGAAGGGCGATTAACCCGGCAACTTACTCTTTTTCAGGTGAGTAATCCGGCGCGGCCTCGTCTTTGGGGGAAATCACCGTTACAGGCAGCGGCCATTCAATTTTGAGAGCCGGGTCGTTGTAGCGAAGCCCTCGCGCGTATTGCGGGGCATAGCTCTGGCTGACCATGTAGAAGACCTCGGCGTCATCGGTCAGGGTCTGGTAGCCGTGCGCGAACATTTCGGGGACATAAAGCACCCGGTGATTTTCGGCGCTCAGTTCGACCCCGACATGTTGCAAGAAGGTCGGTGAGCCGGGCCGCATGTCTATAATGACATCATAGATAGCGCCCTGGGTGCAGCGGACCTGTTTGACTTCGGTAGCGGGGGCTACCTGGTAGTGCATCCCGCGTAAGGTCCCTTTTTGGTTATTGTAGGAAATGTTGCATTGCTCAATATGCGGATTGAGCTTCATTTCGGCTAGATCCTGGTCGAAAAAAGTCCGGGCAAAAAACCCTCTATTATCCTTAATTAATTCAAGCTCGTAGACATAGGCTCCTTTTAAAGCCAGTTCTATCCAGGGCATGTCAAACTTACCTCTTTCATACGATTTTCGATTTACGGTTTACTTATATCCGTTATACTACACAACTTGCTCAAGCCTGCCAAATTTTTATATCTGAGATTATTACTTTTTATTAAGAAAGGGAGCTTTTGCAAAAGCTCTCCTGCTAACTGCCGGAGCGGTTAAACAGCGGCCAGGTTTAAACCGGCTCTGCCAGAGTATACCGGAAATAACCGGCTCTGCCTAATTGACCCTTTACGACAGAATATTTACCCGGTTTAGAGTATAACACAGGCTTTTAAGGGGGTAATTATTACTTATACTCCTCCGAAATATTACGGCAGTATTAAGATATTACGGAAGTTTAACAATTTCTAGTATTAATCGATATACCCTGTTCGAGCTTATTGCTTTCTAGTCAAAATGTACTATAATGCACTTAGTACTTTTAATTGATGAAGTACTGGGTTAGATAAACAAATATTAATAAAAAGAATGCGCTGTTTACGGCTATAGGGTTCTGCCTTTATTAAAGAATTCATTAAAACATAGTACTTTTGGAATAGCCGTTTAGCATTCTCTGCCATAGTAGTACCGGGACCGGTGTCTGGTTTAAGAATTTTAATAGCACCAAGCAATGAGCTAAGGATCGGCCTTTCAATCAGACAGTTTCGGACCAGTATGTGTAGTTCCCCAGTTTTCCGGAATTTATTGGGAGCTCGTCAATAGGCACCCGTCAAGCCTCCAAGTAGCAGTTCAGGCTCGTCGAGTAAGCTTGCAGGCAAATTCCACTGTACCAAACCTTAAAAATTTAAAAGTTAGCTGTTATTAGTAACTTTGGCAAGTTTGTGGTTTGCGTTTCAGTTCGCCAGTAAGTTGTACTGACAGTTACTTATGCTTTTTAAAATTTTTGCAGTTCGGTCGAAACAGGTTGTAGGAGTTGTTAAAGTGTTTGGCCTATAGCTTGCAGAATGCATTGGTAGGCTCTGAGGTGAAAGAAAAATAAATGAAGATGAGTAAAATTAAGTTTGTATCAGTCGTTATAACAGCCTGCATGGTTTTAATGCTTGCGGTTGTGGTGGTTAGCCCTACCTATGCTGCCACTACTACCGGGGGCAATCAAACTGCTATTAAAGCTAATTCGGTTGTTCTTCAGACAGTGCCTACGGAACCGGCCACCACTGAGCCAGCCACGACCGAACCGGCTACGACCGCTCCGGCCACTACGGAACCGGCGACTACCGAGCCCGCGACCACTGAGCCAGCCACAACTGAGCCAGCCACAACCGAGCCAGCAACTACGGAACCGGCGACTACCGAGCCAGCCACAACCGAACCGGCCACAACCGAACCGGCCACAACCGAACCGGCCACAACCGAACCCGCGACAACTGCTCCGGCGACGACCGTCCCGGCAACCACTGCGCCCGCGACGACTGCTCCGGCGACGACTGCTCCGGCGACGACCGTCCCGGCGGGTTGTACCGGTGGCACCTGGATGGACGCTACCATCCACGGTGGTACCACCACCTTCCATAATTACACCGACCAACCGGTATCGGTTGGGGTGGCCTCTTATATGGCCTATGATGATGTAATTGATCACCAGACGCTTTTTGATAGCAAAACCGGTGTGGTCCCGGCCTGTGGTACTCTCAGCCTCACCATTGCAATTCCGTCCTGCAACTTCCAGTACGATGCCTTTATCGGTGATGTCCTGACCAGCCTGGACGGCCAGAGATATGGCTGGCGGATTTTAGCCTACATCCCGATTGGCAATAGCAACTATTGTGGCACTACCCCGACTACGGCGCCTTCGACGACTGCCCCGGCTACGACTGAACCGGCCACAACCGCCCCGGTGACCACGCCGCCTGCGACGACTGAGCCAGCCACGACGCCTCCGGTAACTACTGCCCCGGCGACCACGGAACCGGCCACGACCGCTCCCGCGACAACTGAGCCAGTAACTACTGCCCCGGCTACGACTGAACCGGTGACGACCGCTCCGGCGACCACGGCTCCGGTGACAACCCCGCCCGTGACCACGGAACCGGCTACTACGCCGCCTTCCACTACGGAACCGGTGACGACCCCGCCGGTCACGACCGTTCCTAGCACGACTGCTCCCAGCACAACCGAACCGTCGACCACGGTGCCCAGCACCACAGTCCCGTCAACGACCGTTCCGTCAACGACTGTTCCGTCGACCACGGTGCCAAATACGACTGTACCGTCAACCACGGCTCCGAGTACTACCGCTCCCAGCACGACTGTACCTTCGACAACTGTACCTTCGACAACTGCGCCTTCGACCACGGCTCCCAGCACTACAGTTCCGTCGACGACTGCGCCCAGCACCACGGCTCCTAGCACGACCGTGCCCGGCTCGACTACTCCTGCGGCGACCACCGTACCGCCCACCAGCGTATTAGCCGAGACTACCGAGCCCGGTACGACCCAGGCTTCTACGACCGTCCCGGCCACTACTGCCTATCCGACCGCGGTCCTCGACATCGAGAAGACCCCGGCTAACGGCGGTGGTAAGACGGTGGTTGATAATGCCGGTCAAGGCCAGCCGACCCCGCCCGAAGCGGTTGACGATGCCTCTCAGATACCGTCCGGGATGCCCCAGACCGGCCAGGGCAGCAACTCCGATAACAGCGCCTGGCAGGTTATCCTGGTCAGCCTGATAGGGCTTGCTATCTTCGCGGTCAACGGTTTGTTCATCTTTCGCCGCAAGACGAAGGCGGGCAAATAGGTAAAACTCACTTCACCGGTCGGGTTGCCCGGAAACTTCCCTGGGGGAAGACCAGGCAATCCACACCGGACCGCCCCCAGGTGGGGCTACAGAACCTCCTGCGCTATACCAGGTCTGGTGCAGACCGGCCAAAGCCAGGAGGTTTTTTAGTGGGCCTGGATTAGCCCGGTGGCGCGCTCTTTTGTAATTTTGGAGCGTGGTAAAAGATTAGTTTCGGGGTTTGAACCGGTACTATTGTCTCCCTAAAGTAACCAGCTTCATAATATTGTAATGGGATATTCTTGGTTCTTTAAAATAGTTGTATTGACGATATAAAAATTTATATATATAATAAGTGTGTTATCTATTAACACCGTACAAAATAAGTTTTTCTTAATCTATATTAAGCTTTTGCCGAGCGTATCTTATTTCTTACCGTTTGATTCTCAGCGACGAGCAAGCAAATAATTTTCTGCAAAATTGGTTCGAATTCTTTATTTGGACCGACCAGGGTTTGATTGTGAATTAAACAGGTTCGAATTGCTAAGCTACAACATAGCGCAGAGTTAATAAGTGTTCTCTTGCATGTTTTCTGGTACATTTTATAAAGATAACTCGATTTAAGCGGTCTGACTATCAGATTTTACCGGATTAACCGTTAATTCTCCCGGTATTTACCTGGAACGATTGGCTTTCGGATGAGCCCTTGTTTACCAGCCTCAGGTCGGGCAGGCTATATCGCTTTTGTTTGTTCTTCGTAGGGAGGTTTTAATTATTTAATGAGTAGTATTTGTGTAATCGGAACAGGCTATGTGGGCCTGGTGACCGGGACATGTTTTGCCGATCTGGGCAACGAAGTTACTTGCCTTGATATTGATGCCGCAAAAATTGAAGGACTTAAAAAAGGAATATTACCCATCTATGAGCCGGGCCTGGAAGAAATCGTCCGGCGTAACTACGAGGCCGGTCGCCTTTGCTTTACCACCTCCTACACCGAAGCCGTTCCAAACGCCGAATTTATCTTTATTGCGGTCGGTACGCCCCAGGGAGAAGATGGCAGCGCCGATTTAACCTACGTCGAACAGGCCGCCTCCCAGATTGCCAAGCACCTGGCCGGGCATACCATTATTATTAACAAGAGCACCGTCCCCATCGGTACGGGCGACCTGGTGGCCGGGATTGTCGACCGCAGCCTGAATGGAAACCGCTCTACCGCGACTTTTTCGGTTGTTTCCAACCCTGAATTTCTTAAAGAAGGTTCGGCGATCCAGGATTTTCAGCACCCCGACCGGGTCGTGCTCGGCTCGACCAATCGCCAGGCTGCCGAGCAGGTAGCCGAGCTTTATGCCCCGCTCAGCGCCCCGGTCATCATCACCGACCTGCGCACCGCCGAAATGATTAAATACGCCTCTAACGCCATCCTGGCGACCCGTATCAGCTTTATTAACGAGATTGCCCAGATGTGTGAAGCCCTTTCCGCCGATGTTAAAGTGGTCGCGGAGGGTATGGGCTACGATAAACGGATTGGACCCCAGTTCTTACAGGCCGGTATCGGCTACGGCGGCTCCTGCTTTCCTAAAGATGTCAAAGCGCTGGCCCATATGGCCGAGCAGAGCAATCTCCATCCACAACTCTTGCTGGCGGTTATGGACATCAACTATGACGCCCGGCGGTTTTTCGTCCAGAAAATCGAGCGGACCCTCGGTTCGGTCGCCAACCGGGTAATCGGGGTCTGGGGCCTCGCCTTCAAGCCCAACACCGACGATATGCGGGAAGCCGCTTCGGTCGATATTATCAGCCTATTGGTCCGTAAGGGCGCAATCGTCCAGGTCTATGACCCGGTGGCGATGAAGACAGCCCAGCGCGTCTTACCGGGGGCGGTTACCTTCTGCAAAGACCCTTACGAATGCGCCGATAACGCCGACGCGGTTTTGCTCCTGACCGAGTGGAACGAGTTCAAACAACTGGACATGGAACGGGTTAAAGGGTTGATGAAAAAGCCCGTGCTGCTGGATGGCCGCAACCTGTATGAACCGGCTGAAATGGGTAAACTTAACTTTAACTACCATTCGGTAGGACGCCCGGCTGTAAAGTAACAAATATAAGCTCGCCCAACGAGCCTTTCTAAGAATAAGGATTAAGAGCAATGCGAATTTTAATTGCCGGTGGCGCCGGGTTTATCGGTTCTCATTTGTCCGAAGCTTTGTTAGCGCAGGGTCACCAGGTTGTCGTACTCGATAACTTTATTACCGGTAACATGCAAAACGTGGAAAGCTTCCGGCTGGATCCCAACTTTAAAATCTTCGAGTTCGATATAACGCAGTCTTTAGACTGGCTTGAAGGGCCGTTCGACGCTATTTATCATCTTGCCAGCCCCGCCAGCCCGGTCGGTTACAGCGCCCACTCGATTGAAACCCACCTGGTAAACTCGGTCGGGACTTACAATTTGCTCAACCTGGCCCGCAAATACGGGGCCCGGTATCTTATAACCTCGACCTCGGAAGCCTATGGCGACCCGCTCCAGCACCCCCAGCGCGAGGATTACTGGGGGAACGTCAACCCGGTTGGCCCCCGCAGTTGCTACGACGAAAGCAAACGCTTTGCCGAGAGCCTGACTATGGAGTATTTCCGCCAGTTCCAGCTTAACGCCCGGATTGTGCGCCTGTTTAATACCTATGGGCCGCGTAACGACCCTCAGGATGGCCGGGTGGTGCCGAATTTTATCAACCAGGCCCTGCGGGGAGAACCCATCACTATCTACGGTGACGGCAGCCAGACCCGCTCCTTTTGCTACGTTTCGGATTTGGTGCGGGGTCTGCAACTGGCTATGTTTACCGAGGGAACCCAGGGCGAGGTTATAAACCTGGGTAACCCGGACGAAAGGACGGTCCGTGAGTTCGCCCAGATTGTCCGTGAGATTTGTGGTTCGGCGGCTCCGATAATTTTCCAGCCGGGCCGGGTTGACGACCCTGGACGGCGCTGTCCTGATATTTCGAAAGCGCGCATGCTCCTTGGCTGGGAACCGGTTGTAAGTCTGCACGAGGGGCTGAGCAAAACGATTGAATATTTCCGGCTTTACAACGATCAAGGGCTACCCGTTTAGGTTTGGCCTGAAACAGTTAACCTGGCTTTCTACCCAGCCTGACTAACTTACCAGGTCTGAAAATTAACCTGATAATATTATGCCCAAAATTTCGGTAATTATTCCTGCCTATAATATAGAAGACCATCTTGCCCAGGCGATTGAAAGTGTTCTAAGTCAAACCTTTAGTAATGTTGAACTGATTGTTGTAGATGACGGCTCGGTTGACGCTACTTTTAGCATAGCTAAGAACTACGAGGCTAAAGACTCCAGGGTCAGGGCGTACAGTTTTCCCAATGCCGGGGCGGCTACAGCCCGTAACCGGGGTATCGAAAAGCTTGATTACAAGACCGATTTCGTCATGTTTCTCGATGCCGACGATTACCTGGAACCCGATGCCCTGGCCGTCCTGTTTGAAACCCTGGCCCAGAACCCAGGTGCCGTAGCCGCCTACGGTATAGTGGTCCAGTTTGAGGATGGCACCGAACCCAAACTGGAAGATATTACCAGGACTTTTGGATACTACCGGCCCCAGATAGCCGGTTGGCGAATGGTCTCACTTCCCCACGACAGCCCCACCACCTTCTCCACAATGATTATCTGGGATTATATTTGCACGCCAGGCCAGCTTTTGATGCGGAAATCAGCCCTGGACCAGGTCGGGAGCTTCGACCCGGAGATTGCAGTCAGTGAGGACTGGGATTTTATGATAAGGTTAGCCACCAGAGGCCCCTTAATCTATGTGCGGAAACACCTCCTTAATAAACGGGAACTTCCTAACAGCTATTCCAGAAATAATAAACTTCTCGGACGGGCCGAACCTAAGATCCGCAAAAAATTTGCCCGCTCCTGCTATTACAGCAAAGCCGAGAAGAAGAAAGCAGTACTGGGCCATTTGTATTCATGCTTTGTAAAGTTTGGGTGGGTGCTGGACGACCTGAAGGAACGGCAGTACGGGAGGGCACTCCGAGATTTTTACCAGGTATTGAAGAGTGTGGGTAATTTTGTAATCATCCAAATCGGCAATCTAAAATATTACAGATAAATATTAATTTTATTTAATAATCCCATTGCTATTTTTAACTGGAAACATCTCTAGCTATTTATATTATTTTAATTTGCTAGCCAAAAAGTACTATAATATCTAGTACTTGCTTGAAAAAAAATTAATATGATGCTACAATTTAGCAGCCCTTGGTTATATACGGTAGTATGGCAAGTTCTCAGTCGCATCTCATCTACGCCATAAATTTTGTGAAAGCTTAACTTTAAATTAATGTTAGGATAAATTATTTTATGCCTCAAACTTTTGATGAACAATATGTAAATTTAGCCGAAGCCATCCACGCTACCTGTCTAGCCAACCTTGAAAAACGCGCTTTCACTTTCGTTTCGGACGGCGAATTGGCTGAAACCCATATGAGTTATGGCGAGTTGGACGAAAAAGGTCGCGCCGTAGCCGCCTATCTTCAGCAATTTACCCGGCCCGGCGACCGCGCCATTTTGCTATATCCGCCGGGATTGGATGCCTTGCCGGGTTTTATCGGCTGTCTTTACGCCGGGGTGATAGTTGTTCCGGCAATACCGCCCCGCCCTAACCAGGCCGCTACCGACTTTTTTAGAATTATAGAAGAAGTTACCCCCGCCGCCATCCTGACCAATTCCGCGTTCCTGCCCTTTGCCCAGATGCTAAGCGCCGAAACCCCGGATTTGCGGGTACTGGCTACCGACCAGGTAGATACCGGGCTGGCCGCAAACTGGCACTTGCCGGAATTATCCGGCGAAGACGTGGCGATTTTGCATTTTACTTCCGGTTCTACCAAGAGACCACGGGGTATCAAGTTCTCTCACAAAAACATTTTGACCTTTATCGGCACGTTTGTGAAGGAAGCGCCGGCCAGGGGTATGGAATTGCCGCCGTCCTGGACCGTCGTTTCCTGGTTGCCCTATTACACCGGGTTGGGCCTGGCGGCCGGGGCCCTGGCCCCGCTGCTCCTGGGGCAATATTCGGTCCTGATGTCGCCGGTCGAATTTACAGCCAGGCCGGTCCGCTGGCTCCGGTTGATGACCCGTTACAAGGCCAGTTACAGCGGCGGCCCCAACTTTGGTTACCAGTTTGCGCTCGACCGGATTACCCCGGAGGAGTGCGATGGGCTCGACCTCTCGAACTGGCGGATGGCTTATGCCGGGTCCGAACCGATTCGGCCAGGGTTGCTGCGCGCTTTTATCGAGAAGTTCGCCCCCTACGGGTTTAAAGCGCAGTTTTCGACCGGGTACGGCCTTTCCGAATCAATGTTGTCCGGGGCCGTCCACATCGGTGATGTAATTTCCCTGACGGTGGACCGCCTGGCCTTGCAGCAGGGCAATATAGTCGAGGTAGACCCCGGCCAACCGGAAGCCCTGACCTTGTGCAGTAACGGCCAGTTTGCCAAGAATATTACCGGGCGGATTATCAATCCCGATACCCTGGAAGAATGTTCGACCGACGAGATAGGCGAAATCTGGCTGAAAGGCTCCAATTTCCCCAGCGGCTACTGGAACCACCCCGATGAAACCAAAACGGTTTTTGAGAACTACCTGCCCGACGGCTCCGGGCCGTACCTGCGGACAGGTGACCTGGGCTTTTTCAGGGGCGGGGAGCTTTATATTGCCGGGCGCCTCAAAGACCTGATTATCCTGAATGGCCGGAACTACTGGGCCCAGGATATCGAGCAGGTAGCCGAGAAGGCCCACGCGGACTTGCAGGCCGGGAGTAGTGCCGCCTTTGGTATTACGGTCGGGGAGGAAGAAAAGCTCGTCCTGGCTCTCGAACTGAAACCTACCGCTACTGACCCTGATGTCGAGGCTATTTCGCAAAAGGTTCGCCTGGCGGTCGGGGAAGAATTTCAGATTCCGGTTTATAGCGTGGTGCTGGTAGCCCCGAACAGTATTCCCAGGACCACTTCCGGCAAAGTCCAGCGCTACCAGGCCAAGTTGAGCTATCTTGAGCAGCTCTAAGCTTTTTCTTTTGGATTAATTACGACTTTCGCTTTGGGCCTGAAAAACCAGGGGTATAAGCGCTAGACTACCGCAAAAAAAGTGTTTCAAGCGAAAGTCCTTTTAATGAGTGGGATGTTGTTTAATTAATGAAAATAATCAGTGTCAGCAGTCTTGACCGGGCAGAAGCAAGCGTCAATAAACAGGGCCTGGCCCAGCCCGCTACCGCCTTTACGGTAACACAAGCGCGCCTGGCTGAAATTTGGCGCGAGGTACTTGGTATCGCGCCAAGAAGTCCTCAAATCAACTTTTTTGAGTTAGGGGGTAACTCCCTGACCGCTACTCAGATGGTGTCGCGTATCCGCAACCAGTTTGGCGTAAATTTTCCTCTCCAGGATTTCTTTCTGGGGCCTACCCTGGCCGAGATGGCCGTTAACCTGGAGCTACTAACCGAACGGCATAACGCTTTATTTACTACACCCACGATAACCCCAGTTTCGCGCGACCAGAATTTACCTCTCTCTTTCTCCCAGGAGCGCATGTGGTTTGTCCATCAGTTAGACCCGGATAATACCGCTTATAGCGTGGTGGGGGCCATGCGCCTGAAAGGGGAATTTGACCAGGCCCTCATGCAGCGAAGTTTGAACGAGCTGGTTAAAAGGCACGAGTCTCTGCGCACGACCTTTCCCGCAATAAAAGGTCAGCCGGTCCAGCGGATTGCGCCTGCCCTGGAAATTACCTTCGACCGGTTCGACCTGAGTAACTGGCCTGAAGCCGGGCGCGAGGCCGAGACCATGCGGCGGCTGGAAGCCGAGGCGGCCAAACCTTTTGATATAGAGAAGGGTCCGCTGGTGCGGGTAGCCGTGCTCAAGATTTCGGTGCAAGAGCATGTCTTGCTTTTGAATATGCACCACCTGATTACCGACGGCTGGTCAATGTCCGTTTTCGGCCAGGAATTGCTGGCAGTATATAAAGCCCTGGTGGCCGGTAAGGCGCCGGAATTACCCGACTTACCGATCCAGTTTGCCGATTATGCCTATTGGCAGCGGCAATGGTTCCAGGGTGAGGTACACGAAACCCATTTAAATTACTGGCGGCGCCAACTGGAAGGGGTTACCCCGCTTAATTTGCCGACCGACCACCCGCGCCCGGCCATTCAAACCTATAACGGCTCTTTTATCGTAACCGAGTTCGATGATGAGTTGCTGGAAGGGGTGCGGCGCCTGGCGACCGCGGCCGGGGCCACCCCCTTTATGGTGGAACTGGCGGCCTTCCAGGTGCTGCTTTACCGCTATTCCGGCCAGTCCGATATAGTGGTGGGCACGCCTCTAGCCAACCGTGACTGGGTCCAGAGTGAATCTTTAATCGGGTCGCTGGTTACAACTCTGCCGATGCGGGTCAAGCTGGAAGGGCGACCCACTTTCCGGGAATTCTTGCAGCAGGTCCGCCAGGTGGCCCTCGACGCCTATACCTATCAGAATATCCCGTTTGCCACCCTGGTGACCCAGTTAAACCCCCACCGCGACACCTCTTACTCCCCCCTGGCCCAGGTCATGTTTAATGTTATCAATGTGCCCATGCCTTCGATGGAGCTGGAAGACCTGGAAATCGAGCAGATTGAGGTGGACCGCCTGGGCACCCAGTTCGACCTGAGTTTCTACCTGGTAGATACGCCCAGGCTGCATAATCTTCGGGTTGAATTTAACATCGATTTGTTCGAACGCGCCACCATCGAGCGGCTACTCGCGCATTACCTGGAACTTTTGCGGGCGATTGTCGCTAGCCCAGACCAGTTTATTGATGAACTGTCTATGCTGACCGCCGCCGAGAAAAAGCTCCTGTTGCAGGATAGGAATGAGACTTACCAGCCTTTCGACCACTCGCGGACCCTGGTGCAGGCTTTTGAAAGCCAGGTCGAGCGGACACCGGAGGCGGTAGCCTTCTATTTCGACGATACGAGTATTAACTACGCTCGGCTTAATGACCAGGTCAACCGGTTGGCTCACTACCTGATCGAAAAAGGGATAAAACCGGCGGACCGGGTGGGTATTTGTCTGCCGCGCAGTTGTGATTCGGTGGTGGCGATCCTGGCAACCCTGAAAGCCGGGGGCACTTACGTGCCGCTTGACCCTTCCTATCCTTTGAGCCGGCTGGAATTCATGGCCGAGGATGCCGGGCTGGCTTTGATAATCACGAAGGGTGAGACTGCCGGAATAGTCGGCCAGATTTCCAGGGGGGATGTCCCGGTAATAGACCTCGAAGCCGAGCTTACCGGGCTGATAGACCGGCAGAGCTCTGAAAACCTGGTGGGGCTGAGCAAGTCTGCTATCCCGGCTTACCTGGCTTATACCTCTGGCTCGACCGGGCAGCCAAAAGGGGTTATGGGCACCCATTACGGGACCTTAAACCGGGCCGAGTGGATGTGGCGGGCCTATCCTTTTGAGGCGGGCGAGGTGCTGTGCCACAAGACTTCGCTAAATTTTGTCGATTCGGTCTGGGAAATTTTTGGACCCCTGCTCCAGGGTGTGCCTTCGGTTATTTTGCCCGATGCAGCCGTTAAAGACCCCGACCTCATGGTAAAGACCATGGGTCAGCACCGGGTTTCCCGCCTGACCATCGTGCCGTCCCTTTTGAAGGTGCTGTTGGATACGCATGCCGACCTTGGCAAGGAGTTACCGGCCCTGCGCGTGGTAGTATCGAGCGGGGAAGCTCTCCCGGCCCCGCTGGCGCACCGGTTCCGCAACCAGTTCCCCAACACCCGCCTTTTGAACCTGTATGGTTCCTCGGAAGCCAGCGCCGACTCGACCTATTACGAGGTCGGACCGGAAACCCCGGCTGACTTTGTCCCGATTGGCAAGCCGCTGGATAACGTCAAGCTTTACGTCTTGGACGCCCATCGCCAGCTTATGCCCGAAGGTATTCCGGGTGAGCTTTATATCGGTGGTACCGGGCTGGCCCTGGGTTACTGGAACCGCCCAGATCTGACCGCGACCCGTTTTGTGGTCAACCCGTTTAATAGTAAAGAGAAGTTGTATTACACCGGGGACTGGGTCCGTTATCTGCCCGACGGTAACCTGCAATACCTGGGACGGCAGGACGACCAGGTTAAAGTCCGGGGTATGCGGATAGCCCTGGGCGAAGTTGAGGCCGGGCTAAAACGGCACCCAGCGGTCGCTGAGGCGGCGGTAATCGTCCGGGAGGACCAGAGTGGCAATAACCAACTGGTGGGCTTTGTAAGCCTTAAACAGGGCAGTACAGCAGAGGCACGGGAAATTCAGACCTTCCTGGCTACCCACCTGCCCGGCCATATGGTCCCGGCGCGCCTGGAAATTTTGGAAGAATTCCCCCTAAATCCCAATGGTAAACTGGACAAACGGGCGCTGATCGCCCTGGTAAGCTCCTTGAAGGCCGGGGCTGAAAAACATACCGAACCGCAAGGCGAACTGGAAAACCGCCTTTTGGAAATCTGGCGCAACCTGCTAGAGCGTCCTGATAGTGGCATGGAAGACGATTTCTTTGCCCTGGGCGGCCATTCGCTTTTAGCGGTGAGGTTGTTTGCGGAAATAGAAAAGGAGTTTGAGGTAAAACTGCCCCTGGCTATCCTGTTCCAGACCCCGACACCCGCCGGTCTGGCCCAGAATATCCGGGAGTGGTCTGCAAAAGTAGCGCTAGGAACCCACCTCAAGAATAGCCCCCTGGTGCCATTTCAGACCAGGGGCGCCAGGAAGCCATTCTACTGTATCCACGCGGTGGGGGGTGGGGCCCTCTATTACTCGGCTATAGCCAGTTATATGCGGGAGGACCAACCCTTTTATGGGATACAGGCCCTGGAGAGCGAATACCTGTCCGAGCGTTACGCCAGTATCGAAACGATTGCCCGTTATTATATTGAGGTCATCCGGGAAGTCCAGCCGGAAGGCCCTTATTACCTGGGCGGGTATTCTCTTGGGGGCAGTATCGCCTATGAGATGGCCTGCCAGCTAACCGCGATGGGGGAGAAGATAGGGTTATTGGTCTCTTTCGACCACCCGGCGCCCGGCCAGGGCTATGAGATTCCCCGCTTTAACCTGGCTTTCTTCCGGGGCCTGGTTAAGAACTTTCCGCACTGGTGGAAAGATTTTTTCAATCCCCAGGCTACCGGGCGGTTAAACCGGGTCTGGCGAAAGGCTTCCGCCTTTGTCTTCAGGCGGCGTGGGAAAAATAGCACAGCTATCTTTAATCACGTGGCGAAAGATATAATTATGGCCCCGGAGGATTTACACGACCTGATGCGGGTGTTATTTGAGGCCGGTATAAATTATAAGCCACAGCCCTACAACGGTAAAATAACCGTCTTCCGGGCTATTCGCCAGCCCCTGGTCTGTTCTTACGACCCGCATATGTCCTGGGATAGTCTGGTGAAAAGTGTCGAGGTTTATCACGTACCGGGCGACCATCATAAGTTAATGGTCGAGCCGTGGGTCAAAGGGACGGCTGCCGCCCTCAGGCTGGCCCTGGAAGCCAACCAGCCCTGACCCGGGCCGCTCGGTTAAGAGAAAGGGCAAGGAGTAAAAGTTGAGCCTGAAGGACCGGCTTTTACTCCTTGTCAAAAGATTTGAGGTAGACCGGTTGGCGGGCCGAGACGCGTTTGTCTGAGGATTTATAACTGGCGGTCTCCCACCAGTGATTTTTATATTTAATTTCGTGTCTGGTATTTCTGGTATTGAGGTCTTGCCGGAGATTTCTGACCCGGTAGGACAGCGGTTTCCTGGCCCAGCGGTCGTACCTGTTTCGCTTTTTATTTAACTTTCTGATTTCCTCGGTAAGCTCCCGGGTATCTCGTTCCCCTTTACCATACCCGACCCAGTGCCCGGCGCTATAAGCGATGTAAATAGCTAGAAGAATAAGGAAAATCAACCACCATTCCATTAACAACCTCCGACCTTAACCTGTCTTCTTCCCGTGTAAGTTTACATTTATATCCTTACTAACCAGGTACCTTTTATTACTACCTGTTATAACACTATTTCCAGGTTTGCTCAACCAGCCCTGGTGGCGCCCCTGCGTAACCTTATTATGTTTATGTAGAGGTTATTTCTTAAGTAAAAATACCTGGTTATAAAAATAAGTAGGAAATAGCCCCGCGTTCAGGGCATGAGTTCGAAACCGTGCCGGTAAGGTGAAAAGACATTAATTGTCTGCTCCCGGACAATTAACGTTGCTTTGTTAATAAGCATAAACCAGGCCCTTTACCTGGATGAAGTGAACCGGAAATTAAGCCAGGTGTGGATAAAGAGACCGAATCAATTTAAACTGTTAAATATAAATCAGCTCCCCATTGTTTATAACACTATTAAATTAAATAGCAACCGGTTTTTCAGGCTAAAGTAGTGTCAAAATGTTAATGGGGAGTTTCGTAAGCGCCGAGGTTAAGCAGGTTAACCCGCTGGGCCTCGGTTAACCCTCTTACACCCTCAATATTTAACCTGTCATAGGGGGCCGGGGCGCTTAGTGTCGCCAGCAACCTGGCTTCTTCCAGGCTCCAGACCTTGATTTTACCGCTGTCGCCGCCACTCCATAAAAGGTTACCTTCCAGGTTAAAAGCTACCGTAATCGCTTTGTTATCGTGTTTGAAACTATTAATTAGTTCCATCCGGTCAGCCTGGTCCACTTTCCACACTCGAACCAGGCCAACCTCGTCGGTGGTTGCCAGGGTTTGTAAGTTGGGGTTGTAGTCAATAGACCAGATTAAACTATTATGGGCTTGCACACTACCGATACATTCCCCGGTCAAAACATCCCACGAGCGCACCATCCCGTCGGCACCTCCACTAAAGAGTTGCTTTCCGGTCCGGTCGAAAGCTAACGACATTACCAGTTCGGTCTGGCTGTGCCACTCTCTTATCGGCTCGATTGTGGCGGTTTCGGCCTCAAACTTCCATAATTTGATAAGGCCGTCCTCCCCGCCACTGGCAAGGGTTTTGTAATCGAGGCTGAAAATCAAATTTCGTATCCGCCCCTGGTGGGCTGGCAGACTGCTAAGGTTTTTGCCGTTTATGAGCGACCATAAATTTAGATTACCTTCTTCTTCCCCACTAATTAGAAAGCGGCTATCTGCACTGAATACTACGCTGATTATGGATTTTTTGTGCCCGAAGAGGGTCCGCCAGCATTTATGGGTTGCCAGGTCCCATAGTTTTATGGTGTTGTCACTACTACTGCTGGCAATGGTCTTTCCATCCTGGCTAAAAGTAATTCCCGTAACGTACCCGCTATGGCCTTTTAAGTTGATAGGCGGGGTTTGGGGTGGTTTTGTTAAATCCCATAGTAAAACGGAACAATCTACCCCCCCTGCTCCCAACCAGTTACCTTGCGGGCTTACTTTTATAGTATAGATCAGGTTGCTGTAGCCCCGTAATATGTCCAGGGCTTCCAGGTCTTTGACTGACCAGAGGGTTATGTTGGACAATTCAGGACTGACGCTGACAAAAGTCTCGTTGTCGGGATTAAAAGCCATTTTGACTATGGCCCCATTTTTAGTTGAAACACTTTTATAGATGGCCGGGTTATTAACCGGCGCTACCCTGATATAGCCTTTGGAGTCGCCCCCGGCAATTAGTTTGCCATCCGGGCTGAAGGCTACTACCGTAGATACCCCGGTATTCCATTTGAGTATATTCTGGCAGGTTTGCTGGTCTACCGACCAGATACGTATGGCCTCATCGGTGCCTCCGCTGGCGAGCAGCTTGCTATCGGAGCTAAAGACGATAGAAAGCAGCGGCTGGATGTGCCCGAGTAAAGTTCCCAGAGGTTTAAGCTCAGTCTGGGGGTTGGAAAAGTCCCACAGTTTGATAGTGCCATCGAACCCGCCAGTAGCAAGGAACCGGCCATCCCGGCTAAGTGCTACTGAAAGTATCCAGCCCTGTCCGGCGGGTAAGGAGGCCACCAGGTGACCGGTGGCAACCTCCCAGACATGGATTTGCTGGTCGGATCCCCCGCTTACGAGCCAGTTGCTATCGGAGCTAAAGGCTATCGAGTAAATAGTCTGGGTATTCTTTTGGAGGGTTGCCATGCAAAAGCCACTCTGCGGCTCCCATAACCGGATGCTACCGTCCATGCTGCCGGAAGCTAAAACCTTTCCGTCCGGGCTAAAGGCCATGGTGCCTACCAGTTTGTCGTGGGCCTGGAATTCCAACAACTGGCTGCCAAAAACCTTGCCGACCTGCCATAGTTTTATAGAACCGTTGAAGTAGCCGGTCGCCAGGGTCTGCCCGTCCGGACTGTAGGCCAGGCTATAGGCGCTTAAATGGGCTTCCGTGAAAGTCACCCCTTCCAGGTCGGACCCACTCATATCCACATTATGCAGTTCTATTCCGGCCAGGTGGGTCTGACGCAAAGCCAGCCCGGACAGGTTCCACCCGCTTAAATCTGCGCCAAGCTGCACCAGCAGGTTTAGAAGGTTTCCCCCGGCATACAATTGTTCGCTTTGGGGTTTGCTTTGCAAATTTACCAGGAGACGCCGCAGGTATTCTATTACCGTTTCATCTTTTTTCAGCGTGGTCCTGAGTCGAGCCAGCAGCGGGGTTACGATAAGCCGTATCTGGTTCTGGCGAATATACTCGCGGGTCCGGGTCTGAAGCAGCAGATAGCGGTAAAGGAGGTCGGGGGTCTGGCCGGTTATTTCCTGGTGGAACCTGTTTATGAGCCGCTCGGTCACGTATTCCACCACGACCCCCTGCAACGTAAAGCCGGGCCGGTCCTTATCTTCGGTCTGCTCTATCAGGAAGCGTTTGATTAAGGCTCTTATACCCTCACTAAAGGTCTGGTTGCCCGGTTGTAAAAGGCTGAGTTCTTGCAGGGTATCCACGTCGAGGGGTTCACGGCTAAGCGCCAGCCAGTACAAAATATCCTGCTCTACCGCCGATAGACGGTCGAAATGCTGGTCCAGGATATAGTTTATTTCGCCATAACGATAACTTTCGCTGGTCAGGAAGGTTTTGGTGTTACCGCCAAAGATTACCCGGATCGGTTCGGCAATCAATTTAAGGGCCAGCGGGTTGCCACCATAGCGTTCCGCCAGGATTGCGCCGTCTTCCTCCTCGCTTTTGATATTCATGCTGTTAAGAATAGCCTGGCACGATTTCTTGTCCAGCCCTTTGAGTGCCAGTGAGCGGGTGGACCCATTCTTTTCTTCGGATGGGACAAGCTGGCGAAGTTTCTCCCGGCTGGTAATCAAAAGGCAACTCTGGTGGCTGGTCAGGCTCAGACTGTGGACCAGCCTGGCGTAATCGGAAAAGCCTTCCCGGTATTCCCCCGCTTCGAGCCCGTCCCGCATGATGGATTCAAAGTTATCCAGGACCAGCAGGCAGCGGTACTGCCGAAAGTATTCCATCAGCAGGGCCAGTTTTTCATTCTGGGAAACCGGCAATTCGGCCAACCGGTTGTCCAGCAAAAATTTGAGAAGGCTATCCAATAGCTCGGTCAGCGAGGGCGCATTTTGTAGCGTCCGAAAGATGACATAGTCGAAATGGGAGGCGACCTGGTGAGTCAGGGTGACGGCCAGGCTGGTCTTGCCGATACCGCCGATGCCGAGCAGGCAAACTACGCGCACTTTGTCCTTAATAATCCACTGTTCGAGTTCGTGCAGTTCGCGCTCCCGGCCATATAAAGACCGTGTTTCGATTATTTCGCTCAAATCGAGCCGGTTTAGATTCTGATAGAGGTTTACCGGCACCGGGTGGAGCAGCCCGGGCCGTTTGTGGAACAGGCTGTTGAACCATTCGGCTGGAAAGGCATCTTTAACGTCATCTTTGGACCTGGTTGCTTTTTCCCAGAAATGTTCGGCTTCGCTCTGCTCCTGGTTGGGGGTAAAACTACCCTTTTCTACAAAGACTTCGAGCAGGGTTCGCAGGTGCCGCGTATGCGGGTAACTTATCCCGGCTTCCCAGTTGAGGACGGCTTTTTTAGAGACCCCAATCAGGACGGCAAGCTCGGTCTGAGTCAGGGCGGCTTTGAGGCGAAGGTTTTGAATTAAGATGCCAAATTCGTAATCTCTGGCTTTGTATTTAAGTGAAGTTTTCATAAATCCAGCTTCAGGTGAAGTAGTCTGCCTAAAAAGGTGAAGTTTAAAATGAATTAAGTGAAGTTTTTTTATTGAGCTTTTATTATCTTAATAATAGCATAAAACAGGCTGGCATTTGCTCCTAACCACGGGTTTTCTTATAAAAGCGATAGGTCGTGCGGGTAAAACTCCAAACATTTAAGCGATAATTGGGCATATTTTGCCAATCGGAAAGACCTTTCCAACTTTTCTAATTTAGCTTCCTAACATAGGCAGGGCCAGTAATAGCTCGCTATTTCGGCAACCATCCCTGATTTATAACAGGCAAGGGAAATTTTATGACAATCGATCCAGATATGCATGAGTTAGACTTAATGAACGCTCATGTCACGGTTGAGACCCACCAACCAATAAAGTCCTTGCGTTTCCTCGGCAGAATTGACCAGGACCGGCTAAACCCCGGTCTGCTGGGCGTCTATTTCAGCATCAAGGGCCAGGCTAAAATCCTTCTCAAAGAATATACTGCCGGGATAACTTATCTGCGCCAGTCAATCGAGGAATACGAAAAAGATTTGCCAAACACTTTTTTGCAAATCGCCTGGAACCGCCTCAGGCTTGGCACGGCCTTTTACGAACAGGGCAATATCACCCAGGCTATCGAGGAACACAAGGTATGCCTTAAAGCCGTCCTCGAAAAGAATATCGAGGACAGGCGCTTTTGCCTCAAGACATTTCTCAAGATGGGGGATAATTATTTTTTGCTGGGACGTAAAGAAAATGCCCTGGAATGTTACCGGCAGGCCTTAAATCTCGCCAACCTGGCTGAAGACCACGAAGACCTGGCCGACCTGTTTCTGGGTATCGGGCTGGTTTATCGCGACCACGCTAACCTGGCCCGGGCCAAACTCTATCTCGGCAAGAGTCTGCAAAAATATATCGAGCTGGGAGATATGCTGCAAGCCGGTAAAGCCTGTAGTTTACTGGGTTTGATATTGAGCGAAAGGGAGGAGTTTGAAGCCGCCGAGCAGGTGTTAAAGAAAGCTTTTAACAGGGGTGAGGCCCTGGAGAACCGGGGTTTGATTGTCCAGACCAGCGCCAGCACCTACCTGGCGGCCCTCTACAACCGGCAGGGGAAATGGGTGGAAGCGGAAAAGTGGGGTATGCTAAGCCTCGAATATGCCACCCGGCTGGAAGGCCGGTTGCTTTTAAGTCAGGCCCAGGCTCAGCTGGCTGAAATCAAGTTGAACCTCGGTAAGGAGGCGGAAGCTTTTGAGCTATTCAACCTGGCCGTAACCAACATCGAGCAGACCACTATCCTGAAGGTTAGCAGCCAGATTTATTACCGCTATGGTACCGCCCTGAAACAGGTGGGACGTTTGCAAGAGGCTTTTGTAATGCTTAAAAAGGCTTGCCTGGTAAGGCTCTATCACATAGAACCCTGAAAGGCTTAAGCAGGCAGGTTCCTAAGGGGCAGCCAGAGGTTAGCCGGGAGGACGAGAGTAACAAAATGGCTTGTTACTATGGGAGAAAGACGGTAACTGGCAAAAGGTTAAGGTTAATGAAGCGGGCAGGCCATAACACCGCCTTACTCCATGGAGTGGGTCGCCGGGGACTTGATTTCGAGCGCGTTTTTATTGCTCAAATTTTTTAGTTCGCTGGTAAGGTCTTTGGTATCCTGTTCGCCCTTGCCGTAGCCGGTCCAATGGCCGAGACAATAAGCTGCGTACATACCAACCAGGACCAGGATAAGCTGAAACCATTCCATGATGTTGCCTCCTAACTATATCTACCTTTGCCAGGAAAGCGGGTGTTCCCGTTAATTTGCTTAGCTTAGCACTATAATTTTTCGAGGACAATAACCTAAAAGTACTTATTTTTTTAGAAAAGTGAGTTGTAAATTAAACTTAAATGCCCTGGACATGAGGCGTGGTTCAACCCGCATGTCCAGGGCATTTTTTACGACATATCCCTGAAAGGTTACTATTCAAAAAGCTCTTTCAAAACAGAAACTTCAAAACAGAAACCGGCAGACTATAAAAAGCGACTAACGGGAACGAAGACGGAAAGCCTTATCCAGGTATTCCAGGGCTTTAACCGAACTGTCCTGCCGTTTTAAGAGCTGGCTGTAATTGTAATAGACATCGGCCAACAAGGTGCGGTCGGCCAGGTCAGAACTCCTGGCCACAACAGGTTCCAGGATGGTGAGGGCGCGCTGGTAATGATTACCGGCGGTACCCAGGTTACCTAAGAGGCTATAGGCATTACCGGCTACCTGGCAATAGCGGGCTTCTTCCAGGGGTTCTTTTTCTTCCAGTTCCTCAAAAATCTCACCGGCCTGCTCAATATAGGTTTTCACCGCTCCCGTGTCATCCGTGCCCAGGCCAATCTGGACCAGCAACAGCAGCGCTTTTAGTTCGGCAGGTTTGGCGAATTTGTCTTCGGGGTAGGCAGTTAGCAGACGGTAGGCCAACCGGGCGGCTTTGAGGGCTTCGGGATACTTTTTAGTCTGCAAGTAGACCTGGGCATTTTCCAGCGATAATTCCTGCAAGGCGATAGCTTCTTTGCGTTCCTGCCATATCTGGACACTGCGGCCCAGGTAGAAGCTGGATTGCTGGTAGTCGCCCAGTCCGGCCAGGCGCAAACCTTCTTTGAAAAGGGAGGTAGCCTTTTCGTTGAGGGTTTCTTCCGGCAGGTCGAGCAACTGCTGGGCGAATTCAAGGGCCCTTTCCTGGTCGCCTATAGCCAGGTAGCTGCGGCTAATTTCTCCCAACAATCTCCGGTAAATATTATTTTTCTCGGAGTTTTTTCCCAGGTTCCGGGTGTTAGCCAGCCCGTTGTGGAAGTGTTCGAGAGCCTTTAGCGGCTGGCCCTGCCTGGCTAGGGCGGTGCCTTTTTCCAGTTCCAGTAAGGCGCGTAAGGAATTTTGCGTTTCCGCAACGTTCACGCCATCCACCAGGGTTTGGGCGGTATCGAGGGCGGTCAGGGCAGAAGCCGGTTCATTCAGGGCGTTGTAGAAACCGCCTTCGAGCAGGTAAAAACCGACCTGGTCGGTGCGGGGCAGCCGGGTTAGAAAAGGCCGGACCCCGGAGAGGATAGTTTCAACCTGGCTGAAGTCGTTACCGAAAAGCGCCACCTGACCCTGGGTTAACTGGTTTTGTAGCTCGAGATTGCGAATTTGCTCTCTTTCCAGGCCGTTCTGATTTTTAGCGTTCTGGAGCAGACTGGAAGGGCGCAAGAAATAATCCACCGGCTTGTGGAGCCGTTCGGCCAGTTTTTCCAGGTTGGCGAGGGTCGGGCGGGTTTTTCCCAGTTCAACGTACGACAGGTAAGCAGAAGTAAAAAGTCCTTTACATAAATCGCGCTGGGAAATTTTCTGGTCAGTGCGGGCCTGCCGAATACGTTCTCCCAGTAATTCCAGGTCTATATTTTTGAGCAGTTGTTGGCGTGTAGCGCTTTCTCTACCTTGAGAAAGGGTGGCTTGCTGTAGCGACATTCTCCATCTCCATCTCTATAAATAGTTTTATAAGATATATTATAGGTTATTAGGTTATAAAGTTCAATATACCTGACATTCATAATTATTCTATTATAAAACTTTTAATACTTAACTAAGTTTATTCTTTTTCGTGGGACTAACAATTAATACTAAACTCAGTTTAGTTCAAGGGGTTATCTTAAATAATGAAACAAAAAGAGGTCAACCCAAGTTCTAATAAATTCAAACCAATACGATAATTTATGATAAAGGAAATAATCAAAAATTACAACCCAGATCTATTAGAGGTTTGTAAGAGTGAAATTTTCTAATCGTTTTCGAATTTATAATAAAAGTGGAAAATTTTACTAAATTAGCCAGGCATTATAGGCCGGTAGTTTTAGTGCTACATATCCCTAGAATTAAGTAAAAACTTAATATCAAAGACCAGGAAAAACCAACTCAACTCAAAGATGGCCTTGTTTTGGGAGTTTGCAAGAATTTTAAAAAAGGCTTTTCAAAAATCAGGTAAAAAAAGTAGGAACAGATTAAAGAAACTGGTACTCCTAAAAATAGAATGAGACACCAGGCAAAAAAGGCGGGAACCGGTAATTTAGTCAATAATGTAGAACACAAAAACAAAATAGGAGCATGAATTAAGTAAATACTATAAGAAAATGACCCTAAAAAGGTCAGTAAACGGGAGGAAAGTAGCCGGAATAAAATATTCCTGGCTGAGTCCCCTTTAGCGCCTGTTTGAATGTTGGTTAAATAAACCAGGAGACAACAGAAAACGATCCCGGCTACTATGTCTTTATACCAGTTTATATCCTGTTCAAAGTTGTTGGTTTTACTTGCAAATCGAATTATGCCCCAAACAACGATAAAGAATAAAGTTAAGCCGCCCCACGGGATAATTTTTTTCCAGCTTGATTCTCTTGCCGTTTTTGTAAACCCTACACTTGCCGCTAGCATGCCAAGCGCAAATAACCCGATAAACCAGGCAAAAATATAACTCTGGTCGCTATCAAAGATAAATTGGATTATTACCCCTGAAGTAATCCCAATAACGACCGTTACCAGGCTACCAAACCTCTTCCAGATTGGGATGAGCAGAAAGGGAAAAAGGAAGTATATCTGCCACTCTACCGCCAGGCTCCACATAGGGCCGTCAATAGAATAAATTGAGGCAGGAAACCAGTTTTGGACCAGGAAGATGTGCGTAATGATGTTTTCAACGGTAGGTACATTCGGGGATAATAAAAGCAGGAGAACAACCGAAATAAAAAAGGCCGCATAATAGGTAGGCAATAATCTTATCGCTCGTCTTTTTAAAAATACCAGGGTCCCGTTTGATAGCTTTTCGTCTTTTGCCCTTACCACACCCAGCATCAAACTATAACCGGAAATAACAATAAACAAAACCACGGCGTAGTGCCCAAAGCTTTGTAAAAATAAGAGAAAAATATCCAGTATCCGGTCAATAATAGTGCCTGTAATTTTAGCTCCACCAAATAAATCTGGTACAAAAATAGCATTGGAAGCGTGGGCTATTAAAACGTATACGGCAGCTATACCGCGTAAACCGTCTACAAAATTAATCCTGCTTTTCTCTTTGTTATAATTTACAGCACTTGACCGGTCTAAAACACGAGTATTTACCTGGGTGGTTGTCATTAAATCACCTTTGTTTATTTTGAGGGGGAAAAGTTTAACAGGGAAAGGGCTATTAATTTATTTTAACTTTAAAGATTCTGGAAGTCAATAGCAAAGTTGATAATCAATAACTGGGGTAGGCTGTGATAGAGTTTACCCTGTAAAAATTGGGTTAATAAATTAATTCAAAAAATCAATCGGCCAGGGAACGGCCAGGCTGAGTTTAGTGAGAGCTGGCATGATAAAATACCCCTGCGAGATTTTTAACAACGACGCCAGCTATCAATTTCAGCGGGAAACCGGAAGCGAGGAGTTAATTTGACTATTTCACTGGTAACAGGCGGGGCCGGGTTTGTCGGCTCACACCTGGCGGAGCGGTTGCTGGAACGCGGCGATGAGGTTTACGTCCTCGACGACCTCTCAACCGGCGCGATAAATAATATTGCCCACCTTAAAACCAATCCTCGCTTCCATTACACCGTAGACACCATAATGAACGAAAGACTGCTGGCGGAACTGGTCGATAGCAGCGACAACGTCTATCACCTGGCTGCCGCCGTAGGGGTCTTTTTGGTAGTCGAGTCGCCGGTCTATACTATCGAAAACACGGTCAGGGGCACCGAACTGGTCCTAAAATGGGCTAACAAGAAAAAGAAAAAGGTAATTATTACTTCGACCTCGGAAGTCTATGGTAAAAGCACCAAATTCCCTTTCAACGAGGCGGACGACCTGGTTATCGGTCCCAGTTCGATGGGACGGTGGAGTTATGCTTCTTCAAAATTACTGGATGAGTTTTTGGGACTGGCTTACTTCCGCGAGCATCACCTGCCGGTGACCATCGCCCGGCTGTTTAATACGGTGGGACCGCGCCAGACCGGTCGTTACGGGATGGTTATTCCCCGCTTTGTGGGGCAGGCCCTGGCTGACGAACCCTTAACGGTCTTTGGCACCGGCCAGCAGTCGCGCTGTTTTACCTATGTCCGGGATGCCGTGGATGCTCTTATCGGCCTGATGGATAGCCCGACCACTCCCGGCCAGATTTACAATATAGGCAACCCCGAAGAAGTCACTATCGAGAAACTGGCCCAGACCATTATCGCCAAGACAGGGAGCCGGTCCACCCTCACCTACGTGCCCTATTCCGAGGCTTACCAGGAAGGGTTTGAGGATATGCCCAGGCGGGTGCCGGACATCCGTAAAATCGGTGAGGCTATCGGATACCGGCCAAAGTTCGGGTTGGAAGAAATCCTGGACCGGGTTATCGAATACCAGCGGCATCCCAACCCGGCCCGCGCCGCTTTTTAGCTAAACCCCAGCCTGGTCGGGCCGGTAACAGGTCAGGACAATGCCCGAACCCTGCCAGGTGCGGGTACTCAGCAGTTTAAGGGAGACCGGTGGTCGGCCTGCGAAAATAGGGGTACCTTCCCCGGCAATTAAGGGGAAGAACACCAGTTGTAACTCGTCCACCAGCCCGTGCAGCAACAATTCGTACCAGAGTTGCCGGGCGGCGGAGACAAAGATTTCCCGGCCCGGTCCTTCTTTGAGGGCGGTAATCGCCTCGATGGTATCGGCCCGCCTGATGATACGAGTGTTATCCCAGTCGCCCAGTTCGGCGGCGGTCAAATTGTCCGAGATAACAAGCTTTTCTCGTGACCTCATGAGCCCGGCCAGTTCCCGCCGGATAGGGGTAGCTTTAGGGTCACCCGGTACGCCCGACCAGTAGCCTTTGTTATCCAGGAACGATTTTCGACCGCTTATCAGTAGCGTATCGGCCATTTGATAGCGTTCGGCCATATAATAATCAAAAGTCTCGTCCCCCTGGTAATCCTGGTGGAAATAATCGAATAAAGCCTCCAGGCTTCTACCCTTGCCCTCGTAATAGCCGTCCAGGGTAACGAGGTTGGTCACAATCAATTTACGCAAAAGATACCTCCCGGCTAAGCGCGCCTCTTAACTGGCCCACTATATGAGTTAATAAACTTCCAAGTTTAAGTTTTTAAGCGATAGCTGGATTCTAATCGGGGAAAAGGCCCAATTGGAGCCACTCGGACTCATTAAGTTGAGAAAAGTTTAAAAACCCGCCCCTGAAAGACTGGGCGAGGCCTCTGACTTCTCCCGGCAGAAGACCGGCACTTTCGGCGGAGATAATAAGATTATTACTTATCAAGAACTATCTCGCGCTGTTTCATCCATTAATAGAACCTCGATGTAATTTTTGGAAGGAAATAAGAAAGAAGGCTAAAATTATGCGAAAAATTATCACGACAACTTTTGTAACCCTGGATGGCGTTATGCAGGGACAGGGTGGGCCGGAAGAGGATACAGAGGGCGGTTTTACACAGGGTGGGTGGTCGGCGGACTATGGCGATGATATGGAGGCGCAGATAATAGACGATTTCATGAAAATACCGTTTGAACTGCTCCTGGGAAGAAAGACCTACGATATTTGGGCTGCCTACTGGCCCTACACCAAGGATGCACCCCATATCGCCACCCCCTTTAATGCCACTAAAAAGTATGTGGTCTCCCACGCCAGCGCCGAGCCGTCCTGGCCCAATTCATTTCTCGTAACGGGTGACGTGGTCTCCAAAATCAAAGAACTCAAGGAAATGGACGCGCCGGATTTGTGGGTGTGGGGCAGCGGCAATCTGATTCAGACTTTGCTCAACCATGACCTGGTTGACGAGATGTATATCTGGACTTACCCGGTTACGCTTGGAGCCGGCAAGCGTCTCTTTAAGGAGGGTACGCAGCCAGCAGCTTTCCGGTTAGCGAGTAGCCAGGTAACGTCGAAGGGGGCGATTATTGCCCGGTATGAGCGGGCAGGCAAGTAAGGTTCGGACCAGCCAGAAAGGGGGCTATTCCAACATGGTGCTTAGCGTCATACTTACCCGGTAGGAAATAGTCGCCATTTCCCCGGCAGAACAGGGCATATCGTGGTCGAGCCACCACATTACCGCCCCAAATGAAGCGCTGGAACTGTAGCTCAGGTACAGGTCAACAGCGCTGTTTTCTTTTTGCAGTCCGGCAGGTAGCGAACGCCAGATTCGCTGCTTGACGCACTGCCGGATTCTTTCCGCAAACACCTGGTCACCCTTTGGCCCCAGCATCACCCTGTAAAACCGAGCGTTGGCCCGGATATGTTCAAAAATCGCGACCAGACCTGGCGGCGCCTGTCCGGTAGAAACATCCCCCGGCCCCGGCAACCCGGTATCTGGCAGTGTGTCGAGCAGTTCATAGACGGTCCCGGTGTAGCGGTTTAACAGGTCGAATTTATCTTCATAGTGGCGGTAGAAAGTCGCCCGGTTAATCCCGGCGTATTTTGTAAGGTCGCTGACGGTTACAGCAGCAAAACCTTTCTGGACGGTCAGTTCAAGGAGCGCTTCCAGAAGCAGCTTACCGGTGCGCTTCACCCGCAAATCTTCGACAATCCCCTCGCGCAGCATCACTTTCTCCTCTCCTGTTGCATATGCGACGCTTCCCTCACAGATGATGCTTGCCTCCCCACTCATTAGAACTTATATTCTTATCAATGATACCACAGTATCCGTTTACCGACACACCGGGAATCGGATAAGTAGGACAGGCTTTATTTGTTTAATAAGATGAAAAAGGAGTTCGGATATGCCTGATATTTTGATTGAGGCTACTATAGCTGTTGCGCCGGATAAAGTTTTTGAGGCTATTTCCACACAAAAGGGCCTGGCTTCCTGGTGGACCACCCACATAACCGCTCAACCGAAGGTTGGTTCGACTGTCCGGGCCAGTTTCCGCAACGATGAGCGTGCCCACGTCTTCGAGGTCACAGCCCTGGAACCCACCAGCCACATTGCCTGGCGCTCCACCCAAAGTTTTCTCCCGGATTGGCCCGGCACCAGGTTGACCTGGGATTTAATGGTGGTGGACGAGGGCACCAAACTCCTGTTCAGCCAGCGCGGCTATGCCACGGAGAACGGCTCCCTACCCCTGGCGACCTTTAGCTGGGTGACCGTTATCACCAGGATGAAGGAATATCTGGAGAGGGGTCAGACCACCCCGCATTCGTATTAAATTTGAAAGGTTAGATTGTTTAAGAAAAATGAATTCGGAAATGGCCTCATGGCCGCTTCTAACGCGGTTTTCACTGCTTGTAGCGAAGTAGTCAATCAGTTAGCGGATAAATTTGCCCCGCAAGGAGCCAAGAGTAGTTACGCGGCCAAGCAATACAGGGGAATTAATATTACAACTTACGTCCCGGACAAGGTTGCCATTTATCCCCCGCTGATGAAGAAGCATTTGGAGGAACTGTTTAGACAAATTTTCGATCTTGGAAATCTGTTTGCTAAAATGGAGCAGACCTTTGTCAATACCAAGAAATTTTGGGTGGGTGAATCAGCCGAGCGGAGCCGGACTAACTTTATGACCAAAGTTGATCCTAAATTTACCGAGCTTTCGCAAGTGTTGTATCAAATTCAAAAGAATGGTATCGAATGGGTCGAGGAGACAATCAAGTACGAGGCTTCCCTCAGTACGCCTTAATTCCCGGCCTGTTAAGTAGAGGCAGCGCTTCATAACAAACCCCCAATCTCTGGTTACTAAAGCGGGTTTTTTAAAAGGCAGACTTGATGCTAAAAGTGCCAGTTCTGTCTTATGACTCTTCAAATTTAATAAAAAAGCCGCTCTTAAGAGCGGCCCTGGCCCCTGCCGGTGGAGAGGCGATAAGCCCGCTCCATCAGTTCTAAGGACTTCTGGGTATCGTTCCAATCCTTTAGCCGCCTGCCGTAGCTGTAGTAGACCTCGGCCAGCAACCGCGCCCCTAACGCTTCGTCTGCCCCGGTTCCCTGGCCCTGGCTTTGCTGCGCTTCGAGGGTTTCTAACGCCTTCTGGTAAAAGCCTTCCGCCGCTTCCCGCTCTCCCTGGTCCGCCTTCAACTCTGCCGCTACCTGGTAATACTGCCCCAACAGGGACTGTTCGCTTTCGAAACCGGTATCCACAATGCCGGTTTCAAGTGACCGGGTAGACTGTTCGAGGTAGTTCGACGCCCCTGCCAGGTCCCCCTGCCGGTGATAGATGGTCGCTAACAATACCAGCGCGCTCAATTCCCGTTTACCGGCTTCATTTGCCTCGTTGCTAAGGGTGTTTAAATCCTTATTGACGCTATACTCAATCTGACTCTTCCGGCTTAATTTGAGGGCGAGTTCGGCTACTTCCCGCGCTGCCCCGTACTCCTTGGCCTGCACCTGCAACTGCGCCAGGTTCAGACACGTCCGCTCCAGTATCTCCTGCTCGCTCCCTATCTCGTATAGCTGGATGCTTCGCCCGTAGAACAACGCTGCCCGCTGGAAATCCCCTTGCTCGCTCAACTGCCCCGCTCGCTTGTAGTAGTAGTCCGCCTGCTGCGCCGAGGTGTTGCTCGATGCTTGCTCCAACGCCTTCTGGTAGTAGGCCTGGGCCTGCTCCGGGTCGTTGAGCAACCGGTAGCACCCTGCCGCTCCCGCTAGCAACTTCCAGCGCAATGCCGGGTCGCTGTGCGGCGTCAAGGCTTCCAACCCTGCCGTGAAGTGGTTGAGCGCCGCCATATTCTGCCGGGTTGCCAGGTTAGCTTCTCCCAGCGCGTATTCGATTTGGGCTTCCAATTCCGGTTCGGCGTTGGCGTAGTTAAAGGAGGGGTCGTTCTGACCCTGTCCGGCTAACTGCTGGGCCTGTTGCAATGAGCTTAGCGCTTCCTGGTAATGGCCTGACCGGTAGTGATACCGCCCATTTAAATAATGGTAGCGCGCCCGGTCGGTCACTACAAGGCGTAAGAGGGCCGGGCCGACCTGTTGAAGGATCTGGGCCAGTTGGTCGCTGGCGGAATGTTCGAGATAGACCTGGGCGGAAAGGAGGCGCTGGCGCAGTTCGAGCACGCGAGACTGTTCTTCGTCGAGGGTCTCGTCGAAATTATGGCCTGAAGTAGGCCGCAAGAAGTAATCGAGAGATTTACCAAGAGTGGAGGCGAGTTGTTCGAGAGTGGAGAGGGTGGGACGGGTCTTGCCAAGTTCGAGGGACGATAAATAAGCCGAGGTAAAGAGGCCGGAACTGAGGTCGCGCTGGGAGATTTTCTTTTCGATGCGCGCCCGGCGCAATCTTTCCCCCAGCACTTCCAGGTTGATATTTTTTAATTGTTGAAAATGTGAAAGATTTTCCCCTGTTACCCGGCGTGCCTCGGTTGCTGCATCTTTATTTCGTTTAACCCGCATATTTATTCAGTCGATTCGGAGATTAAGCTCAGATAATCTCGTGGAATCTTTATCCCTTCTTTTCTCAATTGTCACTACACTAATAAGTACCTGGCCAATTGATTTATTATAGCTTAAAAAAATAGATTTTTAAAATAGGAGATTAGGCCAATCCAAAGGTCAAAAAGGGCTATAAAACAGGCTGGTTTTAGGGATATTTAACAAAAGGCTTAAAATTGGTGACCCCGGCCCGGAATATAGCCGGGACCGGGGATAGTTAAGGTCAGGACTGCGAGTTCGCACCGAGCATTTCCAGGTAATGGGGGTTATACATTATACCGAGCAGGTTGCCAAACGGGTCAATCACTGTGGTAACGATAAAACCTCCAAAGTCTTTGACGGGTTCGTGTTGTTTCGCGCCCAGCGAGAGCAAATGGTCGAGGGTAGCGGGCAGGTCATCGACGTGCCAGTAGACCACCGCCCCACCGGGTGCCTGGAGAGGCGGGTTAACTTCTTCCCGACCAAGCCGGGCCATAAAACCGCTGTCCACGATACCAAGCTCCTGCTGGTAATCGCCGAGCCGGAATTCGCAGTAACCGGGCCGGTTAAAGTAAGGCTCGATACCGAGCAATCCGGTGTACCAGGCCCTGGCGGCGGCGTGGTCGCTGGCCTGGAACCGGACGGTCGAGACACCTCGCAAAACTGCTTTTTCACTCATTTTCCTGGCTCCTTTTTAGATTTTGCTTATTTATATTTAGTTAAATACCCTTTCTAAGTACCGGCGGGACGGTTCAAGTTGGGCGCCCCGCCTTTTAACGACCGGGCCTAAACCTGCCGCAATTGCCCGGCGAAATCGGCCAGGTCGTCAGCGTAAAGGGCCGGTTCTTCCCAGGCCACAAAGTGACCGCCGCGCGGAAACTCGGTGAAATGGACCAGGTCAACGAAACGGGCGGCCCATTCTCGCGGCAGCGGCGGGTCGTAAGGGCAATGGGCGACCGCGGCAGGCACGCCGGAAGTCCTGGCGTAAAGCGAACCGGGCGCGGCCTGGCCCGCCACAAAATAACCCTGGGCGGCGGAGTAAATCGTCTGGGTGACCCAGTAAATCATGACGTTGGTCAAAACCTCGTCGGGGCTAAAACGGGTCTTGAATTCAGCATTACCGTGACCGCCACTGCTGCCGTAGCTGACCAGCCAGGCCGCCAGGCCGACCGGCGAATCGTTGAGACCATAGGCCAGGGTTTGCGGCTTGGTCGCCATAATGGTGTTGACGCCGATACCTTCTTTCATGAACCAATCCTGGACCCATCCGGCCATCTGCTGTTCAGCCGGGGAGAGAGTCGAAAAATCGGTGGTCTGGTCGGGATAACCCACATCCGTCAGGTGAATTCCCAATAGCTGGTCGGGGTGCTGGCGGACCAGGGCCTGGACGATAATCGCGCCGTGGTCGCCCCCTGCCGCGATAAACCTGGCGTAACCGAGTTCATCTTTCATCAGTTTTGCAAAGAGGTCGGCGTTGGCGCTGTCCGGCAGCGCGACCGGATCGGAAAAACCGGTGCCGGGAATGGACGGCACTACCACGTCAAAAGATTGGTTGGGGTCGCCACCGACCCGGGCCGGGTCGGTCAAACGCTCGATCACTTTGTGATAGCGGTAAAAAGAGTCGGGGAAACCGTGTAACAAAAGCAAGGGAGTGGGGTTGGGGCCTTTGCCTTTTTCGTGAATGAAGTGGATACCGACCCCGTCTACTTCGGCCCGGAACTGGGCAAAACGGTTCAGGGCGGCTTCCTGTTTGCGCCAGTCGTAGCCGTCCTGCCAGTAAGCGACCAGTTCCTGCAAATAACCGATCTCAAGGCCGTAGGTCCACCCGGCGTCGACGGCCACTTTCGGCCAGCGAGTGCGGGCCAACCGCTCTTTCAGGTCGGATAGGACCGCGTCTTCGATTTTGATGGAAAAAGGTTGAATAGTCACTTGTTCCTCTCCTTTTTGTTCTTTACTTCTTTTCAAATTACCTTTTCAGGAAGGGCTGTATTTATCTTTCTAAATGAATTATAATTTGAGTAGAGGAAAGAAACAGTCCTATATTCCGGCCGGATTTTGAGGTTTTTTACGAATGTACAACCCTACGACCCGTCTTCTAACAATCCTGGAGCTGTTGCAAACCCACCCTCTCATTAGCGGGGCGGAGATTTCCCGGCGGCTTGAGGTAGAGCCCAGGACGGTGCGGCGCTATATCATGATGCTCCAGGACATCGGAATGCCTATCGAGGCAACCCACGGTCCCGGCGGCGGTTACAGCCTGCGGGCCGGGTTCAAATTGCCGCCCCTGATGTTTACGGAGGAAGAAGCAACTGCCATCATCCTGGGGCTGGTCGCCAGCACCTGGCTTAACGCCGGGCACGATGCCGCCGCCATCGAAGGAGCCCTGGCGAAAATCTCCCGCGTCCTGCCGGTGGCGGTCCGCCAGAAGTTACAGACCGTTACCGCCCACACGACTATCCTGGAACCGACGCGCCAGCCTCCGCCCGACGCCTCACGGCTGCTCGAACTGAGCGGGGCCATTCACGACTCGCGGCGGATTTCTATCGAATACAAGTCGTTCAACCGGGCAGGTACCCGGCGCAAAGTTGACCCCTACGGCATCGGCGGCTTCCAGGGGCACTGGTACCTGATTGGTTACTGCTGGCTGCGGCGGGACTACCGGACTTTCCGGCTCGATCGCATCGAGAATTTACAGGTCCTGGCTGAGACTTTCGAGAAAGACCCTACTTTCGATTACCGGTTGTTTATGGAGGGGAAGGAAAGCGAGGGCGGGTTTGTGGCCCGTATATTATTCGAAGACGACGAGCAGACCATCCGGCAGAGTATCCCGGTGATTTACGGTAAACTCATGGAAACGCCCGAAGGGGTAGTGATGGTGGAAAAACACGATAACCTGGAAAGTATGGCCCGTTACCTGGCGAGCATCCACCTGCCGTTTACGGTCCTCGAACCGCCTCAACTGCGCGAGGAAATGCAGCGTATGGGCGAACGGCTCCTGCGTAACGCCCGGTCGGCCCCGGCCAGGACCACCTCACCGGTAACCGTAAGTTGAAGACCGGGGCCAGCCCTGGGGCTAAACCTGGCTTATAACCGGTAGCGGTTTAACAGGTCGGAATAGCACACAATTGTTGCGGATTTAAATATAGGAAATTGACCTTAACTGCTTTATAGTTTAAGGCAACTGTTACTGTCAGGCAGATTCTGCCTTCCCGGCCTGGCCGGGAAAGAAGTTCCGGCTCAAGCGCACCAAAATCTTTTCCCCATTCCCCGGCAAGGGTAAGCCAAAGAAGCTTAAATTTAGAAAAGGAAAGTTGAATGACTACCATTGCAGCTAATAATGTAGCTAATAAACCGATGCGGGTACCCAGTTTTATCGGTGGTGGCAAAATCGGCTGGGCTGAGAAACCCATCCCCGAACCGGGACCAGGCCAGTTGCTCATCCAGGTCAAGGCTAACGCGCTGTGCGGTTCGGAACGAGGCCAATTCTTTGGCGGCTCCGAAGCGACCCCCGGCCACGAGGCCGCCGGTATCGTGGTGAAAGCCGGGCCAGGGACCAAAACCACCGTGGGGTCGCGGGGCGTTATCTTTCTGATGGATTTCTGCGGGGAATGCCGCAGTTGCAAGCTGGGTCTGACCAACCAGTGTCTACAAAAACGGGCCGATATGGGTTTTAACCGGGACGGCGGTTATGGCCCTTACGAACTGATTAACGAGAATATCTTTTTCGAGGTGGGCGACGACCTCTCTTTCGCCGAAATGACCATGCTGCTCGACGTGATGGGCACCAGTTCACACGCCATCCGGCGGGCTAAAATGCTTCATCCCGATATTCAATCCATCCTGGTTACGGGGGCCGGGCCGGTGGGCCTGGGCGCGCTCGTTATGTGCAAACTGCGCTTTGGTAAAGATATGCCGGTCTTTGTAACCGATATTTCGACCTGGCGGTTGGGCCTGGTGGAACGGCTAGGCGGCAGCCCGATTAACGTCGCGCAGGGTGACCTCGAACAGGGTCTCAAAGGTTTCGGCCACTCCAAAATAGACCTGGCAATTGACGGCAGCGGCAAATCTACCGCCCGGCAGTCGGCGGTACAGGTCCTGAACCAGCGCGGTATCCTGGTCTGTGTGGGACACGGCGAGGAGGTCCGGCTCGATGTATCGCGGGATTTAATCGCGACTGAGCGGGCGGTAATGGGGAGCGAATACTTTGCCTACGAGGAATTCGCCGGGAACCTGGAACTGCTCCGGGCCAACCGCGATTATGTCGGCCAGATTATCACGCACCGCTTTGGCGTGGACGAAATCCAGGGCGCTTTCGAAACTTTTTATAAGGGCGAAACGGGTAAAGTCGTTATTGAACAGTAAAATAATAATAAACTTTAGATCATTTGGTAAATCCGCTTCTGCTTACAGAGGAATAATCTATTCTAATCTAGAGGGTAAAATATGACACCAGGCGCAGGTATAGCAGGTGCAGAGCAAACCATCCCTGAAGAAATAACAAATTATTTGCAAACCCAAAATTTAGGAATGGTAGTAGAGGTTGCGCTTTTGCAGGGTGGTAGCGTAAGTAACACCACTCGCATAAAAACCTCTTCGAAAATTAGCCTGGTCCTTAAACAGGCTCTCATCAACCCTCAGGACAACAAAATTGTTCTCTGCTTCAGCAACATAAACACGCATCACCCGCACATCATCGGCCATGGATCCCCAGCCAAAAGCTGGGTGCTGTTTCATCTTACAGGCTGCAAGCCGGGGTCGATCCCTGTCATGGCGATGGATACAGCCCATAGCCGCCTGGCAAGCTGCGGATCTTGCGCCTGCTTGCTAGGGATGCACTCGCCCGAAGGCCCGCGCAGTTCATGAACGCTGGTAGCGCCATAGTATCCGCCCGATTTCACATTACCGGTCGCCGCTTGAAGCGCGCCCCAGGCGCCCATGGCGGGTGTATTTAGGAACAAGCCGATCAACGGCATCATTATCGTCCCAAACCAGCTATCGCGTCCGAGCTCTGTTTTTGCGAGACCAGGATGGCAGGCGACGGCTACTGTCGGCGCTCCCGCTGCCCGCAGGCGCCGGTCCAGTTCGAATACGAACAGCAGATTCATAAGCTTGCTCGCAGAATAGCGCGGGAGCCATTTAAAGCTCTTCTCCGCGTTCAGATCGTCCCATTCGATCTTTGCGTTGCGATGCAGCCCGCTGCTGGTGGCGACCACGCGTGAGCCGGGCGTCTCCATGAGCTTGGGCAACAAGAAGCTGGTGAAGGCGAAGGTTCCGAGCTGATTGACACCGAATGTCAGTTCGAAGCCTTGCGCCGTGAGCCTTCGCGGTGGACCCTGTACGCCAGCATTGTTAATGAGCACATCGATTTGCGGCTCCTTAGCGGCAAGAGCGGCGGCGTTTCGCACACTCTTCAGATCGGCCAGGTCGAGCGGTAGGAACACGAGGCTGGCATGCGGTGTCTCCTGCCGGATGCGGGTCATCGCCGCTTCCGCCTTCGCTTTGTCGCGGCAGGCGAGCACCACCCGTGCGCCCCGCGCCGCTAGTACGCGCGACACTTCAAAGCCAATGCCAGTATTGGCCCCGGTAACGATGAAGCATTTGCCCGACTGGTCGGGCACATCGGCCTCCGTAAATCCAGATCTGGATGACATGAAATTCACCTTTCTTCGCTGTGGGCACATATCAAACGTGCTCACACCGCCGAGTAGATGCCGCTGCCCATCCTGTTCGGGCGGGGCTGCTGGGGGTAGTGAGGATCGGCGCTGCCAGCATATGCGGCAGCATCGGGCACGGTCATGCCGTCCACATGAGCTTAATTGTCAGTTTGTTCGGGAAAGAATTCCTTCTCGACCTCGTCACGATTGGTGTGGAGTTCCCAATATAGGGGCGCAATATCCTCGGCAGTGGCACCGGGCTGTCCGATCCAGGCGGCAATTGCCACATGACCAACCTGTACTCCTTGTGGGGCTAAACCGGCGTGCAAAGCATGGGACCAGTTTCGCAGCCAGGCGGTCGCAGCGGCGGTATTGGCAAACATGTTATGGCCGAGCTGGGGATAGATGGATGAAGCACCGGTAGTAAAAAGGATCGTGCCAGAGCCGCGCTCGACCATCTCGGGTAACACTTCCCTGACAGCCGCAATAGCACCGTGGGCATAAAAGTCGAACACCTCTTGGGCGTTGTCGTGAGTGACTTCAGTGGAAGCTACCCTGGCAACGGTCGGGTCTGCCGGTGAATACTCAAGCACATCAATCCGGCCGAAATGCTGTCTGACCGCTTCAAGACCGGAAACGACTGTTTGGCGCTCAAGTACATTGGCGGCAAATCCGGCCGCTTCTATCCCCTGGCTGTTAAGTTCGGCCAAAACCGGCGCAAGCTTGCCAGGGTTACGGGAGAGCAGCGCCACTTTGAAGCCCTGGTTGCCAAAAGTCCTGGCGATGGCAAGGCCCATTCCAGGCCCAGCCCCAATAATAGCTATAACTTTTCCTGACTGTTCGGAACTCATATAGATATTTCCTCCATACATAATATAAAAATTTAAGTTGGTTAGCGGTCTAAAATAGAAATCATGGCCCAAAACTCTTATATAATCGAATTATCTGCTCCGTTGATCGTGGAGGCGTGCACCCAACCAGCAATTCGTCGCATGTGGGATAGGCACTGGAACCTCTTTATCTGGGGCGGCTGCCACCTTGTTTAATTCAGGCTGCTTCCATTTTGGATCCTTTCTTCTCCTTCCCTAAAAAGTAAAATTAAACCTAAAACTAAAATATGACTGTGCTAGCTTCTGAATTATTTAGCTATTTAATGATATTATATCTAATCATCAGGAAGCTAAGTGTTATCCCAAAAAAAATTTGACGTTAAGTTAAGAAGTCATGTTTTGCAACATTTGCTTGAGAAGTTGTCTGAGGAGGGTCCGCTTATTGTCATCAATTCCCTCAAAGATGGTGCCTTGCAGATTCATAAACTGCTCGGTTATAGCGTGCTCTTTTTCCCGGCCGAGGGGTGTCAAATATACGCGGACCAGACGATTATCATTTACATCCCGACGGCGGGTCACCAGACCAGCTTCTTCGACACGTTGAATAATATTTGTGACCGTGGCTCCCTGAACAGCGAGTTGCTCACCAATTTCAGATTGGGTCAGACCATCTCGTAAATACAGACGGCACAGTAAAGTAGCCTGGGCCCGATGCATACCGATTTGGTCCATGAACTCATCAGACAAACTACGGTACACCTGGCTGACCTGGGAGAGAAGCTCCCAATCATCTACATATACTTTATTTGGAAAATCATCTGTTGCCACAAAACATACTTCGCTTTCTAAAAATTAGCTTCCTAAGCATATTATCAGGATAATGAATGAAAGTCAAGGAAATAATATTAGACATGTGTTAGTGCTGGCTTTGGTTCTCGCCAACTTTCCAAATATTATTACTGGGTTTTATACTACAACTAATAAAACATAGTGTACCCAATTGGGTAGCATTAGAAGGTTATGGTATTTGGGTAGTGAAAAACACCGACTTTTAGTTCAGAAATTATTAAATGGATTTTTTGCTACCGGACAGAAATTAATTAAAAGAAGAGAAGGTCATCATTAGGTGGTAAACTACACCTGTTTTTCTTACCGACCAAAGTAGAGAACAGGAGTACAACCCCATGAATGACAACCTTCGCCGCCATCGTGCCATAAAAGATCATTTGCTGCAACTGTGTCCTGAGGCCAATGGTCATCAAAAGCAGCATTTACTCGTATTAGCGGCCTTGATTAACGGTATTGTCGGCAGCCGTCATACCAATCTGCCAAACATAGCCGCAAAAGTACCCACCAGCACTAAACGCGAAAGTCAGGTTAAAACCTTCTACCGCTGGCTTAAAAACGACCATCGCGCGCAAGATTACCGCGTGGTCTTCGCACCATTCGCACAGGCTTTACTGAGCAGTTTGGCCGCCAGCCCACTGGTTTTAGTCATTGACGGCTCCACGGTAGGGCAAGGTGGCATGGCCCTACTCATCAATGTCGTTTATAAAGGGCGAGCCTTACCGATTGGCTGGCTGGTCATTCGTGCCAAGAAAGGTCATCTGGCTGAAAAGTACCATATTGCACTTCTCAAACAGGTAAAGCCGCTCATTCCAGCGGACAGTCAGGTTGTCTTTGTCGGTGATGGCGAGTTCGACGGTTGCCGCTTGTTGCGCCGGTTAGACTACTATGGCTGGCAGTATGTGTGCCGAACCGCCAAGAATAGTGTGTTGTGGTTAGGTGACGACCGTACTAACTTTGCCGGGCTGGCTGTACAACCAAACAGCCTGGTTAGTATTGCCGAAGCCGCTTTTAGCAAATACGAATATGGTCCGGTTTTGGCGGTTGCAGTGTGGCAAGCGCCTTACAAAGAACCGCTTTACTTGATAAGCAATCTTTGTCTACCGCAAGAAGCGCTCTGGTATTACCGAAAGCGGTTCAGAATAGAAACTTTCTTTAGTGATAGCAAAAGCCGCGGCTTTCGGATAGATAAGAGCCATCTAAAAGAACCTAAACGCTTGGTCCGCATGCTTTTGGCGGCTTGTCTGGCCTATCTTTGGATCGTTTATCTCGGTACGGTGGCAATGGTGGACGGCTGGCACAATGTCATCCATCGCACCGAACGAGTTGATTTAAGCTTGTTCAACTTAGGTTTGAACCTGCTCGAACACTTTTTGAACCGGGATATGGTTATACCGGCGGCTTTTATCCCGCTTGACCCACGGAGTTTTTAAATGTGTCCGGTAGCAAAATGGATTTTAGAATATATTGACACAAACTGCCCGAAATTACACCAACCTTTCAGCTACCCAATGGTGGACGGACAGCCATTTGATGGTTTAATAAGAGTAGATCTCAGATAAAGAGGGAAACTTTATCTGAGATGTACGAGAAACCCCAAATGTCTAGGGGTCGTCTTTATGCGTGAAATAAAGTTTAACCTTTGCTATTTTTGGTAAAGTAAGGGCGGGCACGTTCGTCTCCTTTGGCGCGGTAGGCAGGAATTTGCTCGGCATCAGCTTGTGCCAGTGCAGCTTTAAGCCTGTCTGCATCCAAATCCTTACAGTACGCAGGAGTATCAAGTTGCTGACGCCAGGATTCAGCGAGCGTTCCGGCATCAATGCCGTCGAAGCCTAGCGCGTTAAACAAATCCAGTACCAACTCTTTTGCGCGAGGGTTGTCTCCGGCAACCGAGAGGCAGATGCGGCCTGGGGTGCCGACCGGAACACCGCGAGTAGCCAGGCTTTTCGAACCAATGTTGTTAAAAGCCTTGATTACGGGAACATCAAGCACCTGTGCTACCCACTCACTTTCGGTTAAACCGTTATCAATCTCAGCAATACGACCATCGCGCGACGGGTAGTAATTCCCCGTGTCAATAACAACAGCCGACGTAGCACTCAAAATGACACGTGGCAATTGGGGGACCGCTTTTTCAGGGACCGCGATGATGATAAGGTCTTTGGCGCGGGCAGCTTGCTCTACATTTGCTGCGGTCGCCCCTGTTTCTTGGGCCAATTCGGCTAACGAGGCAGGACCTCGCGAGTTGGCAATCAATACCTGGTGCCCGAGCGCGGCGAGTTTGCGGGCGAGAGTGCCGCCTATATTACCCGATCCGATGATTCCAATTTCCATGTCCCTTTTCCTTTTCTATTAAGTCTTTCTATTATGTCTTTCTATTGAGTATTTAGAGTTATCAGTAAAGGTGCTCATAATTAGTTGAGTTTCAGTAAATATTATATCTAAAGAAGTTATGGACCAACCAAAGCTTTACCCGAATGTATCAAAGTTTTCTAAAATGTCCAGAGGCCCTTAAACCAATCCGTATTCAACCATGGTTTTTGCCGTTGCGATGATTGCTTCCTGGGCTGATCTAGGCTGCCAGCCTAATAATTTTTTGGCTTTTGCGTTACTGCAAGCGGTGTTTTGCCCTAGGAATGTGGCTGTCATGCGCAAATCTTTGATGAATTTTGCCATTAATCTGACCAGGAAATCTGGCAACTCTTTTGTTGGAACTTTTCCGGCAGCGCTACCCAGGGATTCGCGTAAAATTTCTGAAAGTTTTTTATAGGATATGTTTTCGTTTGCCGTAGCAAGAAAGCGCTCCCCGGCAGCTTCTGGACGGATCATTGCGAGCAGGTGTAAATCGGCCACATCTCGTACATCTACATAATCAAAACCGAGTTTTATGAGAAAGGGCATTTGGCCGATCAACATCCTGCGAATACCTTCGTTGGAATGGGAAAAGTCTTTGCCAAGTACGGGTCCCATGACTGCTACTGGATTGACTGCCGAAAGTTCCAGGTTTTCTCGTTTTGAAAAGTCCCATGCGGCCTGCTCTGCTAGCGTTTTCGAGCGTTGGTAGGCGTTGATATTGGCCGAAAGGTCGGTCCAATCTTCTTCGGTGAAAAGAGCAGGGTGTGATTTATGACCCGCCAGCACTGCCCCAGAAGCGGAAGTAAGGACAACGCGTTTGACCCCGGCGGCTTTGGCGGCTTTCAGCACCCGCAAAACACCATCAACTGTTATCTTCACCATCTCGTCACCATCTTCAGGACGGACGGCGGGTGTGGGCGCTGCCACATGCATAACGTAAGTTGCGCCTGTTGCAGCTTCCAGCCAATTCTTATCACTGGTCAAATCTGCTTGAATGAACTCCAGATCCTTAAAATCAGTTACTCCACCCTGGACCAGCATTGATTTGACTTCAGCCTGGCGTGAAAGCGTGCGCAGCGTAGCCCGCACCCGGTACCCCCGCTCCAGAAGTTTCACCACGATGTGCACGGCGATAAAACCGCTTCCGCCTGTTACTAAAACTAATTCTTTTGCCATTGTTGTAATTTCTTTCTCATCTTAACTGATGTTTCACTTGTAACGTATGTGAATTTATTATATGATTAGCCTAAGTACAAAGTCAACGAATAAATGAGCATGAGTGACAGAGAAAGAGAACTTGTAATGGCAGCCACTGAACACGCCCAGGCGGTCAAAAAAGATACGAAAGAGTTCATAACCACCGCCATGCTCCAACTCCTGGCAAAAGAAAAGCTTTCGGCCCTAACGGTTTCTCAGGTTTGTAGTCGCGCTGGTGTGAGCCGTATGGCTTTTTACCGGAATTTTGAGGGACTTGAGCAAATATTATATGAGTATTACAAACCCAAGATTGCCGCGGTCTTTGACATGCTTCGTCAAAATCCTGAGGATTCTGTCAAGTTTGATTTCCAGTTGAGATTCTTTAATACGGTTAGAGATTTTTTACTTTTATCTTATGAACGTGGATTTGAGCCAATCATTATGCGGGCTTTCACTGAAGAAATGGAGAAGTTTTATACCGCAGATGGCGATGAATACTGGACCGCTTTTATGTCAGCCGGTGTATATGCAATTTGGCGCAAATGGTTACTTGAGGGGCAACAAAAACCACTCGAAGAAATTATGGAATTCCTCAAAAGATTAGATACGGTCAGAAACCAAGCCTAATGTGACCTTGCCCCAGTTTAGTGGAGAATCAGAAAGACCGAGACACCGTTAGTTTTTCAAAAACCTCTGGCGCCACATAGCCCAGAGATGAATGTAGCCTTTGCCGATTGTAAAATACTTCCAGATACTCAAAAACTACACTCGTGACGTGAGAACGAGTTGCGAAACTTTGCCGATCTACACACCCGCTCTTTAAGGTACCGTTGAAACTCTCGACCAGAGCGTTATCATAACAGTCGCCTTTACGGCTCATGCTAATCTCAATTCCAGCTTCTTCAAGTTTAGTCCGGTACTTACACTAGTGTACTGGCTACCTCGATCCGAATGATGAAGTAATCCAGCTTTGGGATGACGTTTGAGTAACTCCATATCGAGAGCATCTTCAACTAATTTGCCATCTCTTTGTGCTCCCATTGCCCAGCCTACCACTAACCTGGAATAAATATCGAGAATGACGGCCAGATATAGCCAACCCTCACTCGTCCAGATGCCTGTAATGTCGCCCGCCCATTTACGGTTAGGTGCCTCGGCCCCAAACTCCCGGTTTAACTTTTTAGGTGCTACCGGTCGCTGAACCATAAAGCCGGCGTGATCTTACAAATACCTTTTCGATTTGCTCACCAAGAACCTTATCTGCCTCACCTCTCAGGCTTAGTGTTTGAACCTGGACTTGTCGTCCCCACTTGTAGTAACCGCTGGGGGCTACCCTGAGCGCACTACACATGCGGCTGACCGAGTAATCCTCAAGATCCTCCGTAATGAAGGCATACATCCTTTGGGGTTTTGCGAAAAATAACTACCGCTTTCTTTACCCACAGGTACCCCTTCGGGGCAAAATATCTCGTTCCTGACGTAGGTGCTCTACTTCCAGACGAAGCCGCCGCAGCTCCTCTTCGGCCGGGATCTGATGACCCTTGCCCGGAAAGGCTTGCTCACCTTGAGTGACTAGCTGCTTTTGCCACTTGTAGAGTATGGAGTCAGAGATACCCAGATCCCTGGCGATCTGAGGAACACTTTTGCCGCTACTTTCAACCAGATTGACTTTAAATTCAGGTGTAATTTTTAGCTGTTGCTTAGCCATAGCTGATGCCATCTCCTTAAATGAAGTATAGCATCTCGGCTCTTTCTTCTCTCCACTTTATCGGGGGTAAGGTCGGACCTTCAGCAACTCAAGGCAAATAAAAAAGTAAGGAAGAGAGGCAAAAGCAAGAGGATGCCGATGCATCCTCTTGACCACCACATTCTCGGCCAGATTAACTGGACCGCACATTTGGCGGATATATATTTGATTATTATCAGAAATGGTTCTAATTACTAAACGAACTAAGCGATACGCACATTTTTAAGTCTTGCAGTTTAGCAGCTTATTATTTTATTAAGGACCGCAATTTTCCCAAGTAACCTATATTCTCCCCGGTCTTGCCAGTTCCTATCGGTTCTTCAGCGGCGGCCGTCTGAGCATTCCAGCTATTCAGATTATCTACTAGACGACCGGCAGCTTTAGCACTCTGAATATATGTTTTGAGTAAGTGTAAACGGTCAACTGTTTTGTCAATAGCGGTTTGCGGGATAAGCCCTGCCAATATCGCCCGCAAATCATCATCTTGAAGTGCCAGCACCATTTCGGCTATTTCTTTATCAATAAAGCGGGGCACCCCAGATAAGTGACTTTCCCCTCCTTTGTTTTTGGTTGGATCAAAATCCTTTTCAGGAAAGGAGAGGTCATGATCAATACCTTTTACATCCTTGACGTTGCCCTGGTTGTCAATGTCCACGAAGAAATTCCCATTATGGCGGTCAATTTGGAAAGCCAGGGCGTCTAAAATATTCAATTTGGATAAAGCCTTTTGAAAAACAGGGTCTTCCAAAGATAATTTGGCCATGCCACCCTGGGCAGCTTGAGCTTTTTGTTGATCATTATTGACGACCTGCCCTGCGATATCAAGGTCAAGTAGCTTTTTGCCAGAGGCTGCTTCCATTATCGTCCCAAAACCACCTTTAGTAATAATTCCGCTTCGTTTCATCGCAAATTCCGTACGGGCTATCACATTAGCGTTAAGTAACTGATCCAAGCGGTACATGGCAACCGACCGATTGGCAAATTGCGGGTTATTTTTGGGTATTCCCAAAACTCCATAACCCAGGTCGGCCTCAGCGCTTTGGATTAAGCCAAATTCAGGAGTTTCTGGATCAATAGCATCAGGATCCATGGTTGCTTTATCAGCCTTGAAAAAACCCTTACGACCTCCTTTCAGGTTGTAGGCTGTCACTGAATTTAATTGGCCTTTATCCTGACCGGTTTTCTTGTCCCCTCTAACCCCAAGATTGATGGTGCGGGTAGCCATTTCTTTGGGAATAAGGGAGGCCCAGGTTGGGCGAGGGTCGGGGAGGGTATTTGGCTGGCTGGTATTGGCCCTGGCCTGGTTTTGCAAGTACGTTGCGCGGGTACGAATAACCACGCGTTCCAGCGAGGCCTGCTCGCGAAGACTTGCAATCTCTCTGGCGCGTCTACTAGTAGCTTTATGGGCTGTGAGGTAAGTATCACAATAGTTGATAAGCTGATTGATCTTTAGAAAAAATTTGATCCGCTGGCCGCCAATTCCCATAACCGTTGGGTGCACCTGTTCCGCTATCAAAGAGTGGTACTGATCCAGTGTTTCCAGGATTTTTTTGTAAGTCTCCCCCCGATTTTTTTTTACTATGCGGATGTTGATATTCCGTTTAGGGGTGCCGGCCGCGGCCACCATAGCCGTACTGGTCGGCATACGCTGCACAACTTTGGCCGTTGCGTTAAATCGGCGCAGCTCGATCAGCCGCTGGACGGCTGTATTGCCGATGGTACGTTGCAGATGGAGTATTCCCGCCGGGGTGAAGTTGTGATAATCAGTTGCTTTAAGACTTTCGGCTGTTATAGAGGACTGGCTTCCCTCGGTGTCATTACTATGTTGGGGCGGAAGTTGGCGGGTTGTTATAGATTTACGCTCAAGCACTGAATACCGCATTTTTAACTCCTGATTATTTTGAAAGTTGACTTATTTTGGGGCGACCTAAAATTCACCCTCTTAGTTCAAATCGGCTGAGAAAATGTGCAGGCATGAATGATTGATAAGAGGAAGCATAAAATTTATTCATTATGCAAATAGGAGATACTTTTATAACTCCAGTAAATTAAATTTACTTAATAAACCTTCTTTAGTAAATGACAAAACTGCTTAATAACTGCTTAATAACTGCTAAGGCCAGGAATAATTCAGTGGCGAGGGTACAAGAAAAGTCAGTTTAAGGAAAAAAATCGTGGTACCCAGTATTCATTCTAATGTATCAATTGGTTAACTCGTGGCCTCATTAATAATGAGGCTAAAATTTATTGCATTTATCCTTAAGCAATAAGAAAAACCCAGTTTCTAAAATTCGGTTAAATTTGAAAAGGCTGCCAAATATAAAATAGAATATTTAAACCTGAATCTTGACACTTGGATAAAGAGGTTGCCTTGGATTTAGTAAAATTTCATAGTCGGGTTAAAGAATATCTCAGGTTCAGTAGTAGGTTACAAAAAGAACTGGCCAGAGAGATGTCTTTGCACCCGAACGTGCTTACTCACAAATTTAAGGGGTCCTCCAATTACACTCTGACCGCCTCCAATATTAAAGAAATGATCCTGATCCTGGCTGACTGGGAAAGTTTTACTTTCCAGCAGCAAGTTATTGAGCTGCTTGCTTTTGCTGGGCTTGACGAAAATAGTTTTTCTAGCGAGCAGTGGCAAACCCCACCGCTGAGCAAACTTAAAAAAAACCCGTCTTCCCCAGCTTCTTATAAACCACTTACGCCTTCGCCTATCCCACCTGCGTCTGCATCAGCTAAAACTGACCAGACCGAGCCGTCTTCCTTTTATTTACCGGCCCAATTAACCTCTTTGGTTGGCCGCGAAGAACTCATTCAAAAATTAAGCAATCAACTAAAACAGACGGGCGTTCGCCTCCTGACCCTAACCGGTGTGGGCGGAGTAGGTAAGACCCGGTTGGGCCTGGCTGTTGCGGCTGAAAGCCAAAGTGCTTTCCAGGATGGCATCTATTTTGTAAGCGTGGCTCAAATTCAAGATCCTTCCCTGATTCCCGGCCAAATTGCCCAGGCGGTTGGTGTTGGTATAAAGCCTGGCCTGAACACAGACCTTCTAGCTCAGCTAAAATCCTTTTTACACCCAAAGCTAGCCCTCCTGGTACTAGATAATTTCGAACAGGTTCTGAGGGCTGCGCCAATTTTAGCGGAGTTGTTAACTGCGGCCCCCGGTTTGAAAATTTTGGTTACAAGCCGAAGCCTTTTACAAATTTATGGTGAATTTGGCGTAATAATTCCCCCTCTAAAATTACCTTCGCCCGGTGAGAGTTTTGCTCAGACCGCCCCAGGCCAGTCAGAGGCGGTGCGGCTTTTTTGCGAACGGGCGAGTGCGGCTGACCCTAACTTCGAACTCTCGGTAGCTAACGGGCAAACGATAGTAAATATCTGTATTTTTCTGGAGGGTTTGCCGCTGGCTATCGAGTTAGCCGCCGCCTGGTGTTTTCTGTTGTCACCAGCCGCCATTTACGAACGCTTGACGGCCGGTTTTGCCAGCCCTACCGGTCATTTTTATAACGCATCCACGAGTGGCCGGTTAGGACTTTTAAGCAGTAAGACCATAGGTTTGCCCGAACGGCATCAGACGCTGCGCAGTACCCTTGACTGGAGTTTTAATTTGCTTGACCAGTTGGAAAAGACATTATTGTGCCGGTTGGGAGTATTTAGAGGCCCCTTCTCCGGGGAGGCGGCTGAGGCCATTTGTTTCGATAATTTTGATAATAACAATAAGGTGCTTCGCTCAGAGAAAGAAAGTTCCCTTAAAATAAAGGATGTTTCCACTCTACTTGACTCACTGGTTAAACAGAGTCTGCTGCAACGCAAACCGAGCATAGCTGAAAGTTCAAACCTACAGGTAGATTTTGAGCTGCTTGAAACTGTCCGAGAATATTTACTTGAAAAGCTGCAAAGCAGCCAAGAATTTGCAACTCTGCAAGAGCGTCACGCCCTTTATTATATTCAATTGATTAGGATAGCCGAACCTTATCTGAAAAAGACAGATCAAAGCTGGCTTAAACTTCTCTCCAACTACCAGGCAAATATCCGGGCAGCCCTTATCTGGTGTGGAGAATCCTCTACCAGAACAATCCTCCAACTGGAAATGGTCGGAAGGTTCTGGCGCTACTGGATGTTGAAGGGCTGGTTAGCAGAAGGTTTGCAGCAAGTGGAAGTGGTGCTTGAGAAGGCAGCAGCTGAAGGGACTTTAACCTCGACTCTTGAATATGCCAGGGTTTTAGCGGCAGGGGGAGCGCTCGCTTCTTTCCTGGGTGATTTAGATTTGTCCCAGCAATACAGTACCCAGAGTCTGGAATTAATGAAGGAATTGGACAATCAGTCGGGTATTGCAAGTTGTCTCAATAATCTGGCGCTTATTGCCTGGCAACAGCGCGATTATATTCGGTATGAACAATTGTTACTCGAAAGTCTGAATATCCTGCAACAAATTGATGACTTACCGGCGCTTGGCATTTGTCTAAATAACCTTGGAGTGGTTACAGATTTGCGGGGCGAATATAACCAGGCCCGCAGCTATTTTCTCGAAAGTCTGCTTTTACGCCAGGAACTGGGTGATAAAATCGGGGTTGGTGTAACCCTGAATAACCTGGGGTTGCTAGCTCAGCACCAGGGGGATTTTGATCAGGCCCGCAAGCTTTACGGTCAAAGTCTGGCCCTTAAACAGGAGGTGGATGACAAACTTGGCATCTGTGCGATCTTGAATAATATCGGTGTATTATTCTTACTGGAAGAAAAACTAGACCTGGCTGAAGAAAGTTTTGTTGAAAGTCTGGCAGTCAGCCAGGCGCTTGGATACAAATCTAAACAGATGTTGAGCCTGACACATCTTGGTTTGATTGCTTACAAAAGATATGAAGAAACAAAATCTCGCGAATATTTTCTGCAAAGTTTTATTATGGCCGTTGAGGTGCAGGACCCACATACGGTAGCGGTGGCATTAATCGGGTTGGCGGCCCTGAGGGCCAGAAATAACCAGGATCAAAAAGCCATTCGCCTGTGTGCGCTGGTTGAAGGTATTTCGCAGGCCAACCCCTTCCCCAACGAAATGTATAAGGCCCATCTAATTCTTTATAATAACTTACTTCAAACTCTTAAAATTAAACTCGGGATAGCCTCTTTTAACCAGATCTGGGCTGACATCAAGCCAATTCCTTTAAAAAATTTACCAGAATTAGTGGCAAAACTCAGGCTTCTCGAAACCTTTCCCTCTTTTGTGGACAGTTAGGTTTTAAGGTCCTGTAAAACACAGTGCTGGAGTTTCACACACATTGGGGTCAAAAAGAACGATTTCAGCTCAATTTAAGATATTAAGTATTCTTAAATCTTTAAAACCCATCAAATTTTATTCCTTTGTAAAAGGGTTGCACGCACTTTGGTGAAATTTCAGGCTCTTCCTTGCTTTTAGTGAAAACTTTAAGAAATTGCCCTCGTAAATAAAAGGTAGACAAACCACATTTTACCTTTTACCTGAGGAGAATTTCTTAGTTGATAAAACGTCAGGGTTATGGCAGAGCAGGGTTTAAGTTGTTACGCACCCGGTTTTTGGCAGCTTAATAGCTTTCCACTAAAAGCAAGGAAGAACCCGAAATTTCACCAATTCTTCAGTTACCCCTAATAGCTACGCGCCTAAAATTGTAAAAAATTGCTCGGACCCGAGATTTGTTCTATATGGGCCCATTTTAATTTATAATAAATTTAGAATTATCAACTATTTTAAGTGCAGTTTACCGCCAAAAGTATTGACTCCACTTCAAATAAAAGTTAAAATTATTTAATCACTACAACTTTGTTATAGTTCTATCTATTTAATCAAGGATACCACCCCGCATGAACTCGGCAGAACGACAAGAATTCGGCGAAGCAGTTTCACTGGCCCAGGGCGGGCAAAAAGAAGAGGCTTATGAGAGGTTACTGGCCCTATCGAAGGCGACCGGGGCTAAAGACCCCTATCTTTTGTTATGGATAGCCTTTACTACATCTGATTTAGCCGAGGCCGAGACCTGTATTCAAATGGCGGAAAGCAAGATACCGAACGACCCAGCCATTCTCAACGCCTATAACTGGCTGCGTGCCGAAAGAGCCGAGCGAGCCAAACCAAAAGCCAGTGCTGTTAGCAGCCCGGTTTATGCCCGGCAGGTCGCGGCCTCCCCGGTCTCAAATTCATCTAACCAGCAGGCAACCGTAACCCCGCCACCGGTCCAGCCGGAACAGCCGGTCTTTTATTATGTCCCGCCTACCGAAGCGTCCGCGCCGCCCGTTGTACAGCAGGTCCCGGTTAATCCACCACTGACAACACCCAGCCAGGCTGCCCAGGTGCCCATAAATAACCCGGGACCGGCGGCAACCGCCCCGGCCATACCTCAAGTGGTGCGAAAAAAGCGGAGTTACAGGCGGTTAGTGGTTGTGTCGGTCCTGGTGCTGCTCCTTCTCGCGGTCGGGACCATCGGGATCATCTTTTTCGCTATTCCGTTTATTCGCGGGCCGGAGTACACCGAGTATAAAACGGTCGCGACGATGGTTGACCAGGCCGCGCCCAGGGACCTGGTTAAATTCTATGCCAAGTTGACTTTCAACCAGATGTTGACGACCGAAGAATACGACTATTATGCCTGGTACACCAACACCGATGAGGGCAAACCGATTGTAACGACCAACGTCAATATCAACCCCCGGACCGTCCGGGCGGTATTTGTCAGGTTCCCCCGCGACAATCCCGATTTACGGCCTTCGACCCGCTATACCAATTATTACGTTAAAGTGGTACAACAGGGTTATGAAGGACAGTCCTTGCGGGTCGAAATCCAGAAGGTTGACTATAAGGATAAAACGGACCTGGTCCCGGTCTATCCCCTCATACAGGGCCGGGCCCTCAGGACTATCCGGGCCCAGGAACTCCCCAACATGGGTAAATCCCCCCAGCCCGGCTATCTCTGGATTTCTACCGACGTGGAAATCCTGGTCCCGAAAGACGACCCCAATGTTAAGTCCGGCTTGCTTGATTCGAACATTCGAAGTTCGAGGCTCTACCTGGAATCAGCCGACGCCCAGTATACCGGTTCATACGGTCCGCAAAGGATTGATATAGGGAATGTACGAAGCGAGGGGGACTACCTGGTTATCCCGGCGACCATCGTGATTCTGGGACCGCCCGACTGGAAGTCATTGGAGTGGGTAGTGGTGGTCAGCCAGCGGGAAATAAGGGTTCCCCTGAAACTTTAAAAAAACTCCCTGGGCAGATAATAGACTCGGTTCTGGGCCCGGTAGCATTGGCTAGCGGGCTTACGGCTCACGCTTAAAAATGGGTGTCTTTTAAAATATCTTCCAGGAAATCCGGGGAGTAGTGGCCGCGCAATTTCTTTAGGCGGATAGTGTTTATCCGCTCCCGGATAAAATAGTTTACGAAAGTGAGAAGTAAACTGAGCGGTATACCGGTCATACCGACCAGCCAGGGCGACTCAGGGTCGAAATTGGCGCTTATAACCCATTGAACGGCTGAAAAGATACCTGCGACTAACAACAACTGGTAAATGACTTCCAGGGTCATCAACCGATAGTTACGTTTCATCTGAACCTTCCGCTGACGTTGTTAAACAACCCCTTAAATAAGAGTTTAGTTTTCCTGTACACTTATTGGCAAAATAAAGGGTTTGGGTTTCCCTTAATATCCATTTAAATAACCCAGTACTTTATATAGTACTATAGTACTGTTATAGCATAACCTTTGCCAGGCGACAACCTTTTATATTATTTAAAGTAATTAGCGTTTGATAAGAATCTGGTAAGAAAATATAAGAAAAGAGGGACGGCAAAACCGGTTAAGCCGGGTTATTTTCAGCCGATTTGAAGCAGTAAAAGAACACCTGGCGGGCGGAAGGGGCGAGGGCAAGTTGTTTGAGTGGAAAACCTTTGACCGAGAGACCGCTGACCTGGTTGTTACCTTGCAAGGTCAGGCCGTTACCGCTGGTGTTGAGGGTTCCGTCAAGGATGACCTGGGGACCATTTACCCCACAACGGCCTAACAGGTTCACACCCGATGAGACCGTCATTGGTAGCTTGCTGCCACTGACAAAAGTAATAGTGGTAATGGTGCTATCAAAGGTGATGAGGGTGCCGGGGGTAGTGGCTGCGTTGAGGGCATAAGAGAGGGTGCCCGCGCTGCCATCGTCGGTTGCCTTGGTGACAACGGTCGGGGTTACGGTTGTTACCGCGAAGGAAAGACCGGCGCTGCCGCTACCCTGGGAATATTCGATTTTGATTGGCACTGTAGTGTTGGCGGCATACCCGGCAATATAGCTGTAACAGGTGGTCGGTTGGGTCTTCCACTCGTTGATAACAGCGCTGTTGTTCAGGTAAAGGCGCAAACCATCATCGCTGCACAGGGTGAACTTGTAGTAACCTGGCGCGAAAGTGTAGGAACGCTCCCAGCGGACCGACCAGTTGCTGGTGTATAGCACCCCCTGTAGAGGGGCGGGAGCCTGATTGGTGCCCCAGTTATAGTTTAAAGCGAGGTCTCCATTGTTCCCCTCATTCTGGACCAGGCTCGGACCGCTGTAAAGGTTGGCGTTATTAAAATAGGAGGTCTTCCAGGCCGCGAAGGTAGTCGGCCAGGCCGTGAAGCTATACCCATTGGAATTCCTGGCAAGATAGCCGTTGGCGAAATTTACCTGCTGGTAACCGCTGCCGTTCAGAAACACATCACTGGTGGGCGGTCCGAACACGTTGTTGGAGGGACCGCTATAATTCGTTATATAGGCGGTATAGATGTCGCCATTGATAACAAAAGCCCGGATAGTCGAGGGGTCCGAACCGCTCGCCTGGTAATGGAAGATGCCGCCGCCACCGCTCAACGGCTGCCAGTAGACCCCGCTCATACCGTACTGGCTGACTTTGGCGGTCGGTAGTCCGAGGCTGCCCTGGCCGCCCTTCCGGGTGTAAGCGTCGGTAAAGACCTGGGGATAAAGCGAACCCTCACCGACGGAATAGTTGATCGTAAGAGTGGCCGTCCCGCTTACGCTGCCCAACCTGGCCGAAATAGTCGTGTTACCGCCACCGGTCGCGGTCGCCAACCCACTCGCGTTAATAGTCGCCACACCCGGATTGCTCGACACCCAGGCAACGCTCCCGGTCATGTTGACCGTGGACCCGTCGGAGAGGTTGCCGGTGGCCGTGTACTGCTGGGTCGCGCCCCGGTTGAGGGTAGCCGTGGACGGAGTCACGCTGATACTGCTGAGCGTGACCGGCGGAGGGGGAGGGCCGGTATAGACCCATTTAATGCTATCCACCCCGACCCTGGTCGAATTGGCCGTTTCACCCGTTACATCATCGAGATAGACAAAACTGGTGGCGTCCGCCGGGAAAAGCCAGTTCCCAAGTTTGGCAAAACCGCTCGTATTGTACTGGTTGAGCGAAACGGTCGTAACGCTGCCTCCACCGTAATGGACCTGGTAGCGGGCGTTGGTGGTAGTGGCGCTACAGGCCGGGACGTTTACCCAGACATCGTAGTAACCGGCCTGGGGCAGGTTCGGCATCCAGTAGACCTCGTTATGGTCTGCGGTCTGGGTCTGGTTGTTGCCAGTATATAAGAAAGTGCCGTTGATGCTCGAACAACCGGAGCCGTTCTGCCAGGGGGTCTCGGTATAGGTCGGAACGAAAGCCGACCCGGACCCGGTGTTGTCCACCACCACTTCGGGCTGGCCGACGGTAGCTGTCAGCGAGATATTGTCATAGTAATAGGTGAGTATCCAGGCGAAATCCTTGCCCTGCTGGGCCCAGTACTGGCTGCCCCACTGGCTGATCCAGTTACCGGCGGTATTGCCACACTGGGTATCGGTGCGGCTGCCGTCCCCCTGGACCCCGGCGCAAAAATGGGCCTGGAATATCGCGCTGGCGCGGGTCATCCGGTAGCTGGCGACCGCATCCACGGCGCTATCGGTGCTGGCGTAGGAGACGTTCGGGTTATAGGCCATGTCGGCGGTACCATCTTGAACGTCATAATTCTGGCCGGGATATTTTGAGAAGTTGGTCCAGTACCACCCGTAAGTCTTGACCGCCATGGCCCCGGCCTGAAGCGAAGCGGTCTGCCAGCTTGCAATCCACTCGCTCGGCAGGACATGTTTCATATAAAAGGTAAAGTTTACCGTATCCACGGTGCCGGTGGCGACCCGGTAGACCCGGATGGTCGCCGGGGGATTGCTGTCGGAGTAGTTGAGGGCAGTACGGGCCTGGGGTTTTGCAGGTCCGGGGTCAGGCCCGGCAGGGGTCGAACCTTTTGACAGCCAGCGCGGGGTCTGCGACTGCACGACCTGGGTTTGAGCCGGGCTGCCGGGTGTAAGGTTAGCCTCAATTCGTAGCGTGTCCGAGGTCAGGAGATAGACGTTCTGGATGGTCCAGGTCTGGTAGCCGGGAGCCGTTACCGTTACGCCGATAGCGGTCTGGTCAGGAGCGTTGAGGTTATCGAGCCGGAGAAACCCGGCAGAGTCGGTCGTTCCTGAGGCCGCCGGGATGGTGATAGTTACCCCGGCCCCGGCTATGGCCCGGTTGCTCTGGACGTCTGTCACCCGGACTTCCACGGCGGTGCTGCCGTTAGAGGCGAGAGCGAAACTGCCTGAAGGAGCGGCGGTCCAGTCGGACCCGGCCAGGACCAGGTTCAGGAGCAGGGAGTAGACCAGGAAAAGATTAAATCGGTTTTTTCGGCTTCGGACTCGCGGCATACGTTAAGAATTGGATGACCTGAAATGAAAATTGTTTCCGGTGAAAAGGGGCCGGGCTGAGCAAGTTTACTTCGAGGAACCCCATATTGCTCTTTTAGTTTACATCATTTTGGCCGGGAGCGCAGCAACCGGGCAGGACCGGCAGGAATCGCACCGCCATCAGGTTTCCCTTTTGACAACAGGTTTTATAGAATTATATACATTCTAGCGCTGGTTTAACTTTCACAGGTAGTAAAAATGGTGTCCACCGTTGTTACCGGACCGCAAAAAAATTTGCGAATTTCCCGGAAAATTAAACGGTTTATAAGGGAAGTGACAGCTTCAGGATTAAATCGAAAGGGATAGGAGAAGACGGGTATGAAAATTAAAGAGAATTACAAGTTGCGCCAGCCTACCGGCCCCCACATAGTAGGCGCAACCTATTTTTATTACCGGTACAACCCTGCGAACAATTCGGAGACACGCACTATCCCGGCAGTCTGCTTTTACCCGGCTGAAAGCCGGGGTGAAGGCAAACTCAAAAAGTACACCAACGACAAAATTGTGCCGGGGGCGGGCGGCATCGAAACCAATTCCTATTTAAATGTCCCGGTGGCGGAGGGTGCTCACCCGCTACTTCTTTTTAACCACGGGTTTGGTATCGGACACGAATCGAACTCGGTCCAGTGTGAGGAACTGGCCTCGCACGGCTATATCATTTTGAGCCTCGGTCATCCGGGCGACGGTTCCTACGAACTGGAAACTGGCGAAATGCATCTCTATAATGGTGAGGAAAGGATGGCCGAGTTTGGCGAAGAAGCTGCCGCCTCCAACGACATCTTTACGGCCTATCCCGACTGGCTCCTCGGCAAAGGAAAAACCGCCGGTTTAGAGGAACATCGAGCTTACTATCAAACCATTATCGACCGGCAGGGCGGGATGGTCCTGCAATCCGAACCGTGGCTGCGGGATAGCCGAGCCGCCCTGGATAGTTTCCTGGCTGAAGCCGGACAGCCCGGTGCCCTTTTTTACGGGCACGTCGACCGTGAGAAAATCGGGGCGTTTGGGATGTCCTTTGGCGGTTCGGTAGCTCTCGACCTGGCCCAGACTTTTCCCGAAGTCCGGGCCGCTGCCAACCTGGACGGCTTTTACTTCAGCCCAAATTGGGATGTGCCCTTCACCAGGCCGGTCCTGCTAATGCAACACGACGGCCTGGGCGGACTGTTCCTGACTTATCCCTTTATGAACGCCGCCGGGGATACCTACCTGGCGACTATCAAAGGTACAATGCACATGAACTTTATGGATTATACTGAGTTGCTGGCCGAAAACGAATCTATGACGCTGGTCCTGAACGGCCAGGAAACCGAAGTCTCTATGCTAGGCAAGATAGACCCGGACCGCATGGAAATCATCATGAACACGCTGCTGCTCGACTTCTTTAATAAATACCTGCGAGGGGCAGCTTCAAGGATACTCGATACTGCAAATATACCGGGGGAGCTAGAGCTACACCGCAAGACCGGCCCGGCGGTTTAATTTACCGGCCAGTACAGACAACTTGTTTACACAGAGGGAGCATTTCAGTGGGGAACCTGCTACTTGGGATAGACATCGGCACTTACAGTTCCAAGGGAGTCTTGTGTCTCCCGGATGGCACAGTGCTGGCCGAACACACCCTGGAACACGATTTAGCCCTGCCGCATCCCGGTTGGGCCGAGCAAGACGCCGACCGGGTCTGGTGGGAAGACTGCGCCAATCTCTGCCGGATTTTACCTGCCAAAGCCGGGCGGACCGGGTCGGAAATCGGGGCGGTGGCCGTGTCGGGATTGGGGCCGGACCTTTTACCCCTCGATGACCAGGGCCGTCCCCTGCGCCCGGCCATCCTCTACGGGATAGATACCAGGGCCCAGCCCCAGATTGACCGCCTGAACGAACTCTTTGGCCCGGACAACCTCAACAAGTTGAGCGGTATGAACCTGACCTCGCAGGCTATTGGTCCCAAACTGAGGTGGCTGCGCGAGGCCGAACCGGAAGTCTATCGCCGGACCCGTTACGTCCACAGTTGTAGCAGCTACCTGGTCTACCGCCTGACCGGCGAGTACGTCCTGGATTACCACACCGCCTCGCACTTCAACCCGCTGTTCGATATAGAGCGGTTGGAGTGGAGCGAGAAATTCGCGGGAGAGATTTTTGACCTCAAGCAGTTGCCGCGACTGGCCTGGCCGACCGAAATCGTGGGAGAAATCTCGGCTAAAGCGGCGGCGGAAACGGGCCTGGCCGCCGGTACCCCGGTGACCTGCGGCACTATCGACGCGGTCTCGGAAGGTCTGAGCGTGGGCGTAACCAGGCCGGGCGACCTGATGCTGATGTACGGCACGACCTTTTTCTTTATCCTGGCTCTTGAAAAGATGGTTTCGGACCCGCGCATGTGGCTGACCGCTTTTGCCTTGCCGGGCCGCTACTGCGTGGCCGGGGGGATGTCGACCACCGGGGCTTTAACCCGCTGGTTCCGCGACCAGCTTGCCGCCGACCTCCTGGAAGCCGAGCGGCAGGGCGGTCCGGCAGCCTATAGCCGGTTGGGTGAGGAAGCCACCGGGGTTCCGCCCGGTTCGCGGGGCCTGTTGGTCCTGCCCTATTTCCAGGGTGAACGCACCCCCATCCACGACCCTTTTGCCAGGGGGATTTTCGCCGGGCTGACCCTCAACCACACGCGGGCCGATATGTTCCGGGCCGCCCTGGAAGGTATCGCCTACGGGGTCCGTCAGAACGTCGAGGTGATGCGTGAGATGGGAGCCGACCCTCGGCGGCTTGTCGCGGTCGGCGGCGGCACCAAAAACCGGACATGGTTGCAAATTGTCAGTGACGTGACAGGGTTACCCCAGGACTTACCGGCCCGCACCATCGGCGCTTCCTATGGCGACGCCTTCCTGGCCGGGTATGCCAGCGGCCTTATTCCGGATTTTACGGCGCTCGACCGGGAGTGGGTCCGGGACGTGACCCAGATCGAGCCAAACCCGGCCAACGCAGCGCTCTACCGGGAGTACTTTGAGATGTACACCGAGCTTTATAAAAGCACCGCCGGGATTATGCACCGCCTGGGCCGCCTCGCCAAGGGCTAGCTAGCTAGCTAGGGATACCCTGGGCCGCAAGGGAAATTGGTGGGACAATGAAGCAATGAAAAGCTTTTTTGGAACTCTTAAGGTCGAATTCTGTGATCGTAAGCTCTTCAAGAGCAGGCAAGAGGCCAAAACAGAAATCTTCGAATATATGGAGGTGTTTTACAACCGGCAGCGTCTCCATTTTTCGTTAGGGTATTTTCCCCTAAAATTCTTGAAAGTAAGTAGAATTATTCGCGTTTTAACATTCCATAATTGGTGCAAGGTCACTTTGAGAATGTACTTAGTTCTTTAAGAGGAAGAAATGATTGAAGATGATAATCAACCAATAACAGTAACTATAAGTAGAGATGTGGCTCTTGTACTTGACGCTTTATTTGAAAGAGCTTACGAATCAGGTGACCCACTTAATTTTCATCTTATGAATGGAGGTGAATGGGGTGCAATAGAAGAGTTAGCTGGTAAAATTGAATCTAACCTTTATGAGGTTTTCTTACCTGATTACGGCGAAAGAGTAAATTCAGCAAGGAAAAGATTACAAGAGAAACACGGTTGGCCAGTGGGACATGAACCCACCGAACCTGAAAAATAACAACAAGGGCTGGTGACTGAACGAGCCTTGTCTCCTAAGGTGTGTGCCGGTTGAGGCTGGCTTAGCAGCACACGAACCGTCACACCAGGTGTCGCCCCAATCGTCACATGCGCTCTCTAGTTTTATGAAGTCTTAATTCGCCAATTTGGCGGAAATAAAAATTAGGCTACCGCAGCGAATAGCCTAATAATAATTAGTTTCACCCAGCTAACTGGTCAGCACGTGCCAGGGCTATGCTTAACCAGTAGAGATAACCACCCGTTTTGAGTTCAAAACCTGGCACGATAGTTAACAAGTGGATAATCAGTAAAGATAATGACACTTATCTTTACTGATCTTTTATGGGGAACCCCATTCATAACATTAATATGAGCTGTTGCTTTTTGTCCGATATTATGATATTTTAATGTCAGTAAGCCCTGGCGGTTTTCTTTAAAGGGTTATCCACGTCATTTACCTGCAAAGCTCTATTTTTTAAACTCAAAAAGCGGAAGTTTTAATTACTTTGTGTGTTCGTCTATTAAGGCATTGTTTGCGGGACAAATTTTATAACATCGGCTTGCCGCAGTGCTGCTACAAATTTTTTATTAGCCCAATTTTCTTTTAATCCCAAAAACGTCAAACCAGACCATTCTAGAAACCATTTACTCTCGGAGGGGAAAAATTAATATGGCGCTTACCACAACCAGCACACTTCAGGCGGTCGCGACTGTCCAACCAAAAGAAAAATCAAGGGTTAGAATTGAATTTTTAGATGGTATCCGGGGTCTAGCGGCTTTATTCGTGGTCATTGACCATGCCCTGAGAATGCATGACGGGGGAAACGGTTCTCCCAGGGGCAATTTTTTAGAGACCGCCTACCACTACGCCTTTTCCTTCTTTAAATATGGCAGATTTGCTGTGGTGGTTTTCCTGGTAGTTTCAGGTTATAGCCTGATGCTTCCGGTGGCCCGGTCAGCTACGGGAACCTTTCAAAACGGCCTCCTCGACTACTTTAAACGCCGGTTTAAGCGGATTTTACCGCCCTATTACGTGGCCCTGGTTCTAACTTTACTGTTAATAGCCGTGGTCCCCGGCCTGAACACTTTCGACAATACGAACCCTATAAACGAGTGGAACAGTTCCCTACCGGCCTTCCGACCGGATATACTCATCTCTCATTTTTTATTGATTCACAACTGGAGCCCCGACTGGTCGCATCAAATCAGCGCACCCATGTGGAGTATCCCGGTTGAGTTTCAAATCTACTTTCTGTTCCCCTTCCTGTTGATACCTTTATGGCGGCTAAAGAACGGCAATTTTCTTGTAATTGCTTTCTCTCTGGCAGTGGGCCTGCTACCTTTTTATCTGTTCCCGGCGTTAGCCCTGGAGTCGCCCTGGTTTCTGGCCCTCTTTGCTTTTGGCATGGTTGGGGCCACTATTAACTTTTCGAGACGACCGGGTGACGTAACAATCCAAAACAGCCTGCCCTGGGGCAAGCTAAGTCTCTTTTTAACTTTGGTCCTGGTTGGGGAAGTAGTAATCGAGGAGAAATACCAGGCCCTTTACCTGTTACCTCTCAGAGATTTACTGATGGGCCTGGCGGCGACTTCTTTTATTATTTACGCTACCAGGGTTACTAAAAGAAAGACCGAGGAAGGTCGGGAGAGTAGAAACTGGCTCTTGCTAATTCTAAACAGCAAGTGGGTGCTATGGCTGGGGAGTTTCTCATACAGCTTGTATCTTATTCACTTCCCGCTCCTGGCAATCGTCAATGACCTGGGAGAAAAAGCCGGTCTGTCGTCTTTTGCCATTTACACTATCCAGATATTTGTTGCCATCCCCCTGGTAGTTATAACGGCTTATCTCTTTCACCTGCTTTTTGAGCGTCCCTTCCTGAATCAACCTGTTAACCGAACTCCCGCGAAAGCCAGGGATTAACGGGTCCAGTTCAGGAGTAAGGCAGTGGGGCAAGCTCAATCAATTAGAAACTAATACCTGGGTATGAAGAAAAACCTGGGAGCTTTCCAGATTCCTCGGGAGGAGACTTGAAACACTCTCGACAAGACGGTAGGTTTTTCGGCAGCCTCTGAATTTGTAATACGAAACTCCGGGAGGTGCGGTTCGACCTTAACCCATTTTATCACCACGCCCATGACGCGGTCATCCTCGCTGGCCGGGTTCAGTTCGTTAGCTCTGAGCAGTTTACCAACCTGAAAAGACAACCTGACCAGGCCCCGTCCTTCAGCGAGACGCTCCTGGGTAAGAATACCTTCGTAAAGGCGAGTGCCGGTAGGGGTGACGCGCCGGGTCAGGACAACCGGCTGGTCACCTACAGAAAGCTTCAGGTTATCCAGGTTTTCATCGTGCAAAGACAGCACCACTTCAAAACTGATTTTCAGGTCGCTTTCCGCCGCCAGGGGTAAATCCAGGCTGGAAACCGGGCCAGGTCCGGTCCAACGAGCTATCCCAAAAGTAAAAAATTTCTCTCTTTTATGCCATTGGCGACCGTTCAAAGGCTGCTCGGCATTGTAATCAAACGAGGATACTGCCTGGTGCCGCCGGGTAAACCGGTAGTGGTAATGTTCTTCCAGCCACTGGTAAATTAATTCGCGGGGAGCCGTTTCGCCTTCGCCTTCATCTGAATAGAGTTGCTGTTGTTCGGCAGTACCGTACCGGGCGAGCAGATCCTGGGTCATGGAGTTAAACCGGCTTTCGAAAAGCTCCTGGCCGAATTTGTAAAGCTCAAAATCGAGACTGCTTTTCCAGGCGATTTGCTCGTAGACTTCCGGCGCTATCGAGTCTTTAGCCGGTTTGTTATGGCTTACATTTATAAAAGGAATGAATTCCAGCGGCCTGAGACCAAAATGATAGGAAAGTAATAATAGCCCATCTTCAAACCGCTCCGCCACTCCCACAAAGAAAAAGTCGGCCAGCAGTTTCTTGCCGTAGTCGAGCAAGTCACGGTCCGTCGGCACCGAGCTATCCGCCGCCGCTAGCAAGGACGGGGACCGCAGCATGGCTAAATCAAGGTCGGAGTTCGCTACTAAAGTGCGCAGTTGCAGGTTGGAATAGTCGAGATTGATAATCCGGTCCGGCTGAAAGATAAATTTCTCCAGGTTCATCTGCCGTACCGCCTGGATTTCCTGTTCGAGATACTCTTCGTCGGTCTTTCTTTTTAGATGTGAAAAAATCGAGATAGCGTGGTCAACCGGGTGGCGCAGAAAGGTAATAGTTTGCGGGGCCTTTCTCAAATACCGGCACAGCACGTGATAGTCGATATGCCCCCGGAAGAGCCGGAAACTACTCAACTCATCGAAAGAAAAATCATTAAGTTCGTAGGTGTAGTAGGCCGGACAGATTTCCCGGTGATGGAAGTAATCTTCGAGAATATCTACCAGGGTTGAACCGGCGGTCTTGGGGATATGGAAAAAAAAGAAAGGGTCGTCAGATTCTGAGAGATCGATTTGTTTATTAACTTCTTTAGCCGACATTTAACACCAACTTGACGCCGCGCTAGTTCGAATGGAAATAGCTACAGGCTCCACCGATAAATCAGTAATACAACGAAAATATTCAGCGCCTGGCCAAACCGGTCAGGATAGCTGCGATTTTGTAATCGCAACAGGGCACCCTTTTTACTCAATTTTAATTCTTCTAAATTAGAAGAGTCCTGAGCAGTTTTTGGTTGTAGCCGAGTTGAACTCTAACATCATATAGAAGCTTAGCTTAAATTTAACATAAAAGGTAGGATGTTACAAATTTTAGCTTTCTCAAAGGGTAGTCATCTCCCGACCATAGACCGGCCTTTAGCTGGCTTGACAAGCATGTACGGCTATGCTATTTTCGAGCCAAGTTTTGATAATTGTTAAAGCTCAGTTCACCACAAACAAGGTTGTTGGGAAAGGTACAGGGTACAAACGCTTGAGAAAGCATTTAAAGCTATGGGTCGGGCTTGTTATAAGCGCGGTAGCGGTCTGGTTCGCCCTTAGCGGTATAAATTTTGGCCAGGTCGGCGATTCTTTTAGCCGCCTGAACTGGTGGTGGATACTGGCCTCCCTTATACCCTACTTCCTCAACCTGTTTATGAAAATAACCCGCTGGCAATTACTTTTCAGCCCCAGCCCTAAAATCAGGCTGGGCCGCCTCTGGGCCACTCTCAATATAAGTTACCTTTTTAATACAGTCCTACCGGCCCGGCTCGGCGAAATCGTCCGGGCCTACGCGCTCAGCCGGAGCGAACGCATCTCGCCTGTGCGGGTGCTTTCGACCATCTTCCTGGAAAAAATCATGGACGTTATGACCATGTTTATTTTCCTGATTTTCCTCTTGCCTTTCCTGAGCCTGGGCGACGATATTAAACAGGCGGCCTTTATCACGGGCGGCCTGGTAGTGGTGGCTTTCCTGGTCTGTATGCTGATGGCGGCTTTTCGCAAACAGTCCGAAGCGCTGGTCCGCTGGGTGCTGCGTATCGTGCCGAGCCGTTTCCGCGAACCTATCTTTGGCCTGGTGCGCGAAGTGCTGGACGTGTTGGGTATCCTGCTCGACTTCAAACTGAGCCTGAACCTGTGGGCCCAATCGGTGGTCCTGTGGCTGATGATAGTCGTGAACTACATGTTCGTCGCCTTCGCCCTCAATATCCCCCTGAAATTCGAACTGGGGATGGTCCTGCTGATTGCACTCAACCTGGGAATGGTAGTGCCGTCGGCTCCCGGCTATATCGGTGTTTTTGAAGCGCTCGTAAAGGTGTCGCTCCTACCCTTCTTCCCCGGCCAGGAGTCCATGCTGGTTAGCCTGGGATTACTCTTGCACATCACCGGCTATCTGCCGGTGATTATCCTGGGAGCCTATTACACCTGGGCCGAGGGTCTTTCCTTTGGTAAAGTGCCTGCTACCCCCTCGGTAGAAGAAATAAGCGCCGAAGCAGCCTCACATCACCCGGTAGAAGCCGAACCTACGGTTTCTACCAAAAAGTAAATCCAGACAGGGCCAAAAACCAGGAAACACCTTGCCTTGAACTGACTTGCCAGCGCTTGCTATAACAATTCTTAAAATTGACTACAACCCGGTACGGTCAAATGTTGTCGTTGGGTTAAGAGACCATGGAAAACTCACAGGAATATATAGACACCCTTTCTGTCATAATACCTGTTTACAAAAGCAGCAACATACTCGGTGAATTAATCACCCGTCTGACAAAAGTTCTTGGCCATTACACCTATGAAATTATCCTGGTTAATGATGGTAGCCCCGACAATAGCTGGCATACCATAAACGAACTGACCCGCCTCTATCCGAACATCACCGGTATTGATTTAATGCGCAATTACGGGCAGCACAACGCCCTGTTATGTGGTATCCGCAACGCCAGGTATGACGTTATAGTAACGTTGGACGACGACCTGCAGCACCCACCCGAAGAAATCCCCAAACTCCTGACAAAACTGGCCGAAGGTTATGACGTCGTTTACGGCACCCCTGTTGATGATAAACACAGCTTCTGGCGAAAACGCGCTTCCCAGATTACGAAATGGGCCTTACAGGGGGCGATGGGCGCCGAAACGGCCCGCAAGGTCTCGGCTTTTAGAGCTTTTCGGACCCGGCTCCGGGAGGCTTTTGTAAACTACCAGAGCCCTTTTTTATCTATAGATGTGCTTTTGACCTGGGGAACCACCCGTTTTAGCAGCGTCCGGGTCAGCCACGCCCCCAGGGCCTCCGGTGTCTCCAACTACAACTTTCGCAAACTGGTAAGACACGCTTTCGATATGATGACCGGTTTTAGCACCTGGCCGCTCCAACTTGCCAGCCTTATCGGGTTTAGTTTTACTCTATTTGGCATAATCGTTTTTCTATACGTGATTGCGGTCTTTTTTATCCGGGGCGGTAGCGTACCGGGCTTTCCTTTCCTGGCCTCAATTATTGCGATATTTTCCGGGGCCCAGATGTTTGCTATCGGTATTATTGGGGAATACCTGGCCCGAATGCATTTCCGCTCGATGGAGAAACCGACCTATACCGTGCGAGAAAAGACCGCTGCCGCCAAAACTCCGCGAGAAGAACCGGAGTTGAGCGACCTGAACGAGCCCTGGGCGAAACTGAATAAATAGCTAACAACAGGTCGCTAAACCCGGCCAGGCGAAATGCACCTGGCAGCGAGAAACCTTGAAAGGATAGTGATGCCGCAGGCGGTTATTTCCACAGAAGCGCACGACAGTTATGACCCGTTCTACTTTTCACCTTTGTTCGCCATTGAGGATAAACACTTCTGGTTCAGGTCGCGCAATAACGACATTGTAACCCTGGTGAAACCGGTTATCGCAAAACTTAACGCTGACTATAAAATCCTGGAAATCGGTTGCGGCACCGGGAATGTCTTAAAGGAGTTGGAAAAGGTTTGTAAACCCGGCTCCCTCTTTGGAATGGACCTCTTTAGCGAGGGGTTAGCTTTTGCCAGGCAGCGGGTGAGTTGCCCCCTGGTGCAGGGAGACTTGCACCGGCCCCCTTTTGCCGCAAATTTCGATGTAATCGGCTTGTTTGACGTTATCGAACACCTGCCGGACGACATCCAGGTCTTACAAGACCTTCGCGCCATGCTAAAGCCGGCGGGAGCCTTACTGTTAACCGTCCCGGCCCATCCCTCGCTCTGGAGCTATTTTGATACGGCCTCCCGCCATTTTCGGCGCTACACCTTAAAGGAGCTTGAGGCTAAACTGATTGAAAGTGGCTACGAAGTAGAATATCTCAGCCAGTATATGGCTATCTTGTTCCCGGCGGTCTGGCTGGGTCGCCGCCTTTCCGGCTTACTCAGCCGTCTGCGAAAGCACCCGGACCCGGCAAAACAAACCCGCAAGCTCATGGAGACCGAATTGCGGATAATTCCGGGACTGAATAAGTTGCTCTTTCTGGCGCTTTCCTGGGAGAAATTTTTACTAAAACGCCACCTTCGCCTGCCCATCGGTACTTCGCTAATAGTGGTGGCCCGGACCAGGAAACTGGTAAACTGGACCCCTGAAAACTAAAGACCCAACCCTTAAGAGAAAATGACTGACTATAAAATCCCTTTTAACTTTCCGGCTGTAGTAGGTAACGAGAAAAAATATGTGGCCCAGGCAATGGCGAGCGGTCATCTCTCCGGTGACGGACCTTTCACCAAACGCTGCCACGCTTTTCTCGAAGGAGAGCTTGGTATCCCCAGGGCGCTACTGACCACCTCCTGCACTCACGCCCTCGAAATGGCCGCCCTGCTCCTCGATATTAAACCGGGCGACGAGGTAATTGTCCCATCTTTTACCTTTGTATCGACCATTAACGCCTTTGTGCTGCGAGGCGCCCACCCGGTCTTCATAGATATTCGGCCCGATACCCTTAACCTGGATGAAACCAAACTCGAAAGAGCAATCACGCTCCGCACCAGGGCGATTGTTCCGGTCCACTATGCCGGGGTCGGTTGCGAGATGGACACCATCATGGAAATCGCCAACCGGCACAGAATTGCGGTAGTGGAAGATAATGCGCACGGTCTTTTTGGCAAATATAAGGGCAAGTTACTTGGCACTTTTGGCTGCCTGGCAACCCAGAGCTTTCACGAAACCAAGAATTTTAGCTGTGGCGAGGGTGGGGCGCTTTTAATCAATGACCCGCAATATATCGAGCGGGCCGAAATCATCCGGGAGAAGGGGACCAACCGCAGCCGGTTCTTCCGGGGCCAGATTGATAAATATAGCTGGGTGGACATCGGTTCGAGCTATCTGCCCTCGGAAATGCTGGCCGCCTGCTTGCTAGGCCAGCTTGAAGCCAAAGACTATATCCAGACCCGGCGGCAAGAAATCTGGGAGACCTATTACACTAAACTACAAAATTGGGCCGCCTCGCACGAGGTGACACTGCCGACCGTACCCGGACATTGCGACCAGGCTTACCACATGTTCTATATGCTTTTCCCGTCGCTTGCTAAAAGGCAAGCCTTTATCCTGTACCTGAAAGAACAGGGGATTTTAAGCGTCTTTCACTATCTACCGCTCCATTTGTCCGACCTGGGACGCCGCTTTGGCGGCAAAGAGGGCGATTGCCCGGTTACGGAAGATGTAAGCGACCGTTTAGTCCGTCTGCCTTTCTACAACAAGCTTTCTAAAGCCCAGCAAACAACGGTAATTCAGGCGATTACCCGGTTCTCTTAGCTTAAGGTGTAGAGGTAACATGGAAAATATCCAGGTAGAAAAACTGGAAAACCCAGGGACGCAGCTAACATATAGCTTTAACCTGCCACGCTTTCGGGCCGTTCTCAGGGTGTTAAAACGCCTATACCCTGCCCTTATGATAGCCCTGGCCCTGCTGCCCCTGCTCAATACCGTTATCTTCCTGGCTACAACCGGGGATAATGTTTTAAGCGCCGATTATGTTTTTTATGTAAACACGATAACCCGCATTGCGGAAGGAACCTATGACTGGCTATATTTCCCGCGTGATAGTTTTGTAAACACCCATTTCCTCCTCTTTCCCCTCTTTTTAGAAGTGGTCCTGGCCCTGCTAACTCACTGGAATACCTATTTTACTATTTTTACCGGGGTCGGCATGGCGGTGGTCAAGGTAATCTTACTCTGGGACGCCTGTAATATAGTGAATAACGGCAAAAAAACCTGGTTTCTGCTGCCCCTCTTATCGGCTTTATCTTTTGGCGGCTCGGCCATAGATGTCTTCACGTTCGGGCAGACCAGTGTAACCTGGGGTTTTTGCTTTTTAGGCTTCTCATTTGGTATCTGGTGCCTGGTAAAAATAGAACGAGACTGGCTGACCAGTTTATTAATCGGGCTGGCCGGGATAGTCTCTTGCTGGTCCGGGGCGATCGGTTTTTTGGTATGGCCCGCTTTTTTTGTGATGATGGTGGTCCTAGGCAAGCGCAAGTGGTGGCAATACGCCGCTTTATTCGGCGCGGCGGGCGTTAGTGGGATACCTTACGTTTACTTTCTGATAATAAACCCGGGTCCCAACAAAGCAGCTACCTCGATCGCAAACGCCAACTTCAAATATAACATTTTTGCGACTACCTACGGCTGGCCTTTTTCTAACGGCATCGGGATTAACGTTTTCCCTTACGCGAACGATCCGGCCTTCTGGGCTGGCACCTTCGGTTTAATCGCCGGTCTTTTTGCGATTTTCTTCTACCTGTTAAACTGGAATACCCCGGTGCGCAGACAGTCAGCCCCGGCCTTCGCCTTACTCACTTTTGGTATTCTAAGCCCGTTCGAAATCCTAACTTTCCGGGAATTCATCGGTCCGTGGTACAACCAGCAACTGTTAGTCTACTGGATTGGGCTGGTAATGCTGGCCTATGTCTTGTGGAATAACCGGAAGACCGCGCCCGCCACTTTTGGTTGGATTAAAGGCCGTGTCCGGGTCACGCTCGAAAGATGGCTGCCTACGGCCCTGGCAACCTGGGCGATCGGACTTCTTTTAATAGTGGGGTTCCTCTACGTTACCACCCAGCTTACCTTCGACGATAAAACGATGTTTTTACGGTTGCGCTCCCCGGCAGCCGCCTCCTGCATACGCGAGTATAAAGTCGCTTCCGAAATTTGCGAAGCAACTCTTTACAATGGTTATTTTGCCAGGCCGGTTTCGCTCCTGGCCGCTCCGCTTGAGAAAAATTATATGTCGGTCTTTGCCCCCGACCAGCAGTGGAGTTTGCAGGGCGACTTTATTATCAACGGAAAAGTTACGGTCGAACAGAATCCGAATTATATCTATAAATATTGGCTGGAAAATGTCGTAACCGAACCGCTTCCGTGGCTGCCCATCGCCAGCCAACCGCCTACCCAGGGGGTCTACTGGACCAGCGATGCCGGGGAAACCATGTTGCCCTGGTCCCATTTCAAACATCTCAACCTATTCATGCAATCGCCCAACGCGGTCACCTGGCACCTCACTTTACCCGGCAACCTGAACGAGGCCAATTTTGTAACGGCGGTAACCCTCAGCGATATTAAACCGATCATAAATGCCTCGGATGGGGCGACCTTCCAGATATACGTCCAGGAAAAGGGCCAGCCTGATAAACTGGTCGCCAGTAAATACGTGCCGCCCACCGAACATAGCTGGCAACCAATCTCCTTTTCCTTAAAAGAGTACGCCGGTAAATCAATTTCTTTGCGCCTGACCTCGGATTTTGGAAAAAGTCTTTACGGCGATTCGGGGTTGTTCCAGTACCCGCATATTGACCTCAAACTCGGCCCTGGCGGAATGAAGCCAGTCCCGGCGGAGGACCTGACCCCGTATATTCCGCAGCCGTCCCCAACCGATTTAGTCCTAAATACCCAGAATACAAACCTGTGGAAACCGGCCAATACCGTGCCTGCCAGCGCCCCAGGGGACAGCATGGCAAAATGGGAAGGGCAAAATCCGAATTCAATTACCTATACAAAACCCTTCAACGCCTGCCTTTCGGACTATTCCCAGCTTTATTTAAGGATGGGTGTAGATATGAAAGGTACCGTCAACAGGGTAGTCCGCCTTTTTTACAGGCTTAACGGGAATATCAGTTTTCAACCAGAACCGGTTATTTTGCCCCTTGCACTGGATGGCGACCTGCATAATTACTTTTACGACCTGAAATTACTCTCCCTGGACCCCAAATTGTGCCTGACCGGACTGAATATCCAGGTGCTGGATTTGGGAACGCAGCAGCCTGTAAAGCTCAACTTTCAACTGGCCGATGTCCGGTTTATCAGGAGTCCGCAGGCCCCCCCGTCCCCCCCATCACCGTCCTCCACTTTAACACCACCGGGCCTGGACAGGTCCCTGCCACCCTTTATCACGGTAGACGGCAAAACTCTTACCCAGGCTCAGCTAACGGTTACCACACAGCAACCCCAATTCATGACGGGAACCGACGCGAACTGGCTGGACCCCCAGCCTGAGTATCCCAAATATTGGCCGGTAACCTCCGGAGCGCAAATCTTTTTGTACAGTTCTGTGCCACAAAAGGTCCAGTTCCAACTGACACCGGTCGGTTTTATGGCAAATCCAAAGGCTCCCAACGGGCAAGGAACCCAGGGAACTCTCCAGTTGGTCCTGAACAAGACGCCCCTTCAGGAGAAACCCTTAACCGTAAATACGCCCTATACCATAGATATTGATTTACAGGCCGGTTGGAATACCATCCAGCTTAATTATAAGGAAGGGTTTTACCGCCCGGCGGCCTACGACCCGGCCAGTACCAACCAGAACCAGTGGTCGTTCATGATTTCCGGCATCAATCTAAAAACTGCCCAACCGGGAACTTCGCGAGTTGAAGGGATAGAATATTAAACTATGACCGAGGCTGAAAAGACGAGAATTGTAACGCTGTCGCCGCTGGACGAGGAACGCTTTGGTATCAAGTCGGCCAGGGCCACCATAAACACAGCCGCAGATTTTCCCGAAGTGCTGGAATTTTGCCGGGCCGAAGGTGTCGTTTTCCTGATAGCCCGTTGTCCTACGGGTAATTCTGAAACCGTTCACCTGATGGAGCAAAACGGGTTCAAGCTCATGGATACGCTCGTATATTATGACCGGGACCTAACAAATACCCCGCTGCCCCCCGTTCCAAATAATATTACGGTTGGAACGTTAAGGGCGGGCGAAGAACGCGAAGTGGAAAAGGTAGCCGCGAAAGCTTTTCAAAATTTCGTAGGGCATTATCATACCGACCCCAGGCTCGATAAACGCAAAGCCGACGAGGTTTATTCCTCCTGGGCCATGCGCTGCTGCGCCTCGCGGAAAGTGGCCGAAGTTGTCATCATAGCAAAATACGATGGAAAGATAGTTGGGTTTTACGCCCTCAAACTTACCCCCGACCGGGTCGTGGAAGGGGTCCTGGCGGGTGTCGACCCTTCCGCCCAGGGACTAAAAGTTGGCCGGGCCTTAATAACTGGCGGGCTGGAATGGGGCCTGGCAGCAGGCGCACCCGGGATGAGTATTGCTACCCAGCTTATTAACACTAAAATGCAAAGGGTCTTGCTAAATCTCAGATTTGAACCGGTAGCGAGTTTTTACACCTTTCACAAATGGTTCGACGAATAATCGGTCGAAAAGAGCAGGGGAACCCAGTTGATTTTCCGGGAGAAGGGCGAACTAGAAAGACTTATGCTAAACTCCTGGCAATAAGAATATGCCGGTTGCCTGAACTTTGGAATTCGATTTGGTTCAAGGAAGAACAGGAGGACAATGCTAATGAGCGTGAGCAATCGAATCTTAAACCTGTTGTTTAAGATGCCCAAACCGACCAATCCTAACCCAACCGTTGAACGGGATGTAAAAATACTGATGCCGGACGGGGCCGTGCTGCTGGCCGACCTCTACCGACCGCGCCAAGGATCAAACTACCCGACCGTCCTTATTCGCACCCCTTATGGCCGCCATGGGTTGCTGCCCACCCTTTTCCCGCTCCCCTTTGCCGAGAATGGCTACAACGTCCTCTACCAGAGCACTCGCGGGACTGCCGGGTCGGGAGGCGATTTTGTCTACGCCCGTGACGAACACGCGGACGGCCTGGCTACAATTGAGTGGATTAAGAAACAGGATTGGTTCAACGGCCAACTGGTGACTGCCGGGGCCAGCTATCTCGGCTTTGTGCAGTGGGCGGTGGCGGCCTTTGCCGGACCGGAGCTAAAAGCGATTGCGCCCTTCGTTACGACTTCGGACTTTAACACCTTCCGGTTCCAGGGCGGCACCGTTACCCTCGAAACAATGTTAGCCTGGTCCACCCAGATGACCGAGTTTGCGAAGACCGGGCAGAAGCTTTCCGATTTGTTGAAACAGGGCAAACGGCGAAAAGTCCTGGACAAAGCCTACAACCACCTGCCGCTCAAAGAGGCCGACCGCGAGGTGGTAGGCAAACCCTCCCAGACCTTCCAGGACGTTTTGGCGCACGGTATCGAGGACGAATACTGGAAACCGGTAGATTACAGTGACAGCGTTAAAGATGTGACGGTGCCGGTCAGCCTGGCGGCAGGCTGGTACGACTTGTTCCTCTACTGGCAATTGCAGGATTATAGGCGGCTCCGCGAGGCCGGAAAACAACCCTATCTTTTAATCGGCCCCTGGTTTCACGGCCAGCCCTCCAGTTTTAGCGTGGTCGCTAAAGAAAACCTGGACTGGTTCGACGCGCACGTCAAAGGCAAAACCGAGGTCTTACGCAAAGACCCGGTCCGGCTTTTCGTGATGGGCGCGAACAAATGGCGCGATTTTGCCGATTGGCCGCCCTCGTCCCGTTCTGAGAAATGGTATCTTCAGCCGGAAGGGGGCCTTTCCACCGAAACCCCGCCGCCCTCGGAGCCGGACCGCTACCGCTACAACCCGGCGGACCCGACCCCGGCGGTGGGCGGCAACTCGCTGGGGGTCTATATGGGCCCCAAAGACAACCGCGAGTTGGAGGCTCGCAGCGACGTGCTGGTCTATAGCAGCGCTCCCCTTAAAAAAGACCTGGAAGTAATCGGCCCGGTTAAAGCCGAATTGTATGTGCGGTCGAGCCTGGAATATACCGATTTCTTCGCCCGGTTATGCGTCGTGGAGAAATCGGGCAAATCGGTGAATTTGTGTGACGGCATTATCCGGCTGGAACCGGGTAGCAAGCAGGCTACACCCCAGGAAGACGGTTCACTGTGTGTTAACCTGGAATTATGGCCGACGGCCAACCGTTTCAAAAGGGGCCAGCGGGTCCGGCTGCAAGTGTCGAGCGGAGCGCATCCTCGTTTTCCGCGCAATCCCGGTAGCGGCGAACCGCTGGGTGAGGAAACCACCCTGAAACTGGCCGACCAGACCATTTATCATGACCCGGCCCACCCTTCGGCGGTAATTTTGCCGGTGGTTGATGCCTGAAACCAGGGTTTTCTAGATTTCTGGCTTTTTAGGTTTGTCTCTTAATACTTGGTGTCTTATAAGGTATTACTCTTTTTAGGGGATATGTCTCTTTAACTCAACCTTGACTTGCTTATCTGCCGGAGAATCTGGCCTGACTGAGGTATAATGCCGTCCATGAATAGCGAAATCACATCCCAAACCCAGCCGGACGAAAACACCGGGCAGGCCGTCCGGGAATGGCTGACCCGCTTCGAACCCCAGGTCCCACTCATCCTGATACCTGTCTTCGAAGCCTACGACGACACCCTGGACTGCCTGAAAAGCCTTTTCGAGCATACCCCGGCCGAGGTCCCCATCCTGCTTATTGACGACGGCAGCACCGACCCGCGTATTTCGCAATATTTTGAGCCGCTATCTTTTAAGGACCGCTTTGCCTACCTGCGCAAGACGACCAACAAGGGGTTTGTTGACAGCGTAAATTTGGGTTTTGGACTGGCCGCCGGGGATGTAGTGATTATCAATAGCGACGTGGTCGTACCGCCGCGCTGGCTGGAACGGCTCCGGGCTGCCGCTTACTCCGGCTCGACCGTCGCCACGGCTACCCCGCTCACCAACCACGGCGGGATAATTTCGGTGCCCTACCGCAACCAGCCTACCGGCGAGCTACCGGACGGGTTTTCGCTGGAAACAATTGACCAGAAAATCGAGGAAAGCTCCTTAAAACTCTATCCACCCCTACCGGCGGCAGTCGGCCACTGCACCTATTTCAAACGGATGGCGCTCGACCTTTTGGACGGCTTTGACCCGGTTTTCGCGCCGGGTTATGGTGAAGAAGTAGATTTCTCCCAGCGGGCCATCCTGCTAGGGCTGACCAACGTGCTGGCCGACGACCTCTTTGTCTATCATAAGGGGTCGCGCTCCTTTAATAACCAGGCAGCCCGCCAGCGACTGCGCGACGAACACGACGCCATTATCGAAAAACGCTACCCCTGGTATCTCGCTTCCGTAGGCGAAGCCATGGGCGATACGGATGCCCCGCTCGGCCTGGCTCTCGACCGGGCGCGGGCTGCCATCCTCGGCTACAAGATAGCCATAGACGTGACCTGCCTGGACGCCACCCACAATGGCACCCAGCAGGCTACCCTGGAACTGGTGCGGGCGCTGGCCCAGGCCAAAGCCCAGCGCCAGGACGACCGGACCAGCCTGACCCTGATAACCCGTGACAATGCGGCGGGAGCGTGTCCCCCGGACATTGCCAGACTGGTAAACGAGGTCATAACTGTCACGGAATTAAAGAAACGGCCCCAGCCCGCTTTCGACCTGTTCCACCGTCCTTTCCAGGTTTACGCGCTGGAAGACCTCGAACTCTTACAGCAAACTTCCGCCCGTTTTGTCATAACTCAGCTCGACTCGCTGGCTTACACTGTCCCGGCCTATGCCCCCGACCCCGATTGGTGGGACAAGGTGCGCCGGTTTACCCGCCTGGCTTTTGGGACCGCCGATGGCCTTATCTTTATCAGCGAGGAAGCCCGCCGAGAAGCCGCCCGGCAGGGCCTGGAAGTGACCCCGGACCGGAGTTGCGTGACCTATGTAGGGGTCGAACCACGTCCCGAACCGTTACCGGCCCAACCGTCTGCCGAGATGGAGCGGTTAACCGGGAAACCTTTCCTTTTGATGCTGGGCGCAAACTTCCGCCACAAAAACCGCCTGTTTGGGCTGCGTCTCTTTACAAAGCTGTTGGAGAGTTACAACTGGGAGGGAAACCTGGTCCTGGCCGGACCGGACAAAGCGAAGGGTGGCTCCGCTGCGGCAGAAACCGAGGAATTAAAGCAAAACCCCCGGCTAGCCGACCGGGTAATAGACCTGGGACCGGTGTCTGAAAACGAAAAACAGTGGTTATTAGAAAATGCCGCCCTCTTAATCTATCCCTCGATTGTAGAGGGCTTTGGGATGGTCCCCTTCGAGGCGGCCTGGGTCAACACCCCGGCCCTGACCGGACGCATCTCCGCGTTGGGTGAGGTCTTAGGAGAGGGTGTTATTTACCTTGAGTCGTTTGAACCGGGGGAGGCAGCCGATGTCACCTGGCAATTATTGACCGACCCCAAACTGGCCCGGCAACAGATAGCCGCTATTCGGGCACAGGCCAAGAAATTTAGTTGGGAGAAAGTTGGCGAAAAGACCTGGGAATTCTACCGGCAAATCCTGGGGAAAGCACCGCATCTATCAAAGACAATTAACCGGCAGCTCGCCCAATATACCCATCTCGAAAACGAACACCATAAATTACAGGTATGGTCGGCAGAATTAAACCAGCAACTGGTGGCGCAAGGCCAGAAACGGCTGGCACCCAGGCTGAAAAAGTGGCTTACCCGCAAATAACTAAAACCAGCACACAATTTGCTGGCTACCCGGAAACTGAGTTCAAAATTAGCTGGTTAAAATTTAGAGTATAGTTTATAATTAGATATAAGTAACTTTGTCGTTTGCTCGTGGATTCTTTAATATAGGAATAAGCTTTATATCTAAAGATTATACTGACAGGTTGTTATGTATTACAATTCTCCCCCTGTGAGTTTCTTTAATAGGACTTTGCTTGAAACACTCTCTTTGAGGTAGTTTAACACCTTACGCTGCCTTTTCCAGGCTCAAAGCGAAAACCGTGTTCTAGAAAAATACGGGTCAGTTTTCCTTTGGAAACTTTTGAAAACTAAACGGTACCTGTAGAGCAATAACCACAGCACCTGATGCCCCTGCCATGCTTTGCTTGAAACCTGTTATGGATACTAACTAGATGGCAATAACACAAATAGAGACTGTACCGGGAAGTACCGAGGCTAAACCAAGAGAAAATCTAGGTTTTATAGAGTTACTCAGGGGCGTGGCCGCCCTTCTGGTAGTATGGGACCACCTGATAGGGGCTTATACCACCAATCACGGCATAGACTTCACACCGGTTAATATAGTGCGCGATTATATAACGAAGCCCCTGGCTATAATCCAGGATTTCGGCTTCCTGGCGGTAGTCCTCTTTTTTGTAATCAGCGGGTTTATCATTTCCCACATAGCCCAACGGGAAAGTCACCTTGAATTTGCCATTAAACGCCTCTTCAGGATTTATCCACCTTTTATAATCTCGATTGTCATTACGGTTGCGGCTAATTTCGGCTATCAATATCTTACTGGAGAAAAATCACCGATTACGAGTTATTCCTCCCTGGACTATCTGAGAGCTATGACCCTGGTCAACTGGGTATTGACCCCTCAAAATCCTATATCGGGGGTAGCCTGGACCTTAGTGATTGAGGTATTATTTTATATAATGTCGCTGGCCTTTTTAAGGTTGGTTCAAAAACGCCCGGTAATCGCCAACGTGGGAATGGCGGGGCTTTGCCTGGTTATAATCCTTGTATCCCATAACCTTGGGGCTAATTTCTTTTTGTTTGCGGTTTCGGTTTCCTATATTCCATTCTTGCTGAGCGGTCAGGCGCTATATTTCTTGTGGGCCAGGAAAGTCAACTTTAAAGTTTATGCGTTATTGTTTATAATAGATTATCTAGTTTTAATTCAGGGCATTAGAAACATAAATAATCAGTTCTACCCGGAAACAAACTCGTATGGCGTTTCTTTTATCTATGTGTATCTATTCTTTGTAATCTGTGTTTGCCTGGAGAGGTATCTTAAAATTCCAGTCCTTTTTAAATTTTACTCTAAAATTAGCTACTCAATTTATCTTTATCATGGGGCAATAGGGATATTAACCTTAAATTTACTATACAAACGGATTGGATTCGTACCGGCCCTTGTCATAGCGTGCGCCCTGGTAACTCTTGTCAGTTATATTTCGTGGCGCTTTATCGAAAAACCCTCTCAGAAATGGGCCCGGATTTTAGCCAGGCGGTTTAAGCTAAAAGTTTGATAACACTTTGGAGGATTTTGGAAACCGGAGGTAAGGAAATCACCATAAGACCCGGCCAGGACGGTGGTGAGAGAGCGTGAGTGGTAAGAACGAATCTGGTAAGCTACCGTTACGCCTCTGCAATAATGAAGTAAGGTAAGCAGCTCTTAGAAATAGGTTATGGATAAAATCGAAAAACAACAGCTCAACCAAAGCATCAAAACCGAAGAAGAAGAATCTATATCCGCCAAGAAATCTACCTTCCTGGACCCAAGACTTAAACAGGGTTATTCTTTCCTTCTAAAATTCTTAACACCCCTAAAAAAATTTATAATTTCCTATCTAAAAGCTTTAACGATAATAACCTGGATGGTGGTTACCATTATCGAGGTTATTACTGTCACTCAACCCATAAACCCCCAGGATAAAACAATCAGCCTGGATGCTTCCTGGATTATCGGTCTACCGGCCCAATTGCAAAATGGTGCCTGGAGCGGGCGCGATTTTTACTTCACCTATGGCCCTTTGTGGCAGGTTATAACGCTAATCGGCTCCAATTTTAGTAACAGCACCACTATTGACGGAAGCCCCACCATAAACCTGGCTATCTCCATCCTGGAAATAGGTTTGATCGGCCTGAGTGTAGCTTTAATCCGCCAGCTAAATGCCCGGCATACATTCATTCTGCTGGCGGTTATTTTTGTGCTAAACTTTCAGGGGAATATGCTGTTTGCCCGCCCCATGTCAACCGTAGTCTGTATTCTGTTGGTCCAGAGATGTCTGGCCTCGCCCTCGCCTAGAAACCGGGTAATCTGGGCAGTCTCCGGTGGCCTCGCCTTTATGCTGGCCCAACTGATTTCCGCCGACCTGGGCGTCTATACGGTATTGGGGGCAATTGCAGCGCTGCTATTCTTTACTGTGGCCAGTTTTTTCAAAGAGCGTTTGCACCGGCCCGACCTGTTAACCCCACGTATTTATTTGACTACTCTGGGGATAGTGGTAGGGACTTACCTGGCTGCAAATATTTTAACAAGTCTTGTATTTAGCCTGACTTCATCAAATTACCAGGGATTTTTCGACTACCAGATTTACAACTACGAAATCATTCGCGGTTACAGCTATACCATGGGCGGTACGGTATGGCAATTATCTGCTATCACTACAATAGCCCTAATCGCAACCGTAATTTTTGTGCTTTGCCTGATTGGTTTTAGTTTTACCAGGATAGGCGTTGCCGATATTTATTTGCTGATATGTCTGGCCGCTAGCGGGCTATTCCAGCTAAAGGGTATCACCGTTCGAAGCGACCTTGGGCACATCATGCTTGGGACGCTGCCCCTTGTCTTTTTATTCATGATTATCGGGCTCATTGGTAAAGAGCGAGGCTGGTACAGGCATTTTATCTTTAAAGGCGCCTGGTTTGTGCTGGCCTTTTTCTTATTGGCCGGCTGGCCCAGTGCAACCCTCAGGACCATTACTCAAGTAGGCTCGGTGGTAGACGGCACTATTTCTCTTTCAGGGCAAATCCAAAAATTAACCACCGGCCACTTGCCTATCAGTAATGTGATACCGGCGGGGCTCGACAAGGCTATAGACCCCACCAAAGCTATCCTCAGCTTTCCCCAGGATACTTTCATCCCGATAGCCCTGAATAAAAAAATGGTCGGACCCGTCCACCAGGCCTATTCCGCCTTTACCCCGGCCTTGCAGCAAAAGTATGTGAGCGACCTGCAACGTCTGAAAAATACCTTCGAAGTTGTTTACGGGCTGGATTCGTTATCGGCGTCAGCGCTTGAGAACGTCCAACAGGTAACGCGGGTGCCGATCATTTTTGAATATCTTTATCGCAATTACACTCTCAAAACCCCGCAGGTTTTTGATGGAAAATATGTCTTGCTCAAGCCGCGACCAACCCCTAACGACTTTGTAGCAACCGATATACCTTTCGAGGTTACAAAGCCCTGGGACGGTAAACTAGAGACCATACGCCTTACCAAACCGGCAACCTGTAGCATGTTGCGCGTGACACCAAAGATTAACTATCCTATTTTAAGCCTGATAGGCCGCCCTACCCAGTTAAATGTGAAAATCTGGCGAGGCGGGAAAATCACCCAGCAAACCTCGCTGGTTACAATCGAACCAGGAAAACCTTTTTCGACGTATTTGAGCCTGATTGACCCGGACAAGTTTTACCAGATTTTCGCAACTTCCCAACCGGTCCAGACCAAAGAAGTGGACAGCTTACAGTTTCAGCCGTTAAGCGATGTTTTCTTGAGTATGGCGCCTTCGTCCGTTGATATTAGCAAAATAGAATGTATAACCTTTAAATAGCGAAATGAATTTTAACTACAAACAGATTCTAATAACCGGTGGAGCAGGCTTTGTAGGTTCTAACCTGGCAATGTGGTATAAGGCCGCTCATCCGGGCATAGAGGTCACCGTAGCCGATAATTTAAAACGGCGTGGCTCTGAGCTAAATCTCCCGCGTTTGCGCCAGGCCGGTATCAAGTTTGTTCACGCCGATATACGCAACCCGGAAGACTTAAGCTTTGGCAACCAGACCTTTGACCTGGTCCTGGAATGTTCGGCGGAACCTTCGGTCCTCGCCAGTTACACCGAGGGTCCGACCTACGTCATAAATACAAACCTCACTGGTACAATAAACTGCCTGGAACTGGCCCGGCGTCACCAGGCCGATTTTGTCTTTCTCTCGACCAGCCGGGTTTATCCTGTAAAGAATCTAAACCGGGTAAAAGTCAAAGAAACTCCTGACAGGTTCGTTATCGAACCCGACCAGGAGATATTAGGGGTGTCTACTGCCGGTATAGCCGAGAATTTTCCCCTGGAAGGTTCGCGTTCACTTTACGGGGCGACCAAACTCTGTTCCGAACTGGTGATAGCCGAATACGGCGATATGTACGGCCTCCGCTACGTAATAAACCGTTGCGGTGTCCTTACCGGCCCCTGGCAGATGGGCAAATCCGACCAGGGCGTCTTCGCCCTTTGGCTGGCCCGTCACTACTTCAAACGTGAATTGAGCTATATCGGGTGGGGCGGGCGGGGCCAGCAAGTGCGGGACTTACTGCATATTGACGACCTGGCCCGGCTACTGGATGTGCAACTGGCTTCTTTTGATAAGGTAGCGGGTCAAATTTACAACGTGGGCGGCGGCGAAGCTTCCAGCCTATCATTACTGGAAACTACCAGGCTTTGCCAGGAGATTACCGGGAACAAAATCCCTATCAAATCCGACCCTGAAAATCGTCCCTCCGACCTGCGGCTTTATATAACGGATAATAGCCGGGTCACCGCCGCTACCGGTTGGGCGCCGGTTTACAGCCCTCTGCAAACCCTGGAAAGCATTTACCAGTGGATCCGGGATAACGAACCGCTGGTAGCCCCTTTATGGGCTAATTAGTTGGTCAGGTAAGACAATAAGACTAGAAAAGAGTAAATTCTAAATTATGAGCGTGGCAATAGTAACAGGTTCAGGTGGACTAATCGGCTCCGAGACAGTCAGGTCTCTTTGCGATAAAGGCTTTGAAGTGGCCGGTATTGATAACGATATGCGCCGGACCTTTTTTGGCGCGGAAGCCTCGACCAGTTGGAACCAGCACGACCTTGAAAAGAATTATCCCAACAACTACAAACACCACAACCTCGATATACGGGACCAGTCAGGTATCTTTAGCATCTTTGAAAAATATGGGACGGCCATCGAACTGGTGGTCCATACCGCGGCCCAACCCTCTCACGACTGGGCGGTCAAGGAACCTTTTACCGATTTCACGGTCAACGCCAACGGCACCCTGACCATGCTGGAAGCGACCCGTAAATACTGCCCCAACGCAGTATTTATCTTTACTTCTACCAACAAAGTCTACGGCGATACCCCGAACACACTCCCCCTGGTCGAGCTTGAAACCCGCTGGGAAATCGACCCGGCCCACCCCTTTTACCAGGGTATTGACGAATCTATGAGTATTGATACCTCGCTGCATTCGTTATTCGGGGCTTCCAAAGTCGCGGCAGACGTGATGGTCCAGGAATATGGCCGTTATTTCGGAATGCGGACGGTCTGCTTCCGGGGCGGGTGTCTGACCGGACCCAACCACTCCGGTACGGCCTTACACGGCTTTCTCTCTTACCTGATGAAGTGCGTTTACCTGAATAAGCCTTATACTATCTACGGCTACAAAGGTAAGCAGGTGCGTGATAACATCCACAGCGCCGACCTGGTGGCCGCCTTCTTCGAGTTTTACAAGGCTCCCCCGGCAGGCGGGATGCCCGGCGGCGAGGTTTACAACATGGGCGGTTCGCGCTTTAGCAACTGCTCGATGCTGGAAGCCATCCAGCTTTGCCAGGAAATAACCGGTAAGGAGTTGAGTTATACCTACACCGAGACCAACCGCATCGGTGACCACATCTGGTATATCAGTGATATTAGCAAATTCCAAAAGCACTATCCGCAGTGGCAGCAGAAATACAACGTGCGCCAACTGCTGGAAGATATTTATGTAAAGAACGCCGAACGCTGGTTGGCGACTGAGAAGGCGGTATAAATTGGCAAGTGAAAAACAACTCGAAGAAATCTACCAGCGCCGGTTTTCAGAGGACATTCAATTCCGCCAGCGGATGTGGAAATTGCTCTGCCGGGAATTCTTCCAGAAATATATACCCACGAACAGCACCGTCCTGGAACTGGCCGCAGGTTACTGCGAGTTTATCAATAACATCCAGGCGGGTAGGAAGATTGCCGTTGATTTGAACTCGGAAGTGGTTAATTATGCCGACAAAGACGTGCAGGTTACGGTTACCTCTACGACCAATATGGCGGCTATCCCCGACCATTCGGTTAATATCGCCTTTACCAGCAACTTTTTTGAACACCTGACCCGTGACGAGATTGTCCAGACCATCCGAGAAGTCCGACGCATCCTGGTAAAAGGCGGCCAGTTTCTAGTCTTGCAACCGAATATCCGGTTTTGCCAGCAGGATTATTGGATGTTTTTCGACCATATCACACCTCTCGACGACCGCAGCCTCTCTGAAGCGCTTGAGACAAACGGGTTTAAAATTAAGCAGACCATCGTCCGTTTTCTGCCTTACACGACAAAAAGCCGTCTGCCCAAGGGTCTATTCTTGATCAAGGCCTATTTGAAGATACCATTGGCCTGGCGCTTCCTGGGACAACAGAGCTTTATCGTGGCGCAGGTGACCGACCAGGCTTAAAATATAATCGTTAATTTAGATTAAGTTAGTATCATCCTGAAAAGGAAAATTTATGAGATTATCTATAGTAATTCCGGCCCATAACGAAGAAGAAGTTATTTATAACACCGTATCGGCTTTATGCACTGCCCTGACCAGGGAGAATATCCCTTACGAAATCCTGGTAGTAAACGACCACAGCAGCGACGGTACCGAAAATGTTTTGAACCGGTTGACCCTTGAATATAGCAATGTACGTTGGGTAAGTAATCTCAAACCGGGCGGCTTTGGCTATGCTATCCAGACGGGGTTAGAGGAATTCCAGGGGGACGCGGTCTGTATCGTGATGGCGGACGCTTCGGACGACCCTAAAGACGTGGTGAAATATTACCGGAAGCTCGAAGAAGGCTATGAGTGCGTCTTTGGCACCCGCTTTAACCGGGCCAGCACCGTGGTAGATTATCCGCCTCATAAACTAATCGCCAACCGCGCCGCCAACTGGTTTATAAAGCAACTATTCGGGCTAAAGTATAACGATGTAACCAACGCTTTCAAATGCTACCGGCGGGAAGTTATTGAGGGGATAAGCCCCATTCTGGCCTGTCACTTCAATCTCACGGTGGAAATGCCACTCAAAGCCATCGTGCGCGGTTATTCCTACACGGTCGTGCCGACCAACTGGTATAACCGGACCTATGGTGTCTCAAAGCTCAAGCTAAAGGAAATGGGCAGCCGCTACCTGTTTATAGTCTTATATATCTTCCTTGAAAAACTGCTTTCGCGGGGCGATTACCACCGTTCCAAGGCTCCTCAAAAAGTATCCAAAATAACTTAGAGCAACTCTAAATCTGACGGCCTCTATCCTCTACCTCTAATTACCTATTTCATCAACCTATTTTTGAGGGTGCCTATGGTTTTGCCGACCTGGTTAGTAAGCCGGACGGTAGGATTATTTTGCAGAGTAGCTAAATTCTGATGTTCGGTTTCTAGCTGGTTGGTAAGCTGGGCTACCTGCTCGGTAAGGTACTTGATCTGGCCTAACAGGTCGGTCTGCTGGTCGGTCAGTAGCTGAGTATAGTCGGTAAGTTCCAGGACTCGCTTTGAAAGCTCATCCCTATGTTTAGTCACGTTCCCGATGTGCTCATTAAAACTTTCCTGGGCCAGCAAATATTCCTTATCCTTCTGAGCAACAATGGCGGTAATATATTCCTGGGTTTCCTCCATCTTCTTCTTATAAGCTTCGTAATTTTCATCAAAGCTCGCCTGCATCCTGGTAGCTTCCCTTTTGATATGGGCAAACATGTCGTTGTCAGGCTCAAGATAAACTGAAGGATCGGTCGTTTCAACCTTTACATCCGAGCAAAGGGCGATAAAAAAGGTGGGTTCTTTTGTAACTTCCACCTGCACGCCGAGGTCCGAATGAGATTGGCTGACTACCCGGAAATCTTTAAAGTTCTGGCGATAATCGTATATAAATGACCCACCCATCGGGTTCTGCCCGTAATAGCTGATATTCGAAAAATATTTCTTAAGAAGGGTATCCAATTCCTCGAAATCGAGTTCTTTGACATGATAGGGGTTATGGAAATCCGCGGCTTCGGAATAAATGACACGGTTTGGGCTGGAAATAATCAGAAGGCCATCAGGACGCAGGATACGTTTAATCTCGCTTAACATTTCATCGTGCTTATCGTGATGTTCGATAGTTTCGAAGGAAACCACCACATCAAGGCTATTATCCTCTACCGGGATAGCATCGGCGGAACCTACTTTAAAACTGAGTTTTTTTTTGAACTATAAACTTCGGAAGCATGCTGGACCGAGGTAGAATCAATATCGACACCGATTACCTTTTTTGCTTTAGTAGCCAGGATGGAACTGCCATAACCCTCCCCGGAGGCTATATCCAGGACCTCTTTATCTTTAACGAAATCCAATGAGATGGTATAACGATGTACGTGTTCGAACCTTATTTCACCTTCCAAATCAGGCAAATAGCGTTCCCCGGTATAATCCAATTTAATACTCCTAAAAGGTCGTTTTTGCAAAAATCTGTTTTATCAGTGGTGGAACCCAAATCACCGTAAACAACAGTGGGTAGTTTAGCTAGAATAAGCGAAATAGTCAACCAAGGGACAACTAAAATCCTCTTTTTATAAAATTTTGTTTCTGGCAGGCTTACAAAATTAATCATGGGTAGAGGTAATTTTAATACAGTTAAGCCAGGATTTTTAAAACTAAAAACCTTCTGGCATAACCGGTTTTAATAAAACCAACCAAACCAAAAGGCTTTTATTTTACTCCGAGTAGCTTGCCAGGTTCTCGCAGCGTAGGCCTTCAAGGCCACCAGGTATACCCAGGCTGCCTTTGAAAACTTTATCCCCGGAAAGGCTATTACATGTAATAGCCGAAGACATCCAGGGTAAAGTTGACCGTGTAGGCACCACCACCGCCCTGGGCGACAGCTTTAATCGTACCGGAAGGCGACAGACCAACCGTGTAGTTGTTACCCACGACCGCGCCCGCGCTGTAGTTTACGTTCGAAGTAGTAGGTACACTACCAGCATTACCAGGGTAAAGGGTCATGAAACCGGGACCAGTAGGCTGAATAACCGTGATGTTACCGACAATCGCAGTTGCCCCGCTAGGAATTACCGGGCCACTACCACCAGACGCGCCGTTTACGTTTGTCAGGGTGAAAGTCACAGCAGTATCTTTGGACAGGGCGCCACTACCGCCGAGGTTGGAACGAGTGTCAATGTAACGTTCCGGGGAAGAAAGGGCGTGGAATACACCCGAACTGGTCGAACCGGACACCTGCCGCCAGGTACCTGGCGTACCAGCGGTCACGCAGTAGTAAAGGATACCGGCGCTATCAACATAAAGTTCACCGGCCTGATGTGTGCCAGAAGCAGGAGAGCCCGCGCTACCGCCACCTACCAGGAAAAGCGGAGCCAATCCACCCGAAGCCCGCAGACCGTAACCGGCGTTGCCGCCAACCGCTTCAATAGCGTTGTCAGCCGTTGTTTCGGCCAGTACCGTGTTGGTGGAGCCAACCGAAGCAGCCAGGCCCAGGGCACCGATACCGCCAATACCGGCGATAGCCATTCTCCTGAGCAATTTGCGGCGGCTAGTCGTAGAAACGGGGGCCGGAGCCTCTTCCACGTCCTCATAGGTGGCAACCTGGGAGCGGAGTTGAGTCAGTTCGGCCTGGTATTTATCCAGCTCAGCTTTCATATCGGACATTTGCTGAACGAGTTGCTTATGGTTCATAATAGGAAACCTCCAATGTGTATGAAACAGGGTCACCTGTTTCGGTTCTTCATCAAATTTCGCTGCCTTGAGCGACTAGGATGAAACGAGTTACAATGCTCTTTAATACCTGCCCTGTTCGGTCACGCCTCCCGGCGCAACAGCAAACTACCGTCTTATATACAGACCCTTCACAAATTTTATCTTGCGATAACTAGGCTACGGGTTATGTACACAAAACTACAGGAATTTAGTTTACCAGCCAGGTATTTTCTAACACAAAAAAACAGCAAGCGAGCTGGAGTCAATCTGCTTTTCTTATGTTAAAAGGGAACAATGAAATGTCTCTCATGGAAGAAAATTAATTTCTCCCATTATGGATTATAACATAACTTTTCCCTTTTAATAGGGTTTATATCACTCTTATCAGATATTTTGAGTGGATTATTTGAAAATTTGCTTGCTGAGGTTTATAAAAGGACGCTCTACAAGCATATAAGAAAGGTAACTAACCGGAATAATTATAACGAAGGTTAACACCAGGTAGAGGAAAAGACCAAAAAATTCCGAGTGTAAGCTCCATTTGTCCACCAAGGGCGTGATAACATTGACAAGTACCGGCAGGTGCCAGAGATACAAACTGAATGAAATCACCCCGATAAACCGGACAGCCGGGTGGGACAACAACCGCCAGCAGAGCGAGCCTTTACGCAATGTTTCAAGCAAGAGCGCCCCAAAACTTATTGCCAACAAAGGATTAACTATAAACCAGTTCTGGATACGCGCGTCAATTGCGCTTAACGTATTGGAATTCAAAAAGGCTTGCCCAAGTACCAGGAGAAATGCCACGACACCGGTAATCCTTATAGCAAGGGTATATCCAGGGTCAAAGAGCGAAAACTTTCCGCTTGAAGACGGTACCGCCGACCGGACATAAAAATAACTGCAAATCATCCCGGTGGCGAAAAGGGCCATGTAAGCAAAGGCATAAATTAAGGTCAGATGATTGACAAGGGCAGGTTCTGAATCTTTGGCGCTCGCTTCTAATATACCGGTAATGGGCGAGGATAAAAACCCAACCGCAACCAATAGACCTATCCAAAACCGGGGAGAACGGGACCGGATAGTCAATTGGTAAAGTACAAGACCGATTAAGGGTAACAACAAATAGAACTGGACTTCAGTCGGCATGGTCCAAAAGGGTCCTTGAAAACTACCGATAGTATCAAGGCTCCAATTGTGGAGCAAAAAAACGTGTAAAATGACATCAAGTTTAAAATCTACCACCCCGGCCTTGCCACCGCTAAACAGGACCAACACTGCCAGGACAATCCAGTAAGCCGGTAAAATCCGAAAAGCTCGCCGCCCCAGAAACCGGCCTGTGGAGGGAAAAGGTTTCAGCCCCAACAGAGTCTGAGCATAGGGGATAAATAAAAGAAACCCGCTTAAAATAAAAAAGAGCTGGACGCCGTTTACGCCGGAATACCAGATGAACCAGGTAGCGTCCATGAAAGGATGGCCGTTTGTATAGGAGTAACTACGCAGGGTAAGGTTATTACCAATATGGACCATCACTACCAGCAGGGCTGCTATCCCCCGCAGGCCATCCAGCGACTCGATAGTTGCGCCGGTGGTTTTGACCGGCCAAAGTCTGGCCCTCAGAAAAGCTAATTTACCTTCCTTACTACTAATATTTTTAGTTTTAGGGACCGGTAAAGTTTCTTGCATAGTGTGGTGTTCAGGGGAATTCGCTTTTAAAAATAGCCATATAAGCAGCGACCGGGCCTCATTCTAGCTTTATCCCCGGTGAAAGTCAATTGTTTTTAGGGCTGCCAGCCTCTTTTTAGTGGTTATTAAGGCGTCTTTTTACTTAAGCAAATTCTGTTATAATGTCCTGGCAGAATTTAGGACAAACATCATCAGCTTAATCAAGATCAAGAACAGGCCAATGAATATTATCGAAATTGTAGAAGTTAGCAAACTCCCATTAGACCCTGAGCTTTATTTTGGCGGTAATGTAGATATTCCAGTGGCCGGAAGTGTAACAGAAGAATATAACCTGGAAATAGCCGGATGGTGTCTTCCTAAGAATAACAGACAGGTCCAGATTGAAATTCTATACAGCGGCAGTCTTCAAGCCGAAACCGGCTTGAATTTGGTACGCGACGATGTAAATGCCCACTTCACCTCTCAACAAATCCCGGTGCCGGAGAAAACCGGGTTCAGTATCGGGTTCAAGACTTTTCACCTGGCTCGCAACTTTGAGCTGACCGTTGACCTGGTTCTGCCCGATAAGGATAAGAGAGAAAAGCGCACCACTATAGCTAAAATCAAAGGCACCCAGGTACCTTTAACCCCAACCTTTAAGCCGACTATCCAGCCTATCATGGTTTACGGGCCGGGCCGGAGCGGCTCGACCTGGGTAATGAACCTGCTGGGAATGCACCCGGAAGTGGTTATTGACCCGCACCATCCTTACGAAGTCTTTGGCATGACCTACTGGTTACAACTGGCCCGGATCCTGGGGTCCCCCGCCGATTTGAAAAACTCGGCTACCCCGGACGCGGCTTATTTAACCAACCCCAACTGGGTCGGGAGCAACCCTTATAACCGCTCACCGATGATTGACCCGCCCGCGGTAAAACACTGGTTCAGACAACAGTACGTTAACGACCTGGTAGACTTTTCACTCAGAAGCATCGAAAACTTTAATCACAGCCTGGCGGTTTCGCAAAATAAGCCGCGCGCACGCTATTTTGCCGAGAAATATTTGATTGGTTCAGAAATAGATTGGGTACCGCAACAGGTCTGGCAACTCTATCCCCACGCCAAAGAGATTTTCCTGGTACGCGACTTCAGGGACTGGTTCTGCTCTTTACGCTCATTTAACCTTAAAAGGGGGTTTGAAAACTTTGGGGAGTACAGCAACCTGACCGAAGCGGAATTTGTAGAGTTGGTCCGCAAACGTTCAAGCTGGTTACTGGCTAACTGGGAATTCCGTAAAAATAAGTCTTTTCTGCTGAGGTATGAGGACCTGGTAGCAAAACCGCGAGAAACCCTGAGAAGTGTCTTCAGCTACCTGGAATTGGACGCTTCACCCGCCTTTATCGAAGATATTTTGCAACGCTCCTCAGGGAACACCGCCGAATTACAACAACACAAAACCAGCCAGGACCTGAATAGCTCGGTAGGCCGCTGGAAGCGTGACCTTAACCCTGAGCTACAGGCCACGCTAAACCGCGAATATGCTGAGATTTTAACCGGGTTCGGGTATAAAATATAGGTTGAAGCAGAGGTCAGGGCCGGGTCAGGCGCTTAATAATCCGGTAACCCCGGCTCCCTTCCACCTCGATAACGCGCTGGTTAAGCTCATCGGCCCAACTCTTGAGGCGAACATATTCGTTTTGTAAATCGAGATAGGCCGACTTCAAACCCCGGTCGATGTCCGGTTGCTCGGTCGATTCCAGGCGGCGCGGCGGCATTTTTAAGAGCTTTTCGAAGAATTGCCAGGTCTTCTCGGCGACCCCCTGCCAGGTAAAGAGTTGGGCTCGCCGGTTGATAGCTTCAACCTGGCAGCGCCCCGCCGCCTCGCTCGCTACCATCTCCCAGACCTGCCTGGCTCCAACCGCCGGGTCGTAAGACTCCAGGTAGACCACCTCATCTCCCAGCACTTCCTGGACCGAAGTCGAAAGAGCGGTCAGACAGGGCGTGCCGACCGAAGCCGCCTCGAAAGGCACCAGGCCAAACCCTTCGTAGTTAGAGGGATAGAGGACCAGGGCCGCTTTCTCCAGCAGCCAGCGTTTCTCCCCTTCCGATACCGCCCCAAGATAGTGCAGGTGATTGCCAAGCAAGGTGTCGTCCCGGTCTTCCAGGCGCTGTAAGGCTTCCTCGGCGGCGGAAGAACCCCAGGGCATCGACGGCCCGGCCATCACCAGGTGGCCGTTCCAGCCGTAATCGCGCCGCAAGACCTTTAAAATCTCGACGGCAAAGGAGCGCCGTTTGTGTTTGTAATTGGTGCCGAGCATGAGCAGGAAAGGCTCGTTCGCAAACCTCTCGCTTTTGGCAGGGGCTTCCGAGGGCGCCTGGAAGAAATGGTGGTCCACCCCGGCCCCGATGATACAGGCGCGGTCCGGGTCAACTTCCATACCCTGCAAAAGGGCGTCGTCGAGCGCGTCGTTACTGAAGAAGGTCACGCCATCGGCTGCCGCGAAACTGAATTCGGTCAGGTGGCGGTAATCGTCCCAGACTTTGAACGAAGAATGGTAGCCGGGATTGGTATAACCGATAAAATCTAGCTGGGTCAGGACGAAACGGGCCGCCACGTTCCTGAAGTCGTAGAGGTTATCCAGCGACTGAAGCTGTAGCGGGCGAAACAGTATATCAAAATACGCCTTGGGCAGACCTTGCATGACCGAATACGGCACAATCTCCAGGTCGTCCAGCAAATCTTCGACCGGTTTGAGGACACGCTGCGAGACCCCGTTCTGGACGATTAAAATCAGTTTCGGGCAGAGTTTGCGCCGGATGGGGTTGGTCGCCAGGGCCCGGATAAGCTCGATAGTCCAGATCTGGGTGCCGTCCGGTTCCAGTTTGAGAATGGTGGCGTCCACGGCGACCCGGTAGCCCAGAAAGGCGGCCCGGCCCGCTTCGAGGGCCACGGCCAGCGTGCTGCGCCTGGTGCCGCTCGCCTCTTTCAGCCAGGGGTTGTGCCAGGAATAGCGGCCCTGTAAAGCCTGTAGTCCGGCCTGTAAGTCCGCCTGCTGCTCCGGCTGGATAAAATCAAGGCCCTTATAGAAAACAAAGAGGTCGTCGGCCACCACCTGCATATAACCGGCAGCGTTAGCCCGGTGAGAGAAATCGGTCTCGGCCACCAGGTCGGGTAGGGCCTCATCCAGGAAACCGACCGCTTCGAGCGCGTTTCGCTTGTAGTAAACGCAGTGACAAAAGGTGCTGGGTACTACCGGGGTCAGGTGGATAGAAGTCTGCTGGATTAGCTTATCAACCTGCTCCAGGTTAAGACCGCTGGCGATAGAAGGGTCCGAGGCGTTGCGGTGCGGGACCGAGAGGATGCCGCCATAATTGCTAAAGGCGGTCGCGGTCGCGATATTGGTCCGGCGATAGGCCGCTTTTTTAAGACGGGGCAGCCACCCGGCGGGCATTATCGTATCGGAGCGAATGACTACCACGTCGCGCGGGGCGAACCAGGCAAAGGCCTGGTTAATGGTCGGCACCGTCCCGTCGGAACTTTCCTTTTGCAGATAGATAAAGTCGTACTGCTCTTTTAATCTTTTTAGGGCCGGGATAACCAGCCGGTCGGTGCTGCCATCGTCGATAACCGCCAGGGCTACTTCCTCTTTGAGCAAGCTTTCCAGGCATTGTAAAACCTGCTCATAGCGATTATGGGTTATCACTACTACTATAGGGTCGGTGGGGGGTACTTTGGCAAGCCAGTCCTGGACGATTTCTTGGAAGTTTGATTCAGACATAGTTTCCTGTTCTGATTGATTTTGTCTGTACAAGACCTGATTAAATCCTGATTAAGATCCGAAAAGGATTACCAGCCCGGCCTTTAAACTTTATTTTTCCGGGGAAAGTAGAAAGATACATTCCGTAAAGGAGCGGTTATTTTCCAGCTTAAAGATGCCTGTAAGTCCGAGATAGTATGTTCGAGTTGTTGGGCGTAGGCTCCGCTTTCCTCCGCCTGTTGTTTGAAGTTATACTGGCGGCTTAAAGCCAGTTCATAGCTCGCGCGTTCCCGCATCGAGGTGGCAACGGGACGGACAAACAAATCGGGCACTTTATATTCGCGCTCCGCCGATTCGACAAACCACCCGGCTACCTCAAGGCGGTTGGCGCGGTCCAGGTCGGGATAGGCCGCCCGCAAATCCGGGCGCTGCTCGTAAATAAAATAGACCAGGCGTGAGATGAGGACCCGGTCCGCTTCGCCCTCGGTATAAGGCTGGTTGAGATACTCGATGATTGCGGCTTCGATGGTGGCGGCGTCTTTCCCGCGCAGACTGTCCTGCAAATCGAGGTCGTCCCGGACCATCCGGCGGCAGAATTCGGGGATGCGCGACCCGTCGCTAAAGAAACCGTAGGCGTAAGGCCATTTCTTACAGGCCACGTAGCCGTTATCCAGCATCCGCTGGCGGTAGATTTTGACCAGTTTATTGACATCGCCCAGGTTAGCGGTGGTATAACGGTCCTGGTGTTTGGAGAAATATTCGGGCCGTTCGGCATCAAAACCGCTAAAGTGGAAAAACCGGAGCGGTTGCCCGTTGGAGAGGAATTGCCCGGCAGCGGCTTCTTCCACGGCGCGGCCCGGCAGGTTCCAGTAGGCCACGTTGTTGCCGGGGTCGCGCAAAATGGCGACATCCGGGAAGAGACCCGGCACCAGGTCAATCCAGCGCTGGTCCACGAACAGATTCCCCGGTATATCGACCACGCAGTCGTTGATAAGCTTTTGCTGCCACCACCGGATAAACGGCAAGGTTTTGGAAAGACCGGCCAGCCCGATAAAACCGAGGTTGAAGACACCGGCCTGCATAATCTCGCGTTCGCTGGGCCGTTTGCCATCATCGGGGAGGGGGTCCAGCAGGTGAGGGGTCAGGACAATCGAAGCCGTGTCGAGCGCCGTGATCAGGGGAGCCAGGTCGTTAAAAACCATTATATCGGGGTCGAAATAAAAAAGCTTATCAAGCTGGTGTTTGTTAAAGAGATATTCCAGGTAGAAAGGTTTGACCGCTGTCGCCAGTTCCAGGATCGAGTATTTAAAGTGAAAGACTTCCGAATCGGGAATAGGCAGGTCGGCGGAAACATCCACCGTAAAGATTTCTTCGGACGGGTCGAAAAAGTCTTCAATCTTATCAGCCAGCAATACAAAGCAGTGAAAATGGGGATTATGCTCTTTGATAGATTGCATTAAAGTCCGGGCATACGGCAAATAGTTCTTGGCAACTATGGTGCAAACACCCACTCTAGTGGTGGTAGCTTCTTCATCCGAAATTCGAGCTTGATTTTCGGACGAAGCCTCTTTATCTCCCAAAATAAAACCTCTCCAGTCGTTTAAGCGACATCGCTCCGCTTAAAACCGCCAATCCAAAACAGTTCTAAAATTTATGTAAAAATAATTTTTTAAAAGCCCTTAGTACAATTCTACTTCAAGGCGGTGCCAGGCGTTATTCATATAGCCCTTAAAATTCCAGAGGGCGGCCATATCGGACGGCTGCCGGTTTCCGGCGGCATCGGTGGCCCGGACGATCAGTTGGTGGCGGCCCGGCGGCAACTGCAAGGTGGTCCGCCATAAACGCCAGGTCCAGGGACTGCGACTATTTTCTAACGGCGCGGCAACCATGTCAACCACCTGCCAGTTCTGACCACCATCCCAGGACAATTCAACCATCTCGACCGGGGCATCTTCCCCACCCTGGGCGTAACCTTCCACCACCAGGGGTTGTTCCGCCGGTAAGGCCGTCCCGGCCTGCGGTCTGGTTATGACCGAATTGACTACCAGGGCCGCCAGGGCTTCCGGCCGGGTCCAATCGGCCTCATCCGGTCCTACCTCCGGCGGGAAGACCTTGTAGGCTCTGGTCTGAAAGAAGTTGCCGGAAGGTTCGCGGTCCAGCCGGATATGACCGAGCCATTTCACGCTGCGAGCCCCGATGTAGCCCGGCACCACCGCCCGCAAGGGGAAGCCGTGTTCGAAAGCCAGGGGTTGAGCGTTAAGCTGGTAGGCCAGGAGCACTTCCTCCTGGCAGGCTTTATCCAACGGGATAGAGCCGCCAAACCCAAAAGTGCGCCCTTCCTTCTCGACTGTATCGAGACCGTCAAAGAGGACATGGCGGGCGGACGGTTGCGCTCCCGCCTCGGCCAGCAAATCACCCAGCCGCAGACCCCGCCAGACACCCGTGCTGATGGCGTCGAGGGTCCACTGCACCTCGCCGCTTACCGGCTTTATCGCCTGTAGCTCGGCCCGGCGGTTGCCCGCGCACTGGATGGTCGCAGTCACCTCATAGGCCGGAAACCGGCTTTGTAGCTCATCCAGGGTCAGCTCCAGGGGCCGCTCGACCAGACCGTCTACGACCAGCCGGTAACCTGACGGGTCAACCACCGGGATATTGCCATGACTGCGAATAAAGAAACGCTCGGCTGGCGTAATAAACTCCTGGCCGAGCAACGCAACGGGCGCCCCGGCGTTAAGCGGCTGCTCTGATTTAATGGTTAAACTGGTATCTTTATCGGTCAATTCGGTAATAATAATCCTTGCTCTTCCAGGTAAGAGATAATACGGTAGGCGTTCTCCTCAGGCGTAACGCTAACCGTGTGGAGGTGTAATTCCGGCTGGACGGGCGCCTCGTAGGGGTCGTCAATCCCGGTAAAGCCGGTGATTTCACCGCGCCGGGCCTTGGCGTACATCCCCTTAATATCGCGCTGCTCGCAGACTTCCAGCGGCGTATCCACAAAGACCTCGATAAAATTCTCGCCGACCCGGTTGCGGGCTTCGTTGCGGGCGGCCCGGAACGGGCTAATCGCGGCGCAGATGACGGCTCCGCCGTGCCGGGTAATCTCCCCGGCCACGAACCCGATCCGCTCGATATTGGTGTCGCGGTCTTCCCGGCTGAAGCCAAGCCCCCTGGAAAGATGGGTCCGCACCACGTCACCGTCCAGGACGGTGGCCTGGCGGCCTCGTTCGAGCAAGAGGACTGTCAGAATCTCGGAGATGGTCGTCTTTCCGGCCCCGCTCAGGCCGGTAAACCAGACCGTAAAGCCCTGGCGGTGGCGCGGCGGGTAAATCTCCGAAAGAATATCCGAGGTTTCGGGGCGAGTAAACCAGCCGGGCAACTGCTTGCCCTTCGCCAGGTACTGCTCGCGCACCTGCGTCCCGGAAATCCTTGCCACCTGTGCGCCTTCGGGGATGTGGTCTTCCTCGGCGTATTCGTCCCGGTCGGACAGGTAGACCAGTTCCTTAAAGGGGACCATCGTCACGCCAATTTCGGAAGAATAGCGGGAGACCAGCTCCTGGGCATCGTAGGGGCCATAAAAAGGCTTGCCGGTGCTGTCCTTGCCCGGCCCGGCGTGGTCGCGCCCGACAATAAAGTGGGTCACGCCGTGGTTACGCCGGATAATGGCGTGCCAGAGGGCCTCACGCGGCCCGCCCATCCGCATCGCCAGCGGCAAAAGGCTGAGCAGAGTGCTTTCAGGGTCGTAATACTTGCGGGCCAGGGTGCTGTAGATACGGACCCGGCTGTAATAGTCGACGTCGCCCGGCTTGGTCAGGCCAACCACCGGGTGCAGGAGGAAACTCCCGCCCACTTCGGCGGCGGCGCGTTTGGTGAGTTCTTCGTGGACCCGGTGCAGAGGGTTGCGGGTCTGGAAGGCCACGACCTGCGCGTTGCCCATCTTTTCCAGGATTGCCCGGACCTGGGCCGGGGTCCGGCGCAAGTCGGCAAAATCGTAATAGTGGGGCAAACTTAACACCTGCAAGGGGCCGGACAAATTGATGGTGCCCCAGCGCGACATCTCGCTGACGGTCGGGTGTTTGGGGTCGGTCGTACCGAAAACGGCCTGGGCCTCTTTTTGCAAATCGACGCTGTAGGCTTCATCTATCCGCATAATGGCGAGCAGATTGTTGCGGCTATCGCGCAGGGTTATTTCGGTGCCCGGCTCGTATTTCTTATCGCTGGGCAGCGTAATCGGCATCGGAAAGACCGTGCCGTCGGCCAACCGCATCTCGGATAGCACTCGCTCGTAATCGGCCTGACCCATGAAGCGGTCGAGCGGCGAGAAGGCGCCGGTCGCCAGCAGTTCAAGGTCGCACAGGGAGCGGGTGGAAATTTGGAGAGAGGGTAAGTGATTGGCTCGTTCGATAAGGGTCGCGCGTTCGTCTTCCGGGACCAGGAGGTCTACCAGGTGTCCCCCGTAAGGAGGTATTAGAATTGATTCGGACATTCGTTGTGTTTCTATGTTTCTTTTTCAGGTTTAGACAGCTAATTATAAAACTCAAAAGAATTGCGCTCAAAAACAAGCAGAAAAGTGTACCAGCAATATTTACAATCTACTTTGATTGAAACTGGTGGGCCGTAGTAAGCAAGGTAAGTATATTATAGCTACATTAAAGCGTCAAACCCAATATGGTAAATACGAATTATCCTTTAAATTCCGGGACTTGTTATTTCAACCGCACAGACCCGAACGAGCAGGGCAGACCAACCGCAGCCGCTCCCCCTGGTCGCAAAATTGCCGCAAGCCGCACCAAACGCAGATGCACCAAAAACCGGGACCGTTGCTACCCGGCCTGGCGTTGAATTAGTGCCTCCAGGCAGTTAAATCCCAGCCCAGGAGTTGTTCTAACTCGGTTATATCAGCCTCATAAAGCTTCAAGAGTTCGGCCCGGATATGCCCTTCCAGGGGCGGATTTGCCCCCTCAAAAATCTTCTCCGGCCCGATGGAAGGGTCATTCGGCACGCCCAGGAAGTCAAATATTTTTTGCAGGGTTTCAGAGTGCTGCTTTAACAACTCTTCGTTACGCAGGAACAAAATCTGCTCGCGCGGGAAATAGTTGAGTAAATTTTTGATCTGACCGGCATAAAAGCCTCGCGATTTATAGGAGTAGATAGTGGTCGGGCCGGTGAAAATATAATTCTGGGCGACTGCGCCCAACCGGATTTCTTCTACCCGCAGCGCATTGTAAAAAGGCAGGTATTCCTTTTCCATTCGCACAATCATGTTGTAATGCGAGTAAGCTCGCTCCACCGGATGACGCAGCATAACTATCAATTTTAAGGCCGGGTTGTACTCTTTAAGACGCGGCGCTACCCGGGGAAGAAACATGTAGCAGGGATTAGCTTCGCCAATCATTTTTACAGCCGGTTTTCTCTCAGGCTCAAAAAAACTATGATAGGCTGAATAATCGGGCTGGCCGTTTCCAAACAAATTCTCCTGGTCGAAGAAATGGGTCTCTTTAATGGGCGCCATGTGTATTTCGGCGTGCTTATCTAGAAAATGATTCAGGGCGGTCGTGCCACCTTTGTGGGTACCGACTATCATAAAATTAACCAGCGGAGTAGTCTGGTTTGTCAAAGAATTCCGGGTCATAATTTTTAGACACAATCGTTTTTTGTCTTAGGCTTATAAAATCAATACCAGAGCCGTAGGGTAGGGCGAATTGCAGGTTGGGACTGAGGTGAAGAACCTGCCAAACAGTTTTAGCTTTGGGCAGAGATAGCACGGAGAGAATGAATATAGGCGTCCTTTTCGTGGAGCAGACCGCGCAATTTCTGGAGTTCCTCTAGCAGGCTGGCAATATAGGCATCTTTTACCCCGATTGAGTGGTTGAGTTTTAACCGCTCTTCCTCAAGGCTAAGCGAGTAGGCATCCTTTTGCTCTATCATACTCCTTAGCTGGCCGACCTCTTTTTGCAGGCTGGCAATATAGGTATCTTTTACCCCGATATTATCGAATAAGCTTTGTTGCTCACCTAAAAGACTGGCAATGTATTTATCTTTTATTTCCAGTGCTTTTAAGGCAACGAGCAATTGCTGGGAATGTTCGGCCAGGGAATTCTGGACCGTAGCTAAAAAAGTTATCGCGTTATCTCTCTCAAGCCGTAAATTATGTAGCTCACCAGCAAGTTCAGGATTAGAAAAAGCTACCTGGGCTGAAAGCTCTTCCTGTTTATTCAAGTCACAACCCTTTCTATTCACTTATCTTCTATTTGTTTTCCGACTCTCTCACAACCTGACAAACACAAAACTGGCCGTATACCAGGTCGGATTTTCAAGATTGTAACATAAATACAGACCGAAAAATTCCTGTCAGGCTAAATTTTTCTTTGGTCGTGTATGGTTGGGTTCGGAGTTTTAGTTTGGTAAAGGGATATGTAGTTTGGATGACGCCTTCGAACCCTTTTGAGCGTTTGAGAAAGAAGTCTCCATCTCACCGCCAGGAGAGTAGATACTCGAAGGCGGGTCAGTTAGTTGCGGGTGGAAGGGGCAACACCGGAAGACACCTCCCCCAGCGGGGCCGGGGCGGGAATCGCCTCCGGGCTGGGTTGCTGGATGACCTGGTCCACCAGGTAGAGCGGGCGGTGCCGGGACTGGTCAAAGTTGCGCCACAGGTATTCCCCGACGATACCGAGCATGAGTAGCTGCATCCCGGCGGTTATCAGGACGACTACCATGAGGGCAGTCCAGCCTTCGACCGGGATATTGCCAAAGAACTTGGCTAGCAGGACTACCAGGCTGTAGACCAGCCCGACAAAGGCCAGGAAAACGCCCAGGGCCGAGCAGAGCCGCAAAGGGAGATAGGAGAAGGCGGTAAAGGCGTCGGCGAAATATTTGAGCTTGCGGGTTAAGTTCCAGCGTGACTTGCCGTGCTGGCGCTCCTGGCGGTGATAGTAGATAAGCTCGTACTCAAAGCCGGTCCAGACCAAAAGGCCGGGCAGGTGGGTATTTTTCTCGGCACACTGAATGACCACGTTGACGACCTGGCGGTCAATCAGAAAACAGTCAAAACCGCCCCGCGGGTATTTCTTCAGGGCAAAATTGCGGAAAAGGACATTAAATACCCCGGCGGGAAGACGTGTACTCAGGGGGTCGTCCCGCTCGTTGCGGGCCGCGAAGACCATGCGTGTCCCCTTTTTCCACAGGGGGACCATCTCGTGAATCAGTTCGGGCGGGTCTTGCAGGTCGGCGGAGATAATCACGACGGCGTCGCCGGTAGCGTAGCCTATCCCGGCCAACTGGGCGTTGGTCGAGCCAAAATTGCGGACCAGTTTTATGACTTTAACCCGCGTATCTTTACGGCTGATTTCCTGCAAGACCTGAAAGGAACGATCACCGGAGCCATCGTCCACAAAGATAAACTCGAAGGCGAATTCGCCCTGGACGGTGGCGCAATCGGAGAGTCGCTGGTGCAGTAAGGCCAGGCTGCCTTCATTATAGTAGACGGGAACGACGACTGAAATTTTTTGCACCGGGTTTACACCTGTTCCTGTTCCTGCTCTTGTTCCTGTTCGGATTCAGCCTCGCGAATATCTATATCGCGGGCGGGGTCCGAAACAAACTTCTTAAACCGGGCCGGTACGCCCATCACGACCGTATGCGGCTCAACGTCCCTGGTGACGACCGCTCCCGCGCCTATAATAGCGTTCTTGCCGATGGTCACGCCCGGTAAAATGGCGACGGCCACCCCTATCATCACGCCGTCCGCGATATAAGGGCCCTGGACCCGGTCGTCGGAATAGCCTTTGCCGCCCAGCATGTTGTCGTTGGTGGTCAGGACACCGCCCGAAATGAAGACATCGTTGCCAATCCGCATGTTCCCGGCCAGCCAGGAATGGTCCATAACCTTGGTGCGGTCTCCGACCTGGCAGTTGTAGTTGACCGTGACGTGACGGCCAATAACCGAACGGGTGCCGATGCGCGACTTCTCCCGGATAGAAGCGCCGTCACCAATCAGGCTGGCTTCCCCGATTTCGACGTCATAATAGACGACCGCGCCCGGTCCGATGGAGACCTGGGGTCCGATGACCGTTCTGGCCTCGAAGGAGATGGGCCGGGCCAGCACCCCTTTGACGCTTTTCGGTTCTTTGCCGATATAGGCACCGGGGAAAATCTCCACGTCGTCGCCGATTATCACCCCGGTCTCTATCACCACATGGGGATGCACAATCACGTTATTACCTAGCCGGACGCCAGGGCGGATTACAGCAAACTCTTTAACGGTTACACCGGTGCCTATATCGGTGGTTTCGACTACTGCGAGCTGGCTTAGCATAATTCCTCGGAGACTAGACTAGAATAGAATGAGTAGGATTGTCGATATAATAAAAGAACTGCCACCTGGCTAGTTGGTATATAATATAGCGACCTTACAGGTTAAAAATAGCACACCGCCCCTTTACGGTCAACTAGGTCAAAAATACCGGTGGTAGGCCCCTGACAGGGCCAAAGCGTCCTTAAAAAATAAAAATGTTTGACAATACCCCTACCTCGAATTATACTTATGTCAAGGGGTCGGGATAAAGTGCTCACAAAATTATAGTAAACTTACTGCTTGCTGCAACTTTTTGAAAAGTCCAAGCGTTATCATTCATACAAATAGGAATTCTGGCAGCTTCTAAGCTCGAAAACTGCCGGAAACGATTGTCAGATTTAGAAGGAGAAGTTCCATAGCCAGAGTAAGCCCAGCCCAACCCGCAAAACTGGGTGGCTTTGATACCAGCCGCACATCTATCCGGCACCAACTTAACGACCTTGTCAGCTATCGCGAACTGATAAAACTCTTAACTTTCAACGATGTAAAACTGCGATACAAAGGTTCAATCCTGGGGTTCTTGTGGTCCCTTATCAACCCCCTGCTGATGATGTGCGTTTTTTATATCGTCTTTATTGTGCTTTTACCGCCTTCGGTAGACCCCAACTGCAGCCAGACACCCCCCGTGGGAGCCAGCAGCGTCTCTATCCAGGCTGCCCAGCAATGCAAAATTGCCCATAATTACGCCCCGTTTATCCTGATCGGGATCCTCGCCTGGAACTTCACGGCTGGTTCGGTCATGACCGGCATGCATTCGCTGTTGCACAACGCCTCTATCGCCAAAAAGGTTTACTTCCCCCGCGAAGTCCTGACTATCTCCGCCGTGCTGGCCCAGTTTGTCAATTACCTGCTGGCGCTCATTCCCCTGACGGTGGTCCTGTTGGTGAGCGGGCTGGTGCCGGGCCGGTACGCCTTTATCCTGCCGATTATCTTTTTGTCACACATCCTGTTTTTAATCGGGTTAGCCATGATACTGTCTATCGCGGTGCTCTATTTCCGCGACCTGGCCGTCATAATGGAAGTGGTCATCCAGGCCTGGTTCTTCCTGTCGCCCGTTATCTACAGTATGGACCAGATTTATAAAGACCAGGCGGCCATCGTTTACTGGCTCAATCCTGTTGCTTCGTACATCCAGACCTACCGGACCCTCCTTTTCTTCAATTACGACCCGGGTTTCGACTTTACCCTGCGGACCGTCCTTACCGGGGTAATTATGTTTGTAATAGGTTACGCTTTCTTTATGTTCAAACGTAAACAAATCGGGGAGATGCTTTAATATGCGAGTCCGAACCGAAGAAGTTAATTCATGGGCAGAAGATAAGCCTTTTGAACCGGCTGGGCAGAGCGAGATTTACACCCGGCCTACCCCGGTCCCGGCGCCCAAAGATTGGGCTATCGAATTCGAGAACGTCTCCCGGCGCTACAAACTCCATCACGAGGCGAAACTGACACTCCAGGACCGGGTGGTCAATCTTTTCAAGAAGAATAACAGCTACGAAGATTTCTGGGCCCTGAGGGATATAAGTTTTAAGCTGGAGAGAGGGAAGACCCTCGGTATTATTGGAGCTAATGGGGCCGGTAAATCGACCTTACTCAAACTGGCAACCCGGATCGTTGAGCCTACCAGCGGGGTTATCCGGGTCAATGGCCGGGTCTCGGCCATGCTCGAACTCGGCACCGGCTTTCATCCCGAACTGAGCGCCCGCGATAATATCTATCTCAACGGCGCTTTTTACGGCTTTGATAAAAAGCAGATGGACGAACGCTACGAGCGTATCGTCGAGTTTAGTGAGCTGGGCAAATTTATTGATACCCCGGTAAAACACTACAGCAGCGGTATGTACATGCGGCTCGGTTTTGCCGTCGCCATCACGGTCAGCCCCGACATCCTGATTATTGACGAGGTGCTGGCCGTAGGGGACGCCGCCTTCGGGCGCAAGTGCCACCGGGCTATCGAAGACCTCAAGGCGCAGAGCAAGGCCATGCTTTTCGTGTCGCACGCCGCCGGGGAAATCTCGCGTTTCTGCGACGAGGTGATTTACCTGGATAAAGGCCGGATGGTGGCCCAGGGCAAGCCGGGCGACATCCTGGACGAATATATGATTGCCTCGGTCGGTCCCAGCTACTTTACCTCGAAACTGATCCAGACCCCGGCCCAAAAGGGCCAGGTCGAGAAAGAAGAGACCGCCGAGAAAGAGCCCGAGACTAAAGAGCCCGTCGCTACCAAGCCCAGCAACATCATCAGCATCGAAGAAATGCTGCTGGGTGGTAAACAACCGGTGGTCCCGGCAGACCAGAACCGCCATCTCCAGGTAAATAACGGCATCAGCCAGCTCAGCCAGTTGTGGCAGATCAGCCTGCCCCCGGCGCCCTCAATCGTCCAGTCGAACGCCGAACCCAGCCCTGAATATTACATCTCGGTAATTAATCCCAATCCCGAAAAGGCGACCTTTGAGCTGACCGGCTACAAAAAGAGCAGTGGCCTGTTCGACCAGGCGGTCGGCGGCTTACGCGAGGTGGCGATGGGTACGCACACCGTGGACAGGTACGCCAGCCTGCTCTTGCGGCTGGAGGAAGGGGCTATCAGCGGCACCAGCCTGCTCAAAGTGCAGTCACCGCAGTCGCTGGCGGTCGAATTCGTCGATTACCGGTTGAGCAGCAGTAGCGTCGGGACCAGTAACGCCAAGGCTAGCGCGGCCCCGGCGAAAGACTGGTATTTCCCGATGATTGACGTCCGCTCGATTAACAGCTACCAGCTGGTCGTTTTCAACATTCAAAACCAGCCGACCAAAGTTACCCTGTCGCTTTACCGCGATATGGGCGGGCGCGTCCCTAACCTGCGCACCTTCGAATGCGCCCCGCTTTCGCAACTTACCATTGATTTGAATGATGAACTGGCCGGGGGCGAGGGTGAATTGCGGCGCGGCGAACGTTTCTACGGTGGGGTAACTCTGGCCTGCTCCAACCCGGTCATCGTGGAACGGCACAGCTTGCAACTGGTTTCGCCGAGCTATCACCTGATGGAAGCGCTAACCCACTACCGGGCGGGCACCCAGTTTAAGTAAAGTAGACCAAAAGCCGGTAAAGACCCAGGCCCGGTAGTTTTCAAACAAACCCTAACTAACGTGTTAACTCAGGGCGAGTTTAGCTAGACCTGGGTCTTATACCACTCGATGGTATGTTTGAGACCCTCGCGGAAATCGGTAGTGGCCCGGAAGCCGAATTCCTGCTCGGCCCGGCTGGTATCGAGACAGCGGCGTGGCTGGCCGTTCGGCTTGGTGGTATCCCAGGATAATTTCCCCCTGAACCCGGTATATTCCGCAATTATTTCAATAAGAGCCCGCATCGAGATTTCCATACCGGAGCCGAGGTTGACCGGTTCGGCCCCGTTGTAATAGCGCAAGGCCGCTACAATCCCCCTGGCCGCATCTTCCACATACAAAAACTCACGGGTGGGCGAACCGTCGCCCCAGACTTCGACCACCTCGCTGCCGCTTTCGACCGCTTCCAGGCACTTGCGAATAAGGGCCGGGATAACGTGCGAGGAGGCCGGGTCGAAATTATCGCCGGGGCCGTAGAGGTTTACCGGCAAGAGGTAAATCGAGTTAAAGCCGTACTGCTGGCGGTAAGCCTGGCCCTGGACCAGCAGCATTTTCTTGGCGAGGCCGTAGGGCGCGTTGGTCTCTTCGGGATAACCGTCCCATAAATTTTCTTCTTTGAAGGGAATCGGTACGAACTTGGGATAGGCGCAGACCGTGCCGATAGTGACAAACTTCTCCACGCCGCTTTTCCAGCTTTCGTGCAAAAGCTGAGTACCCATCATCATATTTTCATAGAAGAATTCGGCGGGCCGCTCCCGGTTGGCCCCGATACCACCCACGACTGCCGCCAGGTGGACGATAGCCTGGGGCTGGGCTTCTTTGAGGTAATGCCGGATCTGGTCAACGTCGCCGACATCAACTTCTTCGTGGGTGGTTACCAGGATATTGTGGAACTGCTGCTTTTTGAGTTCGGCCACCACCGCCTGACCCAGGAACCCGGTCCCACCGGTTAGCCAGATGCGTTTTTCTCGCAAATCTTCCATCATGCTTTCTCCCTCTAACAAATTTGCAAATAGAATGTGGTTAATGTGGTTGGTTGAGGCCGAACTAGAGAAGCGTGAGTTGGGGTCTTCTGAATTGGCCGGAACGCCTTGAAAAAACCGTTATAATAAACCCATCTGAATAAGTAGATCGTAACTTTACACCAAAATTTTGGTAGGCGGCTCGATTATAGCACAAGCCTAAATAGACATAAATAAACCTATTTGGCTATCTTCTGCCGCCCGTAACCCCGCTTATCCCATGTCCCTCAGGGCATACCACCTCCCTCACCTCACCTCGCCTCACCTATAGGCCGTAGCGGCGAGAAGGGCCCTTGCCGCTTTTGACCAGGCTGCCCTGGGCGACCAGGATTTCCAGGTCCCTGGTGGCGGTATTCTCGGATACGCCCGTTAGCTGCTGGTACTGCTTGTTGGTGATAAAACCGTGCTGGCGGACATGTTCGAGGGCCACCCGCAGACGCTGCTCGCGTTCCTCTGGCACCGTCCCGGCGAACCTTTCCAGGCCGGGCCGGGAGGCCGGGGTTTCGAGGGGTTGCGCCATGGGTACGACCCCTGGCTGCGGCCCCGGCTCTAACGGTCCGGTCCCGGCCAGCGGTTGCTCGGACTGGTAGGTCGCAGGGGCAGTTGCCGCCGGGCGAGCCAGGGCCGGGAGGTTCTTGCTCCCTCTTTGAAAATTATTCCAGAGGGTCACCACAAATTCGCCGTGCTGGTTGAACTCGGGGGTGGGCAGACCATAGTGATGCATCACGTTGAGCATGAAGGGGATGCCGGTGCCGACCCGTTCCATATAGCTGCCTGGCATATCGCGCAAAATGCTCGCCATGACCGGGTTGCGCGGTTTCGAGCGGGTCCGGCCCGCCTTGAGGTCTTCGATAGAAAGGCCCGGCATCAAAAGGCCCGGATTGTGTATCTCGACCCGGTCGGAATAATAAAAGATCCGGATGGCTTCGCCTTTGAGACTGTAGTCGCGGTGGACTATCGCGTTTACCACCGCCTCGCGCAGGACTTCGAGTGGGATGGCCGGTTCTTCCACCCGGCTAAAACCCTCGATACGGGCGGCCACCGGGGTATAGAGCCGGAGAAAGGCCATGGCCTGTTCAATCTGCTCGGTCAGGGTACCGGAGATAATCCGGCGGTCGTCATAGCGGCGGACTCCGCTATCGTCCTGGTAGTAGGTGCAGACAATTTCGGCCTGGGGGTAAAAATAGCGGGGGGCCTGGCCGAAAAGGAGCAGCCCGGCGTTGGTCGGGCGCAAGACCTCCTGTCCGGTAGTCTCGTCGCGCAACCGGGCCACACATTCCTGTAGGACCAGCAAATCCTCGCTGCTCCGGGCGCGGGAGGGACGGCCTGCCACCTTCGAGATATGTTCCAGGTAGCTTTCAATCCTGGCCTGGTCGAGGTCTTGCAGGCTGGCCCGTTCGTTGGGCCAGGTCTCCCAGCTTAAGAGGCCCTGGCGGTGCAGATATTCCGAGACCTGCCCGGCCTGCATCGGCACGGTATGGGTACCAAGGCGCAGCCAGAAAACCCCGCTCGACTGGTAGAGCAGGCCGTCATTGGGTGGGATCAGCGCCGCCACCACTTTCTGCCCGTCTACGGTTACCGTTTCGGGCGTGGCCTCGGCGTAGGGCAGGGGAGGATTGCACATGCGGGCGGCTTTCAAAAGGTCGTCCACGGCCTGGGCGGGGTTAGCCAGCCCTTTTATCTCCCAGGTCTTATCCTCTACCCCGATAATAAGCCACCCGCCCTGGGTCGAGTTGGCGAACCCGCAAAGCCGGTCGGCCAGTTCACTCAGGCGCGGCGGGTTTAACTTGAATTCGACAGTGTCGCTCTCACCGCCAGCGATTAACGCGCGGAGCGTTTCGGGTTGAATAACCAAAACCGTTTAGCCTCTTTTCTCATTGCCCTGGGGGTTTTGCCTGGTACCGGAAACCGCTACACCCCTATACCGCACCCGAATACCGCAGGGGTCCCGTGAAAATACCGTAATACCACCATGAATTTTTTAGAATAATACCGCAATACCGCCACCACTCCCGGGGAAATACCGCAATACCGCAAGGTATTATGCCATCGGCGAGCGCAATACCGCAATACCGCCCGGATTTAGCCGCCAATTTAACAATCGAGATGAACATATGTTTAAAAGGCTTGCCAGATTTAGTGAGGTAATGCTAAAATATTTGTTAAGATATAAATTTTTATATAGAAATCCTGATCACTCTGGTTCCCTGATAGGCCCTACTCTGGGGGTACGGCCTGAACTGCCTTAGACCCTAAAGGTTGGAAGTAACAAAACGGTATAACGGGTTTTCTTCAATAATTTTAAACACTCGATAGGAACAGTAAACAAACCGGCCAGGTTTAATTGGGCGTCCCCAATTTTTATTCCCACCGGGCCATCGAACATCTCCACGTCAAAATTAATATGCGCTTTCAAGCTCAGGCGAATTCAACTTGCCAGCCGGATACCGGCAGGCCACGCAAGCATGTCGCCCTTTCCAGCCCCGGCTTCTCGGCAGACGTGGATAGATCTGGTTGAAGTAACATTTGAACGAGGGACAACTTGAATAAAGCAAGAAATACAGTTGCGGAAGATAGCTTTTCTCAAAATCCGGCTTATGTAGCTAAAGATACGGTAGCCAAAATGCTACAGCGAAGCGAAGAGCTAAAAAAGAGGGGCCAGATCGAGCAGACCCTGAAAATATTAAACAGCCTGGTCACCTACAATACCAGTACCGAAAAAATCTACCTGGCAAGGGCCGAGGTCTACCGGCAGAAAAACCAGTTGTCGCTGGCCCTGGCCGATTTAACCAGGGTCATTGAGGCCGGCACCACCAACGTCCAGGCTTATACCCTGCGCTCTGAGGTCTACCGGACGCTTAACCAGCCTAAAAAGGCCCTGGCCGACCTCAGCGAGGCGCTGGCCCTCGAACCGGAGAATGTCCAGATCCTGGGTAAACGCGGCACCCTCTATCGCAGCCTGAACAAATTCGCCTACGCCCTGAAGGATTATAACCAGGCCATCGAACTTGAGGCGGAGAGCGCCTGGCTGTACGGAAACCGGGCCGAAACCTACCGGGCCCTCAACGAACACCGCAAAGCCCTCAACGACTACACCAGGACCCTCAAGTTGAACCCGGCGGCCACCTGGGTCTACGAACGGCGCAGCTATTCCAACCTCTGGCTCGGTTATATAAACGCCGCCCAGGCCGATTTCAGGCGAAGCTGGGAATTACAACCCCGCAATATAACCGCTGGTTGGATGGCCGAATGGACCGGCATGTACAAAAAAGACTTTGTTTTCTCGGCTGAGGTTGGAAAGAGGCTGGAAAATATCGCCGGGACCGAGCCGGAACACCCGGTGGCTTACCTCTGCCGGGCGGTGGCGCTGCTGGGGCGAGGCGATTTTAGCGGGAGCTATAAGCTTTGCGACATCGCCTGTAAGCTGGCTCCCGATGAACCGGGCAGCTATTTCTGGAAAGCGCTGGCGGCCACCGGGCTTAAAGAGGATAAAGAAGCTTTCGAACTGCTGCAAACCGCCCTGGATTTAAATTTGCGGCCTGTCTTTCTACCGCCACCCGCCTGGGCCGGTCAAATCAACCCGGCTTTCTACGATAAATTGGCGCAGCATCTTTTCCACAAACCGGTAGTAAGACTCCTCGAAAGCAGGACTGCCAGGCCGGTAGAGCTGGAACCGCGGGCCGACCTGCAACCACAACCGCTCGAACTGACCGACCTGTCGCTACAGGAACCGGGCACCTCGACCCCAACCGGCCCCGAGAAGGCCCGGCCAAAACTGGCCCTGGTGAAAATGCCGGACCGGGAGCCGGAAGCCGAGCAGGCCGCGCAAACGCTCCAACCGGGCGAAACGGCTCCTGAAACGAGCGAAGCGTCTGGCCCCACCCCCGCCCCGGCGGCTGAAAGCGCTCCTGAACCTGAACCGCTTCAAAAGGTTAAAACAACGCCGGAGGCCGCCGCTCTTTCCCCGGCCAGACCTTCCCCGACCCGGCGGATGGCCCAGGCCGTACCGCGCGCCGAAGCGGCTACAAAACCGGCCCAACCCGCCCCCCAGGAGGCAGAGAAGGAGGGTTCAGCCGTCCTTTTTAACTTCTTCAAGGTCTTTATCGGGCTGGTTAGTATATTACTGGTCTGTTTGTTCTTCTACTTCCTTTTTGTCGTGCTTCCCAGCTTCATTTAATCTAGCAGAGCTACTAAAAAGCCAAACCTTTTAAAACCTGCCAACAAAAATAGCCGGTCGGTCCCACAAGGGGCCGTCCCGGCTATTGCCAGCGGTGGGTTCGGGTGTTTTTAAAGTCGCTAACCCAACCGAGGACTTAAACGCTCCGGTCCAGTCTCCGGCGTAGCAACTCCACCCCAAAAGTAAACCAGGCCAACCCAAAAGGCAAAACTATTAAGAGCGCTTTCAGATAGCGCGAAAGATTGCGCTGTCTTTGCATTGAATCGCCAACTTCCAGCCACCCATATGCGTAGATGATAGAGCTCAGCAGGAAAAAGAGCACCAGGTAAAACGCGAAGTTCTTATTGCGGGCGGCGGAAAGCCCGAATAAAAGGGTACCGGCGCTTAAAACCAGTGGAGCCACATTTAAGGGAACCTGGTGAATGGGGTCGTTGATGGTCACGAGGTTCAACAGACCGTGTATAAAGGCATAGTTGAAGTTGCCGACTATAAAAGCCAGCAGGCCGAGTCCGACCAGGCCCAGCGCCAGCAGGCCGAACAGGCGCAACTCGGCGGCATTTGCCAGGGCGTAGATAACCAGGCCGAGCAACCACAAACTGCCACCCCCGGAGCCGATCAGGTGCAGGAGAGAATGAATCGAGCGGGTCTGCGGGTGATTGACCATCACCCCGGTTTGCGAAACCACAAAGCCAACCGAACCGAGTAAAAAACACCCTACCATCAAACGAAAACTAAAGGTGGATTGTGTAATAGTCTTTTTCAGGGTAAACTGCGCTTTTCTAGCCAAAGAAGGCCCAGGCGTTTAGCTTATTAAATACAGACAAACAGGATAACTACAAACTTGCAAACGGTTATAAAACTTAGAGATATTATAGCAAAATTGGAGACCAGCGCGATTATCCAGAAAAAACACTTAAAACTCCTGCTGGTTATAGCTGCCGTGCTGGCCCTGGCCTACGCCGTCCTATCCTGGCTGGTCTTTAATAACTACCTGACCGGTTTTGACGCGGTGGTCGAGGAAACCATCAGCGCCTGGAGCTTTAAGGGTCTCCACACTTATTTCGATTTCGTCACCGATAGCCGGACCATCGTGGGAACCACCATGCTGGTGGTCGCAATCCTTGTTCTTAGAAAACAGGTCAGACTGGCGGCCTTTATCATAATGGCAACCGGCGGTAGCTGGCTATTGAGCCTGATGTTTAAGTTTATGTTCGAGCGGGTGCGGCCCGGTGTAGATATAGACGACGATATTTTCGCCTACCCTTCCGGCCATGCCACCCTGGCGATTTGCCTGTATGGGGCCCTGATTTTTATTACAACCGAATTTGTACGGACGCGCTGGGTCAGACTTTTAATAAATACCGGTCTGACCCTTTTTATTATAAGTATCGGCCTCAGCCGGGTCTACTTTGGCTACCACTACCCGACAGATGTGCTGGCCGGGTGGTTTATGGGTGGCAGTTATCTATTATTTTTAATAACCGGGTATCATCTAAGCAGCCTCCTGAAGCCCTGATTTTAAAATTCGTAAGCTAAAATCCCCTTTTTATGGTTATAATAAAAGCAGTTAAATATTTCATCAAGCCTGCACTCTACCACTACTTCGCTATTTCATAACGTCTTTTAACCTAAAAGAATATTCCTGGGAGCAGATATATGTCCATAAACTGGGGTCGCCAGGCAGTCCTTTCCCTACCCAACCGCTTTTTTCGGCCACTCAACCTGCTAATAGTAATAATCGTCCAGATTTTGATAATATTACCCGGTTTAAATCTTTTTTCTCCTGACGGCACCGGTGCTGGCACCAGCGCAAGCGCTACTGCCGCCCTGACCGGGCTAAACGCTAAATCCGCCCCGAATACCGTCACCTCCCAAATCCAGGCCGCCAGCGGTTTTAAGAAGAACCCGCTCGGTTTCGAAATTAACCGGGGCCAGTTCGACCCCCAGGTCAAATTTCTAGCCCACGGACCGGGCTATTCGCTGTTACTGGGCGCAAACAGGGCGGTCCTGGCCTTCCGGGACCCTACCCCGGCGGCAAACCATGCCGCTAAAGCAAATACCGTCCCGGCCCCGGACCCGGCGCAAATCGAGCTAACGCTGGCAGGGGCCAACCCGGCGCCCCAGGTGACCGGGCTGGAAGAACAGGCCGCAAAAAGCCACTATTTTACCGGCAGCGACCCCGCGGACTGGCAGACCAACGTCCCTCACTTTAGACGGGTCCAGTACAAAGATATTTACCCCGGTGTGGACCTGGTCTATTACGGCAACAGCCAGGACCAGCTTGAATATGACTTTGTCGTAGCTCCCGGCGCCGACCCGGCCCAGATAAAACTTGAATTTACGGGAGCTTCCAGCCTGGAGGTTACGCCCCAGGGCGATTTGCGGCTGGCTTTACCAACAGGTAATTTAACCCAACCGGCTCCCAATATATACCAGGAAAAAGATGGGAAAAGAGAACCGGTCAAAGGCAGTTACCGGCTTTCTGGCCCGCTAGATAACCGGGTTTCCTTTGACTTAAAAGATTATGACCCGGCTTTTCCCCTGGTGATTGACCCGGTCATCACTTATGCCTCGTATTTCGGAGGCGGAGACAACGATTTCGGCTACGGCATCGCGGTAGATAGCGGCGGCAACACCTACATCACGGGCAGCACCGTCAGTACCGACTTTCCGATGCAGAGCGGGCTTGATACCAGCTTTGGCGGCGGCACCGTTTCGGGGGATGCTTTCGTCAGCAAATTCAGTCCGAGCGGCACCCTGCTTTACTCGACTTACCTGGGCGGCAGCGGAGAAGATAGCGGGATTGCCTTAGCAGTGGATTCTTCCGGCAACTTTTATGTCACCGGCAACACTAACAGCGGCAACTTCCCGTTTTCAGTGGGAGCCTTTCAAACTACCTTTGGCGGGGGCTCTGGCTCCGGAGATGCCTTTGTCACCAAATTTAATGCGACCGGGGATACTCTTGTTTATTCGACTTACCTGGGTGGCAGTAACGACGAGACCGCTAAAGGCATCGCCCTGGACGGTAGCAATAACTTTTATGTTACCGGCACGACCAACGGCACAAGCAATGACAACATCATTTTTACCAATAATTTCCCGGTTTTTCCGGTTTTCCCAACTCCCAATCCCCTGCAAGGCACTTTTGGCGGCGGCAGTAATGACGCCTATGTAGCTAAATTTAATTCGAATAACACAATCGCCTATTCAAGCTACCTGGGAGGCAACGGCAGCGAACTGGCCGGGGGAATTGCAGTTGATTCGAGCGGCAATACCTATCTCACTGGCGGGACCACCAGCACAAACTTTGTCATCATGAACCCTTACCAGGCCACTCCACACGGAAATGGGGACAGAGATTTATTTGTGACAAAATTAACCTCAAGCGGTGCCCTGGCCTATTCGACTTACCTGGGCGGCAGCGGCGAGGATAATGCCAGCGGGATTGGGATAGACAGCGATGGCAACTTTATCGTCACCGGCACGACTATAAGTGACGACTTCCCCACCAAAAATGCCTATCTCAGTCTTAACGACGGTTTCGAACACGTCTTTGTCACGAAATTCAACGCCGCCGGGACGCTGGCTTATTCGACCTACCTGGGCGGGGATGTTACCGACTTCGCGAGCGGTATCGCAGTAGATTTCCTGGGCAACGCCTATATCACGGGCAACACCTACAGCGACGACTTTCCAACCCTTTACGCTACGCAGGTCCAGGATGTAAGCGGTGGCGGTAGTGACGCCTTTATCACCCAGTTTAACGCCGACGGCAGCCTGGGCTTTTCGACCTATTTGGGCGGCGGTGACGATGATTATGGTACGGCTATAGCGGTGGATACCGGCGGTAACGCCTATCTGACCGGCTATACGGCCAGCCCCGATTTCCCGGTCACCGATACCTCCACCCTGGCCGGGACGAACGATGCCATCCTGGTCAAACTGAATGTGATAATTGTTGTTACGGACAACAATCCAGCTACGGTAGAAACCTCTCTAAGAAATGCGCTAACCCAGGCGTCGGCTAACGGGGGCGCGGTCGCTTTTGGCCCATCGGTAACCACGACGGTAGCGATAACCGGCAACCTGAATTTACCGGCGAACGTCAGTTTGACCGGGCGAAGTTGTGGCCCTTCTCACGGCCAGGTCCAGCTAACCGGTAGCGGAAATCTTGTATTCCAGGGTAATAACTCGATTACCGGCCTCAAGCTACAGGGAATGAAACTGACAAATATAGTTTCAACCTCACCGCTTACCCTGGGCAAGGGCAATAAAGTAAAATGCTCGACTATGCTAGGGGCGTAGAAATCCGGGAGAGTTGGGAGGGATAAAAAATGAGATTGAGTAGGGACGAAAAATTAGAATAGGAGAGGCAGTGAAATTCAAGAGGGGGGAAGGGGAATTGAACCAAAGGGTAAAGAACAAGTAAGAAGAAGGTAGAAAGAAAATAAGCAAAGAAATAAGAGGAGGAGGCACAAGAAGAAAGCGTATAAAACTATAATATAATATAATATAATATAAAAAGAAAAAAGCCGCAGCGGCCTATCTTCACAAGCCCCTGCGGGCTCACTATTGTCAGCGCTGTAGCGTTTCACTGCCAGGTTCGGGATGGTTCTGGGTGGGTCCGCTACGCTCTTGCCACG
>Ga0209952_1000193_pt1 | contig 192925 bp, 160 predicted proteins | sample ThiBiot_750_biof_2_FD_183951 | JGI IMG/M metagenome (GOLD analysis project Ga0209952, IMG submission 183951) | Wastewater bioreactor microbial communities from Cape Town, South Africa - Thiocy_cont_750_biof (SPAdes) | ecosystem: Engineered > Bioreactor > Thiocyanate-remediating >...
CTGGGCTCGACCGGCGGCCAGATCGAACCGCTGCTGCGCCGTGATATTCTCGGCTATCAATAATCCATCGCCTCGGCGATCCAGGCTTTTTTCTCGATGAAGCAATTCCTTGCATCCCTCCTGCTCGTCCTGGCGATCGCCGCACCTGCCCATGCGCAATTGCTGCAGTCGGCCGCACCGGCGAACCAGCCGCTCGATCGCATCGTCGCGGTGGTCAACGACGACGTCATCCTGCAGAGCGAGCTGGACGACGCGGTGCGCACGATCCAGCAGCAGTACGCCGGCCGCGGGCAGCTGCCGCCGATGGACGTGGTGACGCGGCAGGTGCTGAACCGGCTGATCCTGATGCGCCTGCAGGTGCAGCGCGCGCAGGAACAGGGCATTTCGGTGTCCAGCGCCGACGTCGACCGCGCGGTCCAGGGCGTGGCGCAGCAGAACCGGCTCAGCCCCGAGCAGTTGCGCGCGGCGGTCGAGCAGCAGGGCGGCAGCTTCGCCGCCTTCCGCAAGGAACTGAGTGACCAGATCACCGTGCAACGGCTGCACCAGAACGTGGTGCAAAGCTCGGTCTCGGTGACCGACAGCGAGATCGACAACCTGCTCGACAGTCCCACCTACAAGGCCGGCGAAGTGCACCTGGCACACATCCAGGTGAGCATCCCCGGCGGCGCGGACGCCGCAGCGATCCAGGCCAGCCAGGCCAAGGCCGAGCAGGCCGCCGCCGCCATCCAGGGCGGCATGGATTTCGGCGCCGCCGCGATCCGCTACTCCGACGCTTCCGACGCACTGGAAGGCGGCGACCTCGGTTGGCGGCGCATGGACGAAATTCCGCCCGCGTTTGCCGACACGGTCGCCACGATGAAACCGGGCCAGGTCAGCCAGATCCTGCGCGGCCCGACCGGCTTCCACATCATCAAGCTGGTCGACCAGCGCAAGGGCGACCGCAAGATCGTCACCGAGTACCACGCGCGGCAGATCCTGATCAAGCCGAGCGAACTGCTGAGCTCCGCCCAGGCACAGCAGAAGGCGCAGGACCTGTACCATCGCATCGTCGACAAGCACGAGGACTTCGCCGCGCTGGCGAAGGAGTTCTCCAAGGACGACACCACCGCCAACATCGGCGGCGACATGGGCTGGTTCCAGCCTTCGGCGTGGGGCGCGACGATCGCCGCCAAGCTGGCTTCGCTGAAGGACGGTCAGGTGTCCGAGCCTTTCCAGAGCGAGGCCGGCTGGCACCTGCTGGAGCGTCTGGGCACGCGCCAGAGCGACCAGACCGTGGAGATCGAACGCAACCAGGCGCGCCAGGCCATCGGCAACCGCAAGGCCGAGCAGGTCTACGACGATTATCTGCGCGACCTGCGTTCGAACGCCTACATCGACATTCTGGTGCCTTCGCTGCGCGAGCCCGAGCAGGCGCCCGCCGACGGCGCCGCGCCCCAGGCCAGCTGAGCGCGATGGCGCTCACCCGGCTGGCCGTCACCGCGGGCGAGCCGGCCGGCGTCGGTGCGGAGCTGCTGGTGCGGCTGGCCGGCACGTCGCTGGCCGCAAGCCTGGTCGCGATCACCGATCGCCACCTGCTCGAACGCGCGGCGACGCGCTGCGGCACGCACCTCGATTTGATCGACGACGACGGCACCCCTGCAGACTCCCGCGCCGCCGGCACGTTGCGCGTACGACACGTGCCGCTGGCGACGACGGAAGTACCCGGACGGCCCGACCCGCGCAACGCGAACCACGTGCTGGCCACGCTGGCCGAGGCTGCCGACGGCTGCATGGCCGGCCGGTATGCCGCGGTGGTCACCGCACCGCTGCAGAAATCCTCCATCAACGACGCCGGCATCGCCTTCCGCGGGCACACCGAGTTCTTCGCCGAACGCGCCCGCGCCGAGGTGGTGATGATGCTGGCCAGCCCGCAGCTGCGCGTTGCGCTGGCCACCACCCACCTGCCGCTGACGGCCGTACCGGCGGCGATCACGTCCGCACTGCTGACCCGCGTGCTGCGCATCGTGGACGCCGAACTGCGCGGCAAGTTCAGCATCGACCGGCCACGCATCGCCGTGCTCGGGCTCAATCCGCATGCCGGCGAGGGCGGCCACCTGGGGCGGGAGGAAATCGACACGCTGATCCCGGTGCTGGATGCCCTGCGCGGCGAGGGCATGCACCTGCTCGGCCCGCTGCCCGCCGACACCGCCTTCGTGCCGGCGCAACGCGCGCATTACGACGCGGTGCTGGCGATGTACCACGACCAGGCCTTGCCGGTGCTGAAGAGCGAAGCATTCGATCGGACCGTGAACGTCACCCTGGGCCTGCCCTTCATCCGCACCTCGGTCGACCACGGCACCGCGCTGGATCTGGCCGGCACCGGCCGCGCCGATCCGTCCAGCCTGGTCGCCGCGGCCCAGCTTGCGTTGACGCTGGCGCGTCGGCGCGAAGCGAGTGGGCAGGGGTGAGGAGTGAGTAAAAGCCACCCGACAGCCCTCTCTCTTCTCACTCCTCTTCACTCACTCCTGCTCCCATGAACGCCCGCCCAAAAAAGAGCTTCGGCCAGCACTTCCTGCATGACCGCCTCTGCATCGAGCGCATCGTTGCGGCGATCGCCCCGCACGACGACGATTTCGTGGTCGAGATCGGCCCGGGCGAGGGCGCGCTGACCCTGCCCTTGCTGGCCGCGGCAGGCAAGCTCACGGCGATCGAGCTGGACACCGACCTGATCCCCGCGCTGCGTGCGCGCGCCGCCACGGTCGGCGAGCTGCACATCGTGCACGCCGACGTGCTGAAGGTCGACTTCACCGCCATGGCGCACAGTCACGGCGTGCCGCGACTGCGGCTGGCCGGCAACCTGCCCTACTACATCTCCAGCCCGATCCTGTTCCACTGCGTCGAGCACGCGGCGGCGATCGAGGACATGCATTTCATGCTGCAGAAGGAAGTCGTCGACCGGATGGCTGCTGCACCGGGCAGCAAGGTATACGGCCGGTTGTCGGTCATGCTGCAGCTGGCGTGTCGGGTGGAACCGCTGTTCGACGTGCCGCCGGAGTCGTTCCGCCCGCCGCCGAAGGTCGACTCTGCCGTGGTGCGACTGCGGCCGCTGCCGCCGGAAGAGCTGCACGATGCCAACCCGGCGCAACTCTACGCCGTGGTGAAGGCGGCATTCGCACAACGCCGCAAGACGCTGTCCAACGCCCTCAAGCAGATGATGGACAGCGACGCGATCCGCCGCGCCGACGTGGACCCCCGCGCACGCGCCGAAACGCTGTCGCCGGCGGATTTCGTGCGCCTGGCCAAGGTCGTTCCGGCGGGGCAGTGAAGCCGTCGCGCACGCGCCGCCCCATTGGCGGGCGCAGGCCTTACAATCCGGGCATGACCGAACAATCCCCCTACACGATCGACGTGCAGGTGCAAACCCGCTTCGTTCCCGACCAATCCAGGCCGGGGGACAATCGTTACGTTTTCGCCTACACGATCACCTTGCGCAACGCCGGCCAGCTGCCCGCACGCCTGCTCGCGCGGCGCTGGCAGATCACCGACGCGAACGGCAAGGTCGAGGAAGTGAGCGGCGACGGCGTGGTCGGCGAACAGCCGTGGATGCGCCCCGGCGAGGATTTCGAATACACCTCCGGCGCCGTGCTGGAGACACCGGTAGGCATCATGGGCGGCAGCTACCAGATGCTCGCCGACGACGGCACCGAGTTCGAGGCGCCGATCCCGACCTTCACCCTGTCCATCCCGCGTACGCTGCACTGATGGTCCGGGACTGACATGGCTACGTACGCCATCGGCGACGTGCAGGGCTGCTATCCCGAGTTGCAACGCCTGCTGGAGAAACTGCGCTTCGACCCCGCGCGCGACCGGCTGTGGTTCTGCGGCGACCTGGTCAACCGTGGCGGGCAGTCGCTGGAAACCCTGCGGCTGATCCACGACCTGCGCGACTCATGCGTGATCACCCTGGGCAACCACGACCTCAGCCTGCTGGCGATCGCGCAGCGCAAGCCGGAGGCGCAGGCGCGGGTGAACCCCGAACTGCGCGAGGTGCTGTTCGCCGACGATGCGCCGGTGCTGTTCGAATGGCTGCGCTCGCAGAAGCTGATGCACCACGACGAACAGCTCGACTGGGCAATGGTGCATGCCGGCCTCGCACCGGTGTGGACGCTGCGTCAGGCGCTGCGTGCCGCCCAGGATGTCGAGCGCGAGCTGTCCAGCCCGCGCCATCCGCGCCTGCTGCGCAACCTGTTCGGCAATCGTCCCGCGCAGTGGTCGAGTCGGCTGCAGGGCCTGGATCGCTATCGCGCCACCATCAACACGATGACGCGCATGCGCTACTGCGATGTTAGCGGGCGCATCGACTTCGACGCCAAGGGCATCCCCGGCACGCAGAAACCCGGCCTGTATCCGTGGTTTGCCGTGCCCGGCATGCGGCGCCGCGACGTGCGCATCGTTTGCGGCCACTGGTCGGCGCTGGGCCGGTTCGACGGACTGGGCGTGCACGCGATCGACACCGGCTGCGTGTGGGGCGGCAAGCTCACCGCCTTGCAGCTGGACGGCGAGGAGCCGCGCCACATCACCGTCAATGCCGAGCCGCACCGCAAGCGGCCGCCGGGCGGCGAGGACTGAAAGGCGAGAAGTGAGTGGAGAGGAGTGAGAAACGAGAGAAGGCGAGTGGCTGTTCGCTCTCTCTCACTTCTCACCTCTCTCCACTCACTCCTGCTTTCCGTCTCAGCTCAGCTGTCCGTGACAGTGCTTGTATTTCTTGCCGGAGCCGCAGGGACACGGCTCGTTGCGGCCGACCTTGGGGCCGGCATGCTGCACCGGTTGCGGAGCCAGGCGGGCGCCATCATCCGGAGCCGCGGCGCCAGCGTTGCCGAAGGCATCGGGCGGCGCGCCGCCGCCGGTCGCGAGCATCTGCTTCTGCAGGCGCTCGGCCATGCGCTGCTGCTCGGCCTCCATCGCCGCGACTTCCTCCTCGCTGCGGATGCGGATGCGCGCGAGCATCTGCACCACCTCGGACTTGATCCGCGCCAGCATGTCGGAGAACAGCTTGAACGCCTCGCGCTTGAACGCCTGCTTGGGATCCTGCTGCGCATAGCCCACCAGCGAGATGCCCTGGCGCAGGTAATCCATGCTGGAAAGATGGTCCTTCCACGCGTTGTCGACCACGGTCAGCATGACGTGCTTTTCCAGCTGGCGCATGGTCTCGGCGCCGATCTGCGCCTCCTTGTCCCGGAACAGCTCCGCCACCGCCTCGTCCACGTGCCTGCGGATCGTCTCGGCGTCGATCTCGCTCTGCTGCTCGAGCCAATGCCTGAGGTCGAGCGAGAGGCCGAACTGACTCTCCAGCTCGCGATCCAGGCCGGCGATATCCCACTGTTCGTCGATGCTCTGCGGCGGCACGTAGGCCTGCACCATGGTCTGCACCACGTCCTCGCGGATGTCGACGACGGTGGCCGCAACCTCCTCGCCCTCCAGCAACTCGTCGCGCTGGGTGTAGATCACCTTGCGCTGGTCGTTGGCGACGTCGTCGAACTCGAGCAGGTGCTTGCGGATGTCGAAATTGTGCTGCTCGACCTTGCGCTGCGCCTTCTCGATCTGCCGGCTGATCATGCGATCTTCCAGCGCGTCGTCGTCCTTCATGCCGAAGCGCTTCATCCAGCGCACCAGGCCCTCGCCGCCGAAGATGCGCAGCAGGTTGTCTTCCAGCGACAGGTAGAAGCGCGAGGAGCCCGGGTCGCCCTGGCGGCCGGAGCGGCCGCGCAGCTGGTTGTCGATGCGCCGCGATTCGTGCCGCTCGGTGCCGATGATGTGCAGGCCGCCAGCGGCCAGCACCTGCTCGTGCCTCTTCTTCCACTCGGCCTTGACGCGCGCGCGGTCCACCTCGCTGGCGCCTTCGGGCAACTCGGCCAGCGCGACCTCGAGACTGCCGCCGAGCACGATGTCGGTGCCACGACCGGCCATGTTGGTGGCGATGGTGACCTGGCCCGGCGCGCCAGCCTGCGCCACGATGTGCGCCTCGCGTTCGTGATGCTTGGCGTTGAGCACCTCGTGCGCCACGCCGGCCTTCTTCAGCAACCCGGACAGCAGCTCGGACACTTCGATCGAAGTGGTGCCCACCAGCACCGGCTGGCCGCGCTTGTGGCAGTCCCTGATGTCCTCGATCACCGAGTTGTACTTCGGCGTCTGCGACAGGAAGATCATGTCCGGGTTGTCCTTGCGGATCATCGGCTTGTGGGTGGGAATCACCACCACCTCCAGGCCGTAGATGCTCTGGAACTCGAACGCCTCGGTGTCGGCCGTGCCGGTCATGCCGGCCAGCTTCTTGTACATGCGGAACAGGTTCTGGAACGTCACCGTGGCCAGCGTCTGATTCTCGCGCTGGATCGGCACGCCCTCCTTCGCCTCGACCGCTTGGTGCAGGCCGTCGGACCAGCGCCGGCCGGCCAGGGTGCGGCCGGTGAATTCGTCGACGATGATGACCTCGCCGTCGCGCACGATGTAATCGACGTCGCGCTGATAGATGCCGTTGGCACGCAGCGCCGCGTTGAGGTGGTGCACCACCGCGAGATTCTTGGAGTCGTACAGGCCGCTGTCCTGGTCGATCACGCCGACCTCGCGCAGCAGTTCGTCGGCGTGCTGCATGCCGGCCTCGGACAGATGTACCTGCTTCTGCTTCTCGTCGACCCAGTAGTCGCCTTCGCCGTCCTCCTCGGACTGGCGGATCATGCGCGGCACGATCTTGTTGACGGCGATGTACAGCTGCGGGGAATCCTCCGCCGGGCCGGAGATGATCAGCGGCGTGCGCGCCTCGTCGATCAGGATCGAGTCGACCTCGTCGACGATGGCGTAATGCAGGCCGCGCTGGTAGCGCTGTTCCTTGCTGAGCGCCATGTTGTCGCGCAGGTAGTCGAAGCCGAACTCGTTGTTGGTACCGTAGGTGATGTCGGCCGCATAAGCCGCATGCTTGTCGGCGTGATCCATGCCCGGATAGACCACGTCGACGGTCAGGCCGAGGAAGTTGTACAGCTTGCCCATCTGCGCCGCGTCGCGTCGCGCCAGGTAGTCGTTGACGGTGACCACGTGCACGCCCTTGCCGGCGATCGCATTGAGGTATACCGGCAGCGTCGCCACCAGGGTCTTGCCTTCGCCGGTGCGCATCTCGGCGATCTTGCCCTGGTGCAGCACCATGCCACCGATCAACTGCACGTCATACGGCCGCATGCCCAAGGTGCGGCGCGACGCCTCGCGGGCCACCGCAAAGGCTTCCGGCAGGAGCTTGTCCAGCGATTCGCCGGCCGCGTGACGCTGCTGGAACTCGGCGGTCTTGCCGCGCAGCGCGGCGTCGTCCAGTTTCTCCATCTCCGGTTCCAGCGCATTGATGCGATGGACCGTACGTGAAAGCTGACGCAGCACACGCTCGTTGCGGCTGCCAAACAGACTCGTCAGGGCACGATTGAACATCGATTTTCCGGTTGGGGGAACAAGACGCCCGCTGCACGCGCGGGCCAATCGAGCATGTTACTACATGCCCGGCGCGGCTCACCCGGTCTGGCGGGATGGACGTGCCCGCGCCCCGCGGGAACGCCGGTGAGCCGTCAGGAACTGGCGGCTGCCGGGGCCGGATTCAAGGGACGGGAGGGAAGGTCCGGACTAGCGGTGGCTGCGCACGAACGCCAGCGGGTTGACCACGCGATCGTGGTACCAGACCTCGAAATGCACGTGCGAGCCGGTGGAGCGGCCGGTGGAACCGGCTTGCGCGATGACGTCGCCAACCTGCACATGCTGGCCGGGATGCACGTCCAGCTTGCTGTTGTGGGCGTAGCGGGTCATGTAGCCGTTGCCGTGGTCGATCTCGACCACGTTGCCGTAGCCGCGACGCACGCCCGCGAAGGTCACCATGCCTTCGGCCACGGCATGCACCGGCGTGCCGAACGGCGTGGCGATGTCGATGCCGGTATGCCGCGCCGACTGGCCGTCGAACGGATCCGGGCGCACGCCGAAATAGGATGAGATATAGCCGTGCACCGGCATGCCGGTGGGCTTCAGGTTCGACTCGATGCGGGCATCGAGCAACAGGCTCTGCAGCGCGGACAACTGCGCCTGCTGGGCGTTGAACTGGCCGGTGAGGCGGTCGATGCCCGCCTCCAGCGCGGGCGGCATGGCGTAACCGGTGCTGCTGGTGTCCTCGACGCCGCCGACCGCGGGCGGCTGGTCGAAGTTGAACTCGCCGCTGTCGAGCTTGCCCACCTGCACCAGGCGCTCACCGAGCGCGTTCAGGCGGGTCGACTGCGCCTGCAGCTGGCCCAGCTTGAGCGCCAGTGCATCCAGGCTGCGCTGCGCATCCGCGCGCACCCCGCCGAGTTCGGCATGTTGCTGGCGGATCTGCTGCTGCAGGTCGTGGATCTGGCTCAACGCCCGGTCTCGCGGGCTGGCAATGGCGAGGGTCAACGCGCCGCCCAGGGCCAGGCAACCCAGCACGCCCAGCGACAACATCGAGAACAGCTTCCAGCGCACGCGCCGGTTGGCCAGATCCAGCGTTTTCGGGAGCTTCCGCGCGCGTGAGACGAGTATGATCTGCATGTCTTTCCAAAATCGAATGTCGGCACCATGCACCGCGCGGAACCTTCCCGTCGCCGCGACAACGGACCGAAATCCCTTGCCGATTGCGGCTCCTTCGCGTCGCTGGCCCGAAAGGCCGGCGCGCTGGAAGCGCTGGACCGCGCACTGCGCCAGACGTTGCCGTTGCCCCTGCGCGAACAGGTCAGATTCGCCGATCTGCGCAACAACCGCCTCGTCTTCCTGGCGTCTTCACCGGCCTGGGCGTCACGCCTGCGCTTGATGCAGGCACAGATCCTTGCCTCCGCAAGCGCCGTCGGCGCCTGCGCCAGTTCAGTCACCGTGAAAGTGGCTCCCCAACCGCCGGCCGTTGCCGTACCGGATCAGTCAAAACCGCTTTCGCCAGCCGCGGCCGCCCACCTCAGGGCTGCCGCTGCCTCGTCCACAGACCCCGAATGGCGGGATCTGTTCCTTCAGCTGGCGTCCCTCGCCGAAACCGCTGATTCCCCCGAGCACCCCTCGAATTGAAGGGCGTTCCTGCGAGACGCGTCGCGTCTTGCCCCGTGGCCGATGCCACGCGAGCTGCGTTTATACCACGTGAAAAGTTAATGAAAAGTCCGGCCCGCGCCGGGCTGTGACCCAACCCGCGCGGCGAATGTGTCGCGGTCAACAAAAATGGCCGGATCCTGCGATCCGGCCATTTCGGTGGGCGATGCCGGGCGGACCGGCGCGACGCCAGGCGTCAGATGGCCTGGGCCGGATGCGCGTAGGAGATCGGCGACACCGCCGGATCCTCGTGGTAGCTGACCTCTTCCCACGCCGAGGCATCGGCGATCAGCGCGCGCAGCAGCTTGTTGTTCAACTCGTGGCCCGACTTGTGCGCGTGATAGGCGCCGATCAGGCTGTGGCCGAGCAGGTACAAGTCGCCGATCGCGTCGAGGATCTTGTGCTTGACGAACTCGTCCTCGTAGCGGAGACCGTCTTCGTTCAATACGCGGTAGTCGTCCAGCACCACCGCGTTGTCCATCGAGCCGCCCAGCGCCAGGTTGTTTTCACGCAGCATCTCGATGTCGCGCATGAAACCGAAGGTGCGGGCGCGGCTGACTTCCTTCACGAACGAGGTGGTGGAAAAGTCGATCTCGGCGCGCGAGGTGCGCTTGGAAATGATCGGGTGGTTGAAGTCGATCGAGAAGCCCACCTTGAAGCCCTCGAACGGCTCGAAGCTGGCCCACTTGTCGCCCTGCTGCACCTTGACCGGCTTCTTGATGCGGATGAAGCGCTTGGCCACCGGCTGCTCCTCGATACCGGCGGACTGCAGCAGGAACACGAACGGCCCCGCGCTGCCATCCATGATCGGCACTTCCGGCGCGGACAGGTCGACGTAGGCATTGTCGATGCCCAGCCCGGCCATCGCCGAGAGCAGATGCTCGACGGTGGAGACGCGGACGTCGCCCTCGACCAGGGTGGACGACAAGCGCGTGTCGCCGACCTTGTCCTGACGCGCACGAATTTCCACCGGCGGATCTAGGTCCGTGCGGCGAAACACGATGCCCGTGTTCGGCGCCGCGGGACGCAGGGTCATGTAGACCTTGTCGCCCGTGTGCAGGCCGACACCAGTCGCGCGGATGATGTTTTTGAGCGTACGCTGCTTGATCATTAGTGTTGGGACCCGTGGAGGCAGCAGCCAATCAGGAGCGGATGCTAACACAGTTTTAACCTGAGATAAAAGCAAACCGCACCGTACAGTCTGGTTAAGCCTTCATCTTTCTTTCATCCTTGGGAACTGGCGCACATTTGGCGCTCGCCAGCGCCGACAAGAATGGGCGAAGCCCGGGCCTGGGACGGGAATCCGACCCGGGACATCGCCTCGGCACCGCGGCGACAAATCCGCGGCCTTGGCCCCGCGCGCCCATCCCGGCGCACGGCTTTCGGGTGCCAACCAACCACCTTCGCCGCCGCGTCGCGCCATTGCGGACCGTGCGAACAGCTCGCCACAAGGCGGCCGTTCGCGGGGCAATGGAGTGACTGACCGGCCCGGCGGGCGATCGTTCAACGCATCGACATGCTCCGCAACGCTCCTTCAGTCAGCCTGGCGGCGCAGGAACGCCGGAATGTCCAGGTAATCGAGGCCGGCATCGCCATGCTTGGCCGGGGCGCTGGACTCGGTCCGACCCTGCACCTCCGGCTGGGCATAGTCCACCACTTCGTTGCCGGTGCCGGTGCGCAGCACCACCGGGCGCGGGCGCATCTGCATCTGCTGGGTCTCGACCATGCGGATCGGCGGCTGGCTGCGCGAGGCATTGGCGCGGTTGAGGCCGGTGGCCACCACGGTCACGCGCACGTCATCCTTCATGTCCGGATCCAGCGAGGTGCCGATCACCACGGTGGCGTCTTCGCTGGCGAAGTCGTGGATGATGCGGCCGATCTCGTCGAACTCGCGCATGGTCAGGTTGGTGCCGGCGGTGACGTTGACCAGGATGCCGCAGGCGCCATTCAAGTTGACGTCCTCCAGCAGCGGGTTCTTGATCGCCGCCTCGGCCGCCGCCTGCGCGCGGTCGTCGCCGCGGGCGGTGCCCGAGCCCATCATGGCCAGGCCCATCTCCGACATCACCGTGCGCACGTCGGCAAAGTCGACGTTGATCAGGCCCGGGGCGGTGATCAGGTCGGCGATGCCCTGCACGGCGCCCTGCAGCACGTCGTTGGCGGCCTTGAACGCGTTGAGCAGCGTCACTTCACGGCCGAGCACGCTGAGTAGCTTCTCGTTCGGCACGGTGATCAGCGAGTCGACGTGCTGGGACAGGTCCTCGATGCCCTTCAGCGCGACCTGCATGCGCCGGCGGCCCTCGAACGGGAACGGCTTGGTCACCACCGCCACGGTGAGGATGCCCTTCTCCTTGGCCAGCTGCGCCACCACCGGAGCCGCGCCGGTACCGGTGCCGCCGCCCATGCCGGCGGTGATGAACACCATGTCGGCGCCTTCCAGCATCGCCTCGATCCGTTCGCGATCCTCCAGCGCGGCCTGCCGGCCGACTTCGGGGTTCGCGCCGGCGCCAAGGCCCTTGGTCACGTTGCCGCCGAGTTGCAAGTGGGTGCGCGAGCCGCAGTTGGTCATTGCCTGGGCATCGGTGTTGGCGACCACGAACTCGACGCCTTCGATGTTGGCATTGAGCATGTGCGCCACGGCATTGCCGCCGCCACCGCCCACGCCGATCACCTTGATGACTGCATTGGGTGCAAGTTTATCGATCAGTTCAAACATTTCCCGTCCTCCGTAGAGTTGTTGTCGTTTTAACCGCGGGGGACGACTCCTGTCGGCCCGTGGTGGCGGGTGGATTTCCTTCCACCCTGGGCGGCAGTTCCTGCGCCGCCCGAAACCGCATCGCTAGAAATTCCGCGTGAGCCAGCCGCGCAGCTTGTCGACGACCCCGCCCATGCTGCCGACCGCCGGCCCGCCGATCCGCGTGCCGCCAGCGCGCGCGCCGTGCAGCAGCAGGCCCACGCCGGTGGCGTGCAGCGGACTGGAAACCACCTCGCCGAGGCCGTCGACCTGCTGCGGCAGGCCGATGCGCACCATCTTGTGGAAGATCTCCTCGGCCAGCTCCAGCGCGCCTTCCATCTTCGAGGCGCCACCGGTCAGCACCACGCCGGCGGCGACCAGGCTCTCGTAGCCGGAGCGGCGCAGCTGGTCCTGCACCATCTCGAAGATTTCCTCGTAGCGCGCCTGCACGCTCTGCGCCAGCGACTGGCGCGCCAGCCGCCGCGGCGGGCGATCGCCCACGCTGGGCACCTGGATGGTTTCCTCCGCGTGCGCCAGGCCGGTCTGCGCGCAGGCGTACTTGATCTTGATCTCCTCCGCGTGCGCGGTCGGCGTGTGCACGCCGTAGGCGATGTCGCTGGTGACCTGGTCGCCGCCCACCGGCAGCGACGCGGTGTGGCGGATCGAGCCCTGGGTGTAGATGGCGATGTCGGTGGTGCCCGCGCCGATGTCGACCAGGCACACGCCCAGTTCGCGCTCGTCGTCGGTCAGCACCGCCTTGGCGCTGGCCAGCGCGGAAGGCACCAGCTCGTCGACAGTGAGCCCGCAGCGCTGGATGCATTTGGAGATGTTCTGCACCGCGGCGGCCGCACCGGTGACCAGGTGCACGTTGGCCTCCAGCCGCACGCCGCTCATGCCGACCGGCCGGCGGATGCCGTCCTGGCCGTCGATGCGGTACTCCTGCGACTCCTTGTAGAGCACCTTGCGGTCGGCCGGGATCGCCACCGCGCTGGCAGCCTCCAGCACCTGCTCCAGATCGCCGGCGGTGACCTCGCGCTCGCGGATCGCGGCGTTGCCGTGCGAGTTGCGTGTCTCCAGGTGACTGCCGGAAATCGAGGCGTAGACCGAGCGGATGTCGCATCCCGCCATCAGCTCGGCCTCCTCCACCGCGCGCTGGATCGAGTGCACGGTCGATTCGATGTCGACCACCGAGCCGCGCTTCATCCCGCGCGAGACATGGGTACCGATGCCGATCACGGTGATCGGCTCGCCCGGCTCGTACTCGCCGACGATCGCCACCACCTTGGAGGTGCCGATGTCCAGGCCGACGACCAGCTGCTTTTCGTTGCGCGTTTTCATGGCGAGACAGTCATGAGCGGGGTGAACCTCCAGCCGTGGCGCCGGCCGCGTCGGGCCAGCGCACGGCAAAGCCGTTGGTGTAGCGAAGATCGGCGTAGACAAAGCCGTCGGCGCGGCCGGCGATCAACTGCGGGTAGACATCGAGGAAGCGATGCAGCCGGCGTCCGGCCTGCTCGCGGTCGCCGATCACGATGCGCGCCCCGCTGCCGGTGGTGACGCTCCAGCTGCCGCGCTCGGTCAGCGCCACGCCGTTGATGCGCAGATGGGTGCCGGCAAACGCCTTGCTGACATCGGCGTAGAAACTCACCACCTCGGCCAGCCGCGCATCCGGACCACTCAGGCCGGGCAAGGCGGTCAGCTGCTCCGCGCCCGGCGCGTCGAACACCCGGCCCTGGCGGCTGATCAGTTGCTTGTCGTTCCAGCGCGCGAAGGGCTGGCGCTCGTAGATGCGCAGTTGCAGGGTGTCGGGCCAGCGCTTGCGCGCCTCCACCGACTCCACCCACGGCAAGGCGGCGACGGCCTTCTGCACCGCGTCCAGATCCAGTGCGAAGAAACCCTTGCCCAGCCGCGGCAGCACCGCCGCGCGGATCTCGGCAGCAGTGACGTGCTTGAACTCCGCCTGCACGGTCAGCTGGGTCACCGGCCAGCGATCGGCGGCAAACCAACCGCGCAGCAGCCCGACGACCGGCAGCGCGATGAGCGCGATGGCCAGGCACCAGGCAGCGAGGCGGATGGTTCCTTTCATTGCGCGCCTCCATCGGAGTCGCGGGGATGGCCGGAACCAGTGTTTGCCGAACCCACCATCCCCAATTCCGCATCCTGGGCGAAGCTCGTCTCCAGCACCCGCCAGCACAATTCCTGGTAGTCGATGCCGGCGGCGGCAGCGGCCTTGGGGACCAGCGAGTGCGAGGTCATGCCCGGTGCCGTGTTGACTTCCAGCAGCCAGTAACGGCCGTTGTGGTCCCGCATCACGTCGACGCGGCCCCAGCCGGTGCAGCCGAGCGCGTCGAACGCCGCCAGCGCCAGCGCCGCCAGCTCGTCCGCCGCCGCGCCCTCGGCGCCGGGGCACAGATACTGCGTGTCCTCGGCGACGTATTTGGCGTTGTAGTCGTAGAACGCGCCCTTGGGCACGATGCGGATGCTCGGCAGCACCTGGCGGCCGAGGATCGCGACGGTGAGTTCGTCGCCCTCGATCAGGGTTTCCATCAGCAGATCGCCCGGATAGCGCGCGGCCAGCTCGACCGCGGCGGCCAGATCCTGCTCGGCGAACACCCGCGTCACACCGACGCTGGAACCTTCGCAGGCAGGCTTGACGATCAGCGGGTAGCCGATCCGCCGCGCCGCCGCGTGCACGTCCGCGCCACGCGGCAGCGCCACGAAGGTCGGCGTGGACAGGCCCAGCGACTGCCACACGCGCTTGGAGCGGGTCTTGTCCATCGACAACGCCGAACCGAGCACGCCCGAACCGGTGTATGGCACGTGCAGCGACTCCAGCGCACCCTGCAGCACGCCATCCTCGCCGCCGCCGTGCTGGCCGTGCAGGATGTTGAACACGCGCGCGAAGTGACCCGCACGCAGCGCATCGAGCAGCGCGGGAATGCCGTCGATCGCATGCGCGTCGATGCCGCGCGCGCGCAGCGCGGCCAAAACGTTGCGACCTGAATCCAGCGACACCTCGCGCTCGGCCGAACTGCCGCCCATGACCACGGCCACGCGGCCGAACTGCGCCGGATCGGTGATCCGCGGAATACCGGGATTCGTGGTTGCGGCCATCATGCGGCCCCCTTCGTCTGGAGTTGGCCGGCGTTCGCCAGCTCGACTGCCGCCGCCCCGATGTCGCCGGCGCCGAGCAGCAGCAACAGGTCGCCATCGCGCAACAGACTGGGCAGGCTGGTGCGGAACTCGCGAGGATGCCCGACCAGCACCGGATCGACCTTGCCGCGCGCACGCACGGCGCGCGCCAGTGCGCGACCGTCGGCGCCGGCGATCGGCGCCTCGCCCGCCGGGTACACGTCGGTCAGCACCAGCACGTCGGCATCGGCCAGCACGTTGGCGAAATCGTCCAGCAGGTCGCGCGTGCGGCTGTAGCGATGCGGCTGGAACGCCACCACCAGCCGCCGTTCCGGCCAGCCGCCGCGCACCGCCGCAAACACCGCGGCAATCTCGCGGGGGTGGTGGCCGTAGTCGTCGACCAGCAGCACGCGACCGCCATCGATGGCCAGCTCGCCGCGACGGTGGAAGCGCCGTCCCACGCCCTGGAAACCCTTCAGTGCGGCGGCGATGGCCGCCACCTCCACGCCGAGCTGCCAGCCGATGGTGGCGGCGGCCAGCGCGTTGAGCACGTTGTGCCGGCCGGGGAGGTTCAAGGTGACCGGGACGGCCGCCGCGCCATCGGGCAACTGCAACTCGAAGTGCATCTCGAAACCCTGCTGGCGCAGGTTCAGCGCGCGCACGTCGGCGTCTGCGCTGTCGATGCCGTAGCGGATCACGCGGCGATTGGTGGCCCTGGCCAACGCGGCCACTTCCGGGTCGTCCACGCACAGCACCGCCAGCCCGTAAAACGGCAGCCGGTGCAGGAAATCGGCAAATGCCTTCTTCACCTCGGCGAAATCGCCGTGGTAGTTCTCCAGGTGATCGGCGTCGATGTTGGTGATCGCGGCGATCACCGGCGACAGCAGCAGGAACGAGCCGTCGGACTCGTCCGCCTCGGCCACCAGATACTGGCCAGTACCGAGCCGCGCGTTGGCGCCGGCCGCGTTGAGCTGGCCGCCGATCACGAAAGTGGGGTCGTAGCCGGCCTCGGCCAGCACGCTGGCGGTGAGGCTGGTGGTGGTGGTCTTGCCATGCGTGCCGGCGATCGCGATGCCGCGGCGAAAGCGCATCAGCTCGCCCAGCATCTCCGCGCGCGGGATTACCGGGATGCGCGCGGCCAGCGCGGCGGCCAGCTCCGGGTTGTCCGGCTTGATCGCACTGGAGGTGACCACCACGTCGGCACCGGCCACGTTCCCGGCCGCATGGCCCACGTGCACGGTGAGGCCGAGGCGCTGCAGCCGCTGCACGGTGGCCGAGCCGGCACGATCGGACCCCGATACCGCGTAGCCCAGGTTGTGCAGTACTTCGGCGATGCCGCTCATCCCGACGCCGCCGATGCCTATGAAATGCACCCGACGGAACGTGCTCATCGGATCCTGCTGGGCGGAGAGCCGGCTCATGCGGCGACCTCCGTGCAGGCGCGCGCGATCACCTGCGCCGCGTCGGGTTTGGCCAGCGTGCGCGCCGCCTCGGCCATGGCCAGCAACGCGGGGCGATCGCCGAGCAGCGCAGCCAGCCGCTGCGCCAGTTGAGGAATGTCCAGTTGATTCTCCTGCATGATCTCGGCGGCGCCGACCGCCGCCAGCACCTCCGCGTTGCGCGTCTGGTGGTCGTCCACCGCGTGCGGGAACGGCACCAGCAACGCGCCCAGCCCCGCGGCGGACAGTTCGGCCAGGGTCAACGCGCCGGCGCGGCAAACCGCCATGTCAGCCCAGCCGTAGGCATCGGCCATGTCGTCGATGAAAGCCACCACGCGCGCCTCGACGCCCGCTTGCGCATACGCCGCGCGTGCCTCGTCGAGGCCGCGGCTGCCGCACTGGTGCAACACCTCGGGACGCCGCGCGGTTTCGAGTAATGCCAGCGCCTGCGGCATCGCCAGGTTCAGCGCGCGCGCACCGAGGCTGCCGCCCAGCACCAGCAGGCGTGGCGCACCCGTGCGGCCCGCCATGCGTTGCGCCGGCAGCGGCAGCGCGCCGATCGCCGCACGTACCGGGTTGCCGACCCACTGCGCCTGCGGCAGGGTGCCGTCGAAACCGGCCAGTACGCGGCGCGCCAACGCGGCCAGCTTGCGATTGGTGAAACCGGCCACGCGATTCTGTTCGTGCACCAGCAGCGGACGGCGCAGCAGCCACGCGGCGAGACCACCGGGACCGGCCACATAGCCACCCATCGAGAGCACACTGCGCGGACGCAACCGTCGCAACAGCGCCAGCGAAGCAAGCAGCGCGCGCAACAGCATCAACGGCGCCAGCAACCGCGTCTTCCAGCCCTTGCCGCGCAAGCCGCCCACCGTCACGGTGTGCAACTCGATCCCCTGCGCCGGCACCACCCCCGTCTCCATCCCGCCGACCGCTCCCAGCCACGCCACCGGCACACCCTGCCCACGCAGGCACTCGGCCACCGCCAGCCCCGGGAAAATGTGCCCGCCGGTGCCGCCGGCCATGATGAGGACAGGCCGGGATTCATGTAGCCGGGAATCGGGAATCGGGAATCGGGAATCGGCAGAGCGCGGCGCGCCAGCGCCCTCGCGGCCAGAGGGAGCCGACATCGCCACGACCTCCCGCAGCACGCTTTCCCTATTCCCTATTCTCGATTCCCTATTCCCAGCCATCATGCCGCCTCCGCCTCGCGCGGCAGAACCGCGGCGTTCGCATCGGCGGCGGCGACTGCCGCGGGCATGCGCGTCGCCATCTGCCGCGCATCCAGCGCGCGATTGATCTCGAAGGTCGCGCGCAGCAACACGCCCGCCATCGCGCAGGTGAGCACCATGGACGAGCCGCCGTAGCTGATCAGCGGCAAGGTGAGCCCCTTGGTCGGCAGTGCGCCCAGGTTCACCCCCACCGACACGACCGCCTGCATCGCCAGCATCAGCGACACGCCGAACGCCACGTAGCCCGCGAAACGCTGGCCCACGTCGACGCCTTTCAGGCCGACATGCAGGCCGCGCCACACGGCCAGCGCGAACAGGCCGATCACCAGCACCACGCCGGCCAGGCCCAGCTCCTCGCCGATCACCGCGAAGATGAAATCGGTATGCGCCTCGGGCAGGTAGGAAAGCTTGAGCACGCTGGAACCCAGGCCCACGCCGTCCCACTCGCCGCGGCCGATCGCCATCAGCGACTGGGTCAGCTGGAAGCCGTCGTTGAACGGATCCTTCCACGGGTCGAGGAACGAGGTCAGCCGCTTCATGCGGTAGCTCTCCCCGGTCGCCGCGATGTACAGCAGCGGCATCAGCGGCAGGCCCATCAGGAACAGGAAGATCGGCCGCGCCCCGCCCAGCCAGACCATCGCGATGGTCACCGCGATCACCAGCGTGGCCGAACCGAAGTCCGGCTGCGCCAGCAACAACAGCACGATGAGACCGGCCACGGCGATGGGCTTGATCAGGCCGAGGAAGCGCGTTTCCACGCTGTCACGGTGGCGCACCAGATAGCTGGCGATGTAGATCACCAGGATCAGCTTCACCGCCTCCACCGGCTGGAACGTGGTCACCAGCAGGTTGAGCCAGCGCCGCGCGCCATTGATGCGCATGCCCAGATGCGGCACGAACACCGCCAGCAGCAACAGGAACGCCAGCGCCAGCAGCGGAAACGCGAACTTCTCCAGCAGCCGCAGCTCCGTGCGCATGGCCAACCCGGCCGCGACCATGCCCAGGCCCAGGAACACCAGGTGCCGGCGCAGGAAATAGAACGCCCCGAGCTGCTGGCTGTCCGCCACCGCGATCGAGCTGGACGCCACCATCACCACCCCGATGCTGGCCAGCCCCACCAGCGCAACCAGCAGCCACGGGTCGAAATGCCCCCGCGGGCCATGGCGACGACGAGCCTGGGAGGTGGCGTCAAACATGGGCTTGCTCCGCAGCCAGGGAATAGGGATTCGGGAATCGGGAATCGGAAAGGCACACGCATACCGACAGTCCGCGGCGTGCGCCTTTCCCTATTCCCGATTCCCTATTCCCGGCTCTCATCAGCGCACCTTCAACGTGGCGAGACCGACCAGCACAAGCACGACGGAGATGATCCAGAAGCGCACGATCACGCGCGGTTCGGGCCAGCCCTTCAGCTCGAAGTGGTGGTGTACGGGGGCCATGCGGAAGACGCGTTTGCCGGTGAGCTTGAAGCTGGCCACCTGGATCATTACCGAGGCGGTTTCCATCACGAACACGCCGCCCATCACCAGCAGCACGATCTCCTGGCGCACGATCACCGCGATGCAGCCGAGTGCCGCGCCGATCGCCAGCGCGCCCACGTCGCCCATGAACACCTGCGCGGGGTACGTGTTGAACCAGAGGAAGCCGAGCCCGGCGCCGGCCAGCGCGCCGGTGAAGATCGCCAGCTCGCCCGCGCCGGGAATCGCCGGCACGCCGAGGTACTCGGAGAACACGCGGTTGCCGGCCACGTAGGCGAACACGCCCAGCGCGCCTGAGACCAGCACGGTCGGCATGATCGCCAGGCCGTCCAGGCCGTCGGTGAGGTTCACCGCGTTGGAGAAGCCCACGATCATGAAATAGGTGATCACCACGAAGAACAGCCCCAGCGGCACCACCACGTGCTTGAACAGCGGCACGTACAGCGCGGTCTCCGCCACGGTGGCGCCATGCACCGCGTGCGGCGCGGTGTAGAACAGGAACAGCGCGGCGCCGAGACCGAACACCGACTGCCAGAAGTACTTCCAGCGGCTGGCCAGGCCGCGGCTGTCCTTCAGCACCAGCTTGCGGTAGTCGTCGTAGAAACCGATCGCGCCGAAGCTCAGCAATACGCCGAGCACCACCCACACGTAACGGTTGTGCAGATCGGCCCACAGCAAGGTGGCCACGGCGACCGAGAGCAGGATCATCACGCCGCCCATGGTCGGCGTGCCGGCCTTGACCAGGTGCGTTTGCGGACCGTCGCTGCGCACCACCTGGCCGGCCTTCAGCGCGGCCAGCCGGTTGATCAGCCACGGCCCGCACAGCAGCGACAACGCGAGCGCGGTGAGCGCGGCCATGATGGCGCGGAAGGTGATGTACTGGAACAGATGCAGGGCGGTGAAATGCCGGGCCATCCAGTCGGCCAGTTCAAGCAGCATCGGTCGCACCTCCGTGGGCGGGCTGGGCGACGAGCGCTTCCACCACCTGTTCCATGCCGGCCGAGCGCGAGCCCTTGACCAGGCAGGTGACGCCCGCATGCAGCTGCGCACGCAGCGCGTCGATCAGGGACGGCTTGTCGGAAAAATGCGCGCCGCCCGCACCGAATGCCTCCACCGCGGCCACGCTCAGCGGGCCGACCGCGAACAGCCGCTCGACGCCGCGTTCGCGCGCCCGCGCACCGATGCCGGCGTGCAGCGCACGCGCATCGGCGCCCAGCTCGGCCATGTCGCCCAGCACCAGCCAGCGTTCGCCCTCGGCCAGCAGCAGCGTGTCGATGGCGGCGGCCACCGAGCCGGGGTTGGCGTTGTAGCTGTCGTCGATCACATTCCAGCCGCCGGCGGCAACGAGGCGACGCAGGCGACCGGCCACGCCGGACACGTGCTGCAGGCCGGCGACAATGGTCGGCAGCGGCACCTGCAGCGCCAGCGCCACCGCGGTGGCGGCCAGCGCATTGGCGACGTTGTGGCGGCCGGGCAGCGGCAAGTTCACCTCGGCCTCGCCCGAGGGCGTGTGCAGCGTGAAGCGTGAACCGTCGGCGCGCAGTTCGATCGCCCCGGCGCCCACGTCGGCCGGATGCTCCAGCCCGAAGCGCAGCACGGCGCGCGAACCGGCCAACCCGGCGAAGAAGCCGGCGAAAGCGTCGTCCGCGTTGATGATGGCGGTGCCGTCGGCCGGCAAGGCCTGGTACAGCGCGCCCTTGGTTTCGGCCACGCCCTCGATGCTGCCCATGCGCTCAAGGTGGGCCGGCGCGATGAGCGTGACGAGGCCGATATCTGGCCGTGCGATGGCGGCCAGGTAGGCGATGTCGCCGGGCTTGCCCGCGCCCATCTCGAACACCGCGTACTCGGTGTCGCGCGGCATCGCCAGCAGGCTCAATGGCAAGCCCAGTTCGTTGTTGAAGTTGCCGCCGCTGACGTGGGTGCGGCCATGGCGCGACAGGATCGAGGCGACCAGGGTCTTCACCGTGGTCTTACCGTTGGAACCGGTGATGCCGACCACGCGCACGTCGCGCTGCGCGCGCACCGCGCTGGCCAGGTCGCCCAGCGCCGCCTCGACGTCGTCCACGCGCAGCTGCGGCAGCGCGCTGTCGACCGGATGCGTCACCAACGCCGCCACCGCGCCGCGGGCGAGGGCGTCGTCCAGATAGTCATGACCGTCCACGTGCTCGCCCTTGATCGCCGCGAAAAGCTCGCCCGGACGCAGCTTGCGCGTGTCGATCGCCACGCCGGTGATCTCGGCTTGCTCCAGCGCCGCATCACCGCCGAGCAGGCGACCGTGCAGCCACATCGCGATGGCGCCCAACCGCATCATGCGCGCGACTCCCGGTCCAACCGACCCAGCGCGGCGCGCGCCACCGCCAGGTCGTCGAACGGATGCTTGCCGGTGGGCCCGTCCTGGTAGGTTTCGTGGCCCTTGCCGGCGATCAGCACCACATCGCCGGCGCGGGCCAGCTCCAGCGCGTCGGCGATCGCCACGGCCCGGTCGCGCTCGACCGCCATCGCCTTCGCCGCGGCCATGCCGGTGACGACCTGCGCCACGATGGCGTCGCCGTCTTCGCCACGCGGGTTGTCGTCGGTGACGATGGCGATGTCCGCCAGTCGCGCCGCGATCGCGCCCATCATCGGACGCTTGCCCGCGTCGCGTTCGCCGCCACAGCCGAACACGCAGATCAGCTTGCCGGCGCAGTGCGCGCGCAGCGCGGTCAGCGCCTGCTCCAGCGCGTCGGGCGTGTGCGCATAGTCGACCACCACCAGCGGCAGGCCGTGCAAGCCGCCCAGCCGGTTCATGCGCCCGTTGACCGGCTGCAACTGCCCGGCCACCTGCACGATGCGCTCGAACGGCTCGCCCAGCGCGCCGAGGCAGGCGATCACCGCAAGCAGGTTGGCGACGTTGAAGCGGCCGAGCAGGTGGCTGTGCAGCGTGCGGCTGCCCCACGGCGTGCGCAACTTGAAAGTGAGCCCGCTGGCCGAGGTCACGACTTCTTCGGCGGCGACATCCGCCGCGCCGTCGCCGGCTGCGCTGAAGCGCAGCACGCGCAGATCCTCGGGCAACGTGCCGGCCAGTTCGCGGCCGAACGCGTCGTCGCCGTTGAGCACCGCCACGCGCAGGCCCGGCATCGCGAACAGCTTCGCCTTGGCCGCGCCGTAGGCTTCCATCGAGCCGTGGTAGTCGAGGTGGTCACGGGTGAGGTTGGTGAACGCCGCCGTCTCGAACTCCACCGCGCCCACGCGACCCTGGGCCAGCGCGTGCGAGGAGACTTCCATCGCCACGTGGCTGACGCCGTCGTCGCGGAAACGCGCCAGCAGTGCCTGCACGCTGATCGCGTCGGGCGTGGTGCGCTCGCCCTCCAGCAACTGGCCATGCACGCCGGCACCCAGCGTGCCGATGGTGGCGGCGCGATGACCGAGCAGCGTCCACGCCTGCGCGAGCAACTGCACGCACGAAGTCTTGCCATTGGTGCCGGTGACGCCGACCACGCGCATCGACTCGCTGGGCCGGTCGTGGAAACGCGCGGCGATCTCGCCCACCTGCGCATGCAGGTCATCGATCCACAGCACCGGCACGTCGAGCTCCCCGACGTCCTCGGGCGGCGCCTCGGCCAGCACCACGCGGGCGCCGCGCTGGACCGCGCCGGCGGCGAATTCGATGCCGTGCGCACGGCCGCCGCGCAGCGCGAAAAACGCATCGCCGCGGCGCACCTGGCGCGAATCCAGGGTCATGCCGGACACCACCATGCGCGCCGCCGCCGGGTTGGCCGCCAGCTGCGCATCGGCGATCCCCAGCAGCAGCTGGTCGAGGTGGCCGGTGCTCATGGCGTGCCCTCGTCGATCGGCGCGTCGTCGATCGGCGCCTCGACCGGCGGCTTGCTGCCGGCCAGCCCGCCGGTGCCCTGCAGCGGGCCGCCGACGTACCAGCGGCCGATGTTGTCCGGCGGCACGTCGAGCAGGCGCAGCGCGCCGCTCATCACGCGCGAGAACACCGGCGCGGAGACCATGCCGCCGTAGTAGCTGCCCTTGCTCGGGTTGTCGACCACCACCACGCCGACCAGGCGCGGGTTGGTGGCCGGCACGATGCCGGCGAAGGCCGCGGTGTAGCTGTGCTTGTCGTAGCCGCCCGCGTTGGCCTTGTGCGCGGTGCCGGTCTTGCCGGCGACCGCGTAGTTGGCGATGCGCGCCTGCGGCGCGGTGCTGCCCGGGCCGGTCACGGTTTCCATCATGCCGATCAGCTCGTGCGCGACCTCCGGCGAGATGATCTGGCGGGACGGCGTTTCCGCGCCCTTGATGAAGCTCGGGCCGTGCATCAGGCCGTTGTCGGCGATGGTGGCGTAGGCGTTGGCCAGCTGCAGCACGGTGACGTTGAGGCCGTAGCCGTAGCCCAGGATGGCCTTCTCCAGCGGCCGCCAGTCGGCGCCGATGCGCAGGTAGCCGGAGGCTTCGCCGGGAAAACCGCTGTTGGTGCTGTTGCCGAAGCCGAACGCACGGTAGGTGTCGTACATCAGCGTGGTGTCCAGATCCATCGCGATGTGCGCCGCGCCCACGTTGCTCGACTTGGTGATCACGCCGGTCGGCGTCAGCAGGCCGTAGTTGTGCGTGTCGTGGATGTCGTGGCCCTGGAAATACCAGTGCCCGCCGGTGGTGTCGATGATCGGGCTGGTCGGAGTGAACTTGCCGCTGGACAGCGCCGCCGCCATCAGGATCGGCTTGATCGTCGAGCCCGGTTCGAGCACGTCGGTCATCGCGCGGTTGCGGCGCTGGCCGGCGCGGCTGGAATCAAGCGCGTTGGGGTTGTAGGTCGGCAGGTTGACCATCGCCAGCACTTCGCCGGTGCGCACGTCGAGGATCACCATCGAGGCCGAATCGGCCTGGAACTTGTCCACGGTGTTCTTCAGCTCGCTGTAGGCGAGAAACTGGATGCGCCGATCGATGCTGAGGGTGAGGTTGCGCCCCGGCTTGGGCGCGCGCACCTGCTCGACGTCCTCCACCACGTGGCCCATGCGGTCGCGGATCACCCGCTTGGCGCCCGGCTTGCCCGAGAGCCAGTCGTCGTAGGCCAGCTCCAGCCCTTCCTGGCCGTGGTCGTCGATGTTGGTGAAGCCCAGCACGTGCGCAGTCACCCCGCCGGACGGGTAGAAGCGCTTGAACTCGCGCTGGCCGTTGATGCCGGGGATGCCCAGGTCCAGCACCGCCTGCGCCGCTTCGGGCGACATCTGACGGCGCAGGTAGACGAACTCGCGGTCCGAGCGCTGGGCCAGGCGGCTCTTCAACTCATCCGCATCCACGCCCAGCGCGCGGGCCAGCTCCGGGATGCGCTGATCGTTGTCCAGCACCTCGGAAGGATTGGCCCAGATCGAGGTCACCGGTGTCGATACCGCCAGCGGCTCGCCGTTGCGGTCGAAGATGGTGCCGCGCGACACCGGGATAGGCATCTCGCGCAGGAAACGCGCGTCGCCCTGGCGCTGGTAGAACTGCTTGCGCACCACCTGCAGGTCGAACGCGCGCGCGACCAGGCCGGTGGCGGTGAGCCCGAGCAGGCCGGCGACCAGATACATGCGCCGGCGCGCGCTGGGGCCGCTCGCCTGGCGGCGACCGCGTGCTGCTGGCTTGGCGTGTTTGCGCATGTCCATCAGCGCAGCAACCGGATGTCTTGCGGGCGCGGGTCGACCATGCCCAGCTTCTGCCGCGCCTCGTCGTCGATGCGGCGCGGCTCGGCGTAGGTGGCCTGCTCCAGCTCCAGCCGGCCATACTCGATGTTGAGGTCGTCGCGCTGGTTCTGCAGCTGGGTCAGCTGCACGAACAGCACGCGGCTTTCGTGGCGCGTCCACACCACGCCCAGCGCGCTGGCTACCGCAGCGAACAGCAGGAGTGCGCAGATCGCTGTGCTGATCAGCTTCACGCGGCGACCCCCCGCGGCAACTTCTCCGCCACGCGCAGTACGGCCGAACGCGAACGCGGATTGGCCGCCAGCTCGGCGTCGGACGGGAATTGCGCCTTGCCGACCGCCGCCAGTTGCGCCGGCGCGCCCTGCACCGGCGGCCCGCGGCGACTGTTCTGCACTCGCCCGGAGTGGTCGCGGATGAACAGCTTCACCGCGCGATCCTCCAGCGAATGGAAGCTGATCACCGCCAAGCGACCACCGGGCTTGAGCCGTTCCAGCGCGGCATCCAGTCCCTGGCGCAATGCGTCCAGTTCGCCATTCACGCGAATGCGCAGCGCCTGGAAGCTGCGCGTGGCCGGGTGCTTGCCCGGCTCGCGCCGGCCCACGATGCGCTCGATGAGTGCGGCGAGCTGGCCGGTGCGGGTGAACGGGGTGGCGTCGCGATCGGCCACGATGGCGCGGGCGATGCGCCGGCTGTGGCGTTCCTCGCCGTAATTCCACAGCACGTCGGCGATCTCGCGCTCGCTGGCGTGGGCGAGGAAGTCGGCAGCGCTCTCGCCTTGGGTAGTGTCCATGCGCATGTCCAGCGGCGCATCGGCCATGAAGCTGAAGCCGCGTGCCGCCTCGTCCAGCTGCGGCGAGGACACGCCGAGGTCGAGCAGCACGCCGTCGAGCCCGGCGGCAGTCTCGTCCCACTCGGCCAGGCTGGAGAAGTTGGCGTGGCGGATGGCCACCCGTGCGTCGTCGGCAAACTCGGCGCGCGCGGCAGCGATCGCGGCCGGGTCGCGATCCATCAACAACAGCCGGCCGGCCGGGCCCAGGCGTGACAACACGACGCGCGCGTGACCACCGCGCCCGAACGTGCCGTCCAGATAGCGCCCGTCTGCATGCACGGACAATCCCTCCACCGCCTCGCCCAGCATCACCGGGACATGCTGCAATTGCACCGAGCGCACTCCCGTCCCATCCCGCATGATTCCGCCACGCCCGCGCCCGTGGATTACAGGCGCAGCTCTGCCATTTCGCTGGTGATCTCGTCTTCGCCGATGCTCTGGCGGATCTTGGCCAGGTGCGCCTGCTCGCTCCACAGCTCGAACTTGTTGCCCATGCCGAGCAGCACCGCCTTTTTCTCGATGCCCGTGGTGGCGCGCTGGCTGGCCGGCAACAGGATGCGCGCGGCACTGTCGGGTTCGACCACCGCCGCGGCACCGACCAGTTTCATCTGCATGTCGCGATGGGCCGCCTTGACCTTGGGCAGCTGATTGACCTGATCGCGCACCTTTTCCCACTCGTCGTGCGGAAACAGCCACAGACAACCCGGTTCGAACGGGTTGTAGGTGACCACCAGACGATTGGCGCATTCGCCCGCCACCTGCTCCCGATACGCGGTCGGGATGGCCAGGCGGCCCTTGTCGTCGATGGTGATGGCGGTTTCGCCCTGGAACACGGTCAGCAGACTCCACGAAAACCCACGATTTCACACTGAAAGCCACGATAGTCTCGCCCCGTGAGACTGTCAAGCCGAAATTGCTTGTGAATCAAGGAGTAAACGCGAAGTCTGAATGTACGTGCAGGATATTCTCAGGAAGGCCGACAAGGTGTTTGAAAGCAGGGAATTTTTTGTGGCGGCGAATGGATCGATTCGCGGCCACGGCCGGCTCCCGGCCCGCCTGGTCGGCGCACGGGGCATGAATCGCCGTTCATCGGCGCACGGGCCGGCGCCGCGACGGGATGGTCGCGGCGCCGGTGCACCGATGAAGAGGTGGAGTCGGCCTGTAAGCCGGGTTCTGTACGTCTTGCGACGCGACAGTCATTCCTCTCGGCCAGGCGTCGCCGCCTGGCTCCAGCAACCTACCCGGGAACAACGCGGGCCGCGTTATCGTTCCCCTATTTGGTCTTGCTCCGAGTGGGGTTTACCGTGCCGTACGGCGTTGGCCCCGTACGCGGTGCGCTCTTGCCGCACCCTTTCACCCTTGCCTGATCCCCTTGCGGGGCCATCGGCGGTCTGCTCTCTGTTGCACTGGCCGTCAGCTCGCGCTGCCCAGGCGTTACCTGGCACTCTGCCCTGTGGAGCCCGGACTTTCCTCGATGCGCTTGCGCGCGACGCGACTGTCCGGCCGACTCCGTGGGGGAGTGTACCTTGGTGGGGATGGCGGCAGGAACATCCGCTCTCCCGCTGGAAAGTGCCCGCAAGACAGGTGAGAGTGCCCCTTGCCGCGAAGACCTCGACGGCCTTGTCGTGTTCTCGGTCGAGCCCCGCTCACCGAATGAATAGAGGACAGGCAGACACCGCCAGATGGCTTTGCCCTTTCACAAGAACGGCATTCGCCTACAAGCAATGTCAGCATTGCCTGGCTTCTTTTCGAATTTGCATGTGCTTCACATATATCGATACTTGACACCACGTATTAGGGGGGGGGGTAGCGTTTTTGAACAGGGGTTTAATTTGGAGTATCAATGATGAGGATTATCGAAATGAATTCTAGGCTTGTTCCGAGCAAGACGAGAGTCATTGTATTGAGTCTGCTGGTTGGGTGCAGCGGACTGGGTGGCACCGCATTTGCAGCATCGTCCGCGCCCAGCAAGCATGGGGTCCAAGGTGCCAACGTCACGGCAGCTGCCCAGGCCGAGTCATCATCCACGGGCTTTGAACTGGATTATTATCACGCCGAGAAGATGTCCAAAACTTACGCGCTCAGGCTCAAAAATGGGTTGCGCGCATCACTTGATTTTCAGAACGGTATCGTCACACTGACTGATGCTACAGGCCGGCAGAAAACGTTTCCGCTGGATCAGGCTCTGCTGCAAGCCACCAATGGCAATAGCCAAGCAGCCGTCGAAATGTATGACCAAATGTATCAGTCCATCAGCGCCGCCAAGTCCGACGGGATCATGGCCTATGCGGGACCCGGGGGCGCTGACGCCAACTTCAGTCAGTCGATCGGTTTACCGGGTCACGTCAGCCCCAATTTTTTCTTCCCGCCGCCGCGCGATACGGGCGGGTTTGGCGACGATGACGGCTCACTGTGGGCCACGCCAACCGGAGGCGATTGTTTCCCCATCCCGGGTTCATGCAATGAATGGGGAGGCGGTCTGTCCGATTGGGGCCAATACAATGATTGGTGGGGCAGCGCGTTCGGTGATCCACCTCCAACGACTAAGCCGCCGCGTCCGGACGGTTGCGCACCAAATGACATTGATTGCATCCTCCACGAGCATGACCGACAAAACGCTTGTGATGCCCTCACTTGGGATAACGTCAAGATGGCCGGTTCGGCTATCGGTACGGGAGGTGCTTGCTACGCTGCCGTACAATCTGCAGGTCTGGCAACAGCCGCCTGCGCGGGAGCAGCTACTTTATTGATAGCCAGCGTACACAAAGTCAACAAAGACAGAAGGCAATGCCACACTCCGTACCCAGGCCATTAGTCTTCCGGGCACTTCAATATATATGAAAAACACATTGCAAAAGCCGAACGATATAACCAAGCCTGCGAAACCAGCGATTGGTCACCGCCCCGTATTCTGGTGGATAGTGTGGATTTTTCTATTAGTTATATCGATTTTTGTACCTGCGTACAAAATTCACCAAAGCGGCGAGGACTGGCTATCGGCGTTCGGATTACCGCTGGATCGGGGCTTTTTCCGCCTTATCGGCGACGCTGCAATCCCGATATTCACGATCACGTTGATTTTGCAACAAGTGAGGAAGCTGACGCCGAGCCGGGAGAAAACCGCGTTGAACTGGCTTGGTTGGTCGCTCTTCGCCTTTCTGCTCGTGTGGTGGTCCCTTCTGGGGAATATGGTTTTCGGACCATAGCAACGGGGAACGGGGGGAAGCCAAAGCTCGCGCGCCGCGCTTTTCCGATTCCCTATTCCCCATTGCCTATTGCCCGCTCGCCATACAAGAGCTTCCGCGGTGCCCCGCTGATCGCCGCCGCCAGCTTCGCGGCCTTCGCCGGCGGCAGCTCCTCGCGCAGGATCGCGAAGACACGTCGCCCTTCGGCGAGTTTCGCGTCGGCTTCCTCACCGCGCCCCGCCACCAGGATCACGTGTTCGCCGCGTTGCTGGTCGGGGTCGGCGGCGACACGTGCCGCCAGCTCCGCCAGCGGCTCGCCCAGCACGGTCTCGAACATCTTGGTCAGTTCGCGCGCCAGCACGGCCTCGCGCTCGGCGCCGAACACGTCGCGCATGTCGGCCAGGCTTTCGGCGACGCGGTGCGAGGACTCGTAGAAGATGATCGTGCGCGACTCGCCGGCCAGTTCCTGCAGCCGGCTGCGCCGCGCGGCGGCCTTGGCCGGCAGGAAGCCTTCGAACACGAAGCGGTCGCTGGGCAGCCCGGCGACGGACAGCGCGGCAATCGCCGCGCAGGCGCCGGGCACCGGCGCGCAGCGGATGCCTGCCGCACGCGCCGCTCGCACCAGGCGAAAACCGGGATCCGAAATCAGCGGGGTGCCGGCATCGGAAATCAGCGCCACCGATTCACCGCCCTGCAGGCGCGCCACCAGCGCATCGACCACCTCGCGCTCGTTGTGGTCGTGCAGGGCGACCAGCGGCGTGGCGATGCCGTGATGGAGCAGCAGCGGGCGACTGTGGCGAGTGTCTTCGGCGGCGATCAAGGCCACCGCGCGCAGCGTCTCGATGGCGCGGGCGGACAGGTCGTCGCGATGCCCGATCGGCGTGGCGACCACCCACAGGCAGCCGGATTGAACACGGGACATCGGGGACTCCATGGGCCGGCGGAACGATCGGCTATCATCGCGCATTGACGACCATGACGACCAAGGGATTTCCCATGCGCTTCATGCGCCTCGCGCGAGTCATCCTCACGACCCTGCTGTTCGCGCTCGCACTGAATGCGTGCGTGCCGACCAGCGCAGTGCGTTCGCCGGCCGAAATCGCCGCCGCGCAGCACGCCAGCGCTCTGGCGCAGCAGGGCCAGTTCGACCAGGCCGCCCAAGCCTGGCTGCAGCTTGCCGCGCAATCGCCCGCGCACGCAGACAGTTATCGCCTGCAGGCCGCCGAGGCATGGCGCCAGGAAGGCCGCATCGAACAGGCCGCGCCGGTGCTGGGCAAGATCCGGCGCGAGCGGCTGAGCGGGGACGAGCCGCTGCGCCTTGACCTGCTGCGGGCGGAACTGGCGCTGGACCAGCACGACGCGCGCACCGCGCTGCGCCTGACCAGCCAGCCGAACGTGTCGGTGCCGCCGTCGCTGCAGACGCGCCTGCTGGAACTGCGCGCGCGTGCCATGAAGGATTCCGGCGACCTGTGGGGCGCCGCCCGCACCCGCGTGCAGATGGATGCGGAACTGCAAGGCTTCGACCAGGCACAGAACCGGCGCCAGGCATTGGACCTCCTCGCCAAGCTGGGCGTCGCGCCGTTGCAACACCGCGCCGCCGCGATGAAACCCGGCGATCGCATGCTGCCGTGGATCAACGAAGCCTTGCGACAACTCGGCGTCACCGTGGCGCAGCCGCAGCCGGAATTGCAGCAGGCGGTCGGCATGTTGCTGCCCGAGGCCGGCGCCAACGTGCGCGAAGGCTACAAGGTGCCGGCCCAGGTCGCCCTGCTGTTGCCGGCCGACGGCGACTACGCCGCCGCCAGCACGCCGATTCGCCAGGGCTTCTTCGCCGCGTATTTCGATGCGGGTCGCAACCACGCGCCGCGTCCCACGGTGCGCAGCTACAACAGCCACGGCACCGCCGACGGTGCGGTGCAGGCCTACCAGCAGGCCGTGCGCGACGGTGCCCGGCTGGTGATCGGCCCGCTGACCCGCGGGGAAGTGGCGGCGGTGTTCGCGCTGCCGCAGCTGCCGGTGCCGGTGCTGGCGCTGAACCACCCGGACGACCGTCAATTGCCCGCCGGCAACGCCAGCGAGTTCGGCCTGCTGCCGGAAACCGAGGGCGCTCAGGCCGCCGACCACATGGCCGAGCGCGGCCTGCTGCACGCCTACGTGATGATCTCCGGCGACGACTTCGCGCAACGCGCGGCGAGCGCATTCAAGGCCGAGCTGATTTCCCGCGGCGGCGACGTGGTGGCCACGACGGTGTTGCCGAGCGGCGCCACCAGTTTCGCCGACGCGATCAAGAACCTGCAGTTGCCCATCGCCAGTGCGACACCCGCGCCTGCCGCCGCGGCAAGCACCGCCGACGCCGCGACAGCGGTTCCCGCCGCTCCCGGCGATACCGGCATCTTCATCAGCATGCGTCCCAACCAGGCGCGGCTGCTGATGCCGCAGCTGCGCATCGCACAGGTCGGGCTGCCGGTATTCGCCACCTCGCATGTGTACGCCGGCGGCGACGACGCGCCCGCCAACCGCGACCTGGACGGCATCGAGTTCTGCGACGCGCCGTGGCTGTTCGATGCGCAGCCCGGCCTGCCCGACCGCGCGGCGATCGCGGCGAAGCTGCCCGCCGCCAGCGACGGCGCCGCGCGCCTGTTCGCCTTCGGCATGGATGCCTGGGGCCTGGTGCCCTACCTGGACTGGCTGAAGGCGCATCCGGGCAGCTACATGCCGGGCGCGACCGGACAACTGGCCGCCGATCCGTTCGGCCGCATCCGCCGCGTGCTGACCTGGGCCAAGTTCGAGAACGGCGTGGCGCGCCCGCTCAGCGGCAACCTGCAGATCGACGCGGTACCGTCGCCGCCGGCCGCACCGGCGCCGGCCAGCTCCAGCGCCGACAACACCCAACCGGCCGGCTGATGCGCGCCGCCGGCGACGACTTCGAACAGCGCGCCTGCGCCGCACTCGAAGGCGCCGGCCTGACGCTGCTGGCGCGCAACTACACCACCCGCCACGGCGAGCTGGACCTGGTGATGCGCGACGGCGACACCGTCGTCTTCGTCGAGGTGCGCTACCGCAAGAGCGCCAGCCACGGCGACGCTGCGACCTCGGTCACCGCAAGCAAACAGACCAAGCTGATCCACGCCGCGCAGCATTGGCTGGCAGCCCACCCGCGACACGCGCGACGGCCGTGCCGCTTCGACGTGGTCAGCTATGACGGCCCGATCGACGCGCTGCAACGACAATGGTTGCGTGGTGCGTTCGAAGCGGGCTGAGTCCGGCACGGCGCGATAATCGCGGCATGGTCCTGCCCGTCCCCCTGCTCGATACCCTGCGCGAGATCTTTCCCGGCGACGCACTGGACAGCGGCGACGACGCCCTGCGCCTCGCAGCGCGCGACCACTCGCGCCACGCGCACCGACCCGACGTGGTGGTGTATCCGACCGCCCACACGCAAGTGGAAGCGCTGGTGCGTGCCTGCCGCGAGCACCGCGTGCCGCTCACCGCGCGCGGCGGCGGCACCAGTTCCACCGGCGCCTCGGTGCCGCTGGCCGGCGGCGTGGTGGCGAATTTCCAGCGCATGGATCGCATCGTGCGCATCACGCCGGACGATCGTCTCGCGGTGGTCGAACCGGGCGTCACCAACGAGGCCTTGCAGCAGGCGCTGGCGCCGCACGGATTCTTCTGGGCGCCCGATCCGGGCTCGGCGCCGTGGTGCACGATAGGCGGCAACCTCGCCTGCAATGCGGGCGGGCCGCGCGCCCTGAAATACGGCGCCACCCGCGACAACGTGCTGGGCCTGCGCGCGGTGGCGGGCACCGGCGCGGGTTTCGTCGCCGGCACACACACTACCAAGGATTCCACCGGCTACGACCTGACGCGCCTGCTGATCGGCTCGGAAGGCACGCTGGCACTCGTGACCGAAGCCACCCTGAAACTCACCCCGCGGCCCGCTGCCGTGCGCTCGCTGCGCGCCACCTACCACGACACGGCCAGCGCGGCGCAAGCAGTGGCGCGCATCATGGCGCAGCCGGTCACGCCCGCGGCACTGGAGTTCATGGATGCGCTGGCGCTCAAGCTGGCGCGCGACCACGCACCGGATGCCGACGTGCCGCAGGCGGGCGCGCTGCTGCTGATCGAGGTCGACGGCACGCCGGAGACCGTGGGCTTTGCCCAGGACGCGATGGCGCGTGCGGCGCGCGGCGAAGGCCTGATCGCGCTGGACGTCGCGGCCGACGCCGGCGAAAACGCCGCGCTGTGGGCTGCCCGCAAGGCGCTCTCGTTCGCCCAGCGCGCAGTGACCGAACACAAGATCAACGAGGACGTGGTGGTGCCGGTCAGCCGGCTGCCCGAACTGGTCGCCGGTGCGCAGGCGCTCGCCGCGAAACACGCGGTGCCGCTGGTGTGCTTCGGCCACGCCGGCAACGGCAACCTGCACGTGAACCTGCTGCCGCGCGACGTGGACGAGGTCGAACGCGGTTACGCGACGCTGCCCGAGCTGTTCGCCCTGGTGATCGCGCTGGGCGGCACGCTGTCGGGCGAGCACGGCATCGGTGTGGTGAAGCGCGACTACCTGCCGCTGGCGCTGGGCGAGTCGACCATCGCTCTGATGCGCTCGGTCAAGGCTGCGTTCGATCCGGACGGCATCCTCAATCCCGGCAAGGTGGTTTGAGCGCGAAAACTACGGAACAGGCAATGGAAAAGATGAAGAAGCCGGACCCGGCACAGCAGGCACGCGACATGGACGCCTTGCTGGCGGAGATCCGCTGCGGACACACCTGTGCGATGCAGCAGCCGCCGGGGCGGCGGCCGGTGCTGCAGGCGTCGACGCGATCGCGCTTGCTGATCGTCAGCCAGGCGCCGGGACGCAAGGTGGAGGAGAGCGGCATCCCGTTCGACGACGTCAGCGGCGAACGCCTGCGCGACTGGATGAGGATCGACCGCGCCGCCTTCTACGACGCCGACAAGGTGGCGATCGTGCCGATGGATTTCTGTTTCCCGGGCAAGGGCAGGAGCGGCGACCTGCCGCCGCGGCCGGCGTGCGCCGCGATCTGGCATCCGCGCCTGTTCTCGCTGCTCACCGGCGTGCGGCTGACCCTGGCCATCGGCCAGTACGCGCAGGTCGGCATGCTTGGCGACGCGCGCGATGCCACCCTCACCGACACCGTGCGCAACTGGCGCACGCACCTGGCCCGCGGCGTGCTGCCGCTGCCGCACCCGAGCCCGCGCAACCGGCCGTGGGTGATGCACAACCTGTGGTTCGAGGCCGAGCTGCTGCCGGTGCTGCGCGAGCGCGTGGCCGCGGCGCTGGCCGACGAGGCCTGAGCTGCCGCATCGCACCTTGCCGCCCGGCGCCGGCCTCGTCTAACCTGCCCCGCGTCAAACACAGTGCACGGGGCCGCCCCCGGCCTTGCAGGGGAACCCTCGTCCATGAGCCTCAAGCTCCGCCTCACCGTACTCAACTTCTTCCAGTACTACATCTGGGGCGCCTGGCTGCTGACCATCGGCACCTGGTGGTTCCAGACCCAGCACTGGTCGGGCACCAGCTTCGGCGCGATCTTCTCGACCATGGGCATCGCCTCGCTGTTCATGCCCTCGCTGGTCGGCATCGTGGCCGACAAGTGGATCAACGCCGAGCGCCTGTACGGCATGCTGCAGATCTGCGGCGCGGTGGTGCTGTTCTCGATCCCGCACGTCAGCGACCCGGAGCAGATGTTCTGGGTGATGCTGCTGAACATGTGCTTCTACATGCCCACCATCTCGCTGGCGATCACGGTCGCCTACAACGCGCTCAAGCAGGACGGCCTGGACGTGGTGAGTACCTACCCGCCGATCCGCGTGTGGGGCACGATCGGTTTCATCGCCGCCACCTGGACCACCAGCCTGCTCGGCTTCAAGGCCTCGCCCGCGCAGTTCCACGTGGCCGCGGCCGCCTCGCTGCTGCTCGGCCTGTATGCGTTCACCCTGCCCAAGTGCCCGCCCAAGCTGGGTGCCGCCGAGGGTCGAAGCCTGATCGACCGGCTCGGCCTCACCTCGTTCGTGCTCTTCAAGAACCGCAACATGGCGGTGTTCTTCCTCTTCGCCATGCTGCTGGGCGCGGCGCTGCAGCTCACCAACGCCTATGGCGACGCCTTCCTCAGCGACTTCGTCAAGGTGCCCGCGTACGCCAACCTGCTGGCGGTGAAGTACTCCACCATCATCATCTCCATCTCGCAGTTCTCCGAAACCGCCTTCATCCTGACCATCCCGTTTTTCCTCAAGCGGTTCGGCATCAAGGCGGTGATGACGATGAGCATGCTGGCCTGGGTGCTGCGCTTCGGCCTGTTCGCGTTCGGCGACCCTGCCGGCGGACTGTGGATGATCGTGCTCTCGTGCATCATCTACGGCATGGCGTTCGACTTCTTCAACATCTCCGGCTCCTTGTTCGTGGAGAGCCAGGCCGACCCGAAGATCCGCGCCAGCGCGCAGGGCCTGTTCATGCTGATGACCAACGGCGTGGGCGCGGTGCTGGGCAGCCTGATCGCCGGCTTCGTGATCGACCACTTCTTCACCGACCACAGCTGCAACGACGCGCTGCTGATCTGCAAGGACTGGCAGGACATCTGGCTGGCCTTCGCCGGTTATTCGCTGGTGATGGCGTTGCTGTTCGTGCCGTTGTTCAAGCATCGGCACGACCGCGCCGCGGCACAACGGGTGGTACCCACGCACTGATCCGCCCCGCGCGCGACCACGTATTGTTATTGCGAATCATTTTCATTTAACATGCGCCTCCTCATTCCGGAGGCTTCATGTCACTCGCCGTTCGTCCGCTCATCCCGTTGCTCGCCCTTGCCCTCGCCGGCACCGCCCAGGCCGCCGACCAGATCTCCGCCACCACGCTCGAACGCGTCGAGGTTTCCGAAAGCACCCTGCGCATGCCGCAGAGCCAGGGCGCGCTGCCGACCACGATCACGGTGATCACCGGCGAGGATCTGCGCCAGCAGCTGGCGATCAACCCGGATCTCTCCGACGCCATCGGCAACCTGCTGCCCTCGTTCGCGCCCTCGACGCAGAAGCTCAGCTCGCGCGGACAGACCCTGCGCGGGCGCAACCCGCTGTACATGATCGACGGCGTGCCGCAGTCCAGCCCGCTGCGCAATGGCTCGCGCGATGCCTACACCATCGACCCGGCGATGATCGAGCGGATCGAGATCGTCGAGGGCTCCAATTCCATGCAGGGGCTTGGCGCCGCCGGCGGCATCATCAACATCATCACCAAGCGTGCGCCGAAGCAGGATGGCGTGCGCCAGGAAGTCACCACCAATGCCAGCGCGCCCACCCGCGGCGGCAACGGCCTGGGCTACGGCGCCTCGTACCTGCTCGCCGCCCGCAGCGGCGCGTTCGAACTGGTTGCCGGCGCGGCGTGGCGCCAGCGTGGCATGTATTCGGACGCGAAGGGGCGGCTGATCGGCGTCGACGGTACCCAGGGCGACCTGATGGATTCGGCGAGCACCGACGGCTTCGCCAAGCTCGGCTACGACTTCACCGACACGCGTCACCTGCAGCTCACCGTCAACCGCTTCGACCTCAAGGGTCGTGGCAACTACACCGCCGTGTCCGGCGACATGGCCAGCAACCTGCCGACCACCTCGGTGCGCGGCAAGCAACCCGGCGATGCCCCGCGCAACCGCGTGCTGACCAGCAGCCTCGACTACCGCGACAGCGCGCTGGCCGGCGGCGAGCTGCGCGCCCAGCTCTACCACCAGAAGAACCGCGAGCTGTTCGGCGGCGGCACCTTCGCCACTTTTCAGGACCCGGCCTACGGCCCGGGCCCGCTGTTCGACCAGTCGCAGAATGTCTCGACCAAGGACGGCGCCCGGCTGTCATGGGCGCGGCGCGGGCTGCTCGACGACACGCTCACCGTGCTGGCCGGCGCCGACGGCTACCGCGACACCACCTTCCAGGAACTGACCCATACCGGCCGCCATTGGGTCCCGGACAGCACCTACACCGGCTGGGCGCCGTTCCTGCAGGCGGAGTACTGGCCGCTGCAGACGCTGTCGCTGTCCGGCGGGCTGCGGCGCGAGCACGGCACGCTGGACGTGCCGACTTTCCAGACGCTCGCCTTCTACAACGCCGTCACGGTGCAGGGTGGCAAGCCCAGCTTCAGCAAGACGCTGCCGAACCTCGGCGCGGTCTGGTACCTCACCGGCCAGCTCAACCTGTTCGCCAGCTACGCCGAGGGCTACACCCTGCCCGACGTCGGCCGCGTGCTGCGCGCAATCAACCAGCCCGGCCAGAACGTGGCCGATTTCCTCGACCTGAAACCGGTGGTCTCGGACAACCGCGAGGCCGGCGTGGAGTACCTCGGCGAGCGCGCGGGCGCCCGCTTGAGCTACTACGTCTCACGCTCGCGGCTGGGCTCGGTGCTGGTGTTCGACGCGCCCAACCAGGTCTACAACGTGATGCGCCAGCGCGTGGCCATCAGCGGCTGGGAAGCGCGCGCGAACTGGCAGCCGCTGGACGGCACCCGGCTGGATGCCTCCTTCGCGATCAACCGCGGCCGCTCCGATCGCAACGGCGACGGCCGGATCGATTCGGACCTGGACGGTGCCAACATCGCCCCCAACCGGCTCAACCTGTCGTGGACCCAGCGCTGGAACGACGCCTGGTCGAGCTACCTGCAACTGAGCCAGCTGTACAGCCGCAACTTCAGCACGCTGGGGCAGCGCACCGCGCACTTCGACGGCTACGCCACCGCCGACGCCTATGTGAAGTGGCACACCGGCGCCGCCGACGACTGGACGCTGGGCGTGCAGAACCTCGCCAACAAGCAGTACATCAACTACGTCTCGCAGACCGTCGGCGACGACGACTCCTATTACGCCGGCCGCGGCCGCGTGGTCTCGCTGACCTGGCAGCAGGCGTTTTGAACCAGGCCGATGCCACGGATGCGGCCAAACCCTGGCGCCTGCGCGGGCGAGCGCGCCAGTGGGTGCAGCGGCTGCACCTGTGGCTGGGCCTCAGCGTGGGCGTGGCGTATGCGCTGATCGCGCTCAGCGGCAGCGCGCTGGCGTGGCAGAAACCGTGGCTGCGGACCGCCTACCCGCAACTGGCCGGGCACGCGCTGCCCGACGCCGCGCAGCGCGCCGATGTGCTTGCGCGCATCCCGGCGCAATGGCCGGCGCAGGGCCTGCGCGCGGTCGACCTGCCGCTGGACGGCCTGCCGGTCTGGCAGCTGTATTTCGCCGACGGTACCCGCCGCTATGTCGATCCGGCCAGCGGCGAACTGCTGCTGACCCGCCCGCCGCGTGGCGACCTGCTTGGCGTGCTCTACGACTGGCACTTGCACCTGCTCGCCGGCAAGACCGGCGAGGAAGTGCTGGGCGTGCTGGGCTGGCTGGTGCTGTGCCTGCTGGTATCCGGGCCGCTGCTGTGGTGGCCGGGGCGACGCAACCTCGGCGCCAGCCTGCGCCCGCACGCGCAACCGCTCACGCGGCGCTGGCTGAGCTGGCATCGCAGCGCGGGCGTGCTGACCTGGCCGCTGATCGTGCTGGTCAGCCTCACCGGCACGCTGATGATCTACGGCGCTGGCACCGGCCGGCTGCTGCGCGCCGTGTTTGCGGACCCGCCGCCCCCGCCGCGGCCGGCGGCCATCGCCTGGCGCGACGCACCGATCGACTGGGCCGCGGTGCTGGATGCGGCGCAGCGCGCCCTGCCGGGCGCCGCCCTGCACCGCGTGGCGCTGCCGCAGGAGCGCGATGGCCAGGTGGCGATCCGCGCGCAGGCGCCGGGCGAATGGCACCAGGTCGGGCGCAGCACGGTCTGGCTCGATCCCTGGTCCGCCACCGTGCGGGGCCGCTACGACGCCACCGCCGATGGACTCGGCACGCGCATCAACCAAGCAGTCTACCCGCTGCATTCCGGCGGCGTCGGCGGCACGCCGTGGCGCATGCTGGTGACCGCGGCCGGCGTGCTGCCGGCATTCTTCCTGGTGACCGGCTTCCTGTTCTGGCGTGCGCGCCAGCGTCGGCGCTGAGCGCCGGCGCCGTTACAATGGCCGGATGCGCATCGGCCCCTACCTTATCGACCCACCGGTGTTGCTGGCCCCCATGGCCGGCGTCACCGACAAACCGTTCCGCCTGTTGTGCAAGCAGTTGGGCGCCGGCCTGGCCGCCTCGGAAATGACCAGCGCCGACCCCAGCCTGTGGCAGACGCGCAAGTCGCTCAAGCGGATGGATCACGCCGGCGAACCGGACCCGGTCAGCGTACAGATCGCCGGCCACGACCCGGCCATGCTGGCCGAGGCCGCACGCTACAACGTCGCCAACGGCGCGCAGATCATCGACATCAACATGGGCTGCCCGGCCAAGAAGGTGTGCAACGTGTGGGCCGGCTCTGCGCTGCTGCAGGACGAGCCGCTGGTGGCGCGCATCGTCAAGGCGGTGGTCGACGCGGTGGAGGTACCGGTGACGCTGAAGATCCGCACCGGCTGGGACCGCGACCACAGGAATGCACTGAACATCGCACGCATCGCCGAGGACGCCGGCATCGCCGCGCTGGCCGTGCATGGACGCACCCGCGCGGACAAGTACGAGGGCGAGGCCGAATACGCCACCATCGCGGCGGTGAAAACCGCCGTGCGCATTCCGGTCATCGCCAACGGCGACATCACCACGCCGCAGAAGGCGCGTCAGGTGCTGGACGCGACCGGCGCCGACGCGCTGATGATCGGTCGCGGCGCGCAGGGCCGGCCCTGGATCTTCCGCGAGATCGCGCACTACCTGGCTACCGGCGAACTGCTGGCCGAACCCGAACCGGCCGAGGTCGCCGCGACCCTGCTCGGCCACCTCGAACACCTGCACGCGTTCTACGGCGAACAGGCCGGCGTACGCATCGCGCGCAAGCACCTGGGCTGGTACGCGAAGGATCGGCCGGAGAACGCCGCGTTCCGCCAGGTGGTCAACCGCGCCGAAACCGCCGGCGAACAGCTGCGACTTACCCGCGATTACTTCACCGCGCTGGCTAACGGCCTGGCCATGGCGGCCTGAGCCCGGGCCGGCTCGCGCGTCTTTTTTCAGGCGGCTTCCAGCCGATGCGGCATCAGCGCCGCCAGGCGCAACCGCGGCGGCAATTCGGCCCGTACCGCACCGCGATGGCCGAGCAGGCGCAGCGCGCCGTCCGCGTCCTCCGTCAGCACGGAGAGGCTCTCCACCCCGTCGCCATCGCTCGCGCAGACCAGGCCGTCGCGCTGGATCAGCGCCGCGCGACGGATGCCCGCAGAGAATGCCGTCGAGCCGGCGCCGCGCGAGATTCAGCCACCGCTTGCAGCTCGGCAGGCGGTAGTCGATCCGGTCGCCCAAGGCCTCCCGCTGGCCACCGCACTGGTTGATGTTGTCGTAGTCGTCGCGGTGGCTCACCGGCAGGCGGCCGTCCACGGTGACATGCACCATGCGCCGGCGCACCCGCAGGCCCGGCACCAGTGGGCGCCGTGCGTTTCACGCCGCCGCCTGCTCGCGCTGCAGGTAGCGCTGGCGCTTGCGCGGTCGCAGCTGCTCCAGGTCCACCTCGATCAGGCCGTCGATGGAACCGCTGAAATCCGGGTCCACGCCGAAGGCGAGGAAGCGCGCGCCGCCGGGTTCGCACAGTTCGGTGTACTGCTTGTACAGCGTCGGCACCGAGGTGCCGAGCCGGGCCAGCGCGGCCTTCATCGCGTCGAACGCGGCGGCAATGTCGAGGCCGTCGAAGGTCGGCGCCGGCGTCGCAAAGGCGAACGGTCGGCGCGCGCTGGCCAGCGCCAGTTCGCTGCCGTAGAAACGCTGGTAGTAGCCGACCACCTGCTCGCTGGCATGCCGCGGCAACGCCGCGCTGATGGACACCGCGCCGTAGAGGTAGCGCACGCCCGGATGGCGCTGCAGGTAGGCGCCGATGCCTTGCCACAGGTAATCGAGACTGCGGCTGCCCCAGTAGTCCGGCACCACGAAGCTGCGGCCCAGTTCCAGTCCCGCCGCCAGCCGCGGCACGGCTGCATCGGCGTAGCGGAACAGCGAGGCGGTGTACAGGCCGGCCAGACCGGCGCGAGCCAGCGCCTCGGCGCCGCGCATCACGCGGTAGGCGCCGGCGATGCGGCCGGCCTGCGCGTCCCACACCAGGATGTGGTCGTAGCTGGCGTCGTAGCGGTCGAGGTCGCGGCTGCAGCCGGTGCCCTCGCCGACCTGGCGGAAGGTCAACTCGCGCAGGCGGCCGATCTCCTGCAGCAGCGCCGACCCGCCGGCATCGCGCGCCAGGCGGATCTGCTTGCCGTCGCTGGTGGCGCCGAGCAGTTCGGTCGCCTCGACGGCGCGCCGCAGTTCGCGCGCCCCGATGGGCGGCGCCAGCGGCAACGGGCCGGCAGGCGCGGTGGCCTGGGCGCGGCCGGCAGCATCCAGCGCGCGGCGGACGCGCCGCAGCACCGCGCGTTCGCCCTCGCCGGCGGCGATCGCCAGCGGCTTGCCCACGTGCAGGCGCAGCGGACGGCCGCGACGGGCGAACATCTCGCGCGCCAGCAACGCGGTCGACGCCGGCCGCCACAGCGCCGAGACGCCGTAGAACAGGGCGGAATTGCGCGCCTCGACGCGTACCGGCAGCACCGGCGCCGCCGCGCGCCGTGCAAAGCGCAGGAAGCCGGCGCGCCAGTGTGTGTCGCGCACGCCGCGCAGGCCCAGCCGCGACACTTCGCCGGCGGGAAACACGATCACGCACTCCCCCTCGCGCAGGACGCGCTCGACCCGGCGCAGGCTGGCCACGCCGGCGACGCCGCCGAACACGCGCACCGGCAGCAGCAGCTCCGCCAGCGGCTCCACCAGTGCCAGCACCTCGTTGGCGACCACCCGTACGTCGCGCCGCACGCGTCCCACCATGTCCAGCAGGGCCAGCGCATCGAGCGCGCCGCAAGGATGGTTGGCGACCACCAGCAGCGGCCCCTGCGCGGGTATGCGCGCCAGCGCGGCGGCATCGGCGTCGTAGCGCAGCTGGAGCTCACGCATACCCGCCTCGACGAAGGCCAGTCCGCGCAGATGCGCATGTTCGGCGTGGAACGCGTCGATCCGGTCGAGGCCCGACCAGCGCCCCCACCGCCGCAGCAAGGTCGCCGCGAGACGCCCGCGGCGGCCGCGGAACCAGTGCGGATAGCGCTGCCGCAAACGCTGCTCGATGGCTTGCATGTCGCGCCCCTCGCGTTGGCCTGCCGCCAGCTTGCAGAGCTCGCGCGACACCACGATTGCTCCAGTGCGACAGCGGCGTGACAGCCGCGGCGGCGAACCACTCCGTCACGACACGCAGGCCATGCCTGCGTTAGGCTCGGGATTGTCGTGCCTGCGCCTGGCCATTCGAGGAGCCCCGATGAGAAAACGTCTGTGGCCGCTGTGCCTGTTCTCCCTGCTGGCACTGATGTCCGTCAGCGGAGTCCGCGCCGCCGGCCAGACCGTCAAGGTCTACCCGATCGCCGCCGGCACCGCCGCGACGGTAACGCCCGCCATCGAACTCAAACGTGCGAACCAGCCGCTGCTGGTCGGAGTGAAGGTCGCGCCGCCGTTCGTGATCGAGGACCACGGCCACTACAGCGGCCTGGCGATCGACCTGTGGCAGGAGATCGCCGCCGACCACGGCTGGAAATACGCCTACCAGCCTTACGATCTGGACGGTTTGCTGCAGGCCGTCAGCGACAGCAAGGTGGACGTGGCGCTGGGCGCGATCACCGCCACCGCCGCGCGCGAGCAGCACATGGACTTCGCCCACCCGATCATCAGCTCCGGGCTGGCCCTGGCGGTGCGCGGCGGGCAGACCGCCGGCTGGCTGGCGGTGGCGCAGGCACTGGTGTCGCCAGCCTTCCTCAAGGTGATCGGCTCGCTGGCCCTGCTGTTGCTGGTGGTCGGCTTCCTGGTCTGGCTGCTCGAACACAAGCGCAACCCGGAGCAATTCGGCGGCAGCCGCGGCCAGGGCATCTTCTCCGGCTTCTGGTGGGCAATGGTCACCATGACCACGGTCGGCTACGGCGACACCGCGCCGCGCACGGTCGGCGGGCGCATCATCGGTCTGGTGTGGATGCTGGCGGCGCTGCTCATCGTGTCGTTCTTTACCGCGGCGATCACCAGCGCGCTGACCGTCGGCCAGCTCAGCGAACGCATCCGCAGCGCCGCCGACCTCGGTGGCATGCGCATCGCCAGCCTGCCTGGCAGCACCAGCGCCGCCTGGCTCGACCGCCAACAGCTCGATTACACCAGGGCCCGCGACGTCGATGCCGCGCTGGCCGAGCTGGCCGCCGGGCGCGTCGATGCGGTGGTCTATGACGAGCCGCTGCTGCGCTGGGATATCCGCCGGCACTATCGCGGCCAGCTGAAGGTGTTGCCCCTGCTGCTGGAACGACAGGACTATGCTTTCGCCCTGCCCACCGGCAGCCGGCTGCGCGAACCGATCGACACCTCGCTGCTGCAGCGGATCAACGCGCCGAACTGGCCGCAGCGGCTGGATAACGCCTTCGGCGCGACCGGCCCATGACCGGGCCGGTGCGTGAAGCTGGCCCGTTCGGCCGTCCAGACGGCTGAACCGCACCCCACCCCCGCCGCAGTCCCGGGGCGGGGAAGCTGCAAAGTCGAAGTGGTCGATGTATCATGCCCGACCTCTTTTATCTTTCTATCCGTACAAAGGGATATAAACCGCGATGTCCAATTACCTGTTCACCTCCGAATCGGTCTCCGAAGGCCATCCGGACAAGGTCGCCGACCAGATCTCCGATGCCGTGCTCGACGCGATCATCGCGCAGGACCCGCGCGCCCGCGTGGCATGCGAAACCATGGTCAAGACCGGCGTGGCGATCGTCGCCGGCGAAATCACCACCAGCGCGTGGATCGATCTGGAGGCGATCACCCGCAAGGTGATCCTGGACATCGGCTACAACTCGTCCGACGTCGGTTTCGACGGCGCCACCTGTGGCGTGCTGAACCTGATCGGCAAGCAGTCGCCCGACATCAACCAGGGCGTGGACCGCAAGAAGCCGGAAGACCAGGGCGCGGGCGACCAGGGCCTGATGTTCGGCTACGCCACCAACGAAACCAAGACCTTCATGCCGGCGGCGATCCACTTCTCGCATCGCCTGGTCGAGCAGCAGGCCAAGGTGCGCAAGCAGAAGAACTCGCCGCTGCCGTGGCTGCGCCCGGACGCCAAGAGCCAGGTCACCCTGCGCTACGAGAATGGCAAGGCCGTGGCGATCGACGCGGTGGTGCTGTCGACCCAGCACGACCCGGGCGTGAAGCAGAAGGATCTGATCGAGGCCGTGCGCGAAACCATCCTCAAGCCGGTGCTGCCGGCGAAGTGGCTGCACAAGGGCACCAAGTTCCACATCAACCCGACCGGCAAGTTCGAGATCGGCGGCCCGGTGGGCGATTGCGGCCTGACCGGTCGCAAGATCATCGTGGACACCTACGGCGGCTGGGCCCGCCATGGCGGCGGCGCCTTCTCCGGCAAGGACCCGTCCAAGGTCGACCGTTCGGCCGCCTACGCCGCGCGCTACGTGGCCAAGAACATCGTGGCTGCCGGCATCGCCGACCGCTGCGAGGTGCAGGTCAGCTACGCGATCGGCGTGGCGCACCCCACCTCGATCTCGGTCACCACCTTCGGCACCGGCAAGATCAGCGACGAGAAGATCGAGAAGCTGATCCGCAAGCACTTCGACCTGCGCCCGTACGGCATCCTGCAGATGCTCGACCTGATCCACCCGATGTACCAGCAGACCGCCAGCTACGGCCATTTCGGCCGCACCCCGGTGCAGCTGAAGGACGCCAGCGGCAAGGCCTTCACCGCGTTCTCGTGGGAGAAGACCGACCGTGCCGAGGCGCTGCGCAAGGATGCGAAGCTGAAGTAAGCCGCCGACGGCGCGCGACACGCTACACGAAACGGGCCGCCTCGCGCGGCCCGTTTTGGTTGGGCGAGCGATCACTTCATAAACCGGCTGCCTGCTCGAAACGCCGTACCAGCTCGCGCTGTCGCGCTGGCGCCGCGGCCAGCGATTGCCGCGCGCGCTTCTTCCAGCCGGCGCCACGTCCGGCCAGATCTCGCCACGCATCCAGCAACAGCGCCGGCGCGCGTTCCAGGTGCCAGTCGATCAAGGCAAGCGCCTGGCCGATATCCTTGTTGTACTTCGGGTGCCGCGCGCCCCGTTCGGCCGCCACCAGCAACTTGTGCAAGCCATAACGTGCGGGATCGGGCAGGTTCACCAGGCAGGCATCGGCCATGTCCAGCAGCACGGCCTGGCCCGGCTGCTCCAGCAGATAATCGAGAAACTTCAGCGGCACCAAGGCCACGCCCAAATCGGGCGCATGCACCTCGTCACGCTTGCGCCGCGGCACGGTCAGGAAGTCGATGCGCAGATCCGGCTCCCGCTCGCTGACGTACTGACTGGCGAAACCGCGGCGGCCGCCCAGCGCCGGCAGAAAGCCCATCTGCAGCGATCTCAACGCATCCGGCATGTCCGTCTTCAGATCGGCCGGAAGCGCCACCGCCACGTCGCCGCCCGGGCCGGCATGGGCGAAATCCAGATCCAGCGTGCGTGTACCCTCACCCCAGGCCACGCCCAATTGGTTGCCCATGGCGAGAAACGCATGCGTGCCCACCAGCAACCCGCCGGCGCGGAAGAACTGGTAGTCGGCGAAGCGCTTGACGATGCGGAACGGCTTGGCCGGCGTCGGCAGGTTGCCGTGCGCCACCGCCGCGCGCGCCTGCCGCGTCACCGCCTCCAGCGCCGGCGCGGGACGGTCGCGCGCCCGTTCGATCGCCGCGATCTGCGGGCCTTCCGGCCCCAGGTAATACTCGCGCTTGCGGCCGTCGATCTCCTTGAACTGCCAGTACGCGTAGCGCCGGCCCTTGATCGTCTTCCAGCCCACCGTGCCGGTCAGCGATGCTGGCGAACGCAGCGCCTCGGCCACCTGCACCAGCTCTTGCAGCTCGGCGTAGGCAGTTTGCGCGGCGGCGGGAAGTTCGCGGTACAGGGCCATGGCAGCGCTCCGGAAGGTTGTTCGGTTATACCACTCGAAGACGATGAGTGGTATAACCCGCGCATCCCCCTTTACGCCCAACGGACGACCGCAGCATGCGCCTCGAACACCTGCTCGACGACATCGATCGCGACACGCTGATCGAGCTTTTCGGCGGCGCCCCGCTGGCCGCGGTCGAAGCCGCGCCGAGCGAGAGGAACGGCAAGCCCTGCGTGCATTGCCTGGTGCGCAAGCGTGCCGCGGAAATCGCCATCGAGAATTCCGAAGCCGTCGCGCTGGCCTGGCTGCAAGATGCCCGCGCGCGGGCGGAAGGTGCACCGTGACCGTCGTTCGCTGCTCGCAGAAACTGTTGAAGCGCCTGCGCCCGCCACCCGCGCCGCCGGAACCGCCACCCGCCGGCAATCCGCTGGGCGAATGGTATGCGGATATCGACTTCATCGACCGGCGGCCGTTCGCGCTGCTGATGAACGCGGCCACCGGGGTCGTGCTGGTGCTGCCGGCCCGTGCGGCTGACCTGAAACGCTTGCACGACATGGCAGCCGAGCAACTCCGCTTCCTGTTCGCCGCGTGCGGCATCGGCGGCGCGCTTGCCGAGGCGGAGTTTGACGCATGGCGATTGCCACCGGCCTTCGCGCGCAACACGAACCGCAGCCTGGTCGCCTCGATGAACCAGCGCAAATACGAGGCGTGGACCCAGTTTGCCTGGAATCGCCTCACCGCATTCGAGGTGGCCCTGCGCATGCTGGAGACCCCGTTCTCGCGCAAGGACCTGGGCCGCGACTTTCATTTCGCCGCAGATCTCTTGCGCCAACGGCTGTCGCCGGCGGCGGTCATCCTTCCGCCGCCCGCACCCCGACAGGTGCATTGACACCGCATCTCTTGCGGGAGGCCAGCGCCACACCTTCAGCCGCTACAATGCGCGGATGTCCCTGATCCAACTGCAACGCGTCGACTTCAGCATCGGCGGCCCGCTCCTGCTCGAACATGTCGATCTGTCGATCGAGGCGAACGAGCGGGTGTGCATCGTCGGCCGCAACGGCGAAGGCAAGTCCACCCTGATGAAGCTGATCGCCGGCGAGCTGCACGCCGACGACGGCGAGGTGCGCGTGCAGAACGGCATCGTGGTGGCGCGCATGGCGCAGGAGGTGCCGCAGGGCACCGCCGGCAGCGTGTTCGACGTGGTCGCCGAAGGGCTGGGCGACCTCGGCCGACTGCTCGCGCGTTACCATCACCTGCTCAATGAAGGCGACTTCGACGCGCTCGGCGACGTGCAGCACCAGATCGAGGCGCAGCACGGCTGGGACCTGGACCGCCGGGTCAGCGACGTGCTGAGCCAGCTGGAACTGCCCGGCGAGACCGACTTCGCCGCGTTGTCCGGCGGCATGAAGCGCCGCGTGCTGCTGGCCCAGGCGCTGGTGCGCAAGCCCGACGTGCTGCTGCTGGACGAGCCGACCAACCATCTCGACATCGAGGCGATCGGCTGGCTGGAGGGTTTCCTGAAGTCCTTCCCCGGCAGCATCGTGTTCGTCACCCACGACCGCGCCTTCCTGCGCGCGCTGGCCACGCGCATCGTCGAGATCGACCGCGGACAGCTCACCGACTGGCCCGGCGACTACGACAATTACCTGCGCCGTCGCGAGGAACGCCTGCACGCCGAGGCGCAGGCGAACGCACTGTTCGACAAGAAGCTGGCGCAGGAAGAAGTGTGGATCCGCCAGGGCATCAAGGCCCGGCGCACCCGCAACGAGGGCCGCGTGCGCGCGCTGAAGGCGCTGCGCGTGGAACGCGCGCAGCGGCGCGAGCTGGGCGGCAACGTGAAGATGACCGCGGCCAACGCGCAGGCCTCGGGCAAGAAGGTGATCGACCTCCGGCACGTGCACCAGGCCTACGGCGGCCGCGTGCTGATCGACGACCTCACCACCACCGTGATGCGCGGCGACCGCATCGGCATCATCGGCCCGAATGGCGCCGGCAAGAGCACGCTCCTGAAGATCATGCTGGGCGAACTGAAGCCGCAACGCGGCAGCGCCGAGCTCGGCACTGGCATCCAGGTCGCCTACTTCGACCAGCACCGCCTGCAGCTCAACGACCAGCTCAACGCGCTGGACAACGTGGCCGAGGGCCGCGAGTACATCGAGCTCAACGGATCGCGCAAGCACATCATCGGCTACCTGCAGGACTTCCTGTTCTCGCCCGAGCGCGCCCGCGCGCCGATCACCCGCCTGTCCGGCGGCGAGCGCAACCGCCTGCTGCTGGCCAAGCTGTTCGCGCAGCCGTCCAACCTGCTGGTGATGGACGAACCGACCAACGACCTCGACGTCGAGACACTGGAGCTGCTGGAAGAACTGCTGACCGACTACCAGGGCACCCTGCTGCTGGTCTCGCACGACCGCGCCTTCCTCGACAACGTGGTCTCCAGCACGCTGGTGCTGGAAGGCGACGGCCGGGTCGGCGAATACGTGGGCGGCTACAGCGACTGGCTGCGCCAGCGCCCGGCGCCGCGCGGCACAACCGCCGGCAACAAGCCGGCCGCCGCCCCCGCCGCCGCTCCGGCCGCACCCGCCGCAGCGAAGCGCAAGCGCAGCTTCAAGGAGCAGCACGAACTGGAGCAGCTGCCCGGCCGCATCGAGCAACTGGAAACCGACATCGCCGCGCGCACCGCCGCAATGGCCGACCCGACCTTCTTCCAGCAGGACAGCGCGGACATCGTCAAGGCGAACGAGGCGCTGGTGAAGTTGCAGGCCGAACTGGATGCAGTCTACGCGCGCTGGTCGGAATTGGATGGCTGAGCGAAGCAGGAGTGAGCACAGAGCAGAGACCTCCCGCTCATGTGCTTTCTCTCGTTTCTCAATCCTCTCCACTCACTTCTCGCCCTTTCTCCCGGCGTATCATCCGTGGATCACTCCCACGGACTACCACCCATGTACACGCTCTACTACGCCCCCGGCTCGGCCAACCTGCTCGTGCACCTGGCCCTGCTGGAAATCGGCGCGCCGCACGAACTCAAGCGCGTCGACCTCGACAAGGGCGAGCAGCGCAGCGCCGCGTATCTGGCGATCAACCCCAACGGTGTGGTGCCGACGCTGCTGGTCGACGGCGTGCCGCACGGCGAAGCCGCCGCGCTGGCGATGCTGCTGACCGAACGGCACCCCGACGCGGCGCTGGCGCCGGCCCCCGGCAGTGCGCAGCGTGCGGACTTCCTGCAGTGGATGCTGTACCTGGCCAACAACCTGCAACCGCTGTTCCGCCAGTGGTTCTATCCCGGCGAACACCTGCCGGAAGGCGCCGACACGATCAAGCAGGCTGCGCGCGCCGGCATCGAAAAATGCTGGACGAAGATCGACGCCCACCTCGCCGCGCATGGCCCGTACATGCTCGGCGAGCACTTCAGCATGGTCGACCTGTACGCCCTGATGCTGATGCGCTGGTCGCGCAACATGCCCAAGCCGGCCACCGAGTGGCCGCAGCTGGCGGCGCTGGCCACGCGCCTGAAGGCGCGACCGTCGTGGAAGCAGGTGTGCGACGCCGAAGGCCTGGTCGAGTGGGCCTGAACGCATGAGCGAAGCCCCCGGCGCGGGCGCCTGGGCCGTCTACCTGCTCGAATGCGCCGACGGCCGCGTCTACACCGGCATCGCCCGCGACCCCGAACAGCGCTACGCGAAACACCTTGCCGGCAAGGGCGCCCGCTTCACCCGCTCCAACCCGCCGAAGCAACTGCTCGGCTGGGTCTGGGTTGAAAGCCACGGCGACGCGCTACGCCTGGAGATGGCGTGGAAAAAGCTCCCCCGCGCCCAGCGCCTCGCCGCGCTTCAGTCAAGCCTGGAGCCGTAGGGCGGGCGCGGCCCGCCACACGCCGTGATGAGCCCGGACGACGGGCTGGACTTCGCCGAGAGCCGGCGGGCAGTGCCCTACATCCCGCTTGGGAAATCGCCGGCCGCGCTGCTCCTACGACGCCGTGCGGTTGGGCAGCCAAAGTTGCGCGATCGCGCCCCTGCCCTCACGGGCGCCGAGGCTGACGCCGCCTTCGTGCGCCTCGGCGATCTGCCGCACCAGGGCCAGGCCGATGCCGGAGCCGCCGGGCTTGGTGGTGAAGAACGGCACGAACAGGTTGTCGCTGGCGGGCAAACCCGGTCCGTCGTCGAGAATGTCGATCAGCGCGCGCTCGCCCTCGCTGCGCCAGCGCACCAGCACGGCGCCACCGGTGGGCAAGCTGGCCTCGACGGCGTTGCGCAGCAGGTTGATCAGCGCCTGTTCGAGCTGGTCGGGGTCGGCCTGCACCGGCAGCGGCGCGCCCTCTTCCACCGTCACGGTCATGCGTTGTTCCAGACGCGCCACCGCCGGCACCAGCACAGCCAGATCCAGTTCGCGCTTTTGCGGCGGCGGCAACGCGGCGAGCCGGCCGTAGCCGGCCAGGAAACGCGCCAGTGCTTCGGCGCGGTTGCCGATCACCTGCAGGCCGCCGCGTGCGTCCTCGCGCCAGTCCTCGGCCAGCGGTTCGCGCGCGATCAGGGTGGCCAGCGTGCCGGCCAGCGAGCCGATCGAGGCCAGCGAGTTGTTGACCTCGTGGCCGAGCACGCGCAGCAGGCGTTGCCAGGCCTGGCGCTCTTCGTCGCGCAACACCCGGCCGACATCGTTGATCACCAGCAACTGGCCGCTGCGGCCTTCGTTGCGCAGTGGCGCATGACGAATGTCGAAACGGCCGCTGCGCCCGGGAAAGACGTGCCGGACCACCTGCGATGAAGGTGCGGCCAGCAACGCGTCGAGACCGATCTCGTCGGCCCGTCGCCCCAGCAACCCGGAGCGGTCGCTGCGCAGCAGCTGCTGCGCCGCCGGATTGAGCAGGCGCAGCCGCGCCTCGTGGTCGAACACGAAGACCGCGCTGTCCAGCGCGGCCAGCGTCTTGCCGAGCAGGCGCGAGGCATCCTCGAACTGCAGGCGCTCTTTCTGCAGGCGATCGGCCAGTGCATTGATGTCGTAGATCGCGTCGCCGAGCACGCCACCCTGCGCGCCGCGCATGCTGTAGTCGCCCTCGCGCAATGCCTCCAGCAAGCCGGACAGCGTGTACAGCGGATACACCACGCGGCGATGCTGCCAGCGCGCGAGCAGTGCGGTGGCGACGACCACCGCGCCGGCCAGCAGCCCGCACAGCGAGGGTTGCGGCACGCCCGCCAGCAGCAGCACCGCCATGCCGAGCAAGGCAGGCAACGCCACCAGCCAGTTGCCCAGCAGCACACGCCGTTCGAACGCAGGCATGCGGCCGCTGCGGCGGGCCGAATCAGTCGGCATCGCCGGACGAGGGATCGCGCAGGCCGTGCTTCTCCAACCGCCGATACAGCGTCTGGCGGGTGATGCCGAGCGCGGCGGCGGCATGCTGCAGGTTGCCGGCGTGGCGTTCCAGCGCGCGCCGCACCAGTTGCGCCTCGGCCTGCTCGATGGTCATGCCGTCCAGCTCGGCAGATGCATCGCCGGCGGTCGGGCCGGGGCCGAAGGCCAACGCCGAATCGCTGACCAGATCCTGTTCGGCCAGCAGCGCGGCACGCTCCATCAGGTGGCCCAGTTCGCGCACGTTGCCTGGCCAGCGCCACGCCAGCAATGCCCGCTCGGCCGAAGGCGCCAGCCACAGTCCGTGGCGACCGTAACGCGCCGCACTGCGTTCGAGGAAGCGGCGCGCCAGCGGCAGGATGTCGTCGCGGCGCTCGCGCAACGGCGGCAGCCGGATCTCCAGCGTGTTGAGGCGGTACAGCAGATCCTTGCGGAAACGACCAGCGTCCACTTCGACGGCGAGATCGGCATTGGTCGCCGAGACCAGTCGCACGTCCACGCTCTGCGTGCGCGAGGAACCGAGTCGCTCGAACTCGCCGTCCTCCAGCACCCGCAGCAGTTTCGGCTGCTGCGACGATGGCACGTTGCCGACCTCGTCGAGAAACAGGGTGCCGCCGTCGGCCAGCTCGAAGCGGCCGATGCGTTCGCTCTTGGCGTCGGTGTACGCGCCGCGCACGTGGCCGAACATCTCGGACTCGAACACGTTCTCGGCGATGGCGCCCATGTTGACCTTGACCAGCGTCTTGTCGGCGCGGCGCGACTGTGCGTGCAGCGCCCGCGCGATCACGCCTTTGCCCGTGCCGTTCTCGCCCAGCACCAGCACGTTGGCGTCGCTGGGCGCGACCCTGGCCACCAGCTCCAGCACCCGCCGCATCGCCGGCGACTCGGCGATCAGCGGCTCGCTGGCGCCGCGCAGCAAGGCGTTCTCCGCCTCCAGCCGGCGTTGCCGCCGCGAGGCTTCGGCCAGCGCGATCTGCGTGCGCACGATGCTGAGCGCGCGGGTGTTGTCCCACGGCTTCTCGATGAAATCACCGGCGCCACGGCGCAGCGCATCCACCGCCAGCGGCACGTTGCCCCACGCGGTCATCACCACCACCGGCAGCTCCGGCGCGTGCTGGCGCAACGCGTCAAGCAGGGCCAGGCCCTCCTCGCCCGAGGTGGTGTCGCGGGTGTAGTTGAGGTCGATCAGCGCGCAGCCGAAATCGCGCTGGCGCACGGCCTGCAGTGCCGCCGCGGGGCCGTCCACACCGAAGCTGGCGATGCCCTCGGACTTCAGCAGCAGGCGCAGCGCCTCGCGCACGTCGGCCTGGTCGTCGACCAGCAGCACGGTAGTTTGGGTTTCGCGCGTCATATCTTCCATTCGTCCCGACAACTTGCCGCCTGCAGCATACCGACACCGGGAGCGCACCCTGTGCGCGATGCCTTTCGTCACGTGACGGAGAGCATCGCGCACAGAGTGCGCTCCTACGGATTCCCGCGCGTCACTCGTAGCGCAGGGCGATCGCGGGATCGACGCGCAACGCGCGCAGCAGCGGCACCAGCGAGGCGACCAGCGCCACCAGCAACACGATCAGCAGAACCGGCGCGAATACCCGCAGGTCGTGCGCCTGCGTATGCAAGCCGGGATCGGCCAGCAGCGCCGACCACGGCCACGCCAGCAGCAGGCCGATGCCCAGCCCCAGCCCGAGCTGCCACAGCAACTGGTGCCCCACCTCGCGCATGATCGCGCGGTTGCCCGCGCCGATGGCACGGCGGATGCCGATCTCGCGGGTGCGCTGGGCCACCGAGAACGCCAGCACGCCGTACAGGCCCGCGCCCGCCAGCAACAGCGCGACCAGCCCCAACGCACCGAACACGGTGCTGAGCACGGTCAGGCCGACCCGTGCCTCCGCCATCGCGGCGGCCTGGCTGCGCACCCCGTACACCGCTGCCTGCGGCTCGACCGCATGCACGGCATCGGCAAGTTGCTGCGCGGATACGCCGCCGGCAACGTGCGCGCGCACCGCCAGGCCCACCGCATGCAGCGGCGACTGGCCAGCCGACTGGTCCAGCGGCAGCAGCAGGCCCGGCCGTGGCTTTTCCAGCACACCATCCAGCTGCAACGGCTCGATCACGCCGACCACGGTCAGCGTGGCGGCAAACGGCCGCCCGGGCCACAACACCAGCTTGCGGCCCACGGCGCGGTCGTGCGGCCACATCGCGGCGGCCATCTTCGCGTCGACCACGGCTACCGGCGCGCTGTCGGCACGGTCGCGCGCGTCGAAGAAGCGACCCTCGCGCAGGTGCACGCCGTAAGTCCCGAGGAAGTGCGGACCGACGATGCCCATCTGCGCGCGTGGCCAGCCATCCGCGGGCTGCGGATGGCCCGGCAGCGCCACGTCCTCGTGGCTGCCCAGCACCGCGCCGGGCACAGTGTCCGACGCGGTGGCATCGACCACGCCCGCGCCCTGGCGCAAGCGCTCGCCCACCGCATCGAAGAAGCGGATGCGCTGCGCGTCGTCGCCATAGCTGGCCGCCGGCAGCATCACCTCGGCGGTAAGCACGTGCGCGGCATGCGCGGCGCCGGCCATCGGCTGCGACAACACGGTGCCCACCGCGCGCACGAACGTCCCCGCGCCCACCAGCAACACCACGGTCAACGCGACTTCCGCCACCACCATGACCCTGGCCACCCGGGCGAAGCCGCCACCCGAACCCTTGCCGCCGTCGCGCAGCACGTCCTGCAGGTCGGCACGCGAGGCGCGCCAGGCCGGAATGGTTCCGGCCAGGGCCGTGCTGAGCACGGCAACCGCCAGCGCCGCCGCCATCACGCGCCCGTCGATGCCGAACGCATGGAAGGGCACCGCGCCCGGAGCGCTGGTGAAATACATCGAAACGATCCAGCGATTGCCTCCATGCATGATGGGAAACGCCACCGCCAGTGCGGCCAGGCTCAGCAGCAGGCTCTCCATCAGCGCGCTGGACACCAGTCGCGTGCGGCTGCCGCCCAGCGCACTGCGCAGCGCGAGTTCATGGCGCCTTTGCAGGGTCTGGACCAGTTGCAGGTTGGCGACGTTGACGCAGGCCAGCAGCAGCACCAGCACGGCAGCACCGAACATCAGCCACACCCACTGGCGCATGTCCTCGGGCACGAAGCTGAACCCCCAGGGCTTGATGACGATGCCCCGCGTCTGCTTGCCCGGCGGCAGCGCCGCCTGCAGGCGCGTGCTCCACGCATCCAGCTCCGCGCGCGCCTGCGCCAGCTGGTATCCCGGCGCCAGACGCAGCACGCCCCAGAGATCGCGGTGCTGTCCCGACTGCAGCTTCAGCGGCAGCCAGACCTGGTTGTCGGTCACCAGCATGCTGGTCGCGTGCGCAGGCACCACGCCCACCACCGTCACCCAGCCGCTGTTCACCTGGATGGCGCGGCCGATGATGTGCGGATCGGCGTTGAAGCCGTTCCGCCACAGCGTTTCGCCGAGCAGCGCCACGTTCGGCGCGCCGACGGCCTCGTCCGCCGGCAGCAAGGCGCGCCCCAGCAAGGGCTTGATGCCCAGCAACGGCATCATCGAAGCCGTCATGCGACTACCCGGGTAATACGTGGCGCCACCGCCCACATCCACCGCCGCGCCGATGGGCGCATAGACACCCGTCAGGTCGGCGCTGCGCAGGTGGCCGCGCAAGGCCAGGTACTGGTCGCTGTCGACGGGAGAGATGCCGTTGCCGCTGTGCGATGGCTCGCCCAATGCCATCAGCCGCGCGGGATGCGGCACCGGCAGCGGTTCGAGGATCAGCGTGTTGACCAGCGAGAACAGGAACAGCGTCACCCCCAGCCCCACGCCCAGCACCACCACCGACAACAGCGCATAGCCCGGCCGCTTGAGCAGCCGCCGCCATGCCTGACGCAACTCGCGCACGACCATCGTCACTCTCCCTTCAAGGCGCGCATCGGCGCCACCTTCGCCGCGCGCCATGCCGGCAGCAGACAGGCCAGCAACCCGGCGACGACCAGCACCACGGCCACGCCAAGCATCACCAGCGGATCGAGAGCGCCATCGCGGCCGATCAGCGTCATCAGCAGCTGCGCTACCGCGCGCGTCACCAGCCACGCGACGGCGACGCCCAGCGCCAGTCCTGCCGCGATCTGCCACAAGCCGCCGCGCAGCACCAGCCGCAGCAGCCGCGCGGGCGCCGCGCCCAGCGCCATGCGCACGCCGAACTCGCGCTCGCGCGCGGCCACCGCCACGGCCATCACCGCATACAGGCCGGCGGCGGCGAGCAGCACGGCCAGCATGGCGAACAGGCCGATCAGCCACAGGCTGAGGCGCGCGGTGGCGGTGGTCGCACGCACGATGCTGTCCAGCGAACGCAGGTTGGCGATGGGCTGCGCGGGCGCGATCTCGGCCAGGGCCGCGCGAATGCCGGCTTGCCAATCGGCCATGTTGCCGTGGCCGCGCAGCGCGACACGCAGGGGTTCGAGGCTACGGAACAGCGCCATCATCGGTTCGGCAACCTGCGTCAGGGGCACGTAGAGCACCGGTTGCCTCGGTTGCAGCGGACCCATCTGGTACGTCGCGCCCACCACGCCGACGATGCGCGCCAGCCGGCCATCGTTGCCGACGCTGTGCACATTGATCATCTTGCCCAGAGCATGGCTGGCGTAATACTTGTCGGCCAGATCCTGGCTGACGATCACCACGCCTTCGCTGCCGCGCACGTCGTTGCGGTCGAAATCGCGCCCGGCAAGCAAGGGGATGGCGAACAGCTTGAAGAAGCCCGGCTCGGTGCCGCGATATTGCGTCAGGAAAGGCTCTCCACCCGGCGGGTTTGCGTTGGTCTGGCCCTGTTCCAGCAGGCCGTTGCTGATCGGCAGATTGGTGGTCACCACCACGTCGGTGACGCCGGGGATGGTCTTTAGCCGCCGAGTCAGACGCTGCGCCAGCGCCTGCACGGCGACGCCATCCGGGTAGTCGGCTTCCACCGGCGCCATGTCGAAGGTCAGCACGTTGTCGCCGGCAAAGCCAAGCTGCAGTTGGGCGGCGTCGTGGAGTGCATGCACGAACACGCCGGCTGCGCTGAGCAGGACCGCCGCCAGCGCCACCTGGGCCACCACCAGCACGCGCCCGACGTGCCCACCGCGCAGGCCCAGGCCGCTGCGTCCGCCTTCGCGCAATTCATCCGCCGACGTCGCATGACGGCTGCGCCACAGCGCCACGCACGCCGCCGACAAAGCTCCGCACAAACCCATTGCGAAAGCCAGACCCCACGCCATCGCACCGACGTGCAAACGCTGGCTCCACAACCATTCGGCGGGAATGACACCTTGCAGCAAGGCAAGGCCTGCCATCGCCATCGACATGCCCAGCAGCGAGCCGCAGGTACCGATGAGCAGGCCTTCCGCCAAGGCAGGCAACAGCAAGCGCAGCCTGGATGCGCCCAACGCGCTGCGCACGGCGAGGTCGTGATGGCGCGACAACGAACGCACCAGCATCAGGTTGACCACGTTCACCAGTGCGATCAGCAGCACCAGCGACGCACCGGCGCCGAACAGCAGCAACATCGGCCGTGCGTCCTGCTGCACGGCGGCAGCCAGGCCTTGCGCGCGGTAGCGCGGCTTCTTCCAGTTGCCGCCCATGCCCATGTCGCGGAACATGGTGCGTTCGTGCGCGTCGGCCTGCGCCGACACCGCGGCGATCCCGACGCCGGGCGCCATCCGCGCGATCGCCGTATGGCCGTTGCGGTTGTAGTCCCGGCTGACCAGCGGCAACGCCATCGGCAGGGCCACGTCGCCCGGGCCCAGCACGGTATTCAGCGCCGCCGGCAGCACGCCGACGATGGTGTGCGGCACACCCTTGACCGTGAGCTGCATCCCGACCACGTGGCGGTCGCCGTTGTAGCGCCGCTGCCAGAACCCGTAGCCGATCAGCACCGCCGCAGGCCCGTGCGGGGCGTCCTCGACCGCGGTGAAGTTGCGCCCCAGCACCGGCGCGATGCCCAGCGTCGGCAGCACCTGCCGATCCAAGTAGATCACCGGCACCTGTGCGGGCGCGCCGGCACCGGCCACATTCACCGTCGATCCGGGGCGCTCCAGCCCCATTGAAACCACGCCGTCGAGCTTGCCCAGTGACTGGAATTCGTGCGGCGAGATGCCGTCGATGCGGCCGTTCTCCGCGATGGTGCCGATCATCACCAGCCGCGATGCGTGCGGCACCGGCAACGGCCGCCACAAGCTGTTCTGGATCAGCACGAACACCGCCACCGTGGCGCCGATGCCCAGCGCCAGCACGCCGCCGGCCAGCAACAGGAAGCCGGGGCGGCGCAGCATGGCGCGCCAGGCACGCCAGGTCTCGGCGAGCCAGACATTCATGCCCCCGCCTCGATGCGCCGGCCGATCAGCGCATCCAGCCGCTGTTCGTCTTCGTGGCGCAGGCGGTCGTAGGTTTCCTCGTCGACCACGCGGCCATCGAACAGGCGGATCTTGCGCTGGGCAAGTTCCGCGTAGCGGGCGTCGTGGGTGACCATGCAGAGGGTGGCGCCGCTCTTGTGCAGTTCGTCGAGCAGGGCCATCACCGCCTCGCCGTTGCGCGAGTCGAGGTTGCCGGTGGGCTCGTCGGCGAGCAGGATCGCCGGCCGGCCGACCAGCGCGCGGGCCACCGCCACGCGCTGCTGCTGGCCGCCGGAAAGCTGCGCCGGATAGTGGCGCATGCGGTGCGACATGCCGACGCGTTCCAGCGCTTCCTGCACGCGCTCGCGCCGCTCGGCCGCGCCGATCCCGCTGCGATAGGTCAGCGGCAGCTCCACGTTTTCCTGCACGCTGAGGTCGCCGATCAGGTTGAACGCCTGGAAGATGAAACCGATCTCGGCGTTGCGGATGCGCGCGCGCTCGGCGGCGTCGAGCGCCGCCACGTCGTGCCCGTTCAGCACGTAGCGGCCCGCGCTGGCAGTGTCGAGCAGGCCCAGAATGGAGAGCAACGTGGTCTTGCCGCAGCCGGACGGGCCGGAGATCGACACGTACTCCCCGCGCGCAATGGACAGGTGCACGTCGGACAGCGCGTGGGTTTCCACCTCGTCGGTCTGGAATACCTTGCGCAGGCCCTTGAGGGTGATGACGTCGGCGGGGTTGGTCATGAGCTGTCCAGGATGGGGGCATCGGTTTTCCCTTCTCCCGCGGGGAGAGGGGTTCAAGCATGCATTCACTTCAATCGGATGCGGTCATATTTGTCCCACTGGCCGGTGTCGGAAAGGATCAGCTTGTCACCGGCCCGCAGACCGCGCCGCACCTGCACGCGGTCGACCGAGGCCGCGCCGATGCGCACCGGCACGCGCGTAGCGGTGTCGCCGGAGGGATCGAGCCGGAACAGGCTGAGGTCGCCATCCGCCTTGGCCAGGGCCGGGCGGCCCACCGAGAGCACGTCGTGCAGCTCGGCGATGCGGATGCGGCCATCGACGGACAGGTCGGGCCGCATGCCGCCCGGCAGCGTGCCGACGAGCGCGACATCCACCTGCACGCTGGCGTTGCGCACCGCCGGGTCGATCCGTTCGACCCTGCCGTCGATGAAGCCGTTGTGCGTGTCCACGCTGACCGGCATGCCCATCGCCACGTCCTTGGCCTGCACCTCGGGCACCTGCAACCGCGCGATCAGCACGTCGGTGCGCGCCACCCGCGCCAGGTTGGCACCGGCGGCAACCTGGGCCCCTTCCTGCACCGCCACCTCCTGCAGCACGCCGGCGATGCCGGCGCGCACCTGCAGCGCATCGGCCTGGCGCTGACGCAGTTGCAGGTTGCTCTGCTGCTGCAGCAACTTCGCCTGCACCGCGTCGAGCCGGGCCTGCATGCTGGCACCGAACGCGTGCACGCGCTGCCGTTCGATCTGCATGCGGTTCTTCAGCTGGGCCAGCGCGATCTGCTCCTGCTCGTAGCGCACTTCGGGTATCAGGTGCCGGGCCACGGCCTTGGCGTCGGCATCGGCCTTGACCTTGGCCGAGGCGTAATCGGCTTGCGCCTGCGCCTCGGCCGAACGCTGGTCGAGCAATTGCGACTGCAGTTCGGCGCGCCGCGCGGCCACCTCGGCCTGCGCCGCCGCCACCTGGGCCTGGGCGTTGCGCAGGCTGTCCTGCACCTCGGGGTTGGAGAGCGTCATCAGCACGGTATCGGGTTGCACGGCCGTGCCCGGCCACACCCGGATCTGTTCGACCTGGGCGGCGGTGGCGGCCGCCAGCCAGCGCGAGGTGCGCGGCACCAGGGTGCCGGTGGCGCGTACCTCGCGCAGCATGTCGCCGCGCTGCACGGTGTCGATCCACAGGCCGGAACGCTCGGCCACCGGCAGGGCCGGGCCGAGGCGCAGCAGCAACGTCACCAGCACCGCGACGAGCATGACGGCGGCGGCCGCGATCAGGCGGAGCCGGCGGCGCTTGCGCAATTTCAGGGTGGGGTTGGCCATGTCCATGGAGCGGGGAGAGCAAGCCCCGTGCCACGACGCCGAACGCGCTCCGCACAAGGATTTGGCGCCCTGCCGGGCGCCAGCGTCGTTCGCCGGCGGACACCCGTGTCCGGTTTCGTACGCGCATGCCGGGGCCGATGTCCCGCAACCGGCGACGCGAGTCACGCCTGCCGTTGCCGCCCTCAGCCGGTGTTCTGCAGCCCCTGCGCAACACCATTGACGCAGGCGACCAGGGCCTGCAGCAGCGCGTCGTCCTCGCAGCCGCTCTCGCGCCAGCGCCGCAGCAGGTCGACCTGCAGCAGGCTCATCGGGTCCACGTACGGATTGCGCAGGCGGATCGAGGCGGCCAGCCGCGGGGCGTCCTGCAGCAGGTTGCGGTGCCCGTTCAATTGCAGCAGCGCGCGCCGGGTGCGTTCGAACTCGCCGCGAACCAGGCCGAACATCTCCTCGTGCAACGTTCCGGACAGGCGCGAGAACGCCTCGGCGATGTCGAGGTCGCACTTGGCCAGCACCATTTCCACGTCGTCCAGCATGTTGCTGAAGAACGGCCAGGCGCTGGCCATCCCGGCCATCGCCTGCTCGCCGAACTCGTGCATGCCGCGCTCGAGCGCGCTGCCCAGGCCATACCAGCCGGGCAGGATCGAGCGGCACTGGGTCCAGGCGAACACCCACGGGATCGCGCGCAGGTCCTGCACGCCCTGCATGCTGCGCCGGCTGGCCGGGCGCGAGCCGAGGGTCATGCGCTCGATCACGTCGATCGGGGTGGCGCTGCGGAAGTACTCCACGAAGTGCGCATGCTCGACGAAGGCGCGATAGGTCTCGCGGCTGGCCGCCGACAGCACGTTCATGCGTTCGCGCCACTGCTCCTCGCGCGGGTCGTCGGCACGCGGACGCAGCGAGGCGCGCAGCACGGCGCCGACGGTCTGCTCCAGGTTGCGCAGCGCCAGCGCGCGGATGCCGTACTTGCGGTGGATCACCTCGCCCTGCTCGGTCACCCGCAGCACGCCGGCCACCGATCCGCGCGGCGAGGACATCAGCGCCGGCGCGATGCGCACGCCGCCGCGACTGGCCGAGCCGCCGCGGCCGTGGAAGAACGCCAGCTGGATGCCGGCGCCGCGCGCCACCTCCAGCAACTCCACCTGCGCGCGCTGCAAACCCCAGCGCGAGGCCAGCGTGCCGCCGTCCTTGCCGCTGTCCGAATAACCGAGCATCACCCACTGCTGGTCGTTGCGCGCGGCCAGATGGCGGCGATAGACCGGGTCGTCGAGCAGCGCCTGCAAGGTGGCCGGCGCGTTCTTCAGGTCGTCCACCGTCTCGAACAACGGGGCGATGTTGAGCGGCACGTTGTCGTCCTGCACCAGGCCGCCGTAGCGCGCCAGCGCCAGCACCGCCAGCACGTCGGCCGCGCTGCGCGCCATGCTGATGACGTACAGCCCCACCGCCTCGCTGCCGTAACGCCGGCGCGTGTCGCCCAGGGTGGCGAACACGTCGTACAGCGCGGTGACCACCTCGGCATGGCTGATCGCGAAGCGTGCATCGCCGCTGGCGTAATCGCGCAATTGCAGTGTTCGCTCGGCGGCCGGCCGCGCGGCCCAGCCCTTGTCGTCGAGCAGCGCGGCCAGCGCGTCGTCGTGCACGCGCGAATCCTGGCGCACGTCGAGCCGCGCCAGGTGCAGGCCGAAGGTGCGCACGCGCTGGACCAGCCGCTGCACCGCGTAGGCGCCGGCATGCAGGCCGCGGTGGGCGATCAGGCTGTCGGCGATCAGCTGCAGGTCGCCCTGCAGTTCGGCCGAGGAGGCGTAGCCGTCGGCATCGTCGTCGCGCAGGCTGGCCTCCAGCCGCGCGCCGATCAGGGTGAGCAGGCAGCGATAAGGCATGTCGGCGTGGCGCGGGCGGATGCGACCGGCCGCTTGCGGGAAGCGCTCGCGATAGTCGGCCAGCCGCTGACGCAACGCGGGCGCCACCTGCACCCGGCTGTCGGTCTGGCTGAGCAGGCGCGCGAGCGCGGCCACGTCGGAGAGATAGTGCTCGATCACGTGCGCGCGCTGGGTGGCGAGGCTGGCGGCGATGGTGTCGGCGCCGACATTCGGGTTGCCGTCCATGTCGCCGCCGACCCAGGTGGCGAAGCCCAGCAACCGCGGCAGTTCCACCGCCACGCCATAGACCGTCTGCAGGGCCTCGGCCAGCGCCTCGTACAGCGCCGGCACCACCCGGTACAGCGGGTTGGCCAGGTAGAAGCCGACATGGTGGTGTTCGTCCTGCACCGTGGGCCGGATCGGCGAGGCCTCGGCGGTCTGCCACCCGGCCGACAGGGCCATGTAGATGCGCTCGTCGTCCGCGGCACGCTCCTGCGGCGTGCGCGTGGGGTCGAACCCGTCGACCAGCGAGCGCACGATCGCCTGCTCCTTCTCCAGCAGCGAGCGGCGCACGGCCTCGGTGGGATGGGCGGTGAACACCGGCTCGATCCACAGCCGATCGAGCCAGCCCAGCAACTCGGCCGCGTCCACGCCCTGCGCCTGCAACCGGCCCAGCGCGTCGAGCAGCGATTCGGGCTGCACCTGGTCGCTTTCGCGCTGGTAGTCGCGGCGACGGCGGATGCGGTGCACCCGCTCGGCGGTGTTGACCGCGTGAAAATAGGTCGCAAACGCCCGCGCCAGCGCCTCGGCACGGTCGGGCTCCAGGCCGGCCAGCGAACGCGCCAGCTCGACGGTGGAGGCGCCCTCGGCGCGCCGCCGGATCGCTGCGATGCGCACCTGCTCGACCCGCTCGAAGAACGCCTCGCCGCCCTGCTCGGCCAGCATCCGGCCGACCATCGCACCCAGCCGGCCCACGTCCTCGCGCAGCGGGCCGTCGTGCGGCAGGAATTCGGGCTCGCGATCTGTTTCCACGCTGTGCTCCACGTTGCGGCCAAGCGCCCAGCCTACCGAATCGACGCAGCCGCGGCACCACGCCGGCGGGCATAAGCTTATGTCTGCCGCTACAATGGCATGCTGCACTGCCCGCCGAGGGGCGCTGCGACCGTTGGCGTGAAGGCAGATCCATCTGCAGCCCCACGCATCGGCCAGGCTCGGCGTGGCACGTTCCACAACGGCGCTCTGTGCTTTACGCGGGTCCCTTCGCGAAGCAAGGCCGGCCATCCATGGCCGGACTCTTCACAAGAGCCTCGCACCAACCGGAGATATTGATGAACGCCGCACTGAAAGAAACCGCCACCGACTACAAGATCCGCGACATCTCGCTGGCCGACTTCGGCCGCAAGGAGCTGGACATCGCCGAGCACGAGATGCCCGGCCTGATGTCGATCCGCCGCAAGTACGCGCCGGACGCCCCGCTGAAGGGCGTGCGCGTGACCGGCTCCTTGCACATGACGATCCAGACCGCGGTGCTGATCGAGACGCTGAAGGACATCGGCGCCGACGTGCGCTGGGCCTCGTGCAACATCTTCTCGACCCAGGACCACGCCGCCGCGGCGATCGCCGCCACCGGCACGCCGGTGTTCGCCTGGAAGGGCGAGACGCTGGAGGAGTACTGGGACTGCACGCTGGACGCGCTGTCCTTCCCCGACGGCAAGGGCGGCTTCCTCGGCCCGCAGTTGGTGGTGGACGACGGCGGCGACGTGACGCTGCTGATCCACAAGGGCTACGAGCTGGAGAACGGCTCGAACTGGGTCAACGAGAAGGCCTCCTCGCACGAGGAGCAGGTGATCAAGAACCTGCTCAAGCGCGTGCACACCGAGCGCCCGGGCTACTGGCACACCGTGGTCAAGGACTGGAAGGGCGTCTCCGAGGAGACGACCACCGGCGTGCACCGCCTGTACCAGCTGGCCGAGACGAAGTCGCTGCTGGTGCCGGCGATCAACGTCAACGACTCGGTGACGAAATCCAAGTTCGACAACCTGTACGGCTGCCGCGAGTCGCTGGCCGACGGCCTCAAGCGCGCGATGGACGTGATGCTGGCCGGCAAGGTGGCCGTGGTCTGCGGCTACGGCGACGTCGGCAAGGGCTGCGCGCACAGCCTGCGTGCCTACGGTTCGCGCGTGGTGGTGACCGAGATCGACCCGATCAACGCGCTGCAGGCGGCAATGGAAGGCTTCGAGGTCAACACCGTCGAGTCCACCCTGGGCCGCGGCGACATCTATGTCACCACCACCGGCAACAAGGACGTGCTGACGCTCGATCACCTGAAGTCGATGAAGGACCAGGCGATCGTCTGCAACATCGGCCACTTCGACAACGAGATCCAGGTCGATGCACTGAATGCGATGGCCGGCGTGGAAAAGCTCAACATCAAGCCGCAGGTGGACAAGTACACCTTCAAGGACGGCCGCTCCATCTTCCTGCTCGCCGAAGGCCGCCTGGTCAACCTCGGCTGCGCCACCGGCCATCCGAGCTTCGTGATGTCCAACTCGTTCTCCAACCAGACCCTGGCGCAGATCGACCTGTGGGCGCACAAGGACAGCTACGAGAACAAGGTCTACATCCTGCCCAAGAAACTGGATGAAGAGGTCGCGCGCCTGCACCTGGAGAAGATCGGCGTGAAGCTGACCACGCTAACCCCGACCCAGGCCGCCTACCTCGGCGTGCCGGTGGAAGGGCCGTACAAGCCGGATCACTACCGCTACTGAGCCGCTGGCGGATCATCGGTCGGTTGCAGCAGAACGGGCGCGCATGGCGCCCGTTCTGCCATCGCCGGCTCACCACCGGGCGGCGTGCACCGTGCGGCGTGCGCTTCGCCGGATCATACTTTCGTACCGATCCAGCACGATCGAACCCACGGGAGACGGCGTCGATGTCGCCAAAGCCAAGCAGCGCCGACCGGCGATTGTTCAGCCAGCTTCGCAGTGAAATGGACCGGATGACCGCGTCCGAACGGGTGATCGCGAACTTCCTGCTCACCAATCGGCAGGCAGTGCCGTTCGAGACCGCCAACTCGCTGGCCGCCAAACTCGCCATCAGCGCCGCGACGGTGGGCCGGTTCTGCCGCCGCCTCGGCTACCGGAACTTCCGCGAGCTGAAGGCAGCGTTCAAGTTCGACGTGGCCGTCGCGCCGTGGCCGATCGGCGAAGGCCTGCGCTCGATGCTGCAGACCGGCGGCGGCGAGCCGGCGCTGCAACGCGACCTGGACCTGACCATCGCCGGCATCATCGAGGTCTACCGCCGCGCGGAAACGCGCGAATGGCAGGATATCGTCGCGCGTCTGGCGCACTGCTCGACCCTGCACATCGTGGGATTCCAGACCGAGCGCGGGCTTGCGGCCCACTTCGCCAGTTTCCTGCAATACGTGCGCCCGCGGGTGCGGGTGGCCGACCTGGCTACCGGAAGCTTTTCGGAGGTGCTGCTCGACGGCACCGACAAGGATTGCGTCGTGATCGTGGAGACGCGCCGCTACTCGCGCCAGGCACAACTGCTCGCCCGTCATTGCCGGCAACGCGGGCTGCCGCTGGTGATGATCACCGACAAATACTGCCACTGGGCCAGCGAGTACACGCCGCACATCCTGGCCTTGCCGACGGAAAGCGGGATCTTCTGGGGCACCACCGTCCCTATCCACGCGGCGCTGGCGCTGCTGGTCAACGGCGTGGTTCTCGCACTCGGCGACCGCGTGGAGCAGCGCCTGGCCCACGTCTCCGACCTCTACCAGGAATTCGTCGGCCATGTCGGGAAACCCGCGCGCGGGCCGCGCAAGAAGGGTGGCGACATCGAGCCTTGAGCATGCAGCGCACCGTCGGGCCGAGGCCCGGCGCTTGTGCGGAACCAGGATCGCCGCTCCCGTTCAGCGCGAGCGCACGTAGACCGCGTAGATGACCAGGCCGACCGCGAAATAGCCGCCGACGATCGCCAGCGGCAGCACGTCGCCGCGCGTCGCCCGCAGCACCATGTCGATCAGCAGCGGCAAACCCATCATCGCGGCGAAGGCGATGCCGAGCGCCGGAATGATGCCGATCCACCAGCCACGCACGCGGATGCCGCCCAGCGGCACCCGGAACGAACGCGGGCGATCGGGCTCGACCACGCGCAAGCGCATGACCGCCGCGCAGACGATCGCGAACGCGACCGCCGTGCCGAGGCTGATCAGGTCGCCGAGCAGGCTGATCGGCAGGCACGCCGCGAGCAAGGCCATGGCCACGCCGGTATAGATGGTACCGGCCTGCGGCGTGCGCGTCCTGCCGTCGATCCGCGCGAACACCGGCGGCAGCATGCGATCGCGCGCCATCGCGTAGAAGATGCGGGTCTGTCCGTAGATCGACGTCAGCAGCACCGAAAGCAGGCCGATCACCGCAGCGGACTTGACCGCGATGCCGAACATCGGCAGCTGCATCGCGTCGACGGCGACGGCAATCGGGTCGGCGACGCCGAGCCGGGCGTAGGGCACGATGCCGGTCATCACCGCGGCGACGGCCATGTACAGCACCGTGCAGACCGCCAGCGTCATGAAGATGCCGATCGGCAGGTCGCGCTGGGGGTTGCGCGCCTCGGCCGCGCTGGTGGACACGGTCTCGAAGCCGACATAGGCGAAAAAGATCGCCGAGGCGCCGCGCAGCACGCCGGGCCAGCCGAACTCGAAATCGCCCCGCGCCGGCGGCACGAACGGCGTGAGGTTGGCCGGGTCGATGAAGGCGATGCCGACCAGCACGAAGGCGACCAGCGCAGCAATCTTGAGCAGCACGATGGCCGTGTTGAACGCGAACGACTGCGTCACCCCGCGCAACAGGACAGCCGTCACCACCAGGATCGCGCCGGCGGCGACGAGGTTGATGCCGCCGCCGAACTGCAGGCGGTTGCTGCCGCCGTCGGCGCGGAAGTCGAGCATCGGTGTGGTGATCGACGCCGGCAGGTGCAGACCGAACTGGTCGAGCAACGCCACCGCGTAGCCGGCGAAGCCGACCGCGACGGTCGCCGCGGCAATGCCGTACTCGAGCAGCAGCAGCCAGCCGGCGCACCACGCGGTGAAGCGGCCGAACGTGAGCAACGCATACGAATAGCTCGAACCGGACAGCGGCATCGTGCCGGCAAGCTCGGCATAGCAGAACGCGGTGAAGCCGCAGGCGATCGCCGCCACCACGAACGACAGCACCACCGCCGGCCCGGCATGGGTCGCCGCCGCGGTGCCGGTCATGACGAAGATGCCGGCCCCGATGACGCAGCCGACACCGATCATCGTCAACTGGAGCGGGCCGAGCGTGCGCGCCAGCTCCGGTTCGTCGCCATCCGCTGTTTGCAATTTTTCTTTCATGGAAGTTACTATGATATAAATTGTGCATCCACGTCCAGAGGCCGGCTTGCATGCAGACCGAAGTTCGCCACGAACGCTGGGATCTCGCCGCGCCATTCGTCATCGCGCACGAGACCTACCTGCATGCCGACGTCATCGTGGCAACGCTGTCGTGCGATGGCGCCATCGGCCGCGGCGAATGCACGCCCACGACGTTCTACGGCGAGAGCGTGGACGGCGTAATGAAGACCGTGCGCGAACTGCTCGCCCGCCTCGCCCGCGGCGAGTCCTGGGACCGCATCCACGATCGCGTGCCGGCCGGCGCCGCGCGCAACGCGGTCGACTGTGCGTTCTGGGATCTGCGCGCGAAACTGGCGAAGCGGCGTGTCTGGGAGCTGGCCGGAATCCCCGCCCCGGGCCAGGTGCGCACCGCGCAGACCATCAGCGTGGGCGAGGCGGCGCAGCAGGCGGACAAGGCGCGCGCGATCGTCGCCACCGACGGCGACCGCGCCCTGATCAAGCTGAAGCTCGATGTGCACGACGTCGTCGCCCGCGTCGCGGCCGTGCGCGACGCCGCTCCGGCCGCGACCCTGATCATCGACGCGAATGAATCCTGGGACCCGGCGCTGCTTGACGGCGTCATGCCGGCGCTGCAGGCCGCGCGTGTCGCGATGATCGAGCAGCCACTGCCCGCGGGCAAGGACGACGCGCTGGCGCGGATCAAGCGCCGCGTGCCGGTCTGTGCCGACGAGTCGGCCCACGTCGGCGCCGACCTCGACGCGCTGTGCGGCCGCTACGACCTGGTCAACGTGAAGCTGGACAAGACCGGTGGTCTGACCGAGGCGCTGCGCATGACCGCCCGCGCGCGCCAGCTCGGCTTCGGCTTGATGGTGGGCTGCATGGAGGGGACGTCGCTCGGCATGGCGCCGGCGACGCTCGTCGCCGGTGCCGCACGCTTTGTCGACCTCGATGGCCCGCTGCTCATCGGCCGCGACCGCGACCCGGGCCTGCACTACCAGCGTGGCCTCGTCTCACCGCCCAGCGCGGCGCTGTGGGGTTGAGCCGCATGTTTTTCCGGAGAACCGATGCCATGACGAACCGAACACTGGTGTCACTGCTGCTGATCGCGCCGCTGGCCGTGCTGCCAGCCGGCCATGCGGCAGCGGCCGACTTCATCGTGCGCCATGCCGTCGTCGTCGACGGCACCGGCGCCGCGGCGCGGCAGGTCGACGTGCGCGTCGCCGATGGCCGCATCGCCGCCATCGGCGAACTCGCACCGCAGCGCGGCGAACAGGTGGTCGACGCCCGCGGGCTAGTGCTCGCGCCGGGGTTCATCGACACGCACAGCCACCACGACCGCGGCCTCGACAGCCAGCTCGACGCGCTGCCGGTGACCAGCCAGGGCGTCACCACGATCGTCATCGGCCAGGACGGCTTCTCGCAGGAGCCGATCGCCGATCTGTTCCGCCGCTACGACGCCACGCCGGCGGCGATCAACATCGCCTCGTACGCGGGCCACAACTCGCTGCGCGAGAAGGTGATGGGCGCCGACGCCAGCCACGCAGCGACGCCAGCGCAGCTGCAGGCGATGCGCCAGCTGCTCGCCGCCGACATGAAGGCCGGCGCGCTCGGTCTGTCGACCGGCCTTGAATACGATTCGGGCCTCTACTCCACGCGCGCCGAGGTGCTCGCGCTCGCCGACGCCGTCGCGCCCTACGGGGGCCGCTACATCAGCCACATGCGCAGCGAGGACCGCAAGGTCTGGGGCGCGCTCGACGAACTGCTGACGATCGGTCGCGAGGCGAAGATCCCGGTGCAGGTCAGCCACGCCAAGCTGGCGATGACCGACTGGTGGGGCCAGGCCGACCGCTTCCTGGGCATGCTCGACCAGGCGCGCGCCGAAGGCGTCGACGCGACGCTCGACGTCTATCCCTACGACAGCTGGCACAGCGAGTTGATCGTGCTGTGGCCCGAGCGCGACTTCGGCAACCGCGCGACCGCCGAATTCGTGCTCAAGCACCTCTCCCCGGCCGACGGCCTGCGCCTGTCGCAGTTCAAGCCCGAACCGGACCTGGTCGGCAAGAGCGTGGCCGATATCGCGCACCTGCGCGGCACCGACGACGCGGATACGGTGATGGCCCTGATCCGCGAATCGGAAGCGGCCCACAGCACCGCGCAGGTCATCAGCCGCAGCATGGACGAGCGCGACATCGCGAAGTTCATCGCCTGGCCGCAGGCGAACATCTGTTCCGACGGCAGCCTCGACGGCCTGCACCCGCGCGGCTACGGCACCTTCCCGCGCGTGCTGCGCATGTACGTGCGCGAGCAGAAGATGCTGACGCTCGAGCAGGCCGTGCACAAGATGACCGGACTGGCCGCGCAACACATGGGCTTGCGCGACCGCGGCCGGATCCGCGTCGGCGCGGCGGCCGACCTCGTCCTGTTCGATCCGCGCACGGTGGCGGACCGCGCCACCTACGAGAAGCCGCACGAGCTGTCGGTCGGCATCGCGCGGGTATGGGTCAACGGCACCCCGGTCCTCGCCGACGGCAAGGCGACCGGCGCCCATCCGGGCCAGGTGCTGCGCCGCCAGGAGGCACGCTGACATGCAGATCGCCGCCCCGTACCTCCTCTTCCTCGGCAACACCCCGCACCGCCTCGACGCCAAGACGGCCAGCGGCATTCTCGACTGGCGCCCGGAGCTGTGTGCCGGGCAATGCCGGCTCGATGCCGACACGGTCGACCTCGGCCTGCCTGACATGACGCCGGCCGCGGCGGCCGCCGCCGGCGTGCGCACGCTGGTGATCGGCGTGGCCACCTTCGGCGGCGCACTCGACGAGGCGTGGATCGACACCCTGCTGGCCGCGATCCACGCCGGCCTCGACATCGCCAGCGGCATGCATGCACGCCTCGGCGAGAATCCGCGAATCGCCGCGGCCGCGCGCCTGGCCGGCACACGCCTGTTCGACGTGCGCCACGCCGAAGCGCGTTTCGACGTCGGCTCCGGCCGCAAGCGCAGCGGCCGCCGGATGCTGATGGTCGGCGTCGATTGCGCGGTCGGCAAGAAGTATGCCGCGCTGGCCATTCACCGCGCCATGGCGCGACGTGGCATGGCCGCCGATTTTCGCGCGACCGGACAAACCGGCATCCTCATCGCCGGCGCCGGCGTCGCGATCGACGCGGTCGTCGCCGATTTCGCCGCCGGTGCGGCCGAAGCGCTGTCGCCCGACAACGAGCCCGGGCACTGGGACGTGATCGAAGGCCAGGGCTCGCTGTTCCACCCGGCCTATGCCGGCGTCAGCCTCGCCCTGCTGCACGGCTCGCAGCCGGACGCGCTGGTGCTCTGCCACGACCCGCGGCGCACCCACATCGACGGTTACCCGGACTATCCGCTGCCGACGCTCGCCGCCTGCATCGCCGCCAACGAACAGGCCGCGCGCCTGACCAACCGCGCCGCACGCTGCATCGCCGTCGCGCTCAACACGCACGGCATGAGCGAAAGCCAACGCGCGGACGCGTTCGCGCGCGCACACGGGGAAACCGGCCTCGTCGTATTCGACCCGATCGCGACCGGTGCCGACGCGGTCGTCGACACGCTGCTCGCGGAAGCGCGCGAGCTTCCGCAGGCAAGTCCACACACCCCGGGGGATCACCCATGAAGCGCAAGACGCCGGCCGTGGCCACCGTGCAGGCCCATCCCCATGGCGACGCGCCTGCGAGGCCCGCGGGTCATTTCATCAGGTTGCGATAAGGCTCGGCAGGTTTGGTTGCTCCGTTACGGTCTGTGGGGAGGTAGCAGGTCATGCCCAAAGCTCATTTCAAGTGTGGCGGCAAGGCGCAACGGGTGATGCTGGCGCGCCTGCCGCTTGCGGCGGCGATCAGTTTCGCCGTGACCGCACCAGCGCTCGCTCAGGACGTTGCCGAGCAGCCCGTACCGGCCGCGGCGGCCTCCGCGACGGTGCAAAAGGCGAAGACCCTGGGCACGGTCACGGTGACCGCGCAGAGGCGCACCGAGGATTTGCAGAAGGTGCCGATCAGCATCGACGTGCTGGCACAGGATCAACTTGAGGCCCTGCACGTCCAGAACTTCAGGGACTACGTGAAGTACCTGCCCAGCGTGTCCTTTCAGGACAACGGTGGCGGCAATGGCGCGCAAGGCTTTGCCATCATCTACATGCGCGGTGTCAGCAGCGGCAGCGGCGGGGACTATACCGGATCGCGGCCGAGCGTCGGCGTGTACCTCGACAACCAGCCGATCACCACGATCCAGGGGCCGGTCGACATCCACATGTACGACATCGCCCGCATCGAGGTGCTGGCAGGACCCCAGGGTACGTTGTACGGCGCCAGTGCCGAAGCGGGCGCGTTGCGCATCATCACCAACCAGCCCGACCCCGGCGCTTTCGCGGCAAACTACGCGCTCGGCGTCGACAAGGTTGCCCACGGCGGCATCGGCTCCACCGCCGAGGGCATGGTCAATATTCCGCTCGGCAAGAGTGCCGCCATTCGCCTGGTGGGTTGGCGTGAACACGACGCGGGCTACATCGACAACAAGGCCGGCACGCGCACCTACCCGTCGTCCGGCATCACCATCAGCAACGCCGACGACTGCACCCCCGGCGTGCTGCTGCAATGCCACGGGCACGCCCGCAAGCATTACAACGACGCCGACACCCAGGGCGCACGCGCCGCGCTGAAAGTGGATCTCGACGACAGCTGGTCGATCAGCCCGACCCTGATGGGGCAACAGACGATCTCCCATGGTTCGTCTTCCAGCGACCCGAGCGTGGGCGATCTCGCCGTCACGCACTTTTTTCCCGAGCGCAACAACGATCGCTGGTGGCAGGGTGCGCTGACCGTGCAAGGCAAGGTCGGCAATTTCGATCTGACTTATGCCTACGCGCATCTCAAGCGCAACCAGGAGCAGGAGTCCGACTACACGGACTACTCGTTCTGGTACGACACGCTGAACGGCTCCGGTGTCTATTTTTACGACAACGCCGGAGGCCTGATCGATCCGTCGCAGCACCCATTTTTCCGCGACCACTACACCGACAACAGCCACGAACTGCGTCTTGTCTCACCCAGCGACGATCGCCTGCGTCTGGTCGCTGGCGCGTTCTGGCAGAAGCTGAAACACGATATCCAGTACCAGTACAAGATCAGCGGCTTGGCCGATTCGCTGACGGTTACCGGCTGGCCGGACACCCTCTATCTGAGCCGGCAGATCCGCTACGATCGCGACCAGTCGGTGTACGGCGAACTGTCCTGGGACTTCATCCCCGACGTCCTCACCGGCACGATCGGCGAGCGCTACTATCGCGACAGCGGCAGCTTCTACGGCTTTTTCGGTTTCAGCGAGGGCTATTTCCCCGGCTCGAGTTACGGCGAGGCCGGCTGCATCTCGCCCGAGCCATTCGAGGGCGCGCCCTGTCTGGACTTCGACAAGCGGGTGAAGCAAAGCGGGTCGCTCAACAAGATCAATCTGACCTGGCATGTCACGCCCCAAGCCATGGTCTATTTCACCCGGTCCGAGGGCTATCGTCCGGGTGGCATCAACCGCAACGCGTCGCTGCCGCCCTATCAGGCGGATTTCCTGACCAACGTCGAACTCGGCTGGAAAACCTCGTGGTTCGACCATCGGCTGACCTTCAACGGGGCCGTGTTCCGCGAGACCTGGAACAATTTCCAGTTCGACATCACCGGTCCGAACGGCATTTCCGAAATCCTCAATGCCAATTCGGCCCGCATCGACGGACTGGAGTCGCAGCTGAACTGGCAGGCGACCTACAACCTGCAGCTGAGCGCCGGCTTCGCCTTGTATGACGCCAAGTTGACCGCCAACTACTGCGGCTTCACCGACAACGACAACCGCCCCGTCACCGACTGTCCCGCCGGCTCGATCAACACGCAAACCGGCGACACGGTGGACGGGCCGCTGGCGCCCACGGGCACCCGCCTGCCCATCACGCCACGGTTCAAGGGCAACCTCATCGCGCGTTACACCTTTGATGTCGGCAGCAAGAGCGGCTTCGTCCAGGGCGCATTGACGCATGTGGGGAACCGCACGACGAATCTGCTCCTGCTCGAACGCAGCCTCTACGGCGGCCTGCCCGCCTACAATTCGGTGGACCTGTCCGCCGGTCTCCAGGGGAGCAACTGGTCGGCGAGTGTCTACATCAACAACGCGTTCGACAAGCGCGCCGCGCTGTACAAGTTCTCCGAGTGTGCGGTAACGGTTTGCGGTGCGCACGGCGTGGTGCCGGAATACCCGAATGGACAGGTGTACACGGGTTTCAGCCGGCCGCGCACGTTCGGCATCAGCTTCACGCAGGATTTCTAGTCGAGCGGTCGATGGCCGCACCGGATGAACGCCCTGGCGTCAGCCGGGGCCTTTCGCTACCGGCCTGATGGCGGGCAACGTCTCGCCGACAGATGGCCATTTGACGGGAGGGTTCATGCCCATCTTCATTCGCACCGCCGGCATGTGGATTGTCGCGGCCATCGGACTGTTGGCAGCGATGCCATCTCCGGCTGCCGGCGTCGAGTACGACACGATCATCCGCAACGGTCACATCATCGACGGCACGGGTTCGCCCTGGTACGCGGCCGATATCTCCGTGAAGGACGGTCGCATCGCCGCGATCGGCAACCTCGCCGACGCGCACGCCAGGCGGGTGATAGACGCCCACGGCCTGGTTGTGGCGCCGGGATTCATCGACATGCTCGGTCAATCGGAAATCACCCTGCTGGTCGATCCGCATGTGCCGTCGAAGATCTTCCAGGGCATCACCACCGAGATCACCGGAGAAGGCGAATCGGTGGCGCCGCTCGACGCCGGGATGATCGAGCAGCGCCAGGCGACTTACGCGCATTACGGGATAACACCGGACTGGCGCACGCTCGAACAATATTTCGCGCGCCTGCAAAAGCAAGGCATGGGCATCAACGTCGGCACGTACGTGGGCGCCACTTCAGTGCGCGAGATGGTCATGGGCTACGAGAATCGCGCACCCACGCCGGACGAGTTGAAGAAGATGCAGACACTGGTTGCGGACGCGATGAAGCAGGGTGCGCTGGGGCTGTCCACCGCACTGGAGTACACGCCGGCGCCTTACGCCGGAACCGACGAGTTGATCGCCCTGGCGAAGGTTGCCGCACGCCATGGCGGCATCTACGCGACCCACATGCGCAACGAGGGCGATGCCGAGATGGCGGCGCTGGACGAAACCTTCCGGATCGGCCGCGAGGCGGATATTCCGGTGGAGATTTTCCATCTCAAGGCCACCGGCAACCTCAAGGGCAGGATGGCGCAGGTGATCGCGCGCATCGACGCGGCTCGTGCCAGCGGCATCGACGTGGCGGCGGACACCTACGCCTATACCGCGTGGCAGAACGATCTGTCGGCCTTCATCCCGCCTTGGGCCCATGACGGCGGCAAGCTGAAGCTGATCGAACGCCTGAGGAATCCGGCTACCCGCGCACGCATCCGCAAGGACATGCTCACTCCCAGCGATACCTGGGACAACGAGTGGCTCGCGGCCATCGGGCAGGCACACGGCATCATGATCGGCAGTGTCACCGACAAGGCTTTGCAGAAGTACGTCGGCAAGCGGGTCAGCGAGATTGCGGCGGAGTGGCACGAGGACCCGATCGACACGATCTGCGACTTCCTGATCAAGGACAACGCCGCCACCAGTTCGGTGGTGTTCGGCATGCAGGAGTCCGATGTCGAGCTGGCGCTGAAGCAACCTTGGGTTTCGATCGACACGGACTATGAGGGAACGTCGCCGGATGGCCTGCTCGGCAAGGATCGTCCGCACCCGCGCGCCTACGGCACCTTTCCACGCATTCTCGCCAGGTACGCGCGTGAGCAGAAGCTGCTCGCGCTTCCGGACGCCATCCGCAAGTTCAGCGCATTGGCGGCCCAGCGTGAGCATCTGACGGATCGTGGCGTGCTCAAGCAGGGCATGTGGGCAGACATCGTCGTGTTCGACCCGGACACGATCCGCGATGTCGCCACTTTCACCGATCCGAACCGGCTGTCGGTCGGGATGCAATATGTGCTGGTCAACGGGGTCCCGGTGATCGCTGGCGGCAAGATGACGGACGCGCTGCCGGGGGTGGTATTGCGTGGCCCGGCTTACTCCGGAAAATAGCCGAGATCCGAAACGAACCGGTGCAGCGCCTTGCGGGGTTTCCGAACCGTCGCCTGCCCGCCCGTCGCAGCCCGCGGTCTTTGCGCACAAGCCGTGCCGTGGCCTAGGATGTCGCACCGGCGGGGCTCCGGATATCCGCGGGAAGGTTCGCGGGGGTCACCACCGGTGGAACGGCGCCCTCGACAGGCGCCGCGCTGACGCTCTCCAGCGAAAAGGATGCGCGACGATGGCCACGCTGCCGACAACCCGCATACTCGATCCCGCGGATTACCCGCGCTGGGTCGCCGCAGTCACGGCCTCCCCGGACGGCAGCGTGTATTCGCTGCCCGAGTACCTCGACGCGCTGTGCGTCGCCACCGGCGGCCGCTTCCGCGTGCTCGCCGCGGAGCGCGACGACCACATCGTCGGCGGCATCGCGCTGTTCGAATGCCGCGACCGCCGCGGCGCCTACGTGTCGCCGCGGCGGCTGCTCTATTACAACGGCCTCGTGCTGGTGCCGCATGCCTGCAGTTGCCCGGCCACCGCCACCTCGCGCCAGCTGCAGACCATGGCTGCGCTGGAGCACGCGCTCGCGCGCCTGCCGCTGGGGCGGCTGCGCTTCAAGAGCCGCTCCACCTGCACCGACCTGCGCACCTTCCAGTCGCGCGGCTGGAGCGTGCAGCCGACCTACACCTACGTGGTCGATATCGGCGACCTCGCCAGCGCATGGTCGCGGGTGGACAAGAATCATCGCCGGCTGATCGGTCGCTGCACCGAGCAAGGCCTGCAACTGAGCATGGACGACGACTTCGACGCCTTCCACCATCTGCATCTGCAGACCCACGAGCGCAAGGGTGCGCCGCTGTACCTGCCGCGCGAGGCATTCCGCCGCTTCGTGGAAACCCTGCGCGAGCGCAACCTGGGCCGGCTCTACCACGCGCGAATGCCGGACGGCCGCGTCGCCGCCAGCCAGCTGGTGCTGACCGGACCGCATCCGGTCAGCCACACCGTCTGCGCCGGAGCCGAAGCTGCACTGCTGAGCCTGGGCGCGTCGGCGTTTCTGCGTTGGCGGGCGCTGGAACACCTGGCCGCCGCGGGCTACCGCGCCAACGACCTGACCGACGCCGAACTCAATCCGGTCACGGCGTTCAAGTCGCAGATGGGCGGCGAGCTGTCGCTTTGCCTGGAGGTCTCGCGCGCCGACGACATCCGCTTCAGCCTCGGCGACTGGGCGGCCACGCTGCCGCAGCGCGCCCGCCGCGGCGTGCGCCGCGCGCTGCGCCGCTCCACCGACGCAGTCGGATGAGCAAGCCCGGGATTTCCGGCGCCGAACTGGTCTGCGCCACGCTGACGCGCGCCGGCATCGACTGCGTGTTCGGCCTGCCCGGCACGCAGACCACGGGCTTGTACGAGGCGCTGCGCCGCGCGCCGCTGCGCAGCGTCGTGGCCACCCACGAATTGTCGGCGGCGATGATGGCCAACGGCTACTACCGCGCCTCGGGGCGCCTCGCCGCCCTGCTCACCATTCCCGGCCCGGGCTTCACCTGGGCGTTGACCGGGCTGGCCGAGGCGACGCTGGATTCGGCCGCGCTGCTGCACCTCACCATGCAGCCGGCGCGCTCGCCCGGACGGCAGTTCCAGCTGCAGGCGCTGGATCAGGCGGCGATCGCCGGCCCGCTGAGCAAGGGCCAGTACCACGTCGACCATGCCGCCGGGATCGCCCCCGCGTTGCTCGCGGCGCACGCCCTGGCCGGCGCCGGCGAACCCGGCCCGGTGCTGGTGCAGTTCGCCCGCGATGCGTTGCGCGAATCGGCGCCGTTGGCAGATATCGCGCCACCGTCGCCGCCACCGCTCGACGAGGCCGCGCTCGACGCCGTGCTGGCCACCCTGCAACGGGCCGGCCGCGGCATGTTGCTGCTCGGCCAGGGCTGCAACGCCGCCGCCGGTTTGGCCACGCAGCTGGCCGAAACGCTGTCCGCCGCGGTGGTCACCACCACCTCGGGGCGCGGCGTGGTGGCCGAAGATCACCCGTTGTCGCTGGGTTTCGCCTTCGCCGGCAACGAGTGCGGCACGCTCAACGCGTTGGTCGAGGCGAGCGACGTGGTGCTGGCGATCGGCTGCAAGTTCTCCCACAACGGCAGCCGCGGCTTCGAGCTGCGCATCCCGCCGGAGAAGCTCATCCACGTCGATGCCAGCGCGGCCGTGCTGGGCGCCAACTATCCCGCGCGCCACGCAGTGTGCGCGGACGCGACGATCTTCCTGGCCGCCCTGCTGCAACGGCTGGAAACGAGGCCGGGCCATGCCGGCTTCAGTCACGACGAGATCGCCGGCTGGCGTCGGCGCGCCGACGACGAGCGCGACCGGCGGCGGGTCGAACCGCGCATCCACGGCGTGGACGACGGGCAGCCGCAGGCGTTCTTCGCCGCGCTGCGCCAGGCACTGCCGCGGCATGGCTGCCTGCTCACCGATTCGGGCCAGCACCAGGGCCTGGCGCGCCGCCACTTTCCGGTGCTTTGCCCGCGCGGCCTGATCGTGCCGACCAACCTGCAGTCGATGGGCTTCGGCATCGGCGCCGCGATCGGCGCCTGCCTGGCCGATCCGGCGCGACCGGTGGTGGCGCTGATCGGCGATGGCGGCCTGGCGATGTCCGGACTGGAGCTGCTCACCGCGGTGCGCGAGCGGCTGCGGCTGACCGTGATCGTGTTCGTCGACGGCGCCTACGGTCTGATCCGCATGCAGCAACTGGCCGGCTCGGGCCACGCGTACGGCACCGAGTTCGACGGCGTCGACGTCGCCGCCCTGGCCGACGCCGTCGGTGCGACGCACGTGCGCCTGCAAGGCGACGCGCAGGCCATCCTGGCCGCGGCGATCGACGCGCCCGGCGTGACTCTGGTCGAAGTGCGCGTGGGCGATTCCGTGCCGATGCACTGGCTGCGCGCGAAGAGCCGCCTGCGCAGTTCGCGGCTGCGCGCGTGGTGGCGCCGTCGCCGCCGCTGAACCGCCACGCGCGGCGGCCGGCCGCCCTTCGCGGGTGCTAGCATGGCCGGACAGGCGCGGCGTCGAACGCACGCATGCGGCGATCTTGGGGAAACATCCATGGGCAAGCGGGACGAACGGCACGTGCCGGCGATCGTGATGGGCTGCGGCCCCACCGCGTTGGGCATTCTGCGTTGCCTGACGCTGGCCGGCATCCCGACCTATGTGGCCTGCCGCGCGGGCGACCAGGTGACGCGCTCGCGCTGGTTCCGGCCCACGCCCGGACCGACGGCGTGGGATGGCGTGCCCGGTCCGCAGGCGCTGGAGCACCTGCGCGAGTTGCCGCTGGACGAGGCGGTGCTGATCGCCGGCGCCGACGACGCCGCGCTGTGGCTGGCCGACCTGCCGCAGAGCGAGCTGGGCCAGCGCTTCCGCACCAGCACCTGCTCGCGGCAGACGCAGGAGCTGCTGCAGGACAAGTCGCGCTTTGCCGCGCTGCTGCAAGAGACCGGCATGCCGCATCCGCCGACTTATCGCATCGACAGCGCGGCGGACATCGCGGCGATGCCGTTCGAGCGGCTCGACCGTGTCTTCATCAAGCCGGTCAATTCGCAGAAGTTCAGCGATGTGCTGGGCATCAAGGGCGTATGGGTGCACAGCCGCGAGGAGCTGCTGGAAACCTGGCAGCGCCTGCACGGCCTGGGCTTCCGGTTGATGGCGCAGGAGTACGTGCCCGGCACCGCGGCCGACCATTATTTCGTGGACGGCTTCCGCGACGCGCAAGGGCGTTTCACCGGCCTGTTCGCGCGGCGCCGCTTTCGCATCCATCCGGCCGACTTCGGCAACAGCTCGTACTGCGAGAGCATCCCGCTGGCCGAGGTCGAACCGGCGGCGACCAACCTGACCGCATTGCTGGCCAGGGTGGATTACCGCGGCATCTTCAGTGCGGAGTTCAAGCGCGACGCCCGCGACGGGCAGTTCCGCATCCTCGAGGTGAATACGCGCGCCTGGACCTACGTGGAGTTCGCCGCGCGCTGCGGCGTCAACGTCTGCGAGATGGCATGGCAGGATGCGCTGGGCCTGCCGGTCGACGTGGCGTCGCCGGATTACGTGGTCGGCGCCGGTTGCGTGAACCTGCAGCGCGACATCAACGCCGTGCGCGGGCAGCCGCGCGGGGCGCGCACGCCGTGGCCGACGATCCTGCGGCAGTGGTCGCGCGCGCATTTCCACACGTTCCGCTTCGACGACCCGCTGCCGGGGCTGTCCAGCGCGTGGCGCATCGCCACCCAGCGCACCGGGCGCCACCACGGCCCCAGCGAGGCGCCGGTGCCGCCGGCAGCCACGCCGAACGGGCCGCCCGCAAGCTGAGTCCGGCCGCCATATATCGCTTCATCGCGAATCGAAGATATATACTGCCGGACACCGTGGCTCCGGAACCTTCGCGATGACGTCGATCAGCTTCGAATTCTTTCCGCCCAAGACCGACGACCAGCGCGCGCAGCTCGACCGCGCGGCGCAGGCGCTGAAGGCACACCAGCCCGAATATGCCTCGGTCACCTTCGGCGCGGGCGGTTCCACGCTGAGTTACACCGGCGATACGGTGGCGAGGCTGCACACGCAGCACGGGCTCAACGTGGCGCCGCACCTGTCGTGCATGGGCGGCACCCGGGCGGAAATCGCCGCGCTGCTCGACGGCTACCGTGCGGCGGGCTACCGACGCATCGTGGCCTTGCGCGGCGACATGCCCTCGGGCATGGCCACGGCGGGCGACTTCCGCTATGCCGCCGAACTGGTGGCGTTCATCCGCCGCCACTGCGGCGACCATTTCCACATCGAGGTGGCGGCCTACCCGGAGACGCATCCGCAGGCCGACGACGCGCTGCGCGACCTCACGCACTTCAAGGCGAAGATCGACGCCGGCGCCAACGGCGCGATCACCCAGTATTTCTTCAACCCCGATGCGTATTTCCGCTTCGTCGACGACGTGCGCCGACTTGGCGTGAACGTGCCGATCGTGCCGGGCATCATGCCGATCTCCAACTACAGCCAGCTCAAGCGCTTCTCGGAAATGTGCGGCGCGGAAATCCCGCGCTGGATCGCCAAGCGCATGCAGGCCCACGGCGACGACGCGGACGCGGTGCGCGCGCTCGGCGCCGAAGTGGTGGCGCAACTGTGCCGGCGCCTGCTCGACGGGGGCGCGCCGGGGCTGCATTTCTACACGCTCAACCGCGCCCGCGCCACGCAGGCGGTGTTGCAGCAGTTGTAGGCCGGGATCGGGGATTCGGAATTCCGGATTCGCAAAAGCAGACGCGCCGGCTTTCGCGTATCCCGAATCCCGGCTGACGTATGCTGCCCGGATGTTGCGCCTGGTCGCCCTGCTCAGCCTGGCCTTGCTTGCGTGCGCCGCCCCCGCTGCGGCACAGACGCCGATCCATCGTTGCATCGGCGCCAACGGGGGCGCGGTGTTCACCGACCAGCCCTGTGCCGCGCTGCGCGCGACGCCGGTCAACCCCGCGCCGCCATCCACGAACACGCCCGCACCGGGCGGACCGCCTCCGGTGTTGTGCGCGGCCAGCATCGACGAACTGCGCCAAAGCGTGATCGACGCATTCGCGCGGCGCGACAGCGTGCGCATGGGTGGGCTGATCCTGTGGGACGGCTATGGCCGCGGTGCGGCGATTGCCGACATCCGCGCGCTGACCACGCTGATGGAACAACCGCTGCTGCAGGTCGACCTGCCCGCTCACGCGGCATCCGTCGCCGCGCTGCCGGACAACGGGCCGCCCCTCGCCGGTGACCCTGCTCCGGCGGCAACCGCCGCGCCGGATCAACTGGTGCTGCACACCGCCGGCGCCGACGGCGCGGGTTCCACGTGGCGTTTCGACATCGTGCGCCGGGCCGGCTGCCTGTGGCTGCGCAACGCGCCGTAAACGCCGCCCCCGCAGCGACGCGCTATCATGTGCAGTCTTCAGGGAGAACCGAACATGGCGCAGCAGTACCCCGAATGGATCTGGCAGAACGGCCACATCAAGCCGTGGGCCGAGGCCACCACCCACGTGATGTCGCACGCGCTGCATTACGGTTCGTCGGTGTTCGAAGGCATCCGCAGTTACGCCACGCCCGACGGCGCGGCGATCTTCCGCCTCACCGACCACCTGAACCGGCTGTTCCTGTCGGCCAAGATCTACGACATGCAGCTGCCGTACTCGTTCGAGGAGCTGGCCGCAGCCTGCCGCGAGGTAATCCGCAGGAACGGCCTCGGCGCGTCGTACCTGCGCCCGGTGGCGTACCGCGGCCTGGGCGGCTTCGGCCTGTCGGCCGAAACGCCGATCGACATGGCCGTGGCCGCGTGGCCGATGGGCCCGTACCTCGGGCCGGAGGCACTGCAGAACGGCATCGACGCCTGCGTGTCGAGCTGGCAGCGCTTTGCGCCCAACACCATCCCGGCCGGCGCCAAGGCCGGCGGCAATTATCTTTCCGGCCAGCTGATCGCGCGCGAGGCGCGCCGGCTCGGTTTCGGCGAAGGCATCGCGCTGTCCGCCAGCGGCCTGCTCAGCGAGGGCGCCGGCGAGAACCTGTTCCTGGTCTTCGACGGCGTGCTGCACACCACCCCGGCCAGCGCCTCGATCCTCGCCGGCATCACCCGCGACACGCTGAAGACGCTGGCCCGCGAGGACGGCATCGAGGTGGTCGAACGCGACATCCCGCGCGAGTACCTGTACCTGGCCGACGAGGTGCTGATGTGCGGCACCGCCGCGGAGATCACCCCGATCCGCTCGGTCGACGGCAAACAGGTCGGCGCCGGCAAGGCCGGCCGCGTCACGCTGCGCCTGCAGGAGCTGTTCTTCGGCCTGTTCGACGGACGCACCCACGACAAGTGGGGTTGGCTGGAACAGGTCTGAGCGGCATCGACCGATGAAAAAAAACCCGCCTCTCGGCGGGTTTTTTTCTGGTTCACATCAGGTTGCGGCCGTGGAACAGCTCCTCGATTTCGCGCCGCAGCAGCGACTCGATCCGCTGGCGCTCCTTGAACGACAGGTCGTCGGCGTGCGACTCGAACAGGTAGGTGTCCAGGTCGAAGTCCTTGATGTGCATCTTCGTGTGGAACATGTTCTCCTGGTACACGTTGACGTCGAACATCTCGTACTTCTGCCGGATGTGCCGCGCCAGGTAGTCCTGCACCGAGTTGATCTTGTGGTCGATGAAGTGCTTCTTGCCCTTCACGTCGCGGGTGAAGCCGCGCACGCGGTAGTCGCACACCACGATGTCCGACTCGAAGCTGTCGATCAGGTAGTTCAACGCCTTCAGCGGCGAAATCACGCCGCAAGTGGCGACGTCGATGTCCGCGCGGAAGGTGGCGATGCCGTTGTGCGGATGCGTTTCCGGATAGGTATGGACGGTGATGTGGCTCTTGTCCATGTGCGCCACCACCGCGCCGGCGATCGAATCGCGGCCCAGCTTCTCCACCACCGGTTCCTCGGAAATGAGGATGGTCACCGACGCGCCCTGCGGGTCGTAGTCCTGGCGCGCGATGTTGAGGATGTTGGCGCCGATGATCTCGGCCACGTCGGTGAGGATCTGGGTCAGCCGGTCGGCGTCGTACTGCTCGTCGATGTACTCGATGTAGCGCTGGCGCTGCTCTTCGGACACCGCGTAGCAGATGTCGTAGATGTTGAAACTCAGCGCCTTGGTCAGGTTGTTGAAACCCTGCAGGCGAAGACGGGGGAGCGGTTTGACCACGAGCGACTCTCCATGACCGTGACGGCCGGCTGTAGAGGCGGGTTAGCGACAAGGGTCCCCGCGATTGGTATGAAGCACAGGCCAGCGCCTGCGACCCTTGGTTGGTGGCATGCTTTCGACGCTGCCGCTGTCGAAAGACCGCGAAGTATGCGGCAAACGCGTCAGGAAATGAACCTGCAGCCAGCGGGCATGTTTGCCATAATGCGGGGCAAGCTGACGTGATTGTGGTCACGCTTGCCGCGGTGGCGACAAGCGCCGCAGAACCTTGCCTGACTGAGGAGTCGACGTGGCCCCACATCTGAAATACCAGTTGCAACAGGCCTTCGAGCGCTCGCAGGCCCCGTTGGGCTTCGCCCCCGACCCCGCCTCGATGGAGCGTTTCCTGGCGCTGTGCCACCGCCGCCGCTACCCCGGCAAGACCGCGATCATCCGCCCTGGCGATCCGGCCAACACGCTCTATTACGTGGTCGAGGGCTCGCTGGCGGTCTGCACCGAGGACGAGCAGGGTCGCGAACTGATCCTCGCCTACATCAGCCGCGGCCAGTTCATCGGCGAGATGGGCCTGTTCGTGGAGCAGGCCCAGCGCGAATCGGTGGTGCGCTCGCGCACGCCGTGCGAGATGGCGGAAGTCAGCTACGAGCGGCTGTTCCAGCTGATGGAGGGCCCGCTGCGCGAGGAATGCCCCAAGATCCTGTTCGCGATCGGGGCGCAACTGACCAATCGCCTGCTGCGCACCTCGCGCCAGGTCAGCCGCATGGCGTTCATGGACGTCACCAACCGCATCTCGCGCACCCTGCTCGACCTGTGCGAGGAGCCCGATGCGATGACCCACCCTGACGGCACGCAGATCCGCATCTCGCGCCAGGAAGTGAGCCGCATCGTGGGCTGCTCGCGCGAGATGGTCGGGCGCGTGCTCAAGCAGCTCGAGGAGCAGCGCATGATCGACGTCTCCGGCAAGACCATCGTGATCCGCGGCACCCGCTGATCAAGCCGCGCCGGCGCCGCCCCGGTTCGCCTGAACCGGTTTTTTACGGCTGCCGGTCAAGCATGGTGCCCCGCCCCGGCTGCGAGACGGCGCTTGGACTTCGCACAGTTCTTCCTCTTCGTCGGCGTCGGCCTGCTCGCCCAGGTGGTGGACGGTGCGCTGGGCATGGCCTACGGGCTGGTGTCCAACGCGATCCTGCTGGCGCTGGGGCTGCCGCCGGCGGTGGCCAGCGCCACCGTGCACACCGCCGAGATCGCCACCACCTGCGCCTCCGGCGCCTCGCACGCCTGGTTCGGCAACGTGCGCTGGCCGCTGTTCTGGCAGCTGGCGATACCCGGAGCGATCGGCGGCGTGCTCGGCGCCACCTTTCTGGCCAGCGTGCCCGGCGAGACGATCCGTCCGTTCATCAACGCCTACCTGCTGATCCTCGGCACGATGGTGCTGCTGCGCGCGTTCGGCAAGCGGCTGAGCCGGCACCGGGTGCAGCATCCCGGCGTGCTGGGCCTCTTCGCCGGCCTGCTCGACGCGATCGGTGGCGGCGGCTGGGGGCCGCTGGCCACCAGTACCCTGATGGCGCGCGGCGGCGGCGTGCGCAGCACGATCGGCTCGGTCAACGCGGCGGAGTTCGTGGTGACCGCGTCGATCTCCGTCACCCTGGCGTGGCACGTCGGCATCGGACATTGGCCGATCGTGCTGGGCCTGCTCACCGGGGGCGTGCTGGCCGCGCCGTTTGCCGCCTGGCTGGTGCGCCACCTGCCCGAGCGCGCGGTGATGGCTGCGGTGGGCAGCCTGATCGTGGCGATCAGCCTGGTGCAGCTGCTGCGTGGGTAGGGCGGGCACCGCCCGCCGGCTCTTGCCTCGTGAAACGGAGAGCGGCGGGCAGTGCCCGCCCTACCTCGCCGTTGCCGATTCCCGATTCCCGAACGTTCAGAACCACTCGACGCGGGTCAGCGTGCGGCCCAGCGCCTTCTCCACCCTCTTGCACAACTTGGGCGTGCCGTTGACCAGCACCGCCTCGGCAGCCTGCTTGAGCATCGCCACGTCGTGCATCGAATCGCCGTAGGCCACCTGCCAGGCGGCGACGCCGTGCTCGGCCAGCGACTGCACCTTGCGCCGGCCCACGTTGTGTCGACGCGGGCGCAGGCCCAGCCAGCCGGGGCGCAGTCGCGAGGCGACGACTTCCACGCCGGTCAGGCCGAGCTCGCGCAGGATGCCGCTGGCCAACGTCTCTTCGCAGCCGGTCACCACGATCACCCGGTCGCCTTGCGCCTGATGCCGCCGCAACCGGTTCAAACCATCGCGGCAAAATTGTTTCGGACGTCGCGCCAGCACGGCAGCGAAGGCATCGGCGGCCACCCGGTAACGCGGCTCGCGCAGGCCGAGCAAGGCGATCCGCACCAGCAGGTACAGCGGCAGGCGGCGCGACAGCGGCCAGCTCAGCAGCAGCAGGGGCGAGGCCAGCAAGGCAACGCCCTTGCGCCATGCGGAGCCGGCATAGCGGCTGCGCACGAACAGCGCGAAGGAATCGCCGCGGATCAGCACGCCGTCGAAATCGAACAACACCACGCGCGGCGTGTTTCCGCACGGCGCGGCCGCCGCATCATCCCCGGGCGCGGCGATGGCAGGTTCGACGGGGGCGCTCATGCGTTGGCGAACAACCGTCGCAGTTCGCGGCCCGGGTCCTCGGCACGCATGAAGGCCTCGCCGACCAGAAACGCCTGCACGCCGCCCTCACGCAGGCGCGCCACGTCCTCGGGCGTGTGGATGCCGGATTCGGCCACCAGCACGCGGTCGTACTCGATCAGCGCCTGCAGCGCCAGCGAGGTTTCCAGCGCCGTCTCGAAATTGCGCAGGTTGCGGTTGTTGACGCCGATCAGCGGCACCGGCAGCGCCAGCGCGCGCTCCATCTCCTCCTCGTCGTGCACTTCGCACAGCACGTCCAGGTCGAGTTCGGCGGCGAGCAGCGCCAGCGGCAGCAGCTCGTCGTCGTCGAGCGCGGAGACGATCAGCAGGATGCAGTCGGCGCCGATCGCGCGCGCCTCGTGCACCTGGTAGGGATCGATGATGAAGTCCTTGCGCAGCAGCGGCAGCGAGCAGGCCTTGCGCGCCTGCTGCAGGAACGCCTCGCTGCCCTGGAAGAAATCCGCGTCGGTGAGCACCGACAGGCAGGCCGCGCCGGCCTTCTCGTAGCTGCGCGCGATCGCGGCGGGATCGAAATCCGCGCGGATCACGCCCTTGCTGGGGCTGGCCTTCTTCACCTCGGCGATCACCGCAGGCAAGCCGGCCTCGATCTTTGCCTCGATCGCCGCGGCGAAGCCGCGGGTATCCGGCAGGTCGGCGATGCGCGCGGTCAGCTCGGCCAGCGGAACCTTGCTGCGGCGTTCGGCGACCTCTTCGGCCTTGCGCGCAAGTATGCGATTGAGAATGTCGGTCATGGCATCTCGCTCGGGGTGGGGGGACGACTGCATCCTAATCGGCCGTGGCGCACGGCGTCACCGGTCGCGACATCTACCGCACGCCCGCCAGGCGCCGCGTGGCGGCCACGAAGGCCTGCATTTTTGCATGCGCGGCGCCGCTGGCGATCACCGCCCGCGCCCGTTCGATGCCGGTGCCGATGTCATCGACCACGCCGGCAGCATACAAGGCCGCGCCGGCATTGAGGCACACGATGTCGTGCGGCACGCCGGGCTCGCCTCGCAATGCGTCCAGCAGCATCGCCTTCGATTCGCCCGCGTCCTCCACCCGCAGGTTGCGGCTGGAGGCCATCGCCAGGCCGAAATCCTCCGGTTCCACCTCGTACTCGCGCACCACGCCGTCGCGCAGCTCGCCGACCATGGTGGTCGCGCCCAGCGAAATCTCGTCCATGCCGTCGCGGCCCCACACCACCAGCGCGCGGCGCGCGCCCAGCGCCTGCAGCACGCGGATCTGGATGCCGACCAGGTCCGGATGAAACACGCCCATCAGGATGTTCGGCGCGCCGGCCGGATTGGTCAGCGGACCAAGGATGTTGAACAGCGTGCGCACGCCCATCTCGCGCCGCACCGGCGCCACCACCTTCATCGCCGGGTGGTGGTTGGGCGCAAACATGAAGCCGATGCCGGTTTCGGTCAGGCACGCGGCGACCTGCTCCGGTGCAAGGTCGATCGACGCGCCCAGCGCCTCCAGCACGTCGGCACTGCCCGATTTCGACGACACGCTGCGCCCGCCATGCTTGGCGATGCGCGCGCCGGCGGCCGCGGCCACGAACATCGACGCGGTGGAAATGTTGAAGCTGCACGCGCCGTCGCCGCCGGTGCCGACGATGTCGAGCAGGTGCGCATCGTCGCCTTCCACCGGCACCGGCGCGGCCAGCTCGCGCATCACCCGCGCCGCGCCGGTGATCTCCCCCACGGTCTCCTTCTTCACGCGCAGGCCGGTGATGATCGCCGCGGTCATCAGCGGGCTCACCTCGCCGCGCATGATCTGGCGCATCAACGCGATCATCTCGTCGTGGAAGATCTCGCGGTGCTCGATCGTGCGTTGCAGGGCTTCCTGCGGCGTGATGCTGACCGCGCTCATGCCGCCAGCTTCCGCCGCGGCAGGCCGAGGAAGTTGGCCAGCAGGTCGTGGCCGTGCCGGGTGAGGATCGATTCGGGATGGAACTGCACGCCTTCCACCGGCAGCGTCTTGTGGCGCAGGCCCATGATCTCGTCGATCGTGCCGTCCGCGTTCTCCGTCCACGCGGTGACTTCCAGACAATCCGGCAACGATGCCTGCTCCACCACCAGCGAGTGGTAGCGCGTGGCCTCGAACGGATTCGGCAGGCCGGCAAACACGCCCTGCCCGCGATGGAGCACCGGCGAGGTCTTGCCGTGCATGATTCGCTTCGCGCGGATCACCTTGCCGCCGAACGCCTGACCGATCGCCTGGTGCCCCAGGCACACGCCGAACACCGGAATCTCGCCGGCCAGCTCGCGCAGCACGTCCAGCGACACCCCTGCATCGTCCGGCGTGCCCGGCCCCGGCGAGATCATGATGTGCGAAGGCTTCAGCGCACGGATGCCGGCGACATCCACCGCATCGTTGCGCACCACCCTCACCTCCTGCCCCAGCTCGCCCAGGTACTGCACGAGGTTGAAGGTGAAGCTGTCGTAGTTGTCGATCATCAGGAGCATGGTGTGCTCTGTCGCCGCGGACATACCCAGGGAACGCCCATGATAGCGGTACAACCGCTGCCGGTCAGCGCGGATGCGCGTCGGTCGGCGCCGGAGCGGGGTGCGAGAGCGGATAGCCGCGCCGCTGCAGCAGGCGCAGTACGTGGTCGACAGGCAGTGCTTGCACCTGGTGGCCTTGCCAGCCGCGCATGTCGCCGGCGTGGAACAGGGAGTTGATGATGGCTTCTTCGGTCGCCTCGATGGCGGCCATGAACAGCGGCGACATGGCGTCGTCGCGCAGCACGGCAACCTGACGCACGGGCTGCCCGGCGGCGTACGGCACGAGGTTCGCCACGTAGGTGGAGAAAGCGATCACGTAGTCGCCGCTGCCGTTGGAGGCGATGCCGCCGCTGCGGGCGAGGCCGAGGATCGCGCGTTTCGCCAGCCGTTTCAGGCTGCGCGCATCCAGCGGGGCATCGGTGGCCACCACGATCATGCACGAGCCGTCGGGCGACTCGTTCAATTCGCCGCTGAGGTAGTACTTGTGCAGCAGCTTGCCGACCGGGACGCCGGCCACGGTCAGGGCGCCGCCGAAGTTTGTCTGCACCAGCACGCCCACGGTATAGCCGCCCAGACGCCCGGACAGCTTGCGCGAGGAGGTGCCGATGCCGCCCTTGAAACCGAACGCGACGGTGCCGGTGCCGGCGCCAACGTTGCCCTGCGCGACCTTGCCGCTGGTCGCCGATGCGATTGCCTGCAGCACATCACCCTCGGCGACGTGACGGCCGCGGATGTCGTTGAGATAGCCGTCGTTGGTTTCCCCCACCACCGGATTGACCGACAGCACCGCGCGGTTCTCGGGATTGCCGAGCGCGTGGTCGATCAGCGCGGCGGCGGCCACCGGCACGCTCAGCGTGTTGGTCAGCACGATCGGCGTCTCGAGATTGCCGAGCTCCTCGATCTGGGTGCTGCCAGCGAGCTTGCCGAAGCCGTTGCCCACGTACACCGCAGCCGGCACCTTGAGTTGGAAGAGATTGCCCGCGTGCGGCAGGATCGCGGTAACGCCAGTGCGCACGTCGTCGCCGCGGATCAGCGTCTTTTGGCCCACTTCGACGCCGGGCACGTCGGTGATGGCGTTCCAGGCGCCGGGCCGCAGCACGCCGATCGCGACGCCGTAGTCACGCAGGTCGCGTTGCTGACCGAATGCCGGCAGACAGGCCAGCAAGCCCAGTGCCATCGCGAAGGAGCGGCGGCCCATCAGCCTGCCTCGCGCCGCGGCCGGCGCCAGAAGCGGTAGATCAGTGCACCGGCGAGCAAGGCCACGGTGGCGGCGACCAGGTTGGCGACGCCGGCGCTGGCCAGCAGGCCCAGCGACAGCAGCGTCGCGGCGAGCGGGATCAGCGGCCCGCCGGGAAGGCGCATGGCGCCCTCGCGCTGGCCGTGGCGCTTGCGCAGCACCAGCACCGCGACTGCCGTGGCGAGATAGCCGAACAGCCGCGCCACCACGGAGAGCAGGGCCAGCTGCACGAACGAGCCGGACAACGCCAGGATCACCGACAGCGCGCCCACCGTGACGATGGCCACTGCCGGCGTGCGGAAGCGTGGATGAATGCGCGTGAGTGCGGTCGGGCCGACGCCGTCGTCGGCCAGCGCCAGCAGGTAGCGCGGTCCGAACATGATCGTGTTGCTGTTGGTGCCGAGGATGGAGACGGCCGCACCCACGGTCAGCACCAGCGCCAGCCACATGCCGCCGAAGCGGGCCGAGGCATCGGCCAGCGGCGTGCTGGACTCTGCCAGGCCAGGCAGCGTGCCCAGCGCCACCCATTGCACCGCCACGTAGGTCGCGGTGACGATCGCGATCATGGTGAGCATGGCGAACGGCACGTCGCGCTGCGGGTTGCGGTATTCGGCGGCGGCGGCCGGCATGTTCTCGAAACCGGCATAGGCAAACAGCAGCAGCAGCGCGCCCTTGGCCAAGTCGTCCATCGGGATGGCGCCCACCGCCAGCGGCGAGGCCTGGCTGAGATCGACGAAGAACGCGCCGACCAGCACGAACATCGCCAACGGCACGAACTTGGCGATCGCCAGGGTCACCCCGGTGCGCGCCGCGGCACGCACGCCGATCACGTTGATGCCGGTCAGCGCCAAAAGCGAACCGACCACGATCAGCAGGCGCACGCTGCCGTCCCCCGCCGCCGGCCAGAAATGCGTGACCGCGTCGGCCAGCCCGTTGCTGAGCGCGGCGGCGCTGGCGATGCGCGTGAGCAGCAGCATCCAGCCCACCTCGAAACCGGCAAGGCGCCCGAACGCCTCGCGCGCGTACAGATAGCTGCCGCCGGCCTGGTCGAAATAGCTGGCGGCCTGCGCATAGCACAGCACCAGCAGGCTTACCGCGATGCCGGCCAGCAGCACGGCCCACAGGCTGGCGGGCCCCAGCAGTGCGGCGGCGGCCGCCGGCAGCAGGTAGATGCCGCTGCCGATCACGTCGTTGACCGACAGCCCGACCAGTTGCCAGCGCCCCACCGCGCGCAGCATGTGCGGCTGGATGGTGGCGGCCGTTTCCACGGTCGCCGGCCGGGCGGGGGTGATTGAGATCGGCGACTGGTTCAAGAGCGATTCCGGAGGTGGACGGGATCAGGCATCGCGGCGGTGTGCGCGATTCCGCGGCCACGGCCGTCGCCATGCGACGTGGTCGACGCCGGGCGGCAAGCTGCCGCCCGGCGCACGGTCATCACCAGCGATACGCGACCTTGCCGTACACATAGGCACCCTGGGAGCCGAACGGCGAGCTGCTCGGGTACGGGAAGATCCCGTGGAAGTTGCTGCCGTCCGGCGCCTTCTGCGGATAGGTGTCGAACACGTTGTCCGAGCCCAGGGTGAAGGTCCAGCGATCATGGTAGTAGTTGGCGGCCAGGTTGAAGATCCACCGGGACGGGTAGACATCGTCGTAGATGTAGCTGGTCGAACTGTACTCGGTGACCCCGCCGTAACGTACCGCGGTGCCGACGAAGCCCCAGTGGCCGGTCTTCCAGGTGTTGGTCCAGATGAACTTGGAGCGCGGCATCTGGTCGGCGAGCAGGCCCTTGGCCTGGCTGCGCGTGATGCGCTGGAAGCCGACGTCGCCCAGCGCATCGAGCACCGCGGGATTGGGCAGCACCTTGGTCACTTTGTTCTTGTGGTACGACCAGTTGACCGTGGTCTGGAACGAGCCGCCGTCGGCGAGTTCCTTGATGTAGTTGGTGACCACGCCGATGCCCTTGATGCGCATCTCGGCGGCGTTGGTGAAGTAGGCCAGCGCCACGTACTCGGAATTGACCACGCCGTTGGCGGCCAGGTAGTCCTTGACCGACTGGGTCACCAGCGACATCGAGCTCGACATCAGGATGCGGTTCTTCAGCCGGATGTCGTACAGGTCCACCGTGGTGGTGAAGGCGCGCGTGGGCGCCCATACCGCGCCGACGGTGATGCTGCGGGTGGTCTCCGGCTTCAGCGGCTCGCTGCCCAGCAGCTGCGCGGTCTTGTTGTCCGGCGGCACCAGGCCGCGCAGGTAGATGCCCTCGGGCAGACCCAGCGAGTTGCCGGCGGGGTAGGACACCGAGGTGGTCACCGAGGCGTGCTGCTGGCCCAGGCCCGGCGCGCGGAAGCCGGTGGAATAGGTGCCGCGCAGGGCGAAGCCGTGGTCGAAGTCGTAGCGACCCGACAACGCATAGGACAGGTTGGTACCGAAGTCGGAGTAGTCCTCGTGGCGCGCCGCGATCGAAGTGCTCAACCGGTCGGTGATGTTGCCTTCCAGTTGCGCGTACTCGGCCACCGAATGCCGCGTGCTGTTGCTGGCGTCCTCCGGGCCCCAGCCGGCAAAGCCCTGCGCGCCGCCGGTGACGCCCGAGGTGCCCACGTAGTACGAGGCGAGGTCGCCGGCCACGATCTTGTAGCCCTGATGCAGGTACTGCGCGCCGAAGCCCAGGTGCCAGTAATCGTTGAGCGACTTGCCCATCGAGAAATCGAGGGTGGCCTGCGAGGCGGTCAGCGTGCCGTCATGGATGTCGGTCGGGGTGTAGCCGAAGTCGTTCCAGAAGGCGAAGTTGACCGTGTTGAAGGTGCCGTAGGACACGCGGTTGGCGCCCCAGGTGGCCGCGGTGTCCCAGTCCCAGCCCGATTCGGTCTGCCCGCGCACGCCCGTCACGAAGGACTTGTCGCGCGACACGCCATGCTCGACCGGGTTGAAGCCGTCGCCGTCCGGGAACAGGTACTGCATCAGGTCGTTCTTCGGCTCCGGCGCATTGGTGCCGTAGCGGTAGAACGCCATCGGCTCGGCCATCAGCCGGCCGTAGTGGCCGTAGCCGTACAGGCTCACCTTCGGCGTGAAGTCGTATTGCCAGTTGAGGAAGGTGTTGTAGTTGTTGGAATTGGGGATGCCGACCTGGAACTTGCGGCCCAGCTCGGTGAAGCCGGGGCGGTTGTCCAGCCCGGCGCGGTTGGTCGGGTCCTGCTTGCCGACCTGCGCGGAAAGGCGCATCCAGCCCTTGTCGCCCAGCGCGAAGCCGAGGTTGCTCTGCAGCCGGGAACTGGCGCCGTCGCCGGCCGAGTACTTGCCGTAGTCACCCTGCACCTCGCCGCCCTCGGCGCCCTTCTTCAGGATGATGTTGATCACGCCGGCCAGCGCGTCGGAGCCGTACTGCGCCGAGGCGCCATCGCGCAGCACCTCGATGTGGTCGATGGCGCCGACCGGGATGGTGTTGATGTTGACGCCCTGCGAGCCCTGGCCGACCTGGCCCAGGGTCAGCATCAGCGCGCTGGAGTGCCAGCGCTTGCCGTCGACCAGGATCAGCACCTGGTCGCTGTTGAGGCCGCGCATCTGGAACGGCCGCACGAAGGCGAAGGTGTCGGACATCGAGGCCAGCGGGAAATTCAACGAGGGCACGGCGAGGTCCAGCGCGTTGCCCAGGCTCACCGCACCGGAGTCGTTGAGCACCTGCGCGGGGATCACGTCCACCGGCACCAGCGAACTGGATTGCGTGCGATCGCTGGTGCGCGTGCCGGTCACGATCACCTGCGACAGGTTGACGGCATCCTTCTTCTGCTTCTGCTGGCTGGTCGGCGCCGCGTCCGCCGGCGCGGCGGGCGCGGCCTCCTGCGCGGCGGCGGTGCCGGCCAGCACCAGCGCTACCGACACGGACAACAGCCTGGGAATGATTCGGCCGAGACGCTCGTTCATCAGAGACCCCCAACGTTAGGATGGCACCGGAACGCCCCTGCCCCGGCGACTGCGTGGTCCACTTCGGTCAAGCGATGCATCCGGGCGTTTCCGCACCGGCAAGGCGTTGGCGATGTCCCCGAGAACAAGCGTATCCAGGCCGGGCCTGAAGGCACGCTCCGCAACGTCGGATCGAGCATAGTCACAAGCCGGCGCCAGCCACCAATGAAAAGACCGGCACCTGGCATAACCGAAGGTTGTGGCTGCGCGCCCGGTCAGCCCGGCTCGAGCACCTGCCGGGCCAGCTTGCGCACCAGCTCGATGAAGTGTTTCTGCACGGGATTCAACTGGCTGTCCAGGCGGTAGACCGCATACAACACCACGTCCAGCTCCAGCGCCAGCGGCCGCGTCTGCACCACGCCGCCGTCGCCCTGCGAGGCGGTGAAGGGGTCGACCAGCGCCAGCCCGGCACCTTGCGCCACCAGCGCGCAAGCGAGTTGATAGGTCTGCACCCACACCGAGATCTGCGGCGGCGGATCGACGTGCATCAGGTGGCTTTGCAGCAGGCTGCCGAGCGCGTCCTGCACGGCGATGCCGATCATCGGCTCGCCGGCCAGCGCCGCCACCGGCAGCGGCTGCGCCAGCTCCGCGTGCGACCAGCGACCGGGCGGCGCGATCACCATCACGCGGCCCTGGCACAGCGGCTCCTGGCGCAACTCGGGGTGGCTGGCGTCCTGCAGGGTGAGGCCGATGTCGGTTTCGCGCAAGGTCAGCGACTCGCACATCTCGGCCGAGTGCCGCGTGGACAGCTCCGCGGTCGCGGCGGGCCAGGCCTTGCGCAGCAAGGTGGTCGCGTCCGGCACCAGCGACTGCGCCAGGGTGGGCGTGCAGGTCACCCGCAGCGGTTCGCTCTCGGGCCGCGCGAAATTCGCGGTGAGCCGCTGCAGGTCGTGCAGGTCGCGGATGATCTTTTCCACGCGCGGACGCAGCAGCAGCGCCTGCTCGGTGGGATGCAGCCGCCCGCGCACGCGATGGAACAGGGTGAAGCCGAGCTGGTGCTCCGCCTGCTGCAGCGCCTTGCTGGCCGCCGGCTGCGAAATGTTCAACAGATTCGCCGCGCCGGTGAGGCTGTTGGTGGTCATCACGGCATGGAACAGTTCGATGTAGCGAAGACGCATGTCGAGAGTTCACCCTGTGGCCGCGGCTGTGCTGCCTTCGAAGTGCAGCACAGCCGGTGCCGCCGGGCAACTCCCGCCGACCGGTTTCCACAACCCGCAGTTATGCCAGGTGTCGGTCTTTTCATTGGTGCCGCGCGGTGGCCGATCACTATGCTCGACGCCGTGTCGTGACGGGCTACCGGATGCCCGCGGGAGTACGCGCACCATGTCCGATCCAAGCAACGCCGCCGAGCCCGGTCACTGGGGCCCGCCCTACCTGCTGTACCTCGGCAGCGCCGACGACGACCTGGCGATCAAGACCGCCCGGGGCCTGGCCTACTGGCGCCCGGACTGGTGCGTGGGCCAGCTGCGGCGCGGCGACTGCAAGCCGACGCTGGGCCTGCCGGAGATGAGTGTCGGCGAAGCGCGCAAGGCCGGCGCCAACACCATGGTGATCGGCGCGGCCAATGCCGGCGGCGTGATGTCGTCGCACATCGTGGCCGATGCCATCGCCGCGCTGGAAGCCGGCCTGCACGTGGCCGCGGGACTGCACCAGAAGCTGCGCGACAACCCGGACATCGTCGCCGCGGCGCGACGCCACGGCCGCGAACTGTTCGATGCGCGCGACCCGATGCCGGGCCTGCCGGTCGGCAACGGCCGCCCGCGCGCCGGCCGGCGCCTGCTCACCGTGGGCACGGATTGCTCGGTCGGCAAGATGTACACCACGCTGGCGATCGAGCGCTCCATGCGCCGACGCGGACTCGCCGCCGATTTCCGCGCGACCGGACAGACCGGCATCCTGGTGGCCGGCTCCGGCATCCCGATCGACGCGGTGGTCGCCGACTTCATCTCCGGCGCCGCCGAGAAGATTTCGCCGGCCCGCCTCGACGGCGGCTGGGACCTGATCGAAGGCCAGGGCTCGCTGTTCCATCCCTCCTATGCCGGCGTGTCGCTGGGCCTGCTGCACGGATCGCAAGCCGACGCGCTGGTGCTGTGCCACGAGCCCACCCGGCAGCACATGCGCGGCCTGCCCGATTACCCGCTGCCGGAACTCAAGCGTTGCCTGCAGGCCAACCTGGTTGCCGCGCAGCTGACCAACCCGGCGGTGAAGGCGGTGGGCGTGGCGCTGAACACCTCCCACCTCTCCGCCGCCGACGCCGCGAGCGCCTGCCGCCGGATCAGCGGCTTGCTCGAACTGCCTTGCCAGGACCCGGTGACCATGGGCGTCGAAGCGATCGTGGACAACCTGCTCGCATGTTGCGCGAACTGAACATCCAGGAGCGCCGCTTCCCGCTCTCCGCGCCGTTCCGCATCTCGCGCGGGGTCAAGCACAACGCCGACGTGGTCACTGTCGCCATGCGCCAGGGCGACAAGTGCGGACGCGGCGAAGCGGTGCCCTACGCGCGCTACGGCGAATCCGTCGCGTCGGTGATCGAGCAGATGGAGCAACTGCGCCCGCAACTCGTCGCCGGCATGGGCCGCGACGAGCTGCAGGCGCAACTGCCAGCCGGCGCCGCGCGCAACGCGCTGGACGCCGCGCTGTGGGACCTCGAATCGCAACTGAGCGGCGTGCCGGTCTGGCTGCGCCTGGCGCGTCCGCAACGCGCCGCGCTGGTGACCGCGCTGACCGTCGGCATCGACACGCCCGAACGCATGGGCGCGGCCGCCGCGCGCATCGCCGGCGCCGGGCTGATCAAGATCAAAGTCGATGCCGACGATCCCGCCGCACGCATCGACGCCGTGCGCCGTGCCGCACCGCATGACCGGCTCATCGTCGACCCCAACGAGAGCTGGAGCATCGAGCTGCTGCGCGACATGCAGCAGCCGCTGGCACGCGCCGGCGTCGACCTGCTGGAACAGCCGCTGCCGGCCGACGCCGACGATGCGCTGCTGGATTTCTCCGGCAGCATCCCGATCTGCGCGGACGAAGCCTGCCACGAGACGCGCGACCTGCCGCGCATGCGCGGGCGCTACCAGGCGATCAACATCAAGCTCGACAAGACCGGCGGCCTGACCGAGGCGTGGCACCTGTTGCGCGCCGCGCGCCGCGAGGGTTTCAAGGTGATGGTCGGCTGCATGGTGTGCTCGTCGCTGGGCATCGCCCCGGCGCTGGAGCTGGCGCGCGAGGCGGCCTTCGTCGATCTGGACGGTCCGTTCTGGCTGCAGCACGACCATCCCGATGGCGTGCAGTTGCAGGGCGGCTCGCTGCTGCCGCCGCTGTCCGGTTTCTGGGGTGGCTGAAGGCCGCCGCCGTCGCGCCGACGCACCGCCCTTCCTGCCGGTGGCCCGCCGCTGGTGGCCGACGCGCGCCGGCGACTATGCTCGATCCGATAACCGTGGAGGATGAAACCATGTCCGATCGCAACATCCCGCGCTGGCGGCAAGCCGCGCTGGCTCTGGCACTGACCTTCGCCGCGTCCGGCGCGCCGGCCTGGGCGCAGGACGTCAATCCCGACTCGACCGGTCGCGAGCCGGTCATCACCCGCGTCGCGCTGGAGAAGGCCAGGCCCGTGACGGCCAAGCACGCCATGGTGGTCAGCGCGCAGCACCTGGCCACGATGGTGGGCGTGGACATCCTCAAGCGCGGCGGCAACGCGGTGGACGCCGCCGTGGCGGTGGGTTTTGCCGAGGCCGTGGTGCATCCGTGCTGCGGCAACATCGGCGGCGGCGGGTTCATGACCATCCACCTCAAGGATGGCCGCAACCTGTTCCTCAACTTCCGCGAAAAGGCGCCGCTGAAGGCCACGCCGAACATGTTCCAGGATGCCGACGGCAACGTGGTCGAGGGGCGCAGCACCGACAGCTATCTCGGCGTGGGCGTGCCGGGCACGGTGATGGGCTTCGACACCGCGCTGAAGGCCTACGGCACGATGTCGCTGAAGCAGGTCATCGCGCCGGCGATCAAGCTGGCGCGCGAGGGTTACATCCTCAAGCAGGGCGATGTCGACAGCCTCGAATCGCGTACCGAGGACTTCGCCAGACACGCCAACGTGGCGGCGATCTTCCTCAACCACGGCAAGCCGTACAAGGTCGGCGAACGGCTGGTGCAGAAGGACCTGGCCAACACCCTGGAGCTGATCGCCGACAAGGGCATCGACGCGTTCTACAAGGGCCCCATCGCCGAGGCCGTGGTCAAGGCCAGCGACGCCAACGGCGGCATCCTGTCGATGCGCGACTTTGCCGGTTACACCGCGCAGTGGGAGCAGCCGATCCGGTGCAAGTACCGCGGCTACACCGTGGTCTCGGCGCCCCCGCCCAGCTCCGGCGGCACCACGCTGTGCCTGATCCTGCAGATCATCGAACCCTACCCGCTCGCGAAGTGGGGTTACGGCTCGGTGGAGAGCGTGCACTACATCGTGGAGGCCGAACGCCGCGCCTTCGCCGACCGCAACACCTACCTGGGCGATCCCGCCTTCGTGCACAACCCGATCGACGAGCTGCTCTCGGCCGACCACGCAGCCAAGCTGCGCGCCACCATCCGGCCTGACCGCGCCACGCCCTCGTCCGAGGTCAAGGGCAGCCTCGGCGCGCCCGAGGGCAACCACACCACGCACTACTCGGTGGTGGACAAGGACGGCAACGCCGTCGCCGTCACCTACACCGTCAACTTCCTGTTCGGCAACAAGCAGATCGCCGGCAACACCGGCTTCTTCCTCAACGACGAGATGGACGACTTCACCTCCAAGCCCGGCGTGGCCAACGGTGCCGGCCTGGTCCAGGGCGTGATCAACCAGGTCGAACCGGGCAAGCGGCCGCTGAGCTCGATGACGCCGACGATCGTGCTGCGCGACGGCAAGCCGTTCATGCTCACCGGCAGCCCCGGCAGCGCCACCATCATCTCCTCCACGCTGGCCAGCATCATCAACGTGGTCGACTTCGGCATGAACATGCAGCAGGCCGTCAACGCGCCGCGCCTGCACCAGCAGTGGTATCCGGATGTCGTCTATGCCGGTCAGGGTCTGCTCACGCCCGAGTCGCAGAAGACCCTGGAAGCGATGGGCTACACCTTCCAGCAGTTCAGCGGCGGCGCGGTCGAGGCGATCCTGATCAACCCGAAAACCGGTCTGCTGGAAGGCGCCAACGACCCGCGTCGCCCCGCGGGACTCGCTGCCGGGTACTGAAATCCGCGAGGCCGCCCCGGTGAGCGGCCTGCGCTAGATTAGGCAGCCGGACCACGAAGGCAGGAATGAACACGTGGCGCGACTGCCCGAACCGGCCGCGACGAGGCCGCCGCGATGGATGCGCTGATCACCGCCGCCGCACAGGCGCTGGCGGCGGGCGATCCGCTCGGTGCGATGACGCGGGTCGCCCTGCGCGAGGATGCGCCGGCGCTGGCGCTGCGCGGACTGGCCATGGCCCAGCTCGGCGATTTCCCGCGCGCAACGCTGCTGCTGCGGCGCGCGGCGCGCGCGTTCGGTCCGCGCGAGGCGACGGCGCGCGCCCGCTGCGTGGTGGCCGAGGCCGAGATCGCGCTGGCCTCGCGCGAGCTGGAGGGATCGACCCGGAAGCTCGACGCCGCGCGCGCCACGCTCGACGCGCACGGCGACCACGCCAACGCGGCGCACGCGCGCTACCTCGGCATCCGCCGCCTGCTCCTGCTCGGGCGCCTCGACGAAACCGAACGGGCGCTGGCCACGGCAGCCGGTGCGTCGCTTCCGCCGGCTCTGCTGGCGGTGCACGAACTGGTCGTGGCAGGCGTGGCGATGCGTCGCCTGCGTGCGACGGCGGCACGTGATGCGCTCGCTCGCGCCGCCCGCGCCGCGCAACGCGCCGGCATCCCCGCGCTGATGGCGGAGGTGGACGCCGCCACGCACACCCTGCACGCACCCGCCGCGCGTTGGCTGGCCGCCGGGGAGGAACGCCTGCTGCCGCTGCGCGACGTCGAAGCCCTGCTGGCCTCGGACACCTTCGTCGTCGATGCCTGCCGCCATGCCGTGCGGCAGCGTGGCAAGACGGTCCCGCTGGCCAGTCGTCCGGTGTTGTTCGCGCTGATGCGGCAACTGGCCGAGGCGTGGCCGCATGGCGTGCCGCGCGATGCGCTGGTCGCCCGCGCGTTCCGCGCCAGGCACGCCGACGAGTCGTATCGCGCACGGTTGCGGGTGGAACTCGGGCGCCTGCGCCGCGCACTCGGTGAACTGGCCGAGGTACGCGCCACCGGGCGCGGCTTCGTCCTGCTGCCGCGCCGCGCTGACCGGGTCGGCGTGCTGGCGTGGCCGGTCGAGTCCGCGCACGCGGCGGTGCTGGCCCTGCTCGGCGACGGCGAATCGTGGTCCAGTTCGGCACTGGCGCTCGCGCTGGGACGCAGCCAGCGCAGCGTGCAGCGGGCACTCGAAACGCTGGCGGCGGCCGGCAGCGTGCAGTGTTCCGGGCAGGGTCGCGCACGCCGCTGGATGACGCCGCTGGCGCCGGGATTCGCGACGACCTTGTTACTCCCGGCCCCGCTGTCGTTTGACTAGCATGGCCCGCGTCTTCCCAACCCGAGGAGTGCGGACATGAAACGAGCAAACGCCGAGATCACCGCCGAATACGGCCCCTACCCCGGCGTCGACGGCGTGCATGGCGTCACCTGCGATGGCGAACACGTGTGGTTCGCCTCCGGCACGCAACTGAATGCCTGCGACCCGGCCGGCGGCAACGTGCTGCGCAGCATCGACATCGCCGCGCATGCCGGCACCGCGTTCGACGGTCGCCACCTGTTCCAGATCGTCGAAGACGGCATCTGCAAGATCGACCCTGCGACCGGCCAGGTGCTGGCCACCATTCCCGCCCCGGGCGACAGCAACTCGGGCCTGGCGTGGGCCGAGGGCACGCTGTGGGTGGGCCAGTATCGCGGGCGCAAGATCCACCAGATCGATCCGGCGACCGGCGCGATCCTGCGCACGATCGAATCCGACCGCTTCGTCACCGGCGTCACCTGGGTCGATGGCGAGTGCTGGCACGGCACCTGGGAAAACGACGAGAGCGCCTTGCGGCGGATCGATCCGGTCACCGGCCGAGTGCTGGAGCAGCTCGACATGCCGCCCGGCGTCGGGGTGTCGGGGCTCGCCGCCGAAGACGGCGAGGCGTTGTTCTATTGCGGTGGCGGCCACAGCGGCAAGTTGCGCGCGGTGAAGCGCCCGCGAGGCGTCGCGGCGGCCGGCTGACGGTCGCGGCGGCCGGCTGACGCTGGATTCCAGCTGTCGATGGAATGACGAGCAGAAGGTTTCAGCGGCGCAGCCGCGCCGGGCCCAACATCTCCATCGACAATCCGGCGTCGGCCAGGTGCTGCGGCAATGGCCGGCCCAGCGCCAGGTGCGCGCAGGCCTCGCCCATCGCGGCGCTGGTCTGGATGCCGTAACCGCCTTGCGCGGCGACCCAGAAGAAACCGGGCGCATCGGGCGCGAAGCCCCCGACCAGGTCGCCGTCGGCGACGAACGAACGCAGGCCCGCCCACGTGCGCCGGGGCCGGCGGATCGTCATGGTGGTGGCCTCCTCGATGCGGTGGATGCCCAGCGCGATGTCGTATTCCTCCGGCTGCACGTCGTGCGGGTCGACCGGATCGACGTTGGCGCACGAGCCCAGCAGCAGGCCGGCATCAGGCTTGAAGTAGAAGGATTCGTCGACGGTGTTGACGAAGGGCCAGTGCGCGGTGTCGAGGTGCTCCGGCGGATCGAACACGAAGGCGGAACGCCGCTTCGGCACGATACCGATCGGCGCCACGCCGGCCAGCGTCGCCACCCGATCGACCCAGGCACCGGCCGCGTTGAGCAGCAGCGGCGCGCTGAACGCCCGCTCGCCGTCGTCCACCTGCCAGCCGCCCGCGCCATGGCTGATCGCGCGGATGTCGACATCGAGCCGCAACTGCCCGCCGCGCTCGCGCAGGCCGCGCAGGAAGCCCTGGTGCAGTTCGTTGACGTCGATGTCGGCCGCGCCTGGTTCGTGCAGGCCGATGTGTGCAAAGGCCGGCCGCAGCACCGGCACGGCAGCCCGCACACGGGCCGCATCGTGCAGTTCGATGTCGCGGGTGAACGGCATGATCGCCTCGTACAACGCACGCACCTGGTCGGCCTGCGCTGCATTGCCGATCAGCGTCGCGCCACGCGGTGCGAGGATCGGCTGCGCCGAAAACCCTGCCGGCGGCGCGGCCAGGAACGGCCGCGTCGCGCGGGTCAGCGCACGCACCTGCGGCGAGCCGTAGATCTCGCTGAACAGCGCCGCCGAGCGCCCGGTCGAATGCATGCCGGCGAACGACTCGCGCTCCAGCACCAGCACCTTGGCGTGCGGCGCCAGGAAATAGGCGACCGACGCGCCGGCCATGCCGGCACCGATCACGATCACGTCAGTTTCGATCCGTTCCATCTTCAGTTTTGCCGTTGAAGGAGCCCTATTCCCTATTCCCTATTCCCTATTCCCTATTCCCTATTCCCGATTCCCGGGTCTGCCGCGCCACCACGCTGGTGGCCGTGAGGTCCGCGGTGACGTTGCCCAACGTAGCCAGCGCATCGGGCACGGTATCCACCGCCAGCATCAGGCCGAGCGGGGACAGCGGCAGACCCATCGCCTGCGCCACCGGCAGGTTGGTGGCCACGAAGGTCACCTGGCCGGGCAGGCCCACCGAGCCCAGGCTGACCACCACCGCCAGCAGCGCGCCGGCCAGCAGCTGCGCGGTGGAAAGGTCCACGCCGTAGGCCCAGGCGATGAACGCCGCCGAGGTCAGGTACTGCACCGGGCTGGTTAGCCGGAACAGGCTCACCGCCATCGGCAGCACCAGCGCGGCGACCTGCTTGGGATAGCCGAGCCGGCGGTCGGCGCTTTCCAGCATCGCCGGCAGCGAGGCCAGCGAGGATTGCGTGCTGATCGCCACCGCCTGCGCCGGCACCAGCGCCGGCACGAAGCGGCGCAGCTTCTCGCCGCCGAACACCAGCGCCACCGGCAGCATCATCGCGGTGACGGCGAGGTACAGCAGGCACTCGGTCAGCACGTACACGCCCAACGCGCTGAGCATGCCCAGCCCGGAGCGTGCGCACACCGACAGGATCAGCGCGAACACGCCCAGCGGCGCCACCCACAGCACCCAGCGCACGATCACGATCATCGCGTCGGCGATGGCCTGGAAAAACTCCACCAGCATCGCGCGCCGCGCCGGCGCGATGCGGGTCAGCGCGAAGCCGAGGAACAGCGCGAACACCACCAGCGGCAGCATCGCGCTCTGCGCCGCGGCCATGATCGCGTTGCTGGGCACGATCGCCACCAGCGTGTCGACCCAGTCCACCGCGCCGACCTGCGCCGCGGCCGGCACGCTGGCGTGATCAAGCGCGGCGACCAGCGCCGGGTTGTGCGGAAACAGCGAGAACACCAGCGGCGCCGCCAGCGCGGCGAACAGCGCGCCGCCGGTGAGGATCACGATGAACACCACGATCGCGCGCCGCGCGATGCGGCCCGAGGCGGCCGCGTCGGTGGCGGTGTTGACGCCCACCACCACCAGCGCCAGCACCAGCGGCACCACCGTCATCTGCAGCGCGTTCAGCCACAGCTTGCCGATCGGATGCACCGCGTTGGCCACCTGCAGCGCCACGTCCTCGTTCCAGCCGGCCAGCAGCAGGCCGATCACCGCGCCGGCGGCCAGGCCGGTGAGTACGCGCGCGGTGGGACTCATCGCGCGCCGTCCGCGTCGAGTACAGGCAATTGCCACGTGTTGCGCAGGCGCTCGTACTCCGCCTGCGGCAGCAGCACGAACACCGGGTGATCCTGCGGCTTCAGCCATGCCAGCAGCGACTGCATCGACGCCGGCGTCATCGCGGTGCAGCCGGCGGTGGCGTCGGTAGGCGACTTCCACAGATGGGCGAAGATGCAGCTGCCGCCTTCCGGCGCCGCCTGCGCGTTGTGCTCGATCACGAAGCCGAGTCGGTAGCGCTGGTCGCCATCGGCGTGCAGGTCGCGGCGCATCGGTTCGCTGGAACCCTTGACCGCTTCGGCGCCCACCACGTTCGCATCGACGATGCGGTTGTAGTGCGGCGAGCCGCTGACGTCCATGCACCAGTCGGTCGCGCTCAGCGCGCGGTACGGCAGCGCGGTGGCCGCATGCGCGGCATAGCCGAACGCGGTGCCGATGCGGAACACGCCGGCCGGGCTGCGGTTGTCGCCTTCGCGCTTCACCGGTCCGCCGGTCTGCGGCGGATTCAGGCCCATGCCCCAGCCCGCGCCGTTCTTGCCGATGGTTACCGGCGTGGCGGCGCGCACCTCGCGCCAGCCCTCGCCATCGCGCTCGAACGCGCGCAAGGTGCCGTGGTCGACGTGCCAGTCGGCGGTGGTGACCACGATCATCTGGCGGGCGTTCCGCCATGGTGCATCCGCGGTACCGGCGTGGGCGACGCCGGTGAGCACGACGGCGAAGGTCAGCAAGGCAAGCGTTCGGCGGCGAACAGTCATCGGTTTTCGTCCTGCATGGTGAAGGTGCTCGACCTGCGATCCCGCTTGATATTGCAAATCCCGGATCCCGGCCCAAAAGCATCGCCCGCAAGCGGGCTCCTGCGATTCCCTATTCCCAATTCCCTATTCCCGGCCTTCACGGCTCCAGCATCTGCTGGATCCGGTCGAGGTTGCCCAGCAGCAGGGCGCGGCGGTCGTCGTGGCCCTCGCACAGCTGCACGAACACGCCGTCCAGCAGGTGCTGCAGGGCCGACTGGTACAGCAGCGGCTGGATGTACGGCAGCTCGTCATGGGCGGACACCACCAGTGCAATGTCGGCCAGCGTGCGCAGCGGATTGGCGGTATGCCGCGTCACCGTGATCAGCTGGCCGCGGCGCTCGCGGAAATAGCGGGCGATCTTGCACAGCGCCGGATGGTTGCCGTGCTCGGAGAACATCAGCAGCACGTCGCCGGCGCCGGCGGCGGAGACGTTGGCGGTCATCCGCGCGGTGTCGAAGTTGTGCACGGTGAGGATGCCCAGCAGCGACAGCCGCAGCGCGAAGTTGCGCGCATAGATGTCGTCCTCGCCGAGGCCGATGATGAACACCTTGCCGGCGCGACCGGCCTGGCCGATCGCGTCGGCCACCGCGTCGAGCATCTCCGGCGGGTTGATCAGGCGGGTGGCTTCCTCCGCCTCGGACTTGCGCCGCCACAAATTGCCGGCGAACGCGCCGGCGATGCCGGCGGCCGGCTCGACCTGCAAGGCGTCGCCGTTGTCGGCGCGGGCGATCGCCTCGCCCACGGAATACTTGAGGTCGGGATAGCCCTTGAAGCCGAGCTTCTGGGTGAACTTGACCACGCTGGACTGGCTGATCCCCAGCGCATTGGCCAGTTGCTGGGAGGAGTAGTCGCGCAGCAGGTGTGCGTTCTCCAGCACGAAATCGGCGATGCGCCGCTCCACCGCGGACATCTGGTCGCGTTCCGAACGGATTTTGACCAGCGGCGACATCAGTCCTCGATCCTCTCCAGGCCGCGGATTTCGCGAATGCCCAGGCCGGGCGCGTCCGTTACCGAGATCTCCGATTCGTTGAAGATTACTCCGCCGTCGACCGGGTTGAACTGGCACAGCGAGGGGCCGTCCAGGTCGATCTTGGTGATCGCGTTGGACTTGGCCACCGCCACGTGCACCGCGGCCGCCACGCTGATCGAGGTTTCCAGCATGCAGCCGATCATGCACTCGATGCCGTGCATGCCGGCGATGTCGGCGATGCGGATCGCGTTGGAGATGCCGCCGGTCTTCATCAGCTTGATGTTGATGATGTCGGCCGCGCGCAGGCGGATCAGCTCGATCACCTCCATCGGGCCGAACACGCTCTCGTCGGCCATCACCGGCGTGTGCACGCGCTCGGTGACGTAGCGCATGCCGGCCAGGTCGTTCGCCTTGACCGGCTGTTCGATCAGCTCGAGCTTGATGCCGGCCTCCTCCAGCGTCTGCAGCGCGTATACCGCCTGCTTGGCGGTCCAGCCCTGGTTGGCGTCCAGGCGCAGCAGCGCGCGCCCTTCCACCGCGGCGTAGATCGCCTTGACCCGCTCGATGTCGACGCCGATGTCCTTGCCGACCTTGATCTTCAGCGACTCGAAACCGCGCTCCACCGCGCTGACTGAATCGGCCACCATCTTGTCGATGTAGTCGACGCTGATGGTGATGTCGGTGGTGATCACCGGATCGCCGCCGCCCAGCAGCTTGTACAGCGGTGCGCCGTAGAGCTGGCCCCACAGGTCGTACACCGCGATCTCCACCGCCGCCTTGGCGCTGGTGTTCTTCTCCATCGAGGATTGGATCAGCTGGGTGATCTGGTTGAGGTTGGCGATCTCCTGGCCGATCAGCCTTGGAGAGATGTAGTGGCGGATCGCGTCGATGATCGAGCCGTGGGTGTCGCCGGTGATGACCGCGGTGGCCGGCGCCTCGCCGTAGCCGACCTCGCCGGTGTCGGTGTGCATCATCACCACGATGTCGTCCACCGTGTTGACGGTGCGCAGCGCGGTCTTGAACGGGGTCTTCAGCGGTACCCGCAGCATGCCGAACTGGATGTCGGTGATTTTCATGGAAAGGCCTTCATGGAATCCGTGTCCTGTTTTTTTCTTGGCGTCGGCGCGTTCAATGACGGATGCGCACGATGCTGGTCATGCGCTCGACATAGCTCTGCTGGTCGTTGTAGAGCAGCGGCAGCAACGGGGTCACCGACACCGCGTTGAGCTTGATCCGCGCCTTGCTGCCGTCGGCCTTGCGGTAGCTCATGCCGCCCGTGTCGTGGATCACGTATGGTTGGCCGTGCAGGCGGCCGATCACCATCATCACGTGGCCGGGGATGTAGACCAGGTCGCCCACCTGCAGCGCCTGCGCCGCCTTGATGCGTTCCTCGCGGCTGTCCTTCGCGGTGAACGCGCGATGCTCCAGCGCCGGGCTGATCGCCTGCCTGCTGGTGTTGCGCGGCATCTCGACGCCCATGCTGCGGTACACGTCGGAAACGAAGCCGCTGCAGTCGCGGCCGTCATAGGAATGGCCCCAGCCGTAGCGCTCGCCGAGGAACTTGAACGCCTGGCGGATGATGTTGGCGCGGGTCAGCGGCAGGTAGTCGGCGGCGCTGTCGGTGTTCTTCTGCAGCAGCGCCGGGGTGAAACCCAGCGAGCCGTCGGGCTTGCGCAGCGGCAGTTCCAGCACGTGCGCGGCGTACGGCGTCTGGCCGTTGACCGGCTGGTCAGGCGCCAGGCCGGTCGCCAGCGGCACGCGCGTACCCATGTCCAGCGGCAGCTGCGAGACGGTCGGCGCCTCGCGGGTGAACACGGTGCGTTCCACCGCGCCGGTGATCACCCGGTACGGCGTCCTGTCGGCGTAACCGAACACTTCGGCCGCGCTGCCTTCAGCCACGTTGTCCTTTTCCGTCCACGCCGCATAGCGCGGGCTGACCACGAACAGCCACTGGCCGTCGGCGCTCTCGTGCACGATCGCCACCGGCGTGCCGGGGAATTCGGCGGTCTCCTGGAAGCGGTCGATGTCGGTGTCGCCCTTCTCGCTGAACACGCGCAGCGTGGTGGGGAACGTGCGCAGCGCCGCGCGTCGCACCACCAGGCCGTAGCGTGTCTTCTGCTGCACTGGGATCGCGCCGAGCGCGAGGTCGGCGACCACCGCGTCGAGCGTGGCCGCGCTCACCGGTTTGCCCTCGACGTCGAACAACGGTCGATCCGGCCGTTGCGACAAGCCCTCGATCCAGCCCTCGACGCGGGCGCGGTCCAGTGTCGAAGGCAGCGCGCGCAGGTCGTGCATCGACGGGTCGACCTGCAGCAGCCTGGCGTTTTGCGCCGCGATCGCCGCGCGATCCAGCACCGGTGCATCGGGCTGCGCCAGCCGATCGACCCAGAACTGTGGCGTCAGCTGCGCCTCGCCTACGCCGAGCACGCCGGAGGGCGGCACGACCAGCGCGTCGGCGCCGCGGGCCTGCGGCGGCGCCGCGGCGAGCAGGGGTGCAAGCAGGAGGGTGGCAAGCAGGGGAAATCGCATCATCGTGTCCTGTCGCAGGAACGCATCACGGAAGGGCCAGTTGCTTCAGGATCGACGCCACCATCAGGCCGAAACCGGTGCCCAGGATGTAGCCGAGCAAGGCCAGCAGGATACCCACCGGCACCAGCGCAGCCGAATAGCTGGCCGCCAGGATCGGCGTGGCGGCCACGCCGCCGATGTGCGCCAGCGAGGAGATGCCGCACAGATAGAGGTCGAAGCGGAAAAGTTTCGCGAAGCCGATCAGCAGCAGCGCGTGGATCGCGATGACGGTGACGCCGCATAGAAGATACAGCGGCGCCGCGCCGATGCCGTGGAAGTTGCTCTGCGAGGCCAGCACCGCCACCACGCTGATCAGCAGGGCGCCGGAGATCGTGCTGGCGCCGGGGTAGCGCGCCAGTGGCGTATGCGCCACCACCAGTCCCGCGCCGGTGGCCAGCAGGATCGTCCAGGTGGTCGCGCTGAGCATGCTGGAGGTCGGCAGTCTGGCCGCCAGCCAGCCGGCCAGCGCGGCGGCCAGCAAGGCCATGCCCAGCCACAGCAGCACGCTGTCCGGCGTGGTCGGGCCGCTCGGCTTGGCCTCCGCCAACGGGAGATCGCCGCTGGACCTGGCCCGGGTCCAGCGGTTGAACGCCGGCGCCAGCCGCGCCACCGAGAACAGCACCACGACCCACATCGAGTAGCACAACGCATCGGTGAGCAGCGACATGGCCAGCAATTGGTCCGACATGTCGATCGCCTGCTTCACCGCAATCATGTTGGCGGTGCCGCCGACCCAGCTGCCGGACAGCGCGGCCAGCGGCTGCCACTGGTCGCCCGGCAGCCACTGCCGGTAGATCAGGAAGGCGCCGATGAAGGCCACGAACAGACTCACCGAGGTGCAGGCGAACACGGCCAGCACGCGCGGTCCCAGCCGCCAGATCGCGCGCAGGTCGCAGTTGATCATCAACAGGAACAGCAGCGCCGGCACCAGCCGCGCCACCAGCATCGACTGCGCCGCATGGATCTCGTCATTGACCTGCCACAGCCCCGACACGGCCAGCGCGGTGACCAGCAGATAGGTCAGCACGATCGGCGGCAGCACCGAAAAAACCTTCCAGCCGTAGCGGCGCTCGATCGCCGGAAACAGTCCGGCGGCCAGCAACATCACCGCCAGGTAGGGCCAGACCGTCTGGATCACATGCGTCCCCTCATGGTTCGCCCGCAGCCGAGTACCAACCCCGAACTCGCGCCGGTAAGGAATAGCTGATTCGGGCCTGATTGAGTTGAAGCATAAATTATTGACCAGCATTTGCAAGCGTGTTACACAGCCCTTTCAGGGGATCGGATGCGGAGACGCCGCTCGATGGATACACAGTTGCCTGTCGCCACGAGAATACGACGCCATGCCCGGGCCACGCGCCTGTTGCTGATCGCCGCGCTGGCGCTGTTCGCCGGCCTGCCGGCGTGGGCGGACGCAGGCCAGGCGCCGCTGAACCCGATCATCGCGCAGATCGACGCCGGCCATTTCAAGGCGGCGCAGGCGGCGATCGACACCGCACTGGCGCAGACAGGCGTATCGCCCGACCAGCGCCAGGCCCTCCTGTTCCAGCGCGAGCGCATGCGCCGCATCCTGCTCGATTTCACCCTGGGCGCGGATGACGTCAAGGCGCGCGTGCGCAAGCAGATCCCCGACCTCACCGATGCGGAGTTCGCGAAGTGGAACGCCGCGGGGCTGTTCGAGCACCAGGTGATCGACGGCCGCACGCTGTATTTCAAGCGTTCGCCCGCCAACCTGTTCCGGCTCAGCCCCGAGGCGGTGGCGCGGCGCGCGGTGCAGACGCCGATCACCGACGGCCCGATGGAAGCGCTCAACGACCACCAGCGCGCAATCTTCCATGCGGCGCTGGACCAGCATCGCGCCAGCGTGCTGCCGCAGCGCGTGCGCATGACCCAGACGCTCACCGTCGACGCCGATGCCGTGCCGGCGGGCAAGACGGTGCGCGCATGGATTCCGTATCCGCAGGCGATCCCCGGCCAGCAGGAAGACATCCGCTACGTCGCCAGCGTGCCGGCGAAGCACGCCATCGCGCCCGTGTCGGCGCCGCAGCGCACGGTGTATCTGGAAAAGCCCGCCGTGGCCGGGCAGAAGACCGTGTTCTCGGTCACCTACGAACTGACCTTGCTGGCGCAATATCACGCGATCGACCCGGACAAGGTGCAGCCGGAAACCATCACGCCGGAACTCGCCCCGTTCGTGGCCGAGCGCGCACCGCACATCGTGTTCACCGATGCGATGCGCGCGTTTTCGCGCAAGGTCGTCGGTGACGAGAAGAACCCCTACCGCATCGCGCAAAAATTGTTTGCCGCCGTGGACCGGATCCCGTGGGCCGGTGCGCGCGAGTATTCGACGATCTCCAACATCAGCGACTACGCGCTGCACGCCGGCCACGCCGACTGCGGCCAGCAGACCCTGCTGCTGATGACCCTGCTGCGCTTGAACGGCATACCCGCGCGCTGGCAGTCGGGCATGGTGTTCGCCGCCGACGGCAGCGGCTACAGCAACATCCACGACTGGGGCTTCCTGTACCTGGCGCCATACGGGTGGGTGCCGATGGACGTCACCACCGGCCGCCTGCATCCGGCCGCGGGCGACGACCCGGCACTGGAGTGGTTCTACCTCGGCGGGCTGGACAACTGGCGCATCGCCTTCAACGCCGACTACGACCGGCGCTTCGAACCGGCCAAGCGGCATTTCCGTTCCGACGACGTGGACTCGCAGCGCGGCGAGGCCGAGTGGGACGGCGGCAACGTGTACTTCGATCATCTGGACTACGACTTCGACTGGCAGGTGCTGCCAGCGGAGCACGGACGCGGCGACAACTAACCGGCGGCTTTCACGAAACACTGGCATCGACGGCGTCGATGGGGAGATGGGGAAATGAGCAACAGTCGCAGCTTGCGCAGAACCGTACTTTGCATGGCGCTGGGCATGGGCCTGGCCTCGCTGGCCGTGCCTGCCGCCTTTGCCGGCAGCAATGACGGCGCCGTGGTGGGCCACACCGCGGCGGGCGCGGTGGTCACGGTGACCAGCACCGACACCGGCCTCACCCGCAGCGTCACCGCCGATGCCAAAGGCAACTACCGCTTCCCGTTCCTGCCGGTCGGCACCTACACTTTGCAGAGCAGCGGCGGCGGCGCCGCGAGCGCGCCGATCAACGTCACGGTGAGCCTGGGCAACACCACCACCGTCAACGTGGGCTCGGCACCGACCGCGACCGAACTGAGTGCGGTCACGGTCAGCGGTTCGGTCCTCCCCGGCGTCGACGTCACCTCCACCGAGTCGGCCACCAACGTCACCCGCGAGCAACTGGCGCGGCTGCCGGTGGATCAGAACATCACCTCGGTAGCGGTGCTGGCGCCGGGCGTCAACAAGGGCGTCGCCGGATTCGGCGGCATCTCCTTCGGCGGTTCGTCGGTGGCGGAGAACTCGTTCTACGTCAACGGCCTCAACGTCACCGATTTCTACAACCGCAACGGCTTCTCCTCGGCGCCGTTCGCGTTCTATCAGGAGTTCCAGGTCAAGACCGGCGGCTACTCGGTGGAATTCGGTCGCACCACCGGCGGCGTGATCAACGCGGTGACGCGCACCGGCACCAACGAGTTCAAGTACGGCGCCGAACTCACCATGGAGCCGGCCAGCTGGCACTCCCGCGCCGACGACCACTACCGTGCCGACGGCACGCGCTACCTCACCGCCAGCCGCGACCGCGACTCGCTGGCCAAGCTCAACGTCTACGCGTCCGGCCCGATCGTGAAGGACAAGCTGTTCTTCTTTGCCATGTACGAGGCGCGCGACTCCTCGCCGGAGAACACCAACGACGCCGGCACCACGCTGACCAAGAACAGCGCCGACACCGGCTTCTGGGGCACCAAGATCGACTGGCACATCACCGACGCCAACCTGCTGGAGTTCATGGCCTTCTCGGACAAGAACAGCAACGTGGGCGACGTCTACGACTACACCTACGACGGCAGCATCACCGGCAGCAAGACCAACGAGATCTACACCGACACCGGCGGCAGGAACTGGAACCTCACCTGGACCAGCTATCTCACCAATGACCTGTCGATGAAACTGATGTACGGCCGCAACGACCGCGAATCGTTCAACCGCGGCCTCAGCGACGTGGAATGCAACCGCGTGGCCAGCGACGGCAAGATCGCCCTGCCCGGCGTCGCGCTCGGCTGCACCACCAACTCGTCGGTGAGCCATCGCAACGACGTGCGCAAGCAGGCTCGCGCCGACTTCGAGTGGACGCTGGGCGACCACCTGCTGCGCTTCGGCTTCGACCACGAGCAGAACACTTCCGACTACGAGCGCTACTACCCCGGCCCCGGCGCGATCTACTACAACGTGTACAAGGCCGACCCGGGCTCCTCGATCTCCAACCCCAATGGCGGCGGCGTGATCCCGCCGGGCTACACCGGCTACGTCCGCGCGCGCCGCTACGAGATTGCCGGCAACTTCGAAACCACCAACTCGGCGTACTACATCGAGGACAACTGGCAGGTCACCTCCAACCTGCTGCTGAACGCCGGCATCCGCAGCGACGGCTTCGACAACAAGGGCGGCGACGGCAAGAGCTACATCAAGATGGACAACATGATCGCGCCGCGCGTGGGCTTCTCGTGGGACATGAAGGGCGACGGCAGCACCAAGCTGTTCGGCAACCTCGGCCGCTACTACCTGCCGGTGGCCAACGTGATCAACATCAAGCAGGCCGGCGGCCTGCTCGACGAGCGCACCTACTACGCATTCGGCGGCTGGGAGATCGAGGACCGCAACGGCTCGCAGTACGCGATGCCGATCCTCGGCCCGCAACTGGGCGGCGTCGACACCTCGCAAGGCGACGGCACCGTCGGCGACCTGCGCTCGGAGGTCGACCACGACATGGACCAGGTCTACCAGGACGAGGCAATCCTGGGCTTCCAGCAGATGATCGACGACAAGTGGTCGTGGGGCGTCAGCGGCACCTACCGCCGCCTGCACAACGCGATCGACGACATGGAGATCAGCGCCACCGCGCAGTGCGGCGAGGACGGCTACATCGGCTGGGTGATGGCCAACCCCGGCTCCAAGGTGCAGGTGTGGGGCGACTCCAACTGCGACGGCACCCCCGACGGCTACATCACCGTGGACACCTCCAAGGAAGGCTGGGCGATGTACCGCCAGGACGGCGTGGACGCCGACGGCGATCCGATCATGACCTACATCGGCCAGCGCGGCTGGGTGAAACCCAAGCGCAGCTACACCGCGGTGGAATTCCAGATCAACCGCGCGTGGGACGACCAGTGGGCGTTCAACGCCTCCTACACGCTGTCGTGGAGCCGCGGCAACGCGGAAGGCCCGGTCAACTCGGATACCAACTTCGACGACACCGGCCGCACCGAGAACTTCGACGACCCGTGGGTGAACTTCGGCGGCGACGGCTACCTGCCCAACGACCGCCGCCACCAGTTCAAGCTGCGCGGTACCTACGCGCTGACTCCGCACTGGCAGCTCGGCGCCGATCTGCAGGCATTGTCCGGCACACCGATCACCGGCTTCGGCGTGGGCAACCCGTATGACGCCAGCAACTACCACAGCTACTACACCTGCGTGCAGAACTGCGATTCGGAGTTCTCCGCCGACCGCGTCTACGTCAACTCGCCGCGCGGCAAGTACGGCCGCACGCCGTGGACCTACAACGTCGGCGCCAGCGTGAGCTACATCCTGCCGATCGGCGACACCGGTCGCTTCCGGGCCAAGCTGGCGGTGTACAACCTGTTCAACACCCAGCAGACGCTGAACGTGGACCAGGACCTGCAGACCACCATCGGCAACAGCACCAGCGACACCTTCGGCGACGGCATCAGCTTCCAGGCACCGCGCTTCACCCAACTCACCCTCAGCGTGGATTTCTGAACGTACTCCCCTGGCGGCGACCCACACGGAATGGTGGGTCGCCCTTTTTTTGCCCGCCCCGCGGGTGACCGATGATGGCCTGCCGCCGCCCATGAACCACCTCCACGCCCCGCCGCCCGTCGAGCCCGACAACCTCGCGGCCATCGACATGGCGGCACCGCGCTGGCTCGACGGCGTCGACCTGCAGCTGCTGGCCGAACGCATGCCCACCCCTTTCCACGCCTATTCCGCCAGCGCGATCCAGCAGCGCATCGAGGCGCTGAAATCCGCGCTGGCCGGCCTCGACGCCACCATCTGCTTTGCCGTCAAGGCCAACCCCAACCTCGCCATCCTGCAGCTGATGGCCAACGCCGGCCTCGGCGCCGACATCGTCTCGGTCGGCGAACTGCGCCGCGCGCTCAACGCCGGCATGCCAGCCGAACGCATCGTGTTCTCCGGCGTCGGCAAGAGCGCCGACGAGATCGCCGGCGCGCTGAACGTGGGCATCATGCGTTTCAACGTCGAGTCGCTGGACGAGTTGCACACGCTGCAGCGCATTGCCAGGGCGCAGGAAGTGACCGCGCGCGCCGCCGTGCGCATCAACCCCGACGTGGATGCGCAGACCCACGCCAAGATCTCCACCGGCAAGTCGGAGAACAAGTTCGGCGTGAGCATCGACGAAGCGCGCCGCTGGTTCGCCCAACGCAAGTCGTTCGACCACGTGCAGCTCGACGGCCTGCACGTGCACATCGGCTCGCAGATCCTCGACGTTCAGCCGTTCCGTCTCGCACTCGAACGCGTGGCCGCGTTCTGGCGCGAGCTGGAACACGCCGGCCATCCGATCGCCAGCATCGACGTCGGCGGCGGGCTGGGTGTGTGCTATCGCGCCGACGTGGATCAACCGGTGTCCGCGGCCGCCTACGTGGCCGCGATCCGCGAGGCGCTGGCCGGTTTCCGCGGCCGCCTTCTGCTGGAGCCGGGACGCTGGCTGGTCGCCGAAGCCGGGGTACTGCTGACCCGCGTGATCCGCGTCAAGCCCGGCACCGAGCGCAACTTCCTGATCCTCGATGCGGCCATGAACGACCTGCTGCGGCCCAGCCTGTACGACGCCTGGCACGACATCGTGCCGGTGTCGGACCAGCCGCGCCCGATGGCCACCTACGACATCGTCGGCCCGGTCTGCGAAACCGGCGACACCTTCGCCCGCGCGCGCGAGCTGCCCGAGTGCGCGGCCGGCGACCTGTTGCTGATCAAGGCCACCGGCGCGTACGGTACGTCGATGGCCTCCAACTACAACTCGCGGCCGCTGGCCGCCGAGGTCTTGCTGCACCAGGGTCGCTACGCCGTGGTGCGGCGACGCCAGCACTTCGAGGAAATGATCGCCGGCGAGCAGCCGGCCCGGAACTGGAAAACGCCATGAACACGACTGTCCGTCTCGCCCTTCTCGCCGCCTTCGGGTGCGCGTTCGCGCTGCCTGCACAGGCGCAGTCCGGTCCGCCGGTCACCATCGACACCCACGTCGACATCCCGTTCGACTACATGGGCGAGCCGCGCTTCGACGTGGGCCACGACACCCGCCTGCTGGTCGACCTGGGCAAGATGGAACGCGGTGGGCTCGACGCGGCGTTCTTCGTGGTCTGGGTGCCGCAGCACAAGCTCGACGCTGCCGGCTACGCCAAGGCGGTGCAGCAGGCGAGCCAGAAGTACGACGGCATCGGCCGCATGCTGATGAAGTATCCCGACCGCATCCGCCTGGCCACCACGCCCGAGCAGCTGATGGCCAACCACAAGGCGGGCCTGCTCTCGGCCACCATCGAGATCGAGAACGCCTACTCGCTCGGCCACGACCTGCATCGCCTCGACGCCGCCTACGACCGCGGTGCGCGCTCGGTCGGCCTGGTCCACGTCGGCAACAACGACCTGTGCACCAGCTCGCTGCCCGACACCGAACACGGCGAACCGGCAATGAACAGCGCCGGCGACAAGGGCATGAGCGACTTCGGCCGCGCGGTAGTCAAGCGCGCCAACGAACTCGGCATGATGGTCGACATCTCGCACGCCTCGGACAATTGCGTGCGCGATGCGCTGAAAGTGTCGAGCACGCCGATCATCGCCTCGCATTCCGGCGCCCGCGCCGTACTCGACCATCCACGCAACCTGCCCGACGACCTGCTGCGCGCGATCGCCGCCAAGGGCGGCGTGATCGACGCCGTCGCCTACAAGGAATTCCTCAAGCACGACCCCGGTCGCGCGGCCGCCGAGAAGAAATTGCAGGAAGCCGTGGCGAAACAGGCCGGCGAAAAGGCATACGACAGCGACAACGACGACTACCGCCCCGAGATGGAAGCGGGCATGGCCGAGATCCAGAAGAAGTATCCGCTGGCGACGCTCGACGACTACGTCAAGCAGATCCGCCACATGGTGCAGGTGGCCGGCATCGACCACGTCGGCATCGCCTCCGACTTCGACGGCGGCGGCGGCATCACCGGCTGGAAGGACGCCAGCGAAACCCGCAACGTCACCGCCGCGCTGCGCCAGGCCGGCTTCAGCGACGCGGACATCGCCAAGCTGTGGGGCGGCAACCTGCTGCGCGTGTGGGGCGAGGTCGAGCGCCATGCGCAGCACTGAGCAAGCTCTGGCCCCTCCCCTGCGACGCAGGCGAGGGTTGGGGTGGGGTGCTCTTGTGCTCTTGCTCCTGCTCGCACCGCTTGCCGCCACCGCCCAAACCGCCAACCGCAGCTACGACAAGATCGTCGACGCGGTCGTCGCGCGCTACCACCTGCCCGGCATCGCCGTCGGCGTGATCGAGAATGGCCAGGTCGTCTACACCCGCACCGCCGGCGAAACCGTCGCCGGCTCCGGTCAGAAGATCACCCCGCGCACGCTGTTCAAGATCGCCTCCAACAGCAAGGCGATGACCACCGCCCTGCTCGGCCGGCTGGTCGACCAGGGCAAGCTGCGCTGGGACGACCCGGTGACGAAATACCTGCCGCAGTTCCGCATGCACGATCCATGGGTCACCGCGAACATGCGCGTGGCCGACCTGCTCACCCATTCCAGCGGCCTGCCCGAAGGCGGCGGTGACCTGATGCTGTGGCCGGAGCCGAACACGTTCACCCGCGCCGACATCATCCATGGCTTGGCGTTCATCAAGCCCGGCTACAGCTTCCGCGCGCAATACCAGTACGACAACCTGCTCTACGTGGTGGCCGGCGAAGTGGCCGCCGCCGCGGGCGGCGCGTCGTACGAGACGCTGATGCACCGCGAGGTGTTCGAACCGCTGGGACTTTCGCGTTGCCAGGTCGGCGCATGGAACCGCGACACGGTGGGCGACGTCGCCACGCCGCACCGGCGCGACGGCGATCGCAACGTGCCGATCCCCGAAGCCGCCGCGATTCCCGCGATCACCTCGGCCGCCGCCGGCGGCATCCGCTGCGACCTCACCGACATGCTGAGCTGGGCGCGCAACTGGCTGGTACCGACCCCGGCCCAGCTGCAGTGGCTGTCGCCGCGGCAGCGCCAGACGCTGCAGGCGCCGCACATGCTGATCCCGGTCTCCGACCAGCGCCGCGCGTGGGACCACAGCCACGTCATGGCCTACGGCTACGGCTGGCGCATGGCCGACGTCGACGGCCAGTGGAACGTCTGGCACACCGGCACCCTGAACGGCATGTACTCGATGCTGTCGCTGCTGCCGGACCGCAACAGCGGCTTCGTCTTCATGATCAACGGCGAAGCCGGGGACGCCCGCACCGTGCTCGGCGAAGTGCTGACCAAGCATTTCACCCGGCCCGGCGACACGCGCGACGTGAACTGGTATGCCGACGCACTGGAGCGCCAGTCGAAACAGCGCGCCCAAGTCTCGCCGCTGCCGGATGCCTCGACCTGGCAGGCCGCCACCACGACGGAGATGGCGGCGTGGACAGGCACCTATCGCGACCCCTGGTTCGGTGACGTCACGCTGTGCCCGCAGGACGGCAAGGTGCGCTTCGCCGCGAAGAAATCGCCCACGCTGACCGGCACGGTGATGCGGCTCGACAAACGCTACCTGGTGCACTGGGACAACGGCGAGCTGGATGCGTGGCTGGATTTCCACACCGCTTCCGAGGCAGCGCCGGTCAGCCTGCGCATGGCCAAGCTCGATCCAGACGGCGACTTCAGCTCGGACTACGAAGACCTCGACTTCCAGCGCCTCGGAGGATGCCCATGATTCGGTGGAAAACTCCCATACGCAGGAGCTCGCTCGCGGGCGATGCCTTTGAGGCCGGACTGGCGGATTCGGGATTCCGGATTCGCAAAGACAAAGACATCGCCCGCGAGCGGGCTCCTGCGGCTATCGGATTGCTGGTCGCGCTTGCCTTGTTCATCAACGGCATCGCCCACGCCGAACCACCACCTGCCTTGTCGCCCGCGACCACCGCCGCCGAAGCCAACCTGGTCGACATCCGCGCCCTGGTGCCGGACATCGCCGAGGACATCAAGTACGCCGGCAGCGACAATTTCATGGGCACGCCGGCGGATGGCTACCTGGCGCCGGCATGCCTGTTGTTGCGGCCCGTGGCCGAGGCGTTGGCGCGGGTCGAGCGCGACCTGCGCACGCGCCACCAGCGCCTGAAGATCTGGGATTGCTACCGCCCCGCCCGCGCCGTGGCGCATTTCGTGCGCTGGGCGCACGACCTCGGCGACCAGCGCACCAAGGCGGAACACTACCCGCGGCTGGACAAGTCGCAGCTGCTGCACGGCTACATCGCGGAAAGTTCCGGCCACAGCCGCGGCGCCACCATCGACCTGACCATGCAGCAATGCGCCGCTGACGGCACGCATTGCACGCCGCTGGACATGGGCACCGATTTCGATTTCTTCGACGTGCGCGCGCACACCGATTCGCCCGAGGTGACCGCGCAGCAGCACGCCAACCGCGCGCTGCTGCGCGACGCCATGCAACGCGAAGGCTTCCGCAATTACCCGATGGAGTGGTGGCATTACACCCTCGAACCGGAGCCGACGCCGCACACGATCTACGACGTGCCGGTGAAATGACCAGGACCGTAGGGCGGGCACCGCCCGCCGCTCCTGCTCCGTCATGCAAAAGCACGGCGGACAGTGCCCACCCTGCTAGACACGATCAACGAGGGGATATCCGCCATGTACCGACTCTTCATCGGCCTCGCCGCTGCCACCGTGCTCGCCGGCTGCGGCCGCACCAAGCCGGTCGATCCGACCGACGCGTTGATGGCGCGCTACGCCGGCGACGTGCCCGGCGCCTCGCTGCTGGTCATCAAGGACGGCAAGGCCGTGGTCGACCGCAGCTACGGCCTGGCCAACCTCGAAGACGACGACAAGGCCACGCCGGCCACCAATTACCGGCTCGCCTCGGTGAGCAAGCAGTTCACCGCGGCGGCGATCCTGCTGCTGGCCGAGAAAGGCCGGCTCACGCTGGATGACCCGGTGCGCCGCTGGCTGCCCTCGCTGCCGCAGACGACCTCCACCGTGACCCTGCGCCAGCTGCTCGACCACACCGGTGGCCTGGTCGACTACGAAGACCTGATCCCGCCCGGCACCACCGGGCAGGTCAGCGACAACGACGTGCTGCGCATGCTCTCCGCCACCCCGAAGACCTACTTCGCGCCCGGCACCGCGTACCGCTACAGCAACACGGGCTACGTGCTGCTCGGCCTGGTGGTCGAGCGCGCCTCCGGCTACAGCCTGCCGCTGTACCTCAAGCAGCAGATTTTCCAGCCGCTGGGCATGAATCACACGCTGCTGTACGAGAAGGGTGGCCCCGACGTGGACGAACGCGCCTACGGCTACAGCGAGGTGGACGGCCGGTGGACGCGCACCGACCAGAGCGTCACCAGCGCCACCCGCGGCGATGGCGGCATCTATTCCTCGGTCGAGGACCTCGCGAAGTGGGACGCCGCGCTGTACGACAACCGCCTGCTCAGCGACGCCTCGCGCCAGCTCGCCTTCAGCCCGCACGTGAAGGTCACCGGCGAGCCGTACGAGGCCAGCTACGGTTATGGTTGGCGCATCACCGGCGACACGCTGTGGCACTCCGGCGAGAGCATCGGCTTCCGCAACGTGATCGTGCGCTGGCCGAAGCAGCACCTCACCGTGATCCTGCTCAGCAACCGCAACGAGCCGGAGCCCTACCGCACCGCCCTGGAGATCGCCAGGCCGTGGCTGCAGGAACCGTGATGCGTGGTTCGCCCCGCTGGCCGCGCAGCACTGCCGTCGCGGTGCTGCTCGCCCTGCTCGCCGCCTGCGCCCCGCTGCCGCCGCGCAATCCGCTGGCGACCTGGGTGCCCTCGCCCAACCACGACATCCGCCGTCCGGTGCTGATCGTGCTGCACTTCACCGACCAGCATTCGGTGCGCGAGAGCTTGCACACCCTGCGCACGCAGAACAGCGGCGGCCCGGTCAGCGCGCACTACCTGGTCGGCGCCGACGGCCACATCTACCAGCTGGTCGCCGATCAACTGCGCGCCTGGCACGGCGGCGGTGGCCGCTGGGGCACCATCACCGACATCAACTCCGCCTCGATCGGCATCGAGCTGGACAACGACGGACATTCGCCGTTCGCGCAAGCGCAGATCGACAGCCTGCTGCGCCTGCTCACCGACCTCACCACGCGCCTGAACATCCCGCCCGCGCAGATCGTCGGCCACCAGGATTTCGCGCCCACGCGCAAGAACGATCCCGGCCCGCTGTTCCCGTGGCAGCAACTGGCCGCGGCCGGCTTCGGCCGCTGGCCGCAGGGCGTGCTGGTCGATCCGCCCGCCGGCTTCGACCCGTGGATGGCGCTGGCCATGGTCGGCTACCCGCTGGACGATCGCGCCGCCGCGGTGCAGGCATTCCACAACCATTTCCGTGGCCTCGGCGGAGATGAGCTCGACGCGCAGGACCTGCGCATCCTGTGGAACCTCGCGCAGCAGATCGAGTCGGGCGGCTGAGATCTTTCGACAGCCGGAAAGCGGCGGGCCGTGCCCGCCGGCTCTTCCGCGCGAATACCGCAAGGAAGAACGCGCGCGCCCGCCTACACCTGCAACCGATCGCCCTGCCGCGCCACCAGCGCATACAGCGCCGGCATCAGGAACATGCCAATCAGCAGCCGCGACAGCATGCCGGCCACGATCACCAGCGCGAACGGACGCTGCGAATCGGTGCCCACGCCGCTGGCAATCGCCGCCGGCAACAGGCCGAGCGCGGCCACCAGCGCGGTCATGGTGATCGGGCGCAGGCGCAGGACCGCCGCCTCGTGCACCGCCCGGGCGATGTCCATGCCGCCCAGGCGCAGCTCGTTGACGCAGGAGATATAAACCACGCCGGTCAGCACCGACACGCCGAACAGCACGATGAAGCCGATCGCCGAAGACACCGAGAACGGCGTGCCGGTGAGCCACATCGCCAAGATCGCGCCGAACGGGGCAGACAGCAGCACCCCGGCCACGGTGATGAACGGGAACTTGAAGTTGCCGTAGAGCACGAACAGCAGGCCGAAGATCAGCAGCAGGGTCAGCGGCAGGATCAGGTTCATCTGCGCGCGCGAGGCGGTGTACTCCTTGTATTCACCGCCCCATTCCAGCCGATAGCCGTGCGGCAGCTTCACGTCGCGAGCGACCTGCGCGATCGCGTCGTTCACCGCACCGGCCAGGTCGCGTCCGCTCACCGAGAACTGCACGCCGATGTAGCGTGAACCGTTCTCGCGGTAGATGAAGGAGGCGCCGTTGGCGATGCCGATGTCGGCCAGTTCCTTCAGCGGAATCTGCTGGCCGCCGGGCGTGGCCACCGGGATCTCGCCGATCTGCTGCGGGTTGTCGCGGTACTGCGGCTGCAGGCGCACCAGCAGGTCGAACTGCTTCTCGCCCTGCGCCACCTCGGTGGCCACGTCGCCGCCGACCGCCGCCTCGATCAGCTTGTTGATGTCCTCCACGTTGATGCCGTAGCGCGCGATTTTCTCGCGGTCGATTTTTATGGACAGGTTGGGCTGGCCCAGCTCGTGCACCAGGGTCAGGTCGGTGATGCCGCGCACCTTCTCCATCGCCTGCTTGATCGCCTTGCCCTTGGCCTGCAGGACGTGCAGGTCCGGACCGTAGACCTTCACCGCCAGCGAGCTTTTCAGGCCGGTCTCGGCCTCGTCCACCGCATCCTCGGCCGGCTGGGTGTAGTTGAACTGGATGCCGGGAAACACCGAAAGCTTCTTGTCGATCGCCGCGATCAGGTCCTGCTTGCTGCGGTACTTGTCGTCCCACTGCGAGTACGGTTTCAGGCCGACGAAGAACTCGTCGTTGAAGAAGCCGGTGGAATCAGTACCGTCGTCCGGACGGCCAAGTTCGGAGCCGACCGTGGTGACCTCGGGGAAAGAGCGCAGGATCTGCCGTATCTGCGGCGAGATCTTCGAGGCCTCGTCGAAGGAGATGGTGTACGGCATGGTGGCGCGCACCCACAGCGAGCCTTCGTCCAGGTGCGGCATGAATTCGGCGCCGATGCCGCGCATCATGACCAGCGCCACGATCAGCAACAACAGCGAGGCGCCGGTCACCCGCCAGGCATACGATTGCAGGCGTTCGAGCCCGCGCACGTACCAGCTCCTGAACTTTTCGTACATCGCGTTGCGCCGCTCGCGCACGCCGCGGCGCATGAACAGCGCGCACAGCACCGGCAGCAGGGTCAGCGTCACCAGCAGCGAACCGACCAGGGCGAAGATCATGGTGTCGGCCATCGGCTTGAACAGCGTGCCGGAAGGCCCGGCCAGCACGTAGATCGGCAGAAAGCTGGCCACGATCACCGCCACCGCGTAGACCAGCGGGCGGTCCACTTCCGAGGCGGCGCTCTGGATCACCTCGCGGATGTCGAACCCGGTGCCCTGCCGCGCAGCCAGTTCGCGGAAGATGTTCTCGACCATGAAGATCGCGCCATCGACCAGGATGCCGAAGTCCACCGCGCCGATCGACAGCAGGTTGGCCGAAGCGCCCTTCAGATCCAGGCACACGAAGGCGAACAGCAGCGCCAGCGGGATCGTCACCGCCACGATCAGCCCGGCACGCACGTCGTAGAGGAAGAAGATCAGCACCGCGACCACCAGCACCATGCCCAGCAGCAGGTTGTGCATCACCACCGCCTTGGTCTGGCCGATCAGGTCGGTGAGGTCGTAGAACGGGTGGATCTTGACGTCGTCGGGCAGCACCTCGCGGTTGAGCTCCTGCGTCTTGGCCTCGACCCGCTGCAGCACGTTCTCGGTCTTCGAGCCGGTCAGCGCCAGCACCACGCCTTCCACCGCGTCGTCCTGGCCCATGTAGCCGAACTCGCCCAGCCGCGGCGCGATGCCGACCTGCACGGTGCCGACGTTCTTCACCAGGATCGGCGTGCCGTCGTGCACCGCCAGCACCACGTTGCCGATGTCCCGCACGGTTTCGAGTCGGCCCAGTCCGCGCACGTAGAAGAACTGCCCGCCCTGAGTGTAGAAGCCGCCGCCGGCATTGCCGTTGTTGGCTGCCAGCGCGGCCTCGACCTGCGCCACCGACATGCCCAGCGCGGCGATCTTCACCGGATCGAGCAACACCTGGTACTGCATGGTGCCGCCGCCGAAGCCGGAGTCGTCGGCCACGCCGGGTACGGCACGGTACTGCGGCGCGACGACCCAGTCGTTCAGCGTCTTCAGCTCCATCGGTGAGCGGTCGGTGCTCTGCAGCACGTAGCGATAGACCAGCCCCGAAGGCGGCGACATCGGCGACATCGACGAGGACACGCCATCGGGAAGTTCGACATCCGGCAGGCGGTTGCGCACGCGCTGGCGCGCGAAATACGGATCGGTGCCGTCGGCGAAGCCGAGCGTGACATCGGACAGGCCGTACAGCGACACCGAGCGCTTGGTGACCATGCCGGGGATGGCGTTCATGCCCAGCTCCACCGGCACCGTGATCAGCCGCTCCACTTCCTCGGCCGAATGGCCCGGCCACTGCGTGACGATGTCGACCATCGGCGGCGACAGGTTCGGGTACGCGTCCATCGGCAGCACGTGGTACGACCACACGCCGGCCGCGGCCAGGCCCAGCGCCAGCAGCACCATCAGCATGCGCTGCTGCAGCGCGAAGGCGACGATGCGGTTGACCAGCGAGGCCGGGCGCGGCGGCGGCGCTGCGGGCGGGGTCGGCGCGCTCATTGGGTCTGCATGAAATGCAGGAAGATCGCGCCGTCCACCACGACCTTGTCGCCGGCGTGCAGGCCGGCGGGAACCTCGAAGGCATCGCCCACGCGACCGCCCAGGGTCACGCTGCGCTGCGCGTAGCCGCCGTCGGCATCCGCCACGTACACGAACGGCAGGTTCTCGTCATCGCGCAGCACCGCCGACACCGGCAGCAGCAGGCCCTCGTGCGCCCTGCCCGACTCGATCCGCACGCGCACGTACATCTGCCGCTTGAGCACGCCGTGCGGATTGGCAACCTGCACGCGCGCGCCGATCGCACGCGTATCGGGATCGACCACGGCGCCGACGTTGGTCACCTTGCCCACCATCGTCACGCCGTCGCCGACCTCGACGGTGGCCGCGTCGCCGTTTTCCACCGCCGCCAGGTCGTCGCCGAACAGCTGCGCCATCACCCACATGCTCGAGGTGTCGGCGACGGTGAAGCACGGCGTCGAGCCGGCCGCCAGCAACTGGCCGGGGACGATGGACTTCTCCACCACGGTGCCGGCGATCGGCGCGCGGATCACGCCCTGGCCATGCGCCACCGGCTTGCCTTCGCGGATCGCCTGCAGGGTCGGCGCATCGACATGCAGGGCCAGCAACGCCTGCAACGCGGCATCGCGGTCGGCATCCGCGCCCGCCGCATCGGACTGCGCCTGCGCGTGTTCGCGCTGCGAGATGGCCTGGTGCGCGTACAGGTCGCGATCGGTCGCCGCCAGCTGGTCGGCGGCATGCGCCGCGGCGAGCGCCTTCCGGTACGCGCCGACGGCGGCGGCGAAGTCGGGCGAATCCACCCGCGCCAGCGGCTGCCCGGCCTTCACCTGGTCGCCCGGGCTCACCAGCACCTCGGTCACCGGGCCGGAGAACGGCGCCAGCACCTGCGCCGCGCGGTCGTGGTCGAAATCCACCACGGCGCTGGTCTCGATGCTGCGATGGAAGCGGCTGCGTTCGATGGTCAGCAGGTGGATGTGCTGGCGCTGCGCCGCGGTCAGCGTCACGTCGTGCGGCGTGTCGGCGGCGACCTGCGGCGCGGCCTTCGACGAGCAGGCGGCCAGCGTCGCGGCGGCCATCAGCGCAAGCGCGGGCGCGCGCCAGAAGGGCACGGAGCAGGATCTACTTTTCATCGCTATCCCGGGTGGCAGCGGCATCGGTGGAGTGGGCGCCGGCGTCGTGCCACCAGCCGCCGCCCATGGCCTGGAACAGCGCGGCGGTGTCGACGTAGCGACTGGCCTGCGCCTGCACCAGGGCGATGCGCGCCTGCTGGTCGGCCTGCTCCGCGCCGAGCAGCGACAGGTAGCTGGCGTAGCCGTCCTGGTACTGGCGCTGCGAAAGTTTCAAGGTGAGTCTGGCGGCATCCGCGGCCTTGGCCGCCGCCTGCAGGCCCTCGGCATCGTGCTGCAGCGCGGCCAGCGTATCGGCGACGTTCTGGAACGCGGTCAGCACGGTGCCGCGATATTCCTCCGCCGCCTGCACGTAGGCCGCCTTGGCCGCGCGCTCCTGATGCCGCAGGCTGCCGCCCTGGAAGATCGGCGCGGCCAGGTCCGCGCCGAGGCTCCAGAAGCCGGTGCCGCTCTCGAACAACTGCCTGATCGCCAGCGCCGTGCTGCCCGCATTCGCGGTCAACGTGATGTTGGGCAGACGGTTGGCGATCGCCACACCGATCTGCGCACTGGCCGCGTGCAGGTTGGCCTCGGCCTGGCGCACGTCGGGGCGCTGCGCCACCAAAGCCGAGGGCAGGCTCACGGGGAGTTGTGGCGGCAATTGCAGGCCGGCGAGGTCGAACGACGGGGGCGGCGCCTGGCCGGGAAGTTCGCCGGCGAGCACGGCCAGCAGATGGTTCTGCTGGTCCAGCTGGGTCAGCAGCGGCGGCAGCGTGGCCTGCAGCTGGGCCAGCTGCGCTTCCTGCGCGGCAAGATCGAGCCGCCCCGCGTAGCCCTTGTCCAGCTGGTAACGCAGCAGCTTGACCATCTTCGCGTCGGTCGCGATCAGCTCGCGCGTCGCGTCGACCTGCGCACGCAGCGAAGCCTGCTGCACCGCCGCCACCACCACGTTGCTGCTCAGCGTGATGCGCGTGGCCAGCATCTGGAAGCGCACCTCCTGCTGCTGCGCCTTCAGCGATTCCACGTTGCGCCGGTTCAGGCCGAACACGTCCGGCACGTACGACACGCTGACCTGCGGCGTGAACAGGTTGTACAGAAACGCGTTGTTGCTCGGCACCGGCGCCAGCGCGCCGGGCGGGTCCTGCTCGCGGCCGGCCGAGAAGCCCGCACTGACGCTGGGCGCGTACGCGCCGCGTCCGGCGAGCGTGTTCTCGCGCGCCACCGCCAGCGCCGCCTGCGCCGCCTTGAGGTCGGGGTTGTGCGCCAGCGCCCGTTCGATCAACGCATCGAGCTGGGCGGAATGGAACAGCGTCCACCACTGTGCGGGGATGTCGCCGCCGGAAACGAAGTGCTGGGGCTGCCCGCCGCCGACGTCTGCGCCGGCGGTGCTGTCGGGCAGCGGTCCGGCGGCCGCGCTGGCGACGTCCGGCGCCGCCGGCCGCTGGAAATCCGGCCCCACCGCGCAACCGCCGATCGCCATCACCGCGACGACCGCCAGCAGCGACCCGCCTGCCCGCCTGATCATCGCGACCGCCATCTCGACGGTGCCGGCAGACAATCGGACCACAGGTTTTTCATGCGTGCGCGTCGACGTGGGAAGAATCGGTGCGCAACGATATAACGTACCAAGGCATCGCGAAAGCCTGCAAGAAATTGCGTCCATGCAGTCCGCCCCGCGGGACGTGCATGGGCTGACGCGGCGCCTGCGCCAGCCCATGCGGATCAACCCATGCGGACCAGACTCATGCGTGCCGCGCCCGGGAATTCCGGGCAAGGCGGCGCGCGTCGCCCTAGAACCGCAAGGCCACGCCCAGGTTTACCGAGCGGCCATAGCGGTAATAGCCCTGCGACAGCAGCGGGTTTCCGTTGATGCTGTAGGTCTGCGCCTTGTCCAGCAGGTTCTGTCCGTCGAGGCTGACGCTGATCATGTCGTTGAACTTGTAGGAGACATGCGCCGTCACCCAGGTGATCGCGTCGGCCTGTTCGTTGTAGCCGGTACCCAGCACGTTGATCGCGGTGACGAAGCCGTTGGTGCGGTCGGCGTTGGCGCCCAGCGACCACTTGCCCTTCTCGTACAACACGCCCAGCGAATAGGTCGCCGGAGCGATGCCCTCGAGCGGACGCTGCTCGCCATCCACCCAGCTTGTCGACAGGTTGCGTGTGTACTGCGCACGCACACCGAAACCGTTGTTCCAGAAGTGCTGCAGGCTCATCTCCATGCCCTTCACTCGGGCGTGGTCGCCATTGATCGGGCGCATGATGTTGAACAGGTAACCGGGCACGCCGATGTCCTGGCCGGTCTCCCAACTGGTGGTGATCTGGTTGGTGATGCGCTTGTAGAACACCGCCAGGCTGGCGATGGAGTGTTCGGCGAAGTACCACTCCAGCGACAGGTCGCCCTGCGCGGCACTGTAGGGCTTGAGGTCCGCGTTGCCGCCGTAGACCTGGGTGAACTCGCCCCACGAAACGCTTTCGGTGGTGTTGGTCGGCGCCAGCTGGTCCACCGCCGGGCGCGCCATGGTCTTGGCCGCGCCGGCGCGCAATTGCAGCTGGTCGGTGAAATGCCAGGTGAAGTTGGCCGACGGCAGCAGGTAGCTGTAGCTCGCGTCCTGGACCACCGGCGTGGGCGCGGCGTATTCGGCGGTGTAGTTGAACGCGCCGTTCTCGGTGATGCTCAGGATCTTCGCGTCCCAGGCCTGGGCGCGGGTATCGGTCTGTACCAGGCGCACGCCGACGTCGCCTTCCCAGCGATCGCCGGACATGTCCGCCTGCACGTAGAACGCATTGGTCTTCTCGCTCACGCGGTAGCTCTGCAGCGGGTTCCACTGCGGGCCGGCCAGGGCGTAGTCGTACGGCGTGCCGTCCGGCCGCAGGTTGCCGTTGTAGGCCTGCAGCCGGGCCAGGTAGTTGGGCACGTCGAAGGCGAGGAAGCTGCGCGGGAAGCTGCTGCCCACCCCCGACATGAAGTGCGGCAGGTGGAAGGAGTGCGAGATCACGTTGCCGCCGAGGTCGGCCACGTTGATGGCATTGTCCTCGGAGTAGTAGTCGGCGCCGCCGTTGAGGGTGTTGTTGACCAGGTCGCGCGACTTCTCGCGCTCGGTGCGGGTCACGCCGAAGCGCAGGTTGTCCACGCCCCACTTGCCGACGAACAGCTTGCCGGCCACGGTGCCGCCGGTGATCTCGTCGCGGATGTTGTCGCCGCTCAGCTCCATGTAGTGCGTGTTGAAGTCCGAATCGCTGAACTGGCCGCTGGCGAGGCCGGAGATGAGGTCGCGGCCGTCGTCGAACTTGACGTCGACGTTGGGCACCGCGTACGGGCCGAGGGTGATGCGGGCCGTGTTGGGCTGGTTCATGCGCAACACGACGTAGGTGTCCTGGCCGCCGGAGCGACGCTCCGAGGTGGAGCGGTACAGGTCGCCGGTCAGGGTCAGGTCGTCGGTGGCCTTCCACTCGCCGTTGATGCCGTAGAGCGCGGTATCGACGACGCGGTACTGGGTCTGGTTCAACAGCTCCGGATTGAGCCGCAGCTCCGGGTCCGGATTGTCCATGGTGAAGCCGGTGACGATGCCGTTCTGCACGGTGATGTCGGACCAGCGGCCCGGCGCGAACAGCGGGTAGTAGGACTGCTGGTAGGACACCTGCGGCGAATCCAGGCGCGTCTTCAATCCGTCCACCACGATGCGCACGCGGTCGCTCGGACGCCATTCGATCTTGCCCGAGTACGCGGTGCGCTTCTTGTCCTCCAGGATCGAGCCGACGCGGAACTGGCCCGGGGCGATCAAGCCGTAGTCTTCGGGGTCCAGCTCGCCGTTGCCGTTGAGGTCGATGTTGCCGCCCCAGGCATTGCCGTACCAGTTGGGATCGTTGGGGTCGGGGTTGCGCGTCCAGCCGCCGTCGTTGCCGGCGACGTCGGTGCGATCCTTGCGCTTGGCCTTGACCACGCCCAGCAGTACGCCGACGGTGTCGTTGGCGAAGGTGTTGCTGTAGGCGGCCGAGAATTTGTGCCCGTTGAGTTCGGACATCTGGTTGCGGTCGCCCTCCAGGCGCACGATGCCGTGCTGCCCCGGCCGGTCGAACGGACTGGCCGAACGCAGGTTGATCAGGCCGCCGATCGCCCCTTCGGTCAGCGAAGCCTGCGCGCCCTTGATCACGTCGGCGCCGCTGATCACGTCGGCGGGCAGGACGTCGAACGCAAAGTCGCGGCCGGCGCCGTCGGTGGCCAGGATGCGGCCGTTGAACGTGGTCAACGTGAATTCCGGGCCGAGGCCGCGGACGCTGACTTTCTGTCCCTCGCCGCCGGCCGTGCGCGAAATGGCCACGCCGGTGATGTGGCTGAGCGAGTCGGCCACGTTGTCGTCGGGGAACATGCCCAGTTCCAGCGCACTGATCGAATCCTGCACGGTGCCGGCATCGCGCTTGAGTTCGGTCGAGCGCGCCATGCTGCCCCGCTCGCCGGTGACCACCACGGTCGCCAGCTCGGTGGCGGTGCGCGGGGGGGCCTGTTCGACCGGGACGGCTTGGGGACTCTGCGTCGTGGCGGCGCTGGCAGGCGTGGCTTGGGATAACGCCGTCGCCGGTATCAACAGAGCCAGGGCGACGGCACAAGACAGTGTGTTTCGGTGAAAGGATGCGGCGTTCAAGGGGCTCTCTCCTGGGGGCGCGATGGCGGACCTTGCATCTAAACAACGAAATCGAGCCTATATCATGTTTCGTTTCGTATCAATAGCGAAATACAACGAAATACGGCATAATTTCTCCATCCGTCGGAACTCTCCCATGGCCGCCACTCGCGACACCAGTCAACGACGCCTCCAGATCAGCGAACTCGTCCGCCAGCAGGGAAGCGTCCAGGTCAGCCGGCTTGCCGACCGCTTCGGCGTGAGCGCGCAGACCGTGCGCAAGGATCTGCGCTACCTGGCCGAGCGCGGCGTGATGGCGCGGGCTTACGGCGGCGCGATCGACAGCGGCGTGATCGGCAACGGCACGCCCGCCGAACCCAACTACGAAGCAAAAAGCACCAGCTACCTGGCCGAGAAGCGCCGCATCGGCGTGCGCGCCGCGGCCCTGATCAAGCCCGGCGACACTGTCGCCATCGACTCGGGCACCACGGCGATCCAGCTGGCCAAGGCGCTGCCGGACATCGACATCACCGTGGTCACCAACGACTACGGCGTGCTGACCGCGCTGGCGTCCAAGCCCAACATCAACCTGGTCATGCTCGGCGGCGAGTTGCGCCGGCGCAACATGGCGTTCTACGGCGGTCTGACGGTCGAGGCGCTGGACGCGCTGCACGTGGACAAGCTGTTCCTCGGCGTGGACGGCTTCGACCTGGAGCGCGGCATCACCACGCACTATGAGCCCGAGGCCCTGCTCAATCGCAAGATGGTGGAGGCCGCGCGCGTGGTCATCTCGATCACCGACAGCTCCAAGTTCGGCAAGGTCTGCCTGCACCGCATCATTCCCGTCACTGCATTGAACATGCTGATCACGGACACCGGCGCGCCCGAGGAAATCGTCCAGGCCAGCCATCAGCTCGGGTTCGAGTTGTTGCTGGCTTGAGGGCCGGGAATCGGGAATCACAAAAGCATGGAAGCGCTGCCCGCAGCGGGAACCCGCTCGCGAGTAGAGCTCCCGAGGCTCTTGCACATCCCGAATGCCGAATCCAACGGCATCGCCCGCGGGCGGACTCCTATGCGCCCGGCTTGACGAACACGCGCATCGCATTGGCGTAGTAGATCTTGTCGATGACGGCGCGTGGCAGGGCCAAGCCCGGTACGTCGGCGTCGATCATGTCCACGTGCTGCGTTTCGCCGGTCGCCAGGTAGCGCCAGTCCGAGCTCCATGCGGTGTGCGCCTCGTGACGGAACTCGGCGGCATCCGCGTCGGGCCCGTAGGTCAGGTCGGTGCCGTACATCACCCGATCCTGGTAACGGATGAAGAAGTTGCGCACCTTCTCGCGATCGCGCACCGACTGGTATTGCACCTGGCTCATGCGAGCGGCGAGGTCGATGGTGGCGTTGGGGAAGCGGTCGAGGAAGGCCGCGATGCGGTCGACGTCGTACTCCAGGCTGGCCATGTGCGCACCGACGAAGCGCAGCTTCGGATGCGCCGCCACGAAGCGGTCACGCACCGCCATCAGATCCTCGTAGCGCGGCATCTCCGGATGCAGGTACATGTAGTACTCCGGATGCTTGCTGAAATATTCGCGGTCGTTGTCGGTGGTCATCTGATCCAGCGGCAACCAGCAGTTGCGCGGCTCGCCCTGGTGGTCGATCAGGGCCACGCCGAGCGCGCGCACCTGCTCGGCCACCGGTGCCAGGCGCGGATCGTCGAGCATGATCAGCTTGCCGTCATTGCCGCGCTCCGCCAGGCCCACGTTTTTCCAGATCTTCACCGCCAGCGCGCCCGCGGCCACGTCGCGGGCCAGTTTCGCGTCGACGCGATCGGTCCAGCCCGGCGTGCCGAAGCCCTGCATCGAGAAGGTGGTGGCCCAGTGGAAATGGCTCGGGTCCCTCGCCGCCAGGGCCACGGCGGCCGCGTGCTGGCGCGAGATGCTGGGGAAGTCGGGGTAGTCGACGTTGATCGACAGCAGCTCGAAACCGTCGGCGCGAGCCTGTTCGAGGAACGCGGGATCAGGCGTGTTGGCGTGGACGTGGGCGTCGAACTTGCGTACCTGGCTGAAGTCGGCCATCGAATAACTTTCCGCGTCATTCCGGCCCGGCATCGCGCAGGCGGCGGAAAAGGCTGCCGCGACGGCCAACAGGGCGACGGCGACGGAACGGAAGATCATACCCATCGGTCCACCTCAGCAATATAACGAAACATTCTCGAACCATATCGAAACGAAACGCTTGCATCAAGAGCGAAGGGTGACGCAGAATCGGGACGACGTCTCAAGAGGAATTCGCCATGCGGCCGATCGGACGACGCACTGTATTGAAGCTCGTGGCCGGCAGCGTGGCCGGCGGCGCGGCGTGGCTCATGCTGCCGAAGGCGCTGGCGGCATCCGGACTCGGTCACGCCGGCGCCGATGGCGGCACCGGCGCCACGGTGGGCGACGCGGTACTGGCGATCGCCTTCGATCGCCGCCTGCACACGCGCCTGCTGGTTCGCGGCGAGCCGCTCACGCCCTGGCAACCCAGCGAGAGCCTGCGGCTGGCCGATGGCGCGGTCGAGGACTTCGCCATCATCGGTCACCGGGAACTACCGGTCGCCGATGCGCGTCACGGCAGCGGTCACCAGGCGATCGTCAGCGGCCGTTCCGGCCATCTGGAAAAGGAAGTGGCGCTGACCTTCTTCGACGCTCTCCCCGGTTTCGCGGTGCTGCAGACCCGCTATCGCAATCTGGGCGACGCCCCGCTGCAGGTCGCCGGCTGGCGCAATGCCGCGCACGAACTGGCCGAGGCGCCCGGTGGCTTCTGGAGCTTCTCCGGCACCACCCACACCGACCGCCGCGACTGGGTGCAGCCCATGGCGGCCGGCTTCGACCAGCGCAACACGCTGGCGATGGATTCGTCCGACTACGGCGGCGGCACGCCGGTGGCCAACATCTGGCGCCGCGACATCGGCCTGGCGGTCGGCCACGTGGAACCGGTGGTGCGTCCGCTGGATCTTCCCGTGCGCAAGACCGCCGGCGGTGCGCATATCGCGGTCGAGTCGGTGCAGGCATCGACCTTGGCGCCCGGCCAGACCCTGGTCACCGAACGCACCTTCCTGGCGGTCCACACGGGCGATCATTTCGCACCGCTGCTGCAGTATCGGCAATACATGCAGGCCGAGGGTCTGGAGGCGCCGCGCGCGCCGGAGTCGGCGTTTGCGCCGGTGTGGTGCGCGTGGGGCTACGGGCGGGATTTCACCATCAAGCAGATCCTGGACACGCTGCCGAAAGCCCGCGAACTGGGCTTCGGCTGGGTGGTGATGGACGACGGCTGGCAGACCAACGAGGGCGACTGGCGCATCGACACGCGCAAGTTCCCGCGCGGCGAAGCCGACATGCGCGACTTCACCGCGAAGATACGCGCCCAGGGCATGCATCCGCGCCTGTGGATCGCACCGCTGGCCGCCGACCCGGGCAGCGACGTGCTGCACGACCATCCCGACATGCTGCTGCTGGACCAGGACGGCGGCTTCCAGAAGGTGACCTGGTGGAACGCGCTCACGCAGTGTCCGGCCTACCAGCCCACCGTCGACTATTACGTGGCGCTGGTGAAGAAGGTGATCGGCGACTGGGGCTTCGAGGGCATCAAGTTCGACGGCCAGCACCTCAACGCCGTGGCGCCCTGCTACAACCCCGCGCACAAGCATGCGCATCCCGGCGATTCGGTCGAAGGCCTGGCCACATTCTGGAAGGCCATCCACCAGGCGGCGCACGAGGCCAATCCGCAGGCGGTGGTCGAGCTGTGCCCCTGCGGCACGGCTTTCGATTTCCACAACCTGCCGGCCACCGACCAGTACCCGGCGTCCGACCCCACGTCTTCCTGGCAGGTGCGCAGCAAGGGCAAGAGCATGAAGGCGCTGATGGGCTCGCTCAGCAGCTATGCGGGCGACCACGTGGAACTGTCCGATGGCGGCGACGATTTCGCCTCCACCGTCGGCATCGGCGCGATTCCCTCCACCAAGTTCACCTGGCCGAAGGACACCGAGCATCCCTCCGAGCCGCTGCCGCCGGGCGGCCTGGTGCTCACCGCGGAGAAGGAAGCGCTGTGGCGCAAGTGGGTGGCCTTGTACAAACAGCACATGCTGCCCAAGGGCGAATACCTGGGCACGCTTTACGACATCGGCTTCGACCGGCCCGAGGCGCACGCCATCGCCAAGGACGGGGCGATGTACTACGCCTTCTACGCCGACCAGTTCAAGGGCAAGGTGCCGTTGCGCGGGCTGGGCGCCGGACGCTACAAGGTGCGCGACCTGTTCAACGACGTCGACCTTGGCGAGGTGGATGCCAGCGAGGCGAACCTGCCGGTGGCGTTCAAGCACTTCGTGTTGCTGCAGGCCACGCCGCTGGGGACGCCGGCATGAGCCTGGCCGCCAGCGCGGTCGCCGCGCCACGCCGTCGCCCCTGGCTGGTTTTCGCCGTCACCACCGTCGCGCTGTGGGGCGTGTGGGGCGCGCTGTCGCCACTGTCGGCCGAGCACGGTTTTCCCGAGACGCTGGTGTACTGCGTGTGGGCGCTGACCATGATCCCGCCGGCGCTGTACATCCTGTGGCGCAGCGGCTGGGCGCTGGAGCATTCACCGCGCGCGATCGCCTACGGCATGGCCATCGGCCTGCTGGGCGCCGGTGGGCAGATGCTGCTGTTCCACACGCTGACCATCGGGCCGGCGTATTTCGTGTTTCCGATCATCTCGCTGTCGCCGGTGGTGACGATCGCCCTGTCCTTCCTGTTCCTGCGCGAGCGCACCGGCTGGAGCGGCGCGCTGGGCATCGTGCTGGCGCTGGTGGCATTGCCGATGCTGGACCTGTCGTTCGGTCGCGGCATCAGCGGCGGCCTGGGCTGGTTCGTGCAATCGCTGCTGATCATGCTGGCCTGGGGCGTGCAGGCCTATTTCATGCGCCTGGCCAACCATACCGTTCGCGCCGAAAGCATCTTCTTCTACATGATGCTGGGCGGCTTGCTGCTGGCGCCCGTCGCGCTGGCGATGACCGACTGGTCGCAGCCGGTCAACACCGGCATCGACGGGCCGTGGATGACCGCCGCGATCCAGCTGCTCAACGCCGTCGGCGCGCTGACCCTGGTCTACGCCTTCCGCCACGGCAAGGCGATCGTGGTGGCACCGCTGACCAATGCCGGCGCCCCGCTGGTGACCGCCGTACTGGCGCTGGTCTTCGCCAGCGTCGTGCCGGGCCCGCTGAAAATGATCGGCCTGGTGCTGGCCCTGATTGCCTCGCTGCTGCTGGTACTCGAACCCGAGGCTCCGGCCGAAGCCGGGCACGATCCCGACGTTTTCACCCCCTCCCCCGAATGGACTCCGACCTCATGCAAGTCCTCTCCGAGCTCATCGACCGCCACAAGCAGGGACACGCCGGTGGCGTGACCTCGATCTGTTCCGCGCATCCCCTCGTGATCGAGGCCGGCTTGCGCCACGCGCAGCGCACACAGCAGGCCTTCGTGCTGTTCGAGGCCACCTGCAACCAGGTCAACCAGGACGGCGGCTACACCGGGATGAAGCCGGCCGATTTCGTCGCCTTCGTGCATGCGATCGCCGACCGCGTCGGCTTCGACCACGCGCGCATCGCGCTGGGTGGCGATCACCTCGGCCCCAACCCGTGGACGTCGCTGGACGCGGCCGCGGCGATGGACAAGGCCGAGGCGATGGTGGCCGCGTACGTGGCCGCCGACTTCCGCAAGATCCACCTGGACTGCTCGATGGCCTGCAGTGGCGATCCTGAACCGCTGCCGGAGGCGGAGATCGTGCGCCGCGCGGTACGCCTGTGCCGGACGGCCGAAGCCGCCCATGCGCGCGTCGGGGGCGAGCCGCCGGTCTACGTGATCGGCACCGAAGTGCCGGTGCCGGGCGGCGCCACCGAAGCCATTGAGGGCCTGGCCACGACCACGCCGCAAGCCGCGCTGGCCACCATCGAGGCGCATCGCCAGGCCTTCGTCGCCGCCGGGCTGGAACCGGCCTGGCAACGCGTGATCGCCTCCGTGGTCCAGCCGGGGGTGGAGTTCGATCACCACGACGTGGTGGATTACGACCCGTCGAAGGCGAGCGAATTGAGCCACGCCATTGCCGGCGTGCCGGGCATGGTGTTCGAGGCGCACTCGACCGACTACCAGACCCGCGACGCGCTGGCCGCGCTGGTACGCGATCATTTCGCCATCCTCAAGGTCGGCCCCGGCCTGACCTTTGCCCTGCGCGAGGCGCTGTGGGCGCTGGACGCGATCGAGCGGGAGTGGATCGAGGATGCGCGCCGGGCACGCCTGCGCGAGGTGGTGCTGGCGCGCATGCGCGAGCAGCCCGGTCACTGGCAGCGCTACTACCACGGCGAGGGACACGCGCTGACCATCGACCTGCAGTACAGCCTCAGCGACCGCATCCGTTATTACTGGCCCGACCCGGTGATCGAGCAGGCCTGCCAGCGCCTGTTCGACAACCTGCGCGCGAACCCGCCGCCGCTGCCGCTGATCAGCCAGTTCCTGCCGCACGCGCTGCACGCGCTGCGCACCGGCGCTGCGACCAGCGACCCGCGCTCCCTGACCATGGCACACATCAGTGCCGCCCTCGACGACTACCACCATGCCTGCCATGACCATGACATCCATTGAGTACCTGGGCGCGCCCGAGTCCGAGCTGGCCGCTGCGGGCGCGCTCTGCACCGCGCGCGAAATCGAGCAGCAGCCGCGGATGCTGCGGCAGACGCACGCGCTGGTGGCCGGGCTGCACGCGCAGATCCGCGCGTTTGCCGGCCCGCTGATCGACGACCCTGCCGCGCGGGTGATCCTCACCGGCGCCGGCAGCTCGTCCTATATCGGCCAGTGCGTGGCGCCGCTGCTGGACCGCCGGCTGGCCGCCCGCGTGGACGCGGTGCCGACCACCGACATCGTGTGCGCCCCGCATTTGTATCTGGAGCCGGAACAGCCGCTGCTGCTGGTCTCCTTCGGCCGTTCCGGCAACAGCCCCGAAAGCCTGGCCGCGGTGGAACTCGCAGAATCCCTGGTGCGCGACGTGCGCCACCTGGCGATCATCTGCAATGCCGACGGTGCGCTGGGCAAGGCACCGGTCGCCCGCTCGATGACCCTGCTGCTGCCGGCCGAGACCCACGACGCCGGCTTCGCCATGACCTCCAGCTTCAGCTGCATGATGTACGCGGCCATGGCCGCGTTGTTGCCGACCGGCAGCATGGACGCGCGCATCGACGCCATTGCCGATGCCACCGCGCGGGTCATCGCCGAATCACCGCAGACGCTGAGCGAGCTGGCGCGCGGCCAGTACGACCGCATCGCCTATCTCGGCAGCGGCATATTGCAGGGGCTGGCCCGCGAAGCCTCGCTGAAGCTCGGTGAGCTCACCAATGGCGCCGTAGCGACCTGTTTCGAATCGCCGCTGGGCTTTCGCCACGGGCCCAAGACCTTCATCACCGGGCACACCTTGGTGATGGTGTTCGTGTCCAACGACGCGCTGACCCGTCGCTACGACCTCGACCTGGTGGATGAACTGCGTCGCGACGGCCGCGCGGCGCGCATCATCGAGGTGAGCGCACAGCCGCGCGCCGCCGCGGGCGCCGACAACATCGCGGTGCCGGCGATGGCCGAGGCCGTCGATGCGGACCTGCTGTGGCCGTACCTCGCCATCGCCCAGATCCACGCCTTCCTCCGTTCGTGCGCCCTCGGCGTGACGCCCGACAATCCCAACCCCGCGGGCCTGGTGAACCGCGTCGTGCAGGGCGTGCGCCTGTACGCTTTGAGCGCATGAATCGGGTGACTTACCTGGGCGTGGACGGCGGCGGAACGAAAACGCGTTTCGCCCTGATCGATGCTGACGGCCGACTGCTCGCCGAAGCGGAGCTCGGCACGACTTACCATCCGCACGTCGGGCTGGACGGCGTGCGTGCCATCCTGGGTGAGGGCGTGACTGCGGTGCTGGACGCCGCCGGCCGAACCCCGGCCGACATCGGCCATGCCTTCTTCGGGCTGCCCGCCTACGGCGAGGACAGCCGCGCCACCGCGCTGCTGCAAGCGTGCCCCGCGGCGATCCTCGGTCACGACCGCTACACCTGCGACAACGACATGGTGTGCGGCTGGGCCGGCTCGCTGGGCTGCGCCGACGGCATCAACATCGTCGCCGGCACCGGTTCGATCGGCTATGGCCAGCGCCGGGGCCTCGCGGCTCGCGCGGGCGGCTGGGGCGAGGCGTTCTCCGATGAAGGCTCCGCCTACTGGATCGCCATGCGCGGACTCAACGCCTACTCGCGCATGAGCGACGGCCGCCTGCCCCGCGGCCCGCTGCACGCGATCCTCAACGCGCACTTCCAGCTCGACCACGACCTGGACATCTGCGCCCGCGTCTACGGCGGCAAGGCCTACGCCCGCGGCGAACTGGCGCAACTCTCGCGCCAGGTCGCCCAGGCGGCGCGGGCCGGCGACGCGGTGGCCGCCGCGATCTTCCGCGACGCCGGCCGCGAGCTGGCCGACATCTGCGACACACTGCGGCGGGCCCTGCACTTCGAAGCTGGCGAAACCGTACCGGTGTCCCACTCCGGCGGCGCCTTCAACGCCGACGAACTGCTGCTGGCGCCGTTGCGCGAGGCCCTTGCCGCCGCCAGCCCCCACTTCGACCTGCGGCCGCCGCTGCACGCCCCGCATTACGGCGCCGCGCTCTACGCGGCCCGGCTCGCCGGCCGGCCGGTGCATGGAGTATCGCGGGACCCGGGCTGACACTGACCGCCCGTGCGCTGCGGAATACTTCCCGTCATCCAGCACACGTGCCTCCCTGCGTCCACGCCGGGACATGGGAGCAAGGGCCGTACGGAATGGACATGGCTCGCATGAAGCGTGCCTGCTCTGGCGGTTGCCGCCCGCCAAACCCCACGCCTACAGTCGCGTGTAGCCGAACACCACCCCAGCCAACTGCGCCAGCTCCATCTGCCGGGCCATGATCGCCGCGCTGTCCCACGCCGGGTGGACTTCGTTTGGATAGGCCGTGAAAAAGCGCGCGATGCGACTGAAGGCGGTATTCACCCCCACCGACTGCGAGATTGCGAATGCGCGCGTCATCAGGAGGTTGGACTTCAAGTACTCCGATCGCTTTTCGGCGAGAAAATCCTGTCCCACCACCACATTGATCGCCTTCTCCAGCAGCAACAGGTTGCCCAGCCGCTGCTTGTATTGATGGTAGCCAGCCGGCTGGTCGAACGCAGCGAGGATAGCCGCGGTAGGCGTGTTCGGCAGCACGTGCTCGATCTCGTGCTCCCAGTAACTCTGCAGGCTCTTGCTTACGCCCGACGCCTGCTCATCGGCATACTGCGCCAGCCGCGACAGAATGAAACGCACCATCGTCTTGCGTTCCAAGCCGAGCGTGCCGAGCGCTTCCACCGCCCCCGTCGCACGCTTGGCAATCTCTGGTTCGATCCACTCTGCGAGAAACTGGTCAAACGCCGTGGCCGGCATCGTCACTTTGATCTCTCGCAAGCGAGGTGCCGCGTTGGAGAAAATCAGGTCGAGCGCCTTGGTTGGCTCTTTGGCCAGCAGGAAAGCAACGAACAGCGCCTCCACGCGCGCGGACAAGCGTTCCACCTGTCCCGCGTCGAGCTGCTTGCTGGCCAGCATCAGGATCAAGTGCTGGCGCGCGCGTCCGGACAGACGGGTGATGTGGGCCAGGTGCCGGTTCGGCTGGGCCACGAATTGGTGGTACTCGTCAGCCGCCAACAAGAGGCCACGAGCGAACGCCAGCGGGTCTGCCACGATGCCAAGCTTGTCCTGATTGGCGTCCATCCACTGGTACAGATCCGCTTCGGTCAGCGGCTTGCCGTTGCGGCGCGCGTCGGGATAGCGCGACAGCACCAGGTAGCGCAGGAAACGCAACGGCTTCTCGCGCGAGTCCTCGACCTTGCGCACCATTTCCTGCCAGGTCTTGGTCAACGCGTCGTACTGCGCCTTCGGCGCGCGCATGAACAGCAGGTTCTTCAGCAGATCCACCGCGCTAAGGCCGATCCCGCGATCGTTGATCGTCTCGAAGATGCGCAGCGCTTCGGACACGTTGGCGGTCTCGATGCGTACCAGCCGCACTTTCCGGGTCAGCCGCGCTTGGAACAGCCGGATCTTCTGCGTGTCACCGGAGAATTGCTCCAGGAATTCCAACGTCACGCGATAGGCATCGAGCATGTTGCGTGCCGAAGCTGGCGGCTTCTTTCCCTCGGTCGCCTCGGCAAAACGGCCCAGCCCGATCAACTGCAGCACCTGACCGGCATCCTCGTACAAAGGCACCAGCCGAAAGCGCTGCTGGGTACGACCCAAGTCGTCCTGGTATGTATCCCGGATCAGGCTTTGCAGATGGCTTTGCTCGTTTCCATCATCCAGCATCTGCAAGGTGTCGCGGATCGCGCAGAGGGCAATGTACAAGGTGGTGACGCGCTGCTGCCCGTCAATCAGCTGGAATACGTCGTTTTCCCTGTAAGCGACGATGCTGCCGATGAAGTACTCGGTATCGATCGGGCTGCCGTTTTCGTCAAAAAGCGCATCGAAGGCGTCCTCAAGCAGCGTACGCACCTGCTCGTCCTTCCACACGTACTCGCGCTGGAAAGCAGGCACCGCGTAGAAGTCCTTGAATACCTCCTCGATGGTCGGGTGCATCACGTTCAATTTCACGTCGTTCCCCTGTCCGGATGCCGGATTCAACGATGCTTACAATCCCTTCGCCGCCTGCGCCACCGCGCGGAACAGCGCGCGGCCCTTGTTCATCGTCTCCTCCCACTCCGCCGCGGGGTCGGAGTCGAACACGATGCCGGCGCCGGCCTGCACGTGCAGGCGGCCGCCGTGGATCACCGCGGTGCGGATCGCGATGGCGGTGTCGGCGTCGCCCCACCAGCCGATCCAGCCGATCGCCCCGCCGTAGATGTTGCGCTTGTGCGGTTCCAATTCCTGGATGATCTCCAGCGCACGCACCTTCGGCGCGCCGCTCAAGGTTCCGGCCGGGAAGGTGGCCTTGAGCACGTCCATGTAGCTCAAGCCTTCGCGCACGGTGCCCTGCACCTGCGAGACGATGTGCATCACGTGCGAGTAGCGCTCGACCACGAACGAGTCGCTCACTTCCACGCTGCCGGTCTCGCTGATGCGGCCCAGGTCGTTGCGGCCGAGATCGATCAGCATCACGTGCTCGGCGCGCTCCTTCGGGTCGGCCAGCAGTTCGGCTTCCAGCGCGCGGTCCTCTTCCTCCGTGGCGCCGCGCTTGCGCGTGCCGGCGAGCGGGCGCACCACGACCTTGCCGTCTTTCAGGCGCGCCAGGATCTCCGGCGAAGAGCCTACGATCTGCGTCTCGCCCAGGTCCACGAAATACATGTACGGCGAGGGGTTCAGCGCGCGCAGGGCGCGATAGACGTCCACCGGCCGCGCGTGAAAACCCACGCTGAGCCGCTGCGACGGCACCACCTGGAAGATGTCGCCGGCACGGATGTATTCCTTCGCCTGCTCCACCATCGCCTCGAACTCGTCTTTGGTGAACGAGGATTTGAAGTCGCCCTCGTCCAGCGCCACCGAGTGGACCAGTTGGGGATACGAGGCGCCGCCCTGGCGCAGCCGATGGACCAGCGCATCGAGCCGCCGCTGCGCCTGCGCGTAGGCGTGCGGCTGTGACGGGTCGGCGTGCACGATCAGGTACAGCCGGCCTTTGAGGTTGTCGAATACCGCGACTTCCTCGGCCAGCATCAGCAGCACGTCGGGCGTGCCCAGTTCGTCGGCGCGATCCCATTGCGCGAGGCGCGGCTCGATGTAGCCGATCGTCTCGAAGCCGAAGTAGCCGACCAGGCCGCCGGAAAACGCCGGCAGCTGCGGCAACTGCGGCACGTCGTACTGCGTGCGCAGCTTCTCGATTTCCGCCAGCGGATCGTCCAGATGGCGGCGCTCGGTGACCTCGCCGGAATCCTCCACTTCCAGCTCGTGCCCGCGCAGGCGGAACACCCGCTTCGCCGGCAGGCCGATGATCGAATAGCGTCCCCAGGTGGCGCCGCCCTCGACCGATTCGAACAGGAAGGTGTACGGGCCATCGGCGAGTTTCAGGTACACCGACAGGGGCGTGTCGAGGTCGGAGAACACCTCGCGCACCAGCGGGATGCGCGTGTGGCCGCGGGCGGCCAGCGCGTCGAATTCGTCTCGGCTGATGGGGTCGGGAGAGCTCACGGGTCGCGGTTCCGGATGGGTACGAACGGGAAACGGCCATTGTAGGCCAAGCGCAGACCACGCCGCGGCGCGCTTGATACGCCGATGGCGGCGGTCTACTCTCGGCGGTCGGGCTACAGGGGACCGTGCGTGGATCAGTACTGCGTCGTAGTGTGCGGCTTGCGGGCCGGTGCGTCGGACGAGGCTTCGAGGTGGGCGCCGGTGGCGACCGCGCTGAGGATGGAACACGACGAGTTTTTCCGGCGCGTGGTCGCCGCGCTGCCGCGGATCGTGCGCCAGCAACTGGACCGCTCCAGCGCCGAACGCATTGCGCAGTTGCTGCAGAGCCTGCACGTCGATGCCCGCGCGCTCCCGAGCGACGAACAGCTGGTGTACATCGAGCGCGACGGCAGCAGCCGCGGGCCGTTGCCGCGGTCGGCGCTGGACGCATTCATCGCACCCGGCGAGTCGTATCGGCTGCACGGCAGCCTGGCATGGCAGATCTGGCCGGAGCCGCTGGAGCACGAGTCCTCGCCCCCGCCGGCACAGGCCTTCGACGAGGTGATGGCCGCGCCCGTCGAGGAGGCCTTCGCCGCGGCACCCGCCGAGCCGCCCGACGATGAACCGTCTGCCGTGGCCGCGACCTCGTCGCCGAGCCTGCCGCCGCCGTTGCCCACCGCGTCGACGTCACCCGCGAACGACGCGGCGATGCCTGAAGACCAGCCGACGCCCGACCACGCACCGATCGATCCGCCATCGGACGGGCCTCTCGGCGAAGCCGATGTCGCCGCCCCGCCGGACGAAGCCGCCACCCGCCCCCCGCGACGCTCGCGGCTGGGTCGCATGTTGTTGCTGCTGGCACTCGTCGGCGTGGCCGCGTGGGCTTACCTGCACCGGGGCGCCGATACGCACGTCGACGATTCCCCGCCGCCGGCGCCGGTCGGCCACGCACAGCCGGCGAGCAGCAGCACCGCGGCGGCGGCAGCGGCGACCTCGGTCGCGACGGCGCCCGCGATGGCCGCGTCCACCGCGGCGACAAGCGCCCGTTCGACGCCCGCGCCGGCGACGTCGGTCCCGGCCTCCGGCGGCACGACCGCCCTGCCCGCGACGACCGCGACCACGGCGCTACCGGCGGCAACATCCGGCACGACACCCGCCGCATCGTCCAGCACGGCACCGGCACATGCGGCCAGTGCGACGGCCAGGCCCGGCCTGCCCGCGGCGGCTGGCTCGTCACCGCGAAGCTGAAGCTCAGGCGGTTTCGGCTGCCGGCTCCGCCACCATCTCTGCCGGCGCCTGCGCACCACCGGTGAGGTCGAGCAAGGCCTGGTTCTCGCGCATCACCTCGCGCAGGGCCAGCAGCGCCCGCACATTGCGTTCCAGTTCGGCGATCGAGATCGGGAAGAAGTTGTCGTCGCGATCGCTGACCACCCAGCTGCGCGCACGCGCCAGGTCGACCGGGATCTGCGCGGCATGCAGCGCCTCGACCACGTCCGCGGGACGCAGCTCGGCCAGCTCGCATACCAGTCGCCACAGCCAGTTCATGCGTTGCGGATCGGTGGCGCGCAATAGCGGCGGGCGGCGATACGGTTGCCGGCTGAGATTGGGGACATCCATGGCGACGCTTCCACATGAGGCCGATATGGCGGGTAGCGGCAGCCGCACCCGAAGCTTTAACCGCCCAGCCGATGCCGCGGCATGCCGCGCAGGGTCAGGATGAACGCCACGCCGCTGCCGTCGTCGAGATTGCGCGCGCTGACGCTGCCGCCGTGGCGCTCGGCGACCAGGCGTACCACGTACAGCCCCAGACCCAGGTGCGGCGCCTCGCCGGGAGTGGTCTTGTCGCGCAGGCTGACCAGCGAGTCGAACAAGCGGCCCTGCATCGCCGCGGGCAGCGGTGGCCCCTGGTTGGCCAGCTCGATCTCGGCGCCACCGTCGAGTGCGCGCAGGCTCAGCCGCAGCCAGCCCTGCTCGGGGGTGAACGAGAGCGCGTTGTCGAGCAGCTTGTCCAGCGCCTGCGCGATCAGTTCCGGCGCTCCATGCAGCGGCAACGGCGCCTCCGGCAGCCGGCACTCGAGCCGGCGCGTACCGACCAGCGGACGGTAGCCATCGGCGCAGCCACGCACCACGTCGCGCAGGTCGACATCCTCCGGCTCGGCCGCCTCGATCGAGCGCTCCATCCGGCTCGACTCGCTCATCGCCCGCACCAGCGCGCCCAGTCGCGCCACGCCGTCGCGGGCGCGTTCCAGGTAGGGCTTGGCCGGCTCCGGCAGCGCGGCGTGCTGCTGCAATGCGTGCTCCAGGTTGTCCAGCGAGGATTTCACGATCGCCAGCGGCGTGTTCAGCTCGTGCGACAGCTTCGAGGCCAGCGTGCGCAGGTAATCGGTGTAGCTGCCCACCGCCACGAACAGCTTCTCGAAGCTGCGGGCGAGATCGCCGACCTCGTCCGGCGCGTCGATCATCGGGAAGCGATCGGGATTCAACTGGCCGTCCAGACGTCCGTCGTTGCGCTGCGCCAGCTCGACGGCGTTGCGCAGCCGCGCCAGGCGCAGGCTGAGCCGGGTGGCGAACGCCAGCAGGATGCCGCCGGCCAGCAGCAGCACGCCGAAGCTGGTCAGCAGCACGCCGAACAGCGCGCGGTTGGCCAGCAGCGGCACGGTGCGACTGGCCTGCTCCAGCAGCAGCACGCCCTCGACCTGGCCGGCCCGTTCGATCGGCACCGCGGCGGCCAGCACCACGCTGCCGCGTTCCTCGCCGCGGCGCCAGCGGCTGACCGCATGGCCGGTGCGCGCCTGCCCCACCTCGCGAGTGTCCAGCCGCGGCACGTCCTGCGCCCACAGGTTGGCGTCGTCAAGGCGAGTAGCCAGCAGCGAGCGATAGACCAGCGAGGCGAACCAGCCCGGGTCACGCTCGGCCGCGCTGCTGCCATGCAGGCGGCCGCTGCGCGCCAGCAGCCAGCCAGCCGGCGACAGCACGCGCGCCTGCACACCCGTCGGCACCAGCTGCGCCAGCTCGCCGGACAGCGCCGCCGAGTAGCGGACCAGCGGACGCGACTCGACGGCCAGCGGATCGCCGCCGCTACCGGCGTCATGGGCGCCGATACCCAGGCGGCCCCGCGCCAGTTGCCGCGGCAGGCGCAGCTCGACCTGGTAGCCGCTGCCATCCTCCTGCCAGCTCGCGCCGAGCTGATCGGGCAGCCCGGGCACCGGCGGGTCCAGCGGCAGCGCCTGCAGCGGTCCCGGCGCAGCGCTGGCGAGGAGGTAGCGCCGCTGGCCGGCGACGTTGCCCAGCGCGAGGATCAGGTGGTCGGCCAGCAGCGCGTTGGCGTCTTCGGCATCGGCGCGGGTGCGATGGGTGTCGGCCACCTGCGCGTGCAGATAGAAACCGTCTGCATCCTCGGCCAGCAACAGCTGACCGCGTCGCGCAAACGGCTGGCTCCAGGGCGTCAGCGGTGCCCAGTCGTCGCCGTAGCCGTCGACGGTGATCGGCGTGGGCGCCTCCTGCACGTACCAGCTCGGGCCCTCCGCTGGCGGCAACGCATGCGTCACCACCAGGCTGCGTGCCACCACCTGCGCCGAAGCCACCAGCGCCTGGGCCTGGCCGTCGCGCAGCAGCGATTCCATCTGGCGCACGTCGAACCAGCCGGCGACCGGCAGCGCCAGCGTGCACAGCGCCACCAGCAGCAGCTTGCGACGCAGGCTCATGCGTTTCCCGTCAGTCGCTCAGCGGGCATCGGCCGGTGCCGTGGCACGCTGGTAGTGCGAGGCCATCACCACCCGCATGAAGTCATCCAGCAGCGCGCGGCGCGTGGGGTCACCGTCGTCGAAGGCCATCGACCAGCTGTAGCGGATGCCGCTGGCCTGGCCGGGATCGCAGAACACCAGCACGTCGTCGACATGATCACTGCCTTCGTAGACGCTGGCCTCGCAGGCCATGTCGGGATGACGCACGGCAAAGCTGGTGGCCTTGCCGGCGGGGTCGAGCTGGCGATAGCGCTTGCGGTCGGCCTGCACCTCGGCGGCCAGGCTGGGCAGCACGCGCGGCCACACGTTCAGCACCATGACCCGCTGCGGCTTGCCGCTCCACTCGCCCTGGTACAGCACCGCGTTGACACCGATCGCCTGCGCGTAAGTGCAGCAGTCGCGGGTCCAGCCCGGCGGCGACGCCACCGCGATCGTCCAGGCCGGTGCGTTGCCGTCGCGGGCGCCGCGGGCCAGCACGTCGTCCCCGGTGCCGGTCGCCCAAGTCAGCGCCGCGCAGAAGAACAGTGCCAGCGCCACGCACAGACGCGCGCTCACGGCTTCCACCGGTAGCCCACGCCATGAACGGTCTCGATCGCGTCGAAGTCGGGCGCCACTGCAACGAACTTCTTGCGGATGCGCTTGATGTGCGAGGTGATGGTGGCGTCGTCCACCACCAGCTCCGCCTCGCGCATCAGCTGGTCGCGGTTCTTCACGTGGCCGGGGAAGCGCACCAGCGTGTGCACCATCCAGAACTCGGTGACGGTGAGCGGGATCTCCTCGCCGTTCCAGGTGATGCGCATGCGCTCGGATTCCAGTTTCAGCGGGCCGTGCTCCAGCACCGTCTCGCTGGATGCCGGCGCCTTCAGCGACTCGATCCGGCGGAACAGCGCGGCGATGCGCGCGGCCAGCTGGTGCAGGCTGGTGTCCTTGCTGAGGTAGTCGTCCGCGCCCAGGCGCAGGCCGGAGATCACGTCGAAATCCGAATCGCGCGCGGTGAGGAAGATCAGCGGCAGCGTCGACGATTTCGCGCGCAGTTCGCGGCACAGGTCGAAGCCGCCCTCCGGCTCGTCGCCCAGGCCGATGTCGATGATGACCAGCTCGGGCAGCTTCATCGCGAACGCGCTGGACGCTTCCTGGCGCGAACCGTAACCGCGCGCGTCGTAGCCGAAGCGGTTCAGCGCCTCGACGTAGTTGGCGCGGATCAACGGTTCGTCTTCGACGATGGCAATGCTGCGGCCCATGGCGCACTCCCTGGATGGTGGCTGCAGCGTGCTATGCGCGCGGCGCGGGCGCAAGCGGTCGCACCATGCTGCCAGCGATTTGCCACAAGCCGGCGGCAAATCGCCCCGCAACGGTCGGCGCACGCGCCGCGACGGAGGCTTTGATGTGATCCACGTACTCCATCACGAGGTCACCCATGGACACTCGCCGCAACGAACACGATCCCCGCGCCGAACTGCATGGCTTCGAGCCGCTGCGCACCGGCCTGGCGCTGGGCGCCCTGCTGCTGGGCCTGCTGGTCGGCTTCTTCTGAAGGAGGCGCGCCATGTTCCGTCATCTGTCCAAGCTCAATCCGTTTGCCGTGGTGGAAGTTGTCCGTGCGCCCGGCGTGAAGGGAATCGCGCCGGGCGCGGGCGAGGACGAAACCGACCCCGACTGGCAACCGCTGTAACCGCGTTCCTCCCCCTGGTGGTTGCTTGCCCCTCGCCTGCGAGGGGCTTTTTTTTGCGCGCGCGGGCTGCCCGCCCTTTGCCACGACTGGCCCGGAGTCCGCCGCCGGCGCGGCTCCGGCGCGACCTTCGCGCATGCGGCAATGCAGACGTGGCTCGAACGACAGGAGGACACCGGCATGCATGCAGCAACACGGCTTTCGCACACATGGCGTCACTGGTTGATGGTCGGCAGCCTGTTGCTGGCCGCCGGACTGGGTCTCGATGCGGTGTGGATCCATGCCAGGGTCGCGCTGACGCAGTGGCTGAACGCCCGCGCGCAGGCCCGATCCGGCCGGCTGCAGCCGCGACCTGCGCAGCGAACCTGAACGACGCAGTTGGCAATTCGGCCACCGCGACGGGAACCAACCGGCAGCGACCGGGTCGGATCAAGTGATTGGCGACGTTCCTCTTTGCCGTGGAACGTGCCGGTGCGGGTTCTGTGTACTCCTGAGCAGGGCTCGCACCGGCACACGCCAATCCATGGTGTTTTCCCCTTGCGTCCCCGACGACGTTTATCCCGGTGCCGCCCTCCCGGCACCGGGATTTTTTCTTTGCGCCGTCTGGCTAGTTGATTGCCTTGCGCATCGCGTCGATCTCGGCCGCGTAATCCTTCGCGTGGAAGATTGCCGAGCCGGCCACGAAGGTATCGGCGCCGGCGGCCGCGATCGCGCCGATGTTGTCGGCGGTGACGCCACCATCGACTTCCAGCCGGATCGCCCGGCCGCTGGTTTCGATCCGCTCGCGCGCCTGGCGCAGCTTGTCCAGCGTGCCGGGGATGAACTTCTGGCCGCCGAAACCGGGGTTCACCGACATGATCAGGATCATGTCCAGCTTGTCCATCACGTAATCCAGGTGATCCAGCGGCGTGGCGGGGTTGAACACCAGCCCGGCCTGGCAACCGGATTCCTTGATCAGGCCCAGCGTGCGGTCGATGTGTTCGCTCGCCTCGGGATGGAAGCTGATCAGACTGGCCCCGGCCTTGGCGAAATCCGGCACGATGCGGTCGACCGGCTTGACCATCAGATGCACGTCGATCGGCGCGGTGATGCCGTACTTGCGCAGCGACTGCAGCACCATCGGCCCGATCGTGAGGTTCGGCACGTAATGGTTGTCCATCACGTCGAAATGCACCCAGTCCGCACCCGCGGCCAGCGCGGCAGCGGTGTCCTCGCCCAGCCGCGCGAAATCGGCGGCAAGGATGGAGGGGGCGATGATGGGGCTTTGCTTGCTCATGAGCAGGGAATGGGGAATAGAGAATAGGGAATGGGGTCGATTATGAAGCCTCGTGCCACAAATGGCACAGCGAAGCCGCTTCTACCATTCCCTATTCCCCATTCCCTATTCCCTGCCTCACTTGAATCCTCGGGCTTCCTTGATGCGGTCGTAGGCGGCGTTGATCTCGCTGGCGCGCGATTCGGCGCGCTTGCGCATGTCTTCGGGCAGGTCGCCGAGGCGGTCGGGGTGGTGTTCGGAAATCAGCTTGCGATAGGCGCGCTTGATGGCGCGCTCGTCGGCATGGCGGTCGATGCCCAGCACGGCGTAGGGATCGGGGCCCTGCGGCGTGCGTTGCGGCGGCACGTAGCCGCCGCCATTGCCGTAATGCTGACGGCCGCCGCGCGGACCGCCGGCGCCCTGGTTCCAGGCGTAGCCCTTCATCGCCATCAGCGCCATCAACTCCATGTCGCTGACGCGCAGCGCGAAAGCGAGCTGGCGCAGGATCGACATCTTCTCCGGCCCCGGATTGCCCTCGGACAGCACCGTCTCGATCACCACGTCCAGCACCGGGAACGCGTGGTCGCGGCGCAGACCGACCCAGCTGCGCAACTCGGCGATGGTGCGGGTGACGTCGAACTCCGGCTGCTTGCCCGCGTTGAAGCTGGCCACCGCCTGCGTGCGCTGCTCGGCGGTCAGGCCCATGCGCGTCATCAGACGCTCGGCCACCGCGATCTCGGCCTCGGACACGCGACCGTCGGACTTGGCCACCGCGCCGAGCAGGGTGAACAGCGGACCGACGAAACCGCCGGCCTCGGGCGTGGCCTGGCGGCGCTGGCTGTGGCGCAGGTTGTCGAAGATGAAACCGATCACCGCGCCGACCACTGCGCCCGGCAGGTGGCCGACCAGCAGGCCGAAGATGCCGAACCAGATCGTGTAGGTGAAACTCATGGCTGCACCTGCGCCGGCGCGGCCGCCTGCGCGCTGTACCAGCGCGCCAGCGCATCGAGCTCGGCGGCGTTCAGCGGGCCGATCGCCGCGCGCATCACCGGCACGTCGCGGCGGCCGTCGCGGTACTGCTTCAGCGCATCGCGCAGGTAATCCAGCCGCTGCCCGGCCAGGTTCGGCACGCCGGGCATGTGTGCCTGTCCGGTCTCGCCGTGGCAGGCCGCGCACAGACCGAGCCGGTCGGGCCGCGAGGCAGATTGGGCAAGGCTGGGCAAGGCGGCCAGGCAAAACGCCGCGATCAGGAATATGCGCATCGGCAACACATGGGGCCAAAGGATGCCAATTCTAGCAGCGCTCCCGCCGGGCGCCCGCGGCGCGCTCCCGGTGCCGTGCCGGCAGTCGCTACAATAGCGGTTTCCCGTCCTGCGGAACCCGCCGTGCCTACCACCCTGCCCCAATCGAACCTGCCCGGCCTCGAGCTGATCCACCGCGGCAAGGTGCGCGACGTGTACGCGCTGGACGATGCACGGCTGCTGATGGTCGCCACGGACCGGCTGTCGGCGTTCGACGTGGTGATGCCCAACCCGATCCCCGGCAAGGGCGAGATGCTGACCCAGATCTCCAACTTCTGGTTCGGCAAGACCGTGCATCTGGTGCCCAACCACCTGCTCGACGTGCCGCTGGCCGAGGTGCTGCCGCCCGGCACCGACCTCAAGCTGTACGAAAAGCGCGCCGTGGTGGCGCGGCGGCTGAAGCCGGTGCCGGTGGAATGCATCGCGCGCGGTTATCTGATCGGCTCGGGCTGGAAGGATTACCAGGCCACCGGCGCGCTGTGCGGCATCGCGCTGCCCGCCGGCCTGCAGCAGGCGCAGCAACTGCCCGAACCGATCTTCACCCCCTCGACCAAGGCCGCGGTGGGCGACCACGACCAGAACGTCAGCTTCGACGCCGTGGTGGACGCGGTGGGCGCCGATCTCGCCGCCCAGGTGCGCGACGCCACCCTGGCGATCTACCGCTGGGCGGCCGCCTATGCGGCCGAGCGCGGCATCATCATCGCCGACACCAAGTTCGAATTCGGCACCGACGCGAGCGGCAAGCTCTACGTGATGGACGAGATGCTCACCCCGGATTCCTCGCGCTTCTGGCCCGCCGACGAATACAAGGTCGGCATCAGCCCGCCCAGCTACGACAAGCAGTTCGTGCGCGACTGGCTGGAGACGCAGGGCTGGAACAAGACCGCGCCCGGCCCGGTGATCCCGGACGAGGTGATCGCGCGCACCGCCGCCAAGTACGCCGAGGCGCTGCACAAGCTGGCCGGCATCCGGCTCGACTGAGGTTTCATCGAGGGGGAACGCTCATGCGCACCATGCAGGACTGGCTCGACAGTTACAGCAGCGATCACCGGAACCCGACCAACCAGATGTTCCACTGGTTTTGCGTGCCGCCGATCGTGTGGTCGGTGATCGCGCTGCTGTGGGCAACCCCGGTACCGTTCACCGCACTGCGCCCCGGCTCGTGGGCGGTGCTGGTGATGGTGCTGGCTTTCTACTGGTACTGGAAGCGTTCGCACCGGCTGGCGGTGGGCCTGCTGATCGCCTTCGCCGTGCTGGGCCTGCTCACCAACTTCCTGTACTGGCGGCTGGGCGCGCAGACGCTGGCGTGGTGGGCGGTCGGCGTGTTCGTGGTGGCCTGGATCGGGCAGTTCATCGGGCACAAATACGAGGGCCGCAAGCCCAGCTTCCTTACCGACCTGTCCTACCTGCTGGTCGGTCCGGCGTGGCTGATGTCCAAGCTGTATCGCAAACTGGGGTTCAAGCAAGTCACATGAACAGCGTGCTCGCGGCAACCAGCACCCTGCTCTGGTGGGTGCTCTACAGCAGCATGGCGGCGCTGGTGTTCGCGCTGATCGGCTGGTCGGTAATGCGCTGGACCGAACGTTGCGCGGTGGTGTTCAACCGCATCTACCTCGCCTGCCTGCTGTGGACCATGGCCGGCCTGCTGCTGGTATTCCTGGTGGCCGCCTACGAAGGCGCCCTGCACCCGCCCTACGACGGCCTGCTGCACTCGGGCCTGCTGCGCGTCGTGCTGGTGCTGGACATGTTGATCGGCGCAATCCTGTTGTGGCGGCTGGTGCCGCGCATCGACGCCCGTCGCATCCGCCCCGGCAGCGCCTGCATGGCGGTGGCCGTGAGCATGGCGGTCGGTTTCGGCGTGGCCACCACGCTGGTGTAGTCCAACGGTGCGCGACGCGGACTGGCCCGCGCCGCGCACCGGCACGCCGGATCAGTGGCCGAGAAGCGCCGCGCCGAACATCGACATGACGATGAAGCCGATCAGCAGCGCCAGCACGAAGCCGATCACCATGTAGACCAGCTGCACCACGCAGGCCTTGCCGTAGCCGATCTGGCTGCCGTCGGCGGCCAGCAGCAGGTAGTTCACCACCGCCGCACCGACCAGGAACAACGCGGCCAGCGACAGGAGGCCGCCCGCACTGGCGGGCAGGATCATGCGCAGGACCAGCGAAACCACGAAGGTCGCGATCCAGGCCAGTACCACCGCGGCCAGCGCACGCAGGTAGGAAGGCATGAAGCCGACCACCAGGCGAAAGGACACGCTGAGGATCAGCGCACCCACCAGGATGTAAACCACCAGCATCACCAGCATGGCGAACAGGCCCATGCCGGCCAATGCAGCCAACGAAGAAGTACCCATAAATCCCCCGGATTGGAAAGAGAACCGCGCGACGGCATCCCCATGCCGGTCGCGACGGTGGCGTCAGCCTACCCGATTCCTCGGCGCGCGACAGCGCACGGGTTGCGCACGCGGAACATTCAATGGAAATCGCGCGAGCGACTGTCCAGCTCGCCCAGCCACGCGCTCATGTCGGTGAGCCGCCGGGCGATCAGGTGGGCCACGCCGTCGACGCACTCCCACTGCCCTTCCACGCCGAGCAGGCGCGCCTCCAGATACGCGCGCCGCTGCCGCTCGGCGACCTGGCTCCAGACCACCACGTTGATGGCGCCGTGCTCGTCCTCGATGGTGATGAAGGTGACGCCGCTGGCGGTCTGCGGGCGCTGGCGCTGGGTGACTAGGCCGGCGGCGCGCACCGCGCTCTGATGCGGCTGGCCGCGCAGGCTGCGCGAGTCGGCGAAGCGCGCCGCGCGCAGGCGCGGGCGGATCAGTTGCAGCGGGTGCGGGCCGAGGCTGAGCCCGGTACGCGCATAGTCCGACTGCAGGTTTTCCGCGACCGACGGCACCGGCAGCACGATGGCCTCTTCCGCCGGGCTGGCGCGTCCGAACAACGGCAGCTGCGGCTCGACGCCGGCCACCGCCCACTTCGCCCGATGACGATGACCCGCCAGGCCGCGCAAGGCGCCCGCCTCGGCCAGCAGTTCCTGCTGGCGGCGGTCGATGCCGGTGCGGGCGCACAGATCCGTCACGTCGACGAAGGCACGCGCGGCGCGCGCCGCCGACATCCGCTCGGCCACGTCTTCGCGAAAACCGCGCACTTGTCGCAAGCCGAGCCGCAGCGCCGGCTGATCACGCCCGTCGTCCTCCAGCGTGCAGTCCCAGTCGCTGTGGCGCACGTCGATCGGGCGCACCGCGATGCCGTGGCGCTGCGCGTCCTGCACGATCTGGCTGGGCCCGTAGAAACCCATCGGCTGCGCGTTGAGCAGGGCGCAGGCGAATGCGGCCGGCTCGTGGCATTTCAGCCAGCAGCTGGCATAGACGATGCCGGCGAAACTGGCCGCGTGGCTCTCGGGAAAACCGTAGCTGCCGAAGCCCTTGATCTGCTCGAACAATCGCGCCGCGAACTCGGCGGTGTAGCCGCGTTCGAGCATGCCGCGGATGATCCGCTCGCGGTGGTGCTCCATGCCGCCGTGGCGTTTCCACGCCGCCATCGCGCGGCGCAGCTGGTCGGCTTCGCCGGCCGTGTAACCGGCCGCCACGATCGCAAGCTTCATCACCTGCTCCTGGAACAGCGGCACGCCCAGGGTGCGTTCGAACACCGCCTTCAGATCCTCCGACGGATAGTCCACCGGCTCCTCGCCGCGCCGGCGGCGCAGGTAGGGATGCACCATGTCGCCCTGGATCGGGCCGGGCCGCACGATCGCCACCTGGATCACCAGATCGTAGAAATTCTCCGGGCGATGCCGCGGCAGCATCGCCATCTGCGCGCGGCTTTCGATCTGGAACACGCCGACGGTGTCGGCGCGCTGGATCATCGCGTACGTTTGCGGGTCTTCCGCCGGCAGCGTCGCCAGGCTGTAATCCTGGCCGCGATGCACGCGCAGCAGATCCAGGCAACGGCGCACGCAACTCAACATGCCCAGCGCCAGGCAATCGACCTTGAGCAGGCGCATCGTGTCCAGGTCGTCCTTGTCCCACTGGATGATGGTGCGATCGGCCATCGCCGCATTCTCCACCGGCACCAGTTCGGCCAGCGGCGCGTCGCTGATCACGAAACCGCCTACGTGCTGCGACAGGTGCCGCGGCATGTCGCGCAACTCGGCGGTGAGCTTGAGCACCCGGCGCAGCACCGCACCGTTCGGATCGAAACCGTGTTCGCGCAGGCGCTCGTCCAGCGACTGCTCACCGCGCCAGCCGAAGATGCCGCTCAGCTGATCCACCTGATCCGGCGGCAGGCCCAGCGCCTTGGCCACGTCGCGCACGGCGCTGCGGCCGCGGTAGCAGATCACCGTGGCCGCCAGCGCGGCGCGCTCGCGACCGTACTTGGCGTAGATGTACTGGATCACCTCCTCGCGCCGCTCGTGCTCGAAATCCACGTCGATGTCGGGCGGCTCGTTGCGCTCCTTGCTGATGAAGCGCTCCACCAGCAGGTTCATCCGCGCCGGGTCGACCTCGGTGACGCCGAGCGCGAAACACACGGCGGAGTTGGCTGCCGAGCCGCGGCCCTGACAGAGAATCTTCTTGCTGCGGGCGAAGTGCACGATGTCGTGCACGGTGAGGAAATAGGACTCGTACTGCAGTTCCTCGATCAGCCCCAGTTCGTGCTCGATCTGTGCGCGAACCTTCTCCGGCACGCCATTCGGCCAGCGCCAGCGCATGCCCTTTTCGGTGAGGTGCCGCAGCCAGCTGCTGGCGCTGTGGCCTTCGGGCACGAGTTCGGCGGGGTAGCAGTATTCCAGTTCGTCGAGGCTGAAGGTGCAGCGCGCGGCGACGGTGGTGCTTTCGAGCATCAGCGCGGCAGGGTAGATCGCACCCAGTGCCTCGCGCCGGCGCAGGTGGCGCTCGCCGTTGCGGAAGATCAGCGCGCCGGCTTCGGCCAGCGGCACGCGATGGCGGATCGCGGTCAGCGTGTTCTGCAACGCCAGCCGGCGACGCACGTGCATGTGCACGTCGCCGGCGGCAACCAGCGGCAGGTCGAGGCTGTGCCCGAGTCGCTGCAGCTCGCGCAGGCGCCCGGCGTCGTCCGGCCCGTGATGCAGTTCCACCGCCAGCCAGGCCCGTTCGCCGAAGGTATCGCGCAGCCAGCGGCCGTGCGCGGGATCGCTCTCGCGCCCGGGCAGCCACAACGCCAGCGTGCCCGGCACGCCATCGGCGAGGTCGGCGCGATGCAGGCGGTAGGTGCCCTTGACCGAGGCGCGGCGGCCGCGGGTGATCAGCGCGCACAGCGCGGTATAGCCGGCCTTGTTCTCGCACAGCAGCACCAGCTTGGGGCCGTCGTCGAGCTGGAACTCGGCGCCGACGATCAGCTTCACGCCGGTGGCGCGCGAGGCTTCCAGCGCGCGCACGATGCCGGCCAGCGAACACTCGTCGGTGATCGCCAGCGCCTCGTAGCCGCAAACTTTCGCGCGCTCGAACAGTTCGCGCGCGCTGGATGCGCCGCGGCCGAACGAGAAGTTCGACAGGCAATGCAGCTCGGCATACGCGTTCATGCGAACCAGCCGTGCAGCATCCAGCCGCCCTGCTCGCCCGGCGCGCAGAACGCCCAGCCGCGCTGGCCTTGCGCGGTTTCCACCACGTAGTAGTCGCGGCACACCTCGCCGCCATCCCACCAGCCGGTTTCCAGCCGCTCGGGTCCGGCCAGGATCTGCGGCGCGGGGCCACGCAGCGGAAGCGGCCGCTCGAACAACCAGGTCGGTCGCGGCGAGGGCTCCCGCCAGCCGTCGTCGTGGGCCGTCGCTTTCTGCGCCAGCTCGGGCCGCGGATCGGTGGTGCTGCCCAGTTGATGCACGGCGCGATCGCCCAGCCGCGCACGCAGGCGTTCGCGCAACTGTTCGATCGGCAACGCGTTGGCGGGGCGCTCGTCGAACAGGTCGCGGCCGGCCGGCACGAACGCAGGGAGATCGCGCGCAAGCAGGCGCATGGCGATGACCGGCTGTGGCAGTTGCACCTGCTCCAGCCGCGCGCGCGCCAGCTCGAACAGCATGCCGGCCTCGCGCTCGGGCGCGAGCAGGCCCACCTTCACCTCGGTGTGTCCCTCGCGATGTTCCAGCTGCAAGGTGAAACGTTGCACGCCGCCGTCGCGGCCGGACAGGTAGGCGGACAGGTCGGCCGTCATCCGGCGCAGCGGAAAGACCAGCGCGCCGATGGCTTCGACCTCGTGCGTCAGTTCGATGCGCAGGTCGAAGCGGTCGGGTGGCCGATACGCTGCCAGGCCGGCCGGGGCCGCGCCGGTCAGGCGATCCAGCGCGAGCAGCAACTCCACGCCGAAGCGCCGGTGCAGGCCGTCGCGCGGCAGCGCCAGCAACTGGCCCAGGCTGCGAATGCCCATGCCCGGCAAGGCGTCGGCCGCCGCCGCGGGCAGGTAGCTCTGCGACAGCGGGATGCGTTGCAGCGCGTGGCGCAGCTGTTCGTCGGTGAGCACCGCTTGGCCGTCGGCGACGCCGGCCAGCACATGCGCCGCATGCGGCGTCGGCGCGGCGCTGATCCGGTGACGGAAACCCAGCGCATCGAGATCGGCGCGCAGCAGGCTTTCCAGTCGCGGCCACGAACCGAACAGGTTCAGGCTGCGGCTGACCTCCAGCACGATCGCCTGGGGCAGCAGGCTCACCTCGGCGCTGTAGCGATAGGCCACCGCGGCCAGGAACCGATGCCACTGATCGACCCGCTCAGGCTGGTACGGCAAGGCCTCGAATTGCGCCAGCAGCGCCTGCGCCGCGCTCAGCCGCTGACCCACGCGCAGGCCGGCTTCGCGTGCGGCCGCGTTCGCCGCCACGATGCTGCGCGCATGACCGGTGCCGGCCACCAGCACCAGCGGGCCCGCGTCCGCACGACGACGGAGGACACCGTCCAGTGCCAGCTGCGGCAACGCGATGCAGGCCCACAACATGCGCGCCCACCATCAATGCACGGCGCGCGGCAGCGCCACTGGCTGGGCGGGCAGCGCACCGCCACGGCATTTGCGCACCCACACCCGCGCCTGCGGCCGCGCCTCCAGCTCCAGCCGCAGCGCCGCCGGCGAGGCGTTGGAGAGATGCTGCCGATCGCGAAACGCGAACGCCAGCGCGCGACCGCCGTCGGCCGCCACCTGCAGCCGCCGCAAGGCGCGATCGTCGGCCTGCCGCGGCCACGCCAGCACCGCGGCGCAACTGCCCGAGCGCAGACATTGCTCCGTCGCCCACAACACGTCGGCCTCGGCCGCGGTGACGATCTCGATCCGGCGCATGTCCACGCCGTGCTGGCGCCAACCGGCCACGCAGGGCAGATACGGCGGCGCCACCAGCACCACCGGCCGCGCACCCTGGCTGAGGCGCGCCAGCGTGGGCAGCACCAGTTGCAGCTCGCCCACACCATCCAGCGGCAGCAGGATTTCCGACAGCGCCGCCGCCGGCCAGCCGCCGCTGGGCAGCACCGCATCCAGCGCGGCCCAACCGGTGGGCTGCTCGCCGGCCGGCAGCGGCTCGGCGCGGCCGCGCCAGACCCGACGCGCATCGAGCAGGTTCGACAGGGGCACCACGGCGGCCATCAGCCACCCCTCAGCAGGCCGGCGAACAGGCCTTCGATGGCGAAATCCTCGGTGGGGTCGGGATCGATCGGCTGGTAGCCGGGACTGTTCGGCAGCAAGCGGATCACCTCGCCCTGCCAGTACAGTCGCTTGATCGTGAAGCGATCGCCGCCGACGCGCGCCGCCACCACCTGGCCATGCCGCGCCACCGGCGTGGCGTGCACGCCGACCAGGTCCTGGTCGAGGATGCCCTCGTCGCGCATCGAGTCGCCGACCACCCGCACCAGGTAATCCGGCCTGAGCCGGAACAGCCAGCGCGACACGCGCAGGCTGCGTTCGATGCGCGATTCGGAAAACAGCGGCTCGCCGGCGGCGATGCGGCCGACCAGCGGCAGCTCAAGGGTGTCCGCATCCAGCGCGTCGGGCGCCTCCACCAGGCGGATGCCGCGCGCGCGATTCGGCTCGATCGCCAGCCGCCCCTTGGCCTCCAGCGAACGCACGTGCTTGAGCACCGCGCTGACGTGGGGCAGGCCCATCGCCCGGCCGATCTCTTCCAGCGTGGGCGACTGGCCATCCCGCGCCACGCGGGCGCGGATGAACTCGAGGATGTCGGATTGGCGGCTGGTCAGGTGCAGGCTCATGGTGCCGACATTTTCACCCTGAAAGGTGAAAATTGAAAGTACCCGAAAGTCCTTCGCCAGCCTCAATTGCGCAGCGGCACCCGCGCCCGGCGGACCGTCTCGGCATGGCGGCCGAGCACGTCGGCATGTTGCAGGGCCCGTCGCGCGGGACGCTCCTGGCCCAGTTGCCGATAGACCCGGGCCAGCCCGAGGTAGAAGCGCGGGTCGCCGTGGTACAGGCGGATGGCACGCCGGTAGTGCTGCACCGCGCCGGCGTAGTCGCCCCGTTTTTCGTTGTCCATGGCCAGCAGGAACTGGAAGTACGGGTCTTTTCGCTGCACCTTTTCCAGTCGCTGCTGGAAGCGGGCGCGGCGCAGCTCGTCGCCCTGGCTGCGATACAACGTGACCAGGTTGAACAGCGCACCGGCATGCGCGGGGTCCAGCTCCAGTGCCTTCAGATAGTTGCGCTCGGCGCCGTGCGGGTCGCCCAGACGCAGCCGCAACACCCCGGCATTGGCCCGGCCGCTGGCATAGCGCGGCGCCAGTTGCAGGGTCACTGCCATGTAGGGCGCGGCGATCTTCGGATCGTCGTCGGCCAGCAGTTCGGCGGCGCGGTTGTTGTAATAGAGCGCCAGCAATTGCTGATCGGAGATGGACTCGGGCGGATGCCGCGTCAGCACCTCGTCGCGGGCCACGTCGACGGTGTAACGCATGCGGCCGATGGCGACTTGCGCGTTGACGTGGTTGAAGCGGTAGACCACGTTGTCCTGCACGCGCCAGGCCACGACGTCGTCGATCTCCTGCGCGCGGGCATCCAGCCCGGCCTCGCGCGCCAGCGCCACGGTGAGCAGGGTGAAGGTGAGGCAGTTGGCCTGACGCAGCCGGTACGCCTGCGCCACCGTCAAGGTGGCGTCGGCGGCGTAGGTCATGCCCAGGCCGGCAGGGTCGAACAGGAACGCCACCAGGCGCTGCAGCCGCTGCCGGTCCGACCCGCCGCCGTCGATGACCTGTTGCTGCAACTGCGCACGCAAGGCCGGCGGAATCGCCATGACCTGTTCGGGGGGCGGCATCGGCTCCGGCGGCGGCATGGCCGGGGCGGGCGCGGTGGCCACCGACCACGCCAGCATCGCCGCATGCATCCAGGCCACCATGCCGGAACCCTCCACGCACAAGGCGGGAACGTTTGACGCGGCCAGTCTAGACCTTTTCGCGCGTGGCGAACGGCGCGGCGAATCAGGCCTTGCGCAGCAGCCGGTACGCCGCGGTTTCCAGCGCGGTCACCCCTTCGGCGGCGAAACCCGGCTGCTCGGCCAGGATGTCGCGGCGCTCCAGCAATTCCACCACCCAGTCGCGGCCGTAGCGCTCGTGCACCTCGGCCTCGGGCACGGCAAACGGCGGGCCCTGCTTTTCGTGCGGCGGATAATCGAGCGTGATCAGCAGGCCGCGGCAGCCGGCAGGCAGCCTTGCGTGCAGCTCGTCCACGTAGCGACGACGGAGCTCCGGCGGCAACGCGATCAGCGCGGCGCGGTCGTACACCGCCGAGCAGTCGGCGAGCAGGTCGGCATCGAGCCCGAACACGTCGCCGCAGATCAGCTCGATGTTGCCGGCCACATGGCGACGGCCATAGGTCGAGGCGGACACCTGCGGCGTCAGTCCGTGTTCGGCGAAGAACTGCTCCACCGCCAGCGGCGACAACTCCACGCCCAGCACGCGATGTCCCTGGGCGGCGAGCCAGACCATGTCCAGCGACTTGCCGGCCAGCGGCACCAGCACACGGGTATCCGGCGCCAGCGCCAGCGTCGACCAGTGCGCGAGCAACAGCGGCGTGGGTCGATCCTGGTGAAAGCCGGTGCGGCCCTCGCGCCAGCGCCGATGCCAGAATTCGGGTTCCATGGCTTGCCTCCGGTGAACATGCGTGCGCACGGTAACAGGGTGTGCGTGACGCCGGCGCCCCGGCGCAGCTTGCTCAGCGATTATCGCCTTTCGGGAAACGCACCCGTTCCGGCTGTGCGTTGAGCTGCTCGAGCATCGCCACCAGCAGCCGCGACTTGACGCTGCCGGCGCGGCGGGGATCGACCACGTAGCGCACCTTGGCGTCGATCCAGGTGTTGGCGTTGACGCGGAACAGCACCGCCGGGCGCTCCTGCACCTCGACCTCGTCCACCGGCGTGGCGGCCAGTACCTCGCGGAACTGGCGCACGCGCTCGATCATCGCCTCGCCCAGTTCCTTCTCGGCCGCGCGCTGCATCACCTCGCGGACGAAACCCAGGTCGCTGTCGTAGGCGATCTGGAAGGAGATCTCGTTCCAGATGTACGGGAACATCTCCCACGAGAAGTTGCACACCGCGCTGGTCAGCACGTTGGCGTTGGGAAACTTGATCAACCGCCCGCTGGGATGGTTGCTCGACACGTACGGCCCGCCGACTTCCCACAGCGTGGTATCCAGGTAGGTCACCTCGATCACGTCGCCGGTGTGTTCGCCGATGCTGATGCGGTCACCCACGCGGTACGGCCGCCGCGCCAGGATGTAGACCCAACCGATGAAGCTGGTGATCGGCGTCTGCAGCGCAAACCCCAGCACCAGCGAGATCAGCCCCAGCGACGCAGCCGCGGCGTACCAGTTGGCAAACAGCATGGAGACCACGATCAGCGCGATCAGCAGGAACACCACGAGGGTGAGGATGCGCCGGAAGTTGTAGCGGGTTACCGCGTCGTCGATGCGATCGATGACCCTGGCCCGAAGCAGCCGTCCGATCCCCAGGGTGAGCACGATCGCCATCGCGCCCACGGTGATCCGCCGCAGCGGCTGCGCATAGCCGTCGGCCAGCGGCAGCAGCTCCAGCCGCAGCAGGTAATAGGCCGTGGCCAGGCCCAGCAGCAGCAGCGCATAGCCGACCAGCCACCAGGCGTGGCTGCCGGTGCCGGTCTGCCGGGTTTGCGTGGCCATGCGCGAACTCCCGTGGGTTCGCGCCAATCTGCGCGTGGCCGCGTATGCGGGGCGTCGAGGACGCTTGTGCAACACATCGGTTGCATGTTTGGCGTGGCCCGTGCATCATGCAACCTTCCGGTTGCCATCGAGGATTGCCCATGGTCACGTCGACTGATCGCATCGAACAGCACATCCTGCTGCGCGCGCCGCTGGAACGCGTATGGCACGCGCTGACCGACGCCCGCGCATTCGGCACCTGGTTCGGCATGGCGCTGGACGGCCCCTTCGTCGCCGGGCAGCCGATCACCGGCACGATCCAGCCCACCCAGGTCGACGCCGAAGTCGCCCGATTGCAGGCGCCGCATGCCGGCACGCCGTTCACGCTGTACGTCGAACGCATCGAGCCGATGCGCGTGTTTGCCTGGCGCTGGCACCCCTATGCGATCGAACCAGGCATGGACTACGACAAGGAGCCGACCACCCTGGTCACCTTCGAACTCGAAGCGCTGGCCGAGGGCATCATGCTGCGGCTCACCGAGTCCGGCTTCGACCGGTTGCCGGCCGCGCGCCGCGACGCCGCACTGCGCGCCAACGCCGGTGGCTGGGCCATGCAGATGGGGAATATCGAGAAATATGTCGCCGCGCACTGAACGTTCCCGCCGCAAGCCCGCCGCGTGGTCCGCCAGCGCGCCGGTGTTCGCCGCGCTGGGCGATGCCACCCGGCTGCGGCTGGTCGCCGTGCTGTGTGCCGGCGGCGCGCTGTCGATCGCCCAGCTCACCGCGGGCACCGCCATCACCCGCCAGGCCGTCACCAAGCATCTGCAGGTGCTTGCCGACGCCGGCCTGGTGCAGGACCTGCGCCGCGGTCGCGAGCGGTTGTGGGAGTTCACGCCGGCACGGCTGGACGAGGCGCGTCAGGCGCTGGACGCGATCAGCGCGCAGTGGGGCACGGCGCTGGCGCGGCTGCAGCGTTTCGTCGAGTCGTGATGGCGGCGGCAGGCTGCTGAAGCCGCCGGTCATGCCTTCGGTCGGGTCCGATCCGCGCCGGAGAGCCGGCGCGCCAGCCCGAGCAGCAGCATCGCGCCACAACTGAGCGCACCCCACAGCAGGATCTCGAACGGCCACAGATTGTGCGAAGTGGGATCGCGCGCAGTGTCGACGACGATGCGCAGCAGCACGAAGGCGACCGCCGCCAGCGGCACGGCGGCCGCCCAGCGCCAGGGGCCGCGCCAGCGCCACACGCCCCATGCCGGCGCGGCCACACCGACCAGCCCCAGCGCAACCATGGTCAACATGAAGCCGCCGAACAGGGCCACGTCGCCCGCACTCGACGGTGTGCGCATGCGGTGGTCGTGGTCGGCCTGTTGCGCGGCCTGGTCGGTGGCGCCCAGCGTGGTCACCCAGGCCGGCGGCAGCGTTAGCCGGGCAGCCTGATCGCCTGCCGTCACGGCCACCGGCAAGCTCGCCATCAGCGTGGTGCCATCGCGCGTACCGTCGCCGGCTTCGACGCGCACTTCGTCCACCCGGTCACCCGGATCGAACAGGAAAAACCAGCCCATCGCCTCGCCGCTGCCTGCCGGATAGACACGCGAGGGATTGCTGCCGGCCCTGGCCGGTTCGCCGCCCAGGTAAGGGCGCACCCAGATCCGCAGCGGCCGGTCGCTGCTGTAATGCAGGTGCACGTAGAAGTGCTGGTTGCGGGCCAGCGTCACCGCGGCGCCTGCGGGATAGGTGCCGGTGATTTCCACATGCGTTGCCGCCTGCGCCACGACGGCGACACTCAGCGCCAGCACAACCGCAGCCACCCCTGCCATCCACCTGAACATCGCCGCACCCCTGCCTGCGTGTGCGCGGAGCATAGCAAGGCGGCGTGCGGCGGTTCAGTGCCGGGGTCGCTTCAGCACGAACCGACCAGCTCATGCGCGAACGAACGCGCCGCCGCCATCGCCTCGCGCTCGTCGGCGAAATGTTCGGCGGGCACGGTGCGCAGGCTGCCGTCCGGCAGGCGCACCGACACGCTGAGCAGGCCGTCGTCCTGCCGCTTGAGCAGGGCGGCGAAGGTTTTGCCGCTATCTTCGAATGAGAACTCGTCGGGGTCGCTTGGCATGGCGTGTTCCTCGGGAAGTGAGCGGACCCATCCATGCCACAGCGTCCGTGAAGAACGCTACAACTGCTCGGCGGCCAGCGACGACAGCCAGTCGAACACGCGCTGGCGCCACGGCCGATCGCGCCACTGCGCCAGGGTGAGTTCGCGCGAGCGGGCGATGTCCTGGTCGATCACCGCGGTCATGTGCGCGGCGAACGCATGGTCGTAGATGATGATGTTGGATTCGTCGTTGAGCCGGAACGAGCGATTGTCGAAGTTGGCCGAGCCGGCAATGGCGAGATAGCCGTCCACCACCATCAGCTTGTCGTGAAAGAGCGCGCGCTGGTAGCGGTAGATATGCGCGCCGGCGCGCAACATCGCGCCCCACCGCGCCTGCGAGGCGTCGCGCACCACTTCGCTGTCGGTATAGGGGCCCGGCACCACCAGGCGGATCTGCACGCCGCGCTTCAGCGCGTCGCGCAGCGCGGTGAGGGTGAGCTCGTCGGGCACGAAGTACGCCGCCTCCAGGTCGATGCAGCGGCGTGCGCCGTCGATCGCCATCAGGTACATCAGCTGCATGTTCTCGCTGCCGCCATCGGGCGAGCTGGCGAACGCCTGCACAGCCAGCTCGCCGCGGCGGACAAGTTCCGGGTAGTAGTCCGTGCCCAGCAAGACCTCGCCGGTCGTGGCGAGCCAGTTTTGCGAGAAGATCGCCTGCATCTGCTCCGCCGCCGGGCCCTCCACCCGGAACTGCATGTCGCGCCAGCGGTCCGGCTGCAGGCCGTTGCCCTCCCACGCATCGGCGATGCCCACCCCGCCGTTGAACGCCACCTGGCCGTCCACGATCAGCAGCTTGCGGTGGGTGCGGTTGTTGACGCGGTCCAGCGAGTACCAGTGCAGCGGATGGAAATACTCGAAGCGCACGCCGCCGGCGCGCAGCGCGTCGATCACCTCCTGTTTCATGCGCACCGAGCCCACCCAGTCGGCCAGCACGCGCACCTTCACCCCGGCGCGCGCGCGTTCGGTCAGCGCGGCGACGAAGCGTTTCGACACCTCGCCCGACCAGTAGATGTAGGTTTCCATGTTGACGCTGTGGCGGGCGCCGCGGATCGCGGCCAGCATGGCCGGAAAGATCTGCTCGCCATTCTGGAAATCCGCCACCGCATTGCCGTCGCTGATGGGAGCGCCCAGCATGGTGCCGATCTCGCGCCGGAACTGCGCACTCTCCACCGCGCTGACGTGGCCCAGCCGGTGTTCGAGCTGTTTTTCCTGCGGCCACACGTTGAGCAGCACGATGCCGATCAGCGCCGCCGCCAGCGCGCCTGCCGCCAGCCACAAGATGCGTCGCCGCCACCGTGATGCTTCCGCCATCGCGCCTGTCCCGGGCCATTCACTTCGCGCCAGCGTGCCGCGGCGGATGCAGCGAAGGCGTGATGCACTTCGAGCGCACCGGCGGGCAGAGCAGCCGCCACGTGAACCGGCCCGAAGCCGTCGCCCGCCTTGACGCCGCACTGGGCCATCGCCGACCCGCCGTTAACCGCCTTCGGGCCAGCATGTGTCTCCACCCGACCGGAGAGCATCGACATGTCCAAAGGCGACAAATCCTCCTACACCGACAAACAGAAGCGCCAGGCTGCCCACATCGAGAAAAGCGAAAAGAAGGAGGGCAAATCGGAAAAGAGCGCCGAACGCATCGCCTGGGCCACCGTGAACAAGCAGGATGGTGGTGGCAAGAAGAAGTCGTGAGCGGCACGGGCGGGCCATCGGGTGGTCGCGCCTGCAACTGCCTCTGTCGCCCGAAAGGCCCGCCCCGTCTCCCGCCTTCATTCCCGCGAAAGCGGGAATGAAGGCCCCGAAGGGCGGCAACCCTTCGACCAGCGTGCCTGCGAGTTGACCTCGCCGCGCCGCGTGGCCTAGGGAATCATTCGAGAACCGACATGTGAAGAGAACCTGCGCTCCGACGCCGCCCCGCCATGCCGTAGTCTCTCGCGTACCCCGATGGTCGCGAGCGGAGCGGATCATGCACCTGCGCTGGATCATCTTCCTGCTGCTTCTGCTGAGCATCGACGCGCGCGCCGGCGATCCGGTCGCCACGGTGCGCGTGGCCTTCGACCGCGATGGCATCACCGACATCCGCGCGCACGGATTCGCGGACAAGGCCACCGGCCGCGAGGTCACCGCGAACGATCCGGTGCGCATCGCCTCGATCTCCAAACTGGTCACCGCGCTGGGCGTGATGCGGCTGGTGGAGGCGGGCAAGCTCGACCTGGATGCGGACGCCTCCGACCTGCTCGGCTGGCGGTTGCGCAATCCGGCCTTCCCGCGGGTGCCGATCACCCTGCGCCTGCTGCTGTCGCACCGCTCCAGCCTCACCGACGCGGCCGGCTACTGGCAGACGCCGCTGGGCGGCGAGCTGCGCGACATCCTCAAGGATCCCCGCGCGTGGGATACGAAGCACGCACCCGGCCGCTACTTCCGCTACACCAACCTCAACTTTCCGCTGGTGGCGCAGATCATGGAGCGCGCCACCGGCGAGCGCTTCGACCAGCTGATGGCGCGCCTGGTGCTGCAGCCGCTGGGCATCGACGCCTGCTTCAACTGGGCGCTGTGCAGCGACGCCACCGCTGCCCGCGCGGTGGTGCTGTACGACGCCGACGGCAAGCCGGCGAAGGACGACAACCACGGCCGCAAACCCGACTGCCCGGTGATGCCGGCCCGCGACGGCAGCTGCGACCTGTCGCAATGGCGCGCCGGCGACAACGGCGCCCTGTTCTCGCCGCAAGGCGGCCTGCGCATCTCCGCCAGGGGCCTGGCGCGCATCGGCCAGCTGTTGCTCGGCAACGGCAGCATCGGCGGCAAGCGCCTGCTCAAACCCGGCTCGATCCAGACCATGATCGCCCCCGCGTGGCAATACCGCCCCGGCAATGGGCTGACCTGGGAGGAAGACACCGGTGACGCCGATGCCGGCTTCTTCTGCCGCTACGGCCTCGCCGTGCAGACGCTGGCGACGCGCGCGCCAGGCTGCCGCGACGATCCGTTCGGCGACGGCGTGGCGCGCGTCGGACATTCCGGTTCCGCCTACGGCCTGCAGGCCGGGCTGTGGGTGGATCGCAAGCACGGTATCGGCGTGGTCTGGCTCGCCACCGGCATGCCGGACGAACGGCTGAGCGGGACGTCGGCGTTCAGCGCGGTCGAGGAGGCGCTGGCGCAAGAAGATCCCGCACTGACACCCGACAAATGAAACCTGACAGGCGATCAGGCGGGGGAAAGCGCTGATTGCCCTGTTCGACCCCGCGAGCCCAGCGGAACCCGTCCCGCTATATTGCGTGGCAGGCACAACGGGGAACAGTCGATGTCCGATGGCGATGACGAAGACGCAGACGGCGGCGAGTTCGGCATGTCCATTGGCGAGGACGGCGAAGTCACCTTCGTCGGTCGCCCGCCCTGGGGCACCAAGGCCGCGAAGATCCCGGTCAACTCGAAGGCAAGCCAGGGACCGGTGGAGGACCGCCGCCACATCCTGCACTGGGGCGAGCAGCTGCGGCCGATCCTGGCCTCCGTCATGACGGCCATGTTCCAGCTGCACGGCCGCAGCGGGCCGGCGATCGAGAAGGCGCTGCGCGACCCGCTGAAGGGCCGGGTGCAGCGCATCGTCGGCACCGGCGCCCAGGCGATCGCCGAGCGGGTGGCGAAGGAGATCAACGGCGCGGTGATCAACCTGGTCGCCGACCGCGCCGATATCAACAAGGCCATCGAACATGTCCGCGCCCGCGTGCGCAACCTGACCCGCCGATTGACCGACGACCCCGCGCTCACCGCCAAGGTGGCGAAGGCCATGCGCGAGCCCTTCCCCAACGACGCGATCATGGACGTCTACCTGGACGAGGCGGCGCAGGAGCTGCTGGGCGGGACCAGCGACAGCACCGCGATCAAGTCGCAGGTCCAGGACATCGGCTTCCAGATCGTCGGCCTGGTGCAGTCCTGCCGCGCCCCATGCGATTTCGTGATGATGCTGCACCACGTGGCCGATTCGGTCACCTTCGACCTGTCGCAGAAAGCGGAGCGCGAACAGACTCGCCGCACGCTGGAATGGCTGGGTCGGATGGAAGCCAACGTGCGCGAACCCGCCGACACGCGGTATAAAGCACTGCTGACGCTGCTGGACTGAGCGGCGATTCCCTCGCGGCACGGCGGCGAGGGAAACCGGGAAGCGGCCCCGCACTCAGGACGGCATCAACTGCCGGTTCAGGTGCGACGGCAAGGCGCCGGCATTGTGTCGCCAGTGCGTCGCGCCCCACGTCGCGGTAGTCGGTGCGCCCGGCCGCGTATTGAACAGAACAACAAGGTCAGGTTCATTTAACCTACGCGGAATAATGAACCTGACCCCATATTTGCTTACGTCGCGGTAGTCGGTGCGCCCGGCCGCGTATTGAACAGAACAGAACAACAAGGTCAGGTTCATTTAACCTACGCGGAATAATGAACCTGACCCCTTATTTTTTCGTTCGGCGACGGCGTGGCGCGCGTCGGACATTCTGGTTCCGCCTACGGCCTGCAGGCCGGGCTGTGGGTGGATCGCAAGCACGGTATCGGCGTGGTCTGGCTCGCCACCGGCATGCCGGACGAACGCCTGGACGGGAAGTCGGCGTTCAGCGCGGTCGAGGAGGCGCTGGCGCAAGAAGATCCCGCACTGACACCCGACAAATGAAACCTGACAGGCGATCAGGCGGGGGAAAGCGCTGATTGCCCTGTTCGACCCCGCGAGCCCAGCGGAACCCGTCCCGCTATATTGCGTGGCAGGCACAACGGGGAACAGTCGATGTCCGATGGCGATGACGAAGACGCAGACGGCGGTGAGTTCGGCATGTCCGTCGGCGAGGACGGCGAGGTCACCTTCGTCGGTCGCCCGCCCTGGGGCACCAAGGCCGCGAAGATCCCGGTCAACTCGAAGGCAAGCCGGGGACCGGTGGAGGACCGCCGCCACATCCTGCACTGGGGCGAGCAGCTGCGGCCGATCCTGGCCTCCGTCATGACGGCCATGTTCCAGCTGCACGGCCGCAGCGGGCAGGCGATCGAGAAGGCACTGCGCGACCCGCTGAAGGGCCGGGTGCAGCGCATCGTCGGCACCGGCGCCCAGGCGATCGCCGAGCGGGTGGCGAAGGAGATCAACGGCGCGGTGATCAACCTGGTCGCCGACCGCGCCGACATCAACAAGGCCATCGAACACGTCCGCGCCCGCGTGCGCAACCTGACCCGCCGCCTGACCGACGACCCCACGCTTACCGCCAAGGTGGCCAAGGCCATGCGCGAGCCTTTCCCCAACGACGCGATCATGGAGGTCTACCTGGACGAGGCGGCACAGGAAATGCTCGGCGGGACCAGCGACAGCACGGCCATCAAGTCGCAGGTGCAGGACATCGGCTTCCAGATCGTCGGACTGGTGCAGTCCTGCCGCGCCCCATGCGATTTCGTGATGATGCTGCACCACGTGGCCGACTCGGTCACCTTCGACCTGTCGCAGAAAGCGGAGCGCGAACAGACTCGCCGCACGCTGGAATGGCTGCGCCGGATGGAAGCCAACGTGCGCGAACCCGCCGACATCCGCTACGAAGCACTGCTGACGCTGCTGGACTGAGCGGCGCCCCCTCGCGGTACGGCGGCGAGGGAAACCGGGAAGCGGCCCCGCACTCAGGACGGCGTCAATTGCCGGTTCAAGTGCGACGGCAAGGCCGCCGGCCTTGTGCCGCCAGTGCGTCGCGCTCCACGTCGTGGTAGTCGGTGCGCCCGGCCGCGTATTGAACAGAACAACAAGGTCAGGTTCATTTAACCTACGCGGAATAATGAACCTGACCCCTTATTTTGACCCCTTATTTTAATTTGCATTTTCGGGAGATATTGCAATGAACCCTGGCTTTGCGAACAACTATCCTGCGCCAAGAACGTGGCGCTGTGATAACTGTGGCGGCGCTGTGTCGGTGGACGATGGCTATGTGATCTGGAATAGCCGTGGAAAGGATCGGGACTTTCGAATCATCCATCAGTCGAAATGCGACGATAAATCCTTGGATTCCTCGATGGCCCTAAGCGATTTCTTGGGGGTGGACGGAATTGCGAGCTTGCTCAGTCTTCTTACTGTGGGGCCGTTGGCGCGCGTGCCGGAAGATGGCTCGCCTGACAAGGACATCAGCTTGTCTGATTTTGCTGATCTGTTTCGACGCCTCCACGTTCCGCACTATGAGAGAGCACGTCAGTATTTCGACGATCCACGGGTCATAGAGTTTGTCGGTGGATGGAACGAGCGGGCGATGTACATGCCTAGCGAGCTTGCCGAAATCGCAGCGGTAGGCGAAGCACCCGAGAAAGGCTGATCCTCCAACAGGCTCTTTGGTTGCGCGTAACCATGCAGGCATGTACAGGAGCGTGTCGCGCGCGGCGACCAATACCGCCCTATAGCCCCGGAGCCTTCGGGCAGCCGAAATCGCCCGTAAACCCGCGCCGTTCCTCGTCCGTAGCCGTCCGCGCACAAGCGGGTTGTAAAGTAGGGACAAAAGTCGGGACGGAGGCCAGAAAGTAATAAAAAAGCCCCTTAATTCAGGGGCTTATTTACATTTCTGGCGGAGAGGGTGGGATTCGAACCCACGGTACGCTTACACGTACTGTCCGCTTGCAAAAAAAGATTCAGCATGATCGTTGGAAATCAATAATTTATACCGTACTCGCACCGAAAATCCAGAAAAATTTTCCGCTAATCGCTGTAATTTAGAGCAAGTTTTCCCAATAAGAATGGAGTCCCGAGACGACAACCCGAGCTGCATCACAGGCATCAAAAGCGCTGCCACGTAAGATTGCGGCGGCCTACAATATGTTACCAACGGAGCAGCCTTGGATTTCACCGCAAACCCTGCACACCCAGTAGGTGCAACAATGCTCTCGTACGGCTCATTTGAAGATAAAGGATACCGTTTCGAAGCACGCATCCCCGATTCCGATATGGAACCGGTAGCGTTTGAACTTCGCATTTTTGTCGGCACAGAATCCAAGTACCTCTTGCTGATTCCCATGACGTACGCGCCGACGTTTGGCGTCGACGTAGACGATATGCAGAAGCTTGAATCCGTGCTAGATCAAATTCTAGAGCTCCTTCCACAAGCGAGCCAGTTCGGTGCTGATCAGGTGTTAGCCCTAGATCAACTCAACGCGAAAATCGGTGGCAAAGAAGAACAAGAGAGGCATCACCGATTCATGCTTTCTTCCCATAAGCAAACCGGTCCGTTCGAATATACCTCATCGCTTTTTTCCGAGCGCTTCAAAGATTTTGTCGGAGGCCGCGACGCCATGGACCTCTGGATGAAGACCCCCTTGGAGGAATTAGGTGGAAGATCTCCCGAGGAGGCACTCAGACTTGGTATGACTGAAAGCGTCATAGAAGCTGTTTTGCAGCTTCCCAAACGTTCGCACTAGACTCCCCTTGTATCGGTTCCGTTCCACTTGAACAGCTGTTCCGTGTGAAGCTGCTCACGCTACTGGTGGAGACAATGTGGGCCGGATTCCGAAGATACTTCAACAAGTAGATTTTTCGGCAGCGCGACGACCTGCTCGTAATGCCCAACGCCGAATACGCCTGCGATCAGTTCGCTTTATAAACAAGGCGTGCAAATCCGTAGGGCAGCGAGCGGGCCTAAAGCCGGAGGATAGCCTAAGGATCTTGCACCCAGGCAAATGTAGCGGAAGCTGAGACATAACTGTTATGGTACTCAACCCAGTGCCCGCAAGCATGAGTCTCAAGGGAGTATAGGAGTCCAGGAATGCTTCAACGTCATTGACATTCACTTTTGGGAGGGGACCACCACGATAGCCGACAAGAAGATAAAGGGTGATTGCTCGCGCCTCATAAAATTGAAGATGGTACTGCTGCCTAATGTTCTGTAGCGCCAACAAACCATCGCCCGATTCGGTGGAAGTCAAATCCGCCACGTCTACCGAGAGATACACCCTGGATAGAGATCGCCTCCCATCGACGTATCCTTGGAGCTTTCCCTCCCTCATATCACGTATGGCTCGCACTTTGACGGACACTGTTGCTGCACCGCCAGAGAAGAGCTCCTTCAGAGGATATCTTGCATGTGCAGGATCAACTGGTCGGAGGCCGTTCAGTACGTCCTCCTTGAACGCATCGAGATCCTCCACAGCGAAAGTGTGTTTATAGGGCGTTGCGAAGTTGGAAGGGATGTCCCCTTCGCTCCTAAGGACACGAAGGACCGTAGTAGATATTTCGAGGAACTTCGCTGCCTCTCTTGCCTTTAGCCCCCAAGACTTCGAAAGTTTTATCTCTTTCAGCTTTTCCAAATCAACCACCCAGTTGGGGCGCGCTTTCTTGTTACCGGTCGCCCGCGCGGGTAAACGTCCTTTAAGAAGCCAGCGGACGGTGCTGTACGGAGGAAGGCCTAGAACCTTCGCGGCATCGCTGTAGGAGCCATACCGTCTCGGCACGGAAGGTAGATCCCCGATGGCAAGCCCTTTGACCAGTATGGCCTTCTGGTCCCACCGCTGATAACCGTACGCCAACGCCGCTTTTAGCAAAAATGCGGTTTGTGCCTTACCTTCCTTTAGGTCCTTATGGAGATGAACAAATAGCCATCCGAAGCAAATCTGAAAGACTTTGGATGACCTTCCGTCTCGAAGGCAAACCGCATGCCAGTGCTTACATAAGCAGTGAAACCGTTTTGGCCAAGCCGACAGCGATTGAGCCACCTTGGGAAGTAGCGAGACGACTGCCACATCCTTCCGCGGGGTACGCACGCCACTCTCCGACCATGAATAGAGCGTAGCTATCTGAACAATGATCTTGCACAGCACCTTCAGGTCACATCGCATGAGTTCTTCTACGGGAAGGCCCAGCTGCCCCGCGACAACGATGATGGATGTATCCCGATATGTAACAGCCCATAGAATTTCCGCAATGCCCAGCAGTGCGGGAGGCGCAGCGGATGTCCGCATACCTACCAAGTCGGCACCACACGGGCAGATAAGCAACCCCGTTCGGTGATTGGTAATTCGTTCCCCGCATTTTGTGCAGTACTTCAACATCAAGGTGCCATGCACATGGCACGCAACGTAGGACTTCAGGTCCCATACTGCTGGCGTGTAACCCAGGTCCTTAATGCACTCGGGGCAAATGCGCGTGTATTTTACATCCAAGTGCCTTGCCCATATCTGATGTCCACAAAGCGATGCACGGCTACGACCATGGCCAGAGGGGTCCCTATATCCGAAGTTCGCGGGAAGGCACTGCATTGGCCCGAGCAATGGTTGCAAACCGCGGTAGTCCCACCCTACGCCTGGGCGCCTCTCTGGGTCGCCGCCAATCAACCCCATAAGCTCGCCAGATCCATGAAGACCATTGCGTTCGGCGAGCCGTATGAGGTATCCCGCCGGCGACTCGCGCGGAAAAGGCGTAGGAGTACAGGGAAGCACCATGGCCATCACAGCCCCACCCTTGTGAGTGAACCTTTCTGCCCTTTTTGTTGCCGCCTATTCGGCCTGTCAACTCTCCGATTAATGCTTTTTGCCTTCTCAAGCTTATGCTCGAAATCCTCATAGAGCCGGTATTTGCTGGAGAACGGATTTCCTCCTGGAGTTGGATCGTCGAAGAGCACCAGTTCCCGCGCCTTCGCGAGGTCGTTCATAGTGATCTTTCGCCGCTTATGATCGAGAGCATCCCAGGTCGCTTGGGTCAAGATGTCTGCGATGTATCCAAGGAGGCCGCCCGACGCCAAGTACATACGAAGGGCCATGTCAGGATGATCCAGCAGCGGCAAGTCGAACGCGGACATTCGGTGTTGTATTTCCGCAAGAAGACCCACGAGTTCATCTTGGGACGAGTCATCCCTCCAATCGTACCGAGGCACAAAGATCGGCTTCGGGCTTCGCCGAATGAGTTGCTCATCCGACAGAACGACCCTTTGAGCATCTTGCAGGCCAGCAGCAACAATTCCGACGCCCTTTGTGATCAGGATTTCTTTGAGGCATTCGGCCGACTCGTATAGAACGACGTCTTGACCTTTGTCGACGAGATGCTGAAAGTCATCAAGAAGCAGAAGACGTACCCCCTGCTCCTCCAACAGAATGCCCACACGCCTCATCTTTTCGTCGCGATTCCCTCTGCCTGGCCGCGGGTCTCCTAGCTCATCTAGGATCGCCTGCAAAATGCTCACCGGCGTGGTGTGATGGGGCATTTCAACCATAACAATGGGGCGAATGACGCCTTCGGCGACTCGGCGCTCAGGGAACAAGCTTGCGAGGTGCTCAAGCAGCTTGCTCTTCCCGGTACCCGACTCTCCCAGGATCAAGGAACATCTGAAGATTCCTACCTTTGCCCCACTCATCCATTGATAAAATCGCTCAATGCTTGAGTTCCACCACGGAGTGATGACGCGAATGTTTTGGACACAGCACCTGAGTGCATCGTCAGCGGCCTGAGCGTTCATGACCTCTCCGCGGGGAGCACGAAAGATGATTGAGCGACGGGTTGGCGGCCTTCGCCCCGAGCGAGTGCGTGAGGCCTTTCAATGTCGCCTTGGTCGGCAGCCGCAGGAGAACTCTTGGGTGTCGCGTTGGCTTTCTCTTCAGGCCGAGGCACATCTCGCTCCGTAAAGCGAGACCGACGCTTGCGGTGGCTTTGACGAAACTCGTTCGCTTCGTTCTCGATCGCCAGCTCGATCTCCTCCCTTGCTTGAGCCAGTGTTAGGTCTCTGCCGTCATCGCGCAAAACGCGCTTCATCTTCTTGCACTTGTCGTGCTGCCATCGGGTCATTCCGCTGGCATAGGCGAGGTCAAGACACGGGACCCGTATCCATAGTTCGCTATTGGGTACAACCACTTGTATGTAGCCGACATCCTCATCGCTGACGTAGATGTCTACCGAGAGTGTGGCGCCACATTGAAGCCTGAGCGCTCCCATATCCGGACTGTTGTAGATGAGGCAGTCGTACTCGATGCCCTCATGATCCAGCCGCCGGCCCGGCACTTTTCGCAGGAAGAGCCTCTCAAGCAGCACCGTTGCATTTGGGACAAACCGTTCGACCTTGCTGATACGCGACGCGCACGCTTGTCTAGGCGACTGCCCCCCGAGGAACTCCAATGGCTCGTTCATATAGACGTCGACCAGCCATTTCATATAGAGCTTGTCGAAGGTTGACCGCCTCAGGATCAAGTCTTTCCTAGGATCAAAGTTGCACCGTGTCAGGATGTTCTCCATCGTGGCGCCCGGCTGTCTCTGCAAGAAGCCGAGGTCCTGACTGCGGAGGAATCTTTCGATGTTCGGCTTGTGCCACGGCCGCTTACGGCCGCAGAATTCCGCAATCGCCCCACCGAGCTCAGCGCAGGCATTCCGCAGTGCCTCAGCGAACTCTTCCAAGCCGTCATCGAATACGTACGTATCAGCGACGCCGAACAGATCCCACTTGCCAAGGACATTCGGATATTTCTGTAGAAACTCGATCTTTGGGCAAACGGAATGTCGTATGCATCGCGCCAAGCTAACTATGCTTGGGACCTCAGCTCCCCAATACGTTCCGGTGGGCATTCTTAGGTTCACATCAAGTGCAATTGATGCACTCGCCCTGCCCCACGGTACGAAGTCTTCGTCAGCAAGAATGATGGCCAACGGCGTATGGTCCACCTCGCATCGGCTCAGCGGATGGTCTGCTTTGACTCCACCTAGGCTCATCCTGAAACGGGCGATGGCAGCATCACGGCCGAAGCGACGCGCATATTGCTCTTCGGCGGGAATTTCCGCCAACACCCGCTCAAATACCTTTCGCCCCGCAATAGGCAGCGGATCGGATCTCGGCCTTTGGACGTTCTGTAAAACAATGCGGTCTTTGACCTTTCCGACTGCTGCTTCGATGCTTATCCGAGGATTCTGCTTAAGATACTTGTCGTCCCGTACTTGACGAACGATCTCCATCACCTCAGGGCAATAGCGTTCTCCGTAGCGCCCCTTCTTATCGTGGTGATCCATTAAGGCAGCTATCGGGTTTGAGGCAAGTTCACACTTGCTCTTCCAACCCCAAACCGTGTTTCGATGCGGTTCCTCCGCTGGCCACCCGATCTTCTCCCAAATTTGAGGAATCGCCGCAGCTGTCTCCGGCAGGTTCAGCCCCCGTGTGGCCAGAACATACTTCCATCGCAACCCCGCCACCTTTAGCTTCTCGTCATCAGCATCCGGCGGGATCCCGCAAACCTCAGCCGCATTCGACACCAGTGGCAGAAGCTTGTCCGCGGTCCTTCCGGACGGCGCGCTATCACGGTCTACGAATGCGAGCTCATGCCGCTCCAACGCAGCCCAAATCGCTGCATCCGGCTGCTTGTCCATCAAACCGCTCGTTACATCGACCATGTGCCAGTCACCGTCTGGCAACCGGCCCATAAGCTTGAACAAACGATCTCCCCATCGAATTAGCTGATTTTCTCTAAGACCTCCCAAACCCATGGCACATCCTCCTCGGCCAGAGACGGCCGAATAGTCATTTCCAAGGAAATGGGTTCTCGTAGCTGACCACGAACGGCACCGGCATATAGCAAACAGCACAGTAGGCCAAACGGATCACTAGGGAGGAAGGCACCGAGAACCTGTGCCTGGGTGGGTGGAAGAGCAGCTAACCAAGTGCGAATTTTGCCCCGCACCTCGGGCGGGATGGGTAGGGCATGACGCCTTCTCATCAGGATGGCATTCGCTAGATAGCTTCCCTGATTGAGCTCATTGGTAGATACAACGCGGTACCCGTAACGCAACGGCGCCAATAGTTCCTGCAATCGCGCCGTACGGTGCCTAATGAAGAGATCCTGACGACTCCTTTCATCTTTGCATTCCCAGAACTCCCGTCGCCCATCTGATACAACCAACAGGTCTGGCCAGTGTTCATACCTCTCTCCTGCCAGGGTGAACACCAGCTTTGCGGGTTGCTCTTGAAATTGAATGCCTGCGCATGCATCCAGCAGGATGGCTGCATCGCGCTCTTCTTCGGCCTCACAATGCGCTTCGCGGCTCACGCTACGGAAGCAGGGAACAACATAGCGTCGTCTCGCGCCGGAGCGAGACAACACCTTTCGGGCTCGACCGTGACTGGTCCACGGCCACTCGATCCGGATACCGTCACCTTCTAGATAGCGTTGGATCGGCGGTCGCCCAATCGATCGATGGTCGAGACCATGGAGAGACACGTCCTGCCCATCGTGTCGACGGGGTTCAAAAGCAGACGGGTCACTGTCAAACACGACCGTCTGCGTGAATGATGCCGCATGACATCATGTAGTTCCTCCACGCTGAGTTTTTCTTACTCCCCAGGGCCGTTGCGGTCAAGACCGCGCCGAATTTCCTCTACGCAACCGATCAGATGTCATTCGCTTGCCGGGTTCGCTGCGACGAACCTAGAGATCGGGGAGGCGCGCCTTTGCGAACATCCGCATTTTTTGCGCATTCCCGGGCTGCGCAACAACCCGACTATTGGGAAGCGCCCTATCTCCACGAATTGCTTAGGCGAGCATCATGGGCGAGCATTAGGGCTCCGCATGAAGGCTTGCCATGACACGCACGCTCCAGGCGATCGCCGCGCAGGTCGCTGGCGACTTCATCCATCGTCTGGCACCCGCGTTCAGGCCGCCGGCACGCTTGGTGTGTCCAACGGACGAGGCGGAACAGGCGGTCGTCGACGCGGTGACGCAAGCAGCTACCGCAAGAGGGATTCCGGTCGAAGTCATCGATTTGCGGCCAGCGCCCGCCGAGCGAATGGGCGACGTCACCGCGCGGCTGGGGACGTCTGGAGGCGAAACGTCTGATAACGGCCCCATTCCGGCATTACTGATTCTCCGTGGTTTCGACGTCTTCGGCGACGATGCGCACGATGCCCCTACGTATCCGTTTCGATCCAAATTCCAGTTCGACCGGAACTTCCTATGGCTGTTCGTCGGCCAGGATGCTTTACGCATGCAGTTTTTGTTCGGTAGCAACCGACGACCGCTGTACCAGGCGGCGGGCGATATCACGCCCAAAGAATGGCAGCCAAGCAACCGTCATAGCCGATGAAAGGGAACGGAACTAGCGGACCTCAGACTAACCCAGTTCAAACATTCACGAGTACCGGGAGTGGGCATTGGAGTGTGGTACCGGAGCATCCAAGATCGCGCAGCCCAAGTCCTTCACCGTTTCGTAGCGCCCTTCCGGCGATCGACCACCAACTGCGTGCGCGCCGTGGTCACCGGAATCCCCCGCAAGGGATGGGCCTATGGCACATCGTGGGTCGGTAACACCGTCTCGCGTAACCAGGCTGTCACCGCTCGATCGCGTGCCATCAGCAATCGCAAGCCATCGCGAGTGACCTCGCTCTTCATGGCGTGCTCGCCACTGGCCACCTTGGCGCGAACGACCTCGCCCAATTCAGTGGGCAACGTCAGTAGACTGGCGACACCCCATCCGGCGACCAGCGCGCCAGGTCAGCGTGCATTTCTTGCACCTGCATTTCGGCAACAAGCTGATCTGCACTACGACGGTCGACAAATCGCATCACCGGCTCGTCGGCTTCAGTGTCAAACACGACAAAGCCATCATCCTGCGGGCGGACTTCTAGCATGCTGGGTTCCGTGGAAAGAATGGAGACAGGCGCCACAAGGGCGCCTGCTGCTCAGGGGCATGAGCTAACCAAGCACCCGCTCCGTCGGTTCCGCCTGACTTTCCGATGTCGGCTCGCGCCTGACGTCCGTCGGTTTGTCCCTGACTCACGAGTGCCAGGTCAGATTGCTCCAATCTCGCCAGGTGCAATATCGGCAGGTACCACCTTCGGGTGTAGGACTTTGCCTCGACTGGTCGCGCGGACGGAGACCTCGAGCCGCTATGATGGATTGAACTTCTCGACGGAGTTGCGCCATGTGCTACTCGGCTCAGATTTGGGTGGACTTTCGAAAGTACGAACGATTCGGTGGCAAGTTGAACACCAAAGAGTTCACTAAGCTGGCCGGCTGGACGAAGCAGAAAGGCTCGTGGGTCAAAGTTGTACCCAAACCAATCGATGGTGATCAGCGCGCCGGCACCCTGATCTGCGAAACGCCACAGGCCGGAATCGGCCAGAACGGGGCGCTCGTTCAACGACGATCGAACTAGGACCTACACGCCCACTGCACTCAATTCAATGGCAGCAGAAAGTTCCGATCAGGCCTCCTGTCCGGCGATCTTGCCGAGGTCTAAGGCCTCCTGATCCAGGAAGCGCCCCTGCTTCCGCAATAGTGGGAGCAACTCTTCATCGGCATAGGCGCAATCCGTGCGCCCCGGATCTACCTGCTGCGCCTTGGCAGCCTGTTCCGGCCGATGCCCTCCGCCCTCGGCCAGCATACTTGCCAAATGTGAGTAACCGGGACGCCACGCGCCGGCGCAGGGAAACACCTCACGTAGGCTGGCGAGGATCTGCATCCCTGCGTAATCAAGGTCACCAAAGAAATACACCGAATGCTGGTGCAAAAGGCCACTGTCGTCTGCCAGTCCCTCGAACAACCAGGCCTCGATGGCCGGTAGTGACGTGGTAGGCGCGAATGCGCGTAAGTACAGGCGGCAGCCGGCGCGAGTTCTCAAACGCCGAGCGCTGCCGCGAAACCCCGCGGAATAGACCAGCAGGCTGTCCGCCCACGCGGAAGAGCGCGTGTCGGTCATGTGCTCGAAGGTGGCCAAGTTTTCGACGAACAGCACATCTTTGAAGGTCCCACCCCCGGCGTCATCAGGAAGTGGGGGCGCCAATAGCAGTTGGATCGGAGATTCGGCGAATTGGCCCGGCACCGCTCCTAGCAGGCGCAGCAGTTCTTCGCGATGGTCTAGCAGCTTGGATCGCCCCTGGAAGACCTGAGCGGAGGCTTCACGCAGAGCCATAGTGCGGCCACTACGGCACAAAGCGATGAGAGCGGAAAGACTCCCGGTCGCTTCGTCAAGAGGCAATCCTTCTACCAGTGCCAGTGGATTGCGGGCGAGATAGTCGAGCACGGCGATGCTGGCTTCCGGGGCAAATGCCGGATGCGCTGCCCAGTGCGCCGCCAAGTGCACCTGCCACTGCCGTCGCCAGCGTTGCGCCTGCGGCACGTAGCCAGCCCATGCGGCCAGCGCGTCAAAGTCACATAATTCAAGCCGAGGCTTGCGGTCCGTGAAACCGGCGAACGCACGTGGCGGCTCCAGATGCAATGTCACCCATTGCGTCGCGCACAGGTCCTCAAGCTGCATGCGCAGCAACAGAACCTTCTCGGCGTCGACAGCGTCATACAGCTCGATAGCGGTTTTGCGATCCAGCGCCAAGGAAACGGGCGGCGCCGTGGTACTGCGTTCCGCCTTGGCGAGCAGCCGCCGGGCCACAGTCAATAGGAAAAGATGGCGCGAAGGCACCGTGGGAACCGAAGGCGTCGATGTCGTACCCATAACCAAACCTCGAGACGGTTAACAACTCTCGCTATCGACGGCGCTTTTGGATCCGGCTGCTAACTCGTCGGGGGTAGCACCGGTTGCGCCTTCTGCCATTGGGCGCGCGCCCTCTCCCGGGCCTGCGCGGCGTGTGCTTCCCACAATCGGGCTAGGGCCGGTCGATTCAAGGTTTTTTCCTGAGCTTCGCTGATAAACAGTTCCTGGATGCCTTCGCCATTCTTACGATGTGCGGCAACCTTGGAGAAGGTGAACTCCTTGTCGAACTCGGGTTTCACCGCACCTGACTTGGACGTTGGCATGGCCACGATAAGCTGCAGTCCCAGCGTTTGCGATAGAAATTGCAGTACGTTCCGTGAGCGTGTTTCATCCATCTTGGAGAAGGCCTCGTCGTTTAGCATCAGGCGAAGTGCGGGTGCCTCGCGCCGGTCGCGTCCGAAATGTCCAAGCGCATGCGCCAGAACGGCCGAACGCACCACGTAGAAGGGTGTCTCCAGCTCGCCGCCAGAGCCCGTGCCCCAGGTCGACAGCCGAGTTGTACCTACCGGACTGGTACGGACGATGTCATAGCGCCGGTAGTTGCGGTAATCGGCCAGTTCACGTAACGCGCGCTCACTCGCACCCTGGTCATTGGCCAGCAGCAGACGACGAATATCCTCTGCCGTCGCGCGCTGGACATCGGTGAGTCGGGGCGAGGAAAAGATCGAGCCATGATCGTGTTCTAAGCCCTCGACCGCGCCTTCGACAGCCTCGAAGAACTCTTGCACCTGCTGCATGCGTGGCACCCAATCCCATTCAAGTTTGAAGGTGTCGCTTCCAAACCGGATATCGCCAAGGTGATGGTTGAGGCGCTGCAGGGTTCTAGCGCCTTCCTTGACATCATCGCGCACCCTGAAGCAGAAGCTGCTGGTAAAGACATGGTTGAACTGGGCTTCCGCATCGCGCAAGGAACGTGCGTTGTCGGCCAGACCGATCGCCCGTTGCCGCCTAGCTTGCTCGGCGATAGCCAAGCGGGTATGCAGTACTGGTTGCAGAAGCTCCTCCAGTCGATCGACGCTTCGCGGCGGATCCTTCCATACGAAGCGTTCGCTTTCATCGCGCGCGCCAGACAGATAGATACCAACCACTTGGGCCAACTCCCTGAGCGTACGCGGCACGCCCTCTCGCAAGCTCTGTACGCGTAGACGTAACGCATCCAAGCTGACTCCCGCGTCGCCCGTCAACGCCTGAGCCTCCTCCATCAACTGCGGCTCCGTGGCCAAGGCAGGAACGGCCCCCACGAAGCGGGAGGCCCATACAGCGGCGTTCGTGCATTCGATATCGAGATCGGGCAAACGTTCGCCCAGCGTCTTTTCACGACGATAGAGCTCCTTTAACTCCCCTTCGGTACCGCCGACCTGCTTCAATTCATCTTCGCGCCGCGATATCACTTCAGCTATGCGGCCGGTCAATTTCTCCTTCTCCACCAGCAGTTCGTCGATCACAGATAGGTCAAGCGCCATGAGCGCCTGCTCAGCACTGACGTAATGGACCTGACTTTCCAACACAGCCAGAAGTAGCGGGGACAACGGCGTGAATACTGGCCCATTGAACATGCGGGTGATTGCCTCGAGCGACCTGCGCAACGCCTCCGATTCACGAGCTTCCACCGCCAGCCGCCTCAACTCGTTCTCGCACCACTTCCGCCGTCGCTGCCGCGCAGCCTCGCCGAAAGCCAAGTCGGTGTCAGGCGCGCGACAGGAGAACATGCCGTATCCTCGGCTTCCCAGACCCTGTTCCATCAGGCCCTGCGGGGTTCGGGCCAACTCATCTTCGCTTTCCACCTTGCGAACCCGACCGTATTGCGCCAGCAGGAAAGCGTTGGCCACAGGGTGTTTGCAGACCAGCTCATGGAGGACCGCGCGGTCTTCCAGTCGACGCCCTTCGGTATCATCCATCGCTTTACGGCCCTGTACGACCTTGGGCGAGCGCACCGGGTATTGACGCTTTACCAGTCGTACGCAACGGGCCTCCAAGCCCGCCTCGACGATGATCGCAAAGCGATCACCCCCCATATACCCCTCTATGGCATGTTGCCAGACGGTCCCGGGCTTGGGTTCCACCAGTTGCGCCAGCAAGTGAGGACGGGCTGAAGGAAGCTCCCTCTCAATCAATGCCACTGCGTCACGCGCGTCCTTCGGACCCGAGGTGCGTCCGGCCTGAAGGCAACGCAGTTCAGCATCGAGTTGCTCGGTATCGTCCTTAGCTTTAGTAAGCCGCATGCCAACCTCGGTCAGCGTGTGAAGCACCGCCCCCTGCACCGAGGTTTCGCCGTCGTGGATACCTTGTCGCAAGACCTCCAGTTGTGCGTCAAATGCCTCGACCTCGACTGCGGGCAGCACCACATCCACCTGAGCGTCGCGCAAATAGGCCTCCGCCATCGCCGGCCAGGACTTTAGGACCTGCTGCGCGATGGGGCGTAGTGTGTCGACCGATACCGCGAGCAGAGGCGCGGCCGAGAGATCAAGCGCCAGCAGCTGTTTGAGCTGAGTCGCCATTCCGCCGATACCCCGTGAGGTATCCCGCACCCGCCCCCAATGCAAGCGAAACTGATCCTCCTGCTGCCGTATTTGGCTCTCCAGCGCCTTTTTCTCATGGGCGACATCGCTATCGTCCAAGCGCTTATCGACGAGATACAACTGTTCCCGCAGTTGTTTTTCCTGTGCCCCGAGCGAATCCAGCTTCTCCTGCAGCCGCGCCCGCTTCCTATCCTGCACCCCGATCTGGCGTACCACTGAGGCAAGTTCGTCCCGGGTATCACTACGCGCACGCAGTGCATATGCAATGGTCGTGGTGACAAAGCGGCGCCCCTCGTCCAAGACCTGATCGGCACTGGCTGCGGCGATGTCCAATCGCTCCAGGTTCTGCGCCAGACGCTCGGCCTCCAGTTTCAAGCTGGCGATCGAGCGCATCAGCTCACGCATTTTCTCCAGATCTTTGCTGAAATCGTGGGGCTCCAGGATCTCGTCGCGTACAAGATCGTTGACGTTACCGAGCTCCTTGTAGGCCATTGCCTTGACCAGCGATTTGGCCGCGCGGATCGCGTCGTGTTCGCCGACCGCGGCCTTCCCCATCAACGCGCCATATAGGTGCTGCAGATACCCCCCTTTATCGAGGAAGCGCTGTATTAGCGTGCCGGAGTTGTCACCTACCGCCAGTAGGCGATGCTGTAGATGAACGTACAATTCTTTTAGCGGTATTGGAGAGGGCGTGGGCGATTCGCCCGCGCTAAGGCTAAGATGCTCCAACGACAGCGCACGCCGCACGATGAAGAACTGCGGCGTCCCCTGTAGGACCGCACGTCGTCCATCCTCGAAAGCTTCCACACCGACCAGCGCCGTGAAGGGCTCGATCAACTCTCCCGCTTGTTCGGATGCTTCGAAGACGATTCCGGCGTAGCTGGTCGAACGGTTGCGAAGAAATACGCCATCGGCCTGCTGGCCCAGCGCATAGGCAGCCAATGTTCGTGGCTCCTTGCCTCCACGTCGGCTTTGCGTGGATTCGTCCTGGCCGATATTGAAGTGCACAACGTGCTGATGTGCAGCGGTCAGTACGGTCTGAATAGCATCGAGTAACGTGGACTTACCCGAGCCCGACTCTCCCGTAAGGAGCACGGTATCAGCAAAAACCCATTCGCGGTCCTCAAGCGAGCCCCAGTGGCGAGTTAGCAATTTGGCGATCTTCATTCGCCATCCCCGATAGCAGCTGTGGTCGTCTGTACACGTCCTGCCAGCCGTAGCGCGGCCTCAAGAGCCTCGTCACTGACAAAGCTCATCACTGGGCGCAAGATCGCCAAGCCCATCTGCATGTCACCCATGTCATCACTCTCGATGAAATGCAGTACACGATGCTTGCGCAATTCGCGCAACAGAGCCGCGCGCTCGCTGGTCGCGTTGGGCAGCTTATGCGCCAACAGTGAAACCACGGCCTGCGATAGCTCTTCCAAGCTGATGGTCAGTCGCTCATCGACTAGGGGCCGTCGCCCGGTTAACGCCTCGGTGTAGAGAAAGCGCAACGCGATGACGGCGGCCACAAAATCTCGTGACAGGCGAGCGCGCAACCGCCGTACACCGCCCTCATCATCCTCCCCCCCGCCGTCGCCCGGCGGATACAGGCGCAACAGGCGGGCGTCACTATCGTGCACCAGGACGAAGCCGATACTAGTGAACCATTCACGCAGCAATTGCTCGCACTGGATGGCGTCGTCGTACAGGTCGGCTTCCGGGCGCGAATGTTCACGCCACACGACGCCGCTGGCCAGTAGTCGGCCCGCCAATTCGGCATAGCGTGCGGGCGTCACCATACCGGTACCTTCGACACTCAAGCGTTGCTCGATGTATTGTGCTAGGGATTGCAGCATGGTCTTTCAGGACCTTTTATGGTTTTCTGCACCGGGCGATTCGGTACGCAACTCGTAGTCATCCGCCCGAAAGAACGGCGTGCAAACCTGTCCCAACGTCTTGTGCGCCCTAACGAGTCGTCGCCCTTCGGACGAGCGTGCCGCCCCCACGGCATGCAACACGCGTACTGCATCCTCGGCGGTATCGACGGGCAGAGCTGCCAGCGTGATAGGGCCATTCGCCAGATAAGGAAGCAGGCCCTGCAGCACTTGCTGGTCGCTAAAGGCGAAGGCCTCCGCTTCGGCCTGGCGGAGCAACGCATTCAGGCGACTGGCCTCGTCCACAACCAGTGGCGTCTGTTCGGCCACGATCGCCTCTCGGTCGCGTTCCTTCCAGCGCAGGACCGGCCCGCACAGGCGGATCTCGCTCGTAGCCAGGCGCTCAGCCAATATGTCCAACAGCAGCCCGCGGGCAGGATCTGCTTTCTCCTTCAGCCAAGCCATGGTTCGGCCTAAGGGTGATTCGGCGCCATAGTCGAGTGAAAGTGCTTGCCGAAGCAGGCTGGTAAAGCGGCGCACATAGTTGTTCATCTCCGAGCGAAGCATCGGCAGTTTCAGACTGCAGGCAGCATCCACCATGCTTTCAATGCGGTCAGCCAGCCAGAACATGGGACTGCGTCCCTGCACCAGCGGCTCGAGCCAGGGCGCGCGCAGCAACAAGTGCGCATCAACCTGGACCCGCTGCTCTTCATTCAGGGCGCGCACGCTTTCCAAGGATTCGTTTATCTGGCCCCGATGGCGCTCGGCGGAATCGGCAACCAAGCGCACGGCATACTCCCGGGCGAAACGCTTCTCAATGAAATCATTGAACTCGTCCCAAGCCACCTTCTGCACCAGGGCATCACGTGTCAAACTTTGAATCAGATGGCGGAAGTACTCGATGTCATCCTGCAGATCTTGCACTACACGACTGGCGAACTCATGCGCGTCGAGCAATTCGTCTGGATCGCGGGTGCCGATGAAGGCAACTAGCGCCTTGCGTGCGGAGCGCATGTTGCGCTGGCGAGTTTTGGTACGTGAATCGTCCATGTTGGCAAAGGTTTCGCTAAACGCCTTGCCCGCGCGACTGAGCTTGAGCGTTAGCCTCAAGTCGATAGGGTCGCGGTAGTCCTCCAACCAGCCGTTCTCCTTTAGCTTGCGAAGTAACTCACTAGCGTAAGCGCGCTCCTCCTCGGGGCGAACCATCCGCTCAGCCTCGAAGGCCATAGATCGTAGCTCCGGACTGGCCAAGATGTGCTGTGTCACCTCCAGAACCAACTCCCGCGTCAGCACCTCGGCGTAGTCAGCGTTGGCCCCGTGCACTCTTTCGTATAGGGTCCGCAACACGGCGGCACATAGCTCCCTATTGTCGTGCGTGAGAGGGCGGAAGAAATGCTCGCGAGGTGGTGTAAAGAACAGCATGCAAACCTCCCTAGTAGCCGCGGGCCGAACCCTATCGCGCGGATAATGATCTGGCTACGCCAGATTGGTAACCCGGCAATTCCCTCCATGATCGCGAGCTTACCCGCTGGCTGATCACCCAACTTCCTCTATGAGAGACCGTACCGTCGCGCAGCACTGTCTACCGTGGCGAAACCAGACGCGTTCCAGAACCGTAGACGCGACTTTCGGATCTCACGACATTGAGACTGCTTTCCCAAATAGCGGACGTAAAGTGTCCACGAAAGTCCGAACATGGGCGATCCGTCCGAGCCCATCAGTATCCTAGTTCAACCCAAGCTCGGAACGCGGGATGGAACTTCCAAGCCAGCAGCGCAAGGCCTGCGACAATTGGCAACCATGCGAGTACCCGCAAGGTCCACAGAGTTCGACCCAGGAACGACCGCTGTTGGGTAAACCCCTCTCGAGCCTCAGCTAGGCGATCAGCGATCGACGCAGGGTAACTCTTGGCCTTTTTGCTGAACTGATCGCCGATCACCCCAAAACCATGATCTATGCGCGCTAGCTGCAAGAGCTGATTGTGGACCAGGCCGGAAAAGAGCATCACGATCACGAGTGCGCCAATAAACAGCAAATAGGCTTCGACCATTCCATGGGTCTTATAGATTGCTGCCAGCACGGCGATCGGTAGCGGTAGCGCAAGGAACTTGGCTGCACCATCTCCCATGACAGAAGCGAGCCGGCTGGAGAAGTCCAACTCCATCTGCGCGATTTCCAGTCGGATTTTCTCAAACGAAAAGTTGCTGATGTAGCAATCGACGTCGAACCCATACTTCTCGAGCACGTCATGCCAATTGGCCACGAGGAAGGTAAACGCATTCTCGCTCGATGGCGCACGACCGACAGTATCGGCGACCGCCAGTCGAAACAGCGCACGAAGTTCTTGGACATGTAGAGAATGTGTACTCTCCTTTGAGACCAGCCTACGCAACGGCTCGAGATCGAGCCGCTTCTCGATAAGCACCGACGATTCCAACCGCGTCGACAGGCCTAAGGTCCGTGGCGGTGCTTTTTCCCCTGCCGGAATGACGAAGATTAGTTCCCTGGGCCGCGTGGTGGCGTTGAGATCTGCCGTCAGGGAGATGCTTTCGAGAAGTTGGATAAGCTCACACAGTTCATAGGCATGAGTTAGCTGTTCTGGCTGCTCATCTTCCCCAGCGCAATAGTCGTCCTCGACTAGATAGAAATTCTGCGGCTGCTGTCCCCGGCTCAGCGCCTGGGAGTGAGCAACCAACGCGGCGACGTTCGCATAGAAACGCCCATGTTCGTTGTCCCCCACAAGCCAGCAGAATTCGACGCAGTCGTCTGTCCACTCCGGCGTATCTTCGAAGCGGCCGAAGGTGTCGTCCAGTCCATCGCAACGCGCGATGGCGGCCCGCAGAGACGCCGACGCCACCCCGGAATAATGAAATCGTCCTGCATCGAACGCGGGGCGTTCGGCTTCGCGATAAAGCGAGACGACATCCGCAAACATCGGCCTAGTCTTCTGCTGTGTCTGGTGAGAGCTGTGCCCGCGCTGCTAACGTCTCCTCCACCTTGGCGATCATTTCCTGCGGCAGCTGGGTGAGCTTCAGACTTTTTTCATTCGCATCATAGATAATTTCGGCGTCGCGCTCTCCCAGCGCGCCGTTCTCGAAACTGATCTGCCAACGCGACGCCCTGCCCGAGATCCGCGTGTACGAGCGCAACGCTGTGGCGCTCACCGGGAACTCGTCCGGAATTTGCACGCCTTCACCGTTCAGGTGGTCTTTTAGTCCGTTGATATGGTGCTCCAGATCCACCCCGACGGCATTGCGCGCCACGGCAACGACTTTGTCGAGCAACACCATTGCGCCGTCTTCCTGGGCTTGCAGATACTCGATGACAGCCAAGCGAACTGCAGGCGCCTTCTCTTTGATTTCGGGAATAGATCTGACGAATTTGCGAATCTCTGTGACGACCGCCTTGGTCGTGCGGCCAGAGGCAACACCCTTCTCACAGCCGAGCGCCTCGACGAAATACTCCGCTACATCCGACTGAGACTTGCGATTAATGAAGCAGAGGTAAGTTTTCTCGGCGCCGTCCTCCGAGGCATCCGATATTGTGTTCTCTTCTCCGTCAGTCCGAGTCAGGAACTCGCCGTAGCGATCGAGATTGATTCGGGCCGCCTGGTGCAGCTTCGACAGATCGATTTCCGTGATTTCGGTCGGCTCCAGATCGGCCGAAAGCACCATGCCACCACGTTCCTTGACCATGGCGACTAGGAGAAAGCTCGACATCTGAGCGCGATACACGAAAAAGCATACGTGACCGCCGGTGGCGAAGCTTTCCCCAGATGCCTTGCTGCGCAGCTCTTCCATCGCCACCTTGGACATTGCGATGAAGGTTTCTTCCGTACAACCAGAGATCAGGGGCTGAACATGCGAGGGAAACAAGCCTTCGCGGCGATTGGTGCCGAACTGTCCCCAATAGACCGAGCTGCCGTCCTTCCCTACCAACTTGGCCAGTGTCTCAGCCAAATCCCTGATCACTGGCTTCCGGATATCTAGGACATTGTTGCGCGTGCGCACACTGGCGGACAACACGCCCTTCGTCTTTTCCAATGAATGAATGATTGCGAGTTTGAGCTCGTCCATAGCTTCCCCTGTGTAACTACTATCCGTCGCAGAACCTGAGAGTTGCCTGTAACAGCCCATTGCCCGTAGCATGAAGGTCGAGCCCAAGGTGCGCAACCGAGCTGCCTTCAAGGCTTATATCGCTCGCCGCGCAGATCGGCCCCTAGTCCTACCCTTAAGCACCGCTCAGCCGGCGCGAATATTGGGAATTCCATTATTCCTGCATATCATGCCCCTTTGAATCGCCCCGCCTTTCGTAGACACCAAACGACCGCTTCGGGTCGAAAGCGGTTCTACAAAGGAACAGTGAGAGCGCCCAACCGCATCAGGCCTGTCGTCCTTAGGCGCCACCAGCTAAGGTGCTGCTATTCCAAGTTACTTATTTGCGGTTTTTCTTGGTCGGAATCCTCTTCGCAGCCTTCTTGATCGGCACGGCCTTCTTGGCCGGTGCGGCCTTCGCAGGTGCTTTGGCAATTATCAGGCTTTCTGTAGTCACGCCCTTTTTCTTCAAAGCCTCATTGAACCATAGGGGCCGCTTGCCGCGTCCTGACCACGTCTGAGACGCGTTGTCGGGATTGCGATATTTTGGGGCTACGGCGACTTTCGGGCCCTTCGCAGACTTACCCCCACGTGTCGGGTACACCTCTCCAATGGTCAGCCCGGCGCCAGCGAGGACGCTATCAATCTTGGCCCGCACTTCCTTGACGTGATTTTTTCGCGCGGATTCCATCTGCGCTTCTGCGCTCTTGATCAGCGCTTGGAGTTCAGCCGGGGAGAGCGAATCAATATTTATAGCCATGGTGGTCCTTTGATTGGATTGGAGGCCCTAGCCTACGAGAAAATGCAGTTCCCTGGTGAACCTTGAGCGGTGCGTGTACGCATGCTGCATGATCTTAGGAGCTGGGGCGGCTAAGCGATCGAGAGCTCAGTCGAAAGGACGGGATGCCGGATTGCTGATCGACTAATCGGACTTCACCCACTACCTGATGGTCATTCAGCGAAACGACAACTGGAAGATGCTCTTCGAGCCACTCTTCCACCGTAGGGAAGATGTTGTGGAGTCGCTCCAGCGCTTGGCGCCCCTTCGCGTGGATACGATGCATGCGCGTCCGATGAACATCACCAATGCAGATCTGCTGATGCTTTACGTTGAAACGACCAGAATTGTCAGGGCCGCACGCCTGTATGCGGCACGCTTGAACTAGGCTCAGTCCGCCGCACGTGCGATGAGAGCTACTCGCCTCTCGTCCACCTGATCAATGCCCCTGCGACATTGGCGACCTCCGGGAAGACCAAGAAAGCGGCGTGCACAGCATCCGCCGTGATGGGCTCAATGCTGGACGGATGACCAGCGTCGTTGCGGATGGCCCGGATCTGCTGGGTAAATGCCGGCCAGTAGGCCTCGTAGCGCTCTTTGAGCTCCCCAGCGAACTGTTGCTTCTGCTGATCGAAGAATGCCTTCAACGCATCGAGCACCCGCTTGATGCGCCAATCGTTCAATGCCTCCGGCGCCTTTTCATTCAGGCGTTGAGCTCTCTGCAGCACGGCGTCCCTGACATCCGCAGCGAGCCGTTCGGCCGCTCCGCCCAGGAGCACAGCACCGGCCTTGTGTAGGCCCGCCACGTAGCAGTCGAGAGCCTCGGTCAGATAGGACATGGCAATCGGACTGATTTCGGCGACCCGCGCAAGGTGCGCAAGGTAGCCCTGTGGGTTGGCCGGATCTCGCTGCGCGTGTTCGAGAACGGCCATCCCGCGCTCTGTGAAATGGCAGAAGGGCGGATCAGGGTTGTCGAGATTGAGTCCCCAAGCCAGATAGCCCGTTCGGAAGAGTTCCTGCCATTCCGTCAGCAAGTCCCGCTCGGCTTGCTGATCTCTACGGATGCCGAGTGCCTTCGCCACCTCGCCCAACACCTGACCTGCTTGAAGGTTTCCTTCGTCTCCCTGCCTTGGGCGGTTCTGCTCGAGCACGTCGAGCAGCGCGGCACGAATTCTTGGATCAGCCATGTGAATCCCTCACTGATTTCAACATTTCAGCTGCGAAAGCGCAGCGACACAGGGCTTTTTCACTTCAAGCACGAATGGCATGTCGTTTGAACAATGCCTCGAAGAAGTTTCTGACGAGTAGATCGGCTTCTGACGACATCAACTCCGCCGCGCCGAATCGGAACACTTCGTAACCGGCAAGTCGAAGGTCCCGGTCAGCATGCATCATCGCCGCGTATCTCCCGACATCGCCCCGCCCTTCTCCATCGCAGTAGTGGTGTTTGCCGTCGACCTCAATAACCACGCGAACCGCATGAGGCAACAACAACAAGAAATCCATTCTGAATCGAAGGAGTGCATCCCGTCCCCTCCGTTTTACCGTCTGCGGGTCCCAATGGAGCCATACCTCGGGAAGCAAGGCAGGCAGGTGAGGCACCGCCTGCCCAAATCCCTTGTAGAACGCTTCGAACAGTTTTCGCTGAGGGGGTGAATTCGCCGGTAGGCTGTAACGCAACCTCAGATACAGACTCTTCTTCGCTTCCGCCTGGTCTGTGATCTGTTCTTTCGCTGACCACCATTCCAGGAGATCGGCCCACCGAAGTCCTTCGGCACCAATGGGCCGGTCGTAGACGAGCACCTTATCTGCGTTCGTGACGATTTCGATCTCATTATTTACTGCATCGCGAAAACGCAGGTCGGGCTTCTCAGATGATGCAAAGATCAAGTTTTTCGCGGATCCACGAACCCCGGTGTGGAGGGACGCGACTTCGAACACGGGGTAACCGTCTGCCGCCCCGGTTTCCCGAAGCTCCAACCCAACGCCCTTAAGCGGCTCGTTGACTGCAGCGACAAACGCGCGCTGTTCTGCCTCGTCGGGTCGAACGTCTGAGGACGCAAGACCTTCCAGGAACAGCGTGAAGCGTCTGTCCGAACAGTCGAAGGCACCCAGTCGATCAAAGAGCTCCTCCGCGTTCCAGTCACCGGGGTTGAGGTGGACGTGGCGGTCAATCTGCGACCGAAGTGATGTGGAGCTTGCGCCAAGAATCATTTCGAGCGGGTCGTTGTCCACCACCCACAGTGTCTCAAGCAGACTGTCGAAATGACGGGTATCCAAGAAAAGCGCAACGCCATCGATCGCTCGAGCCACTTCTCGACGCGTGCGCTTGGCAACTTCTGGGAACCGGTCCTCCCAAAGAAGATCTTGGACTAAATTTCGATCGACTGCGCTCGGTGGGTGGAGCTGAAGTAAGCGCTCGGCGATCTCAGGGAGGTCGCCGTCTTCGAGCGCAGCAAAACAACTTTCCATCCGCTCCCGCTTCGATCCTTCGTTGACCGGCGAAGGCAATCCGAGGTCCGAGCAATAGCGGACCAACGTGGTGTGGGTGTGTGCAACACCCCCGGCCACGACCAGACGTTCTAGCACTTCTCGCAAACGATCGAAGTTCATCGGGGTGATGAGTTAACCGCCAGCAAGATCTGATCGCGGATGTTTCGCCCCTGCTCATCGACCTTCTGAGCCATTAAATACACCCCCCTTCCCCCACTGCGCTTGGCCCAGAGGTCGCCGATCGACCGTTTCTCCTCGCTGTCGTCGTTGGAGAACCGATCCCCGCCCTTGTATTCGATGATCAGCATGCGTCCATCTTCCAGCCGTGCCACCCCCTCGATTATGCCTCTCCTCGTCGCAAGAGCCGAGACTCGTCGGGGCAGGAACAGCAGTAGGGCCGAGAAAGCCCGGCCCTCGTCTGCCTTCAAAGCACATCGGTCCGCTCAGTGGCCGCCGTTTGCCTGTGCCGCCTTCCGTGCATCGAACCAAGCTTTCATCTGCGCCACCGATCGTCGGTCGTCGCAGTCCGTGAGAAACGTCCTGGCTATGTTGTGTCCGTGCGCTGGACAGCCGTTCCCCCTGTCGACTTTCAGCGCACACGCCACCTCGGTGGCGAGCCCCCGACGCCCCACGCGATCGGGGGCTTTTTTGTTGCCCTGCGCCTTGCTCTGCGATCGAGTGCCGGCCTAGGCTTCCACTGCCGGCACGAAGAGGTCGGTCAACACGACAACAATAAGGAGAAGCGAAATGGGCGACTGGTCAGAAGCGATGGAAGATGGGGTGATCTGCAAGGGGTGTGCGCTGCCGATGGGCAACGTGAGCATCGGTGGCTACTGCCCGGAGTGTGCGGGCCGCCAGGGTATTGCAGACAAGTGGAGGCTCGGGCCGGGGTGGGTTCCCGACAACGGCGCGGATCGAACTCCGCGCAAATAGCATTGGAACCTTGGGCCACCCGAAGCGGAGGCCCTTTCCGTTATGCCCTGTGCGAGTCTTTCGCTCGTAAGATGGCAGCTCACTCAAGGAGGAATGCGATGGGCACCTATGGAGTCATCTGCGACGCCACCGGCTTTGTCGTCTATGTGGGCCTCGCCACGGATCCGCTGAATGCGTGCCTGCGCGCCACGAAGAACACCGTTCACTGGGGTTCGCTGGGCCCTTTTCGCACATCCTTGGGCGGACCGCCTCACGACCCCGAGTTCTCTTGGCTCGAGCTCTCGGTCTATGACGTGACCGGGCTGCTCGAACCCATTGAGAACGTCGATGGCGGCGACGAAACGGTGCTTGCAGCAATGACCGAAGACAACCACATTGACCAATACATCGCGCGACAGGGTTAACCGCGGGTAGTGGGATCCGGAAGCAATGCGGCGCGCGTCCGACCGAAATGTTCTATCGGATAAACCTCGTCGATGGTCAGGCCTGCGCCCATAAGAAGCCCCTTCGATTTTGTCCGGACTTCTTGGATATGGTTCTTTTTGGCAGATTGCATCTGCGCTTCCGCGCCCTTGATGAGAGCCTGAAGTTCAGCGGGAAGAGTGAATCGAGCTTGATAGCCATAGTCGTCCTGGGTTGGTTCGTCTTCATTAGACACTGGCCTGTACTAGCAACTTATGGGCCAAACTAGCGCCCTTTGGGTGCCCCTAAAAAAAACGGGGCCATGGGCCCCGTTTCAAACTTCTGAGCAAATTATCCAGTCTTATGGGCTAGAGATCCAAGCTTTTGCGTAAGCGGACACGTACGCCTGATTTCGAGTCAGGCGAACATCACCCGCACTTCGAATACCCGCAATTCAGACAAGTCTGGCAGTTGTCCATCAGCACCAGGGCCTTGGTGTTGCACTTGTCGCACATCATCGAGCCGGGCGGAAAGGTCAGGGTTTCGGAACCGGTCGAGCTGGCAGTCACGCCCGCGTCAGCGTTTTTTTTTGAGTCCATCGCCTCGTAGGCGGCGCGCTTCTCGGCGATCAGCTTGCGCGTGGCCTCATCCATCTCCGGATCATGGATCAGGCCGATGTTCTTCATGTGCTGCTCCACCACCGAGCCGATCTCGGCGACGATGCTGGGCATGTAGACGCCGCCGGCCTTGAAGTAGCCGCCGCGGGGGTCGAACACGGCTTTCAGCTCTTCGACGATGAAGGTGACGTCGCCGCCCTTGCGGAACACGGCGGAGAGGATGCGGGTGAGCGCCACGATCCACTGGAAGTGGTCCATGTTCTTCGAGTTGATGAAGATCTCGAAGGGGCGGCGCTGCTCGTACTTGGTGCCGGCGTTGAGCACGATGTCGTTGATGGTGACGTACAGCGCGTGCTCGAACAGCGGCGACTTGATCTTGAAGGTGGAGCCGACCAGGGTTTCCGGCCGCTCGACACTCTCGTGCATCTGGATCACTTCGGCCTGCTTGGGCGCGGCAGGGGTGGCCTGCTTTGCGCTGCCGGCCGCATCGGCAACCTTGTCCTCGGGCTTGACCACGTTGTAGCCGGTGATCTTCTTGTCGATCTTGATTGCCATGGGATTCGCTTCTTTGCTGGG